>Ga0182740_1000050_pt1 | contig 226322 bp, 209 predicted proteins | sample eDN5th37CKraftBY_FD_128872 | JGI IMG/M metagenome (GOLD analysis project Ga0182740, IMG submission 128872) | Enriched backyard soil microbial communities from Emeryville, California, USA - eDNA 5th pass 37_C Kraft BY (version 2) (version 2) | ecosystem: Environmental > Terrestrial > Soil >... | reverse complement strand
CTTCTTCGCCCCCATCACCTTCAGCCCATCGACCAGCGCCCCCGCGCTGGTGATCACCGGCGCCTCGCCCCCGTTGGCCGCCGTGTGCGCCGTCAGCCGCGCCTGCGACTGACGGTGATACCCCCGGCCCATCGCCATGATCGCCACCAGGCACGCATAGCCCAGCACGTCCACCCGCGCATCGCTCAGCTCCACCGCGCACCGATCCGACTCCGCGTCCATCGCCGCCAGCTCCTCCTTGACCACCTTCTTCATCCGCATCCGGCTCGAATGAAAGGTGAAACGCTCGCCACGAATCTGCTGGCGCGCCAGCAGCATCGCGGGAATCTCCGTCTCCATCGTCGTATTCGAACTCGGCACGATCTGGCCAATGCGGTAGGTCTTCTGCATCACTCGTTTCTCCAAGGCAGGGGCGTCACAGTTTGAACAGGCGCGCGGCGTTGCCGTAGCAGACCAGGTCGCGCGTCGCCGCGTCCAACGGCGCGGATTCGATGAACTCGACCGCCAGCGCGGTCGACTCGTACGGATAATCGATCGAGAACATCACGGCCTCGGCGCCCATTTCGGCGATCGCGCCGACCAGCGTCGGATGGGAACAGACGCCCGAGGTCGTGATCAGGATGTTGGAGCCGATGTACTCGGACGGCGCGCGCTGCAGCTTGACGCCGTACGGGTAGGCGGCGAAACGGCTGTCGAAGCGCCAGCGCTGGAACGGCAGGCCTTCGCCCATGTGTCCGAGGATGATCTTCAGCTTCGGGAAGCGGTCGAACACGCCGCCGAACAGCAGTCGCAGCGCATGGGTGCCGGTCTCCACGCCCCAGCCCCAGGTCGCGCCGGCCAGTTCCGGATGACCCTTGTAGGCATGCGGCAGCACGTAGGCATCGAACGGGTGCAGGTAGAGCGGCACATCCAGCTCCTGCATCTGCTCCCAGAATGCGTCGTAGGCAGGATCGTCGTAGTACACGCCGTTGGTGTGGCCATTGACCAGCGAGCCCTTGAAGCCCAGTTCGCGCACCGCGCGCGTCAGTTCGGCGGCGGCGGTCCTGGGATCGTGCATGGGCAGGGTCGCGAACCCGCCGAAGCGGTCCGGATGCCGGGCAATGCGCTCGGCCAGGAAGTCGTTGTTCTCGCGCGCGCGGCGCAAGGCCACGGCGGCGTCGGGCTCGCCCTGCACGCCCGGGCCTGTCTGCGACAGGATCACATAGTCGATGCCGGCGGCGTCCATTTCGGCCAGGCGCCCCGCGCCGAAGTCGGTCAGGCGCGCGCCCAGTTCGGCGGCAAAGCCCGCATCGAGATGCTGTACGAATGCCTTGGAGTAATCGCCAAAGCCGACCGCCGTGAAATGCTCCTCGAAGGCGATCTTGCGCACTTTTGTCATACGTCTGCTCCCTGGATGGTGAGTCGGGTGAAGGCGCGGCTTCCAGGCCGTCCTTTTTAATCAGCATACTGACTATATGGAATCAAGTCCGCGCCGCCAGGCTTTGCGATCAGGGCGTGGGCGCCGTCTCCCGGGACGCCTCGAAACCCTTGCCATGCGGGACTTTACGCGCCCGGCCAGCGGCCCGCGGCAGTCCGGCCGCCAATGGCGGCACTTATATCAGTACACTGATTTTATAATCAGCATACTGACAATTAAAAGAAAAATCTACGCCTCCTAGGGGCAACCCTGAGCCCGCCCGGCAACACCCGGGCCGGCGCCGCTCAGGCGCGGTTGTCCGCCAGATCCGCCGGCGTATCCACGTCCGCCGCCACGCCCGGGTCATCCACGTCGACCGCGGTGACGCGGTGGCGCCGCAGCAGCTCCCGGGCGCCGACATCGCCCCGCAGCGCCGCCAGCTCGCCCCACAGCAGCCGCCCGAACGCCACAGGATGGCCACGCCGCCCCCGGTGAACCGGCACCGTTATTCCGTCCGGACACGCCGCCGCGCGCACGGCCGACAGGGTGTCGCGCCGCACCCATGGCATATCGGCCAGCGCCACCAGGCAGCTATCGGCCCGGCCCGTCATAGCCGGCGCCTGCCCGGCCAACAGGAAGCGGGCCGCCGCCGCCAGGCTGGCGCCCATGCCCTGGCGGGCCTGCTCGCTCTCCAGCACATGGCAGCCCTGCTCGCGCAGCAAGGCGGTCAGGACGGCGCTTTCCGGCCGGACCACCGCCACCACGGCGTCGGTAGCCTCGCGCAAGGCCCGCGCGGCGCGCACGGCCACGGCCGTGCCGTCGGGCAGCCTGGCCAGGAGCTTGTCCTGCCCCCCGGAGGCGGCGGCGAACCTTCGGCCCTGGCCGCCCGCAAGCAAAATGCCCACGCAGGGCGCGGGCGGACCAGCCTGGGGAGAACCATGATCGACGCGTGGCATAGTATTCAGTATAGTGAGTAAATTCCAGGCGCGGGCCGGCGCATTGCTGGCCGCGCCACCCGTCCGCGAGTAGAGTAGCCCCATGAACGCCCTGGATCTGGATGTATTGCAGCACGCCCGCGACTGGCTTGCCAGCGGCCGGCGCGTGCACCTTGTCACCGTCGTGCAGACGTGGGGGTCGGCGCCGCGCCAGGCGGGCGCCATGCTGGCGGTGCGCGACGATGGCCAGGTCGTGGGCTCGGTGTCGGGCGGCTGCATCGAAGACGACCTGATCGCGCGGGCGCGCGCCGGCGCCCTGCCCGAGCGCGCCGAACGCCTGACCTACGGCGTCACGCGCGACGAAGCCACCCGCTTCGGCCTGCCCTGTGGCGGCACGCTGCGGCTGGTGGCCGAGCCGCTGGCGCCGCGCGATGCCTGGCTGGACGAAGTGCTGCAGGCGATTGCCGAACACCGCCTGGTGCGCCGCACGATCGACCTGCACACCGGCGCGGCCACGCTGGAAGCCGCCGCGCCGGCCGAAGGGCCGGATTTCGACGGCCGCATGTTCCGTTCCGTGTACGGTCCGCACTGGCGCCTGCTCATCATCGGCGCCAACCAGACCGCGCAGGTGCTGGCCGACATTGCCGCCACCCTGGATTTCCAGGTGATCGTGTGCGACCCGCGCGAGGAATTCCACGCAGCCTGGCATGCGCCGCACGCCACGCTGGTCACCACCATGCCGGACGACACGGTGCTGGAGATCGACACCGACGAACGCACCGCGATCGTGGCGCTGACCCACGATCCCAAGCTGGATGACATGGTGCTGCTGGAGGCGCTGAAGTCGCGCGCCTTCTACGTGGGCGCGCTGGGGTCGCGCGCCAACCAGGAAAAGCGGCGGGAAAGGCTGCGCCTGTTCGACCTGGGCGACGAAGACATCGCCCGGCTGCGCGGGCCGGTCGGGCTGCCCATCGCCAGCCGTACGCCGGCAGAGATCGCCGTGGCGGTGGCCGCCGAGCTGGTCTGGGTGCGCAATACCCTGGGCGATCGCGAGGCGTCCGGCGCGCCGCTGCCCGCGGCGCTGGCGCCGGCGCGCTGAAGCCCTGCTACATGGCCTTGAGCGCGGTGCGGCTGTACTGATTGTTGGCGTCGACCAGCGTCGACAGCAGCTTCATGAAGATTTCGCGGTTGCGCGGCGACAGCGGCTCGAGCAGCCGTTGCTGTGCGCGCGCCATCCCGCCTTGCAGCAACCCCATGATGCGCAGGCCTTCCTGCGTGATCACGGCTTGGCGCGAGCGCTTGTCGTTGGGATTGACGCGGCGCTCGACCAGCCCGCGCTCCTGCAGCCGCTTGATGACGTCGGCGGTGGTGGTGCGGTCCAGCCCCAGCTCCATGCCGATCGCGGTCTGGTCCAGCCAAGGGCTGAGCGACAGGGCTGTCAGCACGCCATACTGCACCGGCGTGACGTTCTGCGTCTTGCACTCTTCGTAGAACAGCGCGTAGTGGATCTGGTTCAGGCGCCGCACGAGGTATCCGGGCCGCGACCACAGAACCTGCTTGGCAGGATCGAACACCGTACTGTCCGTCAGAGACGACGTTGTGCGCTTCTTTCTCGTTGCTTGCTTGTCTGGTTCTGGCATGGGAGAGAAAGGCCTTACGCCAAATTTAGTGAGTACACTGAATAGTACACCACCGCGCGGGCAGCGGCCGCGCGCGCCGCTATTTGCGCCAGAACAGCGGCGTGAACAGCACCAGCACCGTCAGCAATTCGAGACGCCCGATCAGCATCGCGAAGGTGCATACCCAGGTCTGGAAATCGTTGAGCACCGAGAAGTTGCCCATCGGCCCCACCGGCCCCAGCCCCGGCCCGGTATTGTTGATCATGGCCATGACGGCCGAAAAGGCGGTGATCAGGTCCAGCCCTGACAGCAGCAGCAGGCTGCTCAGCACGCCCACCGACAGTCCGTACACCAGCATGAACGCGAGCACCGAAGCCATGACGCGCTGGTCCACCACGCGCGAGCCGATGCGCACAGGGCTGACCGCGTGGGGGTGCAGCATGGTGACCAGCTCGTTGCGCGCCTGCTTGACCAGCAGGATGATGCGGATCATCTTGATGCCGCCGCCGGTCGAGCCGGCCGAGGTCACGAACGCCGACAGCAACAGCATGGTCAGCGGCGCGAACAGCGGCCAGGACGCGTAGTCCACATTGGCGTAGCCGGTCGTGGTGGCCACCGAAATGGTGTTGAACATGCCGTAGCGCAACGCCTCCCAGGGGTCTCCGTATACGCCCTTGATATAGAGGAATACGGAGATCACCAGGCCCGCGCCCAGCATGACCGTGAGATACGGAATGGTCTGCGGGCACACCACGTAGGCGCGCCAGTTGCGCTGGCGCAAGGCGTTGAAATGCGTGGCGAAGTTGATGCCGGAGATGGTCATGAAAACGATGGCCACCAGCTCGACCGACAGCGAGTCGAAGTGCGCGAAGCCATCGTCATAGGTCGAGAAACCGCCCAGCCCCATGGTCGTGGCCATGTGGCACCAGGCGTCGAACCACGACAGGCCGACGGCCCGATAGGCCAGCAGGCACACCATCGAGAAACCGAAATACACCGCGTACAGCGCCTTGGCGGTGCTGGCGATGCGCGGCGTGAGCCGCTCGTCCTTCATGGGCCCGGGCGTCTCGGCCCGCACCACCTGGTGCCCGCCCACGCCCAGCAAGGGCAGGATGGCCACCGCCAGCACCAGGATGCCCATGCCGCCGATCCAGATCAGCGTGGCGCGCCACAGGTTGATCGAGGCCGGCAAGGCGTCGAGCCCGCTGAGAACCGTGGCGCCGGTGGTGGTCAGGCCCGACATGGCCTCGAAATAGGCGTCGGTGAACGACAGCGGCATGCCCACGTCGTCGTAATAGAGCAGCAGCGGAATGGCCGCCAGCGCGGGCAGCGCGGCCCATACGGTGGACACCAGCAGGAAGCCGTCGCGTGCATGCAGCTCGCTGCGGCCGCGGCGCGTCGCCAGCCAGGTGCCCGCGCCTATGCCCAGCGCCAGCAGGAAACCTTCGAGAAAGGCGGTGAAGCCGGCGTCCTGGCCGATGTAGGCGACCGAAAGCGGAATCACCATGGTGAGCGCGAACACCACCATGGTCAGGCCCAGCACGTAAAAGGTCGCCAGCAAACGCTTCATGAATACCGCTCGACGTCATGGCCCGGCGCCCGAGCGCGGCCGCGTGGTTCAGAAAAAGGAAGCCGACACCTGGAACAGTTTCTCGACGCGCGGCATCTGCCGGCGCGAAGGCACGAAAACAATGACATGGTCGTCCGACTGGATTTCGGTGTCGGCGTCGGGAACGATGATCTCGTCGCCACGCACCAGCACGCCGATGCTCGCGCCCTTGGGCAGTCCGATCTTGCCCACCGTGCGGCCGACCACGCGCGAGGTGGACCGGTCGCCATGGGCGACGGCCTCCAGAGCCTCGGCCACCCCCTGGCGCAGCCGGTGCACCGCCACCACGTCGCCGCGCCGCACATGCCGCAACAGCTCGCTCATGGTGGCCTGCGACGGCGAGACCGCCACGTCGATGTGGCTGCCCTGCATGAGCTCGCCATACGCCTGCCGGTTGATCAGGGCGATGACCTTGCGCGCGCCCAGCCGCTTGGCCAGCAGCGAGGACATGATGTTGTCCTCGTCGTCGCTGGTCAGGGCCAGCCAGGTGTCCATGTCCTCGATATTCTCGCGCTCGAGCAGCGCTTCGTCGGTGCCGTTGCCATGCAGCACCAGCACATTGTCGGGCAGCTCGGCGGCCAGGTATTCGCAGCGCTTGGCATCGTGCTCGATGATGCGCACGCTATAGCCTTCTTCGGCCAGCTGGCGCGCCAGCCGCAGGCCGATGTTGCCGCCGCCCGCGATCATGACCCGGTGCACGGTCTTCTCGGCCTCGCGCAGCTGGCGCACGGCGCGCCGCGCATGCCGGGTATCGACGGCCAGCACGACCTCGTCGCCCGGCGCCACCACCGTGCCCGTCCCGGCGTGCAGCGGGCGTCCGTCGCGCAGCACGTCGACGATGCGGGCCGTGACGTCCGGCCAGACCTCGCGCAGTTCGTCGACGGGATGATGCGCCATGGGACTGCCGTGCCCCACCCGGACAGTGATGACGCTGACCCGTCCGCCGGCGAACTCGACCACCTGCAGCGCCTCAGGAAACTCGATCAGGCTGTGCAGGTAGGTGGTGACGCTGCGCTCCGGACTGATGAGCGCATCGATGGCGAAGCCCTCGTCGCCCATCAGCTCGGGATGGTCGGCGAACTCGGGCATGCGGATGCGGGCGATGCGGCGCGGCACGTTGAAGACTTCGCGCGCGATCTTGCACGCCACCAGATTGGCCGCATCGGAAGCCGCGCAGGCGATGAACAGGTCGGTGTCGTCGGCACCGGCCGATTCCAGCACCGACACCTGGATGCCGTCGCCCTGCACCACGCGCAGGTCGAAGCGATCCTGCAGGTAGCGCAACTGGTTGACGTCGGTGTCGATGACCGTGATGTCGTTCTGCTCGGACACCAGGTTTTCGGCCACGCTGGTGCCAACGCGGCCCGCCCCCATGATGAGGATCTTCATGTGCCTCGCTTGCGCGCGGATTCGATGCCCAGCTGCTTGAGCTTGCGGTACAGGTGGGTGCGTTCCAGGCCGGTGCGTTCGGATACGCGCGTCATGCTGTGATTCTCGCGCACCAGGTGGTATTCGAAGTAGATGCGCTCGAACTCGTCGCGCGCCTCGCGCAGCGGCTGGTCGAGCGAGATGCTGCCCAGCTGGCCGTTGGATGCGGCCGGCGCCTCGACCGGCGCCTGGAATGGCTGCGGCGGGTCGAGCTCGTCCTCGAGCGCGACGGCCACCGGCGCCGCGGCGGCATGCGCCAGCGGCGGCGCGGCGCGCGGCGCACGCCCGCGCGCCAGGCCGGCTTCGATGGTCTTGAGCAGGCGCTGCAGCGTAATGGGCTTTTCGAGAAAGTCCATGGCGCCGATGCGGGTTGCCTCGACGGCCGTGTCGATGGTGGCGTGGCCGCTCATCATGATGACCGGCATATCCAGCAAGCCCTGCGACGCCCACTCCTTGAGCAGACTGACGCCGTCGGTATCTGGCATCCAGATGTCGAGCAGGACCAGGTCCGGGCGCATGCGCAAGCGCGCGGCGCGAGCCTGCGCCGCGTTCTCGGCCAGTTCGACCGTGTGCCCCTCGTCGTATAGGATCTCGGACAGCAGCTCGCGAATGCCAACTTCGTCGTCGACCACCAGAATTCTGGCCATAACCTCTCACCTATTGCGTAGCCGCATTATCCTTTTCTTGCGCGGTCGCGTCCATAGTATCGGACGGCAACGCCAGGCGGGTCAACAATATGGAGATCCGCGCGCCCCCTTCCTTGCGATTGGCGAGATCGATGCGGCCGCCATGTTCCTCAACGATCTTGCGCACAATGGCTAATCCTAACCCAGTCCCGTGCGCCTTGGTCGTCACGTAGGGTTCGAAGGCGCGCTGCATGACCTGCGGCGGAAAGCCCGGGCCGGTATCGGCCACGGTGAAACGCACCGCGCGCTGCTGCCCGCCGTCGGGCTGCTCGCTTTGCACGACCTGCGTGGTGACCTTCACGCGCCCCTCGCCGCCCTGCTCGGCGACCGCGTCGCGGGCGTTGGAAAGCAGGTTGTGGATGACCTGGCGCAGCTGGGTCGGATCGCCCTCGATGTCGGGCACGCCGGGCGCCAGATCCACGTCCAGGTTGAGCACGCGCGCCGCGCCGCGGCCGCCGCCCTCGCCCGGATCCCAGCCATACAGCGACAGCACGTCGGCCACCAGCGCATTGAGGTCGATACGCTGCATGACGGCCGGCGGCGTGCGCGCGTACTCGCGGAAGTCGTCGACCATCTGCTTGAGCGAGCCCACCTGGTTGACGATGGTGTTGGTGGAGCGGATCAGCATCTGCGCGTCGGCCGGCTGCAGCCGGTCGGCCAGCTTCATGGCCAGGCGCTCGGCCGACAGCTGGATCGGCGTGAGCGGGTTCTTGATTTCGTGGGCCAGGCGGCGCGCCACCTCGCCCCAGGCGACGGTGCGGTTGGCCGAAATGACCTCGGTGATGTCGTCGAACACCACCAGGTAGCCGTTGCCGCGGCCGTCCACCCTCAAGTGGGTGCCGCGCGCCAGCAGCGTCACCGGCTGCCCGCCCGTTTCGCCCAGCCCCGGGGTGATCTCGAATTGCTGCTGCCAGTGCAGGCGTTCCGAACCCACCGCCGCGTGGGCGGCGAAGGCCTGGCGCACCACCTGGGCGAACTCCAGCATGCCGTCCACGGTTTCCAGCGGCCGGCCGATGACCGAGCGCAGGTCGGCCTGCAGAATGGTCTGGGCGCCCTGGTTGACCGTGGTGACGCGGAACCCTTCGTCGAAGGCGATCACCCCGGACGACAGGTTGGACAGCACGCTTTCCAGGTAGACGTTGGAGCGCTCCAGCTGGCGCCGGTTGCTTTCCACCATCTGGCGCGCCTCCTCGAGCTGACGCGTCATGGCGTTGAACGAACGGGTCAGTTGCCCGACTTCGTCGCGCTCGGGCGGCTCGGGCAGCGGCCGGAAATCGCCCACGCCCACCGCCTGGGTGCCGCCGGCCAGCCGCAGCAGGGGCCGCACCAGCCGCTTGGACAGCGACAGCGCCACCGCGATGGCGGCGAACACCGCCAGCAGCAGGGCCAGGGTCAGGGTGATGCCGTACAGCTTGCGCAGGCCCAGGCGCGACAGCGCCAGCTCCTGGTAGTCGCGAAAGCCCTGCTGCACCCGGTTGGCGTTGTGGGCGATCTGGTCGGGCACGGCATGCATCAACTGCAGCCAGCGCGGCTCGGCCGCCCCGCCCAGGATGCCGTCAAAGCGCGCCGGCGCCGACAGCGGGATCACCACGCGCAGGTGCAGGCCGCCCTCGGCGCCCGGAATGGCCGGGTCGTCGGCCTCGGCGGCCGAATAGCCGCGCGCCAGCCGCAGCTGGTTGAGCAAGGTGGCGGGCAGGCTGGGCGGCAGCAATTGCCCATAGGTATTGGTGGAAAAGGCCAGCACCCGTCCGCTGCCGGTGAACACGGTGGCCTCCTGCGCGCCGTTGGCCTCGCGCAGCCGTGTCAGCGCCAGCGGAATGTCGTTATCGGACATGTTGTTCAGCTCGGCCGCCATGGCGCGGGCGCGCACATCCATGTCGGCCAGCTGCGAATCGAGCGCGGCGCGGCCCAGGTTCAGGCCCGACTCCAGCGCGCTGTCGACGCGGACGTTGAACCACGACTCGATCGAGCGCGACATGAACTGCACCGACAGGGTGTAGATCAGCGCGCCGGGCACCACCCCGATCAGGGCGAAGGCCAGCGCGAAACGGGCCGTCAGGCGGGCGCCGAACTGGCGCCGGCGGATCTGGCGCGCCAGCCGCACGGTCAGGGCCACCACCCAGACGAACAGCGCGAACGCGAAAATACCGTTGAGAATCAGCAGGGTGTCGTAATAACGCGCAAAGCGTGACGCATTGCCGGTGGACCAGGCCAGCAGGCCCAGCAGGGCCAGGCCGCTGACGCCGCCGACCACCAGGGCAAGGCGTAGAAACATTCTCATGAGGGGTCTCGCACGGGCTCGGCCAGGGCGAAGGAGAACTCCGCCCACGGCGTGGCCGGCGACCACGAGCTGCTGTTGAGGGCGTTGACCTGGAACGGCCGCGCCAGTTGGGAGGTGTCCAGGCGCACGCGCAGTTGGCCGCCATAGCGCACGCCGGGGTCGAACTCGGACGCATCGGCCACTTCCCAGTTGCGGATATGGCGCACCAGGTCCATGGCGTCGTCCAGCGAGGCGACCGGCAGCGACAGCTCGCCGGCGCCGGCCCGCCACTGGCGGGTCAGGGCGTTGTAGGCAATGCGCCAGGTAATGCTTTTGTCGACCAGGGTGTGATCGAACCACCACCAGCGCGAGCGGGTGATCTGCAGGTCGGCGGTGAAATAGAGCGGCACGCCACGCTGCGCCGCGTCACGCAGCTGGTCGTTGAGTTCGAAATGGACATCGGCGCTCAGCTCCAGCTTGCCGTCGCGCACCAGCGGCTCGATGCGCTGGACGTGCGGATCGGCGGCATGGGCAAGCCCGCCCGTAATCGGCGAGAACGAGCCAAATACCAGCAACAACGCGAAAAATAGGCGAAGAATCATCGACATACGGCAAATGCGCGGCAGCATGACCCTATTCTTGGCGATTCAGGTCCGCTTGGCAAACAAGGCATAGAAAAAACCGTCGTGTTGCGCCTGCGGTGTTGCATCGATGGCAACAGGCAGCAGTTGCCCGGGCGCGGCCAGGGGCGTGGCGTCGGCATGGCGGCGCGCGAAGGCCTCGGCCTGCTCGCGCCCTTCGGCCGGAAACACCGAGCAGGTCACGTACAGCAGGCGCCCGCCCGGGGCGACCGTGCGCCACAGGGCGTCGGCGATGCGCGCCTGCAGGGCGGCGGTGCGCGCTACGTCCTCGGCGCGGCGCAGCCAGCGGATATCCGGGTGGCGGCGCACGATCCCCGACGCGGTGCACGGCACGTCGGCCAGCACCGCATCGAAAGGCCGGCCATCCCACCAGGCATCCAGGTCGCTGGCGTCGGCGGCCGCCAGCCGCACCCGCGGCGTGCGCAGGCCCAGGCGTTCCAGGTTCTGGTCCACCCGCTGCAGGCGTTGCGGGTCCGCGTCCAGGGCGAGCAGGTCGATATCGGCCAGCTCCAGCAGGTGGGCGGTCTTGCCGCCCGGCGCGGCGCAGGCGTCCAGCACCCGCATGCCGTCGGCCGGCGCCAGCAGCGGTGCGGCCAGTTGCGCGCCGGCATCCTGTACCGACCACCAGCCCGCGTCATAGCCCGGCAACTGCGGCACCGGGCGCGGCTCGGCCAGCACCAGGCCGGCCTGGCCCGTCGGCACGGCGGCCACGCCGGCCTGCGCCAGCGCCTGGCGCGCCTGCTCCACCGTGGCGCGGCGGCGATTGACGCGCAGGGTCAGCGGCGCGGGCACGTTGGCCCCGGCCAGGATGTCGCGCCACTGGTCCGGATAGGCGCGCTCCAGCAGCTCCACCCACCAGCGCGGATGGTTCCAGCGCGCCGCCGGGCGATCGGCCACCCCGTCCTGCAAGGCCGCCCGCTCGCGCAGGAAGCGCCGCAGGCTGGCATTGAGCAGGCCCTTGTAGGCGGCCAGCTTGCGCTGGCCGGCCGCCGCCGTCACCGCCTGGTCGACCACCGTGTGCGGCGCGTACTGCGGCGCGCCGGGCTGCGCCGCCGCGCCGGGCGCGTCGCGCAGCAGGCTGAGCGCCACGCGCAGGAGCGCGTCGAACAAGGGCCCGGGCGCGCGCCGCACCAGCGTCTCGGCCAGCGCGTCGGCCCAGCCCAGCTGCCGCATGGCGTGGAAGCTGACCGCCTGCACGGCCGGCCGCAGCGCCGGCGGGGTCTCGGCCAGCGCATCGGTCAGCGAGCGTCCCTTGCGCACCGCCTGCACGGCGGCGGCGGCGCCCAGCAGCACGGCCGACAGGGGCGGGGCCAGGACGGAGGAATCGGCAGGGGAAGGCATATGAAACGTTTCTGACGGCGGGACCGATATGGTAGCCGGACACTGGACGCCGCCGGCGACCGGCGTCACACTGCACGCTTGCCCGGCCATGCCGCGCGGAGCCCGCCATGACGCTTGCCACCCTCGCCCTGTTTGTTCTCGCCTCCGGCCTGATCATCGTCACGCCCGGCCCGACCGTGCTGCTGGCGCTCAGCAACGGCTCGCGCCACGGCGTGCGGCGGGCCTGCTGGGGCATGGCCGGCGCGGTGCTGGCCGACCTGGTGCTGGTGGCCGCCGTCGCCAGCGGACTGGGCATGCTGCTGGCGGCGTCCGAATCGGCCTTCCAGGCCCTGAAGTGGATCGGCGCCGGCTACCTGGCCTATCTGGGCTGGCGGCTGCTGCGCAGCGACGCCGCCCTGGTGCTGCCCGCGCCGGCCGCGGGCGGCGGCGACGGCGGCGCCGGCGCGCTGTTCTCGCGCAGTTTCCTGGTCGCCCTGACCAACCCCAAGGCGCTGCTGTTCATGTCGGCCTTCCTGCCGCAGTTCATCGACCCGGCCGCGGCGCTGGCGCCGCAGTACGGCGCGCTGGCGCTGGTGCTGGCCGTGCTGAACCTGGCCGCCATGCTGGGCTATGCGGCGCTGGGCGCGCGCCTGGTCCGGGTATTGCGCACCGGCGGCCTGCGCTGGATCAACCGCCTGTGCGGCGGCATGCTGGTCGTGCTGGCGGGCACGGTGGCGCTGTACCGGCGCGCCGGCTGAGGGTGATGCGACGCGGCGCGCTTGCGCCGCGTCCGGGGCGCGCGCATCATGCGCGCTCCCCAGGCTTTCACCAAGGTGCCCTGCCCATGCCGGATCCGCGTCCCTCCCCCGCCGGCGGCCAGACCGCCGCCATCGACGTGCTCATGGTCGGCCCGCTGCTGCCGGCACTGGCCGACCAGGTGCGGCAACGCTACCGCGCGCACCACTGGTGGGAGGCCGCCGATCCCGCGCGCCTGCTGGCCGAGCATGGCGAGCGCATCCGCGCCATCGTCACCACGGCCCGGTTCGGCGCCACGCGCGCGTTGATCGAAAGCCTGCCGCGGCTCGAAGTGATCGTCAGTTTCGGCGTGGGCCTGGACCCCATCGACATGGACGCCGCGCGCGAACGCGGCATCGTCGTCACCAATACCCCGGGCGTGCTGGAAGACTGCGTGGCCGACACCGCCATGTCCCTGGTGCTGTCGGTTTCGCGCCGCATCTGCGAGCTCGATCGCTTCGTGCGTTCCGGCGGCTGGCGCGCGGCCACGCCCCCGCTGGGGCGCAGGCTGGCGGGCCGTTGCTGCGGCATCCTGGGGCTGGGCAGCATCGGCCTGAAAATCGCCCGGCGCGCCGAGGCCTTCGGCATGGAAGTCGCCTATCACAACCGCCGGCCGCGCCAGGACGCGCCGGCGCATTACCGCTATTGCCCGGACCTGCCGACGCTGGCGGCCCACAGCGCCTTCCTGGTGCTGGCGGTGCCGGGCAGCGCGCAAACCCATCGACTGGTCGGCGCCGCCATCCTGGATGCGCTGGGCCCCGATGGCGTGCTGATCAACGTGGCGCGCGGCAGCGTGGTGGACGAGGCCGCGCTGGTGGACGCGCTGCGCGACGGCCGCCTGGGCGGCGCGGGCCTGGATGTCTACCAGAACGAACCCGAGGTGCCCGCCGCGCTTTGCGCCATGGACAACGTCGTGCTGCTGCCCCATGTGGGCGGCAGCACCGTGGAAACCCGCCAGGCCATGGCGCAGCTGTTCATGCGCAATCTCGATGGCTGGTTCGAGCGGCGCCAGCCCGCCACGCCAGTGACCTGAAGCGGCGCGCGGCGCCCGTCCGGCCGAGGCGCCAGACCTCACCAAAATTTCGTTCTGAACCAGCAAATTGCTTGGTTTCGGCGCCGGCCGCGCGTCAATAATGAATCCGGACCGACCTGCCAGGAAGCAGGACGTCCCGCCCAGCGCCCGCCGCGCGGGCCCGCCGGCCCACCATGAGCCGGGCCGGCGCGGCGGCGCTGGAACCCATACCTACACACGGAGACACAACCATGCCCCGGATCGCTTCCGCGCCGCGCAGACGCCTGCTGGCCACGGCCGCCGCCCTGACCCTGGCCGCCCTGCCGCTGACCGCCCCCCTGGCCGGCGACTATCCCGACCGCCCCTTGAAACTGGTGGTGCCCTACCCACCCGGCGGCGCGACCGACGTGGTCGGCCGCGTCCTGGCCATGAAACTGGGCGACGAACTGAAGCAGCAAGTGGTGGTGGAGAACCGCGGCGGCGCTGGCGGCAACCTGGGCGCCGACGCCGTGGCGCGCGCCGAGCCCGACGGCTACACGCTGCTGATGGGCGCCATCACGTCGCATTCCATCATGGCCACGCTGGAGAAAAAACGCATTTCGTACGACCTGATGGGCGACCTCACGCCGGTCGCGACCATCGCCGCCGTGCCGCTGGTATTCGTCGTCAATCCCCAGTTGCCGGTCAAGAACCTCTCCGAGCTGATCGCCTACGCCAAGGCCAACCCCGGCAAGCTGACCTACGCGTCGTCGGGCGCCGGCGCTCCGCAGCGCATGGCGGCCGAACTGTTCAAGCGCCAGGCCGGCGTGGACATCCTGCACGTGCCCTACCGCGGCAGCGGCCCGGCCATGACCGACCTGGTCGGCGGCCAGGTGCTGACCATGGTGGAAACGGTTCCGGCCGCGCTGCCGTTCATCAAGAGCGGGCAATTGCGCGCGCTGGCCGTGACCACGCCGGAACGCATCTCCATGCTGCCCGACACGCCCACCGCGGCCGAGGCGGGCCTGCCGAACTTCACCGTGGCTTCGATGTTCGGCGTCCTGGCCCCGGCCAAGACGCCCAAGCCCGTCATCGACAAGCTGAATGCCGCCCTGTCGCGCGTCCTGGTCGAGCCCGACGCCAAGGAAAAGCTGTTGCAGCAGGGCGCCTACGCGGTGGCGCCGGCCTCGGCCGACGCGGCGCGGCAACGCCTGCAGGCCGAGGTCGACCAGTGGGCCAAGGTCATCGCCGACGCCAACATCACCGTGGACTGAGCGCCGCCGGCGCCGGCCACCTCGCATCACCCGTTTCAACGCCAGAAGGAAATCCATGTCTTCGAAGTCCTGTCCCCCCAACGATGATGATCCGGCCAGCGGCATGCGCAAGGGCCTGACCAGCTACGGCGACACGGGGTTCTCGCTGTTCCTGCGCAAGGCCTTCATCAAAGGCGCGGGGCTCACGGACGAGGCGCTGGAGCGCCCCATCATCGGCATCGCCAACACGGGCAGCGGCTACAACCCCTGCCATGGCAACATGCCGCAACTGGTGGAGGCGGTAAAGCGCGGCGTGATGCTGGCCGGCGGACTGCCGGTGGAGTTTCCCACCATCTCGGTGCACGAGAGCTTTTCCTCGCCCACCAGCATGTTCCTGCGCAACCTCATGTCGATGGACACCGAGGAAATGGTGCGCGCGCAGCCGATGGACGCGGTGGTGCTGATCGGCGGCTGCGACAAGACGGTGCCCGCGCAGCTGATGGGCGCGGCCTCGGCCGGCGTGCCGGCCATCCAGCTGGTGACCGGCTCGATGCTGACCGGCTCGCACCGCGGCGAGCGCGTCGGCGCCTGCACCGACTGCCGGCGCTTCTGGGCGCGCTATCGCGCCGAGGAGATCGACGACGTGGAGGTCGCCGACGTCAACAACCAGCTGGTGGCCAGCGTGGGCACCTGCTCGGTGATGGGCACCGCCAGCACCATGGCATGCATCGCCGAGGCGCTGGGCATGTCGGTGCCGGGCGGCGCCACGCCGCCGGCCGTCACCGCCGACCGCATCCGGATCGCCGAACGCACCGGCGCGCAGGCCGTCGCGATGATAGGCCGCGGCCTGACGCCCGAGCGCATCCTCACGGCCAAGTCGTTCGAGAACGCCCTGCGCGTGCTGCTGGCCATCGGCGGCTCGACCAACGGCATCGTGCACCTGACGGCCATCGCCGGCCGCCTGGGCATCCGCCTGGACATGGAGGCGTTCGACCGCATCGGCAAGGAAACGCCGGTGCTGGTCGACCTCAAACCGTCCGGCCAGCACTACATGGAGGACTTCCACAAGGCGGGCGGGCTGCGCACGCTGCTGCGCGAGCTGCGGCCGCTGCTGCACCTGGACGCGATGACGGTGACCGGCCGCACCCTGGGCGAGGAGCTCGACGCCGCGCCGCCGCCCTTTGTCCAGGACGTGGTGCGCCCGTTCGACCGGCCCGTGTACGCGCAAGGCGGCATCGCGGTGCTGCGCGGCAACCTGGCGCCGGGCGGCGCCATCATCAAGCAATCGGCCGCCACCGCCGGACTCATGGAGCGCGAAGGCCGCGCCGTCGTCTTCGAGGACCTGGAGGACCTGGCCAGGCGCTTGGACGACGAATCGCTCGACATCCACGCCGACGATTTCATGGTGCTCAAGCACATCGGGCCGGTCGGCGCGCCGGGCATGCCCGAGGCCGGCTACATGCCCATCCCCAGGAAACTGGCGCGCGCCGGCGTCAAGGACATGGTGCGCATCTCCGACGGCCGCATGAGCGGCACGGCATCGGGCACCATCGTGCTGCACATCACCCCGGAATCGGCCATAGGCGGGCCTCTCGCGCTGGTGCGCACGGGCGACCGCATCCGGCTGAGCGTCAGCCGCCGCGAACTCGCATTGCTGGTCGACGACGCCGAACTGGCCCGCCGCCAGGCCGGCTGGCGCCCGCGACCGGCCAGCGCGGCCGACGAGCGCGGCTATCGCAAGCTGTTCCTGGACACGGTCACCCAAGCCGACCAGGGCTGCGATTTCGACTTCCTGCGCAGCCCGCGCGACAACGGCAGCACCCCGGTGGGCAAGCCCTAGTCGGCGGCCTGGCCCGCCCGCGGCGCGCCCGGGCCGAACACGGCCCGGGCCTGCTCGAGAAAACTGTCGGCCAGCGCGCGGCGCGCGCCGCGCGCCTGCCACACCAGCCCGACGCGCCGCACCGGCGCGCGGCCCGGCAACGGGATGCGGGTCAAGGCATAGCGCGAGGACCACAGCGAAGACCAGTCCGGCAACAGGGCCACCCCCAGCCCCTGGTCGACCAGGGCCGCCACGCCCAGCAGGCTGTCCATCTCCAGGCGCTGGTGCGGCACGATGCCATGGTCGCGCAGGTAGCGGTCGGCCAGTTGACCGCCGAGCACGGAGCGGTCGTAGCGGATGAAGGGCTGCGTGCGCAGCAGTTCGTGTGCGTCGCGCTTTTCCATGGCGGCCGGCGCCACCACCACCAGCGGCTCGTCCATGATGCCCTGCCAGCGCACGGCCTTGCCCATGGCGTACTGCGGCTCGACCACGATGGCGGCATCGAGGTCGCCGGCCTCGACGCCACGGCACAGTTCTATCGACGAACCCGGCATGACGAACACCGACAGGCTGGGATGACGGTCGTAGACCCGCTTGAGCACCGGCGGCAGCACGCTGGTCATGGCGGACACGAACACGCCCAGGCGCAGTTCGCCGTACGTCGCGCCGTCCTCGGCCAGGGCGGCCAGGTCGCGCGCGTCGCGCAGCAGCGCCCTGGCGCGCTCCAGGATGCGCACGCCGGCCTCGGTGGGCCGCACCGAACGCCCTGCGCGCTTGATCAGCGACAGGCCCAGGGTCTCTTCGAGCGCCTTGATGCGCGCGGCCACGGCCGTGGGCGTCAGGTCCAGGCGGCGCGCCGCCTGCGCGAACGATCCGCTTTCGGTGACCGTGACGAAACTTTGCAGATATCGGGTGTCCATGCTGGTCTCGCGCGCTGGTGGAACACGGCAACGCGGGCCGCGCGGAGCTGGCGCGGCCCGATCCTGAAAAATTTTGCGCTTCGATAGTAGCAGGACGGGATTTTTCTTCGGTGTCGAGGCCCGCCGCCCCCCGTCAGGCCAGGGCGAGAAAACCCGAGCCCAGCGCCGCCTGGGCCAGGCTGCCGGCCACGATGCGCGACGACGGCGACGATTCGGCAATCCGCAGGCCGCTGACGCGCGCGTGGAAATCGCCGAACTCGCCCCGCACGAGCAGTTCGTGGACGTTGGCCGTCGCATCGGGATCGATCAGCATCTCGACCCGCGTACGGTCAAAGCCGATGCCGGCCAGCGCGATCGTGCCGGTCAGGTTGGCGTTCTTGGGAAACCGGGCCACGGCCTCGCGCGCCGAGCCGGCGAACGCCAGCCCGCGCTCCGGCAGCGGCCCGCTTACATAGCGCTGCAACGCCACCGGCGGCATGGTGCCCCGATACAGGACTTCCGCCACGCCCACGTGCCGGGCGGCGGCCAGGCCGTCGATGCCCACCATGGCGCCGCTGGGAATGCGGATGCGCGCGCCGGCGGCTGCCGCGGTGTCGAGCAGCATGCCGCGCAGCGCGTCATCGGCCAGGGCGCCGACCGACGCCGGCACCAGGTCCACCCCTGCGGCCAGGACGGCCTGGGCATACTGCGCCAGCGCGGCCTGGCCCGCGCATTCGACCACCACCTCGGGCCGTCGCGCCAGCAATGCCTCCCAACTGGCGTGGCAGGGCAGCTCGCCGCGCGCGCGCGCCGGGTCGCGCACCAGGCAGCCTACGATCTCCACGGGCCGCGACTGGCGGGCCAGATGGCCGGCCATCGCATTGGCCAGCACGCCGCATCCCACGATACCCACGCGCAACGGTGCATTCATTGTCGATTTTCCTCGCTGTATCGCCGCCGGCGCCGCGCCGCGGCTCATCCGCAAAATTAGTATACGATACTATTCAATAGTATAATCTTGGCCACACAGACGGGCAGCCGCCCGCGCATGAACGGGAGTGGAGATGACCGCCAGAGTCGGTAGAGTTGATCATCCGGTCGTAGCCGTGCACGACCTGGAGCAAACCAGCCAGCAATACAGGAAGCTGGGGTTCGTGGTGCCGCCCAGCGGCAGGCACCAGGAATGGGGCACCGAGAACCTGTGCATCATGTTCCCCGGCGACTATCTCGAAATCCGCGGCATCGGCGACCCGAACAAGTTCCTGGCGGGCGTGGACAAGTTCCTCGCCAAGGGCGAAGGCCTGTACAGCGTGGCGTTCAATGCGGCCTCGGCCCGGGAAAGCTACCAGGCCGGTCTCGCGGCCGGACTGGAGATCGAACCGCCGCGCCACCTGAACCGCAAGCTGGTGCTGGAAGACCGCACGCTGGACCTGCACTTCGAGACGGTCATGCTGGGGCATGACCTGTATCCCGGCCTGACGCACGCCAATCTGTGCCAGCACCTCACGGCCGACACGCTGCGCCAGCCCGGCTGGACCGACCACCCCAACGGCGTGCTGGCGTTCGGGCGCCTGGTGGGCGTGGTGTCCGATTTCGACGCGGCCGCGGCCGCCTACACCCGGCTGATCGGGGCGCGGAACGTCACGCGCGGGGCCGCCAATATCCTGCTCGACTTCGGCGAAGGCGCCGACATCGAACTGATCGGCCCGGCAGAGGCGCAACGCCGCGGCGATGCCCAGCCCCAGCTCGGCGACGCCTACCTGGCCTCGGCCACCTTGCTGGTCAAGGATGCGGCCGCCACGGCCGCCCTGTTCGAAGCCAATGGCGTGCGCTTTGCCCGCCAGCCCGGCGGCGAACTGAAAGTCGACCCCGCCGACGCCTGCGGCGCGCACCTGTACTTCAAGCAGGCCTGAACCCGCATCCGGCGCCCGGTCCAGGCCGGGCGCTAGGCCTTGCGGAAATACGCCTGGACTTCGCGCTGGGTGTGCTCGATGTGCTTGCGCAGCAGGGCCACGGCGCGCGCGGTGTTGCCTTCCTCACAGGCCGCGAGGATCTTCAGGTGTTCCTGGTGCGAACGATCATGCCCGGCGGCCTCGGTCACGCGCAGCCGCATCAGCTTGCCCATGTGATCGCGCACCGACCGGATCATGGCCAGCAGGCGCGGCCGGTTGGCCGGCGCATACAGGCAATCGTGGAACTGTGCGTTCAGCTCGCTCCACTCGGGCGCGTTCTCGCGCTTGCTGTAGGCGTCGAGCAGGCGACGCGCCTGCGCCAGGTCGGACGGCGCCATGTTGGGCACCGCCAGCTCCAGCGCCCGGCACTCGATGGCCAGGCGCAGGTCCAGCATCTCGACATAATCGGCCGCGGTCAGCACCGCGACCGTCGCCCCGGCGTTGGGCGTGAAGACCACCAGGCCCTCCGACTGCAGGCGCACCAGGGCTTCGCGGACCGGGATCTTGCTGATGCCCAGATCGGCCGCCACCTCGTCCTGGCGGATCGGCGCCCCCTCGGCCAGGCTGCCGTCGAGAATGCGCTTGCGCAGCTCGCCATACGCGCGCTCGGTGGCTGTACCGGCAACTTTTCTCTGAGCGGTTTCGGGCATGGGGGCGACCAGGTTCATGACGAAGGGGATTCTAACAACAGCCCGCCTGGCCGGCGGCGGCGCCGGCCGCCATCGGTCCGGCGCCGCCGTCGTGTCCATCGCTCAATTCGCGCTCAGGCTGGCATTGCCGATCAGCGTCTTCTGGGCAGCCAGGTCGGACTGCACGAAAGCCGTGAACTCGTCCACCGTGTTGGCCTGGAACGCATCGGCGCCCAGGTCCGTCATGCGGGCCTGGACGCGCGCGTCGGCCATCACCTTGTTGACCGCCTGGTTCAGCCCGGCCACCGCCTGCGCCGGCGTGCCCGCCGCGACGAACAGCCCCAGCCAGGTGCCGTGCGAATAGCCCGGCACGCCGGCCTCGGCCACCGTGGGCACGTCGGGCAGGGCGCCGATGCGCTTGTCGCCCGAGACCGCCAGGGCATGGAAGCGGCCGCCGTTGACATGCGGAATGGCCGACGCCGCGCCGGAGAACATCGACTCCACGTGTCCGGCCATGACGTCGGTTTCAGCCAGGCTGCTGCCCTTGTACGGCACATGCAGCATCCGCACCTTGGCCTGGCGCATCAACAGTTCCATGGACAAATGGTTGCTCGACCCGACTCCGCCCGAGCCATAGGTCAGCTTGCCGTCGGCCTTGCGCGCGCCGTCCAGTAGCTCGGCCAGCGAACGGTACTTGCTGCTGGCCGAGACCACCAGCACATTGGGCAGGCTGGTCACACGCGCCACCGGCGCGAAATCCTGGATGGAATACGAGAGCTCGGGCGAGATCAGCGTGTTGGTGATCAGGCCGGGCGGCGACAGCAGCACCGTGGTGCCGTCCTTGGCCGAGCGCGCCACCGCGGTGGCACCGATCGCGCCGTTCGCGCCGGCCCGGTTCTCGACGATGACCGATCGATTGAGCGACTGCCCCAGCTGCTCGGCAAGGATCCGCGCGATCACGTCGGTGTAGCCGCCCGCGGAAAAGCCCACGATCAGCCGGATGGGCCGCTTGTCCGCGGGCTCGTCGGCATGAGCCGCCGCGCCGGCCAGCAGGCACCCGGCCAGCGCCGCCGCCAGCAGCGTGCGGCGCCTGTTTTCCCTTGCATGTCGTTTCATTTTTATTACCCCCGATACTGCGTTGAAGAAGTGTCATGCGCAGAGGGCCGCGCATGCGCGCGGCCGCCCCGGCTACATCGCCAGCCTGTCCTGCAGCCGCTTGTAGCGGGTCGCGGCGGCGACCCCCAGATGACGGAAAGCATGCAGGCGTACCGATCGCAGATCGCTGACCGGCACCGACAGCGATTCGGCCGGCGCGCCCAGCACCCGCTCGGCCAGCTCGATGCCCAGCGCGGTCGAAATGGCAATGCCGCGGCCATTGCAACCCAACGAAACATGCATGCCCGCGGCAGGCTCGTGCACATGCGGCAGGTGATCGGTGGTGACCGCGAAGTAGCCGCTCCAGTGGTACTCCCAGTCCAGCTTGCCCAGATGCGCGAACAGTTCCGCGCCCGCGCGGTGCAGGAACGGCACGATGCGCGCGTGCTCCAGGCCCGCGGTCGCGCCAGCGCCTCCCATAACCAGGCGGCCATCCGGAGACAGCCGGAAGGACGTCAGCAACTGGCGCGTATCGCTGGACACATGCCCCTGCGGCAGGATCTCGCGGCGCATCGCCTCGGGCAGCACACGCGTGGCGACCTGCGCCGTGCGCACCGGCACGATGGACGTGCGCAGGCCCGGCACCAGCCGATCGGCATAACCGCCGGTGGCCACGATCACGCTGGGCGCTCTGACCTGGCCAGCCTGACAGCGGGCCAGCCATTGCCCGGCTTCACGGCGCAATTCCTCGGCACGCGCGCCGCCGAAGATCGTCGCGCCCAGCGACAAGGCCACGCGCGCCAGCCCGCGCGCGTAGGCCAGGGGCTGCACATGGCCGCCGCGCGGATCCAGCCAGCCCAGCCGATAGCGCGACGTGCCCAGCAGACGCGCCAGTTCGTCCGCCTGCAGCATGCGCGCGGCCACGCCACGCTCGCCCCAGGCCTGGCAGCGGCGCTCGACGGCGCGCAGACCGCTGCGGGTGAACGCAGGCTGGATCCAGCCCTTGTTGCCGGCGGCGCAATCGATACCGAATTCGTCGATCAGCCTGAATACGACGCCCGGCGCCTCGCTGCCGAAGCGCACCAGCCGGCGGCCGGCCTCGCCCGGGTAGAGCGTCTCGATCACCTCGGGATCCTGCTTCAGGCCGGCGATCACCTGTCCGTTGTTGCGCCCCGATGCCCCCCAGCCGGGCTCGGCCGCGTCCAGCAAGATCACCCGCCGGCCTTCGCGGCACAGGCGTATGGCCGCCGACAGGCCGGTGAACCCGGCGCCGATGATCAGCACGTCGGCGGCATGGCGCCCGTCCAGGGACGAGAGCGCCGGCGCCGCCGGCGCGGTGGCCGCCCACAGCGAATCGGGCAACCGCAAGGGCTCGCCCAGCAGTCGGTCGGGATTCATCGCGCCCGCGCCCTCGCCGGCGCGCCGCACGCGCGGGTTTGCCGCGGCGCACTGCGCCGGGCGGTCCATCCATGTTTCGTCTTGCTGTCAGCCATGATGCCCGAGTGGTCCATGCGAGGCGCCTTGCGCAACGCGCGGCGCCCGCTATCCGTATGCGTCGTCATACGTATACGTGAATGTTATATCGTATACGAATATCCGCGCTGCTGGTGAAATCCCTAGGCCGGCACGATATCATGAATGTATATTATTTTATATAATCGTATACGAACATGGCGACCGGACGCCCCTGCCCGGCCGCCCTACATGGATCCCGCACATGCCCACCGTACGCGTCGAACTCTCCCCCGGCCGCAGCGCCGAACAGAAAACCCGCTATATGCAGGAAGTCACGCGCCTGACGGTGGAAATCCTCAAGTGTCCGGTCGAGAGCGTGGATGTCATCTTCATCGAAATCCCGCCGACCGACTGGGCCCACGGCGGAAAGTTCTACGCCCAGCCTCCGGCTTGAGCAGCGTCGCGGGCCGCGACGGCCGCGACCGCGCCGCGCCACGGTAAAATCGACGGTTTTCGACCGTGGCGCGGTCGCGCCCATCGAGGTTTTCCCATGTCTTCCCCCAAAGTCGGCTTCGTCAGCCTCGGCTGTCCCAAGGCCCTGGTCGATTCCGAACGCATCCTGACCCAGCTTCGCACCGAGGGCTACGAGGTCACGCCCGAATACAACGACGCCGATGTCGTCGTTGTCAACACCTGTGGCTTCATCGACAGCGCCAAGGCCGAATCGCTCGAAGCGATCGGCGAGGCCATCGCCGAAAACGGCAAGGTCATCGTGACCGGCTGCATGGGCGTGGAGGAATCCGTCATCCGGCAGGTGCACCCCAGCGTGCTGGCCGTGACCGGACCGCAGCAGTACGAGGAAGTGGTGCGCGCGGTGCACGGCGTGGCGCCGCCCCGCCAGGACCACAACCCGTACCTGGACCTGGTCCCGCCGCAAGGCGTCAAGCTGACGCCGCGCCATTATGCCTACCTGAAGATTTCCGAAGGCTGCAACCATCGCTGCAGCTTCTGCATCATCCCCTCCATGCGCGGCGACCTGGTGAGCCGGCCGGTGGGCGACGTGCTCAGCGAGGCCGAGCGGCTGGTCCGGGCCGGCGTCAAGGAACTGCTGGTCATCTCGCAGGACACCAGCGCCTATGGCGTGGACATCAAATACCGCAGCGGCTTCTGGAATGGCCGGCCGGTCAAGACGCGCATGACCGAGCTGTGCGCCGCGCTGTCCGAGCTGGGCGTGTGGACCCGCCTGCATTACGTCTATCCGTATCCGCACGTGGACGAAGTGATCGGCCTGATGGCCGACGGCAAGGTGCTGCCCTATCTGGACATCCCGTTCCAGCATGCCAGCCCGCGCATCCTGCGCGCCATGAAGCGCCCGGCGTTCGAGGACAAGACGCTGGCGCGCATCAAGCGCTGGCGCGAGGAGTGCCCCGACCTGACGCTGCGCTCGACGTTCATCGTGGGCTTTCCGGGCGAGACCGAGGAGGACTTCCAGTACCTGCTGGACTGGATGAGCGAAGCCCAGCTCGACCGCGTCGGCTGCTTCCAGTACTCGCCGGTCGAAGGCGCGCCGGCCAATGCCCTGGACAACCCCGTGCCGGACGAGGTCAAGCAGGAGCGCTGGGAGCGCTTCATGGAACACCAGCAGGCCATCTCGACCGCGCGCCTGAGCACGCGGGTGGGCCGGGAGATCGACGTGCTGATCGACAGCGTGGACGAGGAAGGCGCGGTCGGCCGCTCCAGCGCCGACGCGCCGGAGATCGACGGCTGTGTCTACGTAGACAGCGAGCAGCCGCTGAAGGCCGGCGACATGGTGCGCGTGCGCGTCACCGACTCCGACGAGTACGACCTCTGGGGCGAGCGGATCGCCTGATAAAGCACAGGTGCCTGTCCCTGTCGGGACAGGCACCGAATCAACACGGCACCTCCTTCATGGCGGGATCACAGAAGGTCCGACAGATCGTCGGCGTGCTCCTCTTCCATGGCGAGGATGTCCTCGAGCAGCCGGCGCGTGGTCGGATCGGCCTCGCCGACATAGTCGACCATCTGGCGATAGCTGTCGATCGCGATGCGTTCGGCGATGAGGTTCTCCTTGATCATGTCCCTGAGATCCTTGCCTTCCACATATTCGGCGTGGCTGCGGTCGAGCAGACCGACCGGCGAGAAATTGGGTTCGCCGCCGAGCTGCACGATGCGTTCGGCCAGGCGGTCGGCGTGGCCCTGCTCCTGGGCGGCATGTTCGGCGAATTCGGCGGCGACCGGCTCGGCGCTCAAGCCGCGCGCCATGAAGGCGTGGCGCTTGTAGCGCAGCCAACAGACCACTTCGGTGGCCAGGGCCTCGTTGAGCAGGCGCAGCACGGTCGGGCGGTCGGCGCGGTATCCCTCGGTCACGGCGCCGGACTCGATATCGCGGCGCGCCTTGGCCCGGATGGCTTGCACATCCACGGCGAATGCGCCGCGTGGTTGGGTGGCTGACTGTTCCATATCGCTGGCTCCCAAAAACAGAAGACAAAACGACGCTGTATGTTCAAGCGCCCCTCTCGATCCAGTGTACAGACCTGGACGCGCCGCGCTGTGTCAAGACATTGCCCGTGGGCGCCCGCGACGGCCCCCGCTCCAGTTTGCGTAAACTAGGGCCTGGCCCGCGCTCGCGATGCAACTGGTAACGAGCGCATGGACTCTCGAACGAGTTATGAAAATTCAGAACATCTGTGTGTACTGCGGCTCGAACAGCGGCCGCCAACCCGAGTACATCGAGCAGGCGCAAGGCTTCGCACGCGAGCTGGTCAAGCGCGGCCTGGGACTGGTGTATGGCGGAGCCAGCGTCGGCATCATGGGCGCGGTGGCCGATACCGTGATGGCCGAAGGCGGCCGGGTCATCGGCATCATTCCCGAGGCGCTGATGAAAAAGGAGCTGGCGCACCGCGGCCTGACCGAGCTGCATGTGGTGCAGTCGATGCACGAGCGCAAGACGCTGATGGCGCAGAAGGCCGACGGTTTCGTCGCCCTACCCGGCGGCGCCGGCACGCTGGAAGAGATCTTCGAAATCTGGACCTGGGCGCAATTGGGCATGCACCAGAAGCCATGCGGCCTGCTCAATATCGCCGGCTATTACGACCTGCTGGGTCAGTTCCTGAATCACACGGTGGATGAAGCCTTCATGCGCCCGCAACATCGCGCCATGCTTGCCATCGACCACGACCCGGCAGCCCTGTTGGACCACTTCGCCAGCTACGTCGCGCCCACGGTTTCCAAGTGGATCGCGCCCGGCGAACACTGACCCGCGATGACCCACGCCATGCCGACCCAACCCGCCGCTCCACGCACCACGGCCAGCCTGCTGCGCGACTACTTCCGCGCCAAGGACGAAAACCGGCCGCTGTACATGGCCCGCGCCTTCGCGCCCGACGCAGTGCTGAAGATGGCGCTGCGCACACAGGCCATCGCCTTTCCGCCCGAGTCGCACGGATTGGCGGCCATCGCCGACACGCTGTCGCGCAAGTTCGGCCAGACCTACGACAACGTCTACACCTTCTACCTGTCGCATCCGGGCGAGCACGCCGTGCTGCCCGAGTTCTCGTGCGACTGGATGGTGGGCATGACGGACAAGGCCAGCGGCGAGGTCCGCGTCGGGTGCGGCAGCTATGACTGGGTGTTCCAGGCCGAGCCGCACCTGGTCAAGCGCCTGACCATCACCATCGAATCGATGCTGACGCTGCCCGCCGATACGGCCGGCCCCGTGTTCGGCTGGCTGACCGCGCTGCCCTACCCGTGGACCGACGCGCAGCGCGTGGTGGCCAGCGCGCCGCCCATCGAGAGCCTGGCGCCGATCATGTACTGGCTGCGCCGCGACGTGCGCCGCGCCGATCCCACCGGCGGCATGGCATGAAATACCGGCTGGCCGCGTTCGATTTCGATGGCACGCTGGCCGATACCCTGCCCTGGTTCGAGTCCGTCATGGACGGGGTGGCCGACAAGTACGGATTCCGCAAGGCCAGCGCCGCCGACAAGGCGCAGCTGCGCCACCGCAGCACGCGCGAGATCATGGCGTTCCTGGAAGTGCCGCCATGGAAGCTGCCGGCCATCATGGCCCATGTGCGCCAGCTGATGCGCGAGATCGACCCGGCGGTGCGCATGTTCGCCGGCGTCCCGGGCGCGCTCGCGCAACTGAAGGCGGCCGGCCTGCGGCTGGCCGTGTGCAGCTCGAACTCGCTCGACAACGTGCGCCGTGTGCTCGGCCCGCAGACCGGTGCGCTGATCGACGACTACGAATGCGGCGCCGACCTGTTCGGCAAGCCGGCCAAGCTGGCGCGCCTGATGGCCCGCCACGGCGTGGAACGGACCCGGTGCATCCTGATCGGCGACGAAATGCGCGACATCGACGCCGCGCGCAAGGCCGGCGTGATGGCCGGCTCGGTGGCCTGGGGCTACAACCACGTCGACGCGCTGCGCGCCCAAGCCCCCGACGAAGTCTTCGAGCAGGTGGCCGATCTGGCCGCCGTGCTCGCGCCCGGCTTTCCCAACATTGCACCGACGCCATGAGCTCCGATCCCACGCATCGCATCACCGACCTCGACACCCTGCAGGCCCGCTACGGCACGCCGGCCCCGAACTCGCTGACCAAGGAAGTCGATTACCTGCACCCCCATTACCGCGCCTTCGTCGAAGCGGCGCCGTTCGTGGTGCTGGCCACCAGCGGCCCGCAGGGGCTGGACGCCTCGCCGCGCGGCGACGGCCCGGGCTTCGTCGTCATCGAGGACGACCGCACGCTGCTGCTGCCGGACAGGCGCGGCAACAACCGCATCGACAGCCTGCGCAACATCGTGGCCGATCCGCGTGTCGCCCTGCTGTTCCTGGTGCCGGGGGTGGGCGAGACGCTGCGCGTGAACGGCCAGGCAGAGATCAGCGTCGAACCGGCGCTGCTGGCGCGCTTCGCGGTCGACGGCAAGCCGCCGCGCAGCGTGCTGCGCGTGCGCGTGGAAACGGTGTTCTTCCAGTGTTCACGCGCCATCGTGCGGTCGGCCCTGTGGGACCCCGATGCCCGGGTGGACCGCGCCAGCCTGCCCAGCGCCGGCCAGATTCTCGGCGCGCTGAGCGCCGGGACGCTCGATGGCGAGCGCTACGACCGCGAACTGCCCGAACGCGTGCGCGCGACGCTGTACTAGCAGGCTTGCGGCGGCGGGCGCCTCAGGGCTGCCAGCCGCGCACGAAGATGTCTACCGGCTGGCGCTTGCCGCCGGCCTTCTGCAATTCCAGCAGGCGCAGCACGCCCTGCCCGGCGGCGATATCGATGCCTTGCGCATCGGCGCGCAGCACGGTCCCGGGCGCGCCGCCGGCGGCCTGCTCCAGCGCCTGGGCGCGCCATACCTTGACCGGATCGTCCAGGCCGGGCAGGCGGATGGTCGCCCCCGGCACGGGGTTGAAAGCGCGCACGCGACGCGCCAGCACGGCGGCCGGCAGGCGGCAATCGAGCGCCGCCTCGGCCTTGTCCAGCTTGGCCGCGTAGGTCACGCCTGCGTCGGGCTGGCGGCGCGGCGCCAAGCCGCCCTGGGCCAGCGCGGCCAGCGCGTCGACGATGGCCTGCCCGCCCACGCGGGCCAGTTCGTCGTGCAATTGCGCGGCGGTCTGCTGCGCGCCGATGGGCACGGCGCGCTCCAGCAGCATGTCGCCGGTATCCAGGCCCGCGTCCATCTGCATGATGGTCACGCCCGTCTCGGCGTCGCCCGCCTCGATGGCGCGCTGGATGGGCGCCGCGCCGCGCCAGCGCGGCAACAGGCTGGCGTGGATGTTCAGGCAGCCCAGGCGCGGCAGGTCCAGCGTCCATTGCGGCAGGATCAGGCCATAGGCGGCCACCACCATGAGATCCGGCGCCACGCGCTCCAGCCGGGCGCGCGCCGCGGCCGCCTCGTCGGGATAGCGGCCGTCGAGGCGCAGGCTGCGGGGCTGGGCGACCTCGATGCCGGCGGCCAGGGCGGCCTGCTTGACCGGGCTGGGCGTCAATTTCAAGCCGCGGCCGGCCGGGCGGTCGGGCTGGGTCAGCACCAGCGGCACGTCGTGGCCGGCGGCAAGCAGCGCATCGAGCGCGATACGGGCGAATTCGGGAGTGCCGGCGAAAACAAGGCGCATGGGACGGTCGGAAACGGGTCAGGGCGCGGCGCGCGCGCCGCGGACATCAAGAACGGGCGCGCCGCCTAGGCGCGCTCGGCCTCGCGCTCGGCCTTCTTGAGCTTGGTCTTGATGCGGTTCTGCTTGAGGTTGGACAGGTATTCGACGAACACCTTGCCATCGAGATGGTCGATCTCGTGCTGCACGCACACGGCCAGCAGGCCGTCGGCCTCGAACTCGTAGGGCTGGCCTTGCTGGTCCAGCGCCTTGCAGCGGATGCGCGCGGCGCGCTCGACCTCGTCGTAGATGCCGGGCACCGACAGACAGCCTTCCTCGTAGGTCTGGCGTTCGTCGCTCTTCCAGGTGATCTCGGGGTTGATCAGCACGCGCAGGTCGTTGCCCTCTTCCGAGACATCGATCACCACGACGCGCTCGTGCACGTCGACCTGCGTGGCCGCCAGCCCGACGCCCGGCGCGTCGTACATGGTGTCGGCCATGTCGCGAACCAGCTGCCGGATGCGGTCGTCCACTACCGCGACCGGCTTGGCCTTCTTGTGCAGGCGCGGGTCGGGATAACGAAGGATGGAAAGCAGAGCCATGAAGGATCAAGTGCCAAAGTCTATGTATGCAGACTCATATCATAATTCATTAGAGACTTGATTTCTAATAGGTTTCTCCTAAACCGGGGATATGCCGGCTTCAGGTCACGGCGGCGCGCTCGCGGTATCGGGGATGGTCCCAGGCGCGGGTGTCCAGCACCTCCCTGAGGATTTCGACGGCATCCCAGATATCGGCGTGGCTCAGGTACAGCGGCGTAAGCCCGAAACGCAGCAGCTCGGGTTCGCGGTAGTCGCCGATGACCCCGCGCGCGATCAGCGCCTGCATCACGGCGTAGCCGTGCGGGTGCAGGAAGCTGACATGGCTGCCGCGCCGCGCATGCTCGCGCGGCGTGGCCAGGGTCAGGGGATGGTCGGCGCAGCGGCTTTCCACCAGCGCGATGAACAGGTCGCCCAGCGCCAGGGATTTGGCGCGCACCTGCGCGATATCGGCACGCAGGGCGATATCCAGGCCGCATTCCGCGGTGGCCAGCGAGACAATCGGCTGGGTGCCGCACAGATAGCGGCGAATGCCTTGCGCGGGCACGTAGGTGTCGGCCATTTCGAACGGCTGGCGGTGCCCCCACCAGCCCGACAGCGGCTGCCAGAAGTCGTCGCGATGGCGCGGCGCGACCCAGATGAAGGCCGGCGAGCCCGGGCCGCCATTGAGGTACTTGTAGGTGCAGCCCACGGCGAAGTCCGCGCCATCGGCGTCCAGCGCCACCGGCACGGCGCCGGCGGCGTGCGCCAGGTCCCAGATGATGAGCGCGCCGCGCGCGTGCGCCTGCCGCGAGACGGCGGCCATGTCGTGCATGGCGCCGGTGCGGTAGTTCACGTGCGAGAGCAGCGCCACGGCCACGTCGTCGTCCAGCGCCTGCTCCAGCGACAGCCCGGCGTCGACCAGGCGCAGTTCGTAGCCCTGCCGCAGCAGGTCTATCATGCCCTGGATCATGTACAGGTCGGTGGGGAAGTTGTCGCGCTCGGACACGATCACCTTGCGCCGCGGCGCGGCGCGTTGCGCCAGCCGCAAGGCGGCGGCCAGCGCCTTGAAAATGTTAAGCGAGGTGCTGTCGGTCATGACGACCTCGTCCTGCCCTGCGCCGAGCAGCCCGGCCAGCTTGTTGCCCAGCCGCGCCGGCAGCTCGAACCAGCCGGCGGTGTTCCAGCTGCGGATCAGGCCCTGGCCCCATTCCTGGCCGATGACCTGCGCGGCGCGCGCCGCCGCCGCCCGGGGCAGCGCGCCCAGCGAATTGCCGTCCAGGTAGATCAGGCCGGCAGGCAGTTCGAACTCGTCCCTGAAGGCGGCCAGCGGATCGCCGCGGTCGGCCTCCAGGCAAGCCTGGCGCGTCGTCATTGCGTTCTTCCCGATACTTGAAATATCAAATATGGTAGCAGCGGGCGGCCCGCCATTGATTGCAAAATCGCCATGGCGGCGGGGCCGATTTGCACGAATATGCGAACCAACTCGAACAGCACGAAAGAAAATTGCTCATGCAACTGGACGCCATCGATCACCGCATCCTCGACATCCTGCAGGCGGAAGGCCGCCTGAGCAACCAGGACCTGGCCGACCGGGTCGCGCTGTCGCCGTCGGCCTGCCTGCGGCGCGTGCGCGCCCTGGAAGACGGCGGCGTCATCCAGGGCTACCGGGCGGTGCTGGACCCGCGCCGCCTGGGCCTGGACTTCGAGGCCATCGTGCACGTCTCGCTGGACCAATCCCAGGCGGGCTGGCACGAGGCCTTCGTCGCCCGCCTGGCCGGGCTGGACGAAGTGCGCCAGGCCAGCATCGTGACAGGCTCGTCGAACTATGTGCTGCAGGTGCGCACGCGCGACCTGGCGGCGTTCTCGGCCTTCGTGGTGGACAAGCTCAACGGCATCGCCGGCGTGCGCGAGATCCACTCGCACATCGTCATGCGCAAGGTGAAGGATTGCGGCGGCGTGCTGCCCATGGGCCCGGCCGGCCAGGCCGGGCCATAGTGGCCCGGCAGCAGCCAGGCGTGGCGGCAAAGTCGCGCCCGCGTCCGCGCGGACCGCGCCCGCATGCGACACTACGGCTGTCCGATTTCTTTCCCACGCCATGCCGCTCACGCACACCCGTGCCGAACTCTCCGCCTGGCTGCGCCTGTCGCAGGAACCCGGCGTCGGTCCCGCCGCCGCCTATGCGCTGCTGGCCGCGCTGGGCATGCCCGAGCAGATCTACGCCCAAGGCAGCGCCACGCTGGCGCGCCACGTGCCGCAGGACGTCGCGCGCCAGCTGCGCGCGCCGCTGTCCGACGAGGCGGCGGCGCTGATCGAACAATCGCTGCAATGGGCCGAGCAACCCGGCCACCACATCCTGACCCTGGCCGACCCCGCCTATCCGCAACAGCTGCTGACCATCGCCGACCCGCCGATCCTGCTGTACGTCAACGGCGACCCCGCCTGCCTGCGCCGGCCGGCCATGGCGGTGGTGGGCGCGCGCAATGCCACCCCCGGCGGACAGGACAACGCGCGCGCCTTTGCGCGCCACCTGGCCGGCCAGGGCTGGTGCATCGTCAGCGGCCTGGCCCTGGGCATCGACGCGGCGGCGCATGAAGGCGCGCTGCTGGCCGGCGCGCAAGGCGCCGGCACCGTGGCCGTGATGGGCACCGGCATCGACCGCATCTACCCCGCCGCGCACCGCGACCTGGCGCACCGCATCGCCCAGCACGGCGCGCTGGTCAGCGAACTGCCCCTGGGCACGGGCGCCCAGCGCCACCATTTCCCGCGCCGCAACCGCCTGGTGGCGGGCCTGGCGCGCGGCGTCCTGGTCGTCGAGGCGGCACGCCAGAGCGGCTCGCTGATCACCGCGCGGCTGGCCGGCGAAAGCGGCCGCGAAGTATTCGCCATCCCCGGCTCCATCCACTCGCCCCTGTCGCGCGGCTGCCATGCCCTGATCCGCCAGGGAGCCAAACTGGTCGAAACCGCGCGGGACATTGCCGACGAACTGGGCGGGGCGGGCCCGGCAGCGGCGACGCGCGCCGCCCCGCCGGCCGGCTTGGCGCCGCCCCATCCCCTGCTCGATGCGCTGGGCTTCGACCCCCTGCACCTGGACGCGCTGCAAGCCCGCACCGGCATGGACGCCGCCGCCCTGAATGCCCAGTTGCTGGAGCTGGAACTCGATGGCCGCGTCGCGCGCGTCGAAGGCGGCCGGTTCCAGCGCCTGCGCTAGCGGCCGCGCCGCCCCGCGGGCGAGGCGGCGCCCGCCTCGCGGAACGTACTAATATTGTTCATTGAGCGCGAATCACGGCCGCCCGCGCGGGCAGCCGCCCCATCCACAGGAACAGCCATGTCCCAGCCCAGCCGCGTCAAGATCGTCGAAGTCTCGCCCCGCGATGGCTTGCAGAACGAAAAGGAGTTCATCGCCACCGACATCAAGGTGGAACTGGTCGACCGCCTGAGCGCGGCCGGCTTCCAGAATGTCGAGGCCGCCTCGTTCGTATCGCCCAAGTGGGTGCCACAGATGGCCGACGGCGCCGAGGTGATGGCGCGCATCGCGCGCCGGCCGGGCACGATTTATTCGGTGCTGACGCCCAACATGAAAGGGCTGGAAGGCGCCCTGGCCGCGCGCGCCGACGAGATCGTGATTTTCGGCGCGGCCAGCGAGGCGTTTTCGCAGAAGAACATCAACTGTTCGATCGCCGAATCCATCGCGCGCTTCGAGCCGGTGGCCGCCGCCGCCAGGCAGGCCGGCGTGCGGGTGCGCGGCAGCATCAGCTGCGCGCTGGGCTGCCCCTATCAGGGCGAGGTGCCGGTCGAAGCCGTGGTGGACGTGGCCCGGCGCTTCCTGGCGCTGGGCTGCGATGAAATCGACGTCGCCGACACCATAGGCGTGGGCACGCCGCGCCGGGTGCGCGAAGTCATGGACGCCGTCACGCGCGTGGTCGACCCGGCGCGGGTCTCGGGCCATTTCCACGACACCTACGGCCAGGCGCTGGCCAATATCCTGGCGGCCCTGGAGACCGGCATCGCCATCTTCCATGCATCGGCATCGGGCCTGGGCGGATGTCCCTACGCCAAGGGCGCGACCGGCAACGTCGCCACCGAGGACGTGCTATACATGCTGCGCGGCCTGGACATCGAAACGGGCATCGATTTCGACGCCGTGGTCGATATCGGCCAGTGGATTTCGGGCCACCTGCAGCGCAAGGGCTCCAGCCGCGCCGGCAACGCCGTGGCGGCCAAGCGCGCGGCCTGAGCCAGGGACCAGGCCGCGTAGAATGCACGACCCGCAGGAGCACCCGCGCAGGCCCCGCGCCGGGGCTTCGCGGCAACGACGCCAGGGCGCCCATACGCCCTCCTCATGCTACGCGGCCTCGCCGCATCGCCCGTTCCATTCATGAACAATCTCTTCGCCGCACCGACCCCGGAAGAACACGCCGCCTTGCTGCAGGAAATCGGCCCGTTGCCGCTGTCCGGACAGGCCTGGCCCGACTGGGTGCGCATCCTGGCCTGGATCGTGCTGGCCGTGATCGGCGTGCAGATCGTGACGACCGCCATCCGCCTGCCTCCCGGGCAGGTCAACCCCGTGCTGGCCGGCACCATCATCCTGTGCTTCCTCGGCCTGGCGCTGGTGTCGTGGCACATGCAGATTTCGGTCACCCGCATCGACGAATCGGGCCTGCGCCAGACCTGGATCACCCGGCGCGAAGTCGCCTGGCAGGACATCCAGTTCGCCAAGTTCGTGCCCTTGCTGTTTTCCAAGCGGCTGGTGGTCTTCACCCGCCGCGGCCGCCCCATCGTGTTCCAGGGCGGCACCCGCGACCTGCAGGTCGCGTTCGCCAAGATTTCGCTGCTGTATCGCCGCAAGCGCTGAGGCGGCGGCCCGCCACGGGCCGCCGGACGATGCGTCAGCGGATCGGCAGCGCGTACATCAGGCCGCCCTGGGTCCATTGCGCGTTCAGGCCGCGCCGGATCTTCAGCGGGCTGTCCTGGCCGACGTTGCGCTCGAAGCTCTCGCCGTAGTTGCCGACCTGCTTGATGATGTTGTAGGCCCACTTTTCATCCAGGCCCAGGTTGGCGCCGGCGCCCGGCGTCACGCCCAGGATGCGGCGGATGTTGGGGTTTTCGCTCTTGAGCTGCTCGTCCACATTGGCCGTGGTCACGCCATACTCCTCGGCCTCGATCATGGCCGACAGCGACCAGCGCACGACATTGAGCCAGGCGTCGTCGCCCTGGCGCACGAAGGGGCCAAGGGGCTCTTTCGAGATGATTTCCGGCAGCACGACGTAGTCATCGGGCTTCTCGAGCCGCGAGATGCGGATCGACGCCAGGCCCGACGCATCGGTGCTGAACACGTCGCAGCGTCCCGAGGCGAAGGCATTGACCACTTCGTTGAAGGTCTCGATCACCACCGGCTTGTAGCTGACCTGGTTGGCGCGCGCCCAGTCGGCCAGCGTATTCTCGTTGGACGTGCCGGTCTGCAGACAGATGGTGGCGCCGTTGAGCTCCTTCGCGCTCTTGACGCCGAGCGACTTGGGCACCATGAAGCCCTGGCCGTCGTAGAAATTGATGCCGGCGTGGATGATGCCCAGCGCGGTGTCGCGTTGCTGCGTCACCGTCGTGTTGCGGGTCAGCACGTCCACTTCGCCCGATTGCAGGGCGGTGAAGCGCTGCTGCGAGTTCAGCGGCACAACCTTGATCTTGCTGGCGTCGCCGAACACCGCCGCGGCGACGGCGCGGCACAGGTCGACGTCCAGGCCGCGCCAGGTGCCCTGCTTGTCGGGCGCCGAGAAGCCGGCGAAACCGGTCGTGGTGCCGCACACCACCGTGCCGCGCTTTTTCACCACATCCAGCGTGGCGCCCTGCGCGCCGGCCACCATGCCGGCCAGCAGCGCGGCCGCGGCCAATCCTTGTGCGATCTTCATGTTCCTGCCCTCCGTTGCGTTGCGGCGCTCCCGGCGCCGGCCAAACCCGCAAGATTACCCAGCCGGGCAGGCACCGGCAAATAACCGGGCGTTCGAACCATATGCCCGCGGCCTCAGGCCGCCAGCGAAATCGATACCGGCGCGTTGGCCTCGCAGGCCTGCAGCGCGCGGCCCAGGCGCATGATGCCCTGCGCGATCTGCGCCTCGTTCATGGTGGCGAACGACATGCGCAAGGCATTGAGATCGGCCTGGGCCGGGTCGGCGTAGAACGCCTTGCCCGGCACATAGACGACTTCGTGTTCGATAGCGTAGGGCAGCAGGCGCGTCGCGTCGACCGCGCCGTTCAGGCGCGCCCAGAAGAACATGCCTCCCTCGGGCTTGCGAAACACGACCCGCTCGCCCAGTTCGCGCTCCAGCGCCGCGGCCATGGCGTCGCAACGCGCGCCATAGGCGGCGCGAATGCGCGGCACATGCTGCGCATAGCGGCCGTCGGCCAGGTACTGCGCCACCATTTCCTGGGTCCAGGCCGAGCAGGCCATATCGTCGGCCGCCTTGGCCCCGACCACGCGGCGGCGCACCTCGGCAGGCGCCACCACCCAGCCGATGCGCAGCGCCGGCGCCATGGTCTTGGACATGCTGGAGATATACACGGCCCAATGGCGCGCCTGCCCCTCGGCCAGGGCCGCGATGGGCGGCACCGTCTCGCCGGCAAAGCGCAGTTCGCCATAAGGGTCGTCCTCGACGATCAGGAACCGATGCCTGACCGCCAGCTCCAGCAGCCTGAGGCGGCGTTCGCGGCTGATCGTGGCCCCGCATGGATTGGAGAACGAGGCCACCACGCAGACCATCTTGGGACGCACCCGCGCGGCCAGCGCATCGAGCGCATCGAGATCGATGCCGCTCGGCCCGGACGGCACCGTATGAACCGTGGCGCCGGTGTAGCGCAACGCCTGCACCGAATTGGGAAAGGCCGGCGTCTCGATGACGGCGGCGTCGCCCGGCTGCAGCATCACCCGGGCCAGCAGCGCCAGCGCCTGCTGCGACCCGCCCGTGACCGCCAGCTCGGTGTCGGCGTCGCAGTGCAGGCCGCGTCCGGCGCTCAGGCGCGCCAGCTCGTGCCGCAGGCTGGCCTGCCCGTCGATGTTCGAATACTGCAGGCAGGCGCCCAGGCGCTCGAGCACCTGGCGCGCGGCGGCCGCCAGCCCCTCGACGTCGAACAGTTCCTGGGCAGGGTAGCCTCCCGCCAGCGAAATGGTGCCCGGCCGCATGGCATAGGGCATGAGCGAGCGGATCGGCGAGGCGGGCGGATGCTGGAAAGGCGTGGCAAACGCGTAATCGGGCGCGGCGAGGGGCATGGGAAGCGGAGGCGGAAAGGGTAAGGAAGGCGTGGCGCCGGGCAGGCAGACGGCGGGCCGCTCAGAACGTTGAAATCTAAACGAATACCCGACGATTCTAAGAGGGGGACAAAGCAGGGTCAACGCGCGCCGGCCCGGGTGCGGCATCGGCGCAACCCGCGCGGCGCGGCCCCGCAGCGCCGCGCGCGGCCAAGCCCTAAACTATGGGTGCTTTGGATGACATGGCCGCGGACCGCCGCGGCGCATACGAGAGATACCGCATGACAGAAGTAGATTCGATGCCGCACCGGCTGGCTGCCATCCAGGCCCGCATCAGGGCCGCCTGTGAACGCAGCGCGCGCGCGCCCGAAAGCGTGGCGCTGCTGCCGGTAAGCAAGACCTTTCCCGTCGAGGCAATCCGGCAGGCCGCGGCGCTGGGCCTGCGGCGTTTCGGCGAGAACAAGACCCAGGAAATCCGCCACAAGGCGCCGGAGCTGGCCGACCTGGACCTGCAATGGGTCATGATCGGGCACCTGCAGACCAACAAGGCCAAGGACGTGGCGCGCGATGTCGCAGAAGTCCAGTCGCTGGACCGGCTGGAACTGGCCGACGCGCTGCAGCGCCGCCTGGAAATGGAGGCCCGTTCCCTCGACGTGCTGGTACAGGTGAAAACCTCGCCCGAACCCAGCAAATACGGACTGGCGCCCGAACTGCTGTCCGGCTTCCTGCGCACGCTGGTCAGCGACTTCCCGGCCTTGCGGGTGCAAGGCCTGATGACCATGGCCGTCAACGACGAGGACCCGCAAGCCGTGCGCGCGTGCTTTCGCCTGTTGCGCGAGCTGCGCGACCGCGCGCGCGACAGCGTGCCCGGGGTGGCGCTCGATCGCCTGTCCATGGGCATGAGCGGCGACTTCGAAATCGCCATCGAGGAAGGCTCCACCGAAATCCGTATCGGCAGCGCGCTGTTCGGCGCCCGGCGGCCACCCCCTCCCCCCGCGAGCCTGTCGCCGGACGGGCGCTGACAGCCGCGGCGAGGTGTGCCTGTCCCCACTGGGACAGGCACACCGCTCTACGCCATGAACCGTTGACTGCCAGGACGGCATCTGTCCCGGCGGGGACTGGCACGCCGGGAACGTGTGCAGGCGCCGCCCCATGCGGGACAGGCTCTGCGCCCCGCACGCGAGGCATAATAGCTCCCGTAATAATGGCGCGCCGTCCGGCGCGCCCATTCCCATATTCCGCACTCGAGGAGACATCATGCACAAGCATGCAAAGCGCCTGCTGGCGCTGGCCGCTCTGACCTTTGCCGCCGGCGCCGCGGCGCAGAACTGGCCCAGCCAGCCGCTGCGCTGGATCGTGCCCTACCCGGCCGGCGGCGGCACCGACGTGGTGGCGCGCACCGTCGCCGGCAGCCTGGAAAAACCGCTGGGCCAGACCATCGTGGTCGAGAACCGCCCCGGCGCGGCCACCATCATCGGCGCCACCGCCATTGCGCAATCCGATCCGGCCGGCTATGTCGTCGGCACCGCCGACTCCGGCACGCTGGCCTTCAATCCCTCGCTGTACGCCAAACTGTCGTACGACCCGGCCAAGTTCACGTATATCGGCGGCATCGCCCGATTCCCGCTGATGCTGGCGGTGAACGTGAATTCGCCGTACAAGTCGGTGGAGGACGTGCTGCAGGCGGCCCGCAAGGAGCCCGCCAAGCTGACCGCCGCCTCGGCCGGCGCCGGCTCGCCGCACCACCTGGCGCTGGAGCTTTTCAAGCAGCGCGCCAACGTGGACGTGCTGCACGTGCCCTACAAGGGCGCCGCCCCGGCCATCCAGGACTTGCTGGGCGGGCAGGTGGACATGATGTTCATCGACCTGGCCGCGGGCCTGCCCAATATCAAGGCAGGCAAGCTGCGCGTGCTGGGCACGGCCACGCCCGAGCGCCTGGCCGTGCTGCCTGACGCGCCCACCATGGCCGAACAGGGCGTGGCCGATTTCACCGCCTACGCCTGGCAGGGGCTGGTCGGGCCGGCCGGCATGCCCGAGGCGGCCGTCAAGAAGCTGGGCGGCGAACTGGAGCAAAGCCTGAAATCGCCCGCCGTGTCGCAGAAACTGCTGGACATGGGCGTCATGCCCATGCCGATGACGCCGCAGGATTTCAAGGCCTACGCCGAGAAAGAGCGCGCTGCCTGGGCAGATGTCATCAAGAAGGCGAATATCCGCCTGGAATGAACGGTACGCGGGACGGCGGCTTGCGAGCCGCCGCCCCTTGCCGCATCAGTGCTTCATGTGGCCATGGCCGGCCATGCCGGGGTTGTGGCCCAACGGCTTGACCTTGAACTTCACCGCCACCTCGCCGGCCTGCTCGAACTTCAGCGTGGCCGGGACTTCGCCGCCTTCGGCGAAGGGCGCCTTCAGCTTCAGGAACATGACGTGATAGCCGCCCGGCGCCAGCTTGGCCTTGCCGTCGGCCGGCACGGCCACGCCATCGACCTGGCGCATCTGCGCCACGCCGTTCTCGGTGACGACGTTGTGCAACTCTACCCGCTCGGCGGCCGGCGAGCTGACCGATACCAGGCGGTCGGCCGCCTTGGCGTCGTTCTCGATTTCCATATAGCCCGCGCCGTTTGCCTGGCCGGGAGCCGAGGCGCGCACCCAGAGGTCATCGACCTCGATCTGACCCACCTTGAAATCGGCCGCCCAGGCGGTGGTGGCCACACTCAGCCCCAGTACTGCGCCCACGCCCCATTTGCGGATGTTCATTGCTTGTCCTCCTGATACGCGTTCGCCGCGCTGCGGCGAACCGGGTTAGCGCCACGCGAGGTGGCCACATCGATGCATGCCGTCCGTGGCCGGCTCCAACGCCGGGCGGCGCCTAGCGCCGCCGCACCAGGGTGCGGGCGGCCGCCAGGACCGCGTCGGTCAAGGCTTCCATCGCCTGCGAGTTTACCCGCCAATGCTGCCAGTACAGCGGCACGTCCTCCCAGGCGCGGGCGCGCAGCGGCACCAGCAACCCGGCGTCGAGCTCGGCCTGCACCAGCGGCAGCGGGTTCATCGTCCAGCCCAGCCCGCCCAGCGTGGCCTGCACGAAGGCCCGCGACGACGGCAGCCACCACACTGGCGGTTCCCAGGCGGCGCGGCCGATGATGCGGTGCGCATAGCGCGCCTGCAGGGCATCCTTGCGGTTGAACACCAGCACCGGCGCGCTGGCCAGCGTACGGGCGCTGACGCCCTGGGCGAAGTAGCGCTGGTGAAACGCCGGCGTGCAGCAGGCCACGTAGCGCATGCTTCCCAGGGCATGGATGCGGCAGCCTTGCACCGGATCGGCCAGTGTCGTCACCGCGCCCAGCACCGCCCCCTTGCGCAACAGGGCGGCGGTATGGTCCTGGTCTTCCGATTGCAGGTCCAGCGTGGCGCGCGAGCGGGCCGCGAAGCGCACGGCCGCGTCGACGAACCAGGTCTCCAGGCTGTCGTGGTTGACCGCCACCGGGATGCTGGCATGCGGCACTTCGTCCTCGGCCACGCCCAGGCGGTTCAGCGCGTCATGCTCCAGCAGCGCGGCCTGCTCGGCCAGCTGCACCAGCACCTGGCCGTCATCGGTGGCCCGCGCCGGAACCGTGCGCTGCACCAGCAGGCGCCCCATGCGGTCCTCCAGCGCCTTGACCCGCTGCGAGACGGCCGAGGGCGTGACGGACAGCGCGGCCGCGGCGCGCTCGAAGCTGCCTTCGCGCACCACGGCGGCCAGCGCGCGCAGATTGCCGTGATCGAGTTTCATGAAATTAGAGATACTTAATATGGTTAAAGGAAATTAGCTGTATTTCATCTCGACGGCAAGCGAGAATGACGTTCGGCGGCCCAATGCAGGCCGCCGGTCCGCACCACAATAAAAACCGCGGTCGCCGCCATGTTCACTTTGTCCGTACCCGCCTATGTCACCGCCTGGGCCAGTGGCGCCGCCACCGGCCTGGGGCTGTTTGCCGTCGTCGGCGCGCAAAGCGCCTTCATCCTGCGCCAGGGGCTGATGCGCGCGCACCTGCTGAGCATCCTGGCCGTGTGCGCCCTGATAGACGCCGTCTTCATCTTCGGCAGCGTCTGGGGGCTGCAGACGCTCACGGGCTGGTTTCCCTGGCTGACCCAGGCCATCCTGTGGTTCGGCGTGGCCTTCCTGGCCTGGTATGCGCTGCAATCGGCGCGCCGCGCGCTGCGCCAGGACGGCGGGCTGGAGCTCGCCCGCCAGGCCATTCCCTCGCGCGGCGCCGCGCTGCTGGGCGCGATCGGCTTCTCCCTGCTCAATCCGCACTTCTGGCTGGACATGATGGTGGTGGGCTCGCTGGCGCATGGCTTCGCCGACGCCCGGCTGGCGTTCGCCGCCGGCGCGCTGACCGCCAGCGTGATGTGGCTGGCCGTCCTGGGAGTGGGTTCGCGCCTGTTCGCGCCGCTGTTTTCCAGCCCGCGCGCCTGGCGCGTGCTTGATGGCCTGATCGCCGCCGTCATGGCCCTGCTGGCGGTTCGGCTGGCCCTTGGCGGGCTGGCCGGCTAGGCTCAGCCGGCCTCGTCCAGGGCGCCGGCGGCGTCGACGTCCGCGCCGTAGCCTTTCAGGCCGTCGAGGTCCAGCACCCGCACCGCGCCATACTCCACCTGCAGCAGTCCGGCCTCCTCCAGCTTGCGCAAGGCCTGGTTGGCGCGCTGGCGCGATACCCGGGCCAGGTAGCCGACCTCCTCCTGGGTGATGGTCAGGCGCATGCCCATGCCGGGATACAGCAGCGGGTTGAACAGCTCGGCCAGGCAGCGCGCCACGCGCGCGTCCGGATCCAGCAAGCGGTCGTATTCGGCCTTGCCGATGAACTGCGCGACCCGCTCGTTCAGCTGGTGCAGCAGATAGCGGTTGAAGGGGATGCTGCTATCGAGCAGCCAGTCGAAGGTGCCTGCCGGCAGGCGCGCCACCACCGAATCGCGCAGCGCCACCACGTCGTACTTGCGCACCTCGCGCTTGAGCAGCGAGCCCTCGCCGATCCACCCGCCGGCGGGCACGCCGGTCAGCGATGCGACCTTGCCTTCGGCATTGCCCACCGACACCTTCACCAGGCCGGACAGCACGCCGATCCAGACCTGTGCGAGCTCGCCTTTCCGCTCTATGATCGTGCCAGCCTGTACGTGCTGCACCGCGATGTCGCGCTCGACGCGCAGCTTCTGGGCGGCGTCGAGTACGCGGAACCACGCCGCGGCCAGGTACAGGGAATCGGCTAGCTGCATCGGGAATACCCTAAAAATCCCTCGAATGTCGTGATGGTGACAGTTGGTGGCAACCCAACCTTATACCTTAAGTCCTGCCGTAAATCTAAAACGAACTGGTCTGGCGCCTCAATAGCGGCCGCTGCATGCCGCCATCATCCCGGGCGCCCGAACCGGAGGAGACATCGTGGCGCAATCATTGCCCGCATCGGCAACGGTGCCGGCGGCCGCGCAGACTTTCCCTGCGCTGCTGCTCGAACACGCCAGCGTACGCGGGTCGCGGCCCGCGATCCGCGAAAAAGACCTGGGTATCTGGCAAACCCTTACGTGGTCCGAGGTCGCCGATAGCGTGCGCCTGACCGCGCACGGCCTGGCCGCGCTGGGCATCGGCCCCGGCATGCATGTGGCCGTCATCGGCGAGAACCGTCCGCGCCTGTACATCGCGATGATGGCCACGCAGGCGCTGGGCGCGATTCCCGTGCCCCTGTACCAGGACGCCGTCGCCCAGGAAATGGTCTATGTGCTGCAGGACGCCGAAGTCAGCGTGGTCGTGGTCGAGGACCAGGAACAGGCCGACAAGATGCTCGAGGTGCGCGAGCAGTGCCCGGCGCTGGCGCACGTGGTCTACGACGATCCGCGCGGCATGCGCCACTACAGCGATCCGCTGCTGCGGTCGTTCGAGCAGCTGGAAGACACCGGCCGCGCGCACGCCGCCAGCCACCCCGGCTTTTTCGAGCAGGCGGTCGCGGCGGTGCGTCCGCACGACGCCGGCGCCATGTTCTACACCTCGGGCACCACGGGCAAGCCCAAGGGCGTCGTGCTCACGCACCACGCGCTGATCGACCGCGCGCGCGCCGTCGCCGAGATGGAGAACCTGACCGACCAGGAGGACGTGCTGGCCTATCTGCCGCCAGCCTGGATCGGCCAGAACATGTTCTCCTACACGCAGCTGCTGGTTTCGGGCTTCACCGTCAACCATCCCGAATCGCCCGACACGGTGTCGATCGACATGCGCGACATCGGTCCCACCTATTATTTCGCCCCGCCGCGCGTGCTGGAAGGCCTGCTGACCCACGTCATGATCCGCATGGAAGACGCCGGCTACATCAAGCGCAAGCTGTTCCACGCCTGCATGAACCTGGCCCGGCGCGTCGGCACCCGCATCCTCGACGGCCAGCCGGTCGGCCTGTGGGATCGCCTGCGCTACCGCCTGGGCGACGTGCTGATCTACGGGCCGCTGCGCAACGCGCTGGGCATGAGCCGCGTACGCGTGGCCTACACGGCGGGCGAGGCCATCGGCCCGGACCTGTTCGTGTTCTACCGTTCGATCGGCATCAACCTGAAGCAGCTCTATGGCTCGACCGAAACCTCGGTGTTCGTGTGCGTGCAGCCCGACGGCCAGGTGCGCGACGACACGGTGGGCCCGCCGGTCGAGGGCGTTGACATCCGCGTCGCGGACAACGGCGAGATCCTGGTGAAAAGCCCCGGCCTGTTCAAGGAGTACTACCGCAACCCCGAGGCCACCGCCGAGGCGCGCGACGACGAAGGCTGGTTTCATACGGGCGACGCCGGCTACCTGGACAGCGACGGCCAGCTCAAGATCATCGACCGCGCCAAGGACGTGGGCAAGCTGGCCGACGGCAGCCTGTTCGCGCCCAAGTACATCGAGAACAAGCTGAAGTTCTTCCCCTACATCAAGGAGGCGGTAGCCTTCGGCAACGGACGCGACGACGTGTGCGCCTTCATCAACATCGACCTCGAGGCGGTGGGCAACTGGGCCGAGCGCCGTGGACTGCCGTACGCAGGCTATACCGACCTGGCCGGCAAGGACGAGGTCTACGCCCTGCTGCAGGACTGCGTGGAGAAGGTCAACGCCGACCTGGCGGGCGACGCGCGCCTGGCGGCCTCGCAGGTCGGCCGTTTCCTGATCCTGCACAAGGAACTGGACCCCGACGACGACGAGCTGACCCGCACCCGCAAAGTGCGGCGCGCCTTCATCGGCCAGAAGTACGGCGTGCTGGTCGATGCGCTGTACGGCGGCAAGGATACGCAGTTCATCGAAACCGAGGTCAAGTTCGAGGACGGCCGCGTGGGCCGCATCTCGGCCGACCTGAAGATCCGCGCCGCGCGCACTTTTCCCGCCATCACCGCCAAGGCCGCGTAAACCATGAGCAACCAAACCCGTGCGCGACGCATTGGCGACGTCATGCTGGACATGCAGAACATCTCGCTGTCGTTCGGCGGGGTCAAGGCGCTGACGGACATCTCGTTCAACGTGCGCGAACATGAAATCCGCGCCATCATCGGCCCCAACGGCGCCGGCAAGAGTTCGATGCTCAACGTCATCAACGGCGTCTACACGCCGCAGAACGGCGCCATCATGCTGCGCGGCGAGCACTTCTCGCGGATGAACCCGCGCCGCGCGGCCGAGATGGGCATCGCCCGCACCTTCCAGAACCTGGCCCTGTTCAAGGGCATGAGCGTGCTGGACAACATCATGACCGGCCGCAATCTGCGCATGAAATCCGGCCTGCTGGCCCAGGCGCTGCGCCTGGGGCCGGCCGAGCGCGAGGAGATCGCCCACCGCGAATACGTCGAGAACATCATCGACTTCCTGGAGATCCAGGCCTACCGCAAAGTGCCGGTCGGGCGCCTGCCCTACGGCCTGCAGAAGCGGGTCGACCTGGGCCGCGCGCTGGCCATGGAGCCGCGCCTGCTGCTGCTGGACGAACCCATGGCGGGCATGAACATCGAGGAAAAGCAGGACATGAGCCGCTTCATCCTCGATGTCAACGACGAGTTCGGCACCACCATCGTGCTGATAGAACACGACATGGGCGTGGTGATGGACATCTCGGACCGCGTCGTCGTGCTCGACTACGGCAAGAAGATCGGCGACGGCTCGCCCGACGAAGTCCGCTCCAACGAAGACGTCATCCGCGCCTACCTCGGCGTGGCGCACTGAGGCGACAGACATGGGATTCTTCCTCGAAACATTGTTCGGCGGCCTGATGAGCGGCATGCTGTACGCGCTGATCGGCCTGGGCTTCGTGCTGATCTTCAAGGCCTCCGGCGTGTTCAACTTCGCCCAGGGCGCCATGGTGCTGGTGGCCGCGTTGTCGATGGCGCGGTTCTCCGAATGGATTCCGCAGTGGCTGGGCTTCGACAACATGCTGCTGGCCAACGTGCTGGCCTTCATCGTCAGCGCGCTGGTCATGTTCGTGCTGGCGATCGCGGTCGAGCGCTTCGTGCTGCGCCACCTGGTCAACCAGGAGGCGACCACGCTGCTAATGGCCACGCTGGGCATCAGCTACTTTCTCGACGGCCTGGGGCAGATCGCCTTCGGCAGCTCGGTCTACTCGATCAACGTGGGCATGCCCAAGGATCCGGCCATCATCCTCGAAACGATGTTCGAGGGCGGCCTGCTGATCAACCTGGAAGACCTGACCGCCGCCGTGGTGGCGGCCCTGCTGGTGGCCGCGCTGGCGCTGTTCTTCCAGTACACCTCGACCGGCCGCGCCCTGCGCGCGGTGGCCGACGACCACCAGGCGGCCCAGTCCATCGGCATTCCGCTCAACCGCATCTGGGTCATTGTCTGGAGCGTGGCGGGCCTGGTCGCGCTGGTGGCCGGCATCATCTGGGGCTCGAAGTTCGGCGTGCAGTTCACCCTGTCCACGGCCGCGCTGCGCGCGCTGCCGGTGGTGATCCTGGGCGGGCTGACCTCGGTGCCCGGCGCCATCCTGGGCGGCCTGATCATCGGGGTGGGCGAAAAGATGTCGGAGGTGTACCTGGGGTCGCTCGTAGGCGGCGGCATCGAAATCTGGTTCGCCTATGTGTTGGCGCTGGTGTTCCTGCTGTTCCGTCCGCAAGGGCTGTTCGGCGAGAAGATCATCGACCGGGTCTGAGGAAAAATTCATGTTCTATCGCGAAAACGGCCAGTTCAAGACCAGCTATCGCGCCGACCAGCAGATCTTTCCGATCCGCCAGGACCGCATTTTCATCGCGCTGCTGATGGCGGTGGTGTTCGTCGTCGTTCCCCTGACCGCCAGCGACTACCTGCTGCGCGCCATTCTCATCCCGTTCCTGATCCTGGCCCTGGCCGCGGTGGGGCTGAACATCCTGGTGGGCTACTGCGGCCAGATCTCGCTGGGCACCGGCGCCTTCATGGCGGTGGGCGCCTACGCGGCCTGGAACTTCGGGGTGCGCTTTCCCGGCATGCCGCTGGTGGCGCAGATCCTGCTGGGCGGCTGCTTCGCCACGCTGGTGGGCGTCATCTTCGGCATCCCCAGCCTGCGCATCCGCGGACTGTACCTGGCGGTGGCCACGCTGGCCGCGCAGTTCTTCGTCGACTGGGCGTTCCTGCGCATTCCGTTCTTCACCAACTATTCGTCCTCGGGCAGCGTATCGGTGCCGCCCATGACGTTCTTCGGCCTGCCGGTGCAATCGGCGCTGGAGAAATACCTGCTGGTGCTGGGCTTCGTGGTGGTGTTCACGCTGCTGGCCAAGAACCTGGTGCGCGGCGCCATCGGCCGCCAGTGGATGGCGATCCGCGACATGGACGTCGCCGCGGCGGTGATCGGCATCCGGCCCATGTACGCCAAGCTGTCGGCGTTCGCGGTCAGCTCGTTCATCGTCGGCGTGGCCGGCGCGCTGTGGGGTTACGTCCACCTTGGCTCGTGGGAGCCGCTGGCCTTCGACCTGGCGCGCTCGTTCCAGCTGCTGTTCATGGTCATCATCGGTGGCCTGGGCTCGATCCTGGGCAGCTTCTTCGGCGCCGCCTTCATCGTGCTGGTGCCGGTGGCCCTGACCAATGTCCCGCATCTGCTGGGCCTGTCGCTGTCGGTCGACACCGCCGCGCACATCGAGCACATGGTGTTCGGCGCGCTGATCGTGTTCTTCCTCATCGCCGAGCCACACGGATTGGCGCGGCTGTGGAGCATCGCCAAGGAAAAGCTGCGCATCTGGCCGTTCCCGCATTGAATCTGGTTCAGCGTGCGGCCCGGCGGCAAAAGCGCCGGACCGCGCTTCCCGAATACCCGGCTAAAGACCGGGCCAACCCCGGTGTTCAGACAAGGCACCACGCAGGAGGTAATTGGAGATGAAGCGTCTTAACCTGAGATTGACGGCGGCCATGATCGCCGCAGCCGGCGCGCTGGGCGCCATCGCCGCGCCCGCCATGGCGGCCGAAGAGCAATTCGTGCCGCTGCTGGTGTACCGCACCGGGTCGTTCGCCCCGCTGGGCATTCCATGGGCCGACGGCAAGCTGGACTACCTGAAACTGGTCAACGAGCGCGACGGCGGCGTCAACGGCGTGAAGATCACGTATGAAGAGTGCGAGACCGCCTACGCCACCGACCGCGGCGTGGAATGCTACGAGCGCCTGAAGACGCGCGGCACCGGCGCCTCGGGTTTCGACACCCAGTCCACCGGCATCACCTTCGCGGTCAGCGACAAGGCCATGGTGGACAAGGTGCCCGTGGAAACCATGGGCTACGGGCTGTCGCAATCGGTCGACGGCAGCGTCTTCCAGTGGAACTTCCCGCTGCTGGGCACCTACTGGACCGCCGCCGACGTGATGATCCAGGACATCGCCAAGAAGGAAGGCGGCATGGACAAGCTCAAGGGCAAGAAGATCGCCCTGGTCTACCACGACTCGCCCTATGGCAAGGAGCCGATCCCGCTGCTGCAGAAGCGCGCCGCCAAGGAGGGTTTCGAACTGCTGCTCTATCCGGTCACCGCGCCCGGCGTCGAGCAGAAATCGACCTGGCTGCAGGTGCGCCAGCAGCGCCCCAATTACGTGCTGCTATGGAGCGCCGGCATCATGACGCCGACGGCCATCCGCGAAGCCCAGGCCAGCGGCTATGCGCGCGACAAGATCTACGCCATCTGGTGGGCCGGCTCGGAAGGCGACGTCAAGGACCTGGGCGACGTGGCCAAGGGCTACAACGCGGTCACCATCCACAACAGCGCCGCCACCGGCAAGGTCTACGAAGACCTGAAGAAGCACGTCTACGACAAGGGACAGGGTTCGGACAAGTCCGGCAACACCACCCTGGGCACCATCGCCCACACGCGCGGCATGATGATCTCCATGCTGCAGGTCGAGGCCATCCGCGCCGCCCAGGAAAAATACGGCAAGGGCAAGGCGCTCACGCCGGAGCAGGTGCGCTGGGGCTTCGAGAACCTGAACCTGACGCAGGAGCGTCTCGACCAGCTCGGCTTCGGCGAGATCATGCGTCCGGTCAAGACCTCGTGCGCCAACCACATGGGCGACGACTGGGCGCGCATCGTGCAGTGGGACGGCAGCAAGTTCAAGGTGGTGTCCGATTGGTACCAGTCGGACAAGTCCGTCCTCGACCCCATGGTCAAGGAAGCCGCGGCGAAATACGCCAAGGAGAAGAACGTCACCCCGCGCAACTGCGCAGGCTGACGTGAACTGGCCGCCGGCGCCCGTGCGCCGGCGGCCGCCAGTCCCTAGCAGGAACCTGCCATGACCGCTGCCAACACCGTCTCCGCCGACAAAGTGCTGCTCGATGTGAACGGCATCGAGGTGATCTACAACCACGTCATCCTGGTGCTCAAGGGGGTTTCCCTGCGCGTGCCCGAAGGACGCATCGTCGCGCTGCTGGGCGCCAATGGCGCGGGCAAGACCACCACGCTGCGCGCGGTGTCCAACCTGCTCAAGGGCGAGCGCGGCGACGTCACCAAGGGCTATATCCAGTACCGCGACGAACGCATCGAACGGCTCTCCCCGGCCGAGCTGGTCAAGCGCGGCGTGGTCCAGGTCATGGAAGGCCGCCACTGCTTCGCCCACCTGACCATCGAGGAAAACCTGCTGACCGGCGCCTACACGCGCAAGCTGAGCCGCGGCGACATCGACGCGGCGCTCGAGCGCGTGTACCAGTATTTTCCGCGCCTCAAGCAGCGCCGCACCAGCCAGGCGGGCTACACCTCGGGCGGCGAACAGCAGATGACGGCCATCGGCCGCGCATTGATGGCCAGCCCCACCATGATCCTGCTCGACGAACCGTCCATGGGGCTGGCGCCGCAGATCGTCGAGGAGATCTTCGAGATCGTGCGCGACCTCAACCAGCGCGAACGCGTCAGCTTCCTGCTGGCCGAGCAGAACACCAACATCGCGCTGCGCTACGCCGACTATGGCTACATCCTGGAAAACGGCCGCGTGATGATGGACGGCGCGGCCGCGGAGCTGGCGCAGAACGAGGACGTCAAGGAGTTCTACCTGGGCATATCCAGCGGCGAGCGCAAGAGTTTTCGTGAACAGAAGTTCTACCGGCGCCGCAAGCGCTGGCTGGCGTAATCCCCGCCCGGCCACGCGAGCGCCGGGCCGCAACAACCGCAGTCCCGCACACGAGAGGGTGCGCACCCATGTCCGAGTTTTTCGACGTACTGGAAACCCGCCAACCGGCGCAGCGCGAGCGCGACCTGATGCAGGCGCTGCCGGCCGCCATCAAGCGCGCCATGGCCCGGGCGCCGGCCATCGCCGGGCAATTGCGCGGCATCGACCCGCGTAGCGTGGACAACCGCGCCGCGCTGGCCGCCCTGCCGGTGCTGCGCAAGCACGAACTGCTGGAGCGCCAGCAGCACAGCCGCGACGGCGCGGGCCCGGCGGGCGCGGCCAAGGCCTTCGGCGGCTTCTCAACCGTGGGCTGGGGCCAGGCGCTGCGCGTATTCGCCTCGCCCGGCCCGATCTACGAGCCCGAAGGCAACCGCGCCGACTACTGGCGTTTCGCGCGCGCCCTCTACGCGGCCGGCTTCCGCGCGGGCGAGCTGGCCTACAACTGTTTTTCCTACCATTTCACGCCAGCCGGCTCGATGATGGAAACCGCCGCCCATGCCGTGGGCTGCACGGTGTTTCCCGGCGGCACGGGCCAGACCGAACAGCAGGTGCGCGCCATCCATGACCTCGCGCCCAGCGGCTATACCGGCACGCCCAGCTTCCTCAAGCTGATTCTTGAAAAGGCGGACGAACTCGGCATCCGGCTGGATTCGCTGCGCCGCGCGCTGGTGTCGGGCGAGGCGTTCCCGCCCTCCTTGCGCGACTGGCTGGCCGCGCGCGGCATCGAAGGCTACCAGGCCTACGGCAGCGCCGACCTGGGCATGATCGCCTTCGAGACGCCCGCGCGCGAAGGCCTGGTGGTGGGCGAGGACATCATCCTGGAAATCGTGCGCCCCGGCACCGGCGAGCCCGTGCCCGACGGCGAAGTGGGCGAAGTCGTGGTCACGACGCTGAACCCCGACTATCCCCTCGTGCGCTTCGGCACCGGCGACCTGTCGGCCATCATGCCCGGCCAGTCGCCATGCGGACGCACCAACATCCGCATACGCGGCTGGCTGGGCCGCGCCGACCAGACCACCAAGGTGCGCGGCATGTTCGTGCATCCCTCGCAAGTGGCCGACGTGGTGCGCCGCCACCCGGAAATCGTGCGCGCGCGGCTGGTCGTCAGCGGCGCCACCGGCGCCGACCACATGGTGCTGCACGTGCAGGCGCGCGAGCGCTCGCCGCAACTGGCCGGCCGCATCGCGGATTCGGTGCGCGAAGTCACCAAGCTGCGCGCCGACGTGCAATGGGCCGACGAGGGCGCGCTGCCCAACGACGGCAAGGTCATCGACGACGTGCGCTCGTACGAATGAATGAGGCGCCGCGCGGCGGCTAGCCGCCGCGGCGCTGCAGCGCCCCATGCAGCGCCATGCCCGCCGCCATGGCCGCCACGAACAGCCACGCCTGGCCGTAGCCTGCGCCGGCATTGAGCAGCGCCGGACCCGGGCACAGCCCGGCCAGCCCCCAGCCCACGCCAAACAGCGCGCTGCCGCCCAGCAGGCGCCGATCGATGGCCTTGGCCGCCGGCCATTGCATGGGCTCGCCGTCGAAGGCGCGCGGCTGGCGGCGCGCCAGCGCGAACGCGGGCGCGGCCACGCCGATGGCGCCCGCCATGACCAGGCCCAGCGACGGATCCCAGGCGCCGGCCAGGTCCAGGAAGCCCAGCACCTTGGCCGGATCGGCCATGCCTGAAATCAGCAGGCCCAGGCCGAAGATCAACCCGGCGGCAAAACTGTAGGCATTGCCCATCTCAGGCTCCCATGAGGTGCCGCAGCACGAACACCGTGGCAAAGCCCGTGGCCATGAAGGCCAGCACCGCCGCCAGCGACCGCCGCGATCCGCGCGCCAGCCCGCATACCCCGTGGCCGCTGGTGCAACCCGAGCCATAGCGCGTGCCCACCCCGACCAGCAGCCCGGCCAGGACCAACTGCAGCGCGCCTGCCTCGATGCGCACGGCCGGCATGGGTTCGAACAGGCGATACAGCCATGGCGCGGCCAGCAGCCCGGCCAGGAACCAGAGCCGCCATGCCGCGCCCGCGCGCGGCGGCAACAGGCCGGCCAGGATGCCGCTGATGCCGGCGATGCGCCCCGCGCCCAGCATCAGCCAGGCCGCCGCCGCGCCGATCAGCATGCCGCCGCCCAGCGATGACCATGGCGTGAACGCCGCCCAATCGATCGTCATGATTGCTCCTTCGCGGTCTTGCCGCAGTACAGCGACGACAGGGTCTTCATCACCTGGCTGACCTCGAAGCTGGCCAGCTGGTAGTACACATATTTGCCTGCGCGGCGCGTGATCACCAGCCCCTCGTCGCGCAGCACGCCCAGTTGCTGCGACAGCGTGGGCTGGCGTATGCCGGTCAGCGTTTCGAGCTCGCCCACGTTGCGCTCGGCCACCACCAGCTGGCACAGCAGCAACAGGCGATCCTCGTTGGCCAGGGCCTTGAGCAGCGCACAGGCCTGGGCCGCGGAGGCGCGCAACGCGGATATCTCGCAATCGGTCAGCGTATCGTCCATAAGAAATGCCAGGGATGCATGGTTTCGATCATTATATTGAAAAATATAATATCAAATAATAAGATGATGCCTGATCCCCTTCCACCGCTGTTCCGGGAGCGCCGCATGTCCGCACATATCCAGCCATTCTTCGACCCCGCCACCGCCACCTTCAGCTACGTGCTCTACGAGGCGCCGGGCGGCGCATGCGCGGTCATCGACCCGGTGCTGGACTACGACCCGAAATCGGGCCGCACCACGACCGCGTCGGCCGACCGCATCGCCGATTTCGTGCGCCAGTATGCATTGCGCACGCAATGGCTGCTGGAAACCCACGCCCACGCCGACCACCTGTCGGCGGCCGCCTACCTGCAGCGCCAGCTGGGCGGCGTCATCGGCATCGGCGGCCATATCCGAGACGTGCAAGCGGTGTTCGGCAAGCTGTACAACCTCGACGGCTTCGCCTGCGACGGATCGCAGTTCGGCCACCTGTTCGAGCCCGACGAGACCTTCGCCATCGGCGCGCTGCGCGTGCGCGCCCTGCACGTGCCCGGCCACACGCCGGCCGACCTGGCCTATCTGATCGACGACGGCGACAGCCTGTCGGCCTTCGTCGGCGACACGCTGTTCATGCCCGACGTGGGCACGGCGCGGTGCGATTTCCCCGGCGGCGACGCCCGCACCCTGTACCGCTCGATCCGCACCCTGCTGGCGCTGCCGCCGGACACCCGGCTGTATATGTGCCACGACTACCCGCCGGCCGGCCGCGCGGCGGCCTGGCAGACGACCGTGGCGGCGCAGCGCGCCGGCAACATCCATGTGCGCGACGGCATCTCCGAAAGCGAATTCGTCGCCATGCGCACCGCCCGCGACGCCACCCTGGACATGCCCACGCTCATCCTGCCGGCGCTGCAGGTCAACATCCGCGCCGGCGAGCTGCCGGCGCCCGAGGCCAACGGCACGCGCTACCTGAAGATCCCCCTGGACGCGCTGTAGCCGCGCCGCCGGCTTGCGTAACGGCGGGATATCCCGCACCATCGGACAGTCGCCATCCACGCACTGCGCCATGTTCATCGAAGCGGAAGCCGATCCCAGCCTGTCGAAAGCGCAGTACAAGGCGCGCGAGGCGCGCCTGCGCACGGCCTTGCTCAAGGCCCAGTACGAACGCCTGCAGCGCGCCGAACAGTCGCTGCTGATCGTGGTGGCCGGCATCGACGGCGCCGGCAAGGGCGACACGATCAACATGCTCAACGAGTGGATGGACCCGCGCCACATCCATACGATGGCGTTCGGCCTGCCCGACGCCGAGGAACTGGCGCGCCCGCCCATGTGGCGCTACTGGAACGAGTTGCCGCCCAAGGGCCGCACCGGCATCGTGTTCGGCTCGTGGTACGTGCCGCTGCTGCTGGAGGCCGTGCGCAAGAAGCCCGACGCTACCCTGCTGGAAGCGCATGCCGCGCAGATCCGCCGCTTCGAGGCCATGCTGGCCGCCGAAGGCGTGCAAATCGTCAAGCTGTGGTACCACCTGTCGGCCCAGGCGCAGGCCGAACGCACCGAGCGGCTGCTGGCCAGCCCCGAGACGGCCTGGCAGGTCACGCCCGCCGACCGCAAGGTGCGGAAGAAATACGACCGCCTGCGCAACGCCGGCCAGGTGGCGATAGCCCATACCGATGCCGCGCACGCGCCGTGGCGGGTCATTCCCAGCGCCGACGACGAGCTGCGCGCGGTGCGCACCGCCGAGGCGGTGCTGGCCGCCATGCGCCGGCGCGCCACGCCGCGCAGCGTGCGCGCCTTCGGCGCGCCCAGCCCTGCGGTACACCTGGTCGACCGCCTGGGCGCGCTGGACTACGACGCGAAGGAAGACAAGGACGACTACGAAGCCGAGCTGGGCCTGCTGCAGGGCCGGCTGGCGCGCGCGGTGCGCCGCGACGACTTCCGTGAGCGCTCGCTGGTGCTGGTGTTCGAGGGCCAGGACGCCGCCGGCAAGGGCGGCGCCATCCGCCGCGTCACCCGCGCGCTCGACGCTCGCCAGTACGACATCACGCCGGTGGCGGCGCCGGCGCGCCACGAACTGGCGCGCCCCTACCTCTGGCGCTTCTGGCGGCGCATTCCCCGGCAGGGCCGCATCGCCATCTTCGATCGCTCGTGGTATGGCCGGGTACTGGTCGAACGGGTGGAAAACATCACCGCGCCCACCGACTGGCGGCGCGCCTATGGCGAAATCCTCGATTTCGAGCGCCAGCTGGTCCGGCACGGCGCCATCGTGCTGAAATTCTGGCTGGCCATCACCCCCGCCGTACAGCTCGAACGCTTCCGCGAACGCGAGAAATCGCCCTACAAGAATTTCAAGATCACGCCCGACGACTGGCGCAACCGCAAGCAATGGCGGGCCTACGCCGACGCCGCCAACGAAATGCTGTGCCGCACCGACATGCGCGAGGCCCCCTGGCACCTGGTATCGGCCAACGACAAGCGCTATGCGCGGCTGCAGGTGCTGCGCCACATCGTCGAAACCCTCGAAGACCAACTCTGACTTCCTTCAACCCCTTCCAGCCGACGCTTGCCATGACCCCTACCGAGATCCGCCCCCTGTCCGCCGACGACTACGACGCCTGGCTGCCCCTCTGGAGGGGCTACCAGGAGTTCTACAAGGTCCAGCTTGCCGACGCCGCCACCGCGCAGACGTGGCGGCGCTTCCTGGACCCGGCCGAACCCATGCACGCCGCGCTGGCCTGGCGCGACGGCAAGGCCATCGGCATGGTGCACTGGATTTTCCACCGCTCGTGCTGGACCACCGGCGATTACTGTTATCTGCAGGACCTGTTCGTCGCTCCCGACGTGCGCGGCAGCGGCGCCGGCCGGGCGCTGATCGAACACGTCTACGCCGACGCGCGTGCCCGGGACGCGGCGCGCGTGTACTGGCTGACGCACGAAACCAATACCGACGCCATGCACCTGTACGACCACATCGCCGACCGCTCGGGCTTCCTGCAGTACCGCAAGGTGCTGGCTTGAGCACGCGCCACCCCGATTGCCCGCTGTGCCAGCAGGACGGCGGCAAGCTGCTGTGGCGCGGGTCGCACCTGCGCGTGATCGAAGTCGACGACCCCGACTACCCGGGCTTCACCCGCGTGGTCTGGAACGCCCACATCGCCGAAATGACCAGCCTGTCGACGCACGGGCGCGAACTGCTGATGCGCGCGGTATGGGCGGTGGAACAGGCCCAGCGCGACGTACTGCATCCGCACAAGGTCAACCTGGCGGCGCTGGGCAACATGGTGCCGCACCTGCATTGGCACGTGATCCCGCGCTGGCGCGACGACCGCCATTTCCCCGACGCCATCTGGGCCGCGCCGCGCGTCGCCCCGGGCGCGGAACCGCAAGCCTGGCGCGCCGCGCGGGCAGACACCGCAGCCTTGCTGCCACGCTACCGCAATCGGGTGGTCGAAGCCATGAACGCGCTGCTCTGGCACTGAACGGCCCGCTTAGCGCGAGACTGGCCGGCCGCGCTGCGCCAGCCAGCGGCAATAGGCGGCCTCCACGCGGGCGGCCTGCCGCTCGGGCGAGAAGTCGCGCTCGTCCCTGACCATGCGGCTGCCGGCCCGCCCCATCGCCCGGCGCAGCGCCGGATCGGCCAGCAGGCGCTCCAGCGCCGCGGCCAGCGCCGCCGGGTCGGACGGCGGCACCAGCAGGCCGGTCGCGCCATCGCGCACGACCTCGGGCACGCCGCCCACGTTGCCGGCGACCACCGGCAGGCCCGCGGCCGCGGCCTCGACCATGGCCAGCCCCAGGGCCTCGCTGCGGGTCGGCAGGGCGAACACGTCGAACGCCGCCAGCACATTGGGGATGTCGTCGCGCTGCCCCGTCAGATGCACGCGCGCGCCTAGTCCCAGGCGCCGCGCGCGCTCGCGCAGCATGGCGCCGATGGCCCCCGGCTCGCCGACCAGCACCAGGTGCGCGCCGGCATGCCTGCCTGCCAGCGCCGCGAAGGCATCGAGCAGATCGTCCAGCCCCTTGTCCGCCCGCATGACGGCCACGCAACCGATGACCTGCGCCGCCGGCGCAATGCCGAGTTCGGCGCGCAGGCTGGACGCCGGCGGCGCCGGCGCCAGGGTCGCCGGGGACGCAATGGCCTCGACGTGCGCGGCGCGCGCGCCCGCGCGCAGGATCTGGCCGCGTACGTGCTCGCTGACCGCGATGACGCGATGCGGCAGCCAGGTGTACGTATAAAGCGACCCCACCGGCTTGGCCAGGTGGCGGGTGCGCACGATCAGCGGCGCGCCGGCCATCCGCCCCGCCCAGGCAGCCAGCACCGTATCGCGGCGGCTGTGCGTATTGACGACATCGAAGCGCCCGCGCAGCAGCGCGCGCAGCCGCCAGGCCGCGCGCACCCCGGCCACCACGCCGTCCATGGCCAGCTCGTGCACGGGAAAGCCCGCCGCGCGCAGCCGACGCGCCAGCGGCGCGCCCGGCTGGCAGGCCGCCTCCAGGTGATGGCCGCGCGCGCGCATGGCCAGCATTTCCCGGTAGATGCTGGCTTCCTGGCCTCCGGCGCCGGTCGCCGCCTCCGTGTGCAGAATGCGCAAGGCCGGCACGGCCGGCTCAGAGATCTGCTTCATGAAGCGTGTTCCAGCGCAGGCCCTGCTGGTGCAGCCAGGCCGCGAGATAGCGTAGTTCGGCCGCCGTCAGGGCGCGCGCTCGCGGTCCGGCATGGGCCGGCTCGACGGCCTGCAGGGTATCGCCCTGCCAGATCCGCAGCACGCCGTGCCAGACGCTCACCCGCGCCTGCCCGCGGGCCAGCCGGCGCAGCGCCAGCGACGGACGCAGCAGGCGCAATTGATAGCCGTTGCCCGAGGGCGCCCGCAGATGCGGCCCGGCATCGACCAGCCGTGGCGCCGCCGCCCCCTCCGACCAAAAGAAAAGCGCCCGGATGGGCGCCAATGTGCCTGCCATGCGTGTCTCCATGCCCGACCGCCCGGCCTGTCGGGCGGCGACCGTGGACAGCTTAGGCAACCACCCCGCCTCCCTGGGCGCGGCAAACCCGATTCCGCATCTTCGTACGCATCTTGCCGGCAAAATTCCTCGAACACTCAGAAACGTTCAGCTAAAATTCAGTTTCCTGACAAAACCATTGCCGAGAACAGTGCCGACGACTCCTTCCCGCGCCCCATCCCTCCTGCAGGCTTTCCTGCGCTCCGAAGCCCTGGGCGGCTATGTGCTGATGATCGCCGCCGTACTGGCCCTGATCGTGGCCAACTCGCCGCTGGCGCCGACCTATTTCCAGTTGCTGGGCACCAAGCTGGGCTATGCATCGGAAGCCTTCACCCTGAAGGAATCGGTGCTGCACTGGATCAACGACGGCCTGATGGCGGTGTTCTTCCTGCTGGTCGGCCTGGAAATCAAGCGCGAGATGCTCGACGGCCAGTTGCGGGGCGCATCGCGCATCGTGCTGCCCGGCGTGGCGGCGGCCGGCGGCATGCTGATGCCGGCCCTCGTCTATCTGCTGATCAACCAGGGCGATCCGGCCGGGCTGCGCGGCTGGGCCATCCCGGCGGCCACCGACATCGCCTTCGCGCTCGGCATCCTGGCGCTGCTGGGCAGCCGCGTCCCCACGTCGCTGAAGATCTTCCTGACCGCGCTGGCCATTCTCGATGACCTGGGCGCCATCGCCATCATCGCGGTGTTCTACACGGCCGAGCTCAACACGTCCGCGCTGGCCGCGGCCGGCGGCTTGCTGGCGGCCCTGTGCGCGCTGAACCGCCTGCGCGTGCTGCGCCTGGCGCCCTATCTGCTGGTGGGCGCGCTGCTGTGGTATTTCGTCCTGAAATCCGGCGTGCACGCCACGCTGGCCGGGGTGGCGCTGGCGCTGGCCATCCCGCTGCGCCGCCAGGACCCGCGCCAGCCGGGCGCCGAGCATTCGCCCCTGCATGCGCTGGAACACGCCCTGCACCGTCCCGTGGCCCTGCTGATCGTTCCCATTTTCGGGTTCGCCAACGCCGGCGTGTCATTCGACGGCATGGGCATCGACAGCCTGACCGCGCCCATCCCGCTGGGCATCGCGCTGGGCCTGTTCCTGGGCAAGCAGCTGGGCGTATTCGGCTTTGCCTGGCTGGCCATCCGGACCGGCCTGGCCAGCATGCCGCGTCACGCTTCGTTCGCGCAGCTCTACGGCGTCGCGCTGCTGTGCGGCATCGGTTTCACCATGAGCCTGTTCATCGGCGCGCTGGCCTTCAACGACGCGACCACGATCGACGCCACCAAGATCGGCGTGCTGACCGGCTCGCTGGTGTCGGCCGTCCTGGGCTACGCGCTGCTGCGCGTGCTGCCGCCGGCCGACTGAGCCCGCTCAGTCGCCGGACGTCTGCAGCAATTGGCGCGCCTTCTCGCGCGCCTGCGCCAGCGTGGCCACCGCGCAGAACGGCAGGCCGAAGGCGCGGGTCATTTTCTCGGCCTGCGCCTGGGTGCGCGCCAGGCCGGACGGGTCGGGCTTGACCGCGATGAAACCCTTGCAACACTCGCGCAGGCGCGCCATGTTGCCGGTCTGCCACTGCACCATGGCCTTGCGATCCTCATGGGCGATCTCGACATCCAGGTCGGGCACGATCATCACGAACTGCGCGGGATTGCCGGCCAGCTGCTCCATCTCGGCGATCCAATGGGCGGCAAAGCCGGGCACGCCGTCGCGATGGCGCGCCACCACCAGCGGAAACCCGGTCACGTCGTGATAGCGGAAGTCTGCCTGATTCATTCGAACACTCCTTTCGGGCCGGCCGCCAGCTCGCTGCACGTCCGGCAACGGCCGTACAGGCCCAGGTTGTAGGTTTCCAGCACGAAGCCATGGCGGCTCGCCACCTGCGCCGCCTGTTGCGCAATCGCCGGATCGGCGGATTCGGCCACCCGGCCGCAGCGGGTGCAGACCAGGTGATCGTGGCGACCCTTGCCGGCCAGCTCGAACAAGCTGGCGTGCGGATCGCGCTGCAACCGGCTGAGCACGCCGGCCCGGGCAAGCTGGCCGAGCACGCGATAGACGGTGGCCAGCCCAAGGGGCGTGCGCTCGGCCGCCAGCGTGCGATATACCTCGGCCGCGCTCAGGTGGCGGTCCGGATGGCGGTTGAACACCTCCAGCACCTGCAGCCGCGGCAGGGTGGCCTTGATGCCGGCGCTGCGAAGATCCTTGTCCACCATGCCAATCAGCCTCGTATGAAAGGGCCAAGCCCCAATGATGAGAATGATGTACATTTAGATTGAGCCTGGCTTGCGAAAACCCGTCAACCTGTTTCTCAAACCTGCCAATCCATGCTTGAGCAAGCTCCTCCCGCCGTCGATCCGGCCCATCTGCTGACAGCCTTCAGCATCGAACGGGCGCGCCAGGCGCGCGGAATTTCGGTGCCCGCGCACAGCCACGCCGAAGGCATGCTGGTCATGGTGCAGACCGGCCTGGCGCTGGTGCAGGGCAACACGGGAATGCTGACCATGACGCCTGGCAGCATCGGCTGGGTGCCGCCGGGCATCATGCACGAGGCGCACTGGTTCGGTCACGCCCGCGGCACCTTCCTCTATGTACGCGCCGACGCCTGCGCGCGGCTGCCGGGGCACACCAGCGCCTGGCCGCTGCGGCCGCTGGTCGACGCGCTGATCGACCGCTTGGCCGGGCCGGCCGGCGCGGCGCTGCCGCCCGCCTACAGCGAGCAGTTGTTCGACATCCTGCTGACCGAACTCGGCCTGTGCGAGCAGAGCGCCCACACCCTGCCCATGCCCCGCGAACGCCGCCTGCGCGAGCTGGCCGTGCGGCTGCTGGCCAGCCCCGACGACGGCAGCAGCATCGAGGCCTGGGCCGAACGCCTGAACATGTCGGCCCGCACGCTGATGCGGCGCTTTCGCGGCGAAACCGGCATTACCCTGGGCCAATGGCGGCAGAAGGTCCGGCTGCTGCGCGCGCTGGAATTGCTGGCCGGCGGCAAGCCGGTCACCGACGTGGCACTGGCCGTCGGCTACGACAGCCCAAGCGCCTTCATCGGCAGTTTTCGCGCTACTTACGGCGTCACGCCCAGCCAGTACTTCCCGCGCAACACCTGACCCGCCTACGGATGCGGCGCGCCGCAGCAACCCGGCGCGGCATCGGGAGGCGCCTGCCCGCCGGACGCCTCATAGCGCCCGGTGGCCGCCACCTGGCCGGCCGCTCCATAACGATCGTGATGGCGCACCCAGTCCGTCAGGTCGTGGCGCGGTCCGGTCTCGTTGCGCCCCTTGGGCGTGAGATCGAGCAGCATATAGGCGCCCAGCACCTCCTCCGCCCCGCGGCCATAGGCCGAATAAGTATGGAACACCTCGCCGGCCGCATTGCGGTAGAACACGCTCAGGCCCGACAGTTCGTCGATCGGCAGCTCGGTCTCGGCATAGTTGTACAGCCCGCGTCCGCGCGCCATGTCCTGCGGCGTGAACGACACGTGGTAATCGAAGTTGAAATCGTCGCCATACGACGACACCCACTCGAAGTCCCAGCCCATGCGGCGCTTGAATGCCTCGATCTCGGCCAGCGGCGCGCGCGACACGGCCACATAGCTGACGTCATGGTGCCGCAAGTGCAGCAACGCGCCTTCCACATGGTCCACCTCGAACGAACAGCCCACGCAGCCCTCGCCCCAACCCGGGCCCAGCATGAAATGCTTGACGATCAACTGGCTGCGGCCGTCGAACAGATCGGCCAGGGTGCGCCGGCCGCGCGCGGTTTCGAACGCGTACGGCTTGTCCACCCGCACCCACGGCAAGGCGCGCCGCTGCGCGGCCAGTTCATCGCGCAGCCGCGTCTGCGCCTTCTCGCGCACCAGCAGGGCCCGGCGCCGCTCGAGCCAGGCCTGCCGCGATACCACTTCATGACCTTCCATCGATGTCTGCATATCCGCCTCCGTGCGAGCGGGCCGCGGCCCGTCATTGCGGTATAACTCTCGAAGTCCTGAATTACAACTAACAAATTGCAAATCAGGACTTTAGGACGCAAGCGCGGCAACGGCCATAATGCAGGCTTTGCCGGCCAGCCCGGCGCGAGAGATGTCCATGCTGGGAATACTGGCCGCCCTGACCGACGAAATCCGGGCGCTGCTCGAAGAAATGGGGCCGGGCGCCGTCACGCGGCGCATCGGCATGCGCGACTACCATGTGGGCGAATTGCGCGGCCAGCGCTGCGTGCTGGTGCTCACCCGCGTAGGCAAGGTGGCCGCGGCGGCCACCACGGCCACGCTGCTGCGCGAGTTTCCCGTCGACGCCGTGGTATTCACCGGCCTGGCCGGCGGGCTGCACGACTCGGTGCGCGTGGGCGATATCGTCATCGGCACGGCCCTCATCCAGCACGATCTGGACGCCCGCCCGCTCTTTCCGCAATACGAGGTGCCGCTGCTGGAACGCTCGCATTTCGCCACCGACGTCTGGCTGACCGAACGGCTGCATCGATGCGCCACGGGATTCCTGGCCGGCCATGCGGCCGGCCGCGCGGTGGCGCCCAGCGTGCATCGCGGCCTGATCGCCACCGGCGACTGCTTCGTCAACCGCGCCGATACGCTGCGCGGCCTGAAGGCGGCGCTGCCCGACGCGCTGTGCGTCGAAATGGAGGGCGCGGCGGTGGCGCAGGTCTGCCATGAATTCGGCGTGCCCTGCGCCGTCATGCGCACCGTCTCGGACCGCGCCGACGGCAGCGCCATGGTGGATTTCCAGGACTTTCTGCGCGAAGTGGCCAGCGTCTACTCGGCAGGCGTGCTGCGCGGGTTCCTCGACATGCCGCGCGGGGCGCCGGATTGAACGGCGCCTGTCCCCGGATGGGGACTGGCACCTGCAGCAGCGTGTGCCTGTCCCAGCGGGGACAGGCGCTACCTGCGTCGCACGGGGTATGCTTGGACGCTTTGCAAACTCTCCCCCCTATCGCCGCAATGACTGATTTTCCGTTCGACGCCGTGCTGTTCGATTGCGATGGCGTGCTGGTCGACTCCGAACCCATCACCAACCGCGTGCTGTGCCAGATGCTGGGCGAACTGGGCTGGGAACTCAGTCCGCAAGAAACGATGCGGATCTTCACCGGCAAGGCGGTGCGCGACGAACTGCCGCTGATCGAAGCGCGCACCGGCACGCGCCTGACGGACGAATGGTTCCGGGAGTTCCGCCAGCGCCGCAACGATGCGCTGGATCGCGAACTGGTCGAGATCCCCGGCGCGCCACAGGCCGTGCGCGCCCTGCACGCCGCCCTGGATGGCCGCGTTGCCGTGGCCTCGGGCGCGGACCGCCTCAAGGTGGAAATGCAGCTGGCCAAGGTGGGGCTGGCCGATTGTTTCGCCGGCCGCGTGTTCAGCGGCCAGGAACTGCCGCGCAGCAAACCGTTTCCCGATGTCTACCTGACGGCGGCGCAGGCGCTGGACGTGGCGCCATCGCGCTGCGCGATCGTGGAGGATTCCGTCATCGGCGCCACCGCCGGCGTGGCAGCGGGCGCGACCGTGTTCGGCTACAGCCCGCCCGGCCAGGCAGGCCACAGCGACGCGCAATCCTTGCTCGCGACCGGCGCGGTCCATGTGCTGACCGACATGGCCGAACTGCCATCGGTGCTGGCCGCCTGGCGGGCCGCCGCCTAGCCGGAACGCCACCCGGCCTGTGCCACAATCGCGTCCATGCCGAACGACAACCGCCTCGCCCCCGCCTCCCTCGCCGCCCAGGCGGCCGCCCTGCCCGCCGCCTGGCGCCACGTCCTGGAGCAACCCGCGGTGGCGCGCGCCTTCGCATCCGTCCTCGGCCACGTCGAACAACGCCTGGCCGAGGGCGCCGTGGTCTACCCGGCCGCGCCCTTTCGCGCCCTGGACCAGCTCGCGCCCGCGCAGGTACGCGTCGTGATCCTGGGCCAGGACCCATATCATGGCCCCGGCCAGGCCCAGGGCCTGGCCTTTTCGGTGCCCGACGACTGCAAGTGCCCACCCAGCCTGCGCAACATCTTCAACGAAATCGCGGTGGACTATCCGCGCCCGACACGCCATGACCTGTCGGCCTGGACGCGCCAGGGCGTGCTGCTGCTCAACACGTCGCTGACGGTGGAAGACGGCCAGCCCGGCTCGCACGCCAAGCGCGGCTGGGAAACCGTCACCGACGCCCTGATCGCCGAGGTGGCGCGCGACCCGTCCCCCAAGGTCTTCCTGCTATGGGGCGCGCACGCGCAGGCCAAGCAGGCGCTGGTGCCGGCCGACGCCGGACACCTGGTGCTGGCGGCCAACCACCCGTCCCCCCTGTCGGCGCGCCGCCCCCCGGTGCCTTTTGTCGGCTGCGGGCATTTCCGCCAGACCAATGCGTGGTTGCAACAACGCGGCAAAAAACCGGTGGATTGGTCGGGCGAGCAAAATAATGCTTCCCGTCAAGGGGAATTCGCGTTATGATCGCTGCACTGCACAAACCAGATTCGGCATACGCGCGCTCTTGATGCGCCTTCAACGCAGTCTTTCCGGCACGGCTACACGCTGCCGGCCCATGCCGAAGCTCATCGCTTCCTGACCTCTTTCCTTTCGCCCCGCGCTTGAATTTGAAAGCGCAATCCGCGCACGGTTGATTCGGTCGGCACGATGCTCCATCAACCGCTGCCCGGACCGACACCTTTTCCCTTGTTCGGCCGCGCATGCATATGCGCCGCTATACGCGGCAAGGAAAAGCTATGTCTTTCGAAGACTTGGGCTTGGCGCCCACTATTCTCTCGGCCCTGAGCGAGGCCGGTTTCACCGAACCCACTTCGGTGCAGGCCGCGGCCATCCCCCAGGCCATGGCCGGCGCCGACCTGATGGTCTCTTCGCAAACCGGTAGCGGCAAGACCGCCGCGTTCATGCTGCCCGCGCTCAACCGCATCGCCCACCAGCCCGGCAACAAGGGCGTCGGCGTGCAAGTGCTGGTGCTGACCCCGACGCGCGAACTGGCGCTGCAGGTCGCCGACGCCACGGCGTCGTATGGCCGCAACCTGCCCGGCCTGCGCACCGCCACCGTCGTGGGCGGCATGCCCTATGGCGCGCAGCTCAAGGCGCTGTCGCGCCGCGTCGACGTGCTGGTGGCCACCCCGGGCCGCCTGATCGACCACCTGAAGGCCGGCCGCGTCAAACTGAATACCGTGCACACCCTGGTACTGGACGAAGCCGACCGCATGCTGGACATGGGCTTCATCGAAGATATCGAAACCATCATCGAGCGCCTGCCGCAAGAGCGCCAGACCCTGCTGTTTTCGGCCACCCTGGACGGCAGCGTGGCGCGCCTGGCCGAACGCATGATGCGTGAGCCGCAGCGCATCGAAATCGCCGGCCATCGCCAGAAGCACGCCAACATCACGCAAAGCCTGCTGTACGCCGACGACGCCGCGCACAAGATGCGCCTGCTGGACCACGTGCTGCGCGATGCGCGCCTGGACCAGGCCATCGTCTTCACCGCCACCAAGCGTGGCGCCGACGACCTGGCCGACCGCCTGGCCGACCAGGGCTTTGCCGCCGCCGCGCTGCATGGCGACATGAACCAGCGCCAGCGCACCCGTACGCTGGGCCAGCTGCAACGCGGCCAGCTGCGCGTGCTGGTGGCGACCGACGTGGCCGCGCGCGGCATCGACGTGCAAGGCATCAGCCACGCCGTGAACTTCGACCTGCCCCTGCAGGCCGAGGACTACGTGCACCGCATCGGCCGCACCGGCCGCGCCGGCCGCGACGGCCAGGCGTTCACGCTGGCCACGCACGCCGAACGCCACAAGGTGCGGCGCATCGAGCACTACATCGGCCAGTCGATCAACGCCGAAGTCATCGCCGGCCTGGAGCCGCAACGCACCCCGCGCCCGAGCACCGGCGGCCCGCGCCGCGGCGGCAAGCCGATGGGCGGCAAGCGTCCCGGCGGCTACGGCGCGCCGCGCGAGTTCGGCGACCGGCCCCAGCGCCCCTACGGTGACCGTCCCCAGCGCGACTTCGGCGATCGGCCCCAGCGCGACGCCGGCGATCACCCGCAGCGCAGCTTCGGCGACCGGCCCCAGCGCCCCTACGGCGACCGTCCGCAGCGCGATTTCGGCGATCGGCCCCAGCGCCCCTACGGCGACCGCCCCCAACGCGACTTCGGCGACCGTCCCCAGCGCCCCTACGGCGACCGCCCCCAACGCGACTTCGGCGACCGTCCCCAGCGCAGCTTCGGCGACCGCCCGCAGCGCGATTTCGGCGACCGCCCCCAGCGCGACTTCGGTGACCGTCCGCAACGCGACTTCGGCGACCGCCCGCAGCGCAGCTTCGGCGACCGTCCCCAGCGCGAAGGCGGCTGGCACGGCGCCCCGCGCGAAGGCCGTTCGTTCGACAAGCGCCCCGGCGGTCCCGCCAAGCGCTTCGCCAAGCCGGCCGCGCCCCGCCGCGGCTAAGGCCTGAACCATCCGGACCATGCGGCGCGGGCCTGCCCGCGCCGCTGCGCTCCACCGGGCGTTTTCCCTTCATGGGAAAATAGCAGCCATGCAACGCCCTGCTTCCTCCTCGCTTCCCCCTCTCGACCCGGCCGCCAGCGCGCATAGCGCCAGCGTGGCCCGGCACCTGCGTGCCGCCATCGCCGCTGCCGGCGGCTGGCTGCCGTTCTCGCAATGGATGTCCGCCGCGCTGTATGCGCCCGGGCTGGGTTATTACACCGCGGGCGCCGCCAAGCTGGCCTCGCCCGCCGATGCGCAAGGCCCGGCCTTGCCGGCCGGCGACTTCGTCACCGCCCCCGAACTGACTCCGCTGTTCGCCGCCACCGTGGCGCGCCAGGTCGCGCAGGTCCTGCGCGCAACGGACACCGCCAGCGTGCTCGAATTCGGCGCGGGCACCGGCGCGCTGGCCGAAGGCGTGCTGCGCGCGCTCGCAGGCATGGACTGCCCGGCGCGCTACCTGATCGTGGAAGTCTCGGCCGATCTGCGGCAACGGCAGCAGTCCCGCCTGGCGCCATTCGGCGATCAAGTGCAATGGCTGGACCAGCTGCCCGATGCCTTCGCCGGCTGCGTGCTCGGCAATGAAGTGCTCGACGCCATGCCGGCCACGCTGTTTCGCTGGAGCGAGGCCGGCACGGTGCAGGAGCGCGGCGTCATCCTGGATGCCGACGGCGCATTCGCCTGGCGGGATCGCGACGCCGACGCCGCTCTCGCGCAAGCCGTGGCGCAGCGTATGCCGCCGCTGCCCGGCTACGTATCGGAAATCAACCTGCAGGCCGAGGCCTGGGTCCGCGGCATGGGCCTGTGGCTGCAACGCGGCGCGGCGCTGCTGCTGGACTACGGATTTCCGCGCAGCGAGTACTACCACCCGCAACGCGCCGGCGGCACGCTGATGTGCCACCTTCGCCACCATGCGCACGCGGACCCGTTCGTCGCGCCGGGCCTGCAGGACATCACCAGCCACGTCGATTTCACCGCCATGGCCGATGCCGCGCTGGCTGGCGGCCTGCAGGTGCTGGGCTATCTCTCGCAGGCGCGCTTCCTGGTGAACGCCGGCCTGCTCGACACGCTTTCACAGCTGGATCCGACCGATGCGCGCACCTACGCGCAAGCCGTGGCGCCGGTGCAGAAACTGCTGTCCGAGGCGGAAATGGGCGAACTGTTCAAGGTGCTGGCCGTAGGCCGCGACATGCCCGAAGCCCTGCTGGGCTTTGCCCGCGGCGACCGGCGCGGCACGCTGTAAGGCCTGCGAAATTCCTACGCGCCGCCCAGGGCCTGCAAGCGCGCCTGGCGCAGCGCCGGCTTGATGCGCGCCGGATCGCCGGCGCATTGCCGCGCGATCGCGCCGGCGTCGATGGCGCGCACGGCCTGCACGCGCGCGCGCCAGGCGGACAGGTCCACCGGCGCCACGATCGCCGCCGCCTGCAGCAGGGCGTCGAAACGCTCGGGCTTGCGCAAGGCATCGCAGCGCTCGATCAGGTCCAATTGCGCGGCCGGCGTCGCGCTGGACGCCAGCGCCTCGACCGCCAGCGGCAGCAGGCGCGCCTGGTCCATGCACTCGACCGGCGCGCGCAGGCGGCGGCCCAGCGCGTCGCGCTCGGGCGTATGGCGGCACAGCAAGGCATAGCGGCCCGCCAGCGGCAGGCCCGCGGCCGCGGCGCGATCGATCTCGGCGCGCACGGCCGCCTCGTCGTGCAACTCGGGCATCACGCGCGCCAGCGCGCCTGCCTGGGCCAGCACGTCCAGCATGCGCGACGGCGCCTGCGCCATCAATCCGCGCGACACCTCTTTCCAGACCCGCTCCGGCACCAGCGCATCGGCTTCGCCGGCCTCGACCATGCGACGGCATAGCCGCATGGTTTCCGGCGCGATGCTGAAGTCGCCAAAACGCGCGGCAAAACGGCCCAGGCGCAGGATGCGCACCGGGTCCTCGGCAAAAGCCTCGCCCACGTGGCGCAGCACGCGGCCCCGTACATCGGCCACGCCATCGAGGGGGTCGATCAGTTCGCCCTGCGGCGTACGGGCGATCGCATTGACCGTCAGGTCGCGCCGCTGCAGGTCCTGCTCCAGCGTGACGTCGGCGCCGGTGTAGAAGGTGAACCCCTTGTAGCCGCGCCCCGACTTGCGTTCGGTGCGCGCCAGCGCGTATTCCTCTTTCGTGCGCGGGTGCAGGAACACGGGGAAATCGCCGCCCACCGGGATGAAGCCGCGCCGCGCCATGTCCTCCGGCGTGGCGCCCACCACCACCCAGTCGCGGTCGCCCGCCGGCAAGCCGAGCAGGTCGTCGCGCACCGCGCCGCCGACGATATAGACCTGCAGCCCGGCAACGCCTGGATCGTCGGTCGTGCTCATCGCTGGCTGGCGGCCAGGGCTGGCTGCGGCGGCACGATGCTGCCCAGGCGCTCCTTCAGCGATTGCGGTTGTCCGCTGAACATGGCGGCGTAGTACACGGCGTTGGACATGACGTTCTTGACGTACAGGCGCGTCTCGTTGAACGGGATGGTTTCGGCGAAGATGGCGCCTTCGACCGGGTGGCCGAACGAGGCGCGCCAATTGCGCGGACGGCCCGGCCCGGCGTTGTAGCCGGCGCTGGCCAATACCTGGGAGCCATCCAGCCCCTGCAGCACGATGTTGAGGTACTGCGTTCCCAGCTCGGTGTTGACGTCGAAATCGTTGACCGAGCCGGGCTGGAAATCGCTCATGCCGATCTTGCGCGCCACCCATTTGGCGGTGGCCGGCATCAGCTGCATCAGGCCGGACGCGCCGGCGTGCGAGCGCGCATCCATGATGAAGCGCGACTCCTGGCGGATCAGGCCATACACCCAGGCCGGATCCAGGTCGATGGCACGCGCCTTGGCGCTGACCCGGCCTTCGAAGGGCGCGATGAAGCGCTGGCTGAAGTCGAACTGCTCGGCGGTGCGCTCGGAGGTATTGACCACGCGGTCGTAGATGCCTTCGGCGCGCGCCAGCTCGGCGGCGGCGAACAGCTGGCGATCGGACATGCCGCGCAGCGAGAAATTCCACTCCGGCACGGCTTCGGCGCGCCAGCCCAGTCGGAACAGGTAGATCGCGCGGCGCAGGCCGGGATGCGCGCGGGCCTCGGCGATTTCGGCATCGGTGACCGGCGCCGGCGCCGGCGGCACGGTGATGCGCCGGCCCAGCTCCTCGGCGGCCAGCTGGCCATAGAAATTGAACTGGTCGGCAATGCTGGCGTAAGCCTGGCCGGCCTGCTGGTCGCGGCCCAGCGCGGCCTGCCCGCGGGCCTTCCAATACACCCACACGGGCTCGGCCTGCTGCGACGGCGGCATGCCGTCGATGGCCTCGATGACCCATTTCCAGTCGATGCGCGGCTGACGCAAGGCCGAGCGCACTTTCCAGGCATGGCTGTACTCGGTCATGCGCACCGCGCCCGCTTCGCGGTACCACTCGTACGCGCGCGGATCCTGGTTGAGCACCGCCACCAGCGCGTACTGGCTGCGCACCCAGGCCAGGTTCTGCCTGGGCAGGTGGCGCGCCCATTCGCGCCGCAGGTACGAGTCCGCCACGCTCACGTCCGGCTTGTTCAGGCGAGCCAGGGCCAGCGTGACCAGTTCCTTCTCGTTGCGCCCGACCGGCGACTTGTCCTGGCGGACCAGCCACTTCATCGGGTCTTTCATCATCTGGTCGTAGATCTTCTGGTCTTTCGGCTCGAAGATGTACTGCGCCAGCTTGCGCGCATCCGACAGCTTGCCGGCCTCGATGGCGTCACGCAGCTGCGGCTGGATTTCGTCCCAGCCCAGCACCCCATCGGCCACCAGTTGATCGTACAGGGCCCAACAGGCAGTACCCGGCGCGAACGCCGCCACGGCCTCCGCGGCGCTGGCGCGCTGCCCGGTCATGTGGCGCGCGTCGAGCCCGGCGCAGGCGATCTGCGCATTGCCCTGCTTGACCGGCCCCAGGCGGCGCACGGTTTCGAAATCGCCGGCGCGCGCCGCCGCCTGGATCCAGTCGCCGCGCAGGCGGTCCTCCAGGTAGCTGCCGGCATGCGCGGCCAGAAACCGCTGCAGTTCGGCGTCCGGCCGGCGGCCGCCCGGCGGACTCCAGAGCTGGTAGCGCAGCAGCCAGTACTCCGGATACATGCCCAGCGAATCGGTCTTGGCCTGCGGCACCAGCGCGCCGAGCACCGACCACTGCTTGCGCTGGGACGCTTCGCGCGCCGCCACCACGGCCTGCTGGGCGGGCGTCTGCGGCGCCGGCGGCAAGCCGGCCAGCACCGCCGGCGGCACCGCGATGGGCCGCCTGGCCTGTTCGGCATCCGGCGCCGCCTGCATCGACACCGCGGCGGGCGCGGCGCTGGCGCGCTGCTGCGCGTCCACCGGCGCACAGGCCGCCGTGAAAAGCGCCAGCACCGGCAGCCAGCCGCGCATGCCGTCGGCCGCGTCACGGAGCGCCAATTTCTGATACCGTCTTGCTTCAAGCACTCGTTTCATCGCCAGGCCCGCATGCACACTCAAAATACCGCCAAGAATACCGCAGCCGCGCTGCGCGCGCGATTGCGGCAGTCCCGGGCCGAACTGACCAGCAGCCAGCGCAGCCGTGGAGCGCTGCTGATGCGCGGACGCCTGTTCACCTGGCTCAACCTCGCCCGCGAACAGGCCGCCGCCCAGGGCCGCCCTCTTTCCCGCGTGGCCGCCTTCTGGCCCATGGAAGACGAACCCGACCTGCTGCCCCTGCTGGAGCAATGGGTCGAGTCCGGCATCGCCGTCTGCCTGCCCGCCGTCCAGGAGCGCGACGCCCCGCTGGCGTTTCGGGATTGGACACCCGACAGCGCCATGCGCACCGGCGCGTATGGCATCCAGGAGCCCGCGGACGGCCCGGCGGTGGTGCCCGACGTGGTGCTGGTGCCGACGCTGGGCTACACCCTGGACGCCGATCGGCTGGGTTACGGCGGCGGCTACTACGACCGTACGCTGGCCGCCCTGCAGGCCGCCGGCGCATCGCCGACCACCATCGGCATCGCCTGGTCGGAAGGCCTGCTGCCGGATGACTACGAGGCCGCCGCGCACGACATCGCCCTGGACGCCATCCTCACGCCCGACGGCTGGGTGCCGGGCGCGCCCCTGGTGGCCAGCGGCGCCGCGGCCGGCCACCACAGCGCCGGCAGCCGTTTCCTGCTGCGCTGAACCCGCCGTCCCGGGCGGCCCGTCCCCAGGGGTTTTCCCTAGGATGGATGCGCCCCCGTTTCCGGCGCCGGCCGCGCCGCAACGCTGCGGCCGGGCTGGCGGCAACGCCACAATGCGTTGATTCACAAGCAATTTTCGTTCGACCACGGCGCAAAACAACCGCCACGGCGGCGCGTCGCGCGCGCCACATAAATCAAACGAATATGGCGAATAAATAAATAGAATTTTTCTTATATGCGGCGGTGGCCGTATAACAACGGCGGCCACCGGGCAATCGTGCCGGCCATCCGCCAGTCATACGAGAGAAACATGCAGGGGAATCACAAAACGGCTACCCATCAGCCGGTGCGCGCGTCCATCGCCGCATTCGTCGGCACCATGATCGAGTGGTACGACTTCTATATCTACGCCACGGCAGCCGCCCTGGTATTCGGCAAACTGTTCTTCCCATCGGTCGACGGCTTCTACGGCACCCTGGCCGCGTTCGGCACCTTCGCCGTGGGCTTTCTGGCGCGTCCGCTGGGCGGCGCGGTGTTCGGCCACATCGGCGACCGCATCGGCCGCAAGAAGTCGCTGGTCATCACGCTGCTGCTGATGGGCACGGTCACGGTGCTGATAGGCCTGCTGCCCACCTATGCCTCCATCGGCGTCTGGGCCCCGATCCTGCTGGTGGCGCTGCGCTTCATCCAGGGGATTGCCGTGGGCGGCGAATGGGGCGGCGCCGTCCTGATGGCCGGCGAACACTCGCCCGACCGCAGCAAGCGCACCTTCTTCGCCTCGTTCGCGCAGCTGGGCAGCCCGGCCGGCCTGATCCTGTCGATGCTGATGTTCAAGCTGGTGACCTCGCTGGACGACGCCGCCTTCATGGACTGGGGCTGGCGCGTGCCGTTCCTGTTCAGCGCCGCATTGCTGGTGGTGGGCTTCGCGATCCGCCTGAGCGTCAACGAATCGCCCGACTTCCTGGCCGAGCAGGCCGAGAAGGCGCGCCTGAAGGACGGCGCCGCGAAGCAGGCCGCCGACAAGGCGCCCATCGTGGAAGTGCTGCGCGGCGCCTCCGGCCTGCTGGCCCTCGCCGTGGGCGCCAACGTGCTGGGCATCGCCGGCTTCTACTTCACCAACACGTTCATGCTGGCCTACACCACGCAGTACGTGGGGCTGAGCCGCGGCGTCATCCTCGACTGCCTGCTGGTGGTATCGGTGATGCAATTCATCATCACGCCGCTGTCGGCGCACATCGCCACCCGCATCGGCAATCGGCGCTTCCTGCTGATCACCTCGTTCCTGTCGATCTTCACGCCGTACGTGATGTTCAGCATGGTCGACCAGGGCACGCTGACCAGCCTGACGCTGGGCGTGGGCCTGGCCGTGATCTGCCTGGGCGCCTACTATGCGGTGATCGCGGGCTACGTGAGCGACAGCTTTCCCACCCGCATCCGCTACACCGGCATTTCCATGGCCTACCAATTGTCGGGCGCCATCTTCGGCGGCCTGACGCCCATCCTGGGCACCATCCTGGCCGAGAAGTTCCAGGGCCACTGGTGGCCGCTGGCCCTGCTGTTCAGCGGCATCTCGCTGCTGTCGATGATTTCGGTAATCTTCCTGGCCAACCATCGCGCCGATGCGGTGACGGCCCCGCTGCGGAGCGCCTGACATGAAAGCCTTCTACCATCCCGACCAGAAGCTGCACCACCCGCAAACCTATTTCTCGCGCGGCAAGATGCGCACGCCCCAGGAAGTGCCGGCGCGCCTGGACGCCCTGGCCGAGGCCGCGCGCAAGCTGAAGTTCGACGTGCGCGAGCCGGTCGACGCCGGCGCCGGCGCGATCGGCGCGGTCCATTCGCTGGACTACCTGCGCTTTCTGCGGGAAGCGCATGCGCGCTGGAAGCAGTTGCCCGATGACTGGGGCGACGAAGTCGTGTCGAACGTCTTCGTGCGCGAACCCAACGCCCTGCGCGGCGTGCTGGCGCAGGCGGCCCGCTACCTGGCCGACGGCAGCTGCCCGGTCGGCCCGCATACCTGGCAATCGGCCTACTGGGCGGCGCAATGCGCCATCTCCGGCGCGCAGACCCTGCTCGACGGCGAGCGCCATGCCTACGCCCTGTGCCGCCCGCCCGGCCACCATGCGCGGCGCGACGCCGCCGGCGGTTTCTGCTACCTCAACAACGCCGCCATCGCCGCGCAGATGCTCACGCAGCGCTACAAGCGCGTGGCCATCCTCGATACCGACATGCACCATGGCCAGGGTATCCAGGAAATCTTCTACGAGCGCAGCGACGTGCTGTACGTGTCCATCCATGGCGACCCGGAGAACTTCTATCCGGTAGTGGCCGGCTTCGAGAACGAGCGCGGCGCGGGCGAAGGCTATGGCTACAACGTCAACCTGCCCATGCCGCACGGCTCGCCCGAACCGGTGTTCTTCGACCGCCTGCAGCAGGCGCAGCGCGCCATCGAGCTGTTCCAGCCCGACGCCCTGGTGCTGTCGCTGGGCTTCGACGTATTCGAGAAGGACCCGCAAGCCATGGTCGCGGTCAGCGCCAATGGCTTCGAGCGCCTGGGCCAGGCAATCGGCGCCTTCAGGCTGCCGACGCTGATCGTGCAGGAAGGCGGCTACTATATCGAGGGCCTGGAAGACAACGCCGAACGCTTCTTCGCGGGCCTGGCCAAGGCCTGAGTCCAGCCCGTCCATCCGGAAAAGGCGGCCGCGGCCGCCTTTTTTCATGCCTTCCGCAAACCATGTCCGCCAGCCCCGCCCCCAAGAAATCCGCCGCCGCGCTTGCCCCCGAACGCCTGGACTGGAACCTGTTGCGCACCTTCATGTTCGTGGTGCAGGAACGCGGCGTCGGACGCGCCGCGACCGCGCTGCACCTCAGCCAGCCCGCCGTCAGCCAGGCGCTCAAGCGGCTGGAGCAGGCGGTGGGCGGGATGCTGCTCTACCGCCGCAGCGGCGAGTTCCGCCTCACCAACCTGGGCGAGGAAATCTATCGCCTGGCGCGCGAGATGTACGGCATGGTGGCGCGCGTCGAGGAAGCCGCCATCCAGGACGAGGACGATATCGCGGGCACCTTGCGGCTGCTGGTGATGAGCAAGATCCAGAGCACGGCCTACGACGATTTCCTGGCGCACTTCCACCGCCGCTATCCCAGGGTGGAGTTCTACGTCGACGTCATGCAAAGCGCCGCCATTCTGGACGCGCTGACCAAGCGGGTGCCGGCGCTCGGGCTGTGCCTGTGCCGCAAGGCCATCGACACGCTGGAACGGCGCCTGTTCCTGCGCCATCGCTACGTGGTGGTGTGCGGCCGCCACCATCCGTTCTTCTCGCGCCGCAACGTGCGCGTCGAGGACCTGATGGACCAGAACTTCGTCTGCTTCGCCAGCGACCAGCTGGGCGACACGCTGTCGCCGCTGACGATCTTCCGCGACCAGCAGGGCTTCACCGGCCGCATCGTGGGCACCTCGCCCTACCTCGAGGAAATCCGCCGCATGGTCGTGGCCGGCGTGGGGCTCAGCTTCCTGCCCGAACACCTGATCCGCCAGGACGTGCTGGCCGGCGAACTGCGCCGCCTTCCTCCCGAGCACAACGTGGCCGAGATCGATGTATTCCTCGCCTGGCACCGGCAGCGCAAGCTGAGCGCCGCCGAACAGGCCTTCCTGGCCGCGTTCGAGCGCTTCCTGCACCGCACCCCGCTGGAGATGCGGGCGCGCTGACCCCATTCCCTTAGGGCAATCCCCCATTCGGCCCGCGCTAAGCGCGCCTTTGGCAACCGCTAATTCCCGCCGCCGGCAGTCTCGCCCAAACTGGCGTCTCCATAATTACAGACCGGAGACACCCACCATGGTTGCCCCACCGATCCGCGCGCGCTGGCGCGCGACGCTGTCGCGCACGATCGCGCCCTTGGCGCTGGCCGCCCTGTGCGGCGGCGCCTGGGCCCAGCCCTCGTACCCCACGCGCGCCATTACCCTGGTCGTGCCCTTCGCCGCCGGCGGTCCGACCGACGTGGTGGCGCGCACGCTGGGCGCGTCCATGAGCAAGACCCTGGGCCAGTCCATCGTGGTCGAGAACCGCACCGGCGCGGGCGGCACGCTGGCGCCCAACCACGTGGCGCGCGCAACGCCCGACGGCTACACCTTCCTGATCCACCACAACGGCATGGCCACGGCCCCGGCCCTGTACCGCAAGCTGCCGTACAAGCCGCTGGCCGATTTCGACTACGTGGGCCAGGTTGCCGACGTGCCCATGACCCTGCTGGGCCGCAAGGACCTGCCGCCGGACGACATGCCGGCCTTCGTGAAGTACGCCCATGCCAACGCCGGCAAGCTGAACCTGGCCAACGCCGGGCCGGGTGCCGTATCGCAACTGTGCGGCATGCTGCTGCAGGAAGCCCTCGGCGTGCAGCTGACCGCCATCCCGTACGCGGGCACCGCTCCGGCGCTCAGCGCGCTGCTGGGCGGGCAGGTCGACATCCTGTGCGACCAGACCACGCAGACGATCCCCCACATCAAGGCCGGCAATGTCAAGCTGTACGGCGTGACCACGCTGCAGCGCATCAAGACGCTGCCCGACACGCCGACGCTCGACGAGAGCGGGCTGAAGGGTTTCGAAGTGAAGGTGTGGCACGGCATCTACGCGCCCAAGGGCACGCCGCCGGCGGCCATCGAAACCTTCAACGCCGCGCTGCGCGCCGCGCTGAAAGACCCGGCGTTCACCCGGAAGATGGCCGAACTGGGCGCCGATATCGTGCCGCCCGAGAAGCAGACGCCGCAAGGCCTGCAGACCTGGCTGCAGGCCGAAACCGAGAAATGGGGCGCCATGATCCGCAAGGCCGGCGTCTACGCCGACTGACGGGCCCGCGCGCCCGGCCCCGCGGCCGGGCGCCGGACGCTAGGCGTTGAGCGCCTTCCAGATGCCGAGCGTGGCTTCGGCGTGGTTGAGCGTGTAGAAATGCACGCCGGGCGCGCCGTTGTCCAGCAGGGTCTGGCACAGCTCGGACACGACATCCAGGCCGAAGGCGCGGATCGAAGCCTTGTCGTCCCCGTACTCGGCCAGGCGCAGGCGGATCCAGCGCGGGATTTCGGCCCCGCACATCTCCGAGAAACGCACCAGCTGGGTGTGGTTGGTGATGGGCATGATGCCCGGCACGATGGGTATCGTCACGCCCTTGGCCTGCGCGCGCTCGACGAAATCGAAATACGCGTCGGGGTTGAAGAAGTACTGCGTGATGGCCGCGTCGGCGCCAGCCTGCACCTTGTTGACGAAATGCGCCAGGTCGGCCGACGGACTTTCGGCTTGCGGATGCATCTCGGGGTAGGCGGCCACCTCGATATGGAACCAGTCGCCGGTTTCCTGGCGGATGAAGGCCACCAGATCGCTGGCATAGCGCAGCTCGCCCGCGTCGCCGCCCATGCCCGAAGGCAGGTCGCCGCGCAGGGCGACCAGCCGGCGCACACCCTGCTCGCGATAGGCCGCCAGGATGTCGCGCAGCTGGTCGCGCGTGGCGCCGATGCAGGACAGGTGCGGCGCCGCATCGCAACCGAGGTTGCGCAGCGTGCGCACGGTGTCGGCCGTGCCGGCGCGCGTGGAGCCGCCCGCGCCGAAGGTGACGCTGACGTAGCGCGGCTGGATCGCCAGCATCTGCTTGGCCGCGCGCACCAGCCGCTCCTGGGCGGCGATGTCGCGCGGCGGGAAAAACTCCAGGCTGAAAGCGGGAGCAGTGGATTGGGTCATCAGGGGATCAGTTTGGTCAGCAGGCCGGCAATGATGCTGTACAGGATCGCTCCCGCCACGGCCCACCAGAACCCGTTGACCTGGAAGCCGCGCAGCACGGAGCCGGCGAACCAGAACAACAGGGCGTTGAGAATGATCAGGAACAGGCCGAGCGTGACGATGGTGATGGGCAGCGTCAGCAGGACCAGCACCGGCTTGACCAGCATGTTCAGCAAACCGAGCACCAGCGCCGCCACCAGGGCGGAGCCGAAGCTGGCCACCGTGATGCCGGGCAGCAGGTAGGCCACCGCCAGCAGCGCAACTGCGTTGAGGATCCAGACCAGAAGCAGAGCCATGTTCGATCTCCTTGGGATGAGGCGGCCCGCGCCACGATGGCGAGGCCCCGCCCCTATTGTGCTACATCCATCAATAGCGATAGTGGCCCGGCTTGAACGGCCCTTCGACCGGCACGCCGATGTAGTCGGCCTGTTGCTTGCTCAGCGTCGACAGCCTGGCGCCCAGCTTCTTGAGATGCAGGCGCGCCACCTTCTCGTCCAGGTGCTTGGGCAGCACGTACACCTGGCCCGTGGTGTAGGCCTCGTTGCGCGTGAACAGCTCGATCTGCGCGATGGTCTGGTTGGCGAACGACGAGGACATCACGAACGACGGGTGGCCGGTGGCGCAGCCCAGGTTCACCAGGCGGCCCTTGGCCAGCAGGATGATGCGCTTGCCGTCGGGAAAGATCACGTGGTCGACCTGCGGCTTGATCTCTTCCCACTGGCAGTTTTCCAGCCCGGCGACGTCGATCTCGTTGTCGAAGTGTCCGATGTTGCACACGATGGCCTGGTCCTTCATGGCCTCCATGTGCTGGCGCGTGATGACGTGGTAGTTGCCGGTGGCGGTCACGAAGATATCGGCGTGCGCGGCCGCCTCTTCCATGGTGACGACCTTGTAGCCTTCCATCGCCGCCTGCAGGGCGCAGATCGGATCGATCTCGGTCACCCACACTTGCGCGCGCAGCGCGGCCAGCGCCTGGGCGCAGCCCTTGCCCACGTCGCCATAGCCGGCCACCACCGCGATCTTGCCGGCCACCATCACGTCGGTGGCGCGCTTGATGCCGTCGACCAGCGACTCGCGGCAACCATACAGGTTGTCGAACTTCGACTTGGTGACCGAGTCATTGACGTTGATGGCGGCGAAGGCCAGCTCGCCCTTTTGCGACATCTGGTACAGGCGGTGCACGCCGGTGGTGGTTTCCTCGGTCACGCCCTTGATCTGGGCCAGGCGGGTCGAATACCACTTCGGATCGCGCGCCAGGGTTTCCTTGATGGCCGCGAACAGCACGCGCTCTTCTTCGCTGCCGGGCTTGGCCAGGACCGAGATGTCCTGCTCGGCGCGCGCGCCCAGGTGCAGCAGCAGGGTCGCATCGCCGCCGTCGTCCAGGATCATGTTGGCATGGCGGCCTTCGGGCCACTCGAAGATCTTGTGGGTGTACTGCCAGTACTCCTCGAGGGTTTCGCCCTTGATGGCGAACACCGGCGTGCCTGTGGCGGCGATGGCCGCGGCGGCGTGGTCCTGGGTCGAGAAGATGTTGCACGAGGCCCAGCGCACTTCGGCGCCCAGCGCCACCAGCGTTTCGATCAGCACGCCGGTCTGGATGGTCATGTGCAGGCTGCCGGCGATGCGCGCGCCCTTGAGCGGCTGGCTGGCGGCGTACTCGTCGCGAATCGCCATCAGGCCGGGCATCTCGGTTTCGGCAATGGCCAGCTCGCGGCGGCCCCAGCCGGCCAGCGCCATATCGGCGACGATGTAGTCGGCAACGGATTTATCGGTTACAGCATTCATGGTGTGGCTCCACGTGAAAGTCGAACGGCGCGCAATGAAGCCGGGCAACGCGTAGCACCATGATCCGCACGGCGCGTACTCGCCTTTCCCGCTTCATGCGACAAAGGTGAGCGCCGTTGCTGCGGCGCCGCGCGATGCGCGGCGCGTAAACAAGGATTTCCTGAGCCTGGCGACCGGCATGTCGTGGACACGGCCCGGATCGTCGCAGCGCTCCTCAGGGATAGGCGGCATTGTACCGGCTCGCCGCGGCCTCGCAAACGGTGACGCATGCATGCCGCGTCATATGCGCTGGGCGGCCGGCGGCAGGGCCAGCGGCGCCTCGACCAGCGGCGTGAACGCCGCCAGCAGGTCGCGCGCCACCGCGTCCCAGGTGCGCGTCAGCGCGTGCGCCCGCACCTCGTCGCGATCCAGCGCCAGCGCGGCGCGGCAGGCCTGCGCCAGGTCGTCGTCGAGAAAGCCGGTGGCGCCCTGCTGCACCACGGCCAGCGGCGCTTCGCTGCGAAAGGCCGCCACCGGCGTGCCGCAGGCCATGGCCTCCAGCATCACCAGGCCGAAGGTGTCGGTCAGGCTGGGAAAGACGAATACATCGGCGGCGTTGTAGTAGGCCGCCAGGCAGTCATCGGCCTGCGGGCCGGCGAAATGCGCGGCCGGGAACTTCCTGCGCAGGCGGGCTTCGTCGGGGCCGCCGCCCACGATCACCTTGCTGCCCGGCAGCGCCAGCGACAGGAAGGCATCCAGATTCTTCTCGCGCGCCACGCGGCCCACGCAGAGAAACAGCGGGCGCGGCAGTTCGGGCAGGAAATCGCGCGGCCCGGGCGCGAAACGGCGCGCGTCGACGCCGCGCGACCAGACCTGCAGATTGCCCAGGCCGCGCCGCGCCACGATGTCGCGCACGGTAGGCGTGGGCACCAGGACCCGCTGCGATGGCCGGTGGAACCAGCGCAGGTAGCGCCACGGCAGGCCCGCCGGAATGCCCATGCGCGCCTGCAGGTAATCGGGAAACATGGTGTGGAACGAGGTGGTGAAGCGCCAGCCGCGGCTCAGCGCCATGCGGCGCGCGGCCAGGCCCAGCGGCCCTTCGGTGGCGATGTGCAGCGCATCGGGCACGATATCGCCCAGCACGCGGCGCAACTGGCGCCCGGGCTGCAGGCACAGGCGCAAGTCCGGCTCGGACGGCGCCGGCACGGTACGGCTGCCCTGCGGGCTGACCACGATCAGCTCGTGCCCCCAATCCTGCAGCAGGCCTTGCATGGTGGTCCAGGTGCGGACCACGCCGTTGACTTGCGGATGCCAGGCATCCGTGACGAGTACGATGCGCATGGTGCGGGACGGCAGGTGGACAATGCCGCGATTTAGCCCGCGCGATGTGACATGGCCAAGACAGGCCGCCGTGCGCCGCTCAGTTGTTGCGGCGCGGATACCCCTGGGCCCGGATGCGGGCCCAGACCTCGCGCTTTTCCTCGTCGCTCATGAACACCCAGTTGGCGACTTCCATCGCGGTGCGGCCGCAGCCGCGGCAAATATCGTCGAACAGGGTGGAGCACACCGCCACGCAGGGCGAGTCGGTGGCGGTGAAAACCCGCGCCGGCGGGTCGGACGTCTCGTCGGACTCGACCCGTGGCGCGACGGGAAAAGAAGCATCGGTCATGGGCGACAGCTTAGCATCGGGACCCCGTCCCGGTTCCGATATCCCTGCCACCGGCGCGGCCAAGCAGAACGCCCCGCCAGGCGGGGCGTTCTGCGACACCGGGTGAACGGCTCAGGCGCCTTGCTTGAGCGCGGCCGCCTTGTCGGTGGCCTCCCAGGAGAACTCCGGCTCGGAGCGGCCGAAGTGCCCATAGGCAGCGGTCTTGGTGTAGATGGGGCGCAGCAGGTCCAGCATGTTGACGATGCCCTTGGGGCGCAGGTCGAAATTCTCGCGCACCAGCTTGGCGATCTGCTCGTCGGGAATCACGCCGGTGCCTTCCGTGTACACCGTGATGTTGATCGGCTCGGCCACGCCGATGGCGTAGCTCACCTGCACCTGGCACTGGCGCGCCAGGCCCGCGGCCACCACGTTCTTGGCCACGTAGCGGGCGGCGTAGGCGGCCGAGCGGTCGACCTTGGACGGGTCCTTGCCCGAGAACGCGCCGCCGCCATGCGGGCACGCGCCGCCATAGGTGTCGACGATGATCTTGCGGCCGGTCAGGCCGCAATCGCCCTGCGGGCCGCCGATGACGAAGCGGCCGGTCGGGTTGACCAGGAACTTGGTCTTCGGCGTGATCAGGCCCTCGGGAAAGCTGGGCTTGATGATGTCCTCGATCACCGCCTCGCGGATCGAGGCCTGCGAAATCTCGGGCGAGTGCTGGGTGGACAGGACCACGGTGTCGACCTCGGCCGGGCGGCCGTCGACGTAGCGGAACGTCACCTGCGACTTGGCGTCGGGACGCAGCCACGGCAGCCGGCCGTCCTTGCGCAGTTCGCTCTGGCGCTGCACCAGGCGGTGCGCGTACCAGATCGGGGCCGGCATCAGGTCGGGGGTCTCGTCGCACGCGTAGCCGAACATCAGGCCCTGGTCGCCGGCGCCCTGGTTCAGATAGTCTTCCGAGCTGCGGTCCACGCCCTGGGCGATGTCGGGCGACTGCTTGTCGTAGGCGACCAGCACCGCGCAGCCCTTGTAGTCGATGCCGTAATCGGTATTGTCATAGCCGATGTGCCGGATCGTGTCGCGCGCGACCTGGATGTAGTCGACGTTGGCGGTGGTGGTGATCTCGCCGGCCAGCACCACCAGGCCGGTGTTGCACAGCGTTTCGGCGGCTACGCGGGCGTTGGGATCCTGCGTAAAGATCGCGTCGAGGATCGCGTCCGAAATCTGGTCGGCGACCTTGTCGGGGTGCCCTTCGGAGACGGATTCGGAGGTAAACAGAAAATCGTTGTTGGCCACAGATACTTCCTCACGTACCGGCATGAAGCCGGCGCACAGGTTACGAGGCGCGCTGCACCCCGGGATCGCTGTGTACGGAAGATCTGGGCGCGACGCTTTAGCGGATTTTGCGCGGACTTGGCGCACCAGCGCCACCCCCACTGTCGCCCCGCAAGTTGTCGGTTAACTCGGCGACCCGAGTATTTTAGGCGAAAATGCGCACTTTATGCTTGGAGAGTCCTTCTATACAAATAGCGGACATTCCCGGCCAACACCCAACGTACCGCCCTTTCATTCGCATCGATGCTCGTCACCCTGTTACGTATGGTCGCGGCCCTGCCGCTGCCGTTCCTGCATGCGGCCGGCCGGCTGCTGGGACGGCTGGCGTACGCCTTTCCCGGCAAATACCGCGACCGCCTGCGCGCCAACGCCGCCCAGGCCGGTTATCCCCAGCCCGCCTTCGCCCGCCGCGCCGCCGGCGAAATCGGGGCCATGATCCTGGAAATGCCCAGAGTGTGGTTTCGCAACGAACAAAGCCTGGGGAAAGTGGTGTCGGATGACTACGCCATCGTCGAGGCGGCGCGCGCCGAGGGGCGCGGCATCCTGTTCCTGACGCCGCACCTGGGCTGCTTCGAAATCACCGCGCGCTACCTGGCGCGCCAGATGCCCATGACGGTGATGTTCCGCCCCCCGCGCAAGGCCCTGCTGGCCCCGGTGCTGGAGACGGCGCGCAACACCTCGGCGGTCAATGCCGTGCCGGCCACCATGCAGGGCGTGCGCGAGTTCGTGCGCACCCTGCGGCGCGGCGAATCGGTAGGCATGCTGCCCGACCAGGCGCCCGGCGTGGGCGACGGCGTCTGGGCGCCGTTCTTCGGCCGCATGGCCTACACCATGACGCTGCCCGGCAAGCTGGCGAGCCAGACCGGCGTGGCCGTCATCCTGACCGCCGGCGAACGCCTGCCGGGCGGGCGCGGCTGGCGCATCCACTATGCCCGCGTGCCCGGACCGCTGCCCGACAGCCCGCAGGAGCAGGCCGCCCTGATCAACGGCGCCATGGAGTCGCTGATCCGGCGCTTCCCCGAGCAATACCTGTGGGGATACAACCGCTACAAAGTCCCGCGTGGCGCCCCGCCGGCGCCCGACAGCGCGCGGCAGGAACCCGAACAATGAGCCAATTCAAGACCCGCGCGCTGACCGCCATGCTGCGCGGCTTCGCGCGCATGCGCCCGGCCACGCGCCAACGGGCCGGCGCCCTGGTGGGCTGGCTGAGCTACCGGCTGGCGCGCTCGCGCGTGCGCATCGTGCGGCGCAACCTGGAACTGTGCTTTCCCGACCAGCCCGAGGCGGTGCGCGAACGCTGGGCGCGCGAGCATTTCCGCGCCCTGGGCCAGTCCATCGTCGATCGCGGCGTGCTTTGGTACGGCTCGCCCGAGGCCGTGCGCGAGATGGTCACCCAGACCGGCGCCGAACGCATCAACGCCCTGATCGCGGCGGGCCGCCCCGTCATCCTGCTGGCGCCCCACTTCGTGGCGCTGGACGCGGCGGCCACCCGCCTGACCATGGAAGTGCCCAGCGGCGCCACCATGTACACGCCGCAAAGCGATCCCGCGGTCGACGCCATCGTCCGCGCCGGCCGGGCGCGCTTCAACGAAGTATTCCTGGTCAGCCGCAAGGACGGCGTGCGCGACCTGGTGCGCCACCTGCGCGAACCGCGCCCGGTGTACTACCTGCCCGACATGGATTTCGGACGCGCCGGTTCGGTCTTCGTACCCTTTTTCGGCGTGCCGGCCGCGACCCTGCTGGCCACCGCCCAGCTGGCGCGCAAATGGAACGCCGCGGTGCTGCCCATCCTCGATTTCTGGGATCCCCGCACCGGGCGCTACCACGTGGAAGTCCTGCCCGAACTGCCCGACTTCCCGGGCGACGGTTCCCTGGAAGACGCCACGGCGCGCCTGAACCGCGAGCTGGAGTCCTGGGTGCTGCGCTGCCCCAGCCAGTATTACTGGGTGCATCGCCGCTTCAAGACGCGCCCGCTGGGCGAGCCCAAGCTGTACTGAAACGGCGGCCATCCCGGGGGCCCAGGGTTTTCCGCGTCGGAATGGGTGATAATCCATGCATGATGTGGAACTTCACCAAAATGCACGGCGCGGGCAACGACTTCGTCGTGCTCGACGGCGTCCGTCAAGACATTGAAATGACGCCCGAGCGCGCGCGCGCGCTGGCCGACCGTCATTTCGGCATCGGCGCCGACCAGATCCTGCTGGTCGAACCGGCCACGCGGGCCGACGCCGATTTCCGCTACCGCATTTTCAATGCCGACGGCAGCGAGGTCGAACACTGCGGCAACGGCGCGCGCTGCTTCGTGCGTTTCGTGCACGAGCAGGGCCTGTCGACGCGCAACCCGCTGCGCGCCGAGATCGTGACCGGCGTCATCGTGCTGGACGAGGGCGAAGACGAGCAGGTTACGGTCGAGATGGGCAGCACCCGCTTCGACCCGCCGTCCCTGCCGTTCGACTCCACCGGCCTGAGCGCCCAGACGCAGGGCCAGGATACGGTCTGGAACCTGGAGATCGACGCGCCGGCCGGCCTGCCGCGCAGCGTGGCGATCTCGACCGTGGCCATTTCCAACCCGCACGCCGTGCAAGTGGTCGACGATGTCGACGCCGCCCCGGTCGGTGTGATCGGCCCGCTGGTCGAATCGCACCCGCGCTTCGCGCGCCGCGTCAACGTCGGTTTCATGCAGGTCGTCGACCGCCACCAGATCCGCCTGCGCGTCTACGAACGCGGCGCCGGCGAAACGCTGGCCTGCGGCACCGGCGCCTGCGCCGCCGTCGCCGCCGGCGTGCGGCGCGGCCTGCTCGATTCGCCGGTGCGCGTACATACGCGCGGCGGCGTGCTTACCGTGGACTGGAACGGCGAGCGTCTGCGCATGACCGGTCCGGCCATTTCCGTTTTCAGCGGCCGGGTCGATATCGACCGCCTGGTATTCACCAGCGGCCTGCACCGTTAGCCAGCGAGTACGAGATCAGCGTCCCCATGACTGCGCACACCCCCACCGAGCCCCTGAACGCCCACGCTGTTGCCGAATTCCTGCAACACAACCCCGACTTCTTCATCGAACACGCCGACGTGTTCGCCACGCTGCAGATTCCCAACCCGCACGGCTCGCGCGCCATTTCGCTGGGCGAGCGCCAGATCCAGACGCTGCGCGAACGCACCCGCGAACTCGAATGGCGCCTGAACGAGCTGATCCGCAACGCCAACAGCAACGAGACCATCGGCGACCATCTGTCGCAGTGGTGCTGCCGCATGCTGGCCGAGGCCGATGCGCAGCACGTCCCGGGCGAAATCGCCCTGGGCCTGGCCGAGCAGTTCGACCTCAACCACGTGGCGCTGCGCCTGTGGCGCCTGGATGGCCTGCCGGAAAGCGGCTATGGCGAGCCCGTCTCCGACGATGTGCGCACCTTCGCCGACAGCCTGAAGACGCCGTATTGCGGCACCGATACCGAATTCGAAGCGGTGAGCTGGCTGGACGCCAAGCCCAAATCGCTGGCGCTGGTGGCGCTGCGTCCGGACGCCGACGCGCCGACCATCGGCCTGCTCGTATTGGGCTCGGACGACGCCGCGCGCTTCGCCCCCGACATGGGCACCGCGTTCCTGGAGGCCATCGGCAAGCTGGCTTCGGCCGCGCTGCGGCGCCTGGGCACGCCACCGCTGGCCGCCGCCTGACCCTTCCGGACCGCATGAGCGCCGCCCCCGCCGCCAGCCCCCTGCCCCAGCCCATGGCGGACTGGCTGCGGCACCTGCAGGCGCACCGCCGCTACTCGGCGCACACGCTCGACGGCTATACGCGCGACCTGCGGCAACTGGCGCAACAGGCAGCCGCGGCCGGACTGCCGCTGGAGCGCATCGCCAACGGCCATATCCGCCACTTCGTCGCCCGCCTGCACGCGCAAGGCCTGGGGCCGCGCAGCCTAGCGCGCGCGCTGGCGGCATGGCGCGGCTTCTATCAATGGTGGGCCCCGGCCGCCGGCCTGCCCGGCAATCCGGCCACCGGCGTGCGCGCCCCCAAGGCGCCGCGCGGCCTGCCCAAGGCGCTCTCGGTCGAACAGACCCAGGCGCTCCTGGATCACGCCCCCGCGCGCCTGGCCACCGAGCCGGCCGCGCTGCGCGACCACGCCATGTTCGAACTGCTGTATTCCAGCGGCCTGCGGCTGGCCGAACTGGTCGGCCTGGACCTGCGCTACGAGCGCACGCCCGAGTACGAATCCCGCAGCTGGCTCAACCGCGACGACGCCGAGGTGATCGTCGTCGGCAAGGGCGGCAAGCGGCGCTCGGTGCCGGTCGGGCAGAGCGCGCTGGCCGCGCTGGACAAATGGCTGCAGGCGCGCCCGCGACTGGCCGCCGCCGGAGCCGGTCCGCAGGATGCGGCAGCGCTGTTCGTCGGCGCACGCGGCCGCCGCATCGCGCCGCGCGTGGTGCAGTTGCAGCTGGCGCGCCTGGCCCAGGCGGCCGGGCTGCCGGCGCATGTGCACCCGCACGTGCTGCGCCACAGCTTCGCCAGCCATGTGCTGCAATCGGCCCAGGACTTGCGCGCGGTCCAGGAAATGCTGGGCCACGCCAACATATCGACCACCCAGGTCTACACGCGGCTGGATTTCCAGCACCTGGCGCGCGCCTACGACCAGGCGCACCCGCGCGCCGGCCGCAAGACCTCGCGCTGAACCCTGCGCCCTCAGTACGTCAGCCGCACACCCAGCAATACGCTGCGCCCCGGCAGCGGCGCCACCGTCGAAATGAACGACGCATGGTTGAACGCCAGCTTGTTCAGCAGGTTGTTGCCGCGCAGGTAGACCTCGTAGGCGGTGCGGTCCAGCTTGCCGCGATAGCGGATGGTGGCGTTGACCATGTCGTAGCCCGGCGTGGACGACTCGTAGGCCGCGATATCGTCCTGGCGATAGACGTGGAAGTACTCCACGCCCCCCGCCCAGTTCTGCCATTGCGCATCGGCGCGCACGCCCAGGCGCGCGGCCGGGATACGCGGCAGGTTGCCGCCGCCGCCCGTCAGCCGTCCGCGGACATAATCGCCAAACACGGCCGCCGAGAACACCTTGCCGAAACGGTGCCGGATTTCGCCCTCGACGCCGGTGAATTCTGCATCGCGCTGCGTGTACTCGATCAGGCGGAAGTCTTCGTAGCGATCCAGCGTGTTGGCGTAGATATAGTTCTTCACCCGGTTGTGAAAGGCGCTGACGCTGAAGGTGGTATCGCCGCTGTGCTTGCGCAGCGTCAGGTCGACATTGCGCGAGGTTTCCCGGTCCAGTCCCGGGTCGCCGATTTCGTAGGTATTGGTGGCCAGGTGCACGCCGTCGGCATAGAGCTCCTGGGCCGAGGGCAGCCGCTGCGAACGCGACACCGACAGGGCCAGCGAGTACTGCGGCGCGAAGTCCCAGATGGCGGCCGCCGACAGCGACGTGCCGGAGGTGCGGGACGCCGGCGCGCCGCCTTGCGGCGAGACGCGCTGCCAGTCCTGCCGCGCGCCCAGTTCGAAACGCCAGTCGGCCCAGCGGTACTCCTCCAGGAGGAACAGGCCGTGGGCGCGCGTCTTGCTGCGCGGCAGGAACGCCTCTTCGCCCGTGGCGCGGAAGTCGCTGTACGACGTCTGCACGCCCACCACGCCATGCCAGCCGTACAGCGGCCGGTGCGTCAGTTCCAGGCGCGCGTCGTAGCCGCGATTCTGGAAACGCGTGCCCACCTGCCCGCCTTCGATCTCGTCATGGCGATAGTCGGTCAGCCCGCCGCGAAAGCGGATTTTCTCGAAGCCGGCGAACGGGTCGGTGTATTCGGCGCGCAGGTCGGTACGGTTGCTGCGCAACTTCACATAGGGCACGTCGCCCGCGCCATGCTCGTGCCCATGGTCGTGCTCCGCCTCGCCCGCATGCTCGTCGTGGTCGTGCCCGTGGCCGTGCTCGTCATGGCCGCCGCAATGCAGGTGCGAACCGTGCGGATGGCAGCCCTCGTACTCGTGGTTATGGCCGGGCAGGCCATACTTGCTTTCGAGATGGGTGAATGCCAGGCCGACGTAGCCGCGCGGCGTGATCCATGACATGCCGACGCTGCCCTGGCCCGATTCGCTATACGAACCGGCCAGCTTGCCGTCGGGCCAGTCGGGCACGCGATAGTCGCTGCTGCGGCGCTTCAGGCCCTCGACGCGGACCGCGAAATTGCCGCTGCCGGCGGTAATGCCAATAGCGCCGGCGCGCTCCTTCGTGCCGGTCGCGCCACGCAGCTCGGCCTCGGCCTCGATGCCCTGCTCCGGCACCGCGGTGGGGATCTTGCGGTCCAGCACATTCACCACCCCGCCGATCGCGCCGCCGCCATAGAGCAACGTGGCCGGTCCGCGCAGCACCTCGATCTTTTCGGCCAGCAGCGGCTCTGTGGTGATGGCATGGTCCGGTGAAATGGCCGAGGCATCCATCAGCTCGGACCCGTCGGACAGCACCTTGACGCGCGGCGCGGTCTGGCCGCGGATGACGGGCCGGCTCGCCCCGCCGCCAAACGTATCGGCGTGCACGCCCGGCAGTCCATCGAGCGTATCGCCCAGGGTTCCCTGGCGACGCAGCAGCAGTTGATCGCCCGCCAGCACCGCCGCCGGCGCCGTCATGCTGTCGAGGTCGCCGGCCAGCGGGCTGGCCGAAACCGTGATTGGCGCCAGCGTGGCCGCCTCGGGAGTGCCGCCCTGCGTCGCCTGCGCGTGCGCGCCTTGCCAAGCCAACGCCAGCGCCAGGGCGGCGCTCAACGGATGCCGTTCGAATCGCATTTTCCCTCCAATATGAAACGATATAACATTCTATTAATGAAACGATATAACATCACAAATCAATCCGGCATCAAGGCAGCGTGATATCCCTCCCGACGCCGGCAAGCCTTAGCGCAAGACCGCCAATTGCCCTCCCAGCAACGACAGCCCGAGCAGCAGCACCGCCACGGCCGCCAAGGCTTCGATCGCCTGGCGCAGCATCGCGGCGCGACGGGTCGACAGGCGCGCGCCCAGCCGGGTCGCGGCATCGCGTGCGCCCGCCGCCAGCGCCACCAGCGCGGCCACGGTCAAGCCCGTGCCCAGCCCCATGGCCAGGGTGGCCACCACGCCGGCCAGGAAGAACCCCTGCGCCAGCGCGAACACCAGCACGATCAGCGCACCGCTGCACGGTCGCAACCCCACCGCCAGAATGGCGGCCCACGCCTTGCGGACGTTCAGCGGACCGGCTGCCTGCCGCGCCGCGGGCACGTGCGCGTGCCCGCAAGCGCATCCCTGCGCGTGACGATGCGCGTGGTGTCCATGTTCATGCCCCCCGCCGCGCGCCCACCACGGCCGCAACGCCTTCTGCCAGACCAGCCACGCGCCCAGCAGGCTCACCACCGCGTACGCGGCGGTTTCCAGCCATTGCGTCGCGCGGTTCATCGACGCGGCCGTGGCGCCCAGGACCGCCGCCAGCACCGTGACCAGCGCCACGGCCACCAGCGCCTGCGCCAACGCCGACAACAGGGCAAGCCAGGCGCCGTTGCGCGCCGTCTGGCGATTGGCCACCACATAGGAAGCGATCACCGCCTTGCCATGGCCGGGGCCCAGTGCATGGAAGACGCCATACGCGAACGACAAACCGATCAACATCCAGGCCGCGCCGCCCTCGGCCTGCCAGGCCCGCACCGCGCCGGTCAATTGCCGGTAGAAGTGCGCCTGCCACGCCGCCACCTGGCCGAACCAGCCGGCCAGCCAGCCGGACGCGCCCGTCGTCTCGGGCACGCCGAACGGATGCGCTCCCTGCGCGGCCGCCGGCAGCGTCGCCAGGCAACCCAATACCAGCGCGGCCAGCGCGCCTGCTCGAACTACGGACATGTCACCTCGATACGGTGCGTCAAACCCTTGGTGATAGCGAACAGCTCTTCCGGCAGCGCCTCGGGGTCGGCAGGAATGGCCGCCAGTTGCTGCATGGTGGCCCAATCCAGCGGACGCGGCGGCCGGTAAGCCTGGCCGCATCCGGCGGGCGCGCCGCGCAACGCCGTCGCGCCCGCCTCGTCGAAGGCATAGGCCACGAAATAGGTGGGGTCGTAGATATCGACCGCCGTCGCGCCGCTGGCCGGCGCCGGCGCCGCCAACGGCAGCGTGAAGGCCAGCGCCAGCCGGCCATCCTCGAAGCTGACGGCGGCATCGCGCGGCGGGCCGAACGGCAAGGTGCGTCCGCCCTGCGTGACCCGCGTGAAGTAGTGCGACACCGGCTCGCCCAACGCTTTCATCCAGTCCTCGGCCATGGTCCGCAGCACCTCGGGGGCCAACCCGCCGCCGGCCTGCCTGGACAGGCCCTGGGTGGCGTAGGCGCCAAACATATCGTCGAAGCGCCATACCTGGCGCACCCCCGCGATGCGGCCGGCATCGTCGAACTCCACCACGGCCCGGGCATCGATCCACATATGCGGATGCGCGCCGGCACCGGCCGTCCACAGCGCGCCCAGCGCCGTCAGGGCCGCAAGGCGGCGGCGAGTTGTTGCGCGTTCCATTCGAACATTCCCAGATAGGTACCGGCCGGCTTGCCGGGCTGGGCCAGCGCATCGGAATACAGGGTGCCCCCCAGCCGGGCCTGCGTTTCGCGCGTCAACTGTTGCGCCAGCCGCGGGTTGGCGATGTTTTCGACGAACACCGCCGGCACGCTTTCGCGGCGCACCTGCTCGATGATGCGCGCCATGTCGGCGGCCGACGGCTCGGCGTCGGTGGATACGCCGGCCAGCGCAATGAAGCGCACGCCATAGGCCTGGCCGAAGTAGCCGAAGGCGTCATGCGAACTGACGACCTTGCGGCGCGCCGGCTCGATGGCTTCGAAAAGCTGCCGCACGCGCTGGTCCAGCGCCTCGATGCGCGCCACGTAGGCATCGGCGCGCTGCCGGTAGGCCTGTGCATGCGCGGGATCGGCCTCGGCGAAGGCGCGCGCGATGTTGCGCGCATAGATCGCGCCATTGGCCAGGTCCTGCCATGCATGCGGGTCAAGGTCGCCATGATGATGGCCATGCTCGCCGTGGTGGCCATGGTCGTGATCGTGGTGGCGGTCGTCGTGGTCGCCGTGCGCCTCGTGTTCCTCGTGAGCGTCATCCAGCCTGCGCGGCTCGACGCCCTTGGAGGCCACGACGGTGCGGCCCGCGAAGCCGGCGGCCTTCTGCAGGCGCGGCAGCCAGGCTTCGAAATCCAGGCCGTTGACCACCAGCACCTGCGCGGCAGCCAGCTTGCGGGCGTCGGCCGGGGTCGGCTCGTATTCGTGCGCGTCGCCGTCCGGGCCGACCAGGCTCCGCACAGCCACGTCCGGACCGCCCACCTGGGTGGCGATATCTGCCAGGATGGAAAAACTGGCGACGACCTGCAGGGGCTGGGCCGCGGCGACGAGCGGGGCCAGCAGGACAGCCGCGGCCAGCGCCAGGATGCGCGATTTCATGGAGGATCTCCTTCGGGTTGCCATGGCCGCGCGAGGCGCGCACGCCGGGCTGCGACCAGCAGCCCGCCATGCGGCCCGCATGCGACCGAAAACAGGTAGAACGCGCCGGCGGCCAGGATGATGGCGGGCGAGGCCGGCACATTTGCATGAAACGAAACCAGCAGGCCGACGGCGCTGGCCGCGCAGGCCGAACCGGCGGCCAGGGCGATCTGCCCGGGCGCCGAGCCGGCCCAGAATCGGGCGGCGGCGGCCGGCAGCATCATCAGGCCCACCACCATCAGCGTGCCCAATACCTGGAACCCGGCCACCAGGTTCAGCACCACCAGGCCCATGAACAGCATGTGCACCCAGGCCCCGCGCCCGCCGGCCGCGCGCAGGAACCCCGGATCCAGGCACTCGGCCACCAGCAGCCGGTACGCCAGCGCCAGGACGCACAGGGTGGCGCTGGCCACGACCGTCACCAGCAGCAAGGCGGCATTGTCCAGGCCCAGCACCGTGCCGAACAGCACATGCAGCAAGTCCATGTTGGAGCCGCGCAGCGAAACCAGCAGTACGCCCAGCCCCAGCGATATCAAATAGAAGGACGCGAAGCTGGCGTCCTCGCGCAACGGCGTCAGGCGCGCCACCAGGCCAGCCAGCAGGGCCACGGCCAACCCGGTGACGAGACCGCCGGCCATCATCGCGCCCAGCGACAGGCCCGACAGCAGGTAGCCGGCCGCCACGCCGGGCAGGATGGCATGCGCCATCGCATCGCCCATCAGGCTCATGCGGCGCAGCACCAGGAACACACCCAGCGGCGCCGCGCCCGCCGACAGCGCCACCGCGCCGGCCAGGGCGCGGCGCATGAAGCCGTAATCGGCGAAGGGGCCGGCCAGCCATTCGGCCAGTGTCATGCCGCCTCCCTCATGGCCAGCCCGCGGGCGCGCGCCAGGTTGGCAGCGTCCAGCGCCTGGCCCGTCTCGCACCAGGCCACCTGCCGCCCCGCCAGCAGCAGGGTGCGCGGGAAATGCCGCCGCACCAGGTCGAGATCGTGCAGCACGGCGATGACGGTGCGGCCCTCGGCGTGCTGCTCGCGCAGCAGGTCCAGCAGAACGTCCGTGGTCGCAGCGTCGATCGCGCTGAAAGGCTCGTCCAGCAGCAACAGGGGCGCATCCTGCAGCAGCAGGCGCGCGAACAGCGCCCGCTGCATCTGGCCGCCGGACAGGGTTGCGAGCGCCTGTCCGGCCAGATCCTGCAGGCCGACGCGGCGCAACGCGGCATGCACGCGCGCCGTCTCGTCGGCATCGAAACGCCGCCACGCGCCGACACGGCGCCAGGCGCCCAGGGCCACCATGTCGGCAACCGTGATGGGAAAGCCACGCTCCACTTCGGCGGCCTGTGGCAGCCAGGCCAGCCGGCGCCGCAGGTCCGCCTCGCACTCCAGCTTGCCGGCCAGCGGCCGCAGGACTCCCGCCAGCCCCTTGAGCAAGGTCGACTTGCCCGCGCCGTTGGGACCGACGATGGCGGTCATGGAGCCTCGGGAAAACTCGCCGGTCAGGCCGTGCACGGCCGCGCGCCCGCGCCAGCCGAAGGCCGCTCCCCGCAGAGCGATGCACGGCGCGGTCATGGCCATGCCCCCAGGGCCCAGAGCGTCAGGGCCCAGAGCGCGGCGGCGGCCAGCGCCGCGGCCGCCAGCCGCGCGCCGGCCCCGGCGCGCAGCACCGAGTGCGGCGGGCGCGGCCCGCGGCGCGACAGGGTGAAAAAGCGGGGAAAACGGGACAGGGGCACGGGAAAGGCGCGGTAAGTTCAGGCCGGGCGGCGCAAGAATCATTATGTTATATCATAACAATAAAAACGGCGCACCATGGCATGGACATTCGCACGGCGCGCCGTTGGCGGATTTCTGATACCTTCAACGCATTACGGCCCGGATTGGCCACTTACCCGCCTTTTGACCGTTATGTCCGCCTCTCGCCCTTCCCGCGCCGATACCGTCGGCGCCCAGCTCGATCTGGCCGAATCCCTCTGTACGCAGCGCGGCCGGCGGCTGACACCCATCCGCCGCAAGGTACTGGAGCTGCTGCTGGTCCACGGCCGCAGCCTCAAGGCGTACGAACTGCTCGAGGCGATGCGCGCCGAACATCCCGGCGCGGCGCCGCCCACGGTCTATCGCGCGCTCGACTTCCTGATGGACGAAGGCCTGATCCATCGTCTGGACGCGGTCAACGCATGGAGCGCCTGCCATGACGCGGCCGGCGAACCGCACGACCTGCTGGTGGTGTGCACCGGATGCGGCGCGGTGGCCGAAATCAGCGACCCCGACATGAGCCGGCAATTGGCCGAGCGCGTGGCCCGCACCGGCTTCGCGCTGGCCACGCACGAAACCGAAATCCGCGCCCTGTGCCCGCAGTGCCAGCAGAACCGCCCGGCGCACGGCCACACGCATTCGCATCACTGAAAGCAGGGCGCCGACAGGTAACAATTCCTGGCGCCGCTCCGTCCCCTCTTGAAGATGGAATTTCCGCCCCCATCTTCATTCATTGCATCGATAAACGATGTCCGCGCAGCGGCGCGCCAGGCCTGATTTTCGGCCCTCGCGCCAGGGTTGCTCCGGGGTTTGCCCCTGGCCCCCGTCTGTGCTGTAATCCTGCGTCCGGCCGCGAATGGCGGCCCCTCGCAGCCCCAACATCCGAGCCGCGGCCTGCGCGACTCGACCTTTGCTTTCGCTTCGCCCATGAACACCGCGCGCAGTCTGGACAAAATGGTTCCCGTCACGATCCTCACCGGCTTTCTCGGTGCGGGCAAGACCACCCTGCTCAAGCGCATCCTGACCGAATACCACGGCCGGCGCGTGGCGGTGATCGAGAACGAATTCGGGCCCGAGAGCATCGACAACGACCTGCTGGTGCAGGATCGCGACGAAGAAATCATCGAGCTGTCCAACGGCTGTGTCTGCTGCACCGTACGCGGCGACCTGATGCGCACGCTGTCGGACCTGCGCGCCAGGCGCGAAGCGGGCGACCTGTCGTTCGAGCGCGTCATCATCGAGACCACCGGCATGGCCAACCCCGGCCCGGTGTGCCAGACCTTCTTCATGGACGACGACATCGCCGAGTACTACCGCCTGGACGCGGTGGTGACGGTGGTCGACGCCAAGCATGGCATGGCGACCCTGGACGCCCAGGAAGAAGCCCAGAAGCAAGTGGGCTTCGCCGACCGCATCCTGGTTTCCAAGAAAGACCTGGTCAACGACGTCGACTACGCAGCGCTGCACCAGCGCCTGGTGCGCATCAATCCGCGCGCGCCGATCACGCCGGTGCATTTCGGCGAAGCCGACCTCAAGTCCATCATCGACATCAGCGGCTTCAACCTGAACTCGATCCTGGACATCGACCCGGCCTTCCTGGCCGACGAGCACCCCGACGCCGCCCACCACCATCATGACCACGACCATGGCCACGACCACGGCCATGAGCACGATCATGATCACGAAGGCGAGTGCGGGGCCCATTGCAACCATCACCACCATCATCACCACGCCCACCACGATGACGAAATCGGCGCGTTCGTGTTCCGCTCGAACAAGCCCTTCGATCCAGCCCGGCTGGAAGAATTCCTGGGCGGCGTGGTGCAGGTCTATGGTCCCGACCTGCTGCGCTACAAGGGCATCCTGTACATGAAGGGCATCAACCGCCGCATGTTGTTCCAGGGAGTGCACATGATGATGGGCGCCGAACCCGGCAAAGCATGGACCGCGGCCGAAAAGCCATCCACCAAGATGGTGTTCATCGGCCGCAAGCTGCCCCAGGAGATTTTCACCCGGGGTCTTGAGCAGTGCCTGGTCGGATAACGCACCTCTGATCGAAGCGTATGCGAAACCCAGAGTAAAAACCGTACTGCGAGGACAAGCTAGCGCAAGTACAACGGTTATACGGCCAGCCAGGCGCGAATATTCGGGCCGCGCCCGGATCGATTCATAGTGGAGTGTTTACATGGCTACGAAGGCAGCAACGAAAAAATCAAGCAAGTCGACGAGCGATACGGCGATTGATCTGCCCAGCGAACAGGAATTGCTGGCCATGCCCGAGGCCGACTACATGAACGATCGCCAATTGGCGTTCTTCAAGGAGCGGCTCAAACAACTCGAACAGGACATCCTGGCCAACGCGGGCGAAACCACCGAGCACCTGCGCGAAACGCAGTTCGTCCCGGATCCGGCCGACCGCGCCACCATCGAGGAAGAGCATGCGCTGGAACTGCGCACGCGCGACCGCGAGCGCAAGCTGCTGAAGAAGGTGCAGCAGGCGATCGCGCGCATCGACAGCGGCGAATACGGCTGGTGCGAGGAAACCGGCGAGCCCATCGGCGTTCCGCGCCTGCTGGCCCGCCCCACGGCAACCCTGTCGCTGGAAGCGCAGGAACGCCGTGAAATGCGCCAGAAGCTGTACGGCGACTGAGGTTCCGAACCTGTCCCGTATTCTTCGGTCACCGGCCGAACGCATTACCAGGGCTATGCTCCAAGGCATAGCCCTTTTGTTTTTTCGGACCCGGCCAGCTTGAAATCGGCCTCGCCACCCCCATCTGAACCGTTCAAAGGAAGGAACGAATGGAACAATTTCACGCCACCACCATCGTGTGCGTACGACGCGGCAACCATGTCGCGCTGGGCGGCGATGGCCAGGTCACGCTGGGCAACATCATCATCAAGGGTACGGCCCGCAAGATCCGCCGCCTGTACCACGACAAGGTGCTGGCCGGATTCGCCGGCGCCACCGCCGATGCGTTCACGCTGCAGGAACGCTTCGAAGCCAAGCTGGAAAAGCACCAGGGCCATCTGATGCGCGCCGCCGTCGAACTGACGCGCGACTGGCGCACCGACCGCGTGCTGCGCCGCCTGGAAGCCATGCTGATCGTGGCCGACACCGAGCACACGCTGGTGCTCACCGGCAACGGCGACGTACTGGAACCCGAACATGGACTGGCGGCCATTGGCTCGGGCGGGGCATACGCCCAATCGGCCGCGCTGGCGCTGCTGCGCAACACCGAGCTGCCGCCCGAAGCCATCGTCAAGCAGTCGCTGGAGATCGCCGGCGACCTGTGCATCTACACGAACCAGAATCACGTGATCGAAACGCTAGGCGCGTAGCTGTCACGAAGGACCGACCCCATGTCCGCAAATCACATGACCCCCGGCGAGATCGTCTCCGAACTCGACAAATTCATCATCGGCCAGAATCGCGCCAAGCGTGCGGTCGCGGTGGCGCTGCGCAACCGCTGGCGGCGCCAGCAGGTCGCCGAGCCGCTGCGCCATGAAATCCACCCCAAGAACATCCTGATGATCGGGCCGACCGGCGTGGGCAAGACCGAAATCGCCCGCCGCCTGGCCAAGCTGGCCAATGCGCCGTTCATCAAGATCGAAGCGACCAAGTTCACCGAGGTGGGCTATGTGGGTCGCGACGTCGACACCATCATCCGCGACCTGACCGAGTACTCGATCAAGCAGACGCGCGAGCTGGAAATGCGGCGCGTGCGCAGCCATGCCGAGGACGCGGCCGAGGACCGCATCCTCGACGCGCTGGTGCCGCCGCCGCGCGGCGCCTCCGGCGAGCCCGAGCGCGGCGAGGACAACAGCGCGCGCCAGACTTTCCGCAAGCGCCTGCGCGAGGGCAAGATCGACGATCTGGAGATCGAGATCGAGATCGCCCAGCCCATGCCGCAGATGGACGTCATGACGCCGCCCGGCATGGAAGAAATGGCCGAGCAGTTGCGCGGCATGTTCGCCGGCCTGGCGCGCGACAAGAAGAAGGCCAAGAAGATCAAGGTCAAGGAAGCCTTCAAGCTGATCGTCGAGGAAGAAGCCGCCAAGCGCGTCAACGAAGACGATCTGCGCGCGGCCGCGATCACCAACGTCGAACAGAACGGCATCGTGTTCCTGGACGAGATCGACAAGATCGCCGCACGCCAGGAAGCGGGCGGCGCCGACGTATCGCGCCAGGGCGTGCAGCGCGACCTGCTGCCGCTGGTCGAAGGCACCACGGTCAACACGCGCTACGGCATGGTGCGCACCGACCATATCCTGTTCATCGCCTCGGGCGCCTTCCACCTGGCCCGCCCTTCGGACCTGATTCCTGAACTGCAGGGACGCTTTCCCATCCGGGTCGAACTGGATTCGCTGAGCGCCGAGGACTTCGTCAGCATCCTGTCCGATACCGACGCCTCGCTGATCAAGCAATACACCGCCCTGCTCGGCACCGAGGACGTGAAGCTGGAGTTCACCGACGACGGCATCCGCCGGCTGGCCGAACTGGCCTTCTCGGTCAACGAGCGCACCGAGAACATCGGCGCACGGCGCCTGTACACGGTGATGGAAAAACTGCTGGAAGAACTGTCGTTCGATGCCAGCGCCAGCTCGGGCAAAGTGATCACCATCGACGCAGCCTACGTCGACCTGCAACTGGCCGAGACGGCCAGCAGCCAGGACCTGGCCCGCTACGTGCTGTAGCGCGGCGGCCGCGGCGCCTGCCTGGGCGCCGCGGCCCTGCCCTTACTTGGATATGGCCGTGACGACGTAGCGGCCGTCCTTGCGCGTGGCCGTAAAGCGCACTTTGTCGCCCGGCTTGATCCCGGCCAACAGCGTGGGATCGATTTGATAGACCAGCGTCATGGCCGGCAGATCCAGCGCGCTGATCGCGTCGTGCTTGATCGACACCTTGCCGGCGGCGGCATCGACGCGCCGCACCTCGCCGGTCGCGTCGGCCTGCTGCGCAAATGCCAGCGGGGTGGCCAGCGATACCACGGCCATGGCCGTGGCTACGGCCATCCGGGACGAGTATTTGCGGGAAAAAGCCATGTATTCCTCCAAAGTCGCGCGGGGGCCGCGATTGCCGGCCCCTGCACGCGCATCATCGCCAGGATACCGCGCCGGCACGGACGCGCCAGAGGCAAAACGCAACAATCCTGACATTTCTGCGCGGCCGCGGCCGATACGGGGCGGCCCGCTTACGGATCGACGCATGCTGTGCCAGTCGGTTCCCGGCGCGTAAGCATACGCGCCGCCTGCCGCCGCCCGGCATGCCCCGGAGCGCAATATTTTTTGTGTCTGAACACAGCAAACCACGCTGTTTTCCGCGCAGGCAGCATGCCACAATCGTTGTGGTCCGGCCCGTACCTGCACGGTGGCGGCGCGCCGTCCATCCATCCGCACGAGTACGCCATGAGCCATGATTCCCGCCTGACCGGCGTGTTTTCGCCGGTGCTGACCCCCTTCGACGCGGCCCTGCGCCCCGATGCCAAGCGCTTTCTCAATCACTGCCGCTGGCTGCGCGCACGCGGCGTGGGCCTGGCCGTGTTCGGCACCAATTCCGAAGCCAATTCGCTCAGCCGCGACGAGAAGCACGCGTTGCTCGACGCCCTGCTGGAAGGCGGGATCGAACCGGCGGCGCTGATGCCGGGCACCGGCGCCTGCGCCCTGCCCGACGCCGTCGCCCTGACGCGCCAGGCCGTACAGGCCGGCTGCGCCGGCGTGCTGGTGCTGCCGCCGTTCTACTACAAGGGCGTCTCCGACGAAGGGCTGTACCGCTACTTCGCCGGCCTGATCGAAGGCGTGGCCGATGCGCGCCTGCGCGTGTACCTGTACCACATCCCGCCGGTGGCGCAGGTGCCGATCAGCCTGGCGCTGATCGATCGGCTGCTGGACGACTTTCCCGGCATCGTGGCCGGCGTCAAGGACAGTTCGGGCGACTGGAACAACACGGCCGCCATGCTCGAACGCCACGCCCCGCGCGGGTTCCAGGTCTTTTGCGGGAGCGAGACTTTCCTGCTGCAGACCTTGCGCGGCGGGGGCGCGGGCTGCATCACCGCCACCGGCAACGTCAACCCGGCGCCCATCGTCGAGCTGTTTCGCCGCTGGCGCGAACCCGACGCCGACCAGCGCCAGGCCCGCCTGGACGCGACGCGCGCCGCTTTCCAGCGGCTTCCCATGATTCCGGCCATGAAGGCCGCGATCGCCTGGAAGTCCAACGACCGCCAATGGGCCGCCGTACGTCCGCCCCTGGTGGAGCTGGATGCCGCGCAAACGGCCGGCCTGCGCCAGGAACTGGACACACTGGGATTCGATATCGAGGACGCCGCGACACTGGCGGGTTGAGTCCGGCGCCTCCGTGCCCCGTATCCGCCGCCCCCCCGCGGCGGGCGCGATGCTAGGATAGCGGCCTGACATTTTCCACCTCCAGGATTTCCCGCCATGGCCAACCGCTTGTCCGTGATTGCCACCCGTACCGGAGACGACGGCAGCACCGGCCTGGGCGACGGCTCGCGCGTCGGCAAGGATACCGCCCGCATCGCGGCGCTGGGCGATGTCGACGAACTCAACAGCGTGCTTGGCCTGTTGCGGGCCGAGACCCTGCCCGCCGAGGTGGACGCCGACCTGTCGACCATGCAGCACGACTTGTTCGACATGGGCGCCGAGCTGTGCATCCCGGGCCACATCGCGCTGGCCGACGAGCAGGTCGCCCATCTGGACGCTCGGCTGGCGCACTACAACGCCGGCCTGGCGCCGCTGCGCGAATTCATCCTGCCCGGCGGCTCGCGCGCCGCCGCGCTGTGCCACCTGGGCCGCACCGTGGCCCGCCGCGCCGAGCGCAGCGTGGTGGCGCTGGCGCGCGCCGAAGTGGTCAACGCGCCCGTCCGCCAGTACCTCAACCGCCTGTCCGACCTGCTGTTCGTCCTGGCGCGCCACGTCAACCAGGCGCAGGGCGCGCGCGACGTGTACTGGGCCAGCCGCCACGCCCGGCCGGCCGACTAGCCCCACGGCCGGCCTGCCGGCCGTAAAATCGCTGCATGAGCATTCTCGTCACCGGCGGCGCCGGCTTCATCGGCTCGAACTTCGTGCTGGACTGGTTGGCCAGCGGCGACGAGCCGGTTGTCAACCTGGACCTGCTGACCTACGCCGGCAATGCGGCCAACCTGGCCGCGCTGCGCGACCATCCGCGCCATCTGCTGGTGCATGGCGACATCGCCGACGCGGCCCTGGTGCGCCGCCTGCTGCGCGAACACCGGCCGCGCGCCATCGTCAATTTCGCCGCCGAATCGCATGTCGACCGCGCCATCCGGGCCCCCGATGCGTTCGTGCGGACCAATGTAGTGGGCACCTTCACCCTGCTGGAGGCCGCGCGCGCCTATTGCGCCGAACAGGACGGCCCCGCGGCGGCGGCCTTCCGCTTCCTGCATGTCTCCACCGACGAGGTGTACGGGTCGCTGGCGCCCCAGGCCGCCCCCTTCACCGAGAACCATCCCTACCAGCCGAACAACCCGTACTCGGCCAGCAAGGCGGCCAGCGACCACATGGTGCGCTCGTACCGCCACACCTACGGGCTGCCCGCCATCACCACGCACTGCTGCAACAACTACGGCCCGCGCCAGTTCCCCGAGAAGCTGATCCCGCTGGTGATCCACAATGCGCTGGCCGGCCGCGCGCTGCCCCTGTATGGCGACGGCATGCACGTGCGCGACTGGCTGTACGTGGCCGACCATTGTGCGGCCCTCCAATGCGTGCTGCGCGACGGTCAGCCCGGGCAGACCTACAACATCGGCGCGCACTGCGAACGCACCAACCTGGAAGTCGTGCACGCGGTCTGCGCGCTGCTGGACCAATGGCGCGCCCGCCCGGACGGCCTACCGCATGACGGCGGCATCGCCTTCGTTCCCGATCGGCCCGGGCATGACCGGCGCTACGCGATCGACGCCGGCAAGATACAGCGCGAGCTCGGCTGGCGGGCCGCGACCCCGTTCGAGGCGGGCCTGCGCGAGACGGTACGCTGGTACCTGGACCATCCGCAGTGGGTGGCGGACATCGCCAGCGGCGCGTATCGCCACTGGCTCGATACGCATTACGGCACATGAACATCCTGCTGCTGGGCCGCACCGGACAGATCGGCGATGCGCTGCTGGCAAACCCGCCGGCATGGGCGCGGCTGGCCGCGCTGGACCGCCGCCAGGCCGACCTGCGCGACCTGGGCCGGCTGGCCGCCGTGCTCGACGCCTACGCGCCGCGGATACTGATCAATGCCGCCGCCTATACCGAAGTCGACCGCGCCGAGGCCGAGCCGGAACTGGCGCTGCGCATCAATGCCCAGGCGGTGGCGGTCATGGCGGACTACGCGCGCCGCAACAACGCCTTGCTGGTTCACTATTCCACCGATTACGTGTTCGACGGCAAGCGTGCCCGCGCCTACCGGGAAACCGACGCCGCACATCCGCTGAACGCCTACGGCCGCTCCAAGCTGGCCGGCGAGCAGGCCATCGCGGCCAGCGGCTGTCCGCACCTGATACTGCGCACCAGCTGGGTCTACGCCAGCCATGGCGCCAATTTCGTCAAGACCATCCTGCGCCTGGCGCGCACCCGCGCCGAGCTGTCCGTCGTCGCCGACCAGCACGGCGCCCCCACCTGGGCCGGCCGTATCGCCGCCGTCTCCTGGCAGGCGATCGATGCGCACCGGCGCCGCCGCCTGCCCGACGGCCTGTGGCACCTGAGCGCGGGCGGCCATGTCAGCTGGCACGGGCTGGCCTGCCACATCGTGGCGCGGGCCCGGCGCGCCGGGCTGGCGCTGAGCCTGGACCCGGCGCACATCCGGCCCATCACGGCGGCGCAATATCCGCTGCCGGCGCCACGGCCGGCCAATTCGCGGCTGGACTGCGGCGCGCTGCGGGATGCCCTGGAGCCCGAGCTGCCCGAATGGCAGCTCGACCTGGATGCAGTCGTGGACGCGCTGGCCGCGCGTGCGCATGCCCTGTAGCGCCGCGCCCGGCGCGAGGATTACAGTAAACCCGCCAGGCAAGATTTCGGAGGCGTCATGAAACTCACCCCCTTGGCCATCGCGGACGTCGTGCTGATCGAGCCGCAAGTGTTCGGCGACGAACGCGGCTGTTTCTTCGAGAGCTTCAACCAAGACCGCCTGGACGCGCAACTGGGGCGGCGCATCCGCTTCGTACAGGACAATCACTCATGCTCGCGCGCCGGCGTGCTGCGCGGCCTGCACTACCAGATCCTGCATCCACAGGCCAAGCTGGTGCGCGTGGTGGCGGGCGAGGCCTATGACGTGGCGGTGGACCTGCGCCGCGGCTCGCCCACCTTCGGGCGCTGGACCGGCGCCTACCTGTCGGCGCGCAACCGGCACCAACTGTGGATTCCGGAAGGGTTTGCGCACGGCTTCCTGGCCTTGTCCGACGATACCGAGTGCCTGTACAAGACCACCGACTACTACGCGCCCGAACATGAGCGCTGCGTGCGCTGGGACGACCCGCAGCTCAAGGTGGACTGGCCGCTGCAGGGCCGGGCGCCCATCCTGTCGGTGAAAGACCGCCAGGGCGTGGCGCTGGCGCGGGCCGATACCTATGCGTAGCGGCCCGTACGCCTTCAGTTGACGCCGGCGGCGTGCGCCTGCTCGTCGGCGTGGTACGACGAGCGCACCATGGCGCCCACGGCCGCATGCGTGAAGCCCATGGCGTAGGCCTCGCGCTCGAACATGGCGAAGGTGTCCGGATGCACGTAGCGCAGCACCGGCAGATGGTGCTCCGACGGCTGGAGGTACTGGCCGATGGTCAGCATGTCGACGTTGTGCTCGCGCATGTCCCGCATGACCTGCAGGATTTCCTCGTCCGTCTCGCCCAGGCCCAGCATCAGGCCGGACTTGGTGGGCACGTCGGGGTGCAGCTTCTTGAACTCGGCCAGCAGCTTGAGCGAATGCGCGTAGTCCGAGCCCGGGCGGGCCTGCTTGTACAGGCGCGGCACGGTTTCCAGGTTGTGGTTCATGACGTCCGGCGGGCCGCTGTTGAGGATGTGCAGCGCACGGTCCAGCCGGCCGCGGAAGTCGGGCACCAGCACTTCGATGCGGGTGCTGGGCGAATACTCGCGCACCTTGGCGATGCAGTCGACGAAGTGGGCGGCGCCGCCGTCGCGCAGGTCGTCGCGGTCGACCGAAGTGATGACCACGTAGGACAGCTTGAGCGCGGCGATGGTGCGCGCCAGGTTCTCGGGCTCTTGCGTGTCCAGCGGATCGGGACGGCCGTGGCCCACATCACAGAACGGGCAACGGCGCGTGCACTTGTCGCCCATGATCATGAAGGTGGCCGTGCCCTTGCCGAAGCATTCGCCGATGTTCGGGCAGGATGCCTCTTCGCACACCGTATGCAGGTTGTGCTCGCGCAGGATGCGCTTGATGTCGTAGAAACGCGACCCCGGCGCGGCGGCGCGCACGCGGATCCATTCCGGCTTCTTCAGCTTCTCGGCTGCGACCACCTTGATCGGAATGCGCGCGGTCTTGGCCTGCGATTTCTGCTTCTGGGTGGGATCGTAGGCGGCCGGCGCGGCGGCCTGCGAGTCGTTCGAGGGGACGGGGGACTCGACGAGCGTGGACATTGAGCACCTTCACAACCGGAACGCCAGGCGCGGTCCGGTTCGAGACAAAAAAGCCATTCTACTATCCTGGCACGCCCGCCAGCGCCGCGGCGCGCTGCCGCACCGCCCGGCCATGGGCTCGCGCCAGCTGCGCGGCCAGCAATTCGCCGGCCTGCTCCACGCTGGTGCGCACGCCACAGGCAGCCAGATCGACGGTGCGCAGGCCTTCGTAGCCACAGGGATTGATACCGAGAAACGGCGACAGATCCATATCGATGTTCAGCGCCAGGCCATGATAGGCGTAGCCATTGCGCACTTTCACGCCCAGGGCGGCGATCTTGGCCATTTCGCCGCCCGGCTGGGGCACGTAGACGCCGGGCGCGCCCGGCTTGCGACAGGCCTGCTCCAGGCCCAGCTCGCGCAGCGTGGCCAGGGTCGCCTCTTCGAGCATGTCGACGTACTCGCGCACGTACAGCCCGGCGCGGCGCAGGTCGAACAAGGTATAGGCAAGCACCTGGCCCGGGCCGTGATAGGTGACCTGGCCGCCGCGATCGCAGTGCACGACCGGGATGAGGCCGGGATTGAGCAGGTGTTCGGGCCGCCCGGCCTGGCCCAGGGTGTAGACCGGCGCATGCTCGCACAGCCAGATTTCATCGGGGGTGCCGGGACCGCGCGCGGCGGTGAACGCCTTCATGGCGTCCCAGACCGCGCCGTAGTCGGCCGGGCGCGCAAGCCACTTGATCATGACAAGGCTACAGGACGATCGACACCATGGGGTGGCCGTGCAGGGCGCGGTACAGCGAGTCGAGCTGTTCGCGCGAGGTCGCGCGCACCGTGAAGGTCAGCCCCATGTAGTTGCCGCCCTTGCTGGGCCGCATCTCGACCGAAGCCGGATCGAAACCCGGGTCGAACTGCAGCACGACTTCTGTGAGGGTCTGGGCGAATTCCGGATGCTGCTTGCCCATTACCTTGATGGGGAAGTCGCTCGGATACTCGATCAGGGACTCTTCCGGGGGAATATTGTGCATCTGCGTCTGCCTGGGTGGCGGCGTCGTGAAGGACGCGAAACGCGGGCGGCGCCAAGGCCGCCCGCCTGCCGGCCGCTAGAGGGCGGCGATACGCGCATCATAACCCGCGCGCAACTGCTCATAAACGGGGCCGGGCTTGCCCGCGCCCACCGCCTTGCCGTCCAGGCGCACGATAGGCAGCACTTCCTTGGTGGCCGAGGTCAGCATCAATTCGTCGGCGGCGGCCACTTCCTCGCGCGAGATCCGGCGCGCCTCGAACGGCAGACCGGCCGCCTCGGCCAGCTCGCCCATCAGGCCATAGCGGATGCCCTCGAGGATCAGGTTGTTCTTGGGCGGGGCCAGCAGCTTGCCGCCGGAAACCACCCAGATATTGGTCGACGAACCCTCGGTCAGCCAGCCGTCGCGAAACTGCACCACCTCGTCGACGCCGGCGTCCACGGCCTGCTGCTTGGCCAGCACGTTGCCCAGCAGCGAAACCGACTTGATCTCGCAATGCAGCCAGCGCTCGTCGTCGATGGCAATCGCGCTCAGGCCCTGGGTGCGCTGCGCGGCCCCCGGCGGGCTGAAGGCCGCGGCCATGCCGAACACCGTGGGCGCGACCGGCTCGGTGGGAAAGGCATGATCGCGCTTGCAGACGCCGCGCGTGACCTGCAGGTAGATGATGCAGGTGGGCTGGGCCGAACGGGCGATCAACCCGGCGATCACCGACTCCCATCCCGCGCGGTCCATCGGCGCGGCGATGCGCAGCGCCGCCAGGCTGCGGTCCAGGCGATTCAGGTGTTCGGTCATGCGGAACACCTTGCCGTCGTAGACCGGCACGACTTCATAGATACCATCGCCGAAGATGAAACCGCGGTCGAGCACGGAAATCTTGGCTTCGTCGAGGCGCGTGAATTCGCCGTTGAGATATACCTGGCTGTCGCCCGGCATGCCCGGAATCATGGGGAGCTCCTTGGAGAGGATAGGGGCGGACATGGCAGCCCGCCGGTGCCGCCGCGCCGCCACCGGCGCGGCTTTCATGGTTACTGGAACCAGCGCTTCACGGTGTCGGCCATGCGGCCGAAGAAACCGGCGCGCTCGACGTCTTCCTGGACCACCAGCGGCTCGACGCGCAAGGTCTTGCCGTCGAGCGTGAGCTGCAGCGTGCCGACCTGCTGTCCCTTGGTCAGCGGCGCCACCAGCGGGTCGGTGCGCTGCGCGACCGGCTTGATCTCGGCCGCCTTGCCGCGCGGCACCGCCAGCCACACCGGGTTGGGCGGGCCCAGCTTGACGTTCTCGACCTTGCCTTCCCAGACCCGCGCGTCCAGCCCGGGCTGGCTCTGGTCGTACAGCTTGACCGTATCGAAGTTCTGGAAGCTCCAATTGAGCAGCTTGAGGCTTTCCTCGGCGCGCGTGGCTTCGCTGTCGGCGCCCACCAGCACGGTCAGGATACGGCGGTCGCCGCGCATGGCGGTCGACACCAGGCAGTAGCCGGCCGAATCGGTGTGCCCCGTCTTCATGCCGTCGACCGACGGATCGGCCCACAGCAGGCGGTTGCGGTTGGGCTGGGTGATCTTGTTGTACGTGTAGCTTTTCTGCTTGTAGTAGTGATAGTAGTCGGGGTAATCCGAAATCAGGTGCGCCGCCAGCGTGGCCAGGTCGCGCGCCGTGGTGACGTGCTGCGGATCGGGCAGGCCGGTGGAGTTCATGAAATGCGTGTTGCGCATGCCCAGGCGCTGCGCCTCCTGGTTCATCAGGGCCGCGAAGGCGCTTTCGCTGCCGCCGACCGCCTCGGCCAGCGCCACCGATGCGTCATTGCCCGACTGGACGATCATGCCCTGGTTCAGTTCGTCGACCGTCACCGGCTTGCGCGGCTCGATGAACATGCGCGAGCCGCCGGTGCGCCATGCGTGCTCGGATACCGGAACCTGCTGCTCCAGGGTCAGGCGCTTTTCCTGCAGCGCGTTGAACACCACATAGGCGGTCATGATCTTGGTCAGCGAAGCCGGCTCGACCTTCATGTCGGCGTTCGAGGCTGCCAGCACCTGGCCGCTGTTGACGTCCACGGTGATCCACGCCTTGGCGGCGATGGTCGGCACCGGCACGGCCGCCAGCTCTCCCACGGCGCCTACCGCGCTGCCCGCGGCGGGCGCGGCGGCGGCAACCGGCGCGGCGGGCGCGGCCTGCTGCTGGGCCCCGGCCGGCGCCGAAGCGGCCAGCATGGCGGCCAGCACGGCGCTGGCCAATACGCGACGGGAAAGAACGACGGGGGCAATAGCAGTATCAGGCAAGGTCTTCATCGGCTAGGAGTTCAGGTGGGGCCCGCCAGGGCAGGTAGAGGCCCACAATTATAGGCAGCGTATCCGACACGCCCCTGGCGAGAACGTTCCGTTGCGCTTACAAACATGCAACGCAATGCAACGCGAACCGCGTCAACCCAGCGCAATGCGAAGGCGATCCTGCACCAGTTGCCGCAGCACCAGCAGCTTGCCGTGGAAAAAGTGCGAGGCCCCCGGCACGACCACCACCGGCAGGGAGCGCGGCCGCGCCCAGTCCAGGGCTTCGGTCAGCGGCACCACGTCGTCCTCTTCGCCATGCACCAGCATGGTATCGGCCGGCACCTCGGTGGCCGAGCGCTCGAAACGGTTGACCGCCGGCCCCATCAGCATCAGCGCGCGCGGCAGCGACGGATCGCCGGCCGCGGCCAGGGCCGCATAGGTCTGCGCGGCGACCGCGGTGCCGAAGGAAAACCCGCCCAGCACCCACGGCGACGCGGCGAACTCCGGATAGCGTTCGCGCACCTGCGCCACCAGCGCCAGCATGTCCTCGGTCTCGCCGATCGACTTGTCGAACTCGCCGGCCGACTCGCCCACGCCGCGGAAATTCGGCCGCACCGCGGCCAGCCCGTGCTGCACGCAGGCGCGCGCCACGGTGGTGACCACCTTGTTGTCGCGCGCGCCGCCTTGCAGCGAGTGCGGGTGCAACACCAGCGCCCAGCCGCGCGGCGCATGGGCGGGCCAATCGATGGCGCAGTCGATGTTGCCGGCGGCGCCAGTGAATACTTGGGTTTCGGTACGTGCGGACATGACGGAACTAAGTGGAACAAAAGGCCATGTTAACTGCCGGCGCGCACGCCGGCGGCCGCGACGCGGCCGGCCAGCCAGCCGGCCAGCTCGTCGGCCGCGGCATCGGTGGCCTGGCGCAAGGCCTGCACGCCGCCGGCGGCATCCTGGGTGGCGGCCGGCGCTTCGCGCGCGATCCGCACCTGGCCGACCACCTGGCGATCCTGCAGCAACACGGCCTGCATCGCCACATGGCCGACGCTGGCCTGCCCGTCGGCGGCGAAGACTTGCTCGAAACGCGTCAGCGTGACCTGCACCTGCGCCAGGCCCGCGCCCATGCCGGCGCCCAGCACCGGCCCCTGGCGCGACAGACGCTCGACCAGGCGCTGGCGCACCAGCTCGGCCGGCGCGCTCGCCCAGCGCGAGCGTGCGTAGGCATGCGGGCTGGCGCTGTCGCCCACCCGCCAGATCACGCCGGTATCGGACAGATACGGCACCGCCTCGAACGCCAGCACGATCGGCTGACGCGCCGGCAAGGCGGGCGTGGCCGCCACGTCGGCGCCCAGGTCAAACAGCGCCGGCGGCGCGGCCATGCGGCCGGCGCCGCAGCCGGCCAGCAGCAGGGCCGACAACACGATGATGGCCTTCTTCATATCCATTACCTCCCGAATCCGGCAAAACCCGGCTCGCCCGGCCCGGGCACGGTGGGCGGCGGGCCGAACAGCAACGATTGGGGCGTATCGCCCACGCGCCGCAATGTCGTCGTGGCGCTGCGGGCCGCCGAATCGATGCTGCTGGCCATGCCGGAGACCGCCGGCAGGGTCTGCGCGTCGAGCCGGGCGGCCGCCCAGGCAATATCGCGCATGCTGCGCGTGGCCATGGCCAGCGGCCCATCGGGCGCATCCAGCCGCGCCAGCGCCTGCCGGGCCGCCTGCGCCAGGCCGGCGATCTCCCGGGCCGCCTGGCCGGTGTTGCGCGACATCGCCTGCAGCGAATCGACCAGCGGCGGCACCTGCGCCAGCGCCGGCCGCAGCTCGGTCGCCGCCTGGCGCAGGTCGGTGGTGATGGCGGCGATGTTCTGCAGCGTGGCCGTCGTGGCCTGCACATTCTCATTGCTGAGCAGGCGCTCGAGCCGCGCGGACACCTGCTCGACGTTGTGCAGGATCTCGCCGCCGCGCTGCTCGAAGCGCTGGAAAAACCCCGGCCGCAGCGGGATGGTGGCCGGCATGGCGGCGCTGGACGCCAGCCGGCGGGTCGAGGTGCCGTCGTCGCGCAGCTCGATATTGCCCAGCCCCGTCACGCCCTGCACGCCCAGTTCGGCCCAGGTGGACTCGGTGATCGGAGTGCTGGGCGCCACGCCGATGCTGATGCGCACCTGGGCCGGCTTGTCGGGGTTGAAGCCCAGCGACTGCACCTTGCCCACCGGCACGCCCTGGTAGCGCACGGTGGACTGGGCCGACAGCCCGCTGACCGAGGTAGCCGAGACGATGACATAAGGCTTGAGGGCGGCGCGATCGCGCCCGACCCATATGGCCACCAGCGCGGCGGCAACCAGCAACGCCAGCGTGAACAGCCCCGCCAGCAGGGCATGACTACGGTTTTCCATTGCCCGTTTCCTTAGGTGCAAGATCTCCCAGCGCGCGGCGGCCGCGCTCGCCCAGAAAGAAACTGCGGATGAAAGGATGATCGACCTTGAGCACTTCCCGCACGGTATCGCAGACGATCACACGCTTGTCGGCCAACACGGCCACGCGCGTGGCCAGCGCCAGCAAGGTATCGAGATCGTGGGTCACCATGACCACCGTGAATCCCAGCTGGCGATGCAGGCTGCGCACCAGGTCGACGAATTCGTCCGAGCGCAGGGGGTCCAGGCCCGCCGTCGGCTCGTCGAGAAACAGCAGTTCGGGGTCGAGCGACAGGGCGCGCGCCAGCGCCACCCGCTTGACCATGCCGCCGGACAGGTCGGCCGGCCGCTTGTCGGCGTCCTTGGACGTCAGGCCCACCATCGCCAGCCGGCACATCACCACGTCGCACACCAGGTCTTCCGGCACGGTGCGCAGCTCGCGCAGCGGCAGGGCCACATTGTCGAACACCGATAGCGACGAAAACAGCGCACCGGCCTGGAACAACATGCCCCAGCGGTGCGACAGGCGCCGCCGCTCGGCCGGCTCGAGCTCCTGGACCCGGCGGCCCAGCACCTCGATGGTGCCGGCGGCCGGCCGCTCCAGGCCGATGATCTGGCGCAGCAACACCGTCTTGCCCGTGCCCGAGCCGCCCACCAGCGCCAGGATCTCGCCCGGGTAGACCGACAGGTCCAGATTGTCGTGCACCACGTGGTCGCCGAACGCCGTGCGCAAGCCGCGTACCGCGATGACCGGCGCCACGGCCAGGTCGGTCGCGCTGAACAGGTTCTGCTGTGCCACGCTGCCCATCAGATGCCTATCGAGCTGAAAATGACGGCGTACAGGGCGTCGACCAGGATGACGCCCGTGATCGAGGTCACCACCGACGTGGTGGTGCCGCGCCCCAGGCTTTCGGTATTGGGCTGGATGCACAGGCCGAAATGGCAGGCCACCAGCGCGATCAGGATGCCGAACGACACGCCCTTGAACATGCCGATCCAGTAATTGGTCAGCGAAATGGCGTCCGGCAGCGAGGTCAGGAACCATTGCGCCGAAACGCCCAGCTGCATCTGCGCCGCCAGCATCCCGCCCAGCAGGGCCATGGCATCGGTCCAGACCACCAGCAGCGGCATGGTGATCGCCAGGGCGATCACGCGCGGCAGGATCAGGCGCTGGCCATGCGAAATGCCCATCACCAGCATGGCGTCCAGTTCCTGCGTCACCCGCATCACGCCGATCTGGGCCGTGATGGCCGAGCCGGATCGACCCGCCACCAGGATGGCCGCCAGCACCGGCCCCAGCTCGCGCACGATGGAAACGCCCAGCAAACGGACGATGAAGCGGTCGGCGCCGAACATCTGCAGCTGCTGCGCCGACAGATAGGACAGCACGACGCCGATCAGGAAACCGACCAGGGCGGTAATGCCCAGCGCCTGCGCCCCGGTGCGGTAGACCTGCGCCGAAATCTCGCGCCACGGCCCGCGCGACGGGCGGCGCAGGAAGGCGCCCAGGTCCAGCACCAGTTGGCCGAACATGATGATCAATGCGCGGCCATTGCGGCCGGCGTCGAATACGGCGTCGCCGATCGCGCGCAGCCAGCCCCAGCGGTCCACCGGCGCCGGCGCGGGAAGCGCCTCGCCGCGGTTGCGCTGCAGCGTCTGGAACACCTCGCGCTGTCCGTCGGACCAGCGCACGCGCTCGGGCAGCTGCTGCCCCCAGGCGCCCCAGAGCAGGTGGGCGCCGATGGTGTCGAGCCGCTCGACCCCGCGCAAATCCCAGCGCTGGTCGGCGCCGACGCGGGCCAGCGCCGCGCGGCGGCGCGCCACTTCACCCGGGGCTGCCAGCGCCTGCATGGACCAGTCGCCCGACACATGGCAGACGCCATGGTCCAGATTCAACGGCAATGCGGCAGCGCCGGCGGTACTCGGCAAACTAGGCATAGGCAATCGCGGAAATGCGCGGATACACAGGAATTCGAACGATCGTAACGAATGATATACGTCCCGCCCCGGCAATGGGTGCCATTACAATCGCGCCCATGCCAGCCGAAGTCCGCTCCCTCTCGCTGCCCGAGCCCGCTGCGCTGGCCCGGGCCATCGCCGCTCGCCTGCCTGCGTTCCAGGGTGTCTCCTGGGTCGAGAGCACCGGCTCGACCAATGCCGACCTGCTGGCGCGCGCACGCGCCGGCGGCGGGGCGCGGCCCTGCCTGCTCGGCGCGCACCTGCAGGAAACCGGGCGCGGCCGCGCCGGCCGCCCCTGGCAGAACCGGGTGGGCGCGGCCCTGATGTTCTCGTGCGCCTTCGACGTGGACCTGCCGCCGTCGCAACTGCCCGCGCTGTCGCCGCTGGCCGGCATGGCCGCCTGCGAGGCGCTGCGAGAATTGGTCGGCCAACCCGCCGGCCTGCTGGTGAAGTGGCCCAACGACGTGCAGTGGCACGACGCGAAGCTGGCCGGCGTGCTGGTCGAATCGGTCCGCAATCCGGCCGGCGCGGGCCACACCGTCGTCATCGGCATGGGCCTGAACCTGCATGGCGGCGATGCGCTGTCACAGGCGTTGCAGCGTGCGGTGGCCGACTGGAACGACGTCGCCGGCCCCGGCGAAAAAGGCCCGGACGCGGCGGCCGAGCTGGTCGCCACCGTGGCGCGAGCCTGGCAGGACGCCGCCCATACGCTGCAGCGCGAAGGCTTTGCCGCCTTCGGCGCGCGCTTTGCCCGGGTCGATGCCCTGGCCGGACGGCCGGTCAACGTCATCGACCGCGGCGAAATCCTCTACGCCGGCGCGGCCAGCGGCGTGGACGACCATGGCCGCCTGCTGGTGCGGGCCGCCGACGGCCTGCGTCCCGTTTCCGTGGGCGAAATTTCGATCCGGCCCCAAGCATGATTATTCTCATCGACTCCGGCAACAGCCGCCTCAAGGTTGGCTGGTTTGACCCGGACGCGCCGCAGGCCGCGCGCGAGCCCGCTCCCGTCGCCTTCGACAATCTCGACCTGGACGCGCTGGGCCGCTGGCTGGCCACGCTGCCCAGGCGCCCGCAACGGGCGCTGGGCGTGAACGTCGCTGGACTGGCCCGCGGCCAGGCCATTGCCGCCACGCTGCGCGCGGGCGGTTGCGACATCCGGTGGCTGCGGGCCCAAGCCCTGGCCATGGGGTTGCGCAACGACTATCGCAATCCCGACCAACTGGGCGCCGACCGCTGGGCATGCATGGTGGGCGTGCTGGCGCGCCAGCCGTCCGTGCACCCGCCGCTGCTGGTGGCCAGTTTCGGCACCGCCACAACGCTGGATACCATCGGGCCCGACAATGTCTTTCCGGGCGGGCTGATCCTGCCCGGCCCCGCCATGATGCGCGGCGCGCTGGCCCACGGCACCGCCCACCTGCCCCTGGCCGACGGCCTGGTTACCGACTACCCCGTCGACACCCACCAGGCCATCGCCAGCGGCATCGCCGCCGCCCAGGCCGGCGCGATCGTGCGGCAATGGCTGGCCGGCCGCCAACGCTACGGCCAGGCGCCGGAGATCTATGTCGCCGGCGGCGGGTGGCCCGAGGTGCGGCAGGAAGCCGAACGCCTGCTGGCGGCCACCGGCGCCGCCTTCGGCGCCACGCCGCGGCCCACCTATCTCGACAGCCCCGTGCTCGACGGCCTGGCGGCGCTCGCCGCGCAAGGCGCGCCAACGGCCTGACCCTCCACACCTGGCGGACTACCCATGCGCATCCTGTTCCTCCTGATCGTCGCGGCCAACCTGTGGGTCTATGCGCTGGGCCAGGGCTGGCTGGGCCTGCGTCCCGCCGACGAAGGGCGCGACGCGGCACGCCTGAACCAGGAAATGAAGTCCGACCAGGTCAAGGTGCTGCGGTCCTGACGGCCCGCACGGCGGACTATCCCAGCCAATCCTCCAGCGCATCCAGCGTGCGCCGCGTGGCGCCGGCATGCGCGGCGGTCCAGGCGCGCGCGGCCTCGCTCATGGCCTGCCGGCGGACCGGTTCGGCCAGCAACTGCAGCGCCCAATCGAGCGCGGTGCGCGCGTCGGGCGCGCGCAGCGCCGCCCCCGCCGCGATGGCGTCCCGGGCGGCATCCTTGAAATTGAACGTATGCGGGCCGACGATGACCGGCGTGCCGGCCGCGCAGGCCTCGATCAGGTTCTGCCCGCCCAGCCTGGCGAAGCTGCCTCCCACGATGGCGACATCGGCGGCGGCGTAGTAGAACGGCATTTCGCCCAGGGTATCGCCCAGCAGTACGTCGATATGCGGTCCGGGCTCGCCCGAGCCGGCCGAGCGCCGCGCATAGGCCAGGCCGGCGGCCTGCAACCGGGCGGCCGCCTCGTCGAAACGCTGGGGATGGCGGGGAATCAGCAGGATCAACGGCCGCGGCGTGGCGGCGCGATGCGCCTGCAAGGCGCCTATCGCCTCGATGAACATGGCGTCCTCGCCCTCGCGCGTGCTCGCCAGCGCGATCACGGGCCGGCCCGTCGCCCTGGCCCAAGCGTGTCCGACCCGCAATTGCGCCTCGGGCAGCGCCACGTCGAACTTCAGGCTGCCGGTCACGGTGCAGGCATTCGCGCCGGCCTGGCACAGGCGCGCGCCATCCTCGTCGGTCTGCGCCAGCACCCGGTCCAGCCCCGCCAGGGCTTCACGCAGCGCCTGGCCCAGCCAGCCGGCCTGGCGCAGCGACGCAGCGGAAAAGCGCGCGCTGACCAGCGCCATCGGTACCCCCTGCGCGCGCGCCGCCGCCAGCAGATTGGGCCAGATTTCCCGCTCCATCAGCAGGCCGCAGCGGGGCGCATGGCGCGCCAGGAAGCGCCGCGTCGCGCCAGGAAAATCGTAGGGCAGCCAGGCCTGCTGCAATTGCCCGCGCTCGAGCGCCGGGCCGAACAGGCGCGCCCCCTCGGCCCGGCCGGTGGCGGTGGTATGGGTCAACAGTACGGGCAGGCCCCGTTCCAGCAGGGCCTGGACCAGCGGCTGCGCCGCGCGCGTCTCGCCCAGGCTGACCGCGTGCACCCAGACGGGCGCGGCCAGCGGCGCGGGCTCGCGTGAACCGGCGCGGCCGAAGCGGGCCGGCGCGAACAACTCCCACTGGCCACCCGCGCGCCGCGCGCGGCGCCACATCCATAGCCAGATCAATGGCGCCAGGCCCCGCAACGCCAGGGTATAGACGCCGCGGCCCATATCAGGCCGCCGCCAGGGCCTGCTCGACCGAGGCCAGCACGGCCTCGCGCGATGGCGAGGCGCCACGGTCGCCCAGGCTGGCCGTGTAGTTGGGCCCCACCAGCGGCGTGCGCACCGGCGTCGAGGCGCGATAGATGCCGATGGTGGGACGGCCCAGCGCCGCCGACAGGTGCGTCAGGCCGCTGTCCAGCCCCACCATCAGGCGGGCGCCGGCCAGCACCTGCGCCACCGACGTCAAATCCATGCGCGGCAGCACTTCCACGCCCTCCATGCCGGCGACCAGCAGGCGGGCGCGCTCGGCCTCCTGCTCGTTGCCGGCCAGCAGGCGCAGGGCGCAGCCGGCATCCTGCAGCCGCCGGAATACGGCACGCCAATCGTCCTCGGGCCACAGTTTGTCGTCGCGGCTGGCCGACGGCATGATCACCGCATAACCCCGGTCGGCCGCCAGGTGCAGCATGCGGCGGCCCGAATCGGCCGGCGCATCGTCGGGCTGCGCGGCCCGGCCGAATGCCTGCAAGCCGAAGTCGGGCGCGCCCGCGTAGTTGTAGCCAAAGGTCAACGCGGCCAGCTTGCGCTGGCGCACCACGGCCGGCTGCCAGAACTCCACCCGGTGCCGGACGTTGTAAAACAGCGACGCCAACGGTTCGCGCGCGGAGCGCCAGTCCAGGCCATGGCGCACACCGCGGGTCTGCCGCACCAGCCAGGCCGATTTCAGCAGCCCCTGCATATCCAGCACGACGTCGTAGGCCACCGAGCGCAGGCGCTCGGCCAGCGCGCGGCGTTCCTGGCGCACAGGCTCGGACCACCAGGCCTTGCGCCAGCGCCGATGCGCCACCTTGATCACCTCATTGACCGCCGGATGCCATTTCGGGATATCGGCAAAAGCCTCTTCCGCAACCCAGTCGATCTGGGTATCGGGAACGTATCGAGCGATATCGGAAATAGCGGGCAGCATGTGCACCAAGTCGCCAAGCGACGAGGTGCGGACGATGAGAATACGATTTGGCATCAATAACCAACGAGATTTGTCAGGAAAATCCCTACGGGATTCGCGGTATTATTGCCGCTTATTTTCGCCCGCTGCTGTCCGGGGCGGCATAAGAAGAATTTCGGCAATTTACCTCAATACCTCGGCGTTCATGAGCTCACTTCCCATCACCGATCGAAAAATCCGTTTCGGCTTAGTTGGTTGCGGCCGCATTTCCAAGAACCACATCGGCGCGATCGCGCAGCACGGCGACCGCGCCGAGCTGGTCGAAATCTGCGACACCAACCCCGAGGCGCTGCAGGCCGCCGAGACGGCCACCGGCGCGCGGCCATTCTCCTCGCTGAGCGACATGCTGGCCCAGGGCAATGCCGACGCACTGGTGCTGGCCACGCCGTCCGGACTGCATCCGTGGCAAGCCATCGAAGTCGCCCAGGCCGGCCGCCACGTGGTCAGCGAGAAGCCCATGGCCACCCGCTGGGAAGACGGCAAGCGCATGGTCAAGGCCTGCGACGAAGCCGGGGTGCGCCTGTTCGTGGTCAAGCAGAACCGCCGCAACGCCACCCTGCAGCTGGTCAAGAAAGCCATCGAGCAGGGCCGCTTCGGCCGTATCTACATGGTGACGGTCAACGTCTTCTGGACCCGGCCGCAGGAGTATTACGACGCCGCCCGCTGGCGCGGCAAGTGGGAATGGGACGGCGGCGCCTTCATGAACCAGGCCAGCCACTATGTGGACCTGCTGGACTGGCTGGTCGGCCCGGTCGAGAGCGTCTACGCCTACACGGCCACGCTGGCGCGCCGCATCGAAGCCGAGGACACCGGCGTGGCGGCGCTGCGCTGGCGCCACGGCGCGATGGGTTCGATCAACGTCACCATGCTGACCTATCCGCAGAACCTGGAAGGCTCCATCACCATTCTCGGTGAAAAGGGGACGGTTCGCGTGGGCGGCGTTGCGGTCAACCGCATCGACGAGTGGAAGTTTGCCGAACCGCACCCGGACGATGACAAGATCCGCGAAGCCAACTACGAGACCACCTCGGTCTACGGCTTCGGGCACCCGCTGTACTACGACAATGTCATCAATTGCCTGCGCGGCGACTGCGAACCCGAAACCGATGGCCGCGAAGGCCTGCAATCGCTGGCCCTGCTGACCGCCATCTACCGTTCCGCGCGCGACGGCGTGCGCATCCCCCTGCCGCTGGACTGAAGCATGACCACCATCCATCCGACCGCCATTGTCGATGACGGCGCCCGCATCGGCGCCAACAGCCGCATCTGGCACTGGGTCCACATCTGCGGCGGCGCCGAGATCGGCGCAGGCTGCTCGCTGGGGCAGAACGTCTTCGTCGGCAACCGTGTGCGGATCGGCGACCGCGTGAAAATCCAGAACAACGTGTCGGTGTACGACAACGTCGTCCTGGAAGACGACGTATTCTGCGGTCCGAGCATGGTGTTCACCAACGTCTACAACCCGCGCGCCGCCATCGAACGCAAGAACGAATACCGTGACACGCTGGTGCGCCAGGGCGCCACGCTGGGCGCCAACTGCACCATCGTCTGCGGTGCGACCGTGGGCCGCTACGCCTTTGTCGGCGCCGGCGCGGTCGTCAACAAGGACGTCCCCGATTTCGCGCTGGTGGTCGGCGTGCCGGCGCGCCAGATCGGCTGGATGAGCCGCCACGGCGAACAGCTGGACCTGCCCCTGACCGGCAATGGCCAGGCGCGCTGCCCCCATACGGGCGACCTTTACATCCTGGAAAACGGCGCCTGCCGGCTGGGCGAGTGAGACATGCAATTCATTGACCTGAAAACCCAATACCAAGCGCTGCGCGACACCATCAACCCGCGCATCCAGGCCGTCCTGGACCACGGCCAGTTCATCATGGGCCCGGAAGTCAAGGAACTGGAGGCCGCCCTGTGCGCCTATACCGGCGCCAAGCACTGCATCACCGTGGCCTCGGGCACCGAGGCGCTGCTGATCTCGCTGATGGCGCTGGGCGTGAAGGCCGGCGACGAAGTCATCACCACGTCGTTCACCTTCGTGGCCACCGCTGAAGTCATCGCACTGCTGGGCGCCAAGCCCGTGTTCGTCGACGTCGAACCGGACACCTGCAACATCAAGGCGTCCGAGATCGAGGCGAAGATCACCCCGCGCACCAAGGCCATCATCCCGGTGTCGCTGTATGGCCAATGCGGCGACATGGACGAGGTCAACGCGATCGCGGCCAAGCATGGCCTGCCTGTCATCGAGGACGCCGCGCAGAGCTTCGGCGCCAGCTACAAGGGCCGCAAGAGCTGCAACCTGTCGACCATCGGCTGCACCAGCTTCTTCCCGAGCAAGCCGCTGGGCTGCTACGGCGACGGCGGCGCGCTGTTCACCAACGACGACGAGCTGGCGCAAGCCATGCGCGAAATCCGCGTGCACGGCCAATCGGGCCGCTATTACCACACCCGCATCGGCGTGGGCGGCCGCATGGACACGCTGCAGTGCGCCGTGGTGCTGGGCAAGCTGGAGCGCTTCGACTGGGAAATCGCCCAACGCATCAAGATCGGCGCGCGTTACCAGCAACTGCTGGCCGATTTGCCCAACGGCGCGTGTACCGTGACCGTGCGCCCCGACCGCGACAGTGTCTGGGCCCAGTTCACCGTCATGGTGCCCAACCGCGAAACCGTCATCGCCCAGCTGAAGGAAGCCGGCATTCCCACCGCCGTGCACTATCCGCGTCCCATCCACGCGCAACCGGCCTATGAGCAGTACGCCGAGGGCGCCGGCGCCACGCCGGTTTCCGACGACCTGGCTGCGCGCGTCATGAGCCTGCCGATGCACCCGGATCTGGACGAAGCCACCCAGGACAAGATTGTTGCCGCGCTGCGCCAGGCCCTGAACTGATTTTGTCATGCCGAAGAAGATACTGACCGTACTGGGCGCCCGCCCGCAATTCATCAAGGCGAGCGTCGTCTCCGCAGCCATTGCGCAGCGCCCGGAACTGACGGAAGTCGTGGTCCACACGGGCCAGCATTTCGACGCCAACATGTCCGACGTCTTCTTCGACGAACTGGGCATGCAGACGCCCGCCCATCAACTGGACATCCACGGCGGCGGCCATGGCGACATGACCGGCCGCATGCTGATCGCGCTCGAACAGGTGATGCAGGCGGAAAAGCCGGACGTGGTGCTGGTCTATGGCGACACCAATTCGACCCTGGCCGGCGCGCTGGCGGCGGTCAAGCTGCATATTCCGGTCGCCCACGTGGAGGCCGGCCTGCGGTCGTTCAACCTGCGCATGCCCGAGGAAGTCAACCGCATCCTGACCGACCGCATTTCGCGCTGGCTGTTCACGCCCACCGACAGCGCCACGCGCCACCTGGCCGCGGAAGGCCAATCGGGCGAGAAAGTCGTACAGGTCGGCGATGTCATGTACGACGTTGCGCTGCACCACGGCGCGCGAGTCACGGCCGAAGGCCGGGCCCTGGCGGCCCACGGCCTGAAGCCGGGCGGCTATGTGCTGGCCACGATCCACCGCGCGGAAAACACCGACGACGCGCAACGCCTGACGATCATCGTGCGCGCGCTGCAGGCGTTGGCCGCCGAACGCCAGGTCGTCTGGCCGCTGCACCCGCGCACGCGCGGCATCCTGGCCCGCATGGGCCTGCTCGACGAGCTGGCGTCCACCGTCACCCTGCTCGAACCGGTCGGCTACCTGGACATGGTCCAGCTGGAAAAGTACGCCGCCCTCATCGCCACCGACTCCGGCGGCGTGCAGAAAGAAGCATTTTTCCATCGCATTCCCTGTGTCACGCTGCGCGACGAAACCGAATGGACCGAGCTGGTCGAGGCCGGCTGGAATCGCCTGGCGCCGCCGGTGTCCAGCACCGTTGTCGCGCAAGCGGTCCAGGACGCGCTGAGCGAACAGCCGCGCGACGTGCAGCCGTACGGCGACGGCCAGGCCGCACGGCGCATCGTGGACGCCCTGGCCGCCCGCTGATCCAACGCAGTACACGCACCGCCATGAATATCCTGCTGATCAACCATTACGCAGGCTCGCCCCGCTATGGCATGGAGTTCCGGCCGTATTACTTCGGCCGCGAATGGATAGAGCGGGGACATCAGGTGAAAGTGGCGGCCAGCACCGTCTCGCACATCCGGGCGCGCGCTCCCCAGGCGTCCGGCCGGCTCACGCGCGAGGACGTCGATGGCATCGAGTATCTCTGGTATGCCACGCCGCCTTACCAAGGCAACGGCGCGCGCCGCCTGCTCAATATGCTGCAGTTCAGCGCGCGCCTCTACGGGCTGCGCCGCGACCTTGGCAACTGGCGGCCGGATATCGTCATTGCCTCCTCCACGCACCCCTACGACGTCCTGCCGGCGGCGCGCCTGGCCCGCCAGACTGGCGCCCGCCTGGTGTTCGAAGTGCACGACCTGTGGCCGCTCACGCCCAGGCTGCTGGGCGGCTTCAAGGCCTGGCATCCGATGATCGCGTCGATGCAGTACGCGGAAGACTACGCATACCGGCACGCCGACCTGACCGTTTCCATGCTGCCGTGCGCGCTGCCTTACATGCGCGAGCGCGGGCTGGACCCGCGGCGGTATGCACACGTGCCCAACGGCGTGCCGGTGGCGGAGTACAGCTCGCCCGACTTCGATAACCCCGATTACCTGCGGGTGCGCGAACAGATCCGCCAACTGCGCGAACAATGCGACTTCGTGCTTGCCTACGCCGGCACGCACGGCCACGCAAATGCGCTGGACATGCTGCTGCAGGCGATGGCGCGCCTGCGCGACCAACCCATCGGCCTCCTGCTGCTGGGCGACGGCCCCGACAAGCCGGAGCTCAAGCGCCTGGCCGGCCAGCTCGGCCTGCGCAACATCGCCTTCGCCGACCCGGTGCCCCGCCCCGCCGTGCAGGCCGTGATGGCCGACATCGACGCGGCCTATATCGGCCTGCGGCGCAGCCCGCTGTTCCAGTTCGGCGTCAGCCCCAACAAGCTGTTCGACTACATGCTGTCGGCCTGCCCGGTGGTGCAATCGATCGAAAGCGGCAACGATATCGTGGCCGACGCCGGTTGCGGCGTGTCCGTGCCCGCGGAAGACCCGGCCGCCCTGGCCGCCGCCCTGCACGGCCTGCGCGCCCTGCCCGCCGCCGAGCGCCAGGCCATGGGCCGGCGCGGCCGTGACTACGTGCTCGCGCACCACGACTACCCGGTACTGGCGCAACAATTCCTCGACGCCGTGCAATCTGTCACGCCACGGCGCGCAGCCTCGCGCTAATCTGCGAGAATTGGCCGGTGCCGCCGGCGGCGCGCCCCTCATTTTCTACAGCGATCCAGCACCATGAGCGACTTCCTGCCCTTTGCCCTGCCCGATATCGGCGAGGCCGAAATCCAAGCGGTCACCGAATCCATGCGTTCGGGCTGGCTGACCACCGGCCCCAATGCCCGCGAATTCGAACGCGAGTTCGCGAGCTACGTCGGCGCCGACGTCGAGGCCGTGGCCGTCAACTCGGCCACCGCCGGCCTGCACCTGGCCCTGGAAGCCATCGGCATCGGACCAGGCGACGAAGTCATCACCACCACGCATACATTCACCGCCAGCGCCGAAGTCGCCCGCTACCTGGGCGCCGAACCCGTCCTGGTCGATATCGACCCGGCCACGCTGTGCATCTCGCCCGCCGCCATCGAGCGCGCCATCACGCCGCGCACCCGCGCCATCGTGCCGGTGCACTACGGCGGCCTGTCCTGCGACATGGACAGCATCCTGGCCATCGCCCGCAAGCACGACCTGAAGGTCATCGAGGACGCCGCCCACGCGCTGCCCGCCTCCTGGCAAGGCCAGCGTATCGGCAGCCTGCGAAGCGACCTGACCGTCTACAGTTTTTACGCCACCAAGACGCTGGCCACCGGCGAAGGGGGCATGGTGGTCACGCGCGACCCGGCCCTCGCCAAGCGCTGCCGTGTCATGCGGCTGCATGGCATCGACCGCGACGCCTTCGATCGCTTCACCTCGAAGAAGCCGGCGTGGTACTACGAAATCGTCGCCCCCGGCTTCAAGTACAACATGACCGACACGGCCGCCGCGATGGGCCGCGTCCAGCTGCGGCGCGTGCAGCAAATGCGCGACCGGCGCGCGCGGATCGCCGCGGCCTATGACCAGGCCTTCGCCGACCTGCCGCTGACGCTGCCCCCCTGCCCTGGCCGCACGCCGGGCGTCGAACGCGTGGCCCACCGCGGCGACGACGAGCACTCCTGGCATCTTTATGCCATCCGCATCCACCAAGAAGCGCCGCTCAAGCGTGACGACTTCATCGTGCGCATGACCGAGAACGGCATCGGGTGCAGCGTGCACTACGTGCCGCTGCACCTGCAGCCCTATTGGCGCGACCGATATGGTCTGACGCCGGACATGTATCCGCATTCCCAGTCCGCGTTCGAAGGCATGGTCAGCCTGCCGATCTACTCGCGCATGAGCGACGCCGACGTGCGGCGGGTCACCGAATCGGTACGGCAGCTTCTGCGCCCATGATCAAACGGCTGTTTGACGTCGTTTGCTCGGGCCTCGGTCTGATGGCGCTTCTGCCGCTGCTCGCCCTGATCGCGATTGCCATCAAGCTGGACAGCCCGGGACCGGTGTTTTTCCGTCAGGAACGTGTCGGCAAGGGCGGCGTGCCATTTCGCATCCACAAACTACGCAGCATGAGCGTGCGCCAGGACCCGCAGGCGAAGCAGATCACGGTGGGCGCCGACCCACGCATAACCCGCATAGGGAAGTGGATCCGCAAGTGGAAGCTGGACGAGCTGGTCCAATTGATCGATGTCTTCACCGGCAGCATGAGCCTGGTCGGCCCGCGCCCCGAAGTGCCCCGCTATGTGGCCCTGTATCCGGACGCGTTGCGCGACCTGGTTCTCTCGGTGCGTCCGGGAATTACCGACCCCGCGTCGATACGTTTTCGCAACGAAAACGAAATCCTGGGTCAATCCACCGACCCCGAGCGCACATACCGCGAAGTCATACTTCCCGAAAAGCTGCGCATCCAGGCCGAATATGTCCAAACGCGGACCTTTGCGGGCGACCTGAAAATCATTGGACAAACCCTGTTGGCCGTCGCCAGATAATCGGAAACTATTTGATACGCTTACTTCGCAGGGAAGACACGCCGCTCTCTGGAGATTGTGTTAATTTGAGTCGCACTTAATGGCGCGCTCCCGGCAGTGCCGTGTTGTCGCGTGCCAATGCAGCGGCGTCTCCCCGTCCAGCGTTCCTCAGGGTGTGCTCGGCCGTGCGCACCCACGATGGTTCGACGATTTATCTTGCTAAGTAACGTACCCATTCGCCAGTCGCCAGACTTCGCGCAAGGCGCTCCTGCCAGGATTGCCTTGCTGGGGCCGGCGCGCAGCATCCATACCATCCGCTGGGCAAACGGCTTGGCCCGGCGCGGCCTGCAAGTGCACCTGCTGTCGCTGGAAACGCCCGATCTCTCGCTGTACGACGAACGCATCACCCAGTATCGGCTTCCCTGGCGCGCACCGCTGGGCTATTTTCTGGCCGCGCCGCGCCTGCGGGGACTGCTCCAACGCATCGAACCGGATCTGCTCAACGTCCACTATGCCACCGGCTACGGCCTGTTGGCGCGCCGTGCCCGTTTCTCCCCTGTGCTGCTGTCCGCCTGGGGCAGCGACATTTACGAGTTCCCGAACGCCAGCACCTGGCACAAGGCATTGCTGCAGCGCAATCTCGACCATGCGACCGCCCTGGCTGCCACCAGTCACGCCATGCAGCGCGAAATGCGCGGCCTGACGCGACGCCCGATCTTCGTTACCCCGTTCGGCATCGACGAAACGCTGTTTCAACCGGCCCAATCCGCCCAGGCGCCAGCCGCGGACGGTCCCATCGTCATAGGCACCGTCAAGGCGCTGGAAGCCCACTACGGCATCGACACGCTGATCCAGGCCTTTGCGCTGCTCAGGCAGACCCTGGCGACCAGCCAGCCCGACATGGCCGAACGCCTGGTGTTGCGCATCTATGGCGCGGGAAGCCAGTTGCAGCGCTTGCGCGAGCAGGCCCAGGCCGCCCACATCGCGCATCTGGTGGAATTCAAGGGACGCATCCCGCACGCCGATGTGCCCGAAGCCTTGCGAGCGCTGGATGTGTATGTGGCCTTGAGCCGCATGGACAGCTTCGGCGTCGCCATTCTCGAGGCCTGCTCGTGCGCCCTGCCGGTCGTGGTGTCCAACGCCGATGGCCCGGCCGAGGTGGTGGTGGACGGCCAGACGGGCTACATCGTCGCCCGCGAGGACGCCCATGCCGCCGCCGACAGGCTACAGGAGCTGGTCCTGAACCCGGAGCTGCGGCAACGCCTGGGGGCCGCCGGGCGGGCCCGCGTGCTCCGCGAATACACCTGGAGCAAAAGCCTGGACATGATGCTGGACGCCTACGCCGAAACAGCCAGGCTTTACCGTGCGAACCAGCCCGCCTCCGTATGATGACCCTGCTTCCCCTGCTGGTCATCGCCAGCTATTCGATCATTCATCTGCTCGAGTATCTGAGCTACTACGCGCGCGTCGCGGGGCGCATGGCGGGCAAGCCCGTCACCGGCTACGCCATCCAGAACGCCACCACCACGATCACCCGGTTCTTCTACCTCGCCCTGATGCCGCTGCTGGGTTTCCTGGTCGACAAGCAGGTGCCCACCTCGCTCTACCTGCAGATGGGGTTGGCCGCCATGTTTGGCGCGGCACTGCTGTCCCTGGCGGGCTATTGGCTGCGCTACTCCTGGATCGCGCTGCTGACCAATGCCGTGCGCAAACGCGCGGGGCAGGCGCCGCTGCGCGTTGAAGAAATCCGGGCCACGCTGGAGACGCCGGCCAGCCTGCCGAAGAAACGCATCGCCCTGCTGGCCGCGATCGTGTTCCTTTGCTATTGCCTGGGCGTATTACTTTCATACTTTTTCGCGCTGGTGTTTCACGAGTATCGAAGTACGATTTCGCAACTGTCGGGGTTGATCAACGGCGTGGCAACCGTCCTGCTCACCTTTGTCCTGGAACCCCGCATTGCCGGCATCGTGGACGCGCGCCCGACCCATGACGTCTATCATGCGATCCAGGCCATGCTGAATGGCCGCTTGATCGCGATCGGCTTGTTGGCGCCCGCTCTTTTCTTCGGAGTTTGTATTGGCTTTGTCTAGCGCGCCGACCCGAGCCCTGGCTTGGCCGGACCTGTCCACGCCACTGGCCTTGTGCGCCGTCGCACTGGGCTTTTCCGGCTCGTCCATCTATGTGCTGGCGCCGCTGCGACCCTTTCATTTCGGCGCCGCGCTGATCCTGGCCCTGATCGCGCTCGACCGGCAATGGCGCCATGCCGTCCTCGATAGCGCCCTGACCCGCTGGCTGGCGGCAACCGCCGCGGTCCTGCTGATCCAGTTGCTGTGGGTGGAGCATACGGACCGTTATCTGCGTTTCCTGGCCTTCCTGCTGACAGGCGCCTGCTACGCCGTGCTCGCCGACGCAATGGTCCGCCGCCGCGTTGATTTCGTGGAGGGCCTGTACCCCATTGTCCTCTATTGGCTGATCACAGCCGCCATTCCCATCTACGACGCCTGGACCGGTTCCGGTCGCTTCCGGATGAGTTATCCCCTGACCGGCGGCGTCTGGTACAACATCAACGACATGGCCACGGCCTTGGTTTTCGCCAATCTCATCTGGCTCCTGATCAAGCGCAAGCTGTCGTTCCCGCTGTACCTCACCTGTTGGTTCTATGCCCTGGCCATGAACCGCCGCACCATCCTGCTGGCCGCAAGCGTGCTGGGGCTGCTGTACCTGCTGGGCTACGCGCGGCGCCTTGGACACGGCAACCGGGCGCTGCTGGCCGGCGCGCTGCTTGCGACCTCGGCCGCGGCCCTGGTGCTGCACCATGGCAGCTTCCAGTTCGGCACCCTCCCCTCCCTGGCGCCCAGGGCCCAGGTGGGGGCCGGCGCCGTACTGACGCCGGCATCCACCGCCGCCGCGAGCGAGACAGTCCAATCCGCTCAGGCCAGCGAGGACATGCCTCCCGTGGACGAGATCGGCGTAGTCGCCAATAACGGCGACCACTCGACCGCTTATCGGGTCCAGCTATTGCTGGACATGTACGCGCAAATCCGCGAGATGCCGTGGTGGCAATGGGCATTGGGCCTGGGCCTGGGGCAATTGAACCTGATGTGGCCGGCGACGGACGCCCAATGGGCATCGCCCCATTTCTTTTGGTTCGAAATGTTTTTTCATCTGGGCCTGCTGTGGGTGGTGTTCCTCGGGTGGCTGTTGGTGCGCTCGGACAGTACCGGACGCATCTGTTTGATAACCGCCGCGATTGCCGGCATGGCCCCGAGTTCCATGATTTATCTGCAGCCCTTCTGGTTTCTGGTCGGCGTCAGCGTGGCGGTCTTGCCACAGAAAAATGGCGCCCCGGCCGGTCCAGGTGCATTTCCACAGCACGCTAGTCGGTAAAATCCGCAAACCGCCTGCTTCCCCCTTATCGCATCGTTCGCCGCAGTCATGACTCTCCCCTATGCCATCCGGCGCCTCTTCGTCGACCTGCCGCGACCGTTCAAGCAGATGCTGGCGATCGTGCTGGATGCCGTAATCCTGCTGGGTACTTTCCACCTGGCGCTATGGCTGCGTTTCGAGCTGTTCTTCCTGACCGACCAGTATCTGTTCCTGTCCTTGCTGGCCTGCGCGGGCGGCATTGCGGCCCTGGCGGCGTTCGGCGTCTACCTCTATATCCTGCGCTACATGAGCGAGCGGGTGCTGGCCGCCATCCTGGGGGGAATCGTGGTCTCGGTCATGGTCGTGACCGCCGGGAACACCTTCCTGCAACTGGCCACCATCTCGCGTGGCGTGCTGGTCCTGTATGCCGCGCTCGCCCTGGTGGGCCTGATCGGGGTGCGGCTGATTGCCCGCAAACTGCTGTTTCCCGCCGACCACCACATGGCCGATCCGCGCACGCCGGTGCTGATCTACGGCGCGGGCGGGGCCGGGTCGCAGCTGGCCATGGCACTGCGCGCGGGGCCGCATTACCGTCCCGTCGCCATGCTGGACGACGACAAGCGCAAGCACCGCCTGGTCGTCAACGGCCTGCGGGTCTACCCGCCCGAACAGCTGCCCAAGCTGATCGACCGCCACAACATCCGGCAGCTGCTGATCGCGATGCCTTCGGCGCCCCCCAAGCAGATCCGCAGCATCGTCGAGGCCGCCGAGCCGTATCGCCTGCGCATCCGGCTGGTGCCAAGCATGCGCGAACTCATCGACCCCACCAACGGCGTGCGCCTGCGCGACGTACAGGTGGAGGACCTGCTCGGACGCGATCCGGTCGCGCCCATCGACACCCTGCTGGGCCGCTGCGTCACCGACCGGGTCGTCATGGTCACGGGCGCCGGCGGCTCCATCGGTTCCGAACTGTGCCGCCAGATCCTGGCCTTGCGGCCCCGCAAGCTGGTGCTCTTCGAGATCGCCGAACCGGCGCTCTACGCCATCGAACAGGATCTGCGGCAGCGCGTCGGCGAGCGCAACATCGAAATCGCCGGCGTGCTGGGATCGGTGCGCGACGCCGCCCACTGCCTGGCCCAGTTGCAGGAGCACGGCGTACAGACCATTTATCACGCCGCCGCGTACAAGCACGTGCCCATCGTCGAGCACAATGTCTCCGAGGGCATACGCACCAATGCCTTCGGCACGCTCAACATGGCTGAAACCGCCATCCAGGCAGGCGTGCTCGATTTCGTCCTGATCTCCACCGACAAGGCCGTGCGCCCCACCAATGTCATGGGCGCCTCCAAGCGCCTGGCCGAACTGATCCTGCAGGCGCACGCGCAGATCCAGGACAAGACCCGCTTCTCGATGGTGCGCTTTGGCAACGTGCTGGGCAGCTCCGGCAGCGTCGTCCCGTTGTTCCGGCGCCAGATCCTGGACGGCGGGCCGATCACGCTCACCCACCCCGAGATCACGCGCTACTTCATGACCATACCCGAAGCCGCGCAACTGGTATTGCAGGCCGGCGCCATGGGCGAATCCGGCTCGGTATTCGTGCTGGACATGGGCGAACCGGTATTGATCCGAGAGCTGGCCGAACGCATGGTGCGCCTGTACGGACTGACGGTAAAGAACTCGGACCAGCCGGATGGCGATATCGAGATCCGCATTACCGGCCTGCGGCCCGGGGAAAAGCTGTACGAAGAACTGCTGATCGGGGAAGACTCCCGCGAAACCCTGCATCCCCGCATCATGCGCGCCACGGAATACAGCCTTCCGTACGAAACCCTCATGGGGCAATTGCGCATGCTCGATCGTTCGCTGCAAATGTGCAGCCCGCGGCAAGCGGCGGAATTGCTGGGCCAGATCGTACGGGAATATGCTTCGGTCACGTACGCCTAGCCAGCCAGGCTTCGCCACCCCCGCGCAAGGCCCTAGAACTCGCCGATAAGGTCGGCCAGGGTCCGGTGATTGGCGCTGGTATTGAAATAGGCCAGCTGGGTCTCGCGAGCCGCCTCGCGCATCGCCTGGTAGCGCTGCGGGTCGTCCAGCAGGTGCAGCATCTCGCGCGCCACGGCGTCCACATCGGGCTGCTCGGGCAGCGTAAGACCGCCACCGTGGCGCAGCATTTCGGGTATGCCCCCCACGCCCGTGGCCATGACGGGAATGCCGAACGCCATCGCCTCCATGATCGAAACCGGCTGCCCCTCGGACTGGCTCAGGTTCACGAAAAAGCTGACCGGCCGGGTGGCATACCAGCGGCGGATATGCTCGTTGGGGGCCTCGCCGGCAAACTGCACCGACAGATTGGCGGGGCCCGCGAAATCCACGGGCAGACCCGCTTCTTCGCGCCGGCAACCGAAATGCACCCATACCACCTTGACCGACGGTTGAGCCTCGGCCACGGCCGCCGCCAACTGACCGATCAAGGGCAGGCGCTTATTGGGCGTGGGATACGAACAGGAAACCAGCACGATACGGCCCGCTTCCGGGCCGGGGTTCTCGTCCGACTCGTGCGCAACGCCCAGCGGAGAAACCACGGTGCGGCCCACCGAGGCCGGGTAGCGCTGCTCCAGATAGGCACGCGCCTCTTCGGATAGCACCACGACCCGGTCCAGCCGCGGTAGCGTCATTTCACGGTAGGGGATATACCCTTCATTATTGGGGCGATCCTCGTACAAGTCGTAGCCATGCGCACGGGTCAGCCGCCGCGCGTGGGTTCCCGGCAGCAGCGATATGCCAGTCGACTCCCCTTTGAACCAGTATGTGTACAGCACGTCGTAGTCGCGCAATGCCGACTGCATGCGCAACGTGTTGGTCGCCCGCACGCTTTCCTTGAAAAAGTGCCCGACGTAGCGCAGCCGGCCGCGTCCAAGGCACCGCCAGGCCTCGCGCCAGAAATAACCGCGGAACATCATCCACAGGACCGTAGCGGGTAGCTGCCAAGGGCGGTACAAGTGCGCCAGACGCCGTTCCACCCCTACCCCTTCGGGCAGGTCCGGATCGACCTCGGTCACCTCGCGCACAGGGACGAGCGTCACCTGGTGCCCATACGCCAGCAATGCCCTCAGTTCCGGCAGGATGAACGACCGCTCCCGTGCATAGATGTCGGGGTATCCATTGGTAATCAGCGCAATGCGTCTAACCGGCATGCTGGCGGACTCGCTCAAAGAAATCTAACCGCGCGCACTCCTTGCCCGAAAAACCCAGCCGGGACTCGATGTCCCCGCGATCGGGCAATCTGCCTCGCCATTGCGTCACGAAATTGCGGACGTTCTCAATATTCCGATCAATATTGTCTTCAGTATTGCCTATATTCAACCAATAGGCAGCGCCGTCGAGGTCCGGGTCATCATAACCGCCCACCACCGGAATTCCATGCGCCAGATATTCGCGTGTCTTCAACGGCGCGGCCTGCTCCATGCCCTTGCGGTGCAAGGCCAAGGTGCCCAGTGCAACGTCGGTGGCGGCATAGCGGGCCGCCAGGTCTTCGTCGAACAACGCGCCGTGGAAATACAGATTCGGCGGGCCCGCCAGCTTCAGACCAGGAACCACCACGTCAAAATCATATTCGGGCATGAGCGTTGCCAGGCGTACCATCTTGTCCGCTCCCAACCACGGCTGGCCAGGAGAGCCTACCAGCAACAGCCTCGCTCGCGTATTAATCGGCGCGGCGCGCGGCACTGCCGCCGTAAAATCGTAGCCATTACTGATGACCACGCCTTCCGCCTGCGTCGCCGGCACCGTGGCGAGCAATTCCGGCGTGACCGCGATAATACCCCGCGCCTGCCGTGGAAAATACTTTGACGAAATAATTTCCAGCAGATACTTGATTTTCGAACTGGAACGATATTCGTTCCTGGCAATCGAGTTGTATTCGATTATCAGCGGCGCGCCCCGCAGCGCGCGCAACGCCCCCGGCCACCACAGCATCTGCCGAGCATAAATCACGTCAGGCCGCCAGGCTTGTAGGAAGTCGGAGATACGCCCGCTGGACAGCATGGCCCCCACCATCGGGCCGCCTGGGCGGCGCTGGCAAAGAAACTCAACCTCACCGAGAGCCGACGGGGCCGGCGAACGCAGCACGAAATGCCGCACCTGATTCCCAGCTGCGCGCCAGAAATTTGCCTGAGCAAGTATTTTTTTACCAACGCCCGTCCGGGTGTCCGGCAATTCGAAGGTCAGATACGCAATTCTCATGTCGCCGCGCCAGCAAAGCCCGGCCATGATAGCATCGCTCACTCAATATACAGGCCCATTTCCTACTCAATGGCCGACATCTCCTTGCTTACGTCCTGAAATCATGTGCGGTGTATTGGGCGCCTGGTGGCGACACCACGACGATCGCGACGACGCGCGCTTTGCCGCCGGACTACGGAAGCTGGCCCACCGGGGCCCCGACGATTGCGGCAGCGAACAGTTTGCAGCGCCCAGCGGACGCCTGTCGCTGGGCCATACCCGGCTGGCGGTCATCGACCTGAGCCCAGCCGGCCACCAACCCATGCATGGCGACGCCGATCGCCTGACCGTCGTATTCAACGGTGAAATCTACAATTACCGGGAACTGCGATCCGAGCTGCAACAAATTGGCGCAATCTTCCGCGGCGACAGCGACACAGAGGTATTGCTCGCAGCCTGGCAACAGTGGGGCGCCGCCGCGCTACGCCGCTTCAAGGGTATGTTCGCCTTCGCGCTGTACGATCGCCGGCAACAGACGCTCACCCTGGCGCGGGATGCCTTCGGCATCAAGCCGATGTACTACCACGCGGCCCCGGAACGCCTGCTGTTCGGTTCGGAACTGCCGGCCGTCCAGGCCCTGCTGCCGCACGCCCCGCGCCTGAACTGGCAACGCGCCTATGACTACCTGGCGTATGGACAGTACGACCAGCCGCCGGATACCTTCATCGCCGGCATCCGGCAACTGCCGGCCGGCCACCTGCTGACGCTGGACCTGCGCACGGGCCAGGCGGACGAACCCACGGCGTGGGATACCCCAGCGTCGCAGGAATGCCGGCCCATCGGGTTCCAGGAGGCGGCCGAGGAACTGCGCGCCCGCTTCCTGGACAATGTCCGCCTGCACTTGCGCAGCGACGTCCCGATCGGGGCGGCGCTGTCCGGCGGTATCGACTCCTCGGCCATCGTATGTGCCATGCGCTGGCTGGAACCTGACCTGCCCATCCAGACGTTCAGCTTCATCTCCGGCGATACGCGTCGCTCGGAAGAGCGCTGGGTCGACCTGGTGAACCAGCATTGCTGCGCTACCGGCCACAAGATACATATTGCCCCGCACGAACTGCTGGACGACCTGGACGACCTCATCCGCGTGCAGGGCGAACCCGTGGGCAGCACCAGCATCTATGCCCAGTACCGGGTTTTCAAACTGGCGCGCGAACATGGCGTCGTCGTGACCCTGGATGGCCAGGGCGCGGACGAACTGCTGGGCGGGTACGGCGGATACCCGACCGAGCGTCTCGCCAGCCTCCTGGAGACCGGCCGCCTTGGCGCCGCCGCCAGACTGCTGAGGCAGCAAGGCCGCGGCGCGGCCGCCCGCCTGGCGCAGGCCGCCGCCCTGGCCGCCGGCAGCCGCCACTTGGCCAACCTGCGGCATGCCACGGGAAGACAACACGCTCCCTCATGGCTGGATGCGCGGATCTTGCGCGACCATGGCGTGAGCATGCGCGAACCCGTGCATGCCTGGGCAGCCGCCACGCCCCGGCGCGGGCGCCGCCTCGCCAACGAACTGGCGCATTCGCTGTATCACCGCGGCCTGGGCGCCCTGCTGCGGCATGGCGACAGGAACTCCATGCGCTTCTCCGTCGAAAGCCGCGTGCCCTTTCTCACCCGGGATCTGGCGGAATTCTCCCTTGGCCTACCGGAACGCTATCTCGTCTCTGACGACGGCCAGACCAAGCACATTTTCCGCAAGGCAATGCGTGGGATTGTTCCGGATTTGATCCTGGATAGGGATGATAAAATCGGCTTCGCGACCCCTGAGCAACAGTGGATGCAGGCTACAGCGCCCCAGATGCGCCAATGGCTGGTGGACGCCGCGGACATTCCATTTCTGCGCAACGCCGAAGTCACGACGCAGTTCGACGCCATGATCGCCGGCGCAACGCCGTTTTCCTGGCAGGCATGGCGCTGGGTGAATTTCCAGCGGTGGATGCAGCACGCTGCGGTTTTGTCATAAGGCAAGTGCGGCTGCACAGCGACGGGCAGCCGGCGAAAAACCGGTGTCTTCGCATCGAACGCAAGGGAACGGCGCTGATGCCCGCTCATACGCCGCCAAGGCAGAGGATTTCGTTGTCGAATCCATGCACAAGTTCGCCGAATAAAGCGAAATAGGAGGAGACATGAAACTGCAAAAACTCACCCCATCCAGCCAACCTGCCATTGTTGTGGCAACAATTATCGCCGTGGGGCTTCTGCTGATGGGCCTTCTGACCGCACCTGCCCTTGAGGCGCAAGACGACCGCTCAGGCCAGGATTCCAGCCGTTCCATGAAAACGCTGACCGTCGACACGGCAGGGTTGAGCTGTATGACCCCGGAGTTGGTTCGGCAAATCAAAACCGATCTCCCCAATATCGCCGACGCCTATAATGAGTGCCGTGCCGAAATCATCGAGCGTACCAAGAATATGGAACTCGACGATCTGGGCCATCGGGTGGTTTTCGCCACTATCGCCACAAACGCTTCGGCACCTTTTGGGAGCTTCTCCGCCTATAAGCTACCCGATCTGCTGACGGCGCCCTCTTTGACCTCGGACAATTATCTGCTGTTGCTCGGCAACTATCTGGACGCTCTGCACGTGACCCCCAGGCGAGGCCAAATGCGAATGCTAGGCTTTGACGGCGGCGCGGCGGGCAATTATGCGCAAGGGATGATCAGCCTCGCGGGAACCAGTTTGCTGCTCGACCCCACCGTCGGGATGGTAGTGAAAATCGGATTCGACGATTTGTTGAGTGGTCACCGGGCCGCAGCGCGCGACTTCGTAATCGCCTATATGCACGACGACCCCGGCATTACCGCCGTGATGAAAAGAATCTCCAACTCTGTCTACAATGGCCTGTACAAGCCATCCGATTTGTTGTATTACTTTTTTAGCCCCGAATATTTCATGGCTTTCAATGGAATTATTCCCGCTACTCAACTAAGAAATACATACCCGCCACTCTTGCGGTTCCCTACCCCGGGCGCAGCTTCGCTGGCAAAAGCCCAAGCTCAGCACAAGCAGGCAACTCCCTAGCTAATGCGACGGACATTGAGCAGCCTGTATTAGTGGCGTGCTTGGCGTTGACGATCAGGATCATTTCTAGGCTTAAAGAGCGTCGGTCTCAACGCTCTCAATACTGTATCTACCATGAATCGCAAGAGCTACACCATCGGCTTGCTGCTGACTCTACTGGTCTGTTCCGGTTTCGGCGGCTACGCTGTTCAACGCGCCACATCAGCAACGCCCGCCGCATCCGATTCCACGGCGCCGGCCACCACGGCTGAATCCACTGCCTCCGATGGTGTGCACACCGGCGCTCCCCTACCGGTGCCCGGACTTGCCATGCCTTCAGGTTATGACGGCAGTCGGCTCCCCTGTACTCAGAAGGAATCGATGGAACGCTACGCTTGTCTGATCAGAACTGCGGGCGAAGGTGCAGCCAACGTTACGCCCGGAGGCAAGAGCGAACCAGGCAGCATCACGCCTCTGGCGCAGATGTTTGTGGTAACGGAAGCGATGAACCTTATCCGCACACTGGCCAGCAGCGCACGCTACAGCTGGAATCAAAGCACGCTAGGCGCAGATTTCATCAAGCCCAACATGTCCCAGCAGGAAATTTGCCTGGACGGTGGCTTTGGCATTTGCGGCAACCATCAATACCTCTTTCTCGAGTTCATGCAACGCCTCGGCATAGAGGCCAGATCGGTAGGATTCTGGTACACAGACCCCAATTCCAATAGCAGAGCCAGTCATGCAGCGGCGGAGGTATTCATTGACAAGAAATGGCGCTATGTGGACATTACCTGGGGTTCGCTATGGCTCGCGAAACCGAATGATTTACTGTCGGCCGTCTCGTTGGACGAGGTTCTGGCCGGCAAAGGTCATCGGTTTACTGGAACCACGGATGTCTGGTATATCGCGCAACGAATGGTCAAGTACGACCCTTTCATCTACTTGAAAGGTCGCGACCTGCAGATAACGCGAGATGGAGGGGGTTTACTTCAAATAAGGCTGGCTGACCAAGCAGAGAAATTTGCGCACATGCCGAATTATGTGGGCACCGTCCCGGAACGCGCCCCGCTGGAAATGCAGGTCTCATCGAGCCGCAAAAACGCTGAACTGCAGGTCAGTATTTCCGGCATGGCAGGCTGTACGCAGTCGTACCTACAGATCGGCGACGAGAAGTTCGATATTCGCCCCGGTACCATACGTACCAATACGTTCCAACAGAAGGATCGTATTTCGATCGATGGCCCCGATCCACATTGTTACGTAGTCCTCTCGTCGATCGAGTCAGTACGATCGGTGAAACGCGCTAGCGCCCAGCACTAGGTCGGCCAGGGCCACTCCTGCACGAACCCCATCTATCTGCGAAGAGCAGAAAGCGCGACGGTTCGGGTAGGGCCGGGCCTCCTACCCGTCGCCAAGCCGACGTTGCCAGCGCAGCTTGTCCCTGAGCGCCAGATCATTGATGCGCCCCCGGACCCAGGCCATCATGGCATGCCTCCTCTTTCTTGAGAAGACCATGCTGAGTTTGCCGGGCCGGGAACTGTTCGGGCTCCGGAGTCTATCCCAGACTCTTACTTGCCGTAAGCGGCCAACTCCGAATTATGCTTCTGCATAATCCGTTCGATTATGGCCAAGTTAGCCTTGGTCCACTCAATGGTCCTGCGCAGGCCCTCGTCAATTGACACCTCGGCGGCAAAACCCAACTCACGACGCGCCTTCTCCGGGCTGCCAAAACGCTTGCCCGAATTATCCCAGGGACGCTTCGGCAGACGATCCAGCTCCGTTTCATTCCCGGTGATCTCATTGATCTTGGCAGCCAGATCCGCAATGCTGGTTTCCTTGCCGCTGGCGATGTTGTAGACACCGCCCGGCGTGCCGTCCGCCGCACAGGCGATCAACCCGTTGGCCACGTCCTCGACGAAAATGAAGTCGCGAGTCGCCACGCCGCCGTTCTCCAACGGCAAGGGCATTCCCTTGAGAGCCTTGTAGACAAAGGTCGGCGTCACGTTGCGCCACACCGTGGCGGGCGTGCCGCGCCAGCGGCCCGCACCCAGGATTTCTCCCGGACCGTACACATTCTGGAAGCGCGCGCGCACCGTCGGCAATTGGTGCTGCTTGTGATAATAGACGGAGTAGAACTCGCCGAAAATCTTCGACATCGAATACGGACTGTCGTTGTTGTGCAGCGACACGATGTCGGTTTCTTCGGTTGCCTTGGCGTCGTCGAAGGTCTTCTCCGCGATCGAGCAACCCGCGGCGGAATACACCACTTTCTTCAAGCGCTTGAAATGCTTCAAGCGCTCATACAGCTTCAGGGTCGTCAGCGTGTTGTTCTCATGATCGGCGAGCGGATCATGGATGGAGCTCTGATTGCCGTGATAAGTCGCGAGGTGGAACACGTAGTCGTATTCATCCTGCAGCGACGCCAGCAAGGCGTCGTCCGTGATGGACGTCTCGGAGAAGCGCACGGCGGGGTGATCCGGCACATTGATCTTCTCGGCCGACAGCAAATTGTCGACGACATGCACCTGGTTCACGCCCAGCTCGAGCAGGCGTTTGACCAGATTGCTTCCAACGAAGCCGGCGCCGCCGACGACCATGACGTTGGTATTGGCTAATTTCGATGCATTCATGATTACTGGCAACTCTTCAGGTCTTGGGCGCGGACAGGTGGCTGAAAATGTCCGTCACACCATATTTGTCGTACCAGGCCAGTTGCCCGGTAATCGTGTCCTTGAAATCGACCTTGGCCTTCCAGCCGAATTCCGTCTCGGTCTTCGAGGGATCCAGGACCACGCTGGGCACATCGTCCGCCCCCGGAGCAACGACAGGCACGGGTTCGGCCAACGTGGCGCCAACATAGTCGAGCACGACGTCAAACACCTCTTTGATCGAATGCCCTTCGCCGGTCGACACGTTGAAGACCCCGGTCGGCCGTCCTTCCTGCAGACTCAGGTCGGCAATCGCCAGGAAATCCGACATATCGAGGAAGTCGCGCACCGTATCGCTGCAGAAACACTTCTGCCCCGCCTTCAGGCGCTTGTAGAAGGTCGGGATCGGGCCAATGGCAAGACGCGGCCCGGTGACGTTGGCCAGGCGCAGCGACACCACGGGCACGTCGCTCATCATCAGGAACGCTTCACCCGCCGTCTTGGAAATGCCGTAGCTGGTAAAGGGGGCCGTCGGGCTGTCGATCGGAATCGGTACCGTCGCCGGGCGTCCGTAGCACAGCGCGGTCTGGAAATTCAACAGGCGCTTCACGCCGGCCTTCGATGCCGCCTTGGCCACGTTGATCGAGCCCTGCACATTGGTCGCGGCGTCCTCGGCCCAGTCGTCGGGATCCTTGTACGCGGCCGCGCTGTGCACGACATGCGTCGGCTTGAACGAATCGAACGCGCGTTCGAGCAAGCCGGCGTCCGTGACCGAGCCTTCGATGACGCTCAATCCGGCCACGGGTGGCAGAACCTCCCGCTTGCCGGTCGCGAAGTTGTCGATGACCAGGATTTCGTGGCCCTGCGGCAACCAGTGCTCGATCAGGTTCGAGCCCAGGCAACCCGCGCCTCCGGTGATCAGAATACGCATGGGATCACTTGTTCTCGTTGATCTTCAAATGGGTGTAGCCACCCGAAACACCATACTCGCGAAAATACGCCACGGCAGCGGCGACGGTCTCTTTGAGCGGCGTGAACTCGATCTTGCCGAAGTCCTGGATGGTGCGCGACGGATCCAGCAGGATCGACGGCGCATCGTCCGGCCCCAGCTCGCGGATCTCGGGTTCCGGATAGGACGGCAGAGCCATGGCCTCGACGACGGCGTCGTACAGTTCCTTGATGGCGACGTCGGTGCCCGACGAGAAATGATAGGCGCCGTGCCCGACGCCGTCGACGGCACGCACCGTCGCGCGGGCCAGGTCCTTGACGAAGACGAAATCACGGCGGGCCTTGGTCACGAAGCACTTCTTGCCTTCGGACAGGCGCTGGAAGAAGATCGGCAGCGGGCCGCTGACGTTGCGCGGACCGACCACGTTGGCCAGGCGGAAAGTCACGAAATCCAGGCCCGAATACTCCAGATAATCCTCGTTCGCCGACTTGGAGATCGCATAGCTGCTGTTGGCCGGGTTGCGCGGATGATCCAGGCGCACCGGCTGCTGGATCGGCTTGACGCCGTAGCACAGGGCGGTCTGGAAATACACGAAGCGGCCGACATTGTTCTTCTTCGCCGCTTGAACGACGTTCGAACCGCCGACGCAATTGGTCAGCGTATCGTTGTACCAATCGTCGGGATCCTTGTACGACGCGGCGGTATGCACGACCGCGTCAGGCTGCAGGTCGCCGATCAGCTGGTTGACCAGGGCGTGGTCGGCAATCGACCCTTCGACGAACGTGAGATTGGGATGGTCCTTGAGGTGCTCGCGACGGCCGGTGGCGAAATTATCGATCCCAACCACCTTGTCGCCACGCTCGAGCAGGAGCTCCGCGATGTGCGAGCCGATCTGGCCGCAAATACCCGTAATAAATACTTTCTTCATGACTGTGCCTCAATGCTTGATTTGTTGCCTAGATTGTTTGCCTGTGTACATCATGGAACTGCTGTTGCCAAAGTTCCAGGCTCAGGAATGCCCAGATATTGCGACTGAACAGCCCCTCTTGCTCCATCATTTTCTCGATATCGAAACCGGGGGCCAAATAGGCGCGGCTGCGCGCATTCTGGCTCCGGAACGTGTCAAGAATGAACTCGCGCGCTTTGCCGCCTTTGCGCATCCAGACTTGCAGCGGAACGGGGAATCCCATCTTGTCCTTGCGCTCACGGATCGCCTGGGGAAGCATATCCTGGAAAGCGACGCGCAGCAGGCGCTTCAATTCGCCGTTCTGGAATTTCACATTGGCGGGCACCGTCGCGACCAATTCGATCAGCTTGTGATCAAGGAACGGCACGCGCGACTCGATGCCGTGCGCCATGCTCATCCGGTCTTCTACCTGCAGCAAGGCTGGCAGCAGCGTCTTGAAATCGAAATGGGTGATCGAATCGAAGTATGATTCCTTGCCGACATTCTTGCCCCAGAATATCTGCTTGAAATCATCGAACGAGGATGCGATACCCTCGAACATCCCCCAGTTGACGACGTTTCCGAAGGTATTGGAGCGGTTGATCAGACGATAATAGCGCTTGTCCCGTGAATCAAAAATCCCCTCAGCCATGAACTCCTGAATCAGGGGCTTGTAATTGCGCAGCGTACGGAGATTTGGAATGATGGATTCATAGGTGACGATGTAATTGCCGTCGTGCATGGTGCCGTCCAAGGCACCCTTGATGCATTGTTCCCAGTATGCGATCAGATACCGGGCGTAACCCCCGAACATCTCGTCGCTGCCCTGTCCGCCCAATACCACCTTGACATGATCCTTGGCCAGGCGCGACACAGCGTATTGGGGGAACGAACCAGGCCCGGCCACCGGCTGGTCAAGGTGATAAATTACCTTCGCGATATCGTTGACGAAATCGTCTTCGGTGATATCCACCTGATGCAACAGGATATCGTGCTCGTCCGCCAGGGCCTGCGCATAACGAGACTCGTCGAAGGCGTCGCCCAGAGCGAATTTCCCCGTAAATCCCTGGAAACGGGAGCTCCTACGCCCATGACGCGCCATCGCCGCGACCAGGCTCGAATCGACACCACCACTGATATAGGCGCCAACCTCGACGTCGCTGCGCATGTGCATATCGACCGAATGCTGCAGCTTCTCTCGCACCTGTTCGACGAAATACTTTTCGGTATGATCCCAGTCGAGATCGTATTGCACTTCCCAGTATTGCCGCTGTTTCAGTTCCAGGTCGCGCCCAACATAGCCGCAGTGTGCCGGTTTGAGCTGGCGCACACCGGCAAATAGCGTCTTCTCACCCAGGCAGAACTGAAAGGCAAAATAGTCATGCAGCGCATTGGCATCAGTCTCGACGCGATTCAGGAACGGCGTCAGCGCTTTGACCTCCGATCCAAAATAGAACCCGCCCTGGACACAGGCATAGTAGAAAGGTTTGATACCGAAGCGATCGCGCGCCACGAACATCTCACCGCGCTTCGCATCCCAGATCGCGAAGGCGAACATACCCTCCAGACGATCCACGCAGCGTTCGCCCCACTTCTCGTACGCACGCAGAATGACTTCAGTATCCGAGGTCGTCTCGAAACTGTCCTCACCGAGCTCTCGACGCAATTCTATATAGTTATAGATTTCGCCGTTATACGTTATGACGTTACCCGAATTGCCGCGCATGGGCTGCGCGCCCGACACCAGGTCGATAATGGACAGACGCACATGTGCCAAGCCCAATCGCCCCTGCGGGTCTATCCATGTGCCATGCCCGTCGGGGCCTCGATGCTGCTGGCGTGCTATACCTACTTGAAGCTGTTGTTCGATCGCACTGACCGACTTCCCCTGGTGCCAAAGAGCGCCGAATATTCCGCACATATATTGTCAATAAGGCTGATTGTCTGAAAATAGCTTGCCAGCCCTTTCAGGCCACGGCAGGCACGAGTGTAGCAAGTCGTCCGATCCTGTAAGGCAGCGGCTAGCCGCGAAACCTGGCGATCAATTTCAACAGCATTGGCTTCAACGCCGACTTGGCCGGCGTCGGTAGCATCCCCCACAAGCGGGACAGGGTGCGCTTCCAGACCGGGCGAGGATCGACACCAGCGCCAACCCCGTCCCCAATACCGGCCACATTGATACTGAACGACTCATGCTTTCCTGGCAGGGCCGACAGAGATGCCAACGCAGTGTACAGCGGCGCGCTTACCGCCTCCCAGTGGAAATGCTGCCGGAAGTATCGCCGGCCACACTCGCCCTCGCGCTGTCTCAATTGGGCGTCGACAGCGTAATGGTCGACGACGCGCACCAGTTCGTCACCGTGCGCAAAATCCACAACGCTTCCACATCCCGCCAGGGAAATCTCCTGCGCCACGAATTCCAACCTATTGGCCAATATGGGCAAGCCCGCCGCCATATACTGCGACAGCTTGTTTGGACTGCAATATTTGCTGTTCAACGTAGTCGGCTCGTACGGCACCAGCCCGACATCCGCCTGCGCCGCTGCCGCGACCAATGCGTTTTCGGCAACAGCCTCGGGAAAGAATATCCGGGTACCCAGCAAGCCAGTCCGCTCGGCCAACCGCTCCAGTTCGCGCTTATAGGGCCGGTCCGGTCCGCGCAATTGCAGGATCGCACTCGGATGGGTACGGCCCCACGCCTCGATGAGCAACGCCAGTCCCCTGCCGGGCATGAAGTTCCCCTGAAACAGAAACACGCACTCGTCCCTTGGTGCATGCTGCGGCGCCGGCTCCGTGGCGGCCTGGAGTGGCTCGCAGTTGGGCACCGCCTCGAAGGAATGGCCATAAAAATTCGACATGTGCGCGGCCAGTTGAGGCGACACCGAAATCGACTTGTCCACTTCCGACAGCAGGCGACGCTCGAGGCGCTGCCACAATGCAACCTCCCAAGGCGCCGTGGCAGGTCCCAGTGAAGTAGGCCAGAACTCGTGCGCGTCGTACAGGACCGGGATCCCATACAGCCGCTTGAGCACGACAGCGGCGATCAAGGAGTCGAAATCCGCAGCGACTATTGCCGAGTATCCGGACGCATTCATTGCGGCAGCAATAAGCGCCTGGCTCGTACGGCGCAAATAACTGCACATCCAGTTGAACTCATAGGCCCGCTCAGCGGTCACACCGCCGTCCACCAGCACGTTCAACTGGGCTTGCGACATCTGCTCCAGCATCCGCAAGCGGCAAAGGACATCCAATCCGGCCCCCTGCTCATCCTGCATCAATGCCAACCGCTCCCAGTCGGCGCCAGTGCCCCTGGGCTGCGTGATTTCCAACCCGCCCTGCGCGCGTTGGCGGACAAGGGGAGCGGCGATATCGTCCGCCACCCCCATCACATGCACACGAATGCCGGCAGGCGCGAAATCGGCAACCCAGCCTATCCGTGGGTCGGCGGCGGGCGGATGCGCGCACAGCAACAACACGTTGTCGCGCCCGTCAGCCGGCACGCGCCGAGTAGGCGCCGCGCGGTTCGGCTTGCGCTCCAACGCCTCGGCCACAGCCTGATCCAACTCCCCGATGAAATGCTTCATTGAATAGATCGGATTGGCGATGATTTCGTCATAGACACGATCGACGATTTCACCCCGCAGCCGTGGATCGAGCACATACTCGCACACCTGCTGGAAATTACCGAGATCCTTGCGCAGCGGCACGAAATGCTTCCAGGGCTGGAAAATGTCGGAATAGCGGCCTTCGTACATGACCTGCAATGTACGGGCAGCGCCCGCCTCGAAGTGGCGCGGCGATATCTGGTTGTAGTAGACGTTTCCTTCGTAGGGCTCCAGCTGCTGCAGAACCCATTCACTGTACTTGTGTTCGTCCGTGAAATCGCTGCGACGCTGCTCCAACTTGCCGCACAATTTCTCGACCGCACCATCGAAGTCGAAGATGCTGGCTCCTGATTCAACACCCAGCGTGCTCTTCGATCTAGCGAGGAAGCGAAACCAGTCTTCGCCCATGAGCCGGTCTTCCCAGCGACTCGAAATATCCGTTTTCAGGCCGGTGCCTTGCGCGGCATGCAAGACCTCGTCGCCGATCCGGCGCTTGTCGTATGCCAGCCGGCCAAAATACAGCGGCTGCAACGAGCCACGATAAGAAATATCGATGTCGCGTTCAACTCCAGTCGTCGTCCGGGCACGCAGCTTCGGCGTCACGTATCCGGTATACATCTGCCGAAAAACGACCCGGTCGCCAACCACGTCAGGAGGATATACCTTGGCACGTTCCTGCGCGTCCACACAGGTGAATACCAGATCGAAAGCGCGGCTGCCGATGAACTCGGCCACCGCAAGGGTGCGATATTGCTCATCCTGCTTGAAGATTATCTTCACCCCCTCATACTGACTCAATGCCGGAACAAATTGGCGATCTATCGACTCGAGGTTGGCAGGATTGTAGGAAATCGTGTTGTGAATAATGACGCCATCATAGGCCGCCAGACGATATCCTTCACCGCGCGTCAGGGCGGAGGCGGCGCCAAAGAGATTCAGGATATCGACGTGGAAGGCCGAATACGCCTTGACGTACCCGATGTTGTCGAGAACGGTTTCGATCCCATTTGGATCGTAGTAGCAGACGAGCAGCAAACGTTCCACGCGTCTCATCGCGCCATCCTCCCGCGTGGCGCGCCATCGAGTTCACCCTGGCCTTCGCACATGCTCAGCGCCCCATCAAGCGGGTTTTAGCGGCACGTACGCCACGTACGACCTGGCGACGGAAGGCCGCCGGCATCGGGATGCGATGCCATACCCTCCTTGCCAATGCAATGCTGCGACGGTAAGCCGCCCCGGCATATCGCCGCGGCTGTGCGCGTAAATATGCGCGCCGGGCCGCCTTGCGTTCGGCAAGCATGATTTGCGCCCAATTCCCCATGGCGGTGGACATATGTCCAGCCAGTTGCTCGCGCTGCAGGCTACCTGACAGAATGGAAGTGGACAGGCACCAGCCGGACGTGCCGGACGGCATGATCACATGGGCAGCGCCGTGCCGATCTGTAGCCAGTACCGGCGCCGCATAAATGCGCGCGCGCGGCCCGCACAGCCACCGTTGCTCGATATCCGCGTCCACCCCTTCCACGAAGCTGCGGTACGAGTATCTCCCGCTGGCAACGATGTCCTCATAGGCCCGCTCCGTCATCCTTTCCAGGAAATCCAGGTCCTGCAGACGCGCAAAGACTTCATCGATATTGGCGTAGTCCTGGCTCAGCGCAATATAGTGCACGCCGGGCGTCAGCGCGCCAGAGTATTCCCCTTCGAACAGCACCAATGCCGTTCGCAAACGAATCGCCTCGAATATCTTGGGCGAAATCTGGTTCATGCGGATATTCCGTTCCAGCGGCTCGAGCAACTCGTTATAGAGTTCCGCGAATGGCAGCTCGGGATTCTGCGCGAGACGCCGCTCTATCTCGCTGCGCACATTGCCATCAAAATCAAAGACGTTGGATCCGCTTTCCGTACCCAGCGTTGCGCGCGCCGAACCCAGGAAGCGATACCAGTCCGTACCGTAGATCCGCTTTGTATCGTCGACCTCGATATCGACCGGCAACCCGCGCTCTTGCGCCAGTGCCTTCACGTCCACACCTATCCGATACTTTTGCCATCCCAGGCTGCCATAGAAATATGGCAACATTCGGCCGCGATATGCCACCAGGATCTCGCGCTCACGCAGAGGAAGCAGGTACTGACCCAGCGATGGATCCTCGGGCACGTAGCCGGTCAGGGTAGACAGGAACTCGGTCCAGTGGAAGTCGCTGGCGGGGTAGACATATTCGCGGCCTGCCGGCGGCACGCAGGTATAGACAATGTCGAAAGCCAGGCGCTTGATCCAGGCCTTCGCCGTATTGGTCGTATCGTATTCATCCTGGATGAAGAGGACCTTCAGCCCGGTGAAGCGCCGGATTCGCAGCGCCATGGGCTCGGGCAAATAGTCCTTCAACGACAAGCGAACGGCATAATGCATGATGACCACGTCGAAAACCGACAGGTCGATCTCCGCCGCCAGGCGCCGATCCTGCTCGGGCGACTGTCGAGTCACCGGGAGATAAAATATGTTGTGGCGGGAATACTTCTGAAAAGCACCAAGGTGCTCTTCGACGGTTCCAATATGCGTCCAACGATCGTCGTACAACACAAGAACGTTCAGGCGGTGATCGAGAGGCCGCCGCAACAATGCCAGGTAGGCGTCCTCCACCATTGCGCCAAGCGCCGCGCCATGGCTTGCCGCATCCAGCAACGAGGAGCCGGGCTTGTGATCGGCACCGGCCTCCGCCCGCCCTTCCGCCAACGAACTATGCAGCGCCGCCACCCACGCCTGCGCCTGCAACTGGCACTCACCCTCGGCCCTATCCAGGACTGGCAGCCCGGCCGCCTCATATAGGGCCTGTGCAGCCCTCCGACGCGACGTCCAGCGAGCGTCCATGTTGAAAGGCAGGATGCCAGCCATGGCATCCGCACACTGGGCACCAAAATCCGCAGCGCTCGGCGTTGGCGTATGTGACACATTGCCATGCGCAGCCAATCCCCGCCAGGCCGGCAGTTGATCATCGGCGGCGCCGCAAAAAACGAATTTCCAGTCGGGTAGCAGATGCACCAATTGATGCAAGAGTTCATAGTCGAGCGCGTCGTCGATCGGGCCATGATAAAGAACCGATCTCGACGGTACTGCCTCTTGCGGTACGCTCAGATATTGACCGAAATTCGACCCGTAGGCATCCGCCAATACCTCGATACGACCCGCATACTCCCCATACCGGCGATAGGTGGCCGCTACGTGCTCATCGGTCGCGACAAGCAGATGCACATAACGGGGCATGGCCTGGCGGAACAAGGTCGCCGCCTCACGAAGCGCGACCGTCGCACCAGCACCTACCGCAACGCCTCCTCCGCTCGCGCGGTAGACCGTCATCGCGTTGGGCCAGCAATCCAACAGCTCCAGATAAGCGCGACAATCTTCCAGCCAGAACAAGGGGCGCCGGATAGAGTGCTCATGCAAGGCTTCAGTCAACCGATCGACCGCTTCGTGCGTCGGCTGAGCAGTCATGGCAACGACCTCTATGCCGCCAGACATTCGTAGCGGCCCGGTTGGCGTAACCGAGCCTGGTTCCACGACCACCACCGGCAACTGCCCGGCGAAATGCCGCGCTCTGACGTACCGCGGATCCAGCGGGTCCTCCCGCCAGGGCTGATCCGTAAGGATGATGACCGCATCGAAATGCCGGGCCAGACCAGATGCGCTGGCCTCCGTATATCTGGCTACCGTCACAACGCCCCCTCGAAATTGCCCTTTACGCGACGGAATGCCTTCATGCCGCTATAGAAAATAACCAACGAAATCCCGAACACATAGGCCAATCCCCACGCAGACGGGCTGGCATGATGAATCAACGGCTGCCGATAACCTTCAACGATGATATAGAGCGGATTGAACTCGGATACCCGGCGCACCACTTGCGGCATCATGTCCAGTGCGTAGAAGACTGGTGTCGCAAACATCAGGACCGTCAGCACGCTGGGCAACACGAAACTGATATCCCGCACGAAAACGGTGATCGCCGACAACCACAGTGCAATGGCCGCGATGAAGAAAAACTGCAACAGGATAACCAGTGGAATCCAGGCAACATGCCAACTCGGCATCGAGCCATCCGCGACCAGCAAAATCGTCAGAAACACGAGGCTGACCGTCAATGGCACGACACCCGTCGCCACGGCCGCCAACGGCAGAATTTCCGTCTTGAAAGCGAGATTCTTGACCAAGCCGGATGCTGAAACGACGGACATGGTTCCTGCCATCAGTGCCTCGGACAAGGCGATCCAGGGACCGTAACCGCTGATCAGCCAAGTCACATACGCCAGTGTTGTATCCGCGCCCGGCAGTTTCGCCTTGTAGACGAAACCAAATACAAAGGTGAAGATGCCAAGCATGCACAGCGGATTGGCGATCGCCCATACGCTGCCCAACCTCGAACCGAGGTACTTGTCGCGCACGTTAAGCACAAAGAAGTTGTATATCAGGCCGATATCGCGCCGTTCCAGACCAAATATTCTCATGACCAGCTAGGATAAAAGTGATGCAGTCGCTTCCGACGGATATAGCAACATGGGCACACCACCGGTAGGCGGTTGCCGTACAAAAACCTCGAAAATCATGCTGCGAGACGCCACAAGCGCCTGGCCAAGCTCGGCGGCGATCTCCAGCCGATATACCCCCTGCCCCAGTACGAGTGGCCGCATGGCGAACTGAACGCGCGCCACGCCTGCCTCCGTGTACTTATCCAGCGCAATGCGCCGTTGCGTGACGACCAGTCCGTCCAGGCGCGTCACCGACATGACGAGCTGGGCCTCTTCACAGCCAGTGGGGACCTGGATTTTAGTACGTATCAACGCATCCTCCCCGGCCTCGAGAAGCACCCTTTGGGTCGCCGTATCGCCTTGCAGCACGTACAGTGCATCGACGTCCCAGCCGTCCAGCGAGAACCGGGTGCTGGCCTCGTCCCGGAACCGCTCCAGCAGCTTGGCTTCGTCCTCGCTTCGCACCGCGTCGATATAGGCCTTGCATACCTGGTCGGGCAGGCCATCCATGACGATTTTCCCCTGATCAATCCAGAGGCAGCGATTGCACATCGACTGAATGGAAGCCATCGAGTGAGACACCAGGATGACGATCCGCCCCTTGGCGCAAATCTCCTGGATCTTGCGGGTCGCCTTGGCGGAAAACTTGGCATCGCCCGCAGACAGTGCCTCATCGATAATCAGGATCTCCGGCTCCAGGCACGAAATCATCGCAAATGCCAGGCGCGATTTCATCCCGGTGGAATACGTCCGCACCGGCATGTCGATGAACTCACCCAACTCCGCGAATTCGATGATTTCATCGATTACCGCGTCGATTTCCACACGACTCTTACCCTGCACCTCGCCGTCGATGTAGATATTCTCGCGCCCGCTGGCATGCTCGCGCAGCCCCAACCCCAAGGTCATGATGGCGGTTACCCTGCCATGCACGTCTATCTTGCCCGCCGTCGGGGCCGACAATCCGGCGACCATATGCAACAGCGTGGACTTCCCTGCGCCATTGCGGCCTACGATACCAAGCCGTTCTCCGTTGCGGATCGTCAGGCTGATGCCATCGACAGCAATCTTCTCGCCAGGCCCCGTATTCGCCGAGGATTGGGCGGATACCAGGGCATCGGAGAGGCCAGATTTCCCGATGGCGTAATGCTTGCGTACATCCGATACCTGGATCCAAAGGTCGGAGTCAGTCATCGATCCACCCGCTTATTTCCATTGGCAAGATCGTTGTTCCTTGTTCCAGCGTGCCGGAAACTTCGAGCACGTATCCATTCCCAGTAGTCCAGCCCCGTGCGTCGCAAATTACAGCTTCATCCTCTGCTCGAGTTTTTTCTTTTATCAGACCCACGGTCAGCGAGTACTCGCCCGGCGCGAGGGGCAACGCCGGAACCTTCAGTTGCACCCGCCGACGGCCATTGCCGCTTCCGATCGGCCGTTGCCCCAGCAGCATAATGTCCCAGCCTATACCGATACGCATCAGTTCCACTGAATAGGTAAAAACCAGCGGAATCTCCTCTTCCGACTCGATATCAAACTCGAACACGGCGTCTTCGCCCGCCACTGCATGCCAAGTCGCCCTTTCGCTGTCGCAGAATCGCGCCAAGGCACCATCCGGCACGGGCAAGTCCAGATACTTGACGACGGCGGCGTCGGTTCGGCCTGACGCCACGATGGAGCCGCGCTCAAGAATGTGGGACTGCTGACACAGCTTAAGGGTCGATACCCAGTCATGGGTAACTAATATTCCCGATGCACCATTGAGCAGCAGATTGCGCATGCGGATCCAGCACTTGGCCTGGAAATGCTCGTCTCCGACCGATAGCAACTCGTCGATCAGATAGATTTCGTGTCGCATGGCGGTTGCCGTTGAAAAATACAAACGCGCAGCCATACCCGCCGAATAAGTCAGGATCTTGCGGTCGAAATCGGCGCCCAGCTCTGAAAACTCCGCGATGTCGGCCAGCAAGTCGCCGCGATCCTTGCGCGGCGCTCCCATGACCGTCAGATAGCGCGTGGCATACTCGCGGCCCGACAACTCTCGGTTGCCGAATCCGCCCATCTCGAACAGGCCGCATACCTGGCCACGCACGTCGACAGTGCCGCTGGTGGGTTGATATACACCGCCCAGTACCCGCAGCAGCGTGCTCTTCCCAGCGCCGTTGCGACCAAGAATGCCCACGATCTTCCCGCGGGGAACCTCCAGCGACACGTCCCTGAGCGCAGCAAACACCTCGCCCCGCACAGGCAGAGCACAGAACATGCGCCAGATGTTCTGCTCACCGCTGATAACAAAGGACTTGCTCACACCGTGGCAACTGAGCGCTATTTCCTCATCGCGATGGATAGCGATGCTCATGGCGCCCTCGACGCGTCGTAACCCTGGTCGCGCAACAACCGGCGGTACACCCTGTCCATGCGGCGCCCCGCCGCATCGGTGGAATGCCACTTCAACGCAAAGGCACGGCTGCGTCGCCCGATCTCGGCACGCTTTTCCGGATTCTCGATGAGATCCTTGACTACATCGTAGACTGTCTCAGGCGTCGCGTTGACGACCGGCAATTCGTCTACATACTCCGGAATCTCGGCGCGCATGCTTTCCAGCCATACAGGGCGAATGAAACAGACCAATGGCTTACCCAGCATCAAGGCTTCTCGCCCATTGGCGCCAAAAAAACCGAAGGACAGCATTTCGAGAATGATATCGGCCTGAGCTTGATAAAACCTGACATCTCGATTCGGAACGCCCGTCACTGAAATCAACTCTACCGGATAACCCTCAGCCTTCAGCCTGCGAATCAACGGCAAATAGACATGAGTAGATTTTATATTCACGCCCTGCTCATCGGTCCGTTCCACAAAATTGCCAACGGAATGATATAGCCGTACTGAATTGGGCGGGAAATCCAGCCGAAATTTCTCGGGAATTTCGAGGCCGGGATGCAGAAATTCCGGATCGGTACAGAAAAACTCTGGCTCCTCATGGACCCTAGGATCGTCATTATAATCGACATGATTCCCGCCGAAGAGCAATTGATAATCCGCCATTTCATTTCGGTATTTACCCCAGGCGAGGTTCTTTTCATCACTGCAAACGTCGGGACGATCACGCCAGACGCACATCGAACAGACGGACATCGGCGGCCAGCGGCTGAATGAGGTCTGGGACACGCCATCTAGGCAGCCACTGTGCGAGTACACAATTTTCTTACCTAAATATCGCAAGACTTCTATTTCGAAGTTCCGATGATATTTCTGCGATATCGACAGCTGAAAAGGAAATCCAAATACCATTCCGCCGATGTTGGAAAAATGAAATATATCGTATTTCCACAACGCGGAAAGATAAAAATCGATTTGCTCTTGATAGCCTTTTTCACCATCCTGCGTAAATTTGAAATCTTCCCCGTGATAGTAAATTTGCGTCCCTTCGTACATGTCCCAATTGAGCACATCAGCGGTCCAACCCAGCTTTCGGAGTGCGCGCGAAGTGTTCCACGCATGATAGTAGGATTGCCCTGCATAAAGAACCGCTTTCCGTGGAAACAGCATGCGTCGGAGACGGAAAATCGGACCGACGACATACCTCACAATGAAAACACGATTCTTTACGAAAAATTCCTTCTCAATGAGTTTTTTGATCAATTCAAGCACACAACGCTCCTCGCGACTCCGCGCCATGCTGGCACGCCTAATGGCCCGCCATCCGGCGGGAAGTCTATTCGCAATTATTCGGAATTCATTTCACGGCCGATCCAATAGTCAACCGCACCTGCGGCAACTCAAGATCAAAAAACTCGTTCCCGAACACTTTTAATCAGAAAACCGGGGAGAACCCACTCATCATCGACCCGGCTAATGCTGGATAAGCGGCAATACCCATCTCCGCCACAAGCAATTTCGATACTCCCATCTTGATTGCGCGCCACGACCTGCCCTGGAATGGCCAGATATTCACCGCCGGCAACCCAATCCGCTTCGTAGACTAGATAGCGCTGCGCCTCATATTCAAAAAAAGCCCCGGCATAAGGAGGGCCGCTCGCGTTGATATGACGCACCACATCTTTCGCGGTGCGTGACCAATCAATCCGTCCATCCTCCGGGCGGCGGGGAAAACAGCGCAATGGTGGACGGGGATCGTCAGTTTGACGATACAGTACATATTGCGGGTCTCTTGCCAGCTGTTCCAAGGCGGCACAAAACAACTTTGGAGTCTGCTCCTCGATCCATTGCGCAACGGTTCTGATGCGAGTGTGGTGATCGACCGGCAGCATATCTTTTGCAATGACGTCGCCGCTGTCCAACTCTCCCCCCACCATCTTATGCACGCACAGGCCTATTTCAGGCTCAGCATTGATCAGCGCCCATGCCTGGCAAGCATTGCCACGGTAACGCGGCAGATCGCCACCATGCGCGTTGAGAATACCGAACGGAAACACTCCAATCGCATCCCGCTCGATGACCGTCGGGAAATTCAGACTGACCGCGATATCTACGGCATGTTGTCTCATCTTATCGACCCATTCCGGGGTCAACCGGGGGGTCACATATACCGGTACGCCAAACTGGCGCCCCTTCCGTTCGAAGTCCACCACCCCCGCCGAGTATTCGGGTGCCTCCTTGGCAGTCAAGATATAGCTCAGCTGATGGCCTGCCTCGACCAGCATGTCGATGGTATGCAGCAAAGCCTCGTGGCGACCTATGGCTGCGAATTTCATATATTTCTTGCCAGCAAGGACTGCAGGAAAGTACGGCTTCCGGCGCTCGTATTGCGCCACCTAATCAAGTCAACCGGATTCCGATGCACTTCGCGCGAATCCTCATAACGGCGCAGGGACTCAGTATTCATATACACATGAATCGGGTGAAAATCCAGGACATTGATACCGTCCGGTTGGTACCAATAATCAAACGTGGAATCGAACTCCCAGTCATACAGACACGCAACGTCGTCTTCCCATAAATAGGGAACTCGCACCATATCGCCAGTCCAGTGCCGCCAAGGTTGCAACACAATGCCGGCATCCCATGGCACCAGCATATTGCAGTCATACCGCAACCGCCGTTCCCCGAACATGTTCAGAATACTGGTTGCCTGCACCAACGAATGCGATCGAACCGAGACACAACCAGGGGCCAACTCCAAAGTCCTGTCCAGAATTTCTTGCACGCCTTCGGCATGCGCGCCGGCTAGCAACGGGTTGAAATTGGGATGTACACCCAATTCGAATAGCGGATTCCTGCGTATATTCTCCAATAACGGCGTCGAATGTGTGGCAAACCAAGTCGCGCACACGCCTGCCCCCTCGATTAGATCAATCGTATCTTGCAACACGAAATCGGCTGCCCAATCGATATCAAAGGTGAGAAATATCCTCCCTCTCCAGGATTCCGGCTGATTGATATCGATATCCGATATCCTCGCAAATTTGTTATCGTATCGTCGCATCCGTGCTTCCATGAGTCTGTGGGCAGCGCCAGCCATGATCATCGCCTCTAGGCATTCCGGACTGTTTTTCCCAGGTCCCGGATATGCACGCCACTCATTTAGGAGCAGCTACGAGAAAAAGGTCCGACCAGGCCAGCAGAGGCACCTCGACGGATGCGTGCTCGATACGATCCGCAATCTGGAAATGGAAACTCTTGGTCGCGATCAACAACCTGGCCGGTGGCCGTTCTACCAGCCCCAAAAAATCCTCAATCGGGTTCGGCATTCCAGGAAAATACAACCCAGTCAGAGCCTCATTGTCGTCAAAGAGGCGTACTTGGGCCAGATCGACGCTATCGAGACTGGCCAGGAGATTTATCATCCGCCCAGGCACGTAAATGCCAGCCTGACCTGGGCCTGCCAAGAATCGCTCGAGACGCTGCCCCGCCCCCAAGGCAAGACTGCGAAATCGTTCAAAGCCGTTTCCGGCAAGATCGATCTCGTCGTTCACCGGCTTCGTCTTGTGGGACACACGCACCGCTCGAGCGTAGATACTGCCTCCGAATCCTGCCGGCTGCACAGCCGCAGCGAATCCAGACACCTCCAACAGGCGTTGCAGACTGCTCGCATCGAAGTAACTCCAATGCTCATGCAGCAAACAGGAAATGTCGCCATTCTCGATATACGGGGCACAGTCAGGAACCGCAATGTAAGCGACACCGTCCGGAGCAAGGCTGTCAGCAATTTTTTCCAGGAAGCCTTGTGGCTCGCCGATATGTTCGAGCACTGCGTACGCTACGATCAGATCGAACTTTCCTTCCGCCTGCGGATGCGGGAAAAAGCCATCGATAATCGGCACACCGTGCCGCTGCTGACCGCCCTGCCCCTGCGCGCCAGGCTCAATGCCCAGCACGTCAGCCCCCTTCTGCTTGAGGAGGGAAAGCAGATATCCCGTGCCGCAGCCGATCTCCAGCACTCGTTTCCCAGTTAAATCGGTCTCATGGTGCGCAATGAAATCCAAAAAATCACGGGCGTACTGCTGGCCGATCCCGCCACTGTCCATCATTCCTGAAATCGTCGACCCATGCTGGTAACACCGTTCCAACGCAGCCTCTACCTGGGTGTTCGGACTCTGTCGGATCAGCCCCAACGCGCTGTCAAATTCGAGGCAAAACGGCAGGCTGTCCGGCAACCCATACGGCGCGTTGCTGGGTTGCGGTTGACACCGGTAAAAGAACGGCAAATCACCGACTTGCCATTGCATAAGTTGGAGTTCCATTATTCACCTAGACCCGTTCAATCGGTTCATCCGAAAGCAGCACCTCCGCCAGCCCTCGCACCACTCGTCCGGACTTGTACGAGAAACGCGGCGCAATTTCCTCGCCAAGCACGTGCTTGCGGATCAAAACGTCGGGTTCGTTGTAGCCGACCATGGCGCGCAACGACGTGGTTCCGGAAAACCTCGGATTGATCTCAAACACGTAAACCCGGCCCTCGACCAGGCGACATTGAATGTTCACCGCTCCGCGGCAGCCCAGTTCGGTGGCAATGCGCTCGCATGTCTTCGTCACTTCCGGATACGGCCCTACGTCGCCCTGCGAGACACCGCTGCTTATCGCCAATGTGCTGCCAAGGTGACTGAGCGGACTACGGTTCTTCACGCGAATGCGGTTGCTCAGCCCGGAAAGAATCATGCGACGCACGGCAATCGAGTTCAGCAGTTGGCCGTTCATGTCCAGCAGGACCCCAACGGTGAACTCGGAATCTGTATCGCCCACGTACTCCTGGACGATGTACGCTCCGATATTGGCTAGGAGTGAGGCCCCCAGGAAATCAAGCTCTTCGCGGTCTTGCGCCAGGAACAGGTTCGCCGATCCGCCCCCTCCCACAGACGGTTTGAGCACCGCAGGGAAAAAGTCGACTTTGCCAAGGTCCGCCAAGCTATTGACGGCGACGGTCTTCGGCACGTCGAAACCGTGCCGCCGCAGCCATTCGGACGTACGGGCCTTGTCCATGCACAGGTCTATTACGGCCGCTGGATTAATGGGCAGAAATACGCCCGCCTGCTCAAAGCGGGCTCGCGCGATACTCATCGCCTTGAGCTCGGGCTCGCTGCCGTGAAATACGGCTTTTACATCATGGCGCGCGCAAAGCTCAAGCAGCGCGTCGATGTAGCGCGGGTCATTGGCAGACGGCAAAATATAGGGTTTGTCCACTTCCGCCAATCCCTTGCTGAAGGGATTCATGTCCCCGCCGATGATGTGATAGGGGGTCCGAGCGAGGCGCAGTGCCTTCAGAATCTGCTCGCCATGGCCTCCACCGCCTACTCCCGTCACCAGCACCGATATTCTTTGCATACTATTGAGCTCTCAATGTGCCTGCGCGCCACGCGCCAGCACTGAATAGACCGACTCGTGAACCAAGGGATAACGACTGCGCAGCATCGGCACATCGATATCAAGCCGTACGATCTCGACATCATTCCTTTCGCTGTCGAAAATTGCGAACGAGGCCTTGCCAATATCACGCGGCAAGCCGCACGAGCCCACATTACATACAAGCCGTCCGTTCACGTCACGAGCAAACGGGCGATGCGTATGCCCCATGAAGACCGCGTCGTAAGGCAAATGGGAAAAACGCCCCAGATCCGCATCCGGATAGATGTACTCATTGAGCGGTTGCCAGGGAGAGCCATGCACGAGCAGCAAATTCAGACTTCCAGCGCGATAGACAGCATACGGCAGCCAGCCACCGACTTCCTGCTTGACGTCGGCGGACAACCGGCCAGCCTGTTCCTGCAATTGGTAGACCTGATCCTGCGCTGGCGTCAACGGCAAGGTTCCCAGCAGCATGGCCTCGTGATTTCCCATGAGACAAGCAATGCCCGCTTGCTTCAGCCGCTCCAAACACAGTACGCCGTCCGGGAAATATCCGAAAACGTCCCCCAGGCAAACCGTGTCGTGGCAGCCACGCCGTGCAATCTCGGCCAGGCAGAGTTCCAGGACGGGCAGGTTGCCATGCACATCAGAGAGCAGCGCCAAGCGCATCGCCTTGCTCCTTCAGAACCTGCGCCCACTGCGCGATACCGGCTTCCAACGACATCTCAGGCCTCCACTCAAGCCTGCTGCGGGCATTCGACAGGTCAAAGCGAGCGCGCCACCCGTCCTGTGGATCGAGACGGTCAGCAGCTCGTACGACGACCCGCCCATCGGCGATAACTCGGCTGACCAGCACGCCCAGCTCCCGCATGGTAATGGGGCGCCCCCCCGAGATATTGAACACGCCATTCACCGTCGGCCGGTCCAGCGCGGCGACAACGGCAGCGGCAATGTCCTTCACATGCACAAAGTCCTGCTCACGCGAACCTGTACCGAAGTAAAGAATCGGAGCGCCTTGCAACGCCCTTTCGATGAAAATTCGCAGCACCGTCCGGGTTTTCTGTCCGGGGCCGTATGGTGCGCACAAGCGCAGGGTCGCATACGATGGCAGCCTTTTCGCGATTTCCTCCTCGGCCCAGATCTTTTCTGCAACATAGCCAGTCGCCCTCTCGAGCGCGCGCGACTCCGCAACCGCCGTGGAGTCGAGACGGCCGTATACCGAACTAGACGAGCAGTACACCAGGCGGGCGCCAATTTCATGGCAAAAATCGATTACCGTACTGTCTATACGGCGATTGGTTTGCGCAATAGCAACCGCTTCGGCGGAATCGAAAGCCGCCGGAAATGAAGCCGCGCAATGGACAACGGCATCAATAGGCCTTCCGCTTTCTCTCAGACACCGCAACGCCGCCGCCGCCTCGGAACCTGCAAGATCGATCACCTGGGCAGGCCTCTGCGCACTCATCTGGCGACCTACGCCAACCGCTTCCCGACCCAGATGGCGCAAGCTGGCCAATACTTCGGCCCCTACGAGGCCATGGCAGCCCGTCACGACAATACGACCGTTCATGCGAGCCCCTTGCCGGCGACCCCGCCATGATCCAGATATTGCGCCAGCCAGGACTCGACGTTCAATAGCGACCAGATCAGCAAGCGGCGATTGCGTTCGCCGGAAAGATGTTCGGCAACCAATGATCGAACCGTGTCCGCATCCATAATCTCGTATATCCGAGCATGCTTGCTGAACAAGGTGCGTTTCACGAAATCCATGCTTTCACCCTTGAACCAGCTTGCGTCCGGCGCAGAAAAGCCCTGCTTCTCCGCCTGTGCGATATCCGAAGGGATGTAGTCGCGCATCACATCGCGCAAGATCTGCTTGCCGTCTCGGGTTTTTTCAAAATATTTATTCGTCTTGTGCCCCGGCTCATTTTCATTGAGTTTTATTACATCAGCAAGATTGTTCAACTTGAGCCGAACCGGACATCGCGTGGCAAAATCGACCAGATCGTTATCGAGAAACGGAACCCTGGACTCCAACCCATGGGCCATGCTGAGCTTGTCTTCGACTACCAACAAGCCATGCATGAAGGTTTTGGCTTCGAAATACAACGAATGGTTGATGTAATCTTCCGGCGAATAGAGCTGGTCGGCATGGCTATTGAAGACATCGCGAAAGATATTCCGTGTCCATACATGCGAAACATCGCTCCAGACTGGCCTGAAAACCTGTTTCAGTGTCGAGTTCGGAATAAGACGCTGCCAGAACAAATAATATTTGTCGACATAGTGCTCAAAGTCATTGTTGACCACCGCACGATAATATCGCCACGGATAGCCGCCAAAAAGCTCGTCGCCGCCAGCGCCCGATAGGACGACCCGCACGAATTTTGATGCCAGCTTTGCCGCATAGTAATTCGGGTAGCTTTGCCCGACTCGCGGCTCCTCGAGGTGCCAGGCCAACGCGGGCAAGACGCGCTCCATATCGCCTGACTTGAGCACCATTTCATAGTGCTCAGTCTTGAAGAAATACGACATGTACTCGGCCTTGCTGCGTTCGTCGAAGGCCAGCTCGATCCCTGACGCCGAGTTCAGGTCAAACCCACAGGTGAAGGTCTTGATATATGGGTGCGACGCCGCTGCAACTGCCGTGATTGATCCGGAGTCCATGCCTCCGCTTAGATAGCTTCCCAACTCGACATCGGAAACGAGTTGGCGCTGCACCGCCTGGCGAAACAATCGACTCAACTCTTCGCGATATTCCGTATCCGTACCTGGTACCGCGGGCTCATGGAAATTAAAATCCCAGTATTGCGTAAGGCGCAACTGCGGCCTTTCCTTGGCGCAGTCGAGATAGGCGTAATGTCCGGCCGGCAGAAGGTGCACATCCTCCAGCAGCGTTTGATCCGTGAAGATATTTTGAAAGGTGAAGTACTCGAGCAGTGCGGCCTTGTTCAGGTTACGCCGAAACGCTGCGCTGGCCAGGATGGCCTTCTGCTCGGAGCCGAAAGCCAGAGTGGTGCCTTGCATACTGAAATAGAGCGGCTTCACGCCATACCGGTCACGCGCCAAGAGCAACTTCCGTTCGCGTGTATCCCACCAGGCAAAGGCGAACATACCGTTCAACCGAGACAGCGTGCGCTCCACTCCCCACACAATCAGTGCATGCAGCAGCACTTCGCTATCACTCTGGGAGCGGAACTGGCAACCCTCGCCTTGCAACTCGGCCCGCAACTCGCGAAAGTTGTAGATCTCGCCGTTGTAGCTCAGTACATAGCGCGAATCGGCCGAAATCATGGGCTGATGGCCGGCCGGCGAAAGGTCAATGATCGCCAGTCTCCGGTGGCCGAGGCCGACATTGCCGTCAATCCAATGGCCTTCTCCATCCGGCCCGCGATGCGCGATGGCATCGGTCATGCCCTGCAGTACCGCGGGGTCGACCGCGGCACCGTCTAGATGGATCAAACCGGCTACGCCACACATAGTTATCCAATCGTCAGAGCGTTCAAATGCTTCATCGTGTCCGAAGACGGCCCCGGCGCCCTGACGGTATGGACCGCGTCTTCAGCGGCAGCCGGTGAAAATGCCGCACCCACCAGGGAATCAGCCGCCGAATGCCCGAATCGCCGCCACCACATAACGATAGTCATCCTCCGTCATGCGGTTGTGCAGGGGGATTGCCATTGTGCAATCGTTGCAATCCCGCGCGGCGGGAAAATCCTCGGGGCGATAGCCGTATTGTTCCCGGTAGTAGCCCAGCATGTGCACCGCGTGGGTGCCCGGCCGCGTCGCGATGCCCTGCTCCTGCAGTCGTTGCATCATGTCGTTGCGCGGCATGGGCGCATGCGCCGGATCCACCCACGTCACGAACGACTGCCAACCATGTCGCGCGCCGGCCGGCTCCGCCGGCAGGCGCAGCCACTTCAGATCACCCAGTTGTTCTCGATAGAACTGCGCCCAGCGGGCACGCTCGTCGATGAAACCGTCCAGCTTGGCGAGTTGGACCTGGCCCACAGCCCCCTGGAGATCGGTCATCCGGTAGTTGTAGCCCAGCAGATCGAAATCCGCCAGGATCCACGGGCGCGGGCCGTGGTGCCGCTGCTCTTCGGAAATGCTGGCGCCATGATTGCGCATCTGGTTCATGCGCTCGGCCAGCTCGGGGTCATTCGTGGTGACCATGCCCCCCTCGCCGGTCGTGACCGATTTGCGCGGGTGGAACGAGAAGACCCCCACCTCTCCCAGGCTGCCGGCCGGCCGGCCATTCCAGCTGGCGCCAGCGGCACAGGCGGCATCTTCGACGATGGCCACCGACGCCGGCAACGCCGCCCGCAAGGCGTCGATGTCGGCGCACAGGCCGAACAGGTGCACCGCAATCACCGCACGCGTGCGTGGAGTGACCTTGCTCGCCACCTGGGCGATGTCGATGTTGAAGGTTTCCCGGTCGACGTCTACCAACACCGGCGTGCCGCCGCAATACAGTATGGCGTTGGCCGTGGCGACCCAGGTGAACGAGGGCACGATGACCTCGTCGCCTGGCCCGATGCCCAATCCGGCCAACGCCAGATGCAGGCCCGTCGTGCAAGAGGTCACGGCCAGCGCATGGGCGACCTCGTGCCGTTGCGCGAATGCCTTCTCGAAAGCCGCCACCTTGGGGCCCTGCGTCAGCCACCCGCTCATCAGGGGTTCGCGTACCGCCTGCCACTCCTCTTCGCCCGTCATGGGCAAAGAGATTGCAATGCTGCGTTTCGCCGCGGCGCCGCTCACGACTGCGCTCCATTCTTGGCACGCCAGTCGATCAGTTTCTGCAGCCCTTCGGTCAAGGCATACTGGTACGTGAAGCCCAGGTCGCGGCTGGCCTTGACGGGGCAACCGATGCGGTTCTGTACCATGCGGCGCGCATCGTCTTCGCTATAGGGACGATACTGGACCTGCAAGCCGGAATCCTTCATGTCGAGAATGGTGTCGCACAGTTCCTTGATCGACGTCTGTACGCCGGTGCCGACGTTATAGAACTGGTCGGTCGCCTCGGACGTCAGTGCCAGCACGTTGCAGCGAGCAACGTCTTCGACGTAGACGAAATCATAGGCCTGGGTGCCGTCGCCATTGATGACCGGCGCCTCGTTGGCGTCGATCTTGTTGAGCATGATGGGAATCACGCCGGTGTATGCCGCTGTCTGATCCTGGTGCGGACCATACACGTTCATGTAGCGCAACCCCACATAGCTCAGGCCATAGCGGTCGTGAAAGGCGTGGCACATGGCCTCGCCGGCGATTTTGCTGGCGCCATAGAAATTGCGGTTGTTGAACGGATGCTCCTCGGTCATCGGCACCTCCACCGCGTCGCCGTAGACGGAGGCGGAGGACGAGTACACCAGTCGCTTCACGTTGTTGCGCACACACGCTTCGAGCACATTGAAGGTGCCCTCGATATTGACGTGGAATGCCGTGCGCGGGAAATCCTTGCAGTGCAGCAACCACATCGCGGCCAGGTGGACGACGCCGTCCATGCCTTGCATCGCGTCGTTGAGCAAATCGATATCGCGGATGTCGCCGCCATTGGGGTAAATGCGGCAGCGAGGGTCGCTGAGATATTCGTCGATATTGCTCTGCTTGCCGCGCGCAAAGTTGTCATAAATAACGACTTCCGCCACCGGATGCTTGAGCAGTTCTGCCACGACGAAGCTGCCGATAAACCCGGCCCCGCCAATGACCAGGATTTTTGCGCCCTCGAGCTTCATATAGATATGCCTTTGATTGCCAAAGAAGAATCGTAGATTTTACCCACACCCCTGATTTGCCCTTTGGCGCCACGCACTTAAGTTTCTCCATCCGTAAGCGGTCGCCGGACGTTCAAGGCCGGCGGATTGTACACAGCAACGTTTTATTACCTGATAACAATACTCAATACATACTTAATGGCGTTTCCGGCGCTGGCCGCCCTGTCCGGAACGCGTGACAACACTCTGCAACGAGCAGACAATATCCTTACAAAGCCGGATAAGGAGACTGCCATGCGCATTGCCGATGCCCAATGGATTCCTTCCACCCCGCACCAGACCTGGGATGCGTTGCAGGACCCGGACGTATTGCGGAAATGCCTGCCAGGCTGCATCAAGGTGGAGCGGCGCACTCCCACCGAGTACGAACTGGTGGTGCGCGCCAAGGTGGCCGGCCTGGAGACTGATTACCAGGGCGAAATCCTGCTTTCCGATCTGGATCCCCCCCACTCCTGTACCGTCGCCTTCGAAGGCAAGGGGCTGGCCAGCGGCCTGGCTATCGGTACCGCCCAGGTCAACCTGGCCCCCAAGGACGACGGGACTCGCCTGAGCTATACGGTGGCGGCCATGGCTGGCGGCAAGCTGGCCGAACTGGGCGAATCGACCATCATGAAGGCCGGCAACAAGATCGTGGAGAAGTTCTTCGCCGCGTTCATCGACCATATGGCCGGCCAACCCCGCCTGGCGCCCCCGCCGCCGCCGCCGGAACCCGAACCGCGCGGCCTGACCAATTCGCGCTGGTCCTGGGCGGTTGCCCTGTGCGTGGTGCTGGTGATTCTGGGATATCACACCTTCTTCAAATAGCAGCAAGAATCGGTGTTTTCCCTAGGTTGGCAATGCTATGCTTGAGAGCATGAGCGCGCCGCCTACCCAAGACCCAGAAACTACGACGACAACTCAAGAATCCCCCCATTCTCGGCGCGATTTGTTACGAGCAATGGCGGGCGTGTCCGCCACCGTGGTGCTGGTGGCGTTCGACTCGACCATTGTCACGACCACGCTGCCGCGCGTGGCAGCCGCGCTCAATGGGATGGCGTTGTACGCCTGGGTCGGCACGGCCTATCTGCTGGCGACCGCGGCCTCGATCCTGATTTTCGGCCGACTGGGCGATATGTACGGCCGCAAGCCCCTGATGCTGGTGTCGGTGTCGCTGGTGGCGCTGGGCTCGATCGCCTGCGGCCTGGCGCAGAGCATGCCTCAATTGATCGCGTTCCGGACCCTGCAGGGCATAGGCGGGGGCATGATGATCGCGACGGCGTTCGCCGCCCCGGCGGACCTGTTCCCCGACGCCGGCCAGCGGGTGCGCTGGATGGCGCTGGTGTCGGCGACGTTCGCGATGGCCAGCGGGATAGGCCCCGTGCTGGGCGGCGCGGCCACGCAGGCGCTGGGCTGGCGCGCGGCGTTTTTCATTTCGCCGCTGGCCGCGATAGCGGCGCTGTTTCTGCTGGCGCGCTATTTTCCCCGCATCCGGCCGGCGCAGACGGCCAGCCGCCGCATCGACTGGGTGGGCGGCCTGTTGCTGATCGTGGTGGTCGGCGCGCCGCTGGCGGCCATCGAACTGGCTTTCGCGCCTGGCGATGGCGCCCATCCGCGCGTGGCGCTGGCGCTGGCGGTGGCCGGGATCGCGGCGGTGGCGCTGCTGGTGCCCATCGAACGCCGCGTGCGCTCCCCCATTTTCCCCCTGCGCGTGCTGGCCGGCGTCGAACCCCGGCTGCTGAACCTGGCCGCGGTGGCGGTGGGCGCGACGATGTTCATCCTGATTTTCTACAGCCCGCTGCTGCTGCAGCACGAGCTGGATTACTCGCCGAGCGAGGCGGGGCTGCTGCTGACGCCGCTGGTGGCGGCGATTTCATTTGGCAGCATCATCAATGGCCGCCTGTTTCCCAAGCAGACCGAGCCGCAGCGCCTGATGGTGTTCGGCAGCTGTCTGCTGGCGGCCGGTTCCGCCATGATGCTGGCCGTGAGCGATGGGACGTCGGCCTGGTGGATCGTGGCGGCGTTCTTCGTCAATGGCACGGCGCTGGGATTCCTGCTGCCGAACCTGACGCTGTTCATGCAGATGCTCAGCGAACGGCGCGACGTGGGGGTGGCCTCGGCGCTGGTGCAGACGACTCGCGCCATGGGCAGCGCCGCCGGTACGGCTTTGGTGGGTATTGCGATTTCGCACAGTTCGGTGCTCGACGGGGTGCGCGCCGGCCTGATTCTCTGTGTGCTGCTTTCGCTGTTCAGCGCCGTGGTGGCGCACCGCGTGAAAATGAAGAACGTCGCGGCCACGCCCGCCGCCTGACCTGGAACTGACCTCATGCCGCGTCGTGATCTGGTGGATTTGCTGGCGCTGGCCGCCGTATGGGGCGGATCGTTCCTGTTCATGCGCGTGGCGGTGCCGGAGTTCGGGCCCGCCGCCCTGATGGAGCTGCGCGTGGGGCTGGCCGCGCTGTTCCTGCTGCCGCTGGTCCTCTGGCGCGGCAAGCCGGCGTTGATCGCGCGGCACTGGAAGGCGATATTGGTGGTGGGCACGCTGAATTCGGCGCTGCCCTTCCTGCTGTATGCCTATGCGGCCCAGTCGCTGGGCGCGGGCTTTCTGTCGGTGGCCAATGCGGTCACGCCGGTGTGGGGCGCGGTGATCGGCTGGCTGTGGCTGGGGGACCGCCTGCCGCGCATGCGCGCCCTGGGCCTGCTGATCAGCATGTCAGGCATTGTCGTTCTGGTATGGGACAAGCTGGATTTCCACGACGGCGGCACGGGGCCGGCCGTGCTGGCCGCCATCAGCGCGCCGGTGTTCTACGGCATGGCGGCCAACTGGACCAAACGCTATCTCGGCCACGTGGACGCGCTGACCAATGCAACGGGCAGCATGGTGGCCGCCTCGCTGGCGCTGGCGCCCCTGGCGATCATCCACTGGCCCGAACAGGCGGTGTCGTTCGAGGCGTGGCGCGCCACGGTGCTGCTGGCGATCGTCTGCACCGGCGCGGCCTATATCGTGTTCTTCCGCCTGATCGCCCGTGTCGGCCCGACCGCCGCGGTCAGCGTGACCTTCCTGGTGCCGGTGTTCGGCGTACTGTGGGGCGTGTGGTTCCTGGACGAAGCGGTGACGCCGCGCATCCTGGCCGGCGCCGGCGTGATCCTGGCCGGCACCGCGCTGGCGCTGGGCCTGGTGGGCGCCCGGCGCGCCACGGCGGCCGGTTAGTCAGTACCGCCCCGCGCGCCCGGTCAGCGCCACGCCGATGCGCAGCATGGTGTAGGCCGCGACGTCGACACATCGCCGCAGCCAGCCGCGCCGCTGGTAGTCCAGGGGCCGGATGAACTGGCCGCCCAGGGCGATGGCGCGCTCCAGGCGTTCCTGCAGGTCCCAGGCGAAGGGCTGGTCGTCGACGACCACGTTGGCTTCGCGGGCCAGCAGCAGGCTGAAGGGATCGAGGTTGGACGAACCGACCGTAGCCATGTTGTCGATGACGGCGACCTTGGCGTGCAGGTAGCCCGGCATGTATTCGTAGATTTCGATGCCGCCGCGCAGCAAGCGGTCGTACAGCGCGCGCGTGGCGAAGTACTGCATGCGGTATTCGGGCTTGCCCTGCAGCAGCAGGCGCACGCGCACGCCGCGCGCGGCGGCCTGCATGAGGGCCTTGCGAAACTGGTGCCCGGGGAAGAAATAGGCGTTGGCGATCAGGATGTCGCGGCGCGCATGCTGGATGCCATACAGGTAAGCCTGCTCGAAGGACTGCCGAAAGCGCAGGTTGTCGCGCAGCAGCAAGGCCGCACGCAGCTTGCCGGCCGGCGCGGCGTCCGCGTGCACGGGCTTGAACAGGCGCATGCGGTGCCAGTCCCCCGGATGGCGGCGCAGGCGGGCCCAGTTAAGCCGCACCCACAGCAGATCCTGGGCATAGAGAATGTGCGGCACCAGGGGCCCTTGCACCGCTACCGCGAAGTCAAAGCGTGGCGCGGGGATGTCATCGTCGGGATCGAGGTCGTCGTAATCGTCGACGATGTTGATGCCGCCGACAAACGCCAGTTCGGCGTCGACCACGGCCACCTTGCGATGCAGGCGGCGCAGGCGGCTGCGCGAGAACGCCAGGTGGCCCAGCCAGCGGGGCTCGGGCCGGAAGATGCGACATTGGCCGCCGGCCTGGGCAATGCGCAGGCGTATGGCCTCGGCCGTGCCGGCGCTGCCGAAACCGTCCAGCACCACGCGCACCTTGACGCCGCGGCGGGCGGCGCTCTCCAGGCATTCAAGCACCTTCCGCCCGGTGCGATCGAGCAGGAAGATGTAGGTCTCCAGATGCACCGACAGGCGCGCCGCGTCGATGGCCTCGCACAGCGCGGGAAAGAAATCGCCGCCGTTTTGCAGCAGGCGGATGGCATTGCCGTCGGTCCAGTGCAACCGGACGATCTGGGCCTTCACGGCAATTCGAGCTCGGCCAGCAGCGGCGAATGATCCGACAGGCGCGCCCACTCGCGCCCGCGCAGGACGCGGGCGCTGCGCACCGCGAAACCGCGTTGGTAGATGCGGTCCAGGCGGAACCACGGAAACACCGCCGGGAAAGTCCGCGGCGGCGGCAAGGGGCAGTAAGCGCCCCCCATGCCCAGCTGGTTGTTGCGTTCGAGCACCGCCACGCTGTTGGGCACGCCGCGCAGTACGTTGCCCAATCGCCTGACCGAGTCGCGCAGGCGCGGCAGGTCGCCGCCGTGCGAGCGCGGCGCATGCGAAAACACTTCGTACAGGCCCAGCTGTTGCACGAACATCGGCGCCAGGCGGTCGCCCCAGTCGTTGAAGTCGCCCGCGATCAGTAGCGGCGCGCCGTCCGGGACCGACTGCCGGATACGGTCGGTCAGGGCCTGGATCTGGCGGCCACGGCTGCCGGCGAACAGGCCCAGGTGCACGACGAAGCAGTGCACCTCGGTGCCGCCGACGTCGATGCGCGCATGCAGCAGGCCGCGTTGTTCCAGGCGATGGTCGGAGATGTCCTGGTTCTCGTGATCGAGGATGTCAAAGCGCGACAGCAGGGCATTGCCGTGGTCGGTGCCGGTGCGGATGGCATTGCGGCCATAGGCCGCCTGCAGGCGCAAGGCGGCGGCCAGCGATTCGTGCTGGGCATGCAGGACCGAGGACACCTCGTTGCGTCCCTGGACCTCCTGCAGGAAGACCAGGTCCGGACGCAGGCCGTACAGGCCCAGGCGCAGATCGTTGAGGGACTCGCGCCCGCCCAGGGCCGAGCGACCTTTGTGGATGTTGTAGCTGACTACGCGAATAAGCGACATAGGAGTTATGGCGCGTTATCGAAACGGACAAGGCCACGCCATTGCCCGGCCTGCCCGATTCCGGCCGCTGGCGGCGCCACCGCCCATGGCGTCGGCGCTTCGCCAGCTTACTTCATTTCACTTCGACGTTGCGCAAGCGGATGTGCAGCTCGCGCAATTGCTTCTCGTCGACCTCCGAGGGCGCGCCGGTCAACAGGCACTGCGCACGCTGGGTCTTGGGGAAGGCGATCACGTCGCGGATGGATTCGGCGCCGGCCATCATGGTGATGATCCGATCCAGGCCGAACGCGATGCCGCCATGCGGCGGCGCGCCATACTGCAGCGCGTCCAGCAGGAAGCCGAACTTCTCGCGCGCCTCCTCGGCGCCGATCTTGAGGGCGCGGAACACCTTGCTCTGCACTTCCTCGCGATGGATGCGCACCGAGCCGCCGCCGATTTCCCAGCCGTTGAGCACCATGTCGTAGGCCTTGGCAACGGCCTTGCCCGGATCGCTTTCGAGGAAATCCTCGTGGCCGTCCTTCGGGCTGGTGAACGGGTGGTGCGCGGCGGTGTAGCGGTTTTCTTCCTCGTCGTACTCGAACATGGGGAAGTCCACGACCCACAGCGGCTTCCAGCCGCCGCTGAACAGGCCGGTCTTCTTGCCGAATTCGCTGTGGCCGATCTTCACGCGCAGCGCGCCGATGGCGTCGTTGACCACCTTGGCGCGATCCGCGCCGAAGAAGATGATGTCGCCGTTCTGCGCACCGGTGCGCTTGACCAGCTCGGCCAGCGCGGCATCGTGCAGGTTCTTGACGATGGGCGACTGCAGGCCCTCGCGGCCCTTGGCCACGTCGTTGACCTTGATGTAGGCCAGGCCCTTGGCGCCGTAGATGCCGACGAATTGCGTATAGGCGTCGATCTCGCTGCGCGACATCTCGCCGCCGCCCTGCACGCGCAGCGCCACGACGCGGCTGCCCGCGGTGGTGGCGGCCGAGGCGAACACCTTGAAATCCACGTCGCGCATGACGTCGGTCATGTCGGTGAATTCCAGGTTGACGCGCAGGTCGGGCTTGTCCGAGCCGTAGCGCTGCATGGCCTCGGTCCAGCTCATGATGGGGAACGGCGTGGGCAGATCCACGTCCTGCACCACCTTGAACACGTGGCGGATCATGCCTTCGAAGATTTCACGGATCTCGACTTCGTTCAGGAACGAGGTTTCGCAATCGATCTGGGTGAATTCGGGCTGGCGGTCGGCGCGCAGGTCTTCGTCGCGGAAGCACTTGGTGATCTGGTAGTAACGATCGAAGCCCGAGACCATCAGCATCTGCTTGAACAGCTGCGGCGATTGCGGCAGGGCAAAGAAATACCCGGCGTTGACCCGCGACGGCACCAGGTAGTCGCGCGCGCCTTCGGGCGTGCTCTTGGTCAGCATCGGCGTTTCGATATCGATGAAGCCGAGCTGGTCGAGGTACTTGCGCACTTCGATCGAGACGCGGTAGCGCAGCATCAGGTTGTGCTGCATCTGCGGGCGGCGCAGGTCCAGCACGCGATGGGTCAGCCGGGTGGTTTCCGACAGGTTGTCGTCGTCCAGCTGGAACGGCGGCGTCACCGACGCGTTGAGGATCTCGACCTGCTGGCACAGCACTTCGACCTCGCCCGAGGCCAGCTCGGCGTTGGCCGTGCCTTCGGGACGCAGGCGCACCAGGCCGGTGATGCTGATGCAGAACTCGTTGCGCAGGCGCTCGGCCGTGCCGAAGGCCTCGGCGTTGTCGGGGTCGAACACGATCTGCGCCAGGCCCGTGCGATCGCGCAGGTCGATGAAGATGACCCCGCCGTGGTCGCGGCGGCGGTTCACCCAGCCGTACAGGGTGACAGTCTGGCCGAGATGGTCACGGCAAACCTGGCCGGTGTAGCAGGTACGCATGCGGGATAACTCCGTGTATAGGCTGTGTAAGCGTAAAAGATTACGGTTCGGCGCCCGGCGCCAGAGGCGCGCCAGGCGTCGTGGGCGGGGATACGGGCCGGCGATCCGCCGGCGCCACGACCCCCATGGAAACGATGTACTTCAGGGCCGCGTCGACGCTCATCTGCAGATCGATGACCTGGTCGCGCGGCATCATCAGGAAAAAACCGGACGTCGGGTTGGGCGTGGTGGGCACGTAGACGCTGAGGTGTTCGCCAGGCAGGTAGGAAGCCACCTCACCGCTGGGCGTGCCGGTCAGGAAAGCGATGGTCCAAGAACCGGCGCGCGGGTACTGGATCAGCACGGCCTGGCGAAACGCCCGGCCATTGGGCGCCAGCACGGTATCGCTGACCTGCTTGACCGAGTTGTAGATCGAGCGCACCAGCGGAATGCGGCCCAGGATGCGCTCCCAGTGCTCGAGCAGGCTGCGTCCGAGCAGGTTGGCCGCGAACACGCCCGTCAGCAGCACCACGGTGATGACGAGGACGAAGCGGAACCCCGGGATATCCACGCCGAACAGCGACTGCGATGACAAGAAGCCGGGAACGAACCCTTCCAGCGTCGCGACGAGCAGGCCCAGCACCCATACCGTGATGGCCAGGGGTACCCAGATCAGCAAGCCGGTGATGAAGTACTTCTTGAACACGCGCATGACGCTGTGCCGCGATCAGGTGGAGGTGGCTGCCGGCGCCGCGGGTGCCGGCGTGGCGGCCGCGGCGGGCGCGCTGCCGGCGTCGCCGCCACCGGCGGCTGGCGCGGCCGATTGGCCGGCGGCCGGCTTGCCCGCCCCGTTGTTGTTGTTGCGAAAATCGGTGACGTACCAGCCGGAACCCTTGAGCTGGAAGCCGGCGGCCGTCACCTGCTTGGAATACGTGCTCTGCCCGCAGGCGGGGCAGTCCGCCAGCGGCGCATCGGAGATCTTTTGCAGCACGTCCTCGGCATGACCGCACGCGCTGCATTTATATGCATAAATGGGCATTTAACGAAAACTCCCAGGCGAACCGGCGCGTGGAATTCCAGCTCTGTGCCTGGCCGGGAAGGTCCGGGCGGCACGGCGGCTGGGCCGGCGAAATACGGGAAAGTCTTGAATTTTAGCGGTTTTTCAAGGAGAGGCCGCCAGGCCGCCTGACGGCGGCGCGGCCCTGCCCTGTCTCATACCGGCAACATGAACATGGCGGCGGCCACCAGCGTAGGCACCAGCGCCGCGACGAACAGGCGCCCGGACGATATGCTGCCGTCCGGGAAGTACTTCCCGAGAATGGCGAAACCGGCCGGATTGGGCGCGTTGGCGATCACGGTCAGGCCGCCGCCGGTCACCGCGCCCGCCACGAGCATGTAGCGCCAGGCCTCGCTGGTTCCCTCGACCAGCGAGCCCAGGTAGGTCAGCGCGGCATTGTCGGTGATGGCCGTCAACGCGGTCGCGCCCCAGAACAGCACCGTGGGTTCGAGCCCGCCCAGCAAATCCTGCAGCCACCATTTCTGCAAGCCGCCCAGCACGACCAGGCCGGCCAGGAAGAAGCCCACCATCAGGCCTTCCCTGATCATCAGCCGGCTCTGGTGGCGCTGGTAGGCGTGCGCGAAACCGATGAACATCATCAGCATGCCCAGGAACACCGCGGGATGGTGCGCGGTGAGGACGACCCCCACCAGGAAGGCCAGGTGCATCAGCGTCACCGGCATCGGCACGGGCGGCCGCTTCTCGGCCGCGTCGTCGGACGCATTGACGCCGGCGCCGGTGCCCACCGCGCCTTCCAGCAGGGCCTGGCGACACAGCATGGTCAGTATGGCGGCGTTTAGGAAGACCGCGACGGCGGCACGCCAGCCGAAGTGGGTCGCCATGTAGGCGGTATCCCAGCCGAAGGTCGCGGCCACCATCAGCACCGGCGGCGCCGCGTAGGAAGTCAGCACGCCGCCGATGGACACGTTGACGAACAGCACGCCCAGCGTCATGTACTTGAAGCCGGCGCGGCCGCTGCAGCGGAAGTAGCCATCGCGCAGCAGGATGGCGGCCAGCGTCATGGCCGCCGGCTCGGTAATGAACGAGCCGCCCAGCGGCACGATGGACATGACGATGAAGAAGGTGGCCAGCTCGCGCCGTACCGGCACCATGGCCGCCAGCAGACGCACCAGGCTGCCCACCAGCTCCAGGATGGGCCGGCTGGACGCCACCACCATGATCGCGAAGACGAACAGCGGTTCGGTGAAGTTGCGCGTGTCCATGTACTGGACCGCGCGGTCCGTGCCGGCCATCAGCGCCATGCAGGCGATCAGTACGAACGCCCATACGCCGAAGACAGCCTCGACCTCGGAAAGCAGGTGCCATACGCCGGCATGCGGCCCGTTGCGGTGAGCCAGGCGAGCGAAGAAGGGAACGGAAAACGTGTGTAGTACCGCCACGCTGAACAACAGCGTGGCCACGATTTCAATAGCGTGGGGCATGGGGCTCTTTCGAAGGCGCTGCGCGGGGCGCCAGGCCTCGGCATGCTGCACGGGTTAAACAAGTGGTGGAATATAACGCAGCCATGCGCCGCGGCGAACCCGTGAAAACGCGAGACGCAAGGCCCTTCATGTGTGCCGGCGGGCTTCGCGCAGCAGTTGGGCGCCTTTTTCCGCGATCATGATGGTGGGCGAGTTGGTGTTGCCCGAGGTGATGGTCGGCATGATGGATGCGTCGATCACCCGCAGGCCCTGCAGGCCATGCACGCGCAACGCGGCATCCACCACCGCCTGTGCGTCATCGCCCATCCTGCAGGTTCCCACCGGATGGAAAATGGTCGTGCCGATCTCGCCGGCCAACCGCTGCAGGTCTTCCTCGCTCCGCCATTGCTCGCCGGGCTTGTACTCTTGCGGCCGGTAGCGCGCCAGCGCGGGCTGCGCCACGATGCGCCGGGTCAGGCGGATGCTGTCGGCGGCGACCTTGCGGTCGGCCTCGGTGGAAAGATAGTTGCAGAGGATCTCGGGATGGTCGCCCGGATCGGGCGAGACGATGCGCACGTGGCCCCGGCTGGTCGGGCGCAGGTTGCACACCGACGCGGTGAAGGCGGGAAAGTCATGCAGCGGGTCGCCGAACTTCTCCAGCGACAGCGGCTGGACGTGGTACTCGAGATTGGCGCGCGACTGCTCGGGACCCGAGCGGGCGAACGCGCCCAGTTGCGACGGCGCCATGCTGAGCGGCCCGCGCCGCTGCACGGCGTATTGCAGGCCCATCCATGCCTTGCCCCACAGCGTGCCCGCCACGCCGTTCAAGGTCCGGGCGCCGCGCACCCGGTAGATCAGCCGCAGTTGCAGGTGGTCCTGCAGGTTCGCGCCCACGCCGGGCAAGTCATGCAGCACGGGCACCCCGCGCGCCTGCAGCAGCGTCGCCGGCCCCACGCCGGACACCTGCAGCAGCTGCGCCGACCCGATGGCGCCGGCGGCCAGCACCACCTCGGCACGCGCCCGGGCATACTGCTCGCCGCCACCCTCGGCCATGAAGCGCACACCCACCGCGCGGCGGTTCTGGAACACCACGCGCGCCACCCGCGCGCCGGTCAGGACCTTCAGGTTGCCGCGGCCCATGACCGGGCGCAGGAAGGCCTTGGCGGTGTTCCAGCGCACGCCGCGGCGCTGGTTGACCTCGAAATAGTCGCAACCTTCGTTGTCGCCCTGGTTGAAGTCGTCGATCGAGGCAATGCCGGCCTGCGCGGCCGCCGCGCGAAACGCATCGAGCAATTTCCACGACAGGCGCTGGCGCTCGACCCGCCATTCGCCGCCCGCGCCATGGAAGGCGTTGGCGCCGCCATGGTGATCCTCGCTGGCCTTGAACAGCGGCAGCACGTCGTCCCAGCCCCAGCCCGGGTTGCCCTGCGCGGCCCAGCCGTCGTAGTCGGCGCGCTGGCCGCGCATGTAGATCATGCCGTTGATGGAGGAGCTGCCGCCCAGCACGCGGCCGCGGGGATAGCCCAGGCTGCGCCCGTTCAGGCCCGGATCGGCCTGGGTGCGATAGCACCAGTCGGTGCGCGGGTTGCCGATGCAATACAGGTAGCCGACCGGGATGTGGATCCAGTGCCAGGAATCGGCGCCGCCGGCTTCAAGCAGCAATACGCGCACGGACGGGTCGGCCGACAGGCGATTGGCGAGCACGCAGCCGGCCGAGCCGGCGCCCACGATGATGTAGTCGAACTCCATGCCGGTATCGACGGCGGTGGCGCACATGAGCTTGTCTCCTTGAGTCCGCATTCGATGTGCGGCGCTGCGCCGTATTGTGGTCCGGCATGGCGCCCTTGCCAAGCGCGCCGCGCCGTTTTTCCCAGCTACCGGCAAGATGCCGCGCGCCATGCGTGCGGCCAGCCGCCGCGCCCTTCGTCCCGTGCGTTGCGGACCGCTTTCGTGACGGGCGGCCGGGCCGGAAGCGCCGGGGCGCAGAAAAAATGGAACCTTTCGCGGCAAGCGCAACTCCATTAAATTCAGGTTTCTGTCAGCAACGCGCCAGCGGGTCCGCTGTACGGAGGATTCGACGGGCGCCCCTTCCCGGGAGACTCCCATGCGTACCCACGCCGCCCCCACGTATGCACCAAAACGGCGCATGCTGCTTGCCTTGCTTGCCGCGCCCGCGCTGGCGCTGGCCCAGCCGGCCTGGACCCAGCAACCGCCACCGCTGGAGCTGGATGTGCCCTATGTGCCCACCCCCGACGACGCGGTGGCGCGCATGCTGGAGATGGCCGATGTGACGGCGCAGGACACGGTCATCGACCTCGGGTCGGGTGATGGCCGCATCGCCATCGCCGCCGTGCGCGACCGCGGCGCGCGCAGCGCCATGGGCGTGGACATCGACCCCGAGCGCATCGCCGAGGCGCGCGCCAACGCCAAGAAGGCCGGGCTGGCCGACCGCGTGACGTTCATGCAGCAGGACTTGTTCGACACCGACATCTCCAAGGCCACGGTGCTGACGATGTACCTGCTGCCGGACGTGAACCTGAAGCTGCGCCCGCGCATCCTCAATTCGCTGGCGCCGGGAACGCGCGTGGTTTCGCACGCCTTCACCATGGGCGAATGGGACAGCGACCGCCACGAGACGGTCGATGGCCGGTCCCTGTATCTGTGGATCGTGCCCGCGCACGCGGCGGGGGACTGGCAGGTCGAAGACCCGGCCGGGCCCTTTACCCTCAGCGTGCGGCAGGATTTCCAGAAAGTGACCGCCAGCGCGCAGCGCCAGGGCGAACGGCTGGGCGTGGCCGAGGCCGCCCTGCACGGCACCGACCTGCGCTTCACGGTGGACGCCGGCGCCGGGCCGCGCACCTACACAGGCCGCATACAGGGAGACCAGATGACGGCCGTGCAAGCCCCGGGCAACGAGTCCGGCTGGCGCGCCACGCGGCGCGCGCCATGACGCGCGCCGCCGAGAGCGGCATCGCCCAGGCCCGCGGCCTGTCGGTGCTGGACGCGGTAGCCGTGCTGGTGGGCGTGGTCATCGGCATCGGCATCTTCGGCTTCCCGCCACTGGTCGCCCAGCACGCGCAATCCGAAAGCGTGTACCTGGCGCTCTGGCTGGGCGGCGCGGCGGTCATGCTGATGGGGGCCCTGTGCTATGCCGAGCTGGGTTCGGCCTATCCCGGCGCCGGCGGCGAATACCTCTACCTGCGCCACGCCTGGGGGCCGCGCGTGGCGCTGCTGTTCGCGTGGGCGCGCTGCACGGTCATCCAGACCGGCGCGATCGCGGTGGTAGCGTTCATCTATGGCGAGTACGCCCAGGAACTGGCGCCGCTGGGTCCGCACGGCGTGGCCCTGCACGCGGCCATCGCCGTCATTGCCCTGACCCTGCTCAATATCGTGGGCACCCAACCCAGCAAGCGCATACAGCTCGTCTTCACCGTCATGACGCTGGCGGCGCTGGCGGCAGTGGTGGCCACCGGCCTGTCCGCGCCTCCCGCCCCACCGACGCCGGTCGAGCCGCTGGCCGGCGGCACGCTGGGCCTGTTGGGCATGGGGCTGGTGTTCGTGCTGCTGACCTATGGCGGCTGGAACGAGGCCGCCTACCTCAGCGGCGAGCTGCGCGAGGCCCGGCGCAACATGGCCAGGGTGCTGCTGATCGGCACCGTCGTGGTCGCCGGCGCCTATCTGCTGACCAATCTGGCGCTGCTGCAGATCTTCGGCCTGCAAGGCCTGCGCGAAACGCGGGCGGTGGCCGCCACCCTGATGACGCTGGCCGCGGGTCCGTATGCGGCGATCGTGCTGAGCCTGCTGGTCTGCGTCACGGCGCTGTCGACCATCAACGGCACCATCCTGACCGGCGCGCGGGTCTATAGCGCGCTGGGGCACGACGTGCCGCGCCTGCGGCCGCTGGCCGGCTGGAGCATGCGCGGCCAGACGCCGACCCCGGCGCTGCTGGCGCAAGGCGCCATCACGCTGGTGCTGCTTGGCTATGGCGCTTACGCGCACGATGGCGTGCAGACGCTGGTTGCCTATACGGCGCCCGTGTTCTGGCTGTTCATGCTGCTGGTAGCCGCCTCGGTCTGGCGGCTGCGCCGCCTCGACCCGCACCGGCCGCGGCCGTTTCGCGTGCCACTCTACCCGCTGCCGCCACTGCTGCTGGGCCTGACCTGTGCCGGACTGGTGTGGTCCAGCGCCCGTTATGCGGGCGCCGGCGCCCTGCTGGGCCTGGCGGTGCTGGCGGCGGGCCTGCCCGTGCTGCGGCTGCTGCGCGCGGCGCCGCGGCCCGCCTGACCAACGCTATGCCTGCCCGGCCTGCTGCTGCTTCATCTGCATCAGCAGGCTGTGCAGCATCTCGGTCGACAGGCCATGCAGCACCAGCCGGTAGCCCGCGCGCAAGGTCGACATCGGCACCAGCGGGTGCTTGTTGTTGACCAGTATCAGGTGCTGCGGCGCGCCCAGCAGCTGCGCGGCATAGATGCCGATCGTCTCGTCCAGCTGCAGCGAGTTCGCGGCGCGCCAGAAATCGTTGTCGGTCAGCATCAGCTGGTACAGCGGCGTGAACAGCTCGATGGCGCTTTGCAGGTCCAGGAAATTGCGTCGCCGTTGCGGCATGTCCTCCAGCCGCAGGCCGGGGTCGCGGATCATCGAATAATCGACCTGCTCGGGCGCGTGCATGGCCTGGCCGGCGTCGCGCAGCGCCTGGTTCAGGCGGATCACGAAGTTGAACAGGTTGAGATCATGCTTGACGAACAGTTCGTCGCGCAGGTCGGCGATGCAGGCGGGCTCCAGCGGCGTGGTCTCGACCTGCACCGGCGCGTTGCGCGCGATGAACGCCAGGATCTGCGCTCCCAGGTGGAAATGCCGCAGAATGAGCCAGTTTGCCTGCGGCGAGACGAAGTGCTCCAGGCCCCAAGCCAGGATGCGATGCAACAGGCGCGAATGCGACCAGCGGCGCGGCAGCAAGGTCTTGATGACCTGGATCAGGATGATGAACGCGCGCGCCAGCGGCCGCAGGAAAGGCAGCAGGTACTGGCGCGAGGCGCTGCTGGAGTCGGCCAGCCAGGCCTGCTTGACCGGATCGGGCAGCGGCGTGCTGCGATCCAGGTACAGCGCGCGCCAGGGGTTGGGGTCGGCCGGGTCGTGCGGCTGGCTCAGGAAATCGGGCTCGGGGCGGCTCATGCGGTGCGCTCCTCCATGACGTGCTGGAACTGCATCAAATACAGCGCGGCGGTGCGGCGCGCGGTGTCCACGATCTGCTGGCGGGCGCGTCCGCCATCGTCGCAATCGAGCGCCAGCTCTACGGCCAGCAGCCAGCGCGCCAGATGATTCTCGTCGTTGTGGCCATGGTATTCGAGAAAGCGGAACGCATCGGGCGGCAGCTTCAGGCCCGCCTTCAGCAACGGCAGCAGCGCCGGCACGATGCGCTGCCCGGTGCCTTCGATGATGTAGATGGCGCCCAGCAGGCCGATGGGATCGCGCGTGGCGGCCAGCGCGTGCAGATAGGCGTTGAGCGCCTCGCCGCCGGGATTGCGGCGCAGGACGTCGATGTCCTCGACGGCGCCGCCGGCATTGCGGTAGTCCTGGAACAGGATCTGGAAATCGTTCTGCTCTTCGCCGGCGTGCGTGCCGATCAGCTCGGCCAGCGGCCGGTAGGTCTCCGACAGCGAGGCCGCCGCTTCGCGCATCCACTTGCTGCCCTCGCGCACCTGCGGCACCCAGTTCTCCATCCAGTTCAGATAGTCGGGCACCGCGAAGCGCCCCTGGCGCAGATGCCGTATCACCGGCGTGCGCCACACGCGCGAACGGTAGTCGTGCCAGATGGCGGCCAGTTCGCCCAGCAACGGCTCCAGCCCCTGCGGCGCTTCGGCCGGGTCGTGCGGCGGCGCGATGAAATCGGCCTCGCCGGCCGGCGCCGCGGCCGGCACGGCATGCAAGCGCGCTGGCTGCGCGGCCTGGTCGGGCCCTTCGGCCTGCAGCAGCATGTAGGCGGCCATGAAGCGGCCCGATTCGGGGATGTAGCAGAAGATCTGTTCGCCAGGCTGCACGCTGCGCGTCTGCAGGAACTCCGCCAGCATGATGAGGATGGAAGCCGCCCCGGTATTGCCGCGCCACGCCAGGTTGCTGAACCAGCGCTCGCGCGCGATGGCCAGGCCGGCCTTGTCCATCAGGTCCTCGACCACCGGGATGAACTTCTCGGACGAGTAATGGCACAGGAAATGGCTGACCTGGCGCGGATCGACCCAGCCGTCATGCACCAGCTTGGCGTATTCGTGGATGCCGATGTCGAACAGGTGCGGCAGCAGGCGGATGTCCTGGCGCAGCAGCAGCGCCCCGGCCGCCTCGGCCTCGGACCACGAGCCATAGTCCAGGTGCGCCTGTCCGTCGGCGGACTGCCCCAGTTGCATGCACACCGGATAGTCGCCCGAGAACGAACGCTGGTGTATCCATTTGAGGCGCAGCCGCACGCCGTTGGCGGCGCCGGCCAGCGGCTGGGGCGTATCACCCAGCAGCATGGCGCCCGCGCCATCGGACAGCATCCAGCGCAGGAAATGCGCGTCGAAGTCGGCGTCGTAGCCCGGCGCCGCGAAACGCGAACGCTTGAACAGGCGCGAAGGCAGCTCGCTGGCCACCGCCAGCGCGCGCCGGTGCGCGCCCAGCTCGATGCCCTGCGCGGCCGCCTGGATGGCGCCCACGCCGGCCGCGCAGATGCCGTGCACGGACAGTGTTTCGAGCGGCGCGGCGGACAGTTCGCCCTGGATCATGTTGGCGAACCCGGGCATGAGCGTATCGCCGCCCGACGAGCCGCTGGCCAGCAGCGAGACCTGCGACAGGTCCGCGTCGCCGCGCGCCAGGCAGGCCTGGATGGCCCGAGCCGCCAGCTGCGCGTTGCTCCAGCGCGTGCGGCCCTGCGGGTCGATCGCGTAGTAGCGTTGCCTGATGCCGTTCTCGGCCAGGATGCGGTTCTTGATACGGCCGGAGATGCGATTCAGCGGCGCGATGTACTGGTCCATCGCATCGTTATCGACCGGCTCGCCGGGCATGAAATAACCGGCGCTGTGCAGGTAGACGCGATCAAAGGCAACGGGCATGGCGGATTCTGGTGTGTGGCATAGGAAACGGGCGGCTAGGGCCGCATCAGCGTATGCGTGCGGCAACGCCGCGAGAACAGCCCGAGCACGAACACGCGCGCCATGTACGGCACCAGGCCGCGCTCGTTCAGGCGCGGCGGCACGCGGTCACGGTAATGCCGCCAGTGCAGCGTGTGCAATTCGGACCAATGCACGCGGGGGTTTTCATGGTGGGCCGTATGCAGGCCGATGTTGAACAGCAATGGGTTGACCCAGCCCTCGAAATTGCGCGCGTAGCTCAGCGCCGCGTGGCGCTCCGGCCCCCCGTCGGCGTGGGCGTGCTGCAGGTAGTTGGTGGCCAGCAACCAATGCAGGCCATGCAGCTGCGGCACGATCACCAGCCAGAAAGCCTTGCCGGGATCGATCGCCAGCAGCCCGGCCCACAGGCCCAGCCATGCCGCGTACTGGCGCAGGCAATAGCGCCACACGCCCGGCCGGCGCGATCGCAGCCGGCGCAGCGCGGCAAGGAACAGCGGATACAGCACGACGACGGCCTGCAAGGGGTGCAGCAGGTAGCCGGCCAGATGATTGGTATCGCCGCCGAAACGATAGGTGCGCGCGACATCCCGCGGACCATGCTTGTAGCGGTGGTGGTTGGCATTGTGCGCGGCGTGAAAGACGAAGGTCGGATGGCCTTGCAGCAAGGTCAGCCAGAAGTCCGTCAGGCGGTTGAGCCAGCGCGGGCGCCACATGCGCAGGTGCGCATGGTTGTGATGGATGACGCCCACGCCCAGCGTCAGGAACAGCATCGGCGCATACAGCGCCCAATGCCAGCCGTGTATCCATTGCCAGGCGGCCAATGCCGGCAGCGCGACCAGATACAGAACGCTCTGCCAGTCGCGCCGGTGGCGCAACCATTCAGTGGGCCGGACCAACCGCGCCCCGCTTGCGATAGGCGGCCAGCTGGGTCCGGGCCGCGTCGGCGCCCAGGCGCGTGCCGAACAGCCGGTCCATGAAAGTGAACTGGAAACCGAAGTTGCCCTGGTAGCAGGCGTGGTGCAGGTGATGCCGGCGGCTGGCCGCGAACCAGTGCGCGTACGAAACGCCGGGGAAGAAGTCGTAGTTGGCGTGGCCAACGCAATTGAAGAACAGGCTGAAAAGCGGCACCGACAGCAGCGACCAGAAACTGAAATCATGCACCACCATGGGCAGCAGGATCACGTTGCCCAGCATCAGCGCTTCGATCGGATGGAAGCTGTAGGTCGAGAACGGCGTGGTCACCACCGAGCGGTGATGCGGCAGGTGAAAGCGCCGCAGCAACCGCGTATGCAGCAGGCGGTGGTTGATCCAGAAGTGCACGTCGTTCCAGATCACCAGCGCGAGGATTTCGGCGGCGATGCGCCACGGGCCGGCATTGTCGTCGAGCCGCGCCCAGCCCAGTTGCACCAGGCCCCACGGAAACACCATGCCCAGTCCGAAGATCAGGACGGACAGGCCGGACTGGAGGAACTCGCGGCGCAATTGCCCGGGGCCCAGCGGCCGCGGATCGAGCGGCCGGCCCACGCCCAGGGCGGGCAGCACGCGTTGGGTCAGCAACCAGGTGGCCGCGCCGAACAGCAGGTAGATCCCACCGAAGAAAGCCAGGCCATACCCCATGACCTGCCAGACGGATAAGGCCGCGAATGCTTGCCCCATGGCGATGCTTCTTGTTTTGAGAATGGCGGCATCATAAGCAATTGCCGGGGCGAGAGGCGGAAAAGATATTGCAAGACGCTTCAAGATATTCGGAATTAGCGCCCGCCTCACGATGCACGGGCGCCCCGGTCCCTCCCAGCCGACCCGGGCGCGCCAGGCGCGGCGGCGGCCGCCGCCTGGCCGCCGTCGTCAGACGCGGCTTGCGCCCGCTACGCGTCAGGCGCGAAGGCCCGGTCGAGCGTGGCGAGCTCGGCCCGAAGCCGCTCGGCCAGCGCCCCGGCAGCCGGCTGCATGGGCGCGCGCATCTCGTTGCGCAAGCGCCCCTGGCTGGCCAGCAGCGCCTTCAGCGGCGCCGGATTGGGTTCGGCGAACAGCAGCCGGATCATGGGCGCCAACGCCAGGAACAGGCGCTGCGCCTGCGCCAGTTGCTGCGCGCGCACCGCGCGGTGCATGGCCACGAACAGGTCCGGCCGCACATGGGCGGCGGCGGCGATCATGCCGGTACCGCCCAGGCACAGCGTGCCCAGGCCCTGCAGGTCTTCACCCGCCAGGACCGCCATGCCGCCGTGGGCGATCAAGGCCAGCGTCTTGTCCACCGAGCCGCCGCAATCCTTGACGGCGGCAATGTTCGGATGTTCGGCCAGCGCCAGCAAGGTGGCGGTGTCCAGCTGCGCGCCGGTGCGATACGGGATGTCGTACAGGATGAGCGGCACGGCCGAAGCATCGGCCAGCGCACTGAAATAGGCTTGCGCGCCGGCCTGGCTGGGCCGTACGTAATACGGCGCGGGCGCCAGCACGCCGGCCAGCGGCCGCTCGCCCAGACGCGCCAGGCGCCGCAGGACATGATCCTGGTGGTTGCCGGCCAGGCCCATGGCCACGGGCAGCGTGCCGGCCTCCTCCAGCACGGCGTCGAGCACCGTGAGTTGTTCGGCCTCGTCCAGCGCGGCCGCCTCGCCCGTGCTGCCGCAGGCAACCAGGCCATCGACGCCGGCGGCCTTGTAGTCGCGCACCAGCTTGCGCAAGGCAGGCAGGTCGATGGCGCCGTCGGCGAACGGGGTCACGAGGGGAATCCAGATACCCTGGAACGGAGATTGAGCGGGATATTGCATGGGCACTCCTGAGGTGCAAGGTTGACCGTTGTCGACCGTTCAGGTGTGCGTGGATCAGGAAGGGGATGCGCGCGTGGCCGCGCGCCGCCGGGCTTGCCGCTGTTCCGTCGCCCATCTGACGGAACAGCAAGCTCCGGTCAGATGAGCGGCTGTTTTTTGGCTTTCAGCACCACGCGCGTCGATGCCGCACCGAAGGTACAGGCAAGGGCAACGCGGACGCGGGGCTGGAACATGGGCAATATGTGAATCGGCAGTAGGCGCAATCTACCCAGCGCCGGCCGGGCTTGTCAATCGGCGGGCCGCAGACTGTGCAGGAAAACCTCGCACAAGGCTTCCATGCCGACGCGGTCCTCGTCGTCGAAACGGCCGGGCAGCGGACTGTCGACGTCCCAGACGCCCAGCAGGCGCCCCTCGTGCACCAGCGGCACCACGATCTCCGCGCGCGACGCGGCATCGCAGGCGATGTGGCCGGGAAAGGCATGGACGTCCGGCACGACCTGGGTCTGGCGCTGGCTGGCGGCCGCGCCGCACACGCCGCGCGACAGGGCGATGCGCACGCAGGCCGGCTTGCCCTGGAACGGTCCCAGCACCAGCTCGTGGCCATCATGGAAATAGAAGCCCGCCCAATTGATATCCGGCAGCGCCTGGTACGCCAGGGCGCTGAAGTTGGCGGCGTTGGCGATGAGGTCGCGCTCGCCGGCCAGCAAGGCGCGCGCCTGCGCCGCCAGCTCGGCATAGAAGACGGGTTTGGGTCCGGCGGAAACAGGAGCGGCGTCAAACATGTGTATATTTGTAACTGTACTGGCGGGAATCGAACCAACTGATTTTAGAGCGCATCGATAGGGCCCGGGGCCGCGGCCCGGCGTTGTGGGACAATCAACTTTTGCAGCACGTTTCTTACCCTTTTTCAAGACCATTCCATGGACAAGCCTTTCGAACCCGAGTGTTCCTTTTCGGAACGCGCCCAGCAGCTCACCAGCTCCGCTATCCGTGAAATCCTCAAGGTCACGGAACGACCCGAAGTCATTTCGTTCGCCGGCGGCCTGCCGGCGCCCGGCGGCTTTCCGGTAGAAGTGGTACGGGCTGCATTCGACAAGGTATTGGCCACCAATGGCCGCGCCGCCCTGCAGTACGGCCCCACCGAAGGTTATGCGCCGCTGCGCCAGTGGGTGGCCGACGACCTGAACGCCGCGGGCGCCAACGTCACGGCCGACCAGATCCTCATCGTGTCGGGCTCGCAGCAGGCGCTCGACCTGCTGGGCAAGGTGCTGATCGACAAGGACAGCCCCATCCTGGTCGAGGACCCCAGCTACCTGGGCGCCCTGCAGTCGTTCAGCCTGTACCAGCCGAAATACGTGCCGATCCCCACCGACGACGGCGGCCTGGTCCCCGAGGCGATCACGGCCGAACTGGCCGAGGGCGCACGCTTCCTGTACGCGCTGCCGAACTTCCAGAATCCCACCGGCCGCACGCTCAACCTGGAGCGCCGCAAGGCCCTGGTGCGCCAGGCCGCGCAGTTCGGCGTGCCCATCATCGAGGACGATCCCTACGGCGAGCTACGCTACGCCGGAGAGCCGCAGCCCGGACTGCTGGCCCTGGCCGGCGAATGCGGCGCCACGGTCATCCGGCTGGGCACGTTCTCCAAGGTGTTGGCGCCCGGCCTGCGCCTGGGCTACATCGCCGCTCCGCGCACCATCATCAACAAGCTGGTGCAGGCCAAGCAGGCCACGGACCTGCACACGCCCACGCTCACGCAGATGGCGGTCTACGAAGTCGTCAAGACCGGCTTCCTGGCCGAGCACCTGCCGCGCGTGCGCGAGATCTACCGCGTGCAGGGCCGTTGCATGCTCGACGCCATCGAGCGCGAATTCCCCGCATCGGTCAGCTGGACCAGGCCCGAGGGCGGCATGTTCATCTGGGTCACGCTGCCCGAACACATCGACAGCACCAAGCTGCTGGCGCAGGCGGTCGAGCAGAACGTGGCCTTCGTGCCGGGCGGCCCCTTCTACGCGGGCGCGCCGCGGCAGAACACGCTGCGCCTGAGCTTTGCCACGGTGCCCGAAGCCAAGATCCGCGAAGGCATCGCCATCCTGGGCAAGCTGCTCAAGGCGGCGATCTGACCTGAGTCACCGTCCCGGGACGGCCGGCGCGAGCCGGCCGTTTTGTTTATGCTTGCAGTTTCACCATCCGTCTACCTCGTCAGCCCGTGAGCGCATCGCAGCAACAATCCGTCGACCTCAACGACATCGTGTTTACCGATTGGGTGGAGCGCTGGCTGCCCAGGCCATGGCGCCCCTATGCGCGCCTGTGCCGGCTGGATCGCCCCATCGGCACGTGGCTGACGCTGCTGCCCTGCATCGCCGCGCTGGTGCAGGCCGCCGGCGGCCTGCCCGACCTGCGCCGGCTCCTGATCTTCTCGCTGGGCGCCCTGCTCATGCGCGGCATCGGCTGCACCGTCAACGACATGTGGGACCGCGACATCGACAAGCACGTCGAGCGCACGCGCTTCCGGCCGTTGACCAGCGGCCAGCTCAGCATGCGCCAGGCGGTGGCGTTCCTGATCGGCCAATTGCTGGTCTGCGCCTCGTTGCTGTTCTTCATCAACGACATGAGCCGTTGGCTGGCCGTGGCCGTGCTGCCCTTCGTGTTCATCTATCCGTTCTGCAAGCGCGTCACCTACTGGCCGCAGGTCGTGCTGGGCATCTGCTTCAACTGGGGCATGCTGATGGCCTGGTCCGACACCCAGGACCACGTGCCGCTGGCGGCCATCGCCATGTGGCTGGGCGCCGTGCTGTGGCAGGTCGGCTACGACAGCATCTACGCCTATGTGGATGTGCGCGATGACCGCAGCCTGGGCCTGCATTCCACCGCCATGCGCTTCGGCGACCAGGGCAAGCTGTGGATCGGCGGCTTCTATGCCGCCACGCTGGCGCTATGGACCTGGGGCGGCTACGCCATGGACCTGGGCTGGGGCTATTTCGCCGGCATGGGCGCCGTGGCCATTCACCTGGCCTGGCAGTTGCGGGAATTCGACCTGCAGCGTCCCGAGCGCAACTTCAAGCTGTTCCGCGCCAACCTCTGGACCGGCGTGCTGCTGATCGCCGCGGCGCTGGCCGGCACCCTGCCGTACTGACCCTTCCCGCAGCCGTACCCGACCCGCCCGGCCCTGCCCGGGCGGCGCCGGCGCGCCCGCATGACGCGTGCCCAACTCCCCACTGATGGGATCTTGCGGGCGAATTCGATGAATTAGAACCTCCAGTGGAATAATGTTTTCCAGGAATCAGGGTTTATCCGGAGTGTCCCGAAGCGCAGAATGCAGTCATCGGGATGCAACAAACGACTGACGACGGATAGGCCGCCTCAGGTCACTCCCGCAGATCAGACGGATGGAGGAATACCATGAAGACCCTTGCTACCGCAGTAATCCTTTCGATGACCATGGCCGCCGGCGCGCAGGCCGCCGACCTCGGCGCCGAACCCACCCGCGCGCAGGTTCAGGCCGAACTGGTCCAGGCCAAGGCCAACGGCCAATACACGTTTGGCGAGCAGGACTACCCCGCCGCCATCACGCAGGGCAGCGCGCTGTCGGCCGCCGAAGTCCGCGACGACCTGGCGCAGGCCAAGGCCGCCGGCGAAGTCACCTTCGGCAACCTCGACTATCCGCCCCAGGCTTCCAACGTCAACAGCAGCATGACGCGCGCCCAGGTCCAGGCCGACCTGGCCCAGGCCAAGAATGATGGCGTGGTGACCTTCGGCAACCTGGACTACCCGCCGCAACACGGCTGATCCCCCGGCGCCCCCCCTCGCCGCAGCCGCAAGTGCCGGCGCCCGCCCTGTACAGAGGGACGGGCGCCGTTTTTTTGCCTCCGCCATGCAGGTGTCGAAACGCTCGAAAGTCTCGACGATTTGATTGATTATTTTGATCAAAACGACGTTTTTGCCGCTACATTTCGACCGCAGCGCTCGGTAGCATGGTTGCATGCCCGCAACCCTCGCCCGGGAGCCTGCCATGGTGCGACCGCCCTACCCCATCGCCATCCTCGGCGCCGGCAAGATCGGCGCCGCCATCGCCTTGCTGCTGCAACGCGGCGGCGACTACGACATCCTGGTCGCGGACCAGGACCCGGCGCGCCTGCGAGCAGTCGCCAGGCTGGGATGTCAGACAGCGCAGGTGCGCGATGACGATGCGCTGCAGCAGGCCGTCTCGGGCCGCTACGCGGTGCTCAATGCCTTGCCGTTTCATCGCGCCCGCGCCGCCGCGGCCGCGTGCGTACGCGCCGGCGCGCATTATTTCGACCTGACCGAAGACGTCGCCAGCACCCACGCAATCCGCGAACTGGCCGCCGCGGCGCACACGGTGCTGATGCCGCAATGCGGGCTGGCGCCGGGGTTCATCGGCGTGGTGGGCAGCGACCTGTCGCGGCGCTTCGACCGGCTGCTCGACCTGCGCATGCGCGTCGGCGCCCTGCCGCGCTTTCCGTCCAATGCGCTGCGCTACAACCTGACCTGGAGCACCGAGGGCCTGATCAACGAATACTGCAACGCTTGCGAGGCCATCGTCGACGGCGCGCTGGTCGCCGTACCGCCCATGGAGGGCTACGAAACCTTCACGCTCGACGGCATCGAGTACGAGGCGTTCAATACCTCCGGCGGGCTGGGCACGTTGCCGCAGACACTGCTGGGCAAGGCCCGCAATGTCGACTACAAGTCGATCCGCTATCCCGGACACTGCGCCATCATGAAGCTGCTGCTCAATGACCTGCGGCTGCGCGAACGGCGCGACCTGCTGCAGGAAATCCTGGAAAGCGCCATCCCCTCGACCGACCAGGATGTGATCGTGATCCTGGCCTCGGCCAGCGGCTATCGCCAGCAACGGCTGGTGCAGGAATCGTTCTCGGCGCGCATCTACGGCGCCACGGTGGACGATCAGGCGCTCAGCGCCATCCAGCTCTCCACCGCCGCCGGGATCTGCACCGTGCTCGACCTGGTGGTCCACGGCCACCTGCCGCAGCGCGGCTTCATCGGCCAGGAGCAAGTACCCCTGGCAGCCCTGCTGGACAACCGCTACGGCCGCATCTACGCCGGCCAGCCGCTGCCGGCGCGGGACGCGCCGGCCACGACCCAAGGCCCGGCGCCGCCGCAGGCGCTGTTGCCCGGGTCCTAGACCCACCCCTCCAGGCGCAGCGTCGCGCGCACCAGGCGCTGCTCTTCCTGTTCGATCTCGGCCAGGCTCTGGCGCACGCTGTCCACATGGGCGCGGGCGGCCTGGTGCGCCTGTTCGGGCTCGCGCGCCAGCACGGCAAGGAACAGGCGCTCGTGCTGCTGGTCGATGTGGCGCTTGTGCGGCTCGCGGTGATAGAGATTGTTGACGCAGGCGAATACCGAGCCCAGCAGCAGATCCGTCAGGGACTGCAGCGTATGCACCAGCACCGCATTGTGCGAGGCCTGGCAGATGGCCAGGTGGAAAGCGTGGTCCAGGTGCGCGTGGGTGGCGCTGTCGGTCTCGCGGCCGTGCGCGGCAAGCATTTCGTCATAGCGGCGGCGGATCATGATGAAGTCGGCATCGGTGCCGCGGATCGCCGCCAGCCGGGCCGATTCGCTTTCGAGCAGGGCGCGCACCTCCAACAGGTCGTACAACGTGCGCGGCTGCGAATTGAACAGGTGCACCAGCGGGCCCGCATCCACCTGCGAAATTTGCGCCACGTACGAACCCTTGCCCTGGGCGGTATGGATGATCTGGCGCGCCCGCAGCAGCCTGAGCCCTTCGCGCAGCGCCGTGCGCGATACGCCCAGCTTCTCGGTCAGGCGGCGCTCGGACGGCAGGGCCTGCCCGGCCTTGAGCACCCCATCGAGGATCAGCCGCTCGATGCGCTCGGCCACGACTTCGGCGATCTGTTTGCGCGCCCCGTCGACGCCTGGTTCCATGACTTGCCCCACTGGTATGACCACGATATCCGCTACGACTGACTCTACTCGAACCGGCATTCTATGTTATTGAAAACCAGATATAAATATCTATCTCGTCGCCATGTGCATCTGCACAAACTGGTATGACCAGTAGTTTTTGCTATGGACAAGACGGGCTCGCCCGGCCGATGATGGCGCTTCCGGTTTCCCAATCCCGGCCGGGCCTCTGGCTCCGGCCCTTTTTAACGACGCGAGACCCGCATGACTGAACGCATCCCGCATCATGGCCTGCAAGTGGCGGCCTCCCTGCACCGTTTCATCGAAGACGAGGCGCTGTCCGGCAGCGGCCTGGCGCCCGACGAGTTCTGGGCCGGCTTCGCCGCCCTGGTGCGCGACCTCGCGCCGCGCAACCGCGACCTGCTGGCCGAGCGCGACCGCCTGCAGGGCGAAATCGACGCCTGGCACCGCGCCCACCCCGGCCCCGTGCGCGACAGCGCCGGGTACCAGGCGCTGCTCGAACGCATCGGCTACCTGCAACCCCAGCCGGCGCAGGTCACCGCCAGCACCCGCGACGTGGACAGCGAGATCGCCAGCCAGGCCGGCCCGCAGCTGGTGGTTCCCGTCTCCAACGCGCGCTATGCGCTGAACGCGGCCAACGCTCGCTGGGGCAGCCTGTACGACGCCCTCTATGGCACCGACGCGATCCCGCCGGTGGCTGGCGACGACGGCAAGGGCTACAACCCGGCGCGCGGCGAAGCCGTGATCGCCCGCGCGCGCGCCTTCCTGGACGAGGCGGCGCCGCTGGCCCAGGGTTCGCACGCCGACGCCACCGCCTATGCCATCGAGGGCGGCAAGCTGGCGGTCACACTGGGCGCAGGCCAGCGCACCGGCCTGCGCAACCCCGCGCAACTGGCCGGCTACCAGGGCGACGCCTCGCAACCGGCCGCCGTGCTGCTGGCCAACAACGGCCTGCACTTCGAAATCCAGATCGACCGCCAGCACCAGATCGGCGCCACCGACGCCGCCGGCGTCAAGGACGTGCTGCTCGAGGCCGCCCTGACCACCATCATGGATTGCGAAGACTCCGTGGCGGCCGTCGACGCCGACGACAAGGTGCTGATCTACCGCAACTGGCTCGGGCTCATGAAGGGCGACCTGAGCGAATCGGTCACCAAGGGCGGCAAGACCTTCACCCGCCGCCTGAACGCCGACCGCCAGTACCGCAAGCCCGATGGCGGCACCCTGACGCTGCACGGCCGCTCGCTGATGTTCGTGCGCAACGTCGGCCACCTGATGACCAACCCGGCCATCCTCGACGAGCAGGGCAATGAAGTGCCGGAAGGCATCCTGGACGCGGTGATCACCAGCCTGGCCGCCCTGCCCGACCGCGCCAACCGGCTCAACTCGCGCACCGGCTCGATCTACATCGTCAAGCCCAAGATGCACGGGCCGGCCGAGGCCGCCTTCGCCAACGAGCTGTTCGACCGCGTCGAGGACCTGCTCAAGCTGCCGCGCCACACCATCAAGATGGGCATCATGGACGAGGAGCGGCGCACCAGCGTCAACCTGAAGGCCTGCATCGCCGCCGCGGCGGCGCGCGTGGCGTTCATCAACACCGGGTTCCTGGACCGCACCGGCGACGAAATGCATACCGGCATGGAAGCGGGCCCGATGCTGCGCAAGGGCGACATGAAATCCAGCGCCTGGATCACTGCCTACGAGCGCAACAACGTGCTGGTCGGACTGGACTGCGGCCTGCGCGGACGCGCCCAGATCGGCAAGGGCATGTGGGCCATGCCCGACATGATGGCGGCCATGCTCGAACAGAAGATCGGCCACCCCAAGGCGGGCGCCAACACGGCCTGGGTGCCCTCGCCCACGGCCGCGACCCTGCACGCCATGCATTACCACCAGGTCGACGTCGCGGCCGTGCAGCAGGCGCTGGAGCAGACCCGCTACGACAGCGTGCGCGACGAACTGCTGGCCGGCCTGCTGACCGTCCCGGTGGGCGATCCGGCCGCCTGGTCGGCCGATGACATCCAGCGCGAGCTGGACAACAACGCCCAGGGCATCCTGGGTTACGTGGTGCGCTGGATCGACCAGGGCGTGGGATGCTCGAAGGTGCCCGACATCAACAACGTCGGCCTGATGGAGGACCGCGCCACCCTGCGCATCTCCAGCCAGCACATCGCCAACTGGCTGCGCCACGGCATCGTCGACCGCGCGCAGGTCAACGCCACGTTCGAACGCATGGCCAAGGTCGTCGACCAGCAGAACGCCGGCGATCCGAACTACCTGCCCATGGCCGGCCATTTCGACACCTCGTTCGCCTACCGCGCGGCGTGCGCGCTGGTATTCGAAGGCCTGACCCAACCCAACGGCTATACCGAGCCGCTGCTGCACGAGTACCGGGAAGCCTTCAAAGCGGCCCGCCGCTGAAGCCGCCCGGCGCCCGCCTGTCGGCGGGCGCCGGCCTGCCAGGCTGCCATTTTTCGCACGATCGTGCTAAATTGAGCGGCATGAGCATCCCCAAGAGCGAACTCACCTTCGCGGCCATCGTGGACGCGGCGCTGGACATGGCCGCGGCGCAGGGCATGGAAAGCCTGACGCTCGGCGAAGTCGCCAAGCGGCTGGGTATCAGCAAAAGCGGCGTGTTCTCGCGGGTCGGCTCGCGCGAGGCCCTGCTGCATGCCGTCCTGGAGGAGTACGACCGGCGCTTCCTGGGCGCGGTGTTCGCGCCCGCCATGGCCGCGCCGCGCGGGCTGCCGCGCCTGGATGCCATGGTCGGACACTGGATCGAACGCGCCGCCAACGTCGAGGCGCTGACCGGTTGCATCTATGTGGCCGGCGCCTTCGAGTACGACGATGTCGACAACCCCATGCGCGGGCGCGTGGAAGCCAATGTGCGCGGCTGGCGCGCGGCGCTGGGACGCACCGTGCGGCAGGCGGTCGACGAAGGCCATTTGCGCCCGGACACCGACCCGGAGCAACTGGTGTTCGAGATCTACAGCCTGATGGTCGGCCTGATGCATGACGCGCGCTTCCTGCGCGACCCGCGCGCGCACGAGCGCGTACGGCAAGCCTACACCCGCCTGATCGCCACCTATCGCACCCCCTGAACGCAGCCGCGGTCCGGCGCCGGGCGCCGGTTTTTTTCGATTAAATTCGCACGATCGTGCGAAAAGAGGGAACCATGAAAATGATCGCAATCGGCGCTGGAGTCATGCTGGTGGCGGGGCTGGTGCGGGCCTGCCAGGGCTGGCGCCGCCTGCTGCGCCAGCTGCCCGACCGCAACGAGGATATGACGCTGTTCTGACGCCGCGACGAGGTGTGCCTGTCCCCACTGGGACAGGCACACTGCGCTACGCCATGAACGCTAGCCTGCCAGGACGGCATCTGTCCCCCGGCAGGTTACTTTTCCAGCCCCGCTTTGCGGGCCTGGTAGGCAATCGTGCTCAGCGCGCCGATGCGGCGCAGCGGCTCGGGAGGCAGCCAGTTCGGCTTCTCGAAACTGGCCAGGTCGTCCAGCATGGCGCTGCGATGCCCCGCCACCTGTTCGCCCAGCAGCTTGCCGTAGATCGTACCCTTGATGACGCCGGCGCCATTGCATCCGACCGACGCATACAGGCCGGGCTGGATGGCCCCCACGAACGAAGCGCCGTTGCCCGTCAGGCCGGTCGACCCGCTCCAGACGTACTCGAAATCGTGCGCGGCGAGGTCCGGGTAGCGGCGTACGAACGAATCGCGCAGCAACTGTTCCATGCGTTCGAGCGGCTGCTCGGCCTCGTACGAGTAGGCGCTGCGCACCATGAAGCGGCCGCCGCGGATGCGCCGCAAGGTCGTGCCCAGGCGATTGGCCGGAATCACGCCCCATTGGTCGCGCTCGCCCAGCAGCGCCTGCTGCGCGGCGCCGAGCACCGGCGTGACGCCCGCGTACGTAAAGATGGTGACCAACCGGCTGCGCAGGAAACCCAGCCTGCGGGCAAAGGCATTGTTGGCCAGGATCACGTTGTCGGCGGTGAACTCGCCGCCGCGCGTGCGCACCTTGTACGGCCCGCTGCCGTCGATGGACAGCACGGGATTGTCCTCCATCAGCCAGACGTTCTCCGGCAGGCTGTCGGCCAGCCCCCGTATCAGCGCGGCCGGCTGCACGAAGACGTTGTTCATGGAGTGATACCCGAACCGGTAATAGCGCGTGCCCAGCTGCGCCTGGAGGGCATCGCGGTCCAGCTCGGAGAACGCCACGCCCCACTGGCCGTACTGTTGCAGCGCGCCGCGCAGGCTGTGCTCGCCGTCGGCGGTGGCCGCCGCGTGATACTTGCCGGCCAGGTCCCAGCCACAGTCGAAACCGCCCTGCTCGGACAGCTGCGCCAGCCAGTCCAGCCCCGACTGGAGCATGGCGATCTGCTTGCGCGCCACTTCCAGCGGGCTGTGATGCCCGCTCATGCGGGTATTGTGCGGCAGATTGATCAGGAAGCCCGAATTGCGGCCCGCCGAGCCCTCCCCGGCGACGGTGGCGTCCACCACCAGCACCTGGTCCTGCGGCTGCAACTCGGCCAGGCGGCGCGCCGCCGCCAGTCCGGTGTAGCCGGCGCCGATGACCAGGCTCTTGAAATGCCGTCGCGCCGGCGCCGCGGTGCGCGGGGTGCGCTTGGGCAGCATGGCGTTCCAGCCGGAACCACTTTGATACTGAGGGAAAGTCCGCGATGACCCTGATGGGGAAGACATGATGAGTTCAATGTTGCGGTTGAGGAATCACTGGTCGGCGCGCGCCTGCAGGCTGCGCATCACTTCGTTCTGCACGATGTCCCAGATCTGCGACTTCAATTCGATGTAGCGCGGCGAAAGCTGCACATCGGCATTGCGCGGATACGGCAGGTCGTTGGGCATGTCGCAGGCCACGCGGCCCGGGCGGGCGCTCATGATGACCATGCGGCTCGACAGCAGCAGCGCCTCGTCGATCGAGTGGGTGATGAAGACGATGGTCTTGCCGCTTTGCTCGTAGATGCGCGTCAGCTCTTCCTGCAGCACCTGGCGCGTCATGGCATCGAGCGCGGCAAACGGTTCGTCGAGCAGGATGACGTCCGGATCATTGGCCAGCACGCGCGCGATGGACACGCGCTGGCGCATGCCGCCCGACAACGCCTTGGGGTAGGCGTTCTCGAACCCCTTCAGGCCGACCATCTCGATGAACTTCTGGGCGGTTTCGCGCCGGCTGGCCGCCGCCACGCCCTTCATCTTCAGGCCGAACGCGACGTTCTCGGCCACGGTCAGCCAGGGAAACAGCGCGTACTGCTGGAACACCATGCCGCAGTGCGGGTCGACGTCGACCACTTCGCGCCCGTTGACCACGATGCGTCCGGCGGTGGGACGCTCGAACCCCGTGATCAGGTTGAGCAGCGTGGATTTCCCGCAACCCGAGGCGCCCAGCACGACCAGGAACTCGCCGCGCGGAATCTGCAGGTCCACGCCCTGCAGCGCCTGGAACGACCCGAACGACTTGGAAATACCTTCGATGGAAATCATGGGATCGTTTACCGCGACCATGCCAGCACCCTGTTTTCAATGATTCGGAACACTACGTCGGTGACCAGCACGGTCACGCTGATCAGCGCCATGCCCAGCACCACCGTATCGGTCTGGAAGAACTCCTTGCCGTTCATGATGAGAAAGCCCAGGCCTTCCTTGGCGGCCACCAGTTCGGCCGAGATCACGCAGGTCCACGACAGGCCGAGGATCACCTTGAAGCCACTGAAGATCTGCGGCAGGCTGGCCGGCAGAATGACCGAGCGCATGACCTGCGAACCGCTGGCGCCCAGGTTGCGCGCGGCGCGGATCAGCAGCGGATCGATATTGCGCGTGGCTTCGATCACATACAGCAGCGCAGGCGCGAACGTGCCCATGAACACGATGCTGTACTTCTGCGTTTCGGTGATGCCGAACCACAGCAGCGAGAGGGGAATCCAGCTCATCGAGGGCAAGGGGCGCAGGAACGACAGAATGGGGTCGAAAGCCGCCCGCGCGCGTTGCGACGTGCCCAGGAAGATCCCAAGCGGTATGGCCAGCGCGGTAGCGGCGGCAAAGCCCACCATGACGCGCCGCGCGGACGCCACGATGTGGTCCAGCAGCGAACCCTGCTCCCACATATTGCCCATGCGGGCGAACACGTCCGAGGGCGGCGGCAGGAACAGCGCGTCCACCCATTGCAGGCGGCACACGGCTTCCCAGAACAACAACAGCACGATCACGGACACGCTGCTGATCAGCAGCAGGTCCGGACGGCGCTGGCGATTTTGTGCATTCATCGTTCAAATCCAGGCAAAGAACCGGCGGGCGACCTGGCCCGCCGGCAGGACAATCGTGTCGGCTTACAGGTAGGCCGCGTCGACCCACTCGCGCACCGGCGGCGCCTTGTCGATCTGGTCGTAGCGCACCATCATTTCGGCCAGCTTCTGCAGGCCGTCGATGTACTTGCTGCCCGGCGCCAGCAGCGCGCCCTGCTCGGCCGCGGTGTACCAGTCGGCGCCCTTGACCATCTCCAGCTGGTCGGCCGGCGACAGCTTGGTCAGCTCGGTCAGCGCCGCCACCGTGGCGTCGGGCTGCGTCTTGAGCTGTTCGTTGGCGCGGAAGTACGCCTTCAGGAAGCGCTTGACGGCCTCGGGGTTCTTGTCCAGGAACGCGCGCCGCGCCACCAGCACATCGGGGCCCGGGGTCACGCCATATTCCTTGTAGAGCGAGAAGCTGGTGTCATCGACCAGCACCTTGGCGTCCGGCATGGCGCGGATGGCGTTGAACTGGGGGGTCCAGGCCGCGGCCGCGTCGATCTGGCCCGACTGGAATGCCGCGGGCAGTTCCGGCGCCGGCACGTTGAGCACCGTCACGTCCTTGCCCGCCTTCAGGCCGGCCTGGTCCAGCAGGTTGAGAACCAGCAGGTGGGCGCTGGAGGCGAACGTAACGCCTACCTTCTTGCCCTTGAGGTCCTCCAGGCGCGCGACCTGGTCGCGCACGATCAGGCCCTCGACGCGGCCGAAGTTCTCGGGCACGCCAATGATCGCGAAGTGGCGCGAACCGCGCGACATCACCGCCAGCGCGGCCGGCGCGGCGGTCACCGCCATGTCGATGTTGCCCGACAGCAGGGCGCTGACGCGCGCCGACGTGGTGCCGAACGACTCCCAGCCCACTTCCAGGTTCTCGGCCTTGAAATAGCCGGCCTGGATCGCCAGCCAGGCCGGATAGTGGCCCAGCCAGGCCGAGCCGCCGTAGCGCACGGCGTCGGCCTGCGCGGCCCAACTGCGGCCGGCTACCGGCAGCGCCAGGGCGGCGGCGCCGATCGCCATGCCCTTGATGAATTGTCGGCGAGTCTCCTGCATGCTCAATCTCCTTGTAGTAGGTGTTTCAACAAAGCCGCATCTGCCGTCCCAGCCAGGGCAGCTGCGTCGTCACTTGCGGGAAAATTTCAGTCTCCAGCGCCTGGCGGCTGAGCTGCCAGAACATGTCGGCCATCTCCTGGTACTCCTCGAGGCGCGATACCTGGTGCAGCGTGCGGGCCAGGCTGGGCCCGGGCAGCGGCAGCACCACGACCTGATCCAGCCACGAACGCCCCTGCAGCAGACACAGCGGCGTCATCAGCGCCCAGCCCAGGTTGGCGGCAATCATGGCCATCACCACGTCGCTGGTGTCGATCTCCAGGAACGGCGGCGCGGTCACGCCGCAACGCCGCAGATGGCGCTCGATCATGGCGCCGAAATGCGACCGCCCGCTGAAGCGGATGAACGGCGCGGCCTGCGCCATCTGGCGCAGATCCAGCGGCGCGAACTCGTCGGCGCGCACCGCGGGCGCTACCACCACGAACGGCTCGTTGAGGATAGGCCGGCGCACCAGGCCATCGACATCCTCGAGCGCGTCCGTCGTAACGATGATGTCGACCTGCCGGTTCAGCAACGCCTGGGCGTGGCCGTATGCCAGCCCCGACCAGACCAGCACCTGGCTGGCGCTTTGCGTCAGCCGCTTGACGATGGCCGGGCCGGTGGTGGCGGCGAACGAATCGATCATCCCGATGCGGATCGCCGGGCGGTTCATCAGGTCGGCTTCGCGCACCTGCGCGATCAGGCGGTCGATATCGTCGACGATCTGGCGCGACTGGCGCTGCAGCGCGACGCCGGCGGGTGTGAGCCGATAAGGGCGGCGGGTACGGTCGAGCACCCGCATGCCCAGGATGCTTTCGATCTGGGTAACCGTCTGCGATACGGCAGATTGCGTGATGTTCAACGCCTGCGCCGCGGCCGACAGGCTGTCGGCCGCCGCCACCGCGGCAAAAATGCGCAGCATGCGTACATCGAGGCTGGAATCGTTCTTGAGCGCGCCCATACTGTCTCCTGTAAGCAATACTAAGAAAATGGAGATTTTTAGGCGAAAACTAAGCGCTTGTTAAGTGATTCTTATATTGAGTATTAGTGAGCAGGCAGCAAGCGGCCGGCGTTGCGGCCGCCCCGCGCCCCGCTACGGGGCCGCTTGCAGGTGATTTCTCCTAGCGCGGCGGTTTGGCGCCGTCGCCGGGCAGGGGCTGCCCGGCCGGGCGCCCCAACCGGTCGCCCAGCCGCGCCAGCTTGCGCACCATGTCCTCGTATTTGCGCAGCAGGCGCCGGCGATTCAATGTCTTGCTCCAGGCGTACAGCGGCAGCAGCTGCTTGGGCCCGAAACCGTCGACCAGGAACAGGCCATCCTGTCCGGTCGCGTTGCGGCCAACGACGATATTGCGGGCGCTGACGTCGTTGAAGATCACATGCGCCTCGATCAACGCCAGGAAAAACGCCCGCAATTGCTCGCGCAGCTGCGGCCCGAACCCCTGGGTCGACACCACGTGCGCCAAGGTGGGCGCGGCCTTGCCCTCGGCATCGACGATCTTCTCCACCACCAGGCCCAGCCCCGCCGACGTCAGCGCCAGGCCGGCAATCCGCGCCAGCAGCGTATTGCCGTCGGCCTGGCGCAACTGCACCGTCGTCGAGATGTACTCGATCAGTTCGGTGATGAATACGCGGTGCGCATCCTCGCGGTGGAATTTCTTGTGCCAGGGACGCCGCCGTCCCGGCTCATTGATGCGCGCGCGATTGACGATCTTGATCAGCAGCGCGGCATTGTCCGGATGCTGGTAGACGTCGCGTTCGCTGCCGGTGGCAAGCAGCGTCGCGCCCAGCAAGTCGACTACGGCGAACGGCGGCCAGTCCGTGGCCGCCGGCACGACATCCATCACCGGCAGGACGGCAGGCATGCGGTCGCGCAGCGTCTGCGCGGCGATATCCTGCGGCAGCGCCTGCACGGCGGCCAGGCGGGAAGTTGGTATGGACATGTGCGATCAGGATTGCCGCGCCGATCGGGATGCAGCGGTGGGCGCATCGCGCCGCTCGGCGAGCCACTTACGATAAACCAGCTCGGTACGTTCGGCCAGGCGGGCCAGCGAGAACTTGCCTTCGTCGCGCACCATGCGCTCGCCGGCGCCGCCCATGCGCGCACGCAGGGCGGCGTCGTCGATCAGGCTGCGCAGCGCCCCCTGCAAGGCAGCTGCATCGTCGGGAGGAACCAGCAGCCCCGTCTCGCCGTTGCGCAACATCTCGCTGACGCCTCCGACGTCCACGCCGACCACCGGCAGGCCACACGCGGCAGCCTCGACAAAGACCGTGCCCGACGCTTCCTTGCGCGTGGGCAGCGCGAATATGTCGCTGCCTGCCAGCACGTTGGGTACATCGTCGCGAAAGCCCAGCATGTGAATGCGCTCGCCCAGGCCGAGTTCGGCGATCAGCGCCTGCAGTTGCTCGAACAGTGGCGAACCGTTGCCCACCAGCACCAGATGCACGTGCGGACGGGTGGCCATCAGTGGGCGCAGCGCGTCGATCAGTTCGCGATGCCCCTTGGTGGCCCGCATGATCGCCACGCACGCCACCACCACGGCGTCGGCCGGCAAGCCCAGCTCGTCGCGCAGCGTCGAGCGCAGGCCCGGCGCAGGAAGGTTGATGGGCGAGTAGATGGTTTCGATGTGCGCGGGCGACACGCCACGCTCGATCAGGTAGCGGCGCACATGGTCGCTGACCGTACTGACGCGGTGCGGTATCCACGTATACGACAGCATCGAGTTGACGCGATTGCTCAGGTGGCGCGTGCGCACCACCAGCGGCGTGCCCGCCAGGCGCGCTCCCGCGCCCGCCAGCAAGGTGTCGATGCGGCTGTGCGTATTGAGCACATCGAACCCGCCCTCGCGCAGGATGCGCCGCACGCGCGGCACGCCGCGCACGAAATTGCGCAAGCCGCCCATGGGCACGGTATGCACGCGGATGCCCACGTCGCGCGCGCGCTCTAGCAACCTGGCCTGGGGCCGGCATATGAGTTCGACATGATGGCCGCGCTCGCGCATGGCCAGGGCTTCCTTGAGGATACGCTGCTCTTGCCCGCCAAAGCCTATCGCGGCCTCAGCGTGCGCGATGCGCAGTGGGTGCGGTTGGGACATTCTGAGAGTAGCAGTGTGAATGTAGTACATAGACACACTGCTGGTAGGAAAGATCCCGGCAACCTTAACGTGCTATCCACGCATCGCGCAAATCACATAACGACACATTCAGAGAGGTTTTTTATTATCGAAACAACTCCTCTTCCCGGATAGGCGGTTCAATCGAGCAGCTGGATGTTCATGGCCTTCACCGCCGCGCCATAGCGCTCGTAGTCCTGGCGCCACGCCTGCTCCAGCTGCTGCGGCGTACCGCCCAGCCCGATGAGCCCCTGGGCCGCCAGCTTCTCCCTGACCTGCGGCGACTGTATCGCGCTCGCGATGCCGGCGGCGATCTTCTCGCGCAAGGCCAGGGGCGTGCCGGCCGGCGCCATCACCGCCGACCACGAGATGGCGTCGCCGATCGACGGGCCGCCCACTTCGCCCAGGGTCGGCAGGTCCGGCAACAATGGCGTGCGTTCGTCGGCGGCGACCGCCAGCACCTTCACCCGGCCGCTCTTGACGAAAGGCAGCACGGCCGGCAGCTGCGCGAACATCATGTCGATCTGCCCGCCCGCCACGTCGGTCAGCGCCGCCGGCACGCTGTTGTACGGAATGTGCTGCAAGGACAGGCCCGCGCGCATGGCGAACATTTCGGCCGCGATGTGCGCCTGGCTTCCGACCCCCGGCGACGAATAGGTCAGGTATCCGGGCTTGGCGGCGGCGCGCGCCACCAGGGCCTGCACGTCGCCGACCTCCAGCGCATTGGAGACCAGCAGGACATTGGGCACCGCGCCGACCTGGCTGACCGGCGCCAGATCCTTGCGCACATCGAACGGCCGCTTCCTGTACAGGTGCGGATTGACCGCCAGGTCGGACACCGGTACCGACACCAGCGTGTAGCCATCGGGCTCGGCCTGCACGGTGGCCATGATGCCTATCGTGCCGACGCCGCCGGGCTTGTTCTCGACGATGACGGGCTGCTTCCAGATGGCCGACAGTTTCTCGGCCATGATGCGGGCCAGCACATCGGCGGCGCCGCCCGCGCCATAGGGTACGATCAGCCGCACCGGGCGCTGCGGATAGGCCGCGATCGCGTCGCCCGCCTGGGCGCCGCCACACGCTACCGCGAGCGCCAGCGCGGCGCCCCACTGCATCAGCTTCTTCATTGCATTCCCCTTGTTGTCTTGACCGGCCCGGCGGGCCGCTACATGCAATCCGGGCAGAACGACGGCGGGCACATGGCCTGCGCCGTGCGCCGCAACGGATCCCAATCCTGCAGGTCGCGCCAGACGTTGTCGGCGAACTGCTGCGCCTCGGCGCGCAGCGCGCCCAGGTCCACGCCCGCGATGCGCCCCTGCTCCATGCGCACCTGTCCGTTGGTCACCACCAGCTCCACGTCATCGCCCACGCCGCACTCGACCAGGCTGCGGATGGGGTCCCAGATCGGCCCGTAGCGCAGCACGTCCTGGCGGCCGACGTTGATGGCGATCACATCGGCGCGCGCGCCCGGCTCCAGCCGGCCGATATCCGTGCGTCCCAGCGAGCGCGCGCCCCCCAGGGTCGCGGCCTCGAACACTTCGGCCGCGCTCGCCGCGGTCAGGTCATGGCTCATGACCTTGCCGTGATAGGACGCGGTCCGCATGTTCATGACCATGTCGCGCGGATAGGTGTCGCTGCCTATGGTCAGGTTGACGCCCGCCTCGCGATACTTCTTCCACGAGTCGAGCACGCGCGCGCGGCGCACGATGTTGATCGGGCAATGCGAGATGGAGACGCGATGCTCGCCCATCAAGGCCAGGTCGCGTCCGCCCGAATAGTTCAGGCGCGGGCTATCGGAAATCAGGTTGGCGTGCCCGATGTTCAGCCGCGGCCCAAGCATGCCCACGCTGTGCAGCAATTCGATCGGCGTCATGCGATGCTCGCGCACCGTTTCGTAGAACTCGATGACGTTGTAGCCCGCATGCGTGGCCATCGGCACGCCCAGTTCCTGCGCGGCCTGCACGGTACGGCGCAGGATGTCGACGCTGCAGTTCTCGACCTCGCGCGGCACCAGGATGCCGTTGACCAGGTCGTTGCCGGCCGCCTGGACGCGCTTGATGAACGCCACCGCCTCCTCGAACAGATGATCGCCGCCGTCCGGATACGGAACGCGCCGCAGGCGGCCCTGGTCGTCGGCGGCCCATCGCCCGCTGTCGTAACCGGGCCCCAGGTAGCCGCGCACGCCGAGCCGCTCGCATTCGCGCCACAACGCTTCCTGCACCATCACGTGGCCGCCCAGTTCGACGAACGTCGTCACGCCATTGCGCAGCAGTTCGGCCACGGTGAACGCGGCATGCAGGGCAATGCCGGGATCGACCGCGGCCTCCTCGCGGCTCAGGTAGTTGGGATAACCCTTGATCCGCGTCCCGTCGCGCGCGATCGTGACGTCCATGTAGGGCTGGCCGAACAGGTCCGGGCGTCCGCCATCGGCCAGCAGCTTGTGCAAGGCGCGATGGCCAGAATGCACATGGGTGTCGATGAACCCGGGCGCCACCAGGCAGCCGCGCGCATCGATCACGCGGTCGGCCACGCCGTCGAACTCCGTACCCACGTGCACGATGCGCTCGCCTTCGTAGACGACGCTGGCGTCGCGCAGCATGCGGTGGTTGCCGTCGGCGAACCCGAGCACCCATTCGCCCTTTATCTGTGTCAGCATCCGATACTCCCCTTGTTGACCATTGCCGCCCGTCGGGCAATTGATCAGTATGCTGATTAGTATCGGAAACCCTGTCAACGCACGGCGCGTGGCCTGCACCGAATCGGGGCGCCGCGACAAGTGCGTGCATCACCCGGCCATTTCCACGGATAATGGCGCCAAACCAGGGTTTGCGGCGCGCCGCGCAGGCGCGGCGAGCGGCCCGGCCCGGGCTTATTCCGGTTTCGAATAGTGCATTATTCGGCCCTTCGCGTGGGCCCTACGCCGATGAGCCAGCCATGATCGCCAAGCATCTGGACCTGAATCTGCTGATGATCTTCGACGCGATCCTCGCCGAGGGCCACGTCACGCGCGCGGCGGAACGCCTGGCGATGAGCCAGTCGGCCGTCAGCAAGGGCCTGGCCCAGCTCAGGCAGGCGTTCGGCGACCCGCTGTTCCTGCGCGCCAGCCGCGGCGTGGTGCCCACGCACAGGGCGCTGGAAATCGCCGACCAGGTGCGCCAGGCCATCGCCGCGCTCAACAACCTGGCCAGCCCCGTGACCGAATTCGACGCGCGCAGCGCACGCGCGCATTTCAATATCGGCGCCACCGATTACGTGTCGTTCGTCCTGCTGCCGGGATTGATGCGTCGCCTGCAGGACACCGCGCCGCATGTCTCGCTGACGCTGCACGACATGGAATCCATGATGCCGGAAGAAATGCTGCTGGCCGGCAAGGTCGACCTCGTCATCTCCAGCGTCACCAGCGTCAACTTTCCCATCTATCGCCAGGAGCTGTTCCGCGACCACTACGTATGCCTGTGCCGCGTCGGCCATCCGGCGCTTGCCGACCCGGTACCGATCGAACAGTTCGTGTCCGGCCGCCACCTGGCCATGCCGCGCCAGAACGGCGCGCGCGAGCGCGTATTGCAGGACACCCTGCAACGCCTGGGCGTCACGCGCGACGTGGCGGTGCAGGTGCCCCACATGCTGGCCATCCCCGCCACGCTCACCGCCACCGACCTGGTGGCGACCATGGCTCACCGGGTTGCGCGCGAATTCGCCGCGCGGCATCCCTTGCAGGTCCTGGCCCATCCGCTGCCCCTGCCTGATTTCCCGGTATCCCAGCTCTGGCACGACCGCACCCGCCGCAGCCCCTCGCACCAATGGCTGCGCGACACCGTCTACGACCTGGCCCGCGCGGACGCCTGTCCCGACGCGCGGGACGGCGCGCCTGGCTAGAACTCGCCTTCCGCCAGCTCGTAGCTGACGCTGAAAAAACGCGAATCCAGCCAGTTGGTGGTGAATTGCACGGGCGCGCCGGCGTGCGAGAAAACATACTGCACCCGCACCAGCGGCGCGGTGCCCAGCGCCTCGGCAACCGCCGTGCGCTGGGCGCGGGCATGCGACTCGGCACCGATATTGATGCGCGCATGATCGACCTTGAAGCCGATTTTCTGCTCGACGATGGGGTAGACGAACAACGGCCCATTGCGCGCCGCGATGTCGAAATCCTGCAGGCTCAGGCGCTGCCCGATATGCGCGGGAAAGTAGATATCGCTGAAACCGATGTTCTGCGCCTGGTCCGCGTGCACCAATTGCAGGCGATACAGCTGCGCCTCGGACGCCTGGCCCAGCGTGGCGGCCGCCTCCTGGTGCCGCACCGGCCCGAAGCCGGTGACGCGCGTCTGGTGGATGACCGCCGGGGTGAGGATATCGGACAGGCGGCGCAGATGGCGCTCGACCGGCACCACCGGGCTGCGGCTGATGACGCGCGCCGGCTTGGCGCGCTGCTTGCGGATATAGCCGCGCTTTTCCAGCAGGTCCAGCGCCTGCCGCACGGTAAACCGGCTGGCCGAATAGTGCGCCGATATCAGGCGTTCTATCGGGAGGTCCTTGCCGACCGCGGCCGTATCCGCCTCGATCGACCGGACCAGGCCCTGGTAGATGGTCCAGTACAGCAGGTTGGGCGTATCGGCTGAAGCGGCTGCCTCCACCTCGGGCAGGGACAACACATCAACGGAAGCAGGCATAGGCGGTTATCGGAAGAGGCTCGGGGCCAGGGCCGGTTGGGGTCGAAAGCCTGATTATTGCGCAGCCGCCAGGGACGCGGCCACCGGACTGAGCGCGCGCGAGACGTCCTGCACGAAATCCTGGGCCTGGCTCGCCGGCATCGGCGCGAACGGAACCAGTCCCAGCTGCACGACGCGCTCGCGAAAAGCGGTATCGGCCAGCACGTCCTGCAGCGCCTGGCTCAGGCGCGCAACCACCTCCGGCGGGGTGCTGGCGCGCACGTCGACGGCATTCCAACCGTCGAACAATACCTCTTCGAAGGTCCGATAGCCCAGCTCGCCCAGCGTCGGCACCGCGGGCATCGCATCGATGCGGCCACGGCCGATGACCGCGACCGGCACCACCTTGCGATCGTCGATGTGCTGCCGCAGCGCGGTGTAGCTGTCCACCACCACGTCGACGCGGCCCGCCAGCAGGTCGACGTGCATGGGCGCGCTGCCGCGATACTGGATTTCGTTCACCTTGCCGCCCAGCGCCTGCATCAGCACGTGCTCGGTCAGGTGCGGCGCCGTGCCGATGCCCGGCACGGCCCAGGCCGTCTTGCCCGGATTGGCCGCGATGTACGCCTTGAGCCGCGCGAAGTCGGGCAGCCCGGCCGCCACCGAGGTCACCATTACCGTCGGTACGCGCGACACCAGCGCCACCGCCGTGAAATCCCTGATGGGATCATAGGCCAGCGCGGGCTGCAGGGCGCGTGCCACCGTCTTGCTGGAAATCGCCAGCAACAGCGTATGCCCGTCGGCCGGCTTGTCCAGCACATACGACGTACCTACGATGCCGCCCCCGCCGCCCTTGTTCTCGATGACGATGGACTGCCCCAGGCGCTTGCCCAGGGCATCGGCCAGCACGCGCGCGATCGCGTCGGTCGACCCGCCCGGCGGCGAAGGCACGACCAGGGTGACCGGACGGCTGGGGTACTCGGCCAGCGCCGGCGCCGCCCCCAGGACCAGCCCCAACACGGCGGCACAGGCCTGGCGGACGACGGCGCCGGCGGCGCGGGGCCAGCGGACCATAGGTGCAAGCGTCTTCATAGCGGTCTCCTGCGTGGTCGCGGCGCGGCTATCGCCGCGGCGACGATTCGGCGTGGTACTGCTGCGCGCGCGCCGCGCAGCCAGCCTTGATGAAGCCCTGGTCGGAGCCCACCCACAGGATCCGCGCGCCCAGCGACTTCAGCATCAACGAGTCTTCCAATGTCGGCGCGAAGGCGCCGACCGGAATGCCGCAACGCTCGCCCAGGTCGATCAGCCCCTTGATGCAATCGAGCAGGCGCGCATTGCGATAGTCGGGCACGCAATCCATCCCCATGGCGATGGAAAGGTCGCTCGCGCCCACGTAGATCGCACCCAGCCCTTCCGTACGCATGATCCGCTCGGCCTGGCGCACGCCCTCCTCGTTCTCTATCATCGCGATGGGCAGCAGGCGGTCGCGGGTCTGCGCGTAATAGTCCTGGATGCTCTGGCGCTGTATGACCTGGCCCAGGTACGGACCGAAACTGCGATCTCCCAGCGGCGCGTAGTAGCACGCGGAGATGAACTGCCGGCAGGCCTCGGCGCTGTTGATCATGGGCGCCACCACGGCATCCACGCCGCCATCGAGCACCTTGGTGATCGCCGCCGGATCATTGGCCGCCACGCGCACCACCGGCGCGCATCCCTGGGCGCGCACCGCGCGCGCCAGGTCGTTGACTTCGTGCAGCCCGATGGCGGAATGCTGCAGGTCTATCATCACCGCGTCGAATCCCGCGCTGGCCACCATCTCGGCCGCATAGGTATCCGGCAGGCTGTTGCCGATCATGGTGATCGCCTGTCCCTGGCGCAGGCGCGCTTTCAAGGTCGTCATGGCTGGCTCCTGTCGCGGTCAGCGGATAAGCGAATCGATCACGGCCCGGCCCAGCCCGATGCGCTCGTAATGCGCGCGGGCCTGCTCCAGGCGCAGCAGCACGTCGGTAATGCCGATGACATCGCCGCGTTCGTCCAGCAACAGGAACCCCCCTTCGTTGACGGTGAACAGCTCCACGGTTTCCTCGCCGATCACCTCGAAGGTGTGGCTGTCGCCCGGCACCTCCAGCAGGTACGAACCGGGCCGATGCTCCCAGTCGCGCTCGCGGTAATGCCAGCGCCCCCGCAACGTACAGCCGACCACGCGCCCCAGATGGTAATGCGTCGGCAGCTGCGCGCCCGGAGCCACGCGAAAGACGCTGTGCCACGCGCCGTTGCGCACATCGAACGCCATCGGGTAGAACCAGGCGCCGGGCGCCAGCGGCACCCAGCAGCGCTCATCGTCGCGGTCCAGCGCCCGGATCAGCTCCGGCGCCTCGTTGCGGGCCGTCAGCCCCGTGCCTCCCGCTATGCCATGCCCCATCGTGCTTTCCTCCAAGTGGTCGGGCTCTTCTATATCCAGATATCCGGATATCTGGATATAGACTAATCCGCGCAATCCGGGCCGGTCAATGCCGGGTAAACCCGGGCGGGCCGCCAGGCGGCCCGCCGCCGTTTTCTAGAATTTCAGGCTGGCGGTCAGGCCATAGGTCCGCGGGTCGCCCGCCTTCACGTAGTCGGACGACTGGTACAGCCAGTAGCGCTTGTTGGCCACGTTGTTGATGCCGGCGGTGAAGCTGGCCTCGTAGCCGTGGATCTGCGTGTCGTAGGTGGCGCCGATGTTGACGATGGCGTAGTCATCCACCTTCACCCGATTGCTCGCGCCCAGCATGGTGTTGCCGGTGTACTTCACATCGGCGCGCAGCTTCAGCCCCGGCACCTGCGGCACCGAATACGCCAATTGCGCGGCCGCCACGAACTTCGGCGCTCCCGCCACGCGGTTGCCGGTGAAATCCGAACCTTTCTTGTATTCCGAATCCAGGAACATCAGACTGCCCCCCACGTTCCAGTCCCGGGCGATGCGCGTGGAGGCGCCCAGTTCCAATCCCTGGTACAGGGTCTTGCCGTCCTGCACCAGCTCGTTGGCGGCATTCGCGTACTCTGCCTTCTTCTCGATGCGAAACAGCGCCGCCGTGGCGGCCCAGCCGTCCTGTTCGGTCTTGATGCCCAGTTCGTACTGCTTGCTCTTCAACGGATCGAGCAAGGCGCCGAAGTTGGCATACGTGGCGCCTACCGACGAGCCTGGCTCCAGCGATTCAATGTAGCTCGCATAGGCCATGGTGCGCGGCGTCAGCTTGTACATCAGGGCGAAGGTCGGCGTCAGCACGCCGTTCTTGTCGTAGCGCGATGTGCGCGCGCCCGTGGCGTCGAACCCTTGCTGCGCGTAGTTCGTATAGCGCAGTCCGCCCAGTACCGACCAGCCGCCGGTCAGATCCACCGTGTCGCTGGCGTACAGCGCCTTCTGCGTGATCTCGGCGGCGCGGTACAGGTGCAACTGGCCTTCGCTGTAGTACGTATTGATATTGCGCGCGCGCAGGTTGCCCGTGCCCTGCAGTTGATAGACCCCGTTGGCGCTGTAGTCGTTCTTCTGCTTCTGCCATGACGCGCCGGCCACCACATGGTGCTTCAGGGGGCCGGTGGCGAACTTGCCCTCCAGCATGGCCTGCCACTGGTTGTAGCCATAGGCCTCGCCATAGTCCGAGCGGTAATCGTCATAGTCGCCCGCCTGGTCGCGCAGGAACAGCACCGACTCGTTGCGGCGGGTACGCGTGGAGCTGTAGCTGTAGTTGGTGCTCAACGTCCATTCCTCCGCCAGTTGGTACTTCAAACCGGTCGAGTAATAACGGAACGCATTGTCCGCGTACGGCCCCTGCCCGACCAGCTTGTCATTGTCGTTGCGCACCGGCGATGGCAGCTCGCTGCCGGTCATGGTGCCCGCATAGATGGTGGGCTCCTGCCCGATGGCCTTGCGATCCTGGTAGATGGACTGGAAGTCCCAGGTCAACCGCTCGCTCAGGCGCGCATCCAGCGCCAGCGAAACCGAATCGCGATACAGCGATCCGCCGTTGTAGGTGTTGCCCTCCTCGTGCGTGGCGTTCAGCCGATAGCCGAACGCGCCGCTCCCGCCCACCCTGCCGCCCAGGTCCACGTGCTCGCGCAGCAGCCCCTTGGACACGTAGCCCAGCTCCACGCTGCGCACCGCTTCGTCGGTCGGCTTCTTGGTAACGTAGTTGACCAGGCCGCCCGGCGAGCCGAAACCGTACATGAAGCCCGACGCTCCCTTGAGCAGGTCGATCTGCTCGAAATGCTCGAACGGCAAGGTCGTGACGTAGCTCAGGAAAGGCCTGCCATCGATGCGGTACGAATTCTGCCAATCCAGCGGCAGGCCACGCACCGTCAGGTAGCTGGCCCACGCGCCATAGGACGCGCTGTTGTCGGTCACCGATGCGTCCAGCGCGAATACGTCTCCCAGCTTGTTGACCTGGCGCTCCTCCATGTCGCGCGCGGTCACCACCGTGGTGGAGAAAGGCGTCTCGAGCTGGGTGCGCCGCCCCAGCGCGCCGGTATCGACCGGCGCCTCCAGGTGCTCCAGCGTGTCGTCCACCGGCGCGGCGTTGACCGTGACCGCCGGCATCTGCGCCACCCCTTGCGTGTCCGGACCGCCCGCCGGCGTAGGCTGGGCGCGCGCGCCCGCTGCGGCGGCGCCCAGGGCAAGCATGAAGAGCGTGGGCGCGAGGACGGGCTGCGCCTGCCGGCGCGCCTGGCGCGTAAGGCGGGAAGTGAGACGGTGCACGAAATTTCTCCAGTGTGGCCAAGAAAAACTCGTGTTTTATTATGAATGCGACTTGTTCGCAATATTATTATTGATTACACAGGATCCCGGATACCCCGGCACTGCCCATGGCGTTCTGCCGCGGCCGAAAAAAAACCCTGCCGAGGCAGGGTTTTCGCATCCAGCGCTTGGCTGCAGGCGCCTCAGAACGGAATATCGTCGTCCATGTCGGCCAGGTTGGCGGCCGGCGCGGCCTGCGGCGCGGGGCGCTGCGGGGCGGCCGCCGGGCGCTGGGCCGGGGCGCGCTGCTGGCGCGGCGCGTCGTCGTAGCCACCGCCATAGCCGCCGCCGCTGTCGCCGCCGCTATCGCGCCCGCCCAGCATCTGCATCTGGTCGGCCACGATCTCGGTGCTGTAGCGGTCGGCGCCGGTGTCCTTGTCTTGCCACTTGCGGGTCTTCAGGCGGCCCTCGATGTAGACCGAACGCCCCTTCTTCAGGTATTCGCCCGCGATTTCGGCCAGGCGGTTGTACATGACCACGCGGTGCCATTCGGTTTCTTCGCGGCGCTCGCCGCTGGCCTTGTCCTTCCATTGCGAGGTCGTGGCGATCGACACGTTGCAGATGGCCGCCCCATCCGGGCTGTAACGCACTTCCGGGTCGCGACCCAGATTGCCGACGAGAATGACTTTGTTGACGGATGCCATGCCGATGCCCCTCTGTTGCCCGCCGGCGCCGCCGCGTGAAACGTCGCGGCAGCCGGCTGCGCATACAAAACTGTGTTTAAGACCGGCTTCATGAAACACGCCGGTCGGTGACCGGCGCATGCTGGGTGAAGCCCTGTGATGACCGTCATTATCGACGATAACGCATGGCCGCGCCAACCGCTGGCGGGGCAGAATTGTCCGCCCCGCTGTAACATTTTCCGGGCCCGGAGGGATCAGCGCAGCGGCCGCAGCGCCCAGGTCACGGCCAGCCACAGGGCCGCCAGCGCGGCGGCGGCGATGTAGACGGCGTCGGCCCCGCCGCTGGCCGCCAGCCAGCCGCCCAGCGCGCCGCCGGCGAACAGGCCGGCGGCCTGCGCAGTGTTGTAGAAGCCCAGGGCCAGGCCCTTGTACTGCGCCGGCGCGACCCGCGACACCAGCGAGGGCTGCAGGGCCTCGAGGATGTTGAAGGCCACGAAGAAGCCGGTCAGCGCCAGGGCCAGGGCGTAGAAGCCGTGGGCGGCCAGCGGCAGCAAGGCGCAGACCACGATCAGGCCCGCCACGGCGGCGCGCAGCGCCCCCCGGTGGGCGCGCCGCTTCTCGGCCACGAACACGGCGGGCACCATCAGCACGAAGGAAACCAGGATGACCGGCAGGTAGACGCGCCACAGGTCGCGCGCATCCAGCCCGCCCAGGCGTGCCAGCAGCGACGGCGTGACCACGAACAGGGCGACCTGGATGAGGTGCAGCACGAACACGCCGAAATTGAGCCGCAGCAGGTCGGTATGCAGCAGGACGGCGCGGGCGCTGGCGCCCTGCATGGTGCGCGCCCCGGTGCGCGGCACCACCGGCACCATCCAGCGGGCCACCGCCAGGCTGGCCAGGCCCAGGCACGCGATGGTCCAGAACAGCCCCGACAGCCCCCACCACCCCACCAGCACCGGCGCGGCAACCAGCGACACGGCGAACGACAGGCCGATCGAGCCGCCCACCATGGCCATGGCGCGGGTCCGCACCTCGTCGCGGGTGGCATCGGCCAGCCAGGCCGTGACAGCCGCCGAAATGGCGCCCGCGCCCTGGATGGCCCGGCCCAGCGTGATCCAGTAGACGTCGTCGGCCAGCGCGCAGACCACGCTGCCGATGACGAACAGCACCAGGCCGGCGACCACCACCGGACGGCGCCCCCAGCGGTCGGAGGCCAGGCCGAAGGGGATCTGCATGAAGGCCTGGGTCAGCCCGTACATGCCCAGCGCCAGGCCGACGCGCGCGGGGTCGTTGCCGCCGGGCAGGTCGCGCGCGGCCACCGCGAATACCGGCAGCAGCAGAAACAGGCCCAGCATCCGGCATGCGAACAGGCCGGCCAAGGCCACGCTGGCGCGGCGCTCGGAGCGGGTCAGTTGCAGTTTCTGGTCGGCCGGCATGCAGGCATAGGAAATGAGGAGAGTGACGGAAACGGCCTGGGGCCGGGCGCGCCGGCCGCCCCTTGCGCATGCCGGACAGACTATGGGCCAGCGAACGGGGGACGATTCGGCGCGCTATAGTACCAAGTTGGCCTTTGAAACTGCTTAAACGCCCAATGGACGCGATTCGCATTCGGGGTGCGCGCACCCACAATCTCAAGAACGTCTCGCTGGACCTGCCGCGCCACCAGTTGGTCGTGGTGACGGGCCTGTCCGGGTCGGGCAAGTCGTCGCTGGCGTTCGACACGCTGTACGCGGAAGGCCAGCGTCGCTACGTGGAAAGCCTGTCGGCATACGCGCGCCAGTTCCTCCAGCTGATGGACAAGCCCGATGTCGATCTGATCGAAGGCCTGTCGCCGGCGATCTCCATCGAGCAGAAATCGGCGGGCCACAATCCGCGCTCGACCGTGGGCACCATTACCGAAATCCACGACTACCTGCGCCTGCTGTACGCGCGGGTGGGCACGCCCTACTGCCCCGACCATGGCCTGCCGCTGCAGGCGCAGAGCGTGGGCCAGATGGTCGACGCGGTGCTGGCCTGGCCGGCCGAGGCGCGCCTGGCCGTGCTGGCGCCCATTGCGCGGGCCCGCAAGGGCAGCTTCGAGGACGAACTGGCCAGCCTGCAGGCGCAGGGCTTCGTACGGCTGCGGGTGGACGGCCAGCTGCAGGAAATTGACCAGTTGCCCGCGCTGAAGAAAACCGAGAAGCACGACCTGGACGTGGTCATCGACCGCCTGCGCATCCGCCCCGAAAGCCAGCAGCGCCTGGCCGAGAGCTTCGAGACCGCGCTGCAGCTGGCCGAAGGCCGCGCCATCGCGCTGGACATGGACAGCGGCCGCGAGCAGGTATTCTCCAGCCGCTACGCCTGCCCGATCTGCAGCCACAGCCTGGCCGAGCTGGAGCCGCGGCTGTTCAGCTTCAACAACCCCATGGGCGCCTGTCCCGGTTGCGACGGCATCGGCCAGGTGGGCTTTTTCGACCCCAAGCGCGTGGTGGCCTTCCCCGAGCTGAGCCTGGCCGCCGGCGCGATCCGCGGCTGGGACCGCCGCAACTCCTTCACCCACTCCCTGCTGACCAGCCTGGCCACGCATTTCGAATTCGATATCGATACCCCCTTCGAGGAGTTGCCGGCCGAGGTGCGCGAGAAGGTCCTGCATGGCTCGGGCGAGGAAGAGATCGCCTTCTTCTATGTCAATGAAAAGGGCCGCAGCACCGTCAAGCGCCACCCGTTCGAGGGCGTGATCCCGAACCTGGAGCGCCGCTGGCGCGAAACCGATTCGGCCACGGTGCGCGAGGAGCTGGGCAAGTACCGCAACATCAAGACCTGCCCGGACTGCGGCGGCTCGCGCCTGCGCCCCGAGGCGCGCAACGTGCTGATCGGCGCCGAGCCGCGCGAAGGCGAACGCCACGGCCAGGCGATCTTCGAGGTCGAGAGCATGCCGCTGTCGGTATGCCTGGACTGGTTCCGCCAGTTGCAGCTGACCGGCGCCAAGCAGGAGATCGCGCAGCGCATCGTGCGCGAAATCGAGGCCCGCCTCAGCTTCCTGAACAATGTCGGCCTGAACTACCTGTCGCTGGACCGCAGCGCCGATACGATCTCGGGCGGCGAAGCCCAGCGCATCCGGCTGGCCAGCCAGATCGGCTCGGGCCTGACCGGCGTCATGTATGTGCTGGACGAACCGTCCATCGGCCTGCACCAGCGCGACAACGACCGGCTGATCGGCACCCTGCAGCATCTGCGCGACCTGGGCAACAGCGTCATCGTGGTCGAGCACGACGAGGACATGATCCGCTGCGCCGACTGGGTGGTCGACATGGGCCCGGGCGCCGGCGAGCACGGCGGCCAGGTGGTGGCGCAGGGCACGCCGGAGACGGTGCAGGGCGACCCGCAATCGCTTACCGGCCAGTACCTGAGCGGCGCACGCGCCATCGAGATCCCGGCGCGCCGACCGGTCGCCGACGACCAGCCCTGGCTGCACCTGTCCGGGGCCACCGGCAACAACCTCAAGTCGGTCGACCTGCGCATCCCGGCGGCGCGCCTGGTATGCGTCACCGGCGTCTCGGGCTCGGGCAAATCCACCCTGGTCAACGACACGCTGGCGGTGGCGCTGGCGCGCCAGCTCAACCATGCGCAAGGCGAACCGGCGCCCTATGCCGGCCTGGCCGGGCTGGAGCACTTCGACAAGACCATCAGCGTGGACCAAAGCCCGATCGGACGCACGCCGCGCAGCAACCCCGCCACGTACACCGGGCTGTTCACGCCCATCCGGGAACTGTTCGCCGGCGTGCCTGAGGCGCGCGCGCGCGGCTACGACCCGGGCCGCTTCAGCTTCAACGTCAAGGGCGGACGCTGCGAGGCCTGCCAGGGCGACGGCGTGGTCAAGGTCGAGATGCACTTCCTGCCGGACATGTACGTGCCGTGCGACGTCTGCCACGGCAAGCGCTACAACCGCGAAACGCTGGAAATCCGCTACCGCGGCCGCAACATCAGCGAAGTGCTGGACCTGACGGTCGAACAGGCGCTTGAGTATTTCGAGTCGGTGCCCGCCATCGCGCGCAAGCTGCACACGCTGATCGACGTGGGCCTGTCGTATATCCGGCTGGGGCAAAGCGCCACCACGCTGTCCGGCGGCGAGGCGCAGCGGGTCAAGCTGTCGCTGGAACTGTCGCGCCGCAGCACGGGCCGCACCCTGTACATCCTGGACGAGCCGACCACCGGCCTGCACTTCCATGACATCGAGCTCCTGCTCAAGGTCCTCAACCAGCTGGTCGACAGCGGCAACACGGTGCTGATCATCGAGCACAACCTCGACGTCATCAAGACCGCCGACTGGCTGGTGGATATGGGGCCGGAAGGCGGCGACGGCGGCGGACGCGTGGTGGCCGTGGGCACGCCAGAGCAGGTGGCGGCCAGCCCCGACAGCCACACCGGCCACTACCTGGGCCGCGTGCTGCGGAACGGCAAACAGCGCTAGACTAGGGCGGCACGGACACGAACCGTCCGCCCCCTTTTCTTTCCGCCTGGCCGCCATGTATACCCTGCTGATCGGCAACAAGAACTACTCGTCCTGGTCTCTGCGCGCCTGGCTGGCGTTGCGCCAGGCGGACATTCCGTTTGAAGAACAGAAACTGGGCCTGCTGACCGAGGCCTTCACGCAACGGCTGCAGACCATCACGCCGGCCGGCCTGGTGCCGGTGCTGCTCGACGGCGATTTCGCGGTCTGGGATTCGTTGGCGATCTGCGAGTACGTGGCCGAGCGCCATCCCGACGCCCAGCTGTGGCCGGCCGACCGGCGCGCGCGCGCCCGTGCGCGCTCGCTCGCGGCGCAGATGCACAGCGGGTTTGGCGCCTTGCGCCAGACGATGCCCATGAATGTCGAGGCCCGGCTGCCGGGCATCGACCTGGGCGCGGCACAGGGCGATATTTCGCGTGTCCAGGCCATCTGGCACGACACGCGCGCCGAGTTCGGCCAGTCGGGCCCGTTCCTGTTCGGTCGTTTCTCGATTGCCGATGCGTTCTACGCCCCCGTGGTCTCGCGCTTCCAGACCTACGGCGTGGCCGCCGCCGGCGCGGTGCGCGACTACATGGAGGCCGTGCAGGCCCTGCCGGCCATGCAGGCCTGGACCCGCGACGCGCTGGCCGAAGCCACCTTCGTCGCCGACGACGAACCGTACCGCACGCACCGCTGAGCCGCCCTGCGCGGACGAAAAAATCCGCCAGCCCCGTTGCCGTCAGCAGATGCCCCTGGACTGCCGCGGAGCCGGCGAATAAAAGCACGGCGAAGTGCTGGCTCTATGCTAGCCCGGCGGGCCTGCGGCCCGCACCCCCCATTTGGGGTAGGCCGCATGGGCGAGGCCGCCCTTCAGCCCATTTCGAACAGCCGCCGATGCTCGCGGATCGCGTAGCGATCGGTCATGCCGGCAATGTAATCCGAGATGGCGCGCGCCTGGTCCTGCGGCTGCTCGCGCCGGTAGTCCGGCGGCAGCAGGCGCGGATCGCCCAGAAAGGCCTGGAACAGCTCGCGCACGATGCGCTGGGCCTTGGTGGTCATGCGCACCACGCGGTAGTGGCGGTACAGGTTGTCGAACAGGAACTTCTTCAGCTCGTCCGCCTCGCGCCGCACCGCCGCCGAGAACCCCGCCAGCGGCGGCGCCCGGCGCACGTCGTCGGCGCTGGCCGGCGCGTGATCGCGGATGCGCGCCAGCGAGGTGGCGGTCAGGTCGACGATGAGCGTATTGATCATGCGCCGGATCGTCTCCGACGTGGCGCGGCGCGGCGCCAATTGCGGATAGCGGCGCGCCACCTCGGCGTAGTGGCGCGCGAAAATGCCGACCTCCTGCAACTGCTCCAGCGTGATCAGCCCGGAACGCAGCCCGTCGTCGACGTCATGGTTGTTGTAGGCCACCTCGTCGGCCAGATTGGCGAGCTGGGCCTCCAGCGACGGCTGGGTGCGGTCGAGAAAGCGTTCGCCCACCGCCCCCAACTGGCGCGCGTGCGTGGCCGAGCAATGCTTCAGGATGCCTTCGCGGGTCTCGAAGCACAGGTTCAGGCCGTTGAATTCGGCGTAGCGTTCTTCCAGCTCGTCGACCACGCGCAGGCTCTGCAGGTTGTGCTCGAAACCGCCCGCCTGCGGCGCCAGTTCGCGCATGCAGGCATTGAGTTCGTCCTGCCCGGCATGGCCGAACGGTGTATGCCCGAGATCATGCGCCAGCGCGATGGCTTCGGTGAGGTCCTCGGAAACCCGCAGGCTGCGCGCCAGCGTGCGCGCGATCTGGGCCACTTCCAGGCTGTGCGTCAGGCGGGTGCGGAACAGGTCGCCTTCGTGGTTGACGAAGACCTGGGTCTTGTATTCCAGCCGCCGGAACGCATTGGAGTGGATGATGCGATCCCTGTCGCGCTGGAACTCGGTGCGGTTCTCGGGCGGCGGCTCGCTGTGCCTGCGCCCGCGCGTTTTTGACGGGTCGGATGCATAAGAAGCCAGTTCGTTCATAAGCACTACCGTCCCGTCCTTGTTCATCGCGTGGTTCGTTCCAGCGCGGTCCGCACGTCCGCTTCCGGCGCCGCCCGGCTCAAGGCCTGGCCAATGCGCGGCATCAGCACGAAACGGATCTCGCCGCCTTCGGTCTTCTTGTCCACCTGCATCAGCGCCAGCCAGCGCTCGGCGCCCAGGTCCGGCGCCACCGTGGGGCAGCCGATCCCGCGCACCAGATCGCGCACCCGCCGCACATCGGCGGCGGGAAAGCCCGCCACCAGGGTGGACAGCTCGGCCGCCTGCACCATGCCGCAGCCCACGGCCTCGCCGTGCAGCCATTCGCCGTAACCCAGGCCGGACTCGATCGCATGGCCGAAGGTATGCCCCAGGTTGAGAATGGCGCGCAGGCCGGATTCGCGCTCATCCTGCCCCACCACCTGCGCCTTGAGCTCGCACGAGCGCCGGATCGCATAGGCCAGCGCCTTGGGCTCCAGCGCGCGCAAGGCGCCGACGTTGTCCTCGCACCACTGCCAGAAGCCGGCGTCCAGGATCAGACCGTACTTGATCACCTCGGCCAGCCCCGCGGACACTTCCCGCGCCGGCAGCGTGCCCAGCACCTCGGTATCGATCTCCACCGCCACCGGCTGGTAGAACGCGCCGATCATGTTCTTGCCCAGCGGGTGGTTGACCGCGGTCTTGCCGCCCACCGACGAATCCACCTGCGCCAGCAGGGTGGTCGGCACCTGCAGGAAGCGGATTCCGCGCATGTATACGGCGGCCGCGAAACCCGTCATGTCCCCGATCACCCCGCCGCCCAGCGCCACCAGCACGGCGCGGCGGTCCAGGCGGTTTTCCAGCAGGGCGTCGAAAATCAGATTCAGGGTCTGCCAGTCCTTGTGGGCCTCGCCATCGGGCAACTCGATGCGCAGCACCCGCTTGCCGGTGCGCGCCAGGGCCGCCTCGACGCGCGCGCCGTACAGGCCCGCCACGGTCGGATTGGTGACCACGGCGATGGCCGTCGCGTCGGCCGGGATCGACGCGTCCAGCGCATCCAGGCGTCCGGGGCCGATGTGGATGGGATAACTGCCACCGGGCGTGGCGACCTCGACAACGTCCATTATTTCTTCTCGTAGGCTTGCAGCTTGGGCAGCAGGGACTTCACCAGCGTGGCGATGGGCATGCTGCCGGTATCGATGACCAGATCGGCCACCTCGTTATACAGGGGTTCGCGCGCCACCATCAGCTCGCGCAGGGTGGCGCGCGGATCGGCGGTGGCCAGCAAGGGACGGTTGCGGTCGCGGCTGGTACGCCGGAACAGCTCTTCCACGCTGGCGCGCAGGTAGATCACGATGCCGCGCTCGCGCAGGGCCTGCCGGTTCTCCTCGGCCAGCACCGCGCCGCCGCCGGTGGCAAGAATTATCTGCCGGCGTTGGGTACACTCTTGCAGTGCGGCAGCTTCCCGCCGGCGAAACCCGGCTTCGCCTTCGATTTCGAAGATGACCGGAACCCGCACGCCGCATCGCGCCTCCAACTCATGGTCGAGATCGATGAATTCGCGCCTCAGCGCACGCGCCAGGCCTCGCCCTATGGTGGTCTTGCCGGCGCCCATCATTCCCACCAGAAAGATCGGCAGGTCGTGCGGCAGGGACGCCGCCGGCTCGTCGCCGGCGCAGGCTACAGGGTGGGCGGCCTCCTGGTCGCCCGGTTGCGGGTCGTTGGCCGACGCCGCGCATAAATTAGCGGAAGCATTCATGCCGGCATTATCCCATCGCTGTCAGTTGCCCGCTTACCACACTGAACGATTCTGTTACAGAAACTGCCATGGCCCCAATTGGGACAATGGGAGATAACCGTACAATCGCCGCGATGAGCAAGCGCCAGAATTCAACCAAGCAGGACAAGCCCGCCAAGAGCGGTTCAGCGATTTTGCGGTTCTTCCTGAAGGCCGGCATCTTCTTTGGCGGCCTGGCGCTGTGCGGCGTGCTGCTGGCCGGCATGGCCCTGGCGCTGGCCTGGCCCAACCTGCCCGACCTGCACGCCATGACCGACTATCGGCCGCGCGTGCCGCTGCGCGTCTACACGGCCGACCGGGTGCTGATCGGCGAATTCGGCGAAGAGCGCCGCAACGTGCTGCGCTTCAACGAAATTCCCGATGTCATGAAGTCGGCGGTGCTGGCCGCCGAGGACGATCGGTTCTACCAGCACGGCGGTATCGACTGGATGGGCGTCATCCGCGCCGGCCTGACCAACCTGATCAGCATGTCGAAGTCGCAGGGCGCGAGCACCATCACCATGCAGGTAGCGCGCAACTTCTACCTGTCGTCCGAGAAGACCTACTCGCGCAAGTTCTACGAACTGCTGCTCACCTTCAAGATCGAATCGCAGCTCACCAAGGACCAGATCCTCGAGCTGTACATGAACCAGATCTACCTGGGCCATCGCGCCTACGGCTTCGCCGCCGCCTCGCGCACCTATTTCGGCAAGCCGCTGTCGCAGGTCACGCCGTCCGAGGCCGCCATGCTGGCCGGCATTCCCAAGGCGCCGTCGCGCTTCAACCCGATTTCCAACCGCCCGCGCGCCGAACTGCGCCAGCGCTATGTGCTGGGCCGCATGTATTCGCTGGGCTACCTGACCGAGCCCGAATACAAGGAAGCGGTGGCGCAGCCCATCGTGATCAAGTCGGCCGAAGGCACGCCGGCCGGCGGCTACGCCATCCACGGCGAATACGTCGCCGAACTGGCGCGCCAGCTGCTCTACAACGTGTACCAGGACAACCTGTATTCGCGCGGCATCAACATCTACACCACGGTCCAGTCGAAGGACCAGGAATCGGCCTATCGCGCGGTGCGCGATGGCGTGCTCGAGTACACGCGGCGCGCGCCCTACCCGGGTCCGGAGGAACAGCTGGACATGCCGGCCGGCGTCGAGAACGACCCGCAGGCGCTGGACGATTTCCTCGATGGCGTGTTCGACAAGTTCTCCGACAGCGGCGACCTGCTGACCGCCGTCGTGCTGTCGGCCAGTCCCACCGAGATCAAGCTGGTGCGCAGCTCGCGCGAAGTCATCTCCATCACCGACAAGAAGGCGCTGGGCGTGGTGGCGCGGGCGCTGACGGACAAGGCCAAGCCCGAGATGCGCCTGAAGCGCGGCTCGGTTGTCTACATCCACAAATACAACGACAACTGGGAAGTCATCAACATGCCCGCGGTGCAGGCCGCGTTCGTGGCGCTGTCGCCGCAGGACGGCGCCATCCGCGCCATGGTCGGCGGCTTCGACTTCTACCGCGGCAACTTCAACCGCGTGACGCAGGCGTGGCGCCAGCCCGGCTCGAACATCAAGCCGTTCATCTATGCCGCCTCGCTCGAGCGCGGCCTGACGCCGGCCACCCAGATCTCCGACCAGCCCTTCGAACTGTCCGCGGCGCAGACCGGCTCCAAGGCCTGGCATCCGAAGAACTACGGCAACCAGTACGAGCCCATGCTGACCATGCGCCAGGGCCTGTACAAGTCGAAGAACATGGTGTCCATCCGCATCCTGCAGGCCATCGGTCCGCAGTATGCCCAGGACTACCTCACCCGCTTCGGATTCGACAAGGCGCGCCAGCCCGCCGTGCTGCCGCTGGCGCTGGGCGCCGGCTCGGTCACGCCCCTGCAGCTGGCCGGCGCCTATGCGGTGTTCGCCAACGGCGGCTACCGCGTCACGCCCTACCTGATCGATCGCGTCACCGACAGCTCCGGCAAGGTCCTGATGCAGTCGCGTCCGGTCATCGCCGGCGATGCGGCGGCGCGCGCCATCGACGCGCGCACCGCCTTCGTCATGGACGATATGCTGCGCGGCGTGGCCACCAGCGGCACCGCCGCCCGCGCCCGCGCCACGCTCAAGCGCGGCGACATCGCCGGCAAGACCGGCACCACCAACGAATCGGTCGACGCCTGGTTCTCGGGCTATACGCCCAGCCTGGTGGCAACCGCATGGCTGGGCTTCGACCAGCCGAAATCGCTGGGTTCGCGCGAGACCGGCGGCGGCGTGGCCATGCCGATCTGGCTCGACTACATGAAGGATGCGCTCAAGGGCGTGCCCGAGGAGAAGCAACGGCCGCGCCCCGATGGCCTGCTGGTGGAAAACGGTGAGCTCTATTTCAGCGAGTTCCCGCCTGGCCAGGCGGTGGCGCGCCTGGGCTTGCCCCAGGCCGGCGACGCGCTGGGCGACTTCCTGAACGGGCTGACCGGCGGCAACGACAATTCGATCCGCGTGGCGCCCGGCGTGGGCACGCAAGGGTCGCAGCCCTGGAGCCAGAACATCCCGTTCTGACCCGTTGGCGGCCGGGCCGGGACGCAAGCGCCCCGGCCCGGCTTACACTGATGCGGTCAGAGGCGTACGGAAACCGGCACGCCGGCCGCCCCGGAACAGATCTGCGACAGGGCATCGGGCAGGCGCGGGCCGCCACGGGTATCGTTCCAGTGCTGGCCATCGTAGCGATAGTGGAAACCGCCGGTGCGCGCGGCGACCCACAGCTCCTGCATGGCGGCCTGCGCATTGACGACGACCTGGGTGCCGTCTTCGAACACCAGCGTCAGCACATTGCCGCTGCGGGTGGCTTCGATATCGACATCCAGGCCCGCCGCCCAATCGTCCGCCTGGCTTTCGATACTGTCGAGCACCTGGTCGACCAACGCAAGAAATTCGGTTTCCGTCATAATCCAACCTGCAACAATTATGGAGTTCCCTGTGTTCCATTCGGCACATAACCGTCTGGCTCTACGCATTGTAGCCACGCTGGCCCTCGGCGGGCTGCTTGCCGCCTGCGGCTACAAGGGTCCCCTGTATCTGCCGCCGCCCGAACCCGGCCAGCCCGCGCCCACAGGGCAGCAAACGCCGCCCCCCTCCATCCCCCCTGCTCCGTCCCTGCCATGACCGCCGTTTCCGTCCAGCCCGACCTGGCTGGTTCGCCCCATTTCCGCTACCAGAACGGCGTGCTGCACGCCGAAGACGTGCCGCTCGACAGCCTGGCCGCCCAGTTGGGCACGCCGCTGTACGTCTACTCCCGCGCCGCGCTGCGCTCGGCCTGGGAGAACTATCGCGTCGCCATCGGCGAGCGCCCGGTGCTGGTGTGCTTCGGCATGAAGGCCAACTCCAACCTGGCCGTGCTGAAGGAATTCGCACGCCTGGGCGCCGGCTTCGATATCGTGTCCGGCGGCGAGCTGGCGCGCGTGCTGGCCGTGGGCGGCGACCCCGCCAAGGTCGTGTTCTCCGGCGTGGGCAAGCAGGTCTGGGAAATGCGCGCCGCGCTGGAAGCCGACGTGAAGTGCTTCAACGTCGAGTCCGAGGCCGAACTCGAACGCCTGTCCGAAGTCGCCGTCTCCATGGGCCGGCGCGCGCGCGTGTCGCTGCGCGTCAACCCCGACGTCGACGCCCAGACCCACCCCTACATCTCGACGGGCCTGAAGGAAAACAAGTTCGGCATCGCCATCGAATCCGCCCCGGCGGCATACCGGCTGGCGGCCCGCCTGCCCGGCGTCGAAGTGGTCGGCGTCGATTGCCATATCGGTTCGCAACTCACCGACATCAGTCCGTACTTCGACGCACTGGAAAAGCTGCTGGACCTGATCCAGCAACTGGCCGAAAACGGCATCGCCATCAAGCACCTGGACCTCGGCGGCGGCCTGGGCATCCGCTACACGGACGAAATCCCGCCCTCGCCCAAGGCCTTGCTCGACCGGGTGTTCGAGCGCATCAGCGCGCGCGGCCTGGCTCACCTGCACATCGTGCTGGAACCCGGCCGCTCGCTGGTCGGCAATGCCGGCGTGCTGCTGACCACGGTGCAGTACCTCAAGCACGCCGAGGCGCGCAACTTCGCCATTGTCGACGCAGCCATGAACGACCTGCTGCGCCCGGCCCTGTACGAGGCCTACCACGGCGTGCAACCGGTCACGCCGCGGGCCGACAAGCGGGTCGAATACGACGTCGTCGGGCCGGTCTGCGAAAGCGCCGACTGGCTGGCCCGCGGCCGCGCCCTGGCGCTCCAGGCCGGCGACGTGCTGGCGGTGGAGTCCGCCGGCGCCTACAGCATGGTCATGGCCAGCAACTACAACACCCGGGTGCGCGCGGCCGAAGTCATGGTCGACGGCAACCGCCACTACGTCGTGCGCCAGCGCGAAACGCTGGAGTCGCTGTACCAGGGCGAATCCACGCTGCCCTGACGCGCCGCCGGCGGCGCCCCCAAAGACAATGCCCCGCGGATGCGGGGCATTGTCTTTGGGGGCACGACGCGGCTCAGAGCTCGCCGTACGAGTGCAGGCCCGACAGGAACATGTTCACGCCCAGGAAGGCGAACCCCGTTATCAGCAGGCCCACCAGGGACCAATACGCCGCCATGGTGCCGCGCAGGCCCTTGATCAGGCGCATATGGAGCCAGGCGGCATAGTTCAGCCACACGATCAGCGCCCAGGTCTCCTTGGGATCCCACTGCCAGTAGGCGCCCCAGGCGTCGGCGGCCCACAGCGCCCCCAGCACGGTCGCCACGGTGAAGAATGCGAACCCGATCGCGATGGCCCGATACATGATGTCGTCGAGCACTTCGAGCGACGGCAATGCCTGCGCGATGCGCGCGCGGGCCAGCAGAATGCCGCCCACGATCACCACGCCCGCGCCGCAGTAGATCATCCAGGTGGCGGACAGGCCCTCGGTGCGGAAGACGATGGGCTCGACGCACAGGGCCACGCCCAGCACGAACAGCGGCGCCAGCTTGAGCCACGACGTGGTCTGGCCATGCTGCTTGACGAGGTAGGCGAAGCCCACCATGGCCGCCAGCGAGAACGTGCCGTAGCCGATGAAGTTGGCCGGCACGTGCAGCTTCATCCACCAGCTCTTGAGCGCCGGCACCAAGGGCTGGATCTGGCCGGCGTCGCGCGTGAACGAATACCACAGCAGGAAGATGGTGGCCGATGTGATGACCAGCAGGACGAACCCGCCCAGCGCCCGCGTGGCGTACTTGCGCTCGTAGTACAGGTAGAAAAGCGCCGTGATCAGCGCGAACAGCACGAACACTTCGTACAGGTTGCTGACCGGAATATGACCCAGATCGGGCCCCATCAGATGGCCTTCGCGCCAGCGCACCAGCAGGCCGGTCGTGCCGGCGAAGACCGCGCCCCACGTCAGCGCCGTGCCCAGCCAGGCCGCCGTCGGGCTCAGGATCCCGATCCAGTAGCACAGCATCGCCAGCACGAACAGCGCGCTCATCCACAGGATGGCCGATTGCGACGAAAGCAGGTACTTGAGGAAGAACACCTGCTCGGCGCGCGCCAGGTCGTTCTGGTACAGCAGCAGCGCCAGCCCGGCGGCAAGCGCACAGGCGATCATCAGGTGGCGCAGCGGCCGCCACAGCCACCCCAGCCAGGCCAACGCCGGCACGGTGCCACAGAGAATCAGCTTCTCGTAATAATCCATGGCGCCGCTGAAGCGGGTCAGGGCAAAGCCCGCCCCCGCCGCCAACAGCAGGAAAAATGCGATATCGGTCCAGTCGGGCCGGCCGCGCTGCGCGCGTCCGTCGCCCGTCTGGGAAAAACCGCTCGTCCAGGCCGCGGCGGAATTGCTGGTGGTGGTAGACATGAAAACCCCTTACGGCTTGCTCTGTCGCAATAATGCCTCGCGCAGGCGATCGAACTCTTGATTGAAGTCCAGTGTACGCTTCTGCGAGGTCATGGCTGCCTCGATGCTGCTGCCGGCGCCGTCGGCGGCGGGCTTGACCCACACCCATATCCGCCTGTCGCGGATATAGAACATGGCGAAAATCCCCAGGATAAGCAGTACGCAGCCCAGGTACACGGCATTCTTGCCGGGCGTGCGGGCCACCTGGAAAACGCTGCCCTGGCGCTCCTGGAAATCGGTCAGGCTGAACATGACCGGCGCCGGATAGAAGGCCAGGTCCGACAGCGCCGCCACCGCTACGCGCGACCATTGCGCCGCCTCGTCGGCCTGCGGGCCGCTTTGCGGCAGCGCCGGCAGTCCGGCCCGGGCGCGGGCGATATCGCGCAGCTCGGCCACGCTGGCGCCCACCAGGCGCACCACGATGCCCGCGGCGCGCTCCAGGTCGTCGGGCGCCGTATTGGCCTGCAGGAAGTCCGCAATGGCCTGCAGGCCGCCGTCCGCGAAGGTGGCCAGGGCCCGCTGCGCCGCGGTCTCCAGGGGCTGGCGATCGGCGCCGCTGGGCGCGTTGCGCTCGGCGAAGCGGCGGGCCGCCTCCTGGCGCGCCGCCGGATCGGCCAGGGCCGCGCGCAGGCGCATGAATTCGGCCAGCGACCCCTGGTCGTCGGCCGGAATGCGCAGGTACTGGAAATCGTCGGCCGGGTTGTTGCGCACCGCGCTCAGGAATACCGGCACCCCGTCGAGCACGACCGGCAGCATGTAATTCTGGAATTCGTGCGCCTGGCCGGCATCGTCGATCAGCTTGTAATCGATGCGCGGCCCCACATTGCGCAGGTTTTCGTTCTTCTTGCCCGCGGCGCTGCCGGCCACCGACGCCACATGGTCGCGCAGGCTGAGATTCTGCGCGCCCGGCTGCCCGCCCGAGAAATCCTCGACGTTGATCACGCGCAGCGCGGTGAACTCGATCTTCATGCTCTTGGGCTGGTCGCCGATGCGCGCGCCGATCTCCGACGTCTGGCCCACCACGCCATCCACCTTGAACGGCGTATCGCCCGCGCCCACCAGCGGATAGCCGGTCAGGCTGACCGAACTGCCGCCATCGTCGAAACTGCTCTGGTAGACGGTCACACCCTTGTAGCGCAACGGCTCGTTGACCTCGATGGTCTGGTCGAACATCTCGCCGGTCTCGGGGTCCGTGACCTCGACCAGGCTGAGAAAACGGCTGGGCATGCCGGTGGAGTAGTAATCGACCGTGAACTTCTTCAGCCGCAGCGAGAACGGCAGCGGCTGCACCAGCGACCGGTCGTTGACCGCGATGGTGGCCAGGCTCGCGTTGCTGCCCTCCGGGACCCAGAGATTGGCCCGGTAGCTGGGGTTGTTGACCGACAGCAGGGCGCTGTCCGGGATGTCCGCGCGCGCCATTTCGCCGTTGATGGCGATCGGCTGCTTGCCGTCGAACAGCACCTGCAGCCGCACCGGCGCCTCGCTGTCGAGCAGGCCGCCGATGCAGATGATGACCAGCGCCGAGTGCGCGAAGACGTAGCCCAGGCGGTTGGCGCTGCCTTTCTTGGCCGCCAGCATGATGCCGTCGCCGTCGCGGCGCTCGCGCACGGCGTAGCCGAACTGGCCCAGCAGGCCGGTCACGCCCTGCGCCGTCTCGCTGACCGGCTGCGCCACCTCGGCCTGGACGCGGTGCGGAAAAGCCCGCAGGCTGCTGGCGCGCACGTGCTCGCGGAACGAACGCGCCTCCCGCAGCATCTTGGGGGTATTGCGGATCAGGCACACCGAGGTGGACACCACCAGGAACGTCATGATCAGCAGGAACCACCAGCTGTTGTAGACGTGCCAGATGGAGAATTTGTCGAACACCTCGAACCAGAACGGCCCGAACTGGTCCACGTACACGTTGCTGGGACGGTTCTGGGCCAGCACCGTCCCCACGATGCTGGCGATGCAGATGAACATCAGCAGGCTGACGGCGAAACGCATCGAGCCCAGCAGTTCGAAGAAGTCGCCGGCCAGGCTGCGCAGGGTGTGACGGGAAGAAGGGGCTGTGGAGGTGGCGTTCATGAAAAAAGGGGGGCCGCGCAATCGGCTTCCCCCCTCATAGACAACGGGCTCGGCAAACTTGTTCCGGCGCCCGGTTAAATTCTGGCGCGGCACCTGGCCGCGCCCGTCTCAGGCCCGGTCAGCGCAAGCCCGCGGCGTAATCGGCGACAGCCTTGATATCGGCGTCGGACATACGGTCCGCGATGTCGTGCATGGGCACGCTATTGCCACGTTCGCCGCTGCGGAACAGCTTGAGCTGTTCTTCGATGTACGACGAAAACTGTCCCGACAGGCGGGGATACTGGCCCGGAATGCCCGCGCCGGTGGCGCCGTGACAGGCCGCACAGGCCGGCACATTGCGATCGGCCAGGCCGCCGCGCCAGATCTTCTGGCCCAATTCGACCAGGCTTTCGTGGCCAGCGGTAGCCGGCTCCTTCAGCGGCTGCTGCGACAGATACAGGGCGACGTTCTGCATGTCCTGCGCCGTCAGGGGCTGGGCCATGGCGGTCATGGGCGTGGGATTGCCCCCCGGACCCATGCGCAGCGGCAGCTTCTCGCCTTCCTTGACCTTGAATTCCGTCAATTGCTTGACCAGGTATTCGTGCGGCTGGGCCGCCAGGTTCGGGTTGGCCGGTATGGTGCTGCTGCCTGCCGCGCCGTGACAGGACGCACAGGCGATGACGCCACGCGACGCATCGCCCTGATCGTACAGCTGGGCGCCCTTGGCGGCGTCCGGCTTGGCCGGGCCCGCAGCGCCGTCGGCGGCGAAACTCATGGAGTGGACCGATGCACCCAGCACCAGTCCGCTTGCTACCAACATCCGGGACAGCACACGCTTCATGAAATCCTCGACGATCGGACTCGATCAAGGCGCCTAAAGCGCCCTCCCATGCCTGCCCGCGCGGCTGCGAGAGTGGACGAAAACGTCTCCGCCCCATCCAGCCCTGGCATCGGCGCCGGCCTGCGTCCTCGAACGCGAAAAAGCCAGCTCCGCGCGCGGAGACTAATGTTGCAAACGCCGGATTATACAATAGGGATCGAAACCAACCGTATCGGACTCAACCGTGTCCCTCCTACATCGCGCGTCTTTTTACATTTCGGCAGCCCGTCTGGACCAGTTGCCGCCTGCCGGCGCGCCCGAAGTCTGCTTCGTCGGCCGCTCCAACGCCGGCAAATCCTCGGCCATCAATGTGCTGTGCAACCAGCGGCGCCTGGCGTTTTCAAGCAAGACGCCCGGCCGCACGCGGCTGATCAACATGTTCGGCCTGCCCGACCCCCTGGCGCCCGGCGAACACCTGGGCTTCCTGGTCGACCTGCCCGGCTACGGCTATGCCTCGGTCGCCCATCGCGAGAAGGAAAAATGGGCCGACATCCTGGGCGGCTATTTGCGCGACCGCGCATCGCTGGCGGGCATCGTGCTGCTCATCGACATCCGCCGCGGCGTCACCGACCTCGATCGCCGCCTGGCCAATTTCATCGCGCCCACCGGCAGGCCGGTGCTGGCCTTGCTGACCAAGGCCGACAAGCTGCCGTACGGGCAACGCATGCGCACGGTATTCGCCGTGCGCAAGGACCTGGCCGATATCGGCGCGCTGCATATGGTGCCGTTTTCATCGACCGAACGCATCGGCCTGGAAGAGGCCGGCGCCCACATCGAGAACTGGATCTCTCCCAAGGTAGTGCCATGAACCCGCAGATCATTTCCGCCGCATTCCCGGTATCCCGCCCCCGCCGCCTGCGCCGCGACGATTTCACGCGCCGCCTGGTGCGCGAGAACACGCTGACCGCCGACGACCTGATTTACCCGGTCTTCGTGACCGAAGGCAAAGGCATACAGCAGGCCGTGCCCTCGCTGCCCGGCGTGGTGCGCTACTCGCTCGACACGTTGCTGCCGGTGGCCGAGCGATGCGTGAAGCTGGGCATCCCGGTGCTGTCGCTGTTTCCGGCCATCGACCCGGCCCTCAAGACGCCCGACGGCATCGAGGCGGCCAATCCCGAAGGCCTGATCCCGCGCATAGTGGGCGAGCTGAAGCGGCGCTTTCCCGAGCTCGGCGTGCTCACCGACGTCGCCCTCGACCCGTACACCAGCCACGGGCAGGACGGCGTGATCGACGCCGACGGCTACGTACTGAACGAGCCTACCGTCGAAATCCTCATCAAGCAGGCGCTGGTGCAGGCCGCCGCCGGGGTGGACATCGTCGCGCCCAGCGACATGATGGACGGCCGCATCGGCGCGATACGCCAGGCGCTGGAAGGCCAGCAGCATATCCACACCCGCATCATGGCCTATTCGGCCAAGTACGCCAGCGCCTTCTACGGCCCGTTCCGCGACGCGGTCGGCTCGGCCAGCAACCTGGGCAAGTCCAACAAAATGGCTTACCAGATGGACCCGGGCAACATCGACGAAGCGCTGCGCGAAGTCGCCGCCGACCTGCAGGAAGGCGCGGACATGGTGATGGTCAAGCCCGGCATGCCCTACCTGGACGTGGTGCGGCGGGTCAAGGACGCGTTCCGCGTGCCGACCTTCGCCTACCAGGTGAGCGGCGAGTACGCCATGATCAAGGCCGCCGCCGCCAATGGCTGGCTCGACCACGACAAGGTCATGATGGAGGCCTTGCTCGGCTTCAAGCGTGCCGGCGCCGACGGCGTGCTGACCTACTTCGCCCTCGAGGCCGCCACGCTGCTGCAACAGCAGCGCTAGGCGCGCCTGGCCGAGGCCGGCCGCCGCGCATCCGCCTGCTCCGTCGCCGGGGCGGGCGCGGTCCGCAGGCCCAGCCAGGTGCCCGACAGCACGCAGGCCAGCCCGGCGAAATGCAGCGCCGTGATGCGCTCGCCCAGGAACACCGCGGCCGCCAGCAGCCCGAAAATGGGCAGCCAGTTCACGAACATGGCGGCCCGGCTCATGCCCAGGCGGGCGATGCCGGCATTCCATAGCAGGTTGCTCACACCCGACGCGATGACGCTGGAAAACAGCACCACCAGCCACGGCCAGGGTTCGAGCGTCCACGACGAGGCCAGGTAGGTGGCGGGCGACAGCGCCGCATGGGCGCTGAGGGTGACCGCGCCCACCAGGTACATGTACCAGAGGATGGTCAGGGGATCGAGGGCGCGGGATACGCGCTGGATGATCAGGCCGCCGATGACGAACACGATCACCGCGCACAGGGCCAGCACGTCGCCCCGGCCGACGCTGGCCAGCACGCCGTCGCCGCCGGCCACCACCAGGGCCACGCCGCCCAGCCCCAGCGCCGCGCCGCCGATGCGCGAGGCGGTCAGGCGCTCACGGTAGAAGAAAGCCGCCAGCACCACCGAAAACAGGGGGCTGGTCGCCATGATCAGCGTTGCATTGGCCGCCGGCGTCAGGCGCAGCGCGCTCACCAGCAGGATCTGGTGCGCGTACACCACCAGCAGCCCGGCACAGGCCAGCCAGCCGAATTGCCGCAACGACAGGCGCGGCACCCCGTGCAGGCGCCACAGCAGGATCGCCGACACCGCCACGAAGGCCACCACGATGCGCACCGCGGCGACCACCTGCACGTCCATGTGGAACGTCAGGTATTTGACGGCGACGAGATTGACGCCCCAGGCGGCCATGACCAGCAGCAACTGCAGATACACACGGCCGACATTGGCCGGAGACGCGATGGCGGTGGACACGTAATGGGATGAAGGGTGGAGGGCTACCGGATTCCGCCGGCGCGGCTGGTATGGACAACATCGTACCAGCCTCTCGGGCACGCCATCGCCCCGGGCGCGCCCGGGGCGATGCGAGGCGGCGTCAGGAGCCCGCTTGCGTCGGGCCCGGCGCGCCGGACCTGTCCGCCACCTGCTCCAGCACGCCGGCAAAACGCCGCGCATCCTGGAAACCCACGACCCGGATATCCTCGATCAGCTTGCCGCCGGGCTCGAAGAACATGATGCCTGGCGGGCCGAACAGGCGGAAACGCTTGAGCAAGGCGCGATCATCGGCATTGTTCTTGGTGACGTCGGCCTGCACCAGCAGCATTTGCGACATGCGCGCGGCCACCGTGGGATCGCTGAAAGTGAAGTGCTCCATCTCGCGGCACGACACGCACCAGTCGGCATAGAAATCCAGCATGACGGGCTGGGTGCTGCGGGCCAGCAAGGCATCGAGCTCGGCGTTGCTGCGCACGCGCACGAAGCGCGTCTTGTCCATGGCCGCCGGCCCGGCGGCGGCAACGGCGGCGCCCGCCGGCGCGCGCGCCGCCAGGTGCGACAGCGGCGCCAGCACGTCGCGGCCGCCGCTCAGCGCCCCGATCAGCCAGGCCGCGCCGGCCAGCGCCAGCAGCAGGCCCAGCCCCTTGGCGAACATGCGCGGCGCGCCGGAGCCCGCCGGCAGCGCATCGAAGGCGCGCAGCATGACCGCGCCCACCACCGCCAGGAACGACCAGCCCAGCATTTGCACCCAGGTGGGAACCACCGGGATCAGCATCCACCACGCCGTGCCCAGCAAGAGCATCCCGAACACGCGCTTGACGCTTTCCATCCACGGGCCGGTACGGGGCAACAGCGTGCCCGCCGACGCGCCCACCAGCAACAGCGGAATGCCCATGCCCCAGGCCATCGCGAACAGGGCCGCGCCGCCCAGGATCACGTCCCCCGTCTGCGAGATATACAGCAACGCGCCCGCCAGCGGCGCGGCCACGCAAGGGCCGACGATCAGCGCCGACAGCGCGCCCATGACCAGGGCGCCCGTCACGCGGCCGCCCGGGATCCGGTTGGAACGCTCGCTCAAGCGGGCCTGCAGGCCGGCCGGCATCTGGAACGTGAAGGCGCCGAACATCGCCAGCGCCAGCACGGCCAGCAGGACGGCGAACAGCGACAGGATCCACGGCGTCTGCAGCCACGCCGCCAGGCCCGCGCCGCTCAGGCCGGCCGCCACGCCCAGCGCGGTATAGACGACCGACATGCCGAGCACATAGGCGGCGGCCAGGCCCAGGCCGCGCCAGCGGCTCGGACGTTGCGCCTGCGAACCGCCCAGCACGATGGACGAGAGTATCGGCACCATCGGCAATACGCAGGGCGTAAACGCCAGCAGCATGCCCAGCAGCAGGAACACGCCCGCCGTCTTCAGCCACCCGCCGCCGCCGATGAAGTCCGCAAGCCGCGTATCGCCGGCTTCCAGCAGATTGTCGAGCGCGCCCCCGCCTTGCGACGCCGCGGCCGGCGGCGCGGACGCCGTGCCCGCCGCGAGCGCGTAGCCGCCCGCCACGGGCGTCAGCTGCACCGTGTTGTCCATCGGCGGGTAGCACAGGCCTGCGTCGGCGCAGCCCTGGCTGGTGACGGTCAGCGTGAACGGCTGCCCGTTGCCCTGCGACAAGGGCACTCGCACCGCCACGGCGCCGTAAAAGACCTCCATATCCTTGTCGAAGGTGGGGTCATACTTCACCGTGCCTTGTGGATAGGCGGCCTCGCCCAGCGTTGCCGCCTGCGCCGGGCTGGCCGACAGGCCGAAACGCTCGCGGTACATGTAGTACTCGGGCGCGATCCGGTAATTCAGGACCAGCGTAGCGGGGTCGGCCATGGCGGCGCTGAACACGAAAGCCTGCTCGGGCGGCAGGAAATCGTCTTCGGTCAGCGCGGCCGCGGGGCGGGCGAACACCGTCAGCACCAAGGCCAGCATCAACGCCAGCCAGCGCCCCGCGGCCGCAAGGCGGCCTCTTGCGCTCGCGCCGTGCCCGATGGCCAGCGCGTGTCCGTACTGCATCATTCCTTCCTCTCTATTGCGAATCGACGCCGCTGCTTTGCTCGCGTACCCAGTCCAG
>Ga0182740_1000048_pt1 | contig 230509 bp, 191 predicted proteins | sample eDN5th37CKraftBY_FD_128872 | JGI IMG/M metagenome (GOLD analysis project Ga0182740, IMG submission 128872) | Enriched backyard soil microbial communities from Emeryville, California, USA - eDNA 5th pass 37_C Kraft BY (version 2) (version 2) | ecosystem: Environmental > Terrestrial > Soil >... | reverse complement strand
GCCGCCCCCTCCGAACCCACCGCCGCCCCAGCCACCCCAATCGCGATGACGGGCGTAGGCACCCCGTGTCGACACCGAGGCCAGCCCATACAGCAGGCCGAAGACGCCCGCGATGCCGGCCGGAATCACCGACGAGAGCAGCAGCGCCACGCCCGCCGCGGCGCCACCGGTGAACAGACCACGCAGCCCGGCCGGCGCGCGGCCGAACATGCCCCGTACCACGGTCGCCACCACGAACGCGGCGAACAGCGCGAAGAGCCAGTCGCTCCCGGAACCGTCGCCTGTCGTCGACCGGTGCGTGCTGACGGGCGCCGGCAGCGACTCGCCATCGATCAGCTTCACCAGCACGGCCGTGGCGTCGGTGACGCCACCCGCATAGTCGCCGGCACGGAACTTCGGCACCAGGTACTCCTGGATGACGCGGTTGGCCACGGCGTCGGGAATCGCGCCTTCCAGTCCGTAACCGGTATGGATGCGCACCCGCCGGTCGTCCTTCGCCACCACCAGGATCACCGCGTCGTCCACGCCCTGGCGCCCCAGCTTCCACTGGTCGAACACGCGCTGGGTGTAGTCGAAGATGTCCTCGGGCTGCGTGCTGGGCACGATCAGCACCTGCAGCTGGCTGCCCTTGCGCTGCTGCAGCGCCAGCGCCTGTTGCTCCAGCTGCTGCTTCTGTGTGGCGTCCAGCGTGCCGGTGGTGTCGACCACCGGTGAATCCAGCGCCGGAATGGCCGCCAGCGACTGTGCCCAGGCCGGCGCAGCAACCAGCAGCAGGCACAACGCCAGCGCGCGCAGCATGACGGCGATGGCCGTGGCTCAGTTGTCCGGGGACGGAGCAGGCGGCGGCGTGGGGGCCAGCGGTGCGGCCGGCGGCGGCGTGCCGAAGTCGACGGCGGGAGCCTCGGAAATCGCCGCTTCGTTCTCGACGGTGAAGTTCGGCTTCTCCTTGGCGCCGGTGAGCTTGGCGGTGATCACCTGCGGGAACTGGCGGATGTAGGTGTTGTAGTCCTGCACCGTCTGGATGTAGCGGCCGCGAGCGACGGTGATGCGGTTCTCGGTGCCTTCCAGCTGTGCCTGCAGATCGCGGAAGGACTGGTCGGACTTCAGGTTCGGATAGTTCTCGGTGACGACCAGCAGCCGATTCAATGCATTGGACAATTCGCCCTGCGCCTGCTGGAACTGCGCCAGCGAAGCGGCATCGTCGGCGTTCACCTGGATCTGGCCCACCCGCGCGCGCGCATTGGTGACGTCGGTCAGCACCTGGCGTTCCTGCTGGGCGTAGCCCTGCACGGTCTTCACCAGATTGGGGATCAGGTCCGCACGGCGCTTGTACTGGTTCAGGACTTCCGACCAGCCGGCCTTCACCGCTTCGTCCTTCTGCTGGATGGCGTTGTAGCCGCAGCCCGACAACAGCGCGACCAGCACGACGAGCAACCACAGACGCGACACCTGACGCATGGCACGGCACTCCCTTGGGCAGACGTGCCGATTCCAGCACCTTGCCCATGAAGGCGCAAGCTGCTCGCACGCACTGCGGGAAACGCCTCGTTAGGCCTTCGTGAAAAAGGAAGGGCTCCCGAGGGAGCCCTTCGCGACACCAGGAGAGAAACGCGATGCTATTCGCGCAGCATGCGCACGCTGGCGCGCTTCTTGGCCCACAGGTTCAGGCACTCGACCACCGCCGAGAAGCCCATCGCACCGTACAGGTAGCCCTTCGGGATGTGCAGCTCGAAACCATCCAGCAGCAGGTACGCGCCCACCGCGACGATGAAGGCCAGCGCCAGCATCTTGATGGTGGGATTATTGTCGATGAACTGGCCCAGCGGGCGCGCCGCCAGCAGCATCACCGCCACGGCCAGCAGGATGGCCGCCACCATCACCGGCGTGTGATTGGCCATGCCGACCGCCGCGATCACCGAGTCCAGCGAGAACACGATGTCGATCACCGCGATCTGCGCAATCACGCCGGCGAACGACGCCGCGGGGCGCGTGTGCACGTCCTCCGAATCGGGCTCGCCCTTCACCAGTTCCAGGATTTCCTTGGTGCCCTTCACCAGCAGGAACACGCCGCCCAGGATCAGCACCAGGTCGCGCACCGAGATGCCCTGGCCGAACAGCGTGAACAGATCCGACGTCAGACCCGCCAGCCAGGCCAGCGTCAGCAGCAGCATGATGCGGGTGATGCATGCCACGGCGATACCGAACTTGCGCGCGACTTCGCGCTGGTGCGGCGGCAGCTTGCTGACCGCGATGGAGATGAAGACCAGGTTGTCGATGCCCAGCACGATCTCGATCGCACTCAGCGTGACCAGCGTGATCCACACCTGCGGATCGGTAAGCAATTCCATCATCGGGGAGTACCTTGGTTCAGATCAGGAGTTCACAGATAGCGCGGCGCGAGAATCAGCGCCCAGCACAGCAGCACGTTCATCATCAACACGAACACCGCCGCCGAGCCCATGTCCTTGGCACGGCCGGCCAGTTCGTGGTGTTCGGGGCCGTAGCGCTCGATCACCGCTTCGATGGCGGAATTCAGCAGTTCGGCCGCCAGCACCAGCAGGCAGCTGCCGATCATTAGCGCGCGTTCCAGGCCGCTCTGCCCCAGCCACAGCGCCAGCGGCGCCATGACCACCAGCAGGTAGACCTCCAGGCGGAAGGAGGATTCGTGCATCCAGGCCGCCCGCAATCCCTGCAGGGACCAGACGGTGGCTTTCAGGATGCGGCCGGGGCCGCGGGGGAAATGTCCGGTTTCGTCTGCCATGGGGCGGGTAAAGGCGGAAGTGGTCCCGCATCGGCCCTGCCGGCCGGTCGAAGCCGGATCCCGCGCAAGGATGTGTCGGGCGAAGCTGGCACAGTCACCGCGCCAAGGGGGCAATTTTGCCACAAGGCGATCCCCGGCCGCGCCGGCGGGGTTTGCATCCCCGGGAACGGGCTGCTCCACTAGGGCCCACCCGCGCCAGAGGAGCCTTGTCCCGTGCCATTCCTGAACACCCCTCGCCCGTCCCTGTTCGCCACTGCGCTGGTGGCCCTGCTGGCCGCCTGCGTCGGCGGGCCGCCCGCAACGCCGGAGGCACCGTCTCCACCGACGGCAGGCGTCGCGCCACGCATCCCGGAGCAGGTGTCCAACCCGGCCTGGGAAGCCGACATGCAGCGCTTCGAGGCCTCCGATGCGCAGTCGCCCCCGCCACGCGGCGGCGTGCTGTTCATCGGCAGCTCGTCGATCCGCTTCTGGGACACGCTGGCGCAGGACTTTCCGGGCGTGCCGGTGATCAACCGCGGCTTCGGTGGCTCGGAACTGCGGGACAGCACGTGGTACGCCGACCGCATCATCGTGCCGTACGCACCGCGCCAGATCCTGATCTATGCCGGCGACAACGACCTCAACGCGGGCCGTACACCGCAGCAGCTGCGCGCCGACTTCATCGCCTTCGTCGAACGCGTGCGCCGCGACCTGCCCAAGGCGAAGATCGCGTACATCAGCAACAAGCCCAGCCCTTCGCGCGCGCAGCTGCTGCCCGTACAGCGCGAGGCGAACACGTTGATCGCAGCGGAAGCCCAACGCCTGGGCGTGGACTACATCGACATCTTCACGCCCATGCTCGACGCCAGCGGCCAGCCGGACGAATCCTTGTTCGTCGAGGATCGCCTGCACATGAACCGCGCCGGCTATGTCATCTGGCAGCGCGCCATCGCGCCTTATCTGAAGTAGCCGCGTCCGACCGCAAGAAAAAAAAGAAGCCCGGCGATGCCGGGCTTCTTCGTTCCACGGAGGTCTTGCGTCAGAAGCCGCTGGCGTTGAGGCGACCACCGGTGACCGTCTTGTTCTGCAGCGACGGGGTCGGCACGGTGGCATCCAGGATCGCCGCCTTGATCTGCGCCGCCGTCGATCCCGGCCGGGTGGACGCGTACAGTGCCGCCGCCCCGGTCACGTGCGGGGTGGCCATCGACGTACCGTTGTAGCTGGCATACGCCGACACCAGCTTCCCCTTCGACGACTTGGGCACCGTCGACCAGATGCCCGAACCAGGCGCACCCAGGTCCACCGTGGTCCGACCCCATTGCGAGAAGCTGGACAGCCCGCCGGTGCTGGTGGTGGATGCGACCGCGATGACGTTCGCGTTCGGGTAATTGGACGGGTAGCTGGCCGTCGCGTCGTTGTCGTAGGCGTCATTGCCCGCGGCCGCGATGAAGAGGATCTCCGCATTTCCGGCGCGCGTGATCGCGTCCTGCAGCGCCTGCGAGAAACCACCACCGCCCCACGAATTGTTGGTGGCCACGATGTTCAGCCCATGGCGGGTCTTCAGGTCGGTGAAGTAGTCGATCGCCTTGATCGCGTTGGCGGTGCTGCCGCCGCGGCGGCCGAGGAACTTGCCGCTGATCAGTTTCACGCCGCTCCAGCACACGCCGGCCACGCCCTTGCCGTTGCCGCCCACGCCGGCGATAGTGCCGGCCACGTGCGTGCCGTGGTCGTCGTTGGCACCGCCGGAGTTGATGTTGTTGCTGTTGCCGTCGAAGTCCCAGCCGCGCACGTCGTCGACGTAGCCGTTGCCGTCGTTGTCCACGCCGTCGACCGGATCGTACGGGTTGGTCCAGATGTTGGCGGCCAGGTCTTCATGATTGAAGTAGATGCCTTCGTCGATCACGCCGATCACGACGTTGCCGCAGCTGGTGTGCCCGGCGGCCCATGCCTCGGACGCCTGCGAACCATAGGCGTTGGCGGGCGTGCCCGCATCGCCGTACATGCCCCACAGCGAGCCGTTGGTGGAATAGGTGTCGTTGGAAACCGCGTGGTGCTGGTAGGTCCAGTTCGGCTCGGCGTATTCCACGGCCGGATCGGCGCTGAGCGCCTGCACGGCGGCGGACAGGTCCATGTTGCCGGGCAGCTTGAGCAGCGCGATCTCGCCGGTGCGGCCGTTGCCGCGGCGCACGGTATCCAGCTTCTGCGCGCCCAGGCCATGCACCACGGCCTGGCGGTCGGCGGCTGCGGCGCCATCGCGGTACTTCACCAGCAACTCGCCGCTGGCGTGGGGCTTGCCTTCCTTCAGGCCCTTGACCACCAGGTCGGGCCTGCCGCCCGCGTTGGCCGCCTGCGCCGCCCCCATGGCCACCAGCGTCAGTCCCACCCATACCGCCATGCGATTCTTCTTCATAGACCGATTCGACTCCGCGTGTTGTGGTTGCCGCGCCGAGCGGCGCAGTGGATCGAATCTAGCTTGTAATAACGGTTCTAGATATCGAATATGGCTCACATTTGCAGTGCTTCGCGCACGCATTCGCGATGTCACCGGTAGCCATGAGAGTGATTCGCATCGCAGCGGTGGAAGTCGCTGCGATGCGATGCACCGTTACCTGATTCAGCGACTGCGTGGCGCCCCCTCCGGTTGGTGCAGGCTGAGTACATTGCCGTCCGGATCGAGGAAATCCAGCGACAGTCCACCGTCCGGCGATTCGCTCACCGGCACCACGATTTCGACGCCTTTGGCCGCCAGGGCTTCGGCGTGGTCGTCGATGCCGCCGTCGAGGCTGAAGACCACCACCGGGGATTCGCCCGGACGTGCGGGCCGTGGAATGAACACCAGCGTCAGGCCTTCCACTTCGCCCATCGCCCACGGTCCGTCATGTCCCTCCAGCGCTTCCACCGGCAACCCCAGCGTGTCGCGGTAGAATGCGACCGAGCGGGCCAGATCGGAAACGAAGAACACGATGGCGCCTACCTTGCAGTTGCTGATCATGGGATGTCCTCCTGTGTGATTCCCGTCCTTACGTTGCCGCGGAGGCGCGATGTGTGAGCGCCCGCGTCGATCAGGACCAGGTGCCCGTCCGGATCGTGCGTGCCCAGGCCATCGCCGACGCGCATGGCGGCCTTGAGTGCGCGGCGGACCAGGCCGAACGGCAGATCGGCGGAGCGCGCCGGATCGCGCACGTAGGCCAGCGCCAGACTCTCGGCGCGCAGCTGCGGGGACTGCGTGGCCAGCGCGCGTCGGATGCGGGTGAGGCGCTGGCGGAAGGCGGTCGGTTCGATGCGCAGGATCCAGCGGATCTCGTCCGCCGACAGGCCATGCAACGCCAGCACCGCCAGCCGGCGCGCCGAGGGCGGCAACGCGGCCAACCAGGCAGGCGGGCGCGACATGCGCGCTGCTTCGTGGGAGTCGGGCGGCTCGAGAACGTTCTCCGCAGGCATGGCGGCCAGCGCTTCGCGCCGTCGGCGCCGAACGCCCGACCGTGCCGCCATCGCGGCCTGCCGGCGCAGCACGCCCGACAGCCACGGCATGTCGTGGCGGCCGGCCAGCACGCCTGCCAGCAATGTTGCCTGCACCAGGTCGTCCGCTTCGTCGGCACGGCGGCACAGGCGAAGCGCCTGCGCGCGCAGGGCGCGATGATCGGCCAGGGTCAATGCGGCAACTTGTGCTTCCGCCGACGCAGGCACTCAGGCGTCCTGGTAGATGGCGGTGCCGCGCGCGCCATCGGGACGCACCCAGCCTCGGTACATGCCGCGCGTGTTGAGCACCAGCGACACATTGCCCTCGGTATCGACCGCGATGGCACCGCCGTCGCCGCCATGCTGCGGCACTTCGCCCAGGATGACGTCCTCCACCGCGTCGCGCAGGCGATCGCCCCGGTAAGCGACACGGGCGGCGATGTCGTGGGCGGCCGCGTTGCGGATGTAGAACTCGCCCCAGCCGCTGCACGACACCGCGCAACGCGCGTCAGCCCAGGTACCGGCGCCGATCACCGGAGAATCGCCGACGCGCCCCCAGCGCTTGTTGGTCATGCCGCCGGTGGAGGTGGCGGCCGCGACATGTCCGCGGCTGTCCAGCGCCACCGCGCCGACCGTGCCGAAGTAACGGCCACGCAGATCGTCGTTGCCGTGCCAGGCCTGCTGCTCGCGCTGCTGCGCCTCGCGCAGCTGGGCGCGCCGGGGCTCGGTGGAGAACCAGCCATTCGGCACCCGCTCGATGCCCGGCTGCGTATCGGCGAACTGCTCCGCGCCATCGCCGATCAGGAACACATGGGGCGAGTCCTCCAGCACGCGCCGGGCAAGCCGCACCGGATGGCGCACCGTCATCAGGCCCGCGACCGCCCCGGCACGGCGGTGCCGCCCGTCCATGATGGCAGCATCGAGCTCATGCCGGCCTTCCGCGGTGAATACGGCACCACGCCCTGCGTTGAAATAAGGCGAATCTTCGAGCACGGTCACCGCCGCTTCCACCGCGTCCAGGGCGCTGCCACCGGTCGCCAGGATGGCGTGGCCCACGTCGAGCGCGCGTGCGAGATCGGCATGGATCGCGGCCTCGACCTCGGGTACCAGACTGCCCTGTTCGATCACCCCGGCGCCTCCATGGATGGCCAGGGCAAGTGGCCGGCGGGACGTGGTCGAGCTCATGGCGCTGGTCCGGTCAGGCACGACGGGCGTCCAGCATACTCCCGCCGCCGCGCCGCACCAGCCCCTCCGCCGACCGCCTACTGCGAGCGCAGCGCCTCGATCGGATCCAGCTGCGACGCCTTGCGCGCGGGGTAGTAACCGAAGAACAGCCCGGTCGCGATGGAGAAGCCGGCGGCCAGGCCGATCACCTGCCCGTTCAACACCACCGGCAGTTCGCTGAACTGGCCGACCAGCAGCGCGCCAGCCACGCCGATCACGATACCCAGCACGCCGCCGCCCAGCGACAGCAGCATGGCTTCGGCGAGGAACTGCCGGCGCACGTCGCCCGGTCCCGCGCCCACCGCCATGCGCAGGCCGATCTCGCGGATGCGCTCGGTCACCGACACCAGCATGATGTTCATGATGCCGATGCCGCCCACGATCAGCGAGATGGTGGCCACCGCGCCCAGCAGCAACGACATCAGCTTGGTGGTGGCCGTGCGGGTGGCGACGATCTCGGAAATATTGCGGACGTTGAAGTCGTCTTCCTCGCCCGGATTGATCTTGTGCCGCTGGCGCAGCAGCGCTTCCACTTCGCCCTGCACGTAGCTCAGGTCCTTGGCGTCGGCCACGGTCAGCGCCACCTGCATCACCGCACCCGGCGGCAGGCCCATCGAGCCCATCAGCCTGCGACGCGCGGTTTCCAGCGGCACCATCATCACATCGTCCTGGTCCTGGCCGAAGCCGCCCTGCCCCTTCGGCGCCAGCGTACCCACCACGGTGAACGGCACCCGGCCCAGGCGTACGGTCTGGCCGATGCCGCTGTCCTCGCCGAACAGCGTGCGCCGCACCGTCTCGCCGAGGATCACGACCTTGGCCGCGCTGGAGTAGTCCTGCGCGTCGAAGCCCTCGCCGTTGGCGATCACCCAGCTGTTGATGTCGAAGAAGTCGGACTGCACGCCCTGCCAGCTGGTGGATGCATTGTTCTCGGCGAACACGATCTGGGTATTGCCGCGCAGTGCGCCCGCCACGTACTGCACTTCCGGGATCTCGTTGCGGATCGCCTCCACGTCCCCCTCCTTGAGGGTGTAGAAGCTGCTGGAACTCATGCGCACGCCACCGCCACCCGGGCCGCGGCCCGCGCCGGGACTGATGTCCAGTCGCTGCGAGCCCAGGCCGGAGACCAGCTTGTCGATTTCGGCCTGCGTGCCCTGCCCCACCGACACCATGACGATGACGGCGGCGATGCCGATGATCACGCCCAGCGAGGTCAGTGCGCTGCGCATCCAGTTGCCGCGCAGCGCGTGCAGTGCGGTGCGCAGGATGTCGGAGAAGTTCATGGGACGGGAACCGGGAGCGGGGAACGGGGAATGCCGGAATCCGGCAACCGAAACAGCACGGGCGCGAGAGGCATCATGGCGGCGCGCTCCCCGTCGCTTCCCGCCCCCCGTTGCCCTTCCTCGGCTCTTCATGCAGTTCGCCGTCGCGCATCACCAGGATGCGGTCGGCGTGCGCGGCGACTTCGGGATCGTGGGTGATCAGGATGACGGTGTGGCCGTCGTCGCGCAGGCGCTTGAACAGGGCCAGGATCTCCTCGCCCGTCTTGCTGTCCAGCGCACCGGTGGGTTCGTCGGCCAACAGGATCGGCGGCTGGTTGATCAGCGCGCGTGCGATGGCCACGCGCTGCTGCTGGCCGCCGGACAGTTCGTTCGGACGATGTCCCGCACGCTCGGCCAGGCCGACCGCGGCCAATGCCTGCCTTGCGCGCTCGGCGCGCTCGCCCGGCGGCACCTGCGCGTAACCCAGCGGCATGGCCACGTTCTCCAGCGCGGTCATGCGCGGCAGCAGGTGGAAGCCCTGGAACACGAAGCCGATCTTCTCGCGGCGCAGGATCGCCAACTGTTCGGCGTCCAGCGTGGCCACGTCGATGCCGTCGCACAGGTAGCGGCCGTCGGTGGGCGTGTCCAGGCAGCCGATCAGGTTCATCAGCGTGGACTTGCCCGAGCCGGACGGCCCCATGATGGCGACGAAGTCGCCGCGATCCACCCGCATGTCGACGCCTTTCAGCGCGACGACTTCCGCCTCGGTGCCCGCGGAATAGACCTTGCCCAGCGCGTGCGTCTGGATGACCGGCACGCGGTCGCCCGCATTCGCTGACGGCATGTTCATTCCTTCGCGCGCTCGCCCACGACCACCACGTCGCCTTCCTTCACCGCGCCGGACACCTCGGTGCTGGTGCCGTCGCTGGCGCCGATGCGGACCTGCACCATTTCCGGTTTGCCGTTGACCAAGGTGTAGATCGGCGCGCGTTTGGCGCCCAGCAGGGCGCGCAGTTCGGCATCCCAGCGCTGCTTCTGCGTATCGTCCAGCGTGGCGCGGAACGGTGCGAAGTCCTGCTGCATGCGTTCGGCCATGCGCTGGCGCATCTGCGCCTGCATCGCGCCACTGCCGCCGCCGGCATTGCCACCCGGCCGGGGAGCGCCGCCGAACATGCTGGCGCCACGCTGCTGCGCCTGCGCCATCCGCGCGGCCTGACGTTCCCGCAATGCCGTGAGCGCGGCATCGAACGCGGCCTGCTGGTCGGGCTTGAGCTGCAGGCTGCCGGCCACGCGCGCCAGGTCGTCGCCGATGCCACCGCCGCGGTTCTGACCGCCCTGCGGCGCCTGTGCGGCCGCGGTGGCCGTGGCGGCCTCACCGGTCGGCTTGTAGCGCAGCGCGGCATTGGAGACCTTCAGGATGTCGTCGCGCTTGCTGACCTCGATCTCGGCGTTGACGGTCAGGCCCGGCAGCAGGGTGCCGTCGCTGTTGTCGACGCTGACCACCACCGGGTACGTCACCACGTTGCTGGTGGTGGTGGCCGACAGGCGCACCTGCTGCACCTGCCCGCGGAACTGGCGGTCGGCGAAGGCGTCGACGGTGAACGACACCGCCTGCCCGACCTTGACCTGGCCGATGTCGGCCTCGTCGACGGCCAGCTCGATCTTCATCTTCGACAGATCCTCGGCGATGGTGAACAGCTCCGGGGCCTGCAGGCTGGCCGCCACGGTCTGTCCCGGCTCGATGGTGCGGGTCAGCACCACGCCATCCACCGGGGAACGGATCACCGTGCGGTCCAGGTTGACGCGGGTGGTCTGGGTCGACGCGGTCTGCTGGCGGATCGATGCCTGCGCCGCGTTGACCTGCGCGCGCGCCTGGTCGCGGGCGGCGCGGGCCAGGTCCACGTCGCTCTGCGCGACCAGCTTCTGCCGGCCCAGGTCGGCCTTGCGCGTGTAATCGAGTTCGGCATTGGCCAGCGTGGCCTGCGCCTGTTTCAGGCTGGCCTGCGCATTGGCGATCTGCGCATTGCCCTGTTCGATCTGCGCCTCGTACGTACTCGGATCGATGCGGGCCAGCACCTCGCCCTTCTTGACCTCGCTGTTGTAGTCGACCAGCACGTCGGTGACCTGGCCGGAGATCTGACTGCCGACGGTCACCGTGGAGATGGCGCTCAGCGTGCCGGTAGCCGAGATCGCCACGCGGATGTCGCCGCGTTCGATGGTCGCGGTGCGGTAGGCACTGTCCGCCGCTTCCCCCTTGCGGGCAGTCCACCACCAGGCGCCTCCACCGAGGATGGCCACCACGGCGATGCCGAGCAGGAGGGACGGAACGATGGACTTCTTGCGCGGGGCGGAACGGGCAGGCTGGCTCATGCAGTGAGTCGGCTCGGAAGGTGGGGAGTCGGGGGACGGTAACGCACCGGGGGCCGCGGCGTTGACAGCCCCGCGCGCCGGTCGGTTCCCGTATAGATTACGGAACGAAGCGGATCGTCGCGGTGGTGCCGCGTCCCAGCTCGCTGTCAAGCTCGATCTTCCAGCCGAACCGGTCGCACAGCCGGCTGACGATGGACAGGCCCAGTCCGCTGCCCTGCGGCCGGCTGGGGTCGGCACGGTAGAAGGGCTCGAAGACCCGCATCATCGATTCGGCCGACATGCCGATGCCCGTATCGCGCACGATCACCCGGTCAGGCTCCAGGATCACGTCGATCCGTCCACGGTCCGTGTAGGAGCAGGCGTTGCGCAGCAGGTTGCTCACCACCACCTGGAACACCCTCGGTGGCGCATGCAGCCGCGGGCGCGCATGCAGGGTGACTTCCAGGTCCACCGGCTTGTTGAGCAGCAGCGCGCGCGCGTTCTCGGCCTCGTCCATGACGATGTCGGCCACGTCGAAATCCTCGCTCTGCGGCTCGACCTCGGCCTCGCGGGCCAGGATCAGGAAGGCGTCGATCACCGCCTCCATGTCGCGGCCCGCCCGCTGGATGCGCTGCAGGGCGCGCGCCACCCGCGGCGGCGAATCCTCGGCCATCGCCATGTCGCTGGCCACGCGGATCACCGTCAGCGGCGTGCGCAGTTCGTGGCTGGCGTCGCGGGTGAAGTCGCGCTCGCGCGCCACGTGCGCGGTCACGCGCTGCGCCAGCCCGTGCAGGGCGGCGGCCAGCTGGCGCGCCTCGCCCTGCACGTCGCTGGGCAGGCGGTCGGCGGCCAGGGTGCTGACGTCGGGACGACGCGGGTCCCACTCGGCCACCTGCCGTGCCAGCCAGCTGACCGGCGAGACCAGCCGCTTGGACGCGCGGTAGGTCAGCCAGGACACCAGGTAGATCGCCACCAGCGTCATGATGATCGGCACGGTACCGAAGTAGAACGCCAGCCGCTCGGCCTGCGAGCGCAGGAACACCAGGTACAGGCGCCCGGCGGGCTGTTCGTCCACCAGCACCAGCAGGTCGTCGTCCTTCAGTTCGTGGAAGCCGGGCCGGAGGTCGCGCAGGTTCTCGGGCAGCACCAGGTTGGAATGGCCCTTCACCACCAAGTAGCCGCGCAGGTTGTGCGTGTTCGGCGGGGGTTGTGCGGTGCTGGCGCTGTAGAGCTCCCAGAAGTGCGCGGCTTCTTCCTGCAGCGCAGTGTTCATCAGGCTGTGCTTAATGACCGCCGAGATCAGGTACACGCCCAGCACGATGGCCAGGCTGACCATGACGGCCTGCAGGATGAAGGCGATCCTGAGCTTGCGTGGCAGGCCGTGGCGCATGGGGATCCGTCGGGCGAAAGCCGGAGTATGCCGCGCGCGGACGGCCGGGTCAGCCGATGTCGGCGATGCGGTAGCCCGCGCTCTGCACGGTGTGCAGCAGCGGCTTGTCGAACGGCTTGTCGATCACCTTGCGCAGGTTGTACAAGTGGCTGCGCAGGGTGTCCGAGTCCGGCAGGCCGTTGCCCCAGATCTCGCGTTCGATCTCCTGGCGGGTCACCACGCGCGGCGATTCGCGCATCAGGATGGTCAACAGACGCAGGCCGATGGGCGACAGCATCAGCTCGGTGCCGCCGCGCGTGGCCCGCATGCTGACCGGGTCCAGCACCAGATCGGCGACCTTCAGCACTTCGGCACCCACCTGGCGGCGCTCGCGGCGGATCAGCGCCCGCAGGCGGGCTTCCAGTTCCTGGATCGCGAAGGGCTTGGTCAGGTAATCGTCGGCACCGGAACTCAGCCCGGTCAGCTTGTCGTCCAGGGTGTCGCGTGCGGTCAGCATCAGCACCGGCGTGGACTTGCGCGCCTCGTTGCGCAGGCGCTTGCAGACTTCCATGCCATCCAGGCGCGGCAGCATCAGGTCCAGCACCAGCACGTCGTAGCTGTTCTCCACGGCCAGGCGGTAGCCGTCCAGGCCGTCGGTGGCGTAGTCGACCTCGAATCCGCGTCCTTCCAGGTATTCTCCGATCATCTCGGAAATGTTGCGGTTGTCTTCCACCACCAGCACCAGACCTGCGGTTTCCTGACTGTGTCGCATGACAGCTCCTTGAAAGGCTTCAGGTTTGTGAAACTATCTGTCTGCCGGTAGAAACCGTGTGAAGATGCCGGCTCCATTCAGCCGGCAGTTGGGATTACGCTCTGCCATCCCTTTCTTCGAATGACCCCCATGCTCGAACGCGTCCTGCCCCTGTGCCTGCTGCTGGCCTCCAACGTCTTCATGACCTTCGCCTGGTACGGGCACCTGAAATACAAGTCCGCGCCCCTGGTGGTGGCGATCCTCGCCAGCTGGGGCATCGCCTTCTTCGAGTACTCGCTGATGGTGCCGGCCAACCGGATCGGCAGCGCGGTCTATTCGGTGGTCCAGCTGAAGACGATCCAGGAGATCCTGACCCTGCTGGTCTTCGCCGGCTTCAGCACGTGGTACCTGGGCCAGCCGCTGAAGTGGAACCACTACGCGGCGTTCGCCCTGATCGTGGGCGCGGCGTTCCTGATGTTCTACGAGCCGTAGCGTGCGCCGTGCGCACGAAGATCGCGGGGTCGTGCGCGCGGCGCACGCTACCTAGAACCGGATCTTCCCCGTCAAGATGTCCTTGAACATCACCCAGTCGCCGGCAAAGGAATAGAACGGGTGCTTGAAGGTCGCGGGGCGGTTCTTTTCGAAGAAGAAGTGGCCGACCCACGCGAAGCCATAGCCGCAGAACAGCGCGGCGAGCAGCCACCAGGCATTGCGTTCGACAACGGCCAGCGCCACCAGGGCCAGCACGCCGCAGCTGCCGATGAAATGCAACCTGCGCGAGGTGCGGTTGCCGTGCTCGGCCAGATAGAACGGATAGAACTCGCGGAAGCTGGCGAAGCGGCTCATGTCCCCTCCCACAGGGTCAGGCGGCGCGTGGCGAGAACATGATCACCGCCATGCCGGCCAGGCACAAGCCGGCGCCCAGCAGGTCCCAGCGCGTGGGTTTCACCGCGTCCACGGCCCACAGCCAGAAGATCGCCATGGTGATGTAGACACCGCCATAGGCCGCATAGACCCGACCTGAAGCCGTGGGGTGCAGCGTCAGCAGCCAGGCGAACAGTGCCAGGCTGGCCGCGGCCGGCACCAGCAGCCAGGCGCTGCCGCCCTTGCGCAACCACAGGTAGGGCAGATAGCAGCCGACGATCTCGGCCAGTGCGGTGACCAGGAACAGCAACAGGGTCTTCATGCGGACAGCGTAGGGCGGGCCCCGGCCCGCTGCCAGCCCATCGGCCATGCGGCATCCCGGGCGGGCCACAAGCGATGCGCGGAAGTGCGACGGGTTCCTGCCGTCGCGGGAATGACGATCCGGCGCGGGATTGAGGCAGCGTCCTTACGCCCCGCCGCGCTCCTCTCGCTTCACCCTCGCCCACAGCGCTTCCTGCTGCTCCAGCGACAGCGCCGCCATCGTGGTGCCTTCGGCGGCAGCCAGCGCCTCCATCGCGCGGAAGCGGCGCTCGAACTTCAGGTTGGCCCGGCGCAGCGCGCCGCCCACGTCCACCTTCGCATGACGCGCAAGGTTGGCGGCCACGAAGAGGAGGTCGCCGATCTCGTCCTCCAGCCGCGCGTCGCGCTCGGGCGACGGCGCCGCGGCGAGTTCGACGCGGACTTCGTCGATCTCCTCGTGCAGCTTGTCGATCACCGGCGCGGTGCCCGGCCAGTCGAAACCCACGCGCGCCGCGCGCGACTGCAGCTTCACTGCGCGCTGCCATTCGGGCAGCCCCCGGGAGACGCCGGCCAGCGCCGAGGTGTCCTCCTCGCCGGCAGCCTTGCGCTCGGCGGCCTTGATCGCTTCCCAGTTGACGGTCTGCGCTTCGGCATCGGCGAAGGATGCATCACCGAACACGTGCGGATGCCGGCGGACCATCTTGTCGCAGATGGCGGTGACGACATCGTCGAACACGAAAGCGCCCTTCTCCTGCGCCATCTGCGCATGGAAAACGACCTGCAGCAGCAGGTCGCCCAGTTCATCCTTCAGCGCGGGCAGGTCGCCACGGTCGATCGCGTCGGCGACTTCGTAGGCTTCCTCGATCGTGTACGGCGCGATGGTCCGGAAATCCTGCTCCAGATCCCACGGACAGCCCCCGTCGGGATCGCGCAGGCGCGCCATGATGGCCAGCAGGCGCGCGATACCGCCGTCAGGCGATGCGGGCATGTCCATGTTCATCCCCCAGCGCCTGCGCCAGCCACGTCCGCCACGGCAGCGTCATGTCGCCCAGCGCGACGAAGTCGCCGTTGAGCAGCGTCTCGCGGCGGTTGTAGCGGAACGCGCGGCCATCCGGCGCCAGCAGTGCGCCGCCCGCCGCTTCCAGTACGCACTGCGCTGCGGCGGTATCCCATTCGCTGGTCGGGCCGAAACGCGGGTAGACGTCCAGCGCGCCCTCGGCGATGCGGCAGAACTTCAGCGACGATCCTAGCGACATCTCCTCGATGCCGCCCATCGCATCCAGGAAGGCCTGGGTGCGCGCATCGCGATGCGAACGGCTGGCGGCGACCTTCAGCGCGCCGGTCGCGGGCGAGCGCGTGCGGATCTGCGTATCCACCTGGCCCACGCGGCGATAGGCATTGCGGCCCTGGCGGGCGTGCCAGGTCTCGCCGGTCACCGGCGCGTGCACCACCCCGAAGATGGGTTCATTCTGCTCGATCAGCGCGATGTTGACGGTGAACTCGCCATTGCGCTTGATGAACTCGCGGGTCCCGTCCAGCGGATCCACCAGCCAGTAGGTCGGCCATTGGCTGCGTTCAGACCAGGGAATATCGGCGGCTTCCTCCGACAGCACCGGCCATTGCGGCGTGAGCCGGCGCAGGCCGTCGGTGATCACTTGGTGGGCGGCCATGTCGGCGGCGGTCAGCGGGCTGTCGTCGGTCTTCTGCTGTACGTCGAAGGTGCCTTCGTACACGGCCATGATGGCCTGGCCCGCTTCGCGGGCGATGACGATGACGGCTTCGTGCAGGTCGGTGGTCATGCGGCTCATGTCCGCTCTTTCAACCATTCGCGGGCGATGAACAGCGCCGCCAGCGAACGGCCTTCCGAAAAATCCTCGCGCAGCATCAGCCGGTCGAGGTCTTGCAACTTCCAGGGCACTACTTCCAACTCCTCGGGTTCGTCCCCCGGCAGGCGCTCGGGGTACAGGTCTCTTGCCACCACCAGCCAGGACTGGTGGCTCATGTAGGTGGGCGCCAGGGTCAGGGCACGCAGCACGTCGATGCGGCGCGCGCCGAAGCCGGCTTCTTCCTTCAGTTCGCGGTCGGCGGCCTGCTCAGGCGTCTCGCCCGCATCGATGCGGCCCTTCACCAGGCCCAGTTCGTAGCGGTGCATGCCGGCTGCGTACTCGCGCACCAGCAGCACCGTGTCCTCGTCCTGCATCGGCACCACGACCACCGCGCCATGGCCCTGCGAGCGCAACCGGTGGTAGCGGCGGCGCTCGCCGTTGCTGAATTCCAGGTCCAGCTCTTCGACATGCCGGTCCGGCCCGTCGGTGCGCTGGGTGATGCCATGGATGATCGGCAGGCGACTCATCGGGCGGCGCGGCATCCACGCCCGACGCGCGAGGCACGACGACGGCAGGGGGCGGAGCCCGATATCATGTGGGGATGCGACAACAGGATCATCAAGCGGGAATGCTAGCAGAGGCGGACGATTGGCGTGACCGCGACCTGTCGGTGCTGTGGCATCCCTGCACCCAGATGCGTGAGCACCCGCACACCTTGCCGCTGGTGCCGATCGCCCGCGGCGAAGGCGCCTGGCTGATCGGCCATGACGGCACGCGCTACCTGGACGCGGTCAGCAGCTGGTGGACCAACCTGTTCGGCCATGCCGAGCCACGCATCGGCGCCGCCATCGCCGCGCAGGCCGGGGCACTGGAACAGGTGATGCTGGCCGGCTTCACCCACGCCCCCGCGGTCGAACTGGCCGAGCGCCTGCTGGCGATCGCGCCGCGGCAGCCCGGTCGCGCGCCGCTGTCCAAGGTGTTCTACGCCGACAACGGCTCGGCCGGTGTGGAAGTGGCACTGAAGATGGCTTTCCACTGGTTCCACAACCGCGGCGAACACCGTCGGACGAAGTTCATCGCGCTGGAGAACGGCTACCACGGCGAAACCCTCGGGGCGCTCGCGGTGGGCGACATCCCGCTGTACCGGCGCGTGTATGCGCCGCTGCTGGCCGAAGCGCTGTTCGCGCCTTCGCCCGACGCCTACCTGGCGCAGCCGGGCGAATCCCCGGCCGAATGCGCCGCGCGCGCCGCCGATGCGCTGGCCGCATTGCTCGACCGCCACGCCGGCGAGGTCTGCGCGGTGATCGTCGAGCCGCGCGTGCAGTGCGCGGGTGGCATGCGCATGCATCATCCGGATTACCTGACCCGGGTGCGCGAGCTCTGCGACGCCAGCGGCGCGTTCCTGATCGCCGACGAGATCGCGGTGGGTTTCGGCCGTACCGGCACGCTGTTCGCCAGCGAGCAGAGCGGGGTGATGCCCGACCTGCTGTGCCTGTCGAAGGGCCTGACCGGTGGTTTCATGCCGTTGGCGGCGGTGCTGGCCACGCAGGCGATCTACGATGGCTTCCTCGACGATTCGCGCGAACGCGCCTTCCTGCATTCGCACAGCTATACCGGCAATCCGCTGGCCTGCGCCGCCGCACTGGCGTCGCTGGCCGTCTTCCGCGACGACGACATCCTGGCGCGCAACCGCACGACCGCGCGTGCGATGGCCACGCTCGCCGAACCGCTGGCCGCGCACCGCCATGTCGCCGACGTGCGCCAGGCCGGCATGGTGCTGGCATTCGAACTGACCCGGGACGGCGACAAAGCCACGCCCTTCCCCGCCGCCGCACGCGTGGGCCTGAAGGCCTACCGCGCCGCGCTGGCACGGGGCGTGGTGCTGCGCCCCCTGGGCGACGTGCTGTACTGGATGCCGCCGTATTGCGTGGACGAGGAGCAGCTGCAGCTGCTCGCCGATGTCACCCGCCATGCCATCGAGGACGCCACCGCATGCGCCTGACCCGGTGCTACGTGGCGCTGCCGCTGCAGGCGGGTGCACGCGTCGTCCTGCCCGACGTCACGGCCAACCACCTGGCCCGCGTGCTGCGGCTGCGAGAGGGCGATGCCTGCGTGCTGTTCAACGGCGACGGACAGGATCATGACGGCCGCATCGCGTCCATCGGCAAGCGCGAGGTGGTGGTCGAACTGCAGGCGTCGCGCGCGGTCGACAACGAATCCCCGCTGCATGTGACCCTGCTGCAGGGCATCGCGCGTGGCGAGAAGATGGACCTGATCCTGCAGAAGGCGACCGAACTGGGGGTCGCTGCGATCATCCCCGTCATGGCCGAGCGCACCGAAGTGAAGCTGGACGCCGAGCGCACCGAGAAACGCATGGCGCATTGGCGCAGCGTCATCGCCTCGGCCTGCGAACAGAGCGGCCGTGCACGGTTGCCGACGCTGTCCGCGCCGGCGGCGCTCGCGGAGGCTGCGCGCACCGTTCAAGCCGACGCGACGAAGTTGACGCTCGATCCGACCGGCGACGTCTCGCTGGCCACCATGCAGATCGTCGGCGGCGCAGTGGTGGTGGCGATCGGCCCGGAAGGGGGCTGGTCGCCGCGCGATCGCGACACCCTGTCGGCGGCCGGATTCACCGGGCTGAGGCTTGGCCCGCGCATCCTGCGCACGGAAACCGCCGGTCTGGCCGCCATCGCCGCGCTGCAGTCGAGATTCGGCGACCTGTAGGGCGGGCCCAGGCCCGCCAGCACATATCGTGGAAAGCCGCTTCACCTACAGGATCCGCGATGGCGGGCTGAAGCCCGCCCTACGCAGACTGCGTCAGGCCGCGTTGGCCAGCGCTTCGCCGATCATCGTTTCGACGACTTCCAGGTCCGGCAGCACGGCGGCTTCGTCGCCGAGCAGCACGCGGACCTTCACGCCGACCGGGAGCGCTTCCTCGGTCGCGTCGGCCAGCAGGCCATCGCGCGGCACCGACACCAGGCGCGGGAACGAGGGCGTGAGCAGCGCGAAATACGGGCGATCCTTGTCGCCGCTCAACGCCTTGAGCACCACGATCTTGCTGTTCAGCGCGACCGGCTCGTTCGCATTGCCGCTCAGGCGGCCGAACGCCACCAGCGGCACCGGCCAGCCGTGCCAGTCGATCCGGCCCGGCAGCCAGTCGGGCATGTCGGCGATCGGCTCGACCGGTGCGCGGGTCAGCACCTCGGCGACGGTGGCGTTGGGCAGCAGCAGGCGATGCTCGCCCGCCTGGATCAGGACGCCGCGGATCTCGTCGTTGGAATGGGCCATTGTGTGTTCCTCAGAACCAGCGGTCGGTCAGGCGTTGCGCCAGCTGCACGGGGGTGCCCAGGTCGGCACCACGGGCGGCCAGCGCACGCGGCGCGGCCGGGTCGTAGCAGCCTTCCTGCGACTGGCCGAGCACCAGCGCGCCCTGCGTGCCCAGCGTCGCGGCCGGATCGACCAGCGCGCTGTCGCTGCCACTGAGCAGCAGCACCGCACTGTCGGCGGGGGGAAGCTGCGGGATCATCGTGTGGATCACCGCGCCGGGGCGGAATGCCACCTGGCCGGCATCCACGAACGGCACGACGTCGCCGGGCAACACATAGATATGCCCCGCTTCGGCAGGCGTACCGGCCTCGGCCAGCACCACCGGCATGTGCGCCACGCGCTCCATCTGCCGGACCAGGTTGTCGTAGCGGCCACCATCCAGGCGCAGGTGCACCAGCAGCGGCTTGGGGAATCCCTCCGGCAGCTCGGCGAGCAGCTTGCGTACCGCATCGGGGCCGCCGATGCCGGCGAAGACCAGCACGGCGCCCTGCACGCGGGCGGCCACCGACGTACTGCCGGCATCCAGCGGTTCCAGTTCCAGACTGGACAGGTCGAACTTAGGCGTCGGTACCGGCGGCGGGACCGACGGCACCTCGGGCAGCGGCGGAGGCACGGCCGGAGACGATGCCGGGGCCGTTTCCAGGCCGGCGGTGCGCAGCCAGTCGTCGGCATCCACGACCTGATCGCCGGACGGGCGCGCCTGCAGGCCGCCGGTATAGGCGAAATCGTCGCTCGGCAGGTCCAGCGCCCGGTCGGCCGCCTCCTCCAGATGCCGTGCGATGCCGTCGCCTTCGTGCAGCTGCGCGGGCGTCACCGGCAGGCCGGGTTCCAGCTGCAGGACCACGTCCTCTTCGCGACCGGGAGGCAGGACATCGCGGTGGCCGTGCAGCTTGGCGGCCAGGTGGCGCGCCCATCGCTGCGCATCCCAGCCCTGTCGGCGCGCGGCCAGATCGGCTTCGTCGAAGATGACCGCGACGGCAGGATCATGCAGCACGCTGTCGAAGCGCTCCAGGCTGTCCTCGATGGCCGGTTCCAGCGCCACCAGCACCACCTGGGGCGCACTGCCGCCCAGGGCCTCCGCATCCAGGGTGTTGGGGTCGTCTTCCAGCACGATGTCGGCACCCGCTTCGTGCAGCGCCACGCGCAGGCGCTCGCGCGCCTCGCCCGGGCGCGCCAGCAGGGCGACGCGTTTGGCTTCACTCACGGACACGGGCGATTCCCAGCAGGTCGTACACGTTGCGCATCAGGTCCAGCTCCTGGTACGGCTTGCCCAGGTAACGCTGCACGCCGATGTCGAAAGCGCGCTGGCGGTGCTTGTCGCCGGTACGCGAGGTGATCATCACGATGGGCACGTCCTTGAAGCGCGGATCGGCCTTCATGGTGGTGGCCAGCTCGTAACCGTCCATGCGCGGCATCTCGATGTCCAGCAGCATCAGGTCGGGCACGCGCTCCTCCAGCTTCTCCAGCGCTTCCACGCCGTCGCGCGCAGCCGAGACCTCGAAGTTATGGCGTTCCAGCACGCGGCTGGTCACCTTGCGCATGGTCAACGAGTCGTCCACCACCATCACCAGCGGCACGCGGCGCTGCTCGACGGCCGCCGTGGGCTGCGCCGGCTGTGCCGGCTGCGCCAGGTGGCGGCGCACCAGCGGTGCGGCGTCCAGGATCACCACCACGCTGCCATCGCCGGTGATGGTGGCGCCGTAGATGCCCGGAATGGAGGCGATCTGCGGGCCGACCGGCTTGACCACGATCTCGCGGTTGCCCAGCACCTGGTCCACGGCGACGGCCGCACGCAGGTCGCCGGCGCGCACCAGCAGCAGCGGCACCTGGGCCTGGCCCTCGGCCTTGGCCGGGCCGTGCCCCACCAGATGGCCGAGGTTGTACAGCGGATAGTCCTCGCCACCGTAGTGATAGGCGCCGGTACCCGCATTGAAACGTGCGTGGCTGATGCGGCCGATGCCGCTGACCGCCGCCACCGGCACGGCGAACTGGGTCTCGCCGATCTGCACGAACACCGCCTGGGTGACCGCCAGCGTCTGCGGCAGGCGCAGGGTGAAGGTGGCGCCCTGGCCCGGCGTGGAGCTGATGTCCAGCGAGCCGCCCAGCTGGCGCACTTCGTTGTACACCACGTCCATGCCCACGCCACGGCCGGCCAGCTGGCTGACCTGGTCGTAGGTGCTGAAGCCGGACTCCAGGATGAGGCGGTCCAGATCGGCGTCGGCCAGCGCGGCGCCGGGCTGGATCAGCCCACGCTGCTCGGCGCGACGGCGGATCGCCTCGCGGTCCAGGCCGGCACCGTCGTCGGAGACGACCAGCACCATTTCCGACCCTTCGCGGCGCAGCGCGACCTGCACGGTGCCCTCCTCCGGCTTGCCCGCCTTGCGGCGCGCCTCCGGCGATTCCAGGCCATGCGCGACCGAATTGCGCAGCAGGTGCTCCAGCGGCGCGGTCATGCGCTCCAGCACGTTGCGGTCCATTTCGCCGTGGGTACCGGACAGCTGCAGGTTCACCTGCTTCTGCGTGTCGCTGGCCGCCTGGCGCAGCACGCGGCGCAGGCGCGGCACGATGCCTTCGAACGGCACCATGCGCGCGCGCATCAGGCCGTCCTGCAGTTCCGAGCTGACGCGCGACTGCTGCTGCAGCAGGCTGTCGTACTGGCGCGACAGATCGTCCAGCACACCCTGCAGGCCGCTGATGTCGGCGGCCGATTCGGCCAGCGCACGACTGAGCTGCTGCAGCGTGGAGAAGCGGTCCAGTTCCAGCGGATCGAACGTCGGGTCCTGCTTGTCGTGCTCGCGCTGGTAACGCGCCACGATCTGCGCTTCCGTTTCCAGGTCCAGGCGGCGCAGCTGATCGTGCAGGCGGATGTTGGTGCGGTCCAGTTCGGCCATCGCGCCGCGGAACGCACCCATCTGCTGTTCCAGGCGCGCGCGGTAGATGGCGACCTCGCCGGCGTGGTTCACCAGCCGGTCCAGCAGGTCGGCGCGCACGCGCACCTGCTCCTGCTGGCCCATCGGGAAGAACTCCTCCTCCACGGGCGCGGCCAGGTCGGTCTCGATCGGGGCCGACAACGGCGCCAGCTCGATCGACACGGGAGCGGCCGCGGCGACTTCCGGCGCGGCGGGCAGTTCGATGCCGCGCGCGCGCGCATTGAACTCGGCGATCATGCCGTCCGGGATGGTCACGGCGCGACGCGCCGTGACGCGCGCCAGCTGCGCATGCAGGGTGTCGAAGCCGCGCTCGAGCAGCTGGATCGCCCGGCGGTCCAGCTCCGTGCGCTGGCCGGCGATCGATTCCAGCATCGACTCGATCGCATGGCCCAGATCGCCGACGGCGTGGATGCCGGCCATGCGCGCACCGCCCTTCAGGGTGTGCAGGTCGCGCTGCAGGCTGATCACCAGCGCGCGGTCTTCCGGCGTCTCGCGCAGCTTGGCCAGCAGGTCGTCGGAGTGGTCGAGCAGGTCGTTGCCTTCCTCGATGAAGATCTCGACCAGGTCCAGGTCCAGCCCGGTCAGGTCGAGGGCCTCCTCCGGCTCCGGCATGTCGGCGGGCGCACTGGTCACGGCAGACTCCTCGGCTTCGACGGAGGCAACGGGTTCGAAGTCCTGCGATGCGGGAGCTTCCGCTTCGGATGCGTCCACCACTTCGACGACTTCCACGGCCTCGACGATCTCGTCGACCTCGACCGGTTCCGGCGAAGCATCTTCCTCCACGAGGCTGTCGACGGTCGGCGATGCGTCGACATCGGAATCGGCATCCGCATCGGCCACGTCCTCCACCGTCGACGAAGGCGTGTCGATGGCTTCCACGGCATCGTCCTCGACGGAGGCCTCTTCGATGGCCTCGACGGCATCGTCCTGGACGGAGGTTTCTTCGATGGCCTCGATCGTGTCGACGGCCTCGGCGATCTCCGGCTCCGGGGCGGGCTCGGCCGCACCGGCTTCGATCTGCTCCTCGGACACGACGGCACCGGTCTCGTCGTGCGCCGTGGCGTCATCGGCCGCCTGCTCGCCCCCGTCCGTCCCGGTCGCTGGTGCGGCATCCGTCTCGCTCAGGAAGGCGGGCATATCGCCATCGACCACCAGGGCTTCGTCGTCCACGACGGCGGTCTGGTCCGACACGCGCGCTGCTTCATCCGCCGCCTGCAGGGCGGGCGCGTCAGTCGAAACAGTCTCTTCCACGTCATGCGGCCCGGCATCGGCCCCTTCAACGGCAATGTCGTCGACCGTGGATGGCACTTCGTCCTGCCGCGTCTCTTCGCTCGATGGCACCGCCGCCTCGGCGTCGGGCACCTGCGTGCGCGGCAGGATGCGGTAGTCGATGTCGTAGAAGGTGACGCTCTGGTCGGTGGGTGCCGGGACCTGGGGCAGATCGGCGGGGATGTCCTCCCGCGACACGGCCTCCTCCGCATCGGCCGGAAGCGCGGCGCCCGTGTCCGTCGGGAGTTCTGCGGCGCCTTCGCCATCGACGGTATCGGCGATGGCGAATCCACCCGCCACCTCGGCCGCCTCGGTATCGAGGTAAGCCGACAGGTCCATCGCCAGCAGCTCCACGTCGGACGGCCCGACCGGCGCGGCGATAGGCGTCTGGCCCACGTAGGTGCCCTGGCGGGCGTCATCGACGATCTGCGCGCCAGCGCGCAGGTCGGGCAGGCTGTCGCCCAGCGCCACCAGTTGTGCGGACAGCGCGGCGAATACGGGAATCCGCGGCGATGGCGCCTGCAGGGCTGCCACGCTGCGGCGGATCGCCTGCGCAGTGTCGGCCAACGCGGCCACGCCTTCCGGCGTGGGCGTCTCACCGGCGGCCAGCAGCCGCTTGACGTACTGTTCCGCCGGCGCGGTGACGTGGGTGATCTCGGGCACGTCGGCCATGGCCAGGGCGCCGTTCATCGTGTGGATGGCGCGCAGCAGCTCTTCGCTGACTGGCGTGGCCTCCACCTGCGCCTTCTGCAGCCAGGTGTCGACGGTGTCCAGGTGGTTGTCGACTTCGGTTTCCAGGATCTCGCGCAGTACCGCGTCCACCGACGCCGGCGTACCTTCGGTTTCCGGCTCGAACACGGCCGGCACGTCCTCTGCGACCGGCGCGACATAGGCGGGCTCGACGAACTCCTCGTCCTCGGCCAGCACCGGGGCTTCGGCGCTGTAATAGGCGTCTTCGCCGGCGGCAAGACGATCGGCCACGTCCTGCAGGCCGGCCAGGTCTGCGGTCACGCTGCCCTGGCCGCGCAGTGCGGCGTTGAGCTGCGGCAGCGCATCGCAGGCCTGTTCCAGCAGCGCTTCGACGGCGCGGCTGGGCTCGCGCGTGCGGTCCAGCACGCGGTTGAGCATGTTCTCCACTTTCCAGCTGAACTCGCCGAGCGTCTTGGCGCCGACCAGGCGCCCGCTGCCCTTCAGCGTGTGGAACACGCGACGGATCGGCCGCAGCCGTTCCAGGTCTTCGGGGTTGCTGCGCCATACCGGCAGCAGCTGGCGGAGGTTGACGATCTCCTCGTCGAACTCCTCCAGGAAGACCTCGCGGATCTCGTCGTCGATGTCGGTGGCGTCGCCATCGAAGCCGCCCACCACGGTCGCCGCCGGCAACGCGGCGGCCGCGGCCGCGATCTCGTGGCGCAGATCCGGCAGCGCGTCTTCTTCCGCCTCGACCGGTGTGGACGGGGCGAACGCAACGGCCTCTTCCTGCGCCGCAGGCGCCTCGGGTTCGACCGCCGCGTCGTCCGGCGCCGACGCAGCCGCCTGTTCTTCGAGCTCGACCACGAACGTCGTGGCTTCGACGTCCGCAGCGGCCTCTTCGAAACCGACCGGATCGAAGGGATTCGCGTCGCCCAGCACGGGCGCCGTATCGAGCGGCTCCAGGCTCAGCGCGCCGAAGGACGGTACGGGCGCGGTGTCCTCTGCGGGCTGCGCGGTCGGTGCCTCGATCGCGGGTGCCGCAGGGGGTTCGGTCGCGGCCACCGCCGGTGCGGTGATGACAGCCGCCTCTTGTTCGGCCGGCGCTTCCGGCGGCAGCGGCCAGTAGCGCAGCGCCTCCAGGCTGCCGCGGGTGATCTCGAGGATGTCCTCGCGATTGGGACGCCGCTCGCGCAGCGCTTCCAGGTAGTACTCCAGGCTGGCCATCGCGTCGGCCAGCGTGTCCAGCTGCTGTCCGCCGGGCACGCGCTTCTTGCCGATCAGCTCGCTGCCGACATAGCGGCGCACGCCGGTCACGTAGTCGCCCGCCTGGCCCAGTTCGAGCATGCGCAGCGCGCCGGCGACTTCATCCAGCAGGCGCGGCACCTCGGCCAGTTCGCCGTGGTCCCAGTTGGTCTCGATGAACGCCACGAAGCGCTCGCGCGCGCCGGCGAAATTGATGATCGCTTCCTGCGCCAGCACCTCGACGGTGCGCTGGGATTCGGCGGTGCTCGGGTCGGGCGCGGCATCGCCGGCGCTGCCCAGCCGGGCGACCTGGTCGTCCAGCGACGCGTCCACGTACAGCAGCGCGCCGGCCACATCGAGCAGCGTGCCTTCGTCCGCCGGCCGGCTGCCGGCGACGACGTCGCGCAGCGTGTCGCGCTGCTGCATCACCACGTCGCGCGCCACGCCCAGGCCCATCATGCCCAGCGTGTCGGCCACGTTGCCCAGCTCGGCGACCTGCGGCTCGAGGTCGTGGGCGTCGCTGCCGGTGCGCAGGTGCAGGTCCAGCGCATCCTTCACCCGCAGCAGTTCTTCCTTCACCGCATTGCCGACCGTGTCGAGCAGCTCGCGGTTGCGCCCGCTCAGGCTGCTGCGCGCGTGGTCGATCTCGGCCTCGCTGGGCGCGGCGACCTCCCCCGTGCCCGGCGGGAACAGCATGCTTTCGTTGAGCCCGGACGCGCCGCGCGCGGCGCGGATCTCGTTGAGCAGCGGCAGCAGCACGATCGGGATGTCGCGATGGCCTTCCTGCAGGCGTTCCAGGTAATCCGGCAGCAGCACCGCGCCGCGCATCAGCGTGGCGCAGGCCTCGTCGCGATCCCCGGCGGCGCCTTCCTGCAACGCCTTGGCCAGCAGCTCCAGCTCCTCGGCCACCATCGCCGGGGCATACAGCTCCACCATGCGCAGCGTGCCCTGCACCTGGTGCAGGTAACCGGCGCAGAAACGCATGCGGCTGGTATCCGCGGGCGTCTCGACGAAGGCCTCGATCTCCTGACGCACCAGGCGCAGGGTCTCGTCCAGTTCGGGCTTCACCCAGCCGAGCACGGCGTGGCTCATGGCTTCGCGCAGCGCACTCATCGGCGGGCTCCCGCGGCGACGGCGGAACCGTCAGCCTCGCGCTGCTGGCGGGCGGGATGGCGTAGGAAATTCATGCGGTACGTCCCGTCCTCAGCCCGGCAGCTTGAAGTCGGCGACCGAACGGCGCAGGTCCGACGCCAGCTGCGCCAGGTGGCCGATCGATTCGGCGGTCTGGCCCGCGCCCAGCGAGGTCTGCGAGGTGATCTGCCGGATCACGCCCATGGTCTGGGTGATGTCCAACGCCGCGGTGGACTGCTGCTGGGCGGCGGAGGAGATGTTCTTGATGAGGTTGTTGAGATCGTTCGACACGCGTTCGATCTCGCCCAGCGCGGTACCCGCGTCCTCGGCCAGGCGGGCGCCGGACACCACTTCGGCGGTGGTCTGCTCCATCGAGCTGACGGCCTCGTTGGTGTCGGCCTGGATGGTCTGCACCAGCGATTCGATGCGGCGGGTCGCCAGCGACGTGCGCTCGGCGAGGCGCTGCACTTCGTCGGCCACCACCGCGAAACCGCGGCCCGCTTCGCCGGCCGAGGCCGCCTGCACGGCCGCGTTGAGCGCCAGGATGTTGGTCTGCTCGGAAATGTCGTTGATCAGTTCCACCACCGAACCGATTTCCTGCGAGGACTCGCCCAGGCGCTTGATGCGCTTGGAGGTCTCCTGGATCTGGTCGCGGATCTGGTCCATGCCGCGGATGGTCTCGCGCACCACGCCCGCGCCCTCGGTGGCGATCTGCACCGAGCGCTGCGCCACTTCGGCGGATTCGGTGGAGTTCTTCGACACCTGGTCGATGCTGGTGGCGATCTCGCTGATGCGGTCGGAGGCGGTGGTGATCTGGTCGGCCTGGTGGCCGGCGGCCTCGGCCAGTTGCAGCGCGGTGGCCTGCGTTTCCTGGGTCGACGCGGCCACCTGCACCGAGGTGTCGTTGATCGTCGTCACCAGGTTGCGCAGTTCGTCCACGGCGTAGTTGATGGCGTCCGCGATGGCGCCGGTCATGTCCTCGGTCACCGAGGCCTTCACCGTCAGGTCGCCTTCACCCAGCGAGCTGATTTCGTCCAGCAGCCGCATGATCGCCTGCTGGTTGCGGCTGTTGTATTCCACCTGGGTCTGGTAGCGCACTTCCTGCTCGCGCTGGCGGGTGCGGTACAACGAGTACAGCAGGCCGATGATGGAGACCAGCGCCGCGATACCGGATGCGATGCCCAGCCAGAAATTGGGGAACAGGCGGGTGTCGCGCACCGAGCCGAACGCCGAGAACGCCTGGAACAGGTTGGTGCTGTCCTGGAGCATCTGGCCGGAGCCGTTGGTCAGCGCAGCGGCCGCGGACTGCGCGGCGAACAGGTTGCGCGAGCTGGCCAGGATCGCGTCCAGGTCCTTTTTCATCGCCGTCCACAGGGTCTGCGAGTTCTGCAGCGCCGCGAGCGCCGCACCGTTGCGGACCGCCGCGATGCCCAGGTCGGGGTTGCCGTCGCGCAGGCCGTCCAGCACCTGGCCGAACAGCACCGCGTCGCGACCCAGCGCGTCGCCGGCGGTGGCGGCACCGGCGCCACCGGCGCGGATTTCCGTCACCCGGCGGGCCATCGTGCCGGCCAGCACGACCTGCTGCAGCGCGCTGTAGATCTGCGAGGACGGCGCGCCGCCGGCGGACATGGCGCGCACCACTTCGTTGAGCTGCGCCTGCAGGTTGGGCACCTGGGTGGCGAAGCGGTCGGCGTTGCCCGCCAGTGCCAGCACCGCGGCCTCGGAGGCGACGATCTGGTCGGCGCTCTTGCCCAGCGGCGCCCAGGTGGCGCTCAGCTTGGCCAGCGGGCCGGCGATGGCGCCTTCATTGCCGAAACGGCTCTGCAGGTCGGCGACCGTCGATTCGACCGACTGCTTGGTTTCCTTGAACGCCTTGAATGCCTCGGCGTTGCCGGCCACGGCCTCGCGGCCCTGGTTGGCCAGCTGCTGCGACAGCACGCGCATGTCCGATGCGCCGGTGCTGGCACCGGACAGGCGGCTGCCCTGGTAGGTGGCCACGCCGGTGTTGGCACCGAAGACGATCACCGAGATCGCCAGCAGCGCCAGCCAGAAGCTGTTGCCGAAACTGCCGATCTTGCTGGCGCTAGGAGAATCCGTCGCAGTGCTCATCGTTCAACCCCTGGATAGTGCTTGTCGTTCGCGCTCAGAGCGCGGTCTGGCGGAATTCCGGCGTGCGCGCCAGCAGGCCCAGCGCGAACACCCCCCACCGCTGATCGTCGCTGGCGAAAGCGCGATCGATGAAATGCCCGTAGCGGCCGTCCGCCAGATCGCCCGGCTCGACCTGCTGCGATTCGTGGAAGCTTCGCTGGCCGTACAGTTCGTCGATGGTCAGGGCCACGTCGCCGCCGGCCTGGCGCATGACCAGCACGCGCTGGCCCTCGTGCAGCACGGTGCGCTCGCCCTCGAGGAACTGCTTCAGGTCCACCACCGGGAACAGGTTGCCGCGCAGGTTGCCGATCCCCAGCAGCCACGGCTGCGCGCCGGGCACGGGCGTGACCGGCGGCATCGGCACGATTTCCACCACTTCCCCGAAGTTGGAGATCAGCCGGCGCTTGCCCACGCGGTAACCCACGCCGCGGTACTGGTCCTGCGCGATCTCGCGGGCGGGCTGGGCGACGGCATGCGCCAGGCTGCGGCGCTCGTATTCGGCCAGCGTATCGAACGGTGTGCGGATCATGGCCCGCCCCCTGTGCACTCAGTGCGAATGGTCGCCATGCCGCCAGCCCCTCAGGTGCTGACGTGGGCGCGGATGGCGTCGAGGAGTTCCTCGCGCGTGAACGGCTTGGTCAGGTACTGCTCCGAGCCGACGATGCGCCCGCGCGCCTTGTCGAACAGGCTGTCCTTGGACGACAGCATGATGACCGGCGTGGACTTGAACACCTGGTTGTTCTTGATCAGCGCACAGGTCTGGTACCCATCCAGGCGCGGCATCATGATGTCCACGAAGATGATCTGCGGCTGTTGGTCCGCGATCTTGGCCAGGGCCTCGAACCCGTCCGTCGCGGTCACCACTTCGCAACCCTCCCGCTTGAGCAGGGTCTCCGCGGTGCGGCGGATGGTTTTCGAGTCATCGATCACCATGACCCGTAGGCCGTGGAATCCACCGGCCTGGCCTTCGTTCTGCGTCATTACCTGATTTCCCCGTGCGCGCGTGGCTTCATAGACGAACCGGCCCCGCTGCGTTGGTGCTTATATCCCCTATCCCGCCGCGCACTGTCAAGCCGCACCCCGGCGGACGGCGCCACTGAACGGCGTGGTGCGAACTGCGTCTCAGTTTGCGGCGACAGTGCGAACGGGGTGTTCCATGCGCGCCGACCCGGGCGGACGGCACGCCCTGATACCATCGCGCCGTCTCCCGCAGAACCGCCCCCATGCCATTGGATGTCGTCGTCGTCATGGACCCCATCGGGTCCATCAAGATCGCCAAGGACACCACGTTCGCCATGCTGCTGGAAGCGCAGCGGCGCGGCCATCGCCTGCAGTACGTGATCCCCGGGCGGCTGTCGCTGCGCGACGGCGTGGCCCAGGCCCAGGTGGCGGCGCTGACCGTGAAGGACGACAAGGCAGGCTGGTTCACCCTCGGGGACACGCGCACGCTGACCTTCGGCCCCGGCCAGGTGGTGCTGATGCGCAAGGACCCGCCGGTCGACGACCAGTACCTGTACGACACCCATGTGCTGGGCATCGCCCAGCAGGCCGGCGCGCTGATCGTCAACGACCCGCAGGGCCTGCGCGACTACAACGAGAAGCTGGCGGCGCTGCTGTTCCCGCAGTGCTGCCCGCCGACCCTGGTCAGCCGCGATCCCGCCGCGCTGAAGGCCTTCGTCGCCGAGCACGGCGAGGCGGTGCTGAAGCCGCTGGATGGCATGGGCGGGCGCTCGATCTTCCGGGTGAAGGCCGGCGACCCCAATACCAACGTCATCCTGGAAACGCTGGTCGGCGACGGACGCCTGACCCTGGCCCAGCGGTTCATTCCCGGCATCAAGGACGGCGACAAGCGGGTGCTGCTGGTGGACGGCGAACCGGTGGACTACGCGCTGGCGCGGATCCCGCAGGGCGACGAGTTCCGCGGCAACCTGGCCGCCGGCGGCCGCGGCGAAGGCCGGCCGCTGAGCGAGCGCGACCGCTGGATCGCCACCCAGGTGGGCCCGGAGATGAAGCGGCGCGGCATGCTGTTCGTCGGCCTGGACGTGATCGGCGACTACCTGACCGAAGTCAACGTCACCAGCCCCACCTGCGTGCGCGAACTCGATGCGCAGTTCGGGCTGAACATCGCCGCCCTGCTGTTCGATGCGATCGAGAAGAAGTTCGCCTGAGATGTCGGCGGTCCCCGTCACCCCACCTAAGATCGGCGCGAACGAACGCCTCGGCGCCACCCTGGCGCTGTCGCTGATCGTGCACGGCCTGCTGGTGCTCGGCGTGGGCTTCGCCCTGGACGACGCCGCGCCGGTGATGCCCACGCTGGACGTGATCCTCAGCCAGACCAGCACGCCGCTGACGCCGAAGGAAGCCGACTTCCTGGCCGCCGCCAACCAGGAAGGCGGCGGTGAAAGCGACCAGGCCAAGCGTCCGCGCGACAGCCAGGCCGGCTGGATTCCCCAGCCCGATACCGGGCCGGCACCGCAACCCCTGCGTGCGCAGACGACGACCCCGGCGCCGCCGCCGGAAAGCCGGGTGGTCACCACGCGCGCGAGCGACACGCGCGCTCCGGCGGCAGAGGCCCGTCCGCAGCCGGACCAGCCCGAGCTGCCGCAGGGCGAGCAGAAGGTGCAGCGCGATGCCGAGATGGCGCGACTGGCCGCCGAGTACCACCTGCGTTCGGAGCTGTACGCCAAGCGTCCGAAGCGCAAGTTCGTCTCGGCCAGCACCAAGGAATACGTCTACGCCAACTACCTGCGGGCGTGGGTCGACCGCGCCGAGCGCGTCGGCAATCTCAATTACCCCGACGAAGCTCGCCGCAAGCGCCTGGCCGGCACGCTGGTGATCAGCGTGGCGGTGCGTCGCGACGGCAGCGTCGAGCAGACCCGCATCATCCAGTCCAGCGGCATCCCGCTGCTGGATTCCACCGCACAGCGCATCGTGCAGCTGGCCTCGCCGTTCCCGCCCCTGCCCGAGACCGCCGAGAACGTGGACATCCTGCACGTCACCCGCACCTGGCGCTTCCTGGCGGGTGGCGAAGTGCGCGACGAGTAGAGGACCGATTCAGCGCGAGGCGCGCAGGGCCTTCTGTTCTTCCAGGGTCAGGGCGACGTTGTTGCGCAGGTAGGCCGGCTCCACGCGCTCGGGCGCGATGGCTTCCCCGCGATGCCAGGCGTCCACGGCCAGGCGCACCAAGTCGGCGGCATGCGGCAGCGCCTGCGCATCGATGCGGGCCAGGCGCGCCTGCAGCGCCGTCGCCAGGGCACCTCCGGCCGCGGCGAAGCCGGTACCCATGCCGATCCAGCCGCTGGCATCGCCGGGCAGCCGATAGTCGGCGGGCGCGACGACGCCTTCGTCGGTCGTGGCCTGCAGGCCGTCGCCCTGGCGCACGAACGTGCCGGTATAGATCTCGCCCATCCGCGCATCGATCGCCGCAAGGATGGCGTGGGGCGCGCCGATATCGCAGCCGCCCTCGCCGGCCAGCGCGGCCGGCGGCGGCACCTGCTCGGCCAGCACCGCCAGCGTCGATACCGGCAGCAGCGGCCGGTCCAGCGCCAGGGCGATGCCCTGCGCCAGCGCGATGGCCAGGCGGACGCCGGTGAAGGCGCCCGGACCGCGGCTGAGCGCCACCGCGTCGAGCTGGGAACGGGCGATGCCGGCCTCGGCCAGCAGCTGCCCGGCCCACGGCAACGCCAGCTCGGCATGGCGGCGCGGCGCGATCTCGAAGCGCTCGCGCACCTCGCCATCGACGTAGACGGCGACGGAACAGGCTTCGGTGGCGGTTTCGAAGGCGAGCAGCTTCATGCGGGTCGGCAGGCAGTCATCGGTCAAGGATACCCGTGCGGGTCAGAACCGGGCATCGGCGAACCAGTCGTCGCTGGGCGGCCGCAGTGCGACGGCCTGGTCGTCGCTGATCGCGGCGCCGAAGAATCCCTGCACGTCCTGCACGCGCTGCGTGCGCGCGAACGGCGGCAGCGAATCCAGGAAGATGCGCCCATAGGGCTTGCCGGTCAGGCGCGGGTCGCACAGCACCAGCACGCCGCGGTCGGTCTCGCTGCGGATCAGCCGGCCCACCGCCTGCTTCAGCGCGATCACCGCCTGCGGCAGCTGTTCGTCACGGAACGGATTGCCGCCGGCGCGACGCACCGCCTCCAGGCGCGCCTCGAACACCGGGTCGTCCGGCGCGGCGAAGGGCAGCTTGTCCACCACCACCACGCTCAGCGCATCGCCGACCACGTCCACGCCCTCGCGGAAACTCGCCGCGCCCAGCAGGACGCCGTTGCCCGATTCGCGGAAGCGCTGCAGCAGGGTGCCGCGCGGCGCCTCACCCTGGACGAACAGCGGCCAGGGCCCGCCGCGCAGCGCCTCGGCGGCCTCGCGCAGCGCACGATGCGAAGCGAACAGCAGGAACGCCCTGCCCTGCGACGCCTCCAGCACCGGGCGCACGGTCGCGATCAGCGCCTGGCCGAAGCTGGGCGCGTTGGGGTCCGGCAGACCGGCAGGCAGGTAGCACAACGCCTGATGCGGCCAGTCGAAGGGACTGGGCTGGAGCAGTGTCGGCGGGTCATCCAGGCCCAGGCGGGTGGCGAAGTGGTCGAAGCGGCCGCCGACGGCGAGCGTGGCCGACGTGAACACCCACGCCGCACGCGACTGCTCGCGGTGCTGGCGCAGTGGACCGGACACGTCCAATGGCGTGCGCTGGCAGCGGAATGCGCGTGGCGTGAGTTCGTACCAGAGCACGTCGCCGACGTCGGTTTGCGGTGCCTCGTCTTCGTCGAAGGCGCCCGCACCGGACGACGAGGCATGCCAGCGCGCCAGCCGCTTGGCGAACTCGGTGGCACGCGCGGCGCAGGCTTCCAGGCCCAGTGACGCCTGCGCCAGCGGCGCCAGCGCGGCGGACAGCTCGGCCAGCGCCTGATCGAGGGCGTCGAACCCGGCCGCCACCTCGGGCCGGGCCAGCAGGCGCTCGCGGGTGCCCCGCGCGGGCAGGCCTTCCATCGCCGCGCGGGCCTCGCGCAGCGCCTGCTCCAGCGCGCGCACCGGCGGCTGCAGCGCCGACAGCGCGCCGGCGACGTCCTTGCATTCGGCCAGGCAGTCGCGCGCCAGTTCCTGCAGCGGCCGCATGCCGAAGCCTTCGCCGAAGAAGTTCGCCGCCAGTTCGGGCAACTGGTGGGCCTCGTCGATCACGAAGGCCTGCGCGCCCGGCAGGATCTCGCCGAAGCCCTCCTGCTTAAGCGCCAGGTCGGCCAGCAGCAGATGATGGTTCACCACCACGATGTCGGCCGCCTGCGCGCGCTGGCGCGCCTGCACCACGAAGCAGTCGTCCCAGAACGGGCATTCGCTGCCCAGGCAGTTGTCGATGGTGGACGTGACCAGCGGCAGCAGCGGCGAATCGTCAGGCAGCGACGCCAGTTCGGCCATGTCGCCGAACTGGGTGCGGCCGCCCCATGCGACGATCCGCTGGAACTGGTCCACCTGCTCGCGGCTGGTGAAGGTGGTGCGCAGGGCCTGCGGATCGCCCTTGGCCTGGTTCAGGCGGTAGCGGCACAGGTAGTTGCTGCGCCCCTTCAGCAGCGCGGATTTCAACCCGGCCACCCCCAGCGCGTCGCGCACGCGTGGTAGGTCGCGGTGGTACAGCTGGTCCTGCAGCGCGCGCGTGCCGGTGGAGATGATGGTCTTCAGGCCCGACAGCAGCGCCGGCACGAGGTAGGCGAACGTCTTGCCGGTGCCGGTGCCGGCCTCGGCCAGCAGCACCTCGCGCGCGTCGAACGCATCGGCGATCGCCGCCGTCAGGCGCTGCTGGGCGTCGCGGGGCGCGAAAGCGTCGAGTCGTTCCGCCAGCGCACCGCCCTCGCTGAGGGCATCGCGGCTGGCCTGGGCTAGCTGGGGCATCAGGGAAACGTAAGGCGGCGTGCAGCGACAAGGGTACCGCGTCGCCCTGCGGGCGGCATGCGGTTCACATGCGCTCGATGACCGGCACGGTGCACGCGTCGCGGCGGCTTTCCGCGTCGGCGATGGCGGCCTGCATCGTGGCCGCGCGTGCGGCGTGCTGGGCGGCGTCCTCCGGCGTGTGGCGCGCGGGCAGCGGCGCCTGCACGGCGAGCGCGTGCTGGCGCACCTGGCGCACGGTCTCCCAGTGCATCCTGCACAGCGGGCCCACCTGCGAGCCCAGCTGGAACGCACGCTGGGCCAGCGTATCCGCGCGTGCGTAGTCGCCCTGCAGGAGGGCCACTTCGGCACGCTCCTGCAGCACGGCGGGATCCTCGGGCACCAGCAACAGCGCCTGGTTCAGCGCGTCGCCGGCGGCCGCGGCATCGCCGGCGACGCGCGCCTGCTGCGCTCGCTCGCGCAGGTCCTCCACCTGCGGGTCGCGCAGCGGTTGCACGGCCAGTTCGCGGTCGTCGTCGCCGGCGGCGGCATGGATGGCCGCCACACGCTGGGCGGGGGTCATGGGGTCCTGGGGGGCGGGCGCTTCCGGCATCGGCGAGGACGCACATCCAGCCAATGCCAGCAGGAACAGGGGAAACGGGAACTTCATGATCACGGGCGTGGCGGGGGAGTCTCTTCAGGGGGCGGTGCGGGCTCTTCCTTGCGGTCCAGGCCGAACCAGCTGCGCCAGCCGCCACCGCTGTCGGCGTCCTCGCCCTCGATCAGTGGCTGCTCGACCACGCAGGCGGCGTAGGCCGGGGCGTGGCCGGAGACGAAGGGCAACTGACGCGCACCGGGACAGCCGGCGTCGGTGCTGTTGGAACCCACCACCCACTGCCAGTCCAGGCCCTTGCCGGACACTTTCAACGGCGCACTGGGCAGGCGCGCGAACAGCCCCGACCAGACGCGCATGGCGCCGGTACCGCCGTAGAGTCCGGTCTGCTCGTTCTGGTCGTTGCCCATCCAGACCACGGCCAGATGGTCGCCGGTATAGCCCGCGTACCAGCTGTCGCGCCCGTCGTTGCTGGTGCCGGTCTTGCCGGCCGACTGCAGGCGTCCCAGTCCGTCGCCGATCAGCTGGCGGCCGGTGCCGCTGGACACTACCTGCTGCAGGGCGACCGTGATCAGGTTGGCGGCGATCGAATCGCCCTCCTGCGCCGGTGCCGGCGTCTTGTCGTAGCGCTTGAGCAGCCTGCCATCGGGGTCGAGTACGCCGCGCACGGCATGCAGCGGCTGGATCTCGCCACCGGAGGCGAGGAACTGGTACAGCTGCGCCATCGCGTACGGGCTCTGGTCGGTCGCACCCAGGATCAGCGCCGGGTTGGGTTCGGCCTGGATGCCGGCCAGCACGCGGATCAGCTGCGCCAGCCGGTCCGGTTCGACCTGCATGCCCACGCGCACCGTGGCCTGGTTGTACGAGCGGGCCAGCGCATCGACCAGGCGCACGGTGCCGTGGCTGCGCCGGTCGGCATTGGCCGGCGTCCAGCGCTTGTTCTTGCCCAGCTGCACGGTCACCGGCGAATCGTCGACCCACGACGCCAGCGAGTACTGGTCGGGCTGCGCCAGCGCCAGCAGGTAGACGAACGGCTTGAGCAGCGAGCCGACCGGCCGCTGCGCTTCCACCGCGCGGTTGAAACCCACCTCCGACACGTTGCGGCTGCCGACCACGGCCAGTACGTCGCCGTCGTGCACGTCGGTCACCACCATGCCGGCCTGCAACGGCGGCCGGCGCTTGTTCTCCAGCGCCTTGATGGTGCGCGTGACCGACGCTTCGGCATAGGCCTGCGCCGAGGGCGACATGCCGGTCAGGACCGTCAGCCCGGCGCCCTGCAGCGCGCTCTCGGGGTAGTCCCGCGCCAGCTGGCGGCGCACCAGATCCACGTAGGCCGGGAAGCGGTTCGCCGCGGCCATGCCCGGCGTCTTCGTCACGCCCAGCGGGGCCGCCAGCGCGCGCTTGTACTCCGCGTCGTCGATCAGGCCGGTCTCGTGCAGCTTGAGCAGGGCGTAGTCGCGACGCTCTTTCGCCCGTTCCGGGTTGCGGCGCGGGTCGTAGTACGACGGCCCCTTGACCATGCCGATCAGCAGGGCGACCTGCTCGGTGGTCAGGCTGTCGAGGTCGCGGCCGAACCAGAATTCCGAGCCCGCCGCCACGCCATGGATGGCCTGGCTGCCGCGCTGGCCCAGGTAGACCTGGTTGAAGTAGGCCTCCAGGATGGTGCGCTTGTCGTAGCGCGCCTCCAGGATCAGCGCGAACAGGATCTCGTTGAACTTGCGGGTCGGCGTCTGCTCCTTGCCAATGCCGAGCAGACCGCTGCGGGCCAGCTGCTGGGTCAGCGTGCTGGCGCCCTGGCGGGTGTCGCCGCCGGATTTCACCAGCAGCCATGCCGCGCGCACCATGCCGGAGAGGTCCACGCCGTGGTGGTCCTTGAAGTCGCGGTCCTCCACCGCCTGCAGGCCGGTGACCAGCAACTCGGGCACTTCCTCCAGGCGCACCAGGCGGCGTTCCTCCTGCTTCTGCCCGTACAGCGTGGCGATGCGCGCCGGGTCCAGCCGCGCGGCCTTCAACGACTGCTTGCGGGCGACATCCCGGACGGTCGCCACGCGCCCGCCGGACAGGGTCACCTGGATGCGGCGCGGCGCCACGCGGCCGTCCACGTCGATGTAGCCGCGGCTGGAGATGGTGAAGCGGCCGCCTTCGCGCGCATACGTGCCCGGACTCTGGCCGGCACCGTCGTCGCGGTAGGAGGCGGCATCGAGTTCGGTCTTCAGCGTCTGCGCATCCATGGCCAGCCCGGGCGCCAGCTGCAGCGGGCGCGCGTACACGCGGGTGGGGATCTGCCAGCGCAGTTCGCCGAAACGCTCCGTGACCTGATGGTTCAGGTACAGCGTGTAGGGGATCAGGAACCCCAGGCCCAGGCCCACGGCCACCAGTCCCCAGCCGAACAGGCGCTGCCGCCAGACCGGTCGGCCCTCGTCACCGTCGTCGATGTCGTCTTCGTCCAGCGCTTCGTCGTCGTAGTCGTTGCGGGCCACAGGGGATGCGACAATGGGAATTCGGGCGAGTCTAGCGCAGTCCCCTGGGGATAGTCCGACCTGCCAGCCACCATGGGTTCAGACTGAAATTCGTGCTTCCACATCTTCGCTTCCATGTTCTCGGCGCGTGGTCCCGGCTGCATCGCGCCCGGGTGATGCTGTCAGCACGCGGTTGGAGGGCGGTAGTCGCAAGGGCATCGGCGGCGCAGGATCGCCCAGCCGGTACCGGGAACGCTCTCTCCGAACACCCTGCTCCTTTGACGACGGCTCGCGCCGCCACGCCTCTCACTCTGCTCTGGGTGGATGAACACCTGCCTGATCCGGGACGCGATTCCGGGTCGCTGAGAATGTTCAACCTGTTGCGGCTGCTGGTGGCAATGGGCCATTCGGTGGATGTGCTGGCCACCTCCGGCCGCGACACTGCCCAGCAGCGCCGCCTGACCGCCATCGGAGTCGGATGCATCATCCCGGAAGACAGCGGAGGGCCTGCCAGATGGTTCCTGCGATGGGGAGACCGCTACGCTGCCGTCATCGTCAGCCGCTATCACCTGGCGAACCAGTGGTTTCCACTCATCCGACACATGCGGCCCGATGCGCTCAAAGTCCTGGATACCGTCGACCTGCACCATGTCAGGGAGCTGCGTGAAGCGGAACTGCGCGGCAGCCGACTGATGCGGCTTGCCGCACGCGCCACCAGGCGCCGGGAACTCAATGCCGTACGCGCGGCGGACGTGACCTGGGTGGTGAGCGAGGTCGAACGCCGCATGCTGGCGACAACGGCACCGGATGCACGCGTGGAGGTGATCTCCAACGTTCACGATCTCCCGTCACGCGCCCCGCGCCCCAGGAGTGGGGCACACCTGGTGTTCGTGGGGGGAGCCCAGCACCCACCCAATGCCGACGGCGTCTCCTGGCTGCTGACCGACATCCTGCCCCGCATACTGCACCGTCTTCCGCACTGCAGACTGCACCTGGTTGGGCGGGATCTCGAAGACTGCGCCGGCGGCAGCGCGTCCCACTCCAACGTCGTATTCCATGGGCGGATCGAGGATCTGGGGGAACTGTTCGCGTCCTGCCACGTGGGCCTGGCGCCACTGCGTTTCGGTGCCGGCGTGAAGGGCAAGATCAATCACTACATGGCCTTCGGATTGCCCACGGTGGCTACGCCTTCGGCGGTCGAGGGCATGCATCTGGAGGACGGTCGCGATGTCATCATCGCTCCCGACGCGGCCGCCTTTGCCGATGCGGTGGTGCGGTTGCTCGACGATCCCGTGCTGTGGTCCGAGCTGTCGCTGGCAGGACAGGAGAACGTCCGCCGACACTTTTCGATGGAGTCGGCCGCGCCCGGCCTCCGATCCACCTTTGAACACTGTGGACGCGCTCTGGCCCATTGATGCACATCCTGCTCATCGCCTACGAATTCCCGCCAAGCCCATCGCCCCAATCGCTTCGCTGGGCGTACCTCGCCCGTCATCTGGCGGAACAGGGACATCGCATCAGCGTCCTCACCATCCATCTGGGTGGCGAGGACGCGGGGCTGCCCTGGCTGCCCTCCGCGCTGGAGGTCCACCGTACGTTTGCCGGCCCCGTCCGCGGAAGCCTGGCCGCGCTGAGGGATCGTCGCCATCGGCGCGCACGGGAGATGGTCACCGCGGGAGACACCTCGACCCCCACCTCGACTCCGGCGCACAGCCGGCAGGGATGGAAGCAGGCGCTGTCCGACATGCTGCAGGGTGCGGCCGCCAAGATCCTTTTCCCGGATGTGCGTGGCGAATGGTTCCCCTGGGCCCGCAGGCGCCTGGAAGCGCTGCTCGCGACGGATGCTCCGGACGTGGTGATCACGTCACACGAGCCGGCCACGACGCTCGAGCTGGGCCTGCTGGCCAAGCGCAGGGGCCTGCCCTTGATCGCCGACCTGGGCGACCCTGTACTGGCACCCTACACGCCGGCGCGTTGGCGCCGACGCGCGTGGCGACTCGAACGCCAGGTGGCCGAGCATGCCGACCACATCCTGGTGACGACGCAGGCCGCTGAGGAACTCCTGCAGGATCGACACGACCGCAAGCACGGCATCAGCGTGATCACCCAGGGACATGCGGGCGAGACGCCCTTGAGGCGCGAGTCCACGAGCGACGGGTATCTTCCCGGCCGCCTGGAACTGCTCTACACGGGCAGCTTCTACAGCTTCCGTCGCCCGGAAGCATTGCTGGACGCCTTGCGCGAGGTGCCGCTCGCACGACTGAATGTCGCCGCCGTCACACTGCCGCAGAGCATCGTCGACTTCGCCCGAGAGTTCCCCGAGCAGGTGCGGCTGCTGGGATTCCTACCGCACACCGATGCCTTGCGTCTGCAGCGCAGCGCCGATCTTCTGGTGAACATCGGCAACGCCGACCCCTCGCAAGTACCGGGAAAGATCTACGAATACCTCGGCGCTTGTCGCCCCATCCTCCACATCGGAGGAAAGGACGACGCGATCGGCGGATTCCTGTCCCGCCTGCAACGAGGTTGGTCCTGCGACAACCGAAGCGATTCCATCGCGTCGCATCTGCGCGGACTTGTCGCGGACAAGCAGGCAGGGCGTTTCGCGGATTCACTGGATCTGAGTCTGGATGCGGTATCCGAATGGCACTGGAGATCGCTCGCCTCCCGGGTCGATGCCGTCGCACGAAGCGTACGCACCGCCTGATCCCTGGGTCATCGGCCGATCGAGGCCGTGCGGACGCGCTGCTCGAAGTCGGAGAGACCGTTCGCGCGGCTGTCCAGCGCGCGTGCATGTTCCAGCGCCTGCACCGCAAACGCCACATCGCCCGCGCCCAGGCGCTCGCTGCCGACCGCGATCCATTTCTCTGCCAACCGTCGGCGCGCATCGGCGAGGCCGGCCTCGCGCGGCTGCAGCGTCTGCCAGGCCTGCAGGCAGGCCTGTGCGCGGCGGATGCGGTTGGCGCGCAGTTCGTCTTCATAGCAGTTGCGCACGGCAGGCAGCAGGCGTGCGGCGGCCTGACGCACGGCAGGGGCATCCGGTGCCAGCGCCTGCGCGGCGCGTAGGCTGTCGTATGCGCTCTCACCCGGCGGCGTCAGCCAGTGACCCTTGGCTTCGGCGTCGGCCACGGCCGCGAGCAGGGTCTGCACACGCTGCACGCGTTCGCGTGCCGGCATGCCCGTGCCCGGGCGCCCGCGCGCCTGTTCCGCCCGGACGATGGCCTGTTCCGCCTGGACGACGCGCGCCGACTGCGGAGCGAGCGTGCGCGCCCGTGCCAGTGACTGCCGCGCCTGGTCGAAGTGGAAGTCCGCCGCGTGCCGCTCGGCGCGCACCGCATGGGCCACGCCCACCTGCTCCAGCCCCTGGCGTGCGCCCGCGTCGTCGGGCGCGGCTGCCAGCACGTCATCGTAAGCAGCCTGCGCCGCCAGCAGACGGCCACGCGCGAGATCGCGTGCAGCCGTCCGGCGACGCGCCTCCAGCGCGGTGGCGAGCGCGGCCTGTGCCTGCGGCAGGTCGACGTGACCGGGATCGAAGGCCCGCGCCTGGCCGATCAGCGATGCGGCCGGCCCCAGTTCGTTGCGCTGCAGATGCCGGCCTGCCTCCTGCAGCAGATCCGACAGCGCATCCTCACGACCTTCCAGCGCTTCCAACCGGGCCGGTTGCAGGGCCAACACGCGCTGGTACAACGGCAGCGCGGCGTCCGGGCCGCCGACCAGGCGTCCCGCCTCGTGCGCACGCGCCGCCGCCTGCATCACGTTGTCCAGCCCGGCATGCTCGGCCTCGCGTGCGCGCAGGCGTGCGGCCAGCGCGTCGGCCTGGGCCTGCGGCACCTGCAGTTCGCGCGCCAGCGCAAGCCGTTCGCGCGCTTCGGCGAACCGGCTTTGCGCGAGCGCGGCGCCCGCCTGTCGCAGCGCTTCCTGGCCTACCCGACGCAGTCCCATGGCCGCTTCGCTGCGGTCGGTATCCAGCGCCTGCGCCGCTTCGTAGAGTTGGCGCGCGCCACTGCCGTCGGCGGCATCGAGACGCCCGTCGGCCAGCGCGCGGGCCGCCTGGTCGAGCAGTGCCTGCACCCGCGTCTCGGGCCACAGCACGTCCGCCAGCGGACGGCGGAACACGACCAGCAGCACGACCAGCAGCAGAGCGACCAGCAGGGCCCATCGCCAATACCGCCGGTCGCGCCAGGCGGGGACAGGATGATCACGCCGTGCGCGCGGGGCCGCGACGATGCGCGTCCAGTCGATGCGCGGTTCGATGCGGCGATCGCGGCCGGTGTCGGGGCGGTCTTCGCGGGTCACGCCCGCAGGATAACGGCTCAGCCTGAACGTCGCGCGTCTTCCACGCCCGGCAGCGCGTCCAGCTTGCCCAGCAGGGTCGAGAGCTGGCCGAAGTCGGCCACCTTCAGGCGCAGGCGCAGGTGTACGCGTCCGCTGGCGCGGTTGCCCTGGCTGTTGATGTCCAGCACGTTGGCTTCTTCCTGGGCGATCAGCGTGGTGATGTCCTTCAGCAGCCATTTGCGGTCGAGCGCCGTGACCTGCACGTCGACCTCGTAGCCGCCGCCGGCCTGGCCCCACTCCACCGGCAGCACGCGCTGCGGGCTGGCGGCGGCGAGCCGCGCGAACGAGGCACAATCCGCGCGGTGCACGGTGACGCCGCGCACGCGCGTCAGATACCCGGCGATCGGCTCACCGGGTACCGGCTGGCAACAGCGCGCCAGCTGCACCAGCAGGTTGCCCACGCCCTGCACGGTGAACTTCGACTTGCCGGGTGCCGCGACCCTGCGTGGCGGACGCCGCACGGGCAGCGCGGGGGCGTCGGGTTCGGCCGCTGCCCGCTGCTCTTCATGCAGTGCGCGCCCGACCTGGTGCGGCCCCACATCGCCCAGCGCCACCTGGATGTAGAGATCGTCGATGCTGTCGGCGTGGAATTTCTTCGCCACGCCGGCCAGGTCGGCCTGGTGCAGGCCCAGCCGCTTGAGTTCCTTCTCCAGCAGTTCGCGCCCGGCCTGCAGGTTGCGCGTGCGGTCCAGCTTGTGGAACCACGCCCGCACCTTGTCGCGCGAGCGCCCGCTGGCGAGGAAGCCGTTGGCCGGCAGCAGCCAGTCGCGGCGCGGCTCGGGTTCCTTCGAGGTCAGGATCTCGACGCGATCGCCGCTGCGCAGCACGTGGTTGAGCGGCACGATGCGCCCATTGACCTTCGCCCCGCGCGTGCGGTGCCCGACCATGGTGTGCACGTGGTAGGCAAAATCGAGCACCGTGCCGCCGCGCGGCAGGTCCACCACTTCGCCCTTCGGCGTCAGCGCGTAGACGCGATCCTCCACCAGCTCGGCATCCAGGTCGCCGGCCAAGGTGCCCTCGCCCGTCGCCTCGCCGCTGCCCTCGAGCAAGCGGCGCATCCAGGCGATCTTGCGGTCGAACGCATCGCCGCCACCCTTGCCTTCCTTGTACTTCCAGTGCGCGGCCACGCCCAGTTCGGCCTGCGCATGCATCTCGTGCGTACGGATCTGCACTTCCAGCGTCCGCCCCTCGGGCCCGACCACCGCGGTGTGCAGCGAGCGGTAGTCGTTGGCCTTGGGCCGGGCGATGTAGTCGTCGAACTCGCTGGGGATGGGCACCCACAGCGCATGCACCACGCCCAGCGCCGCATAGCACGCCGCCACGTCGTCCACCGCGATGCGCACCGCGCGCAGGTCGTAGAGTTCGTCGAAACCGACCTGCTTGCGCTGCATCTTCCGCCAGATGCTGTAGATGTGCTTCGGCCGGCCGCTGATCTCGGCACGGATACCGTGCTCGGCCAGGGCCTTCTGCAGGCTGGCGATCACCGCGGCGATGTACCGCTCGCGCCCGGTGCGCTTCTCGTCCAGCTGGGTGGCGATCTGCTTGTAGACCTGAGGCTGCAGGTACCGGAATGCCAGGTCCTCCAACTCCCACTTGAGCTGCCAGATGCCCAGCCGGTTCGCCAGCGGCGCATGGATGTCGCGGGTGAGCCGCGCCAGCGCCTGGCGCTCGGGCTCGGGCAACGCGCCTGCCGCACGCATGCGCGCCAACTGGCGGGCCAGCAGGATCGTCACCACCCGCAGGTCGCGTACGATCGCCAGCAGCAACCGGCGCAGGCCTTCGGTGTTGACGCTGCGCTCCTGCTCGGCGTGCAGGGCCCACACCTGGGCCGCGGCGGCCTGGCCTTCGCGCAGATCCGCCAGCGCGGCGGACACGCCGGTGCCGCTCCGCACCGCGGACTGCAGGGCCGGGACCGCGTACAGCAGCGCGGCCAGCATCACGTCGCCATCGGCGGACAGGGCCGCCAGCGTATCCAGCGTGTCTGCGGCCACGCCCACCGGATCGGGCATGCCGGCATCGGCACCGTCCTGCGCGGCCACTTCGGCGAGCGCATGCCGCAGCGGCGCCGGCAGCGCTTGCAGCGCAGGCCGTTGCAGCAGCGTGGCGATGTCGTGAACGGGGGGGACCATGGCAGGAAGGGACCGCGGCCAAGCGCCGCCGGAATGACTACACTACCGGCCAGTCGACCGCAGGAACAACCATGAAGATGAGCCGCTTGTTTCTATCCCTCGTGTTGCTGACCGCTCCGTTGGCCGCATTCGCCCAGGATGCATCGAACGATGCGCGGTTCGCCGACCTGCGCGCCTCGATGACGGCGGAGGAATTCAAGGCTGCCGGTCTGGACAAGCTGTCCGATGCCGAACTGTCGGCGCTCAGCGCATGGCTGACCCGCAAGGTCGGGGCCGAGACCGCGCGTGCGGTGGAACAGGTCCGCCAGGAGACGCAGACCGCGGTCGCCCAGGCCCAGGCCGATACGCGCAAGCAGGTCGAGCAGGAGAACCGCGGCTTCTTCGATTTCGGCTCGGACGAACCCATCAAGAGCACGCTGGCCGGCGAGTTCAGGGGATTCGCGAAAGGCAACCGCTATACGCTGGCCAACGGGCAGGTATGGGAGCAGATCGAAGCGGCCAGCCTGAGCGGCGTGCGCAAGACCAATCCGGCCGTGACCATCAAACCCGGCCTGTTCAACAACTGGTTCTTCCGCATCGACGGCTACAACACGCCTGCCAAGGTGCGACGCATCAAGTGACGCCCGCTCAGCCGCGCAGCGCCTGCAGGCGCTGCGCGAGCTTCTTCGGCGACACGCCCGCACGCGCGCCCAGTTCCTGGGCGAACATCGACACGCGCAGTTCCTCCAGGTCCCAGCGCAGGGCCTGCCAGGCGGGCGATCCCGCCACGCCGTCCTCCACCGCCTGCGCCAGCGCATCGGCGAAGGGCTTGATCTCCAGCATGCGGGCCTGGTCGCGGGCGGGGTCCCGCACCGCGCGCTCGGCGCGCAGGCGCATCGCCTTCACGTAGCGTGGCAGCTGCGCCAGTGCGTCGGCCGGGGTTTCGCGCAGGAAGCCCGGATGCACCAGCGCTGCAAGTTGCGCGCGCAGGTCGTCGAGGTTGCCCCGTGCCCAGCCCATCAGCGGCGCTTCCAGCTGCGGCTTCAGCTCGGCGACGGCGGACAGGATGGCCTCGGCCAGCTTCAATCTTTCCATCGCTTCGCCGAACAGCCGTTTGCCCGCCTCATCGCGCCGTCGCTCGAACGCGGCGCGGTCGCGGATCGCCTCCAACCCGTCCGCCAGCACCGCATTCATCGCCGCATCCACGATGTCGCCGCGCAGGCGTTCCTGCGATTCGATGGCCGCATACAGCAGGCCGGTCTTGGGCGAAACCGGCAGCTGCTTGCGGGCCTGCTTCACCTTGTCGGCCAGGGCGATCTCCAACAGGCGGCGCACGCCGCGCGGGTGGGCCGCTTCGGCCTCGGCACGATCGGCGAACACCTGCAAGGCCACCGTATCGCCCTCATCGCGCAGGGCCGGATAGGCCGGCACGCCGGCTTCGCCCGGGACTTCGTGCGGGATGGCCTGCTGCGGAAAGTCGCGCAACCCGCTGGCCGCCATCGCGCGGCCGGCGCGTGCGGCGAAGGCCTGGCCGGCCTTCGCGCCGAAGCGCGCACGCAATGCGTCCAGGTCGCGCGACTCGGCCAGCACACGGCCCTCGCCACCGCCGCGAGGATCTTCGCGCAGGCGCAGGTTCATGCGCAGGTGCGGCTCCAGCGCCGCTTCTTCGAAGTCCAGCGCGGTCACCGGCACCCCGGTCGCCTTCGAAAGAAAGCGCGCCAGTTCGCCGCGGATATCGTCGGCCGTCGGCTTCGGGAACGCCTCGAAGAACGCACGCCCGAAGTCCGGCGCGGGGACGTAGTTGCGCCGCATCGCCTTGGGCAGGCTGCGGATCAGGGCCGAGGCCTTGTCGGCGACGAATCCCGGCGCCAGCCACGACAAGCGCGCCGGATCGAGCGCATTGAGCAGATGCAGCGGCACCTCCAGCGTCACGCCGTCGTCGGCCGCGCCCGGTTCGAACCGGTAGTGCAGCGGCAGCCGCGCGTCGCCGAGCGGGAAGTATTTCGGATAGCGGTCTTCTTCGCTGCCTTCGCCGGGCAGCAGGTCGGTCAGCGACCAGTGCAGCGCGCGGCGCTTGTCCGCAGGCAGCGTTTTCCACCACGCGTCCAGACCCGCCGCGGAATGGAGGTCGGACGGTACGCGGTCCAGATACCAGCGCGCCTGCCAGTCCTCATCGGCGACCAGGCCGGCCCGACGCAGCTTCGCCTCTTCCTCGCGCGCCTGAGCGAGCGTTTTCAGGTTGTCGGCCACGAATCCGGCGCGTGTGTTGATTTCGCCGGTGACCAGGCCCTGCCGGACGAAGAGGTCGTGCGCCTCGCCCGGCGCGATGCGGCCGTAGTGGACCGGCTTTTTCGGCGCCAGCACCAGCCCGAACAGGCTGATCTGCTCGGAGGCCAGCACCTGGCCCTGCGCGCGCGACCAGTGCGGGTCGAAGTGCCTGCGCAGCAACAGGTGCGGCAGCTCGGCGATCACCCAGTCCGGTTCGATCGCGGCCAGGGTCATGCCCCACACCTTCTGCGTATCCAGCAGGTTGGCCGCCAGCAGCCACGGCGGCGGCCGCTTGGACAGCGGTGAGCCGGGGAACGGCAGGAAACGGCGTTGCCGCGGCGCCTGGAAATCGCCCTTCTCGGTGCGATGGCCGATCTGCGTCGGCAAGCCGGCGATCAGTGCGCGGTGCAGGGTCTGGTAGGCGCCGGCGCGCACGCGCTCGCTGAAGCCACCCCCGGCGGGCGCCTGGTCCTGCTGCGCGCGCACCGCCACCGGCGCGGCTTCGGTCTTCCCTTCGCGCGCCAACCTGGCGGCACGATGCAACTGCCCGCGGGTGGCCTTCACGGCCGCAGCATCATCGCGCGCGACCGGCGGTGCACGGCTGCCGTCCAGCAGCGGCGCCATCGCGGCGTCGGCATCTTCTTCCTTCCAGCCCAGCTCCTCGCACAGCAGGCGCAGCTGGCGATGCAGTTCGCGCCACTCGCGCATGCGCAGGAAGCCCAGGAAATGGCGCCCGCACCAGTCGCGCAGCTTCGACTGGGTCAGGTCTTCATGGGCCTGCCGATAGGCATCCCACAGGCGCAGCACGCCGACGAACTCGGAGCGGCCATCGGCGAACTGCGCGTGCGCGGTGTCGGCGGCGCCGCGCGCGTCGGCCGGTCGCTCGCGCGGATCCTGGATACCCAGGAACGACGCGATCACCAGCATCGGCCGCAGGCAGCCGGCGGCCTGCGCGGCCACCAGCATGCGGGCCAGTTTCACGTCCACCGGCAACCGTGCCATCTGCCTGCCGATCGCGGTCAGGTGGCGTTCGCCGTCGATCGCGCCCAGCTCGGCCAGCTGCTGCCAGCCATCGGCGATGGCGCGCTCGTCGGGCGCCTCCAGGAACGGAAAGTCCTCGATCCGGCCCAGGCCCAGCTGCAGCATGCGCAGGATCACCCCGGCCAGGCTGGAGCGGCGGATCTCCGGATCGGTGAACTCCGGGCGCGCCTGGAAATCGGCTTCGCCGTACAGGCGGTAGCAGATGCCCTCGGCCACGCGCCCGCAGCGGCCCTTGCGCTGGTTGGCGCTGGCCTGCGAGATGGGCTCGATATGCAGGCGGTCGAGCTTGTTGCGCGGGCTGTAGCGCTTGACGCGCGCGAAGCCGGGGTCGACCACGTAGCGGATGCGCGGCACGGTCAGCGAGGTCTCGGCCACGTTGGTGGCCAGCACGATGCGCCGGTTCGGCCCCGGATTGAACACGCGGTCCTGGTCCTGGTTGGACAGGCGCGCGTACAGCGGCAGCACCTCGGTATTGCGATACTTGCGCCGCTCCAGCGCCTGGTGCGCGTCGCGGATCTCGCGTTCGCCGGGCAGGAAGATCAGCACATCGCCGCGTGCGTCCAGCCGGGTGATCTCGTCGACGGCGCCGACGATGGCGTCGTTGACGGTGCGTTCGCCTGCCTGTTCGCCCTCGCCTTCCAGCGCGCGGTAGCGCACCTCGACCGGATAGGTGCGGCCTTCCACGCTGATCACCGGTGCGTCGTCGAAATGTTTCGCGAAGCGTTCGGTATCGATGGTGGCCGAGGTGACGATGACCTTCAGGTCGCGGCGCTTACGCAGCAACTGCTTTAGGTAACCCAGCAGGAAGTCGATGTTGAGGCTGCGCTCGTGCGCTTCATCGACGATGATCGTGTCGTAGGCCGACAGCCAGCGGTCGCTGGCGATTTCCGCCAGCAGGATGCCGTCGGTCATAAACTTGACGTGGGTGTCCTCGCCCACCTGGTCGTTGAAGCGCACCTGGAAGCCCACGCCACGGCCCAGCTCGGTCTTCAGTTCCTCGGCCACGCGCCGCGCCACCGCGCGGGCGGCGATGCGCCGCGGCTGGGTGCAGCCGATCATGCCGGCCACGCCGCGCCCGGCGGCCAGGCACAGCTTGGGCAGCTGGGTGGTCTTGCCCGATCCGGTTTCGCCGGCAATCACCACCACCTGGTGATTGCGGATCAGCTCGATGATGCGATCGCCCTCGCGCGCGATCGGCAGGGATGCATCCAGCGTCACCGCCGGCACCGTCGACAGACGGCGCTCGCGGGTGGCGATCGACGCGTTCAATGCCTGTTCGAAGGCCTGCCGCGCGCCGGCATCGGCCGGCTTGCCCTGCCAGCGTGACCACAGCCCGTGCAGGCGGCCGCGGTCGCGGCTCAGCGCGCGGTCGAGCGCGCGCCGGCCCTGTTCGAGGGCGGCGCGGTCGGGAGGGGCGGGGGCAGGGTCACGGGGGATGTTCATTCTTCAGCAAGCGGTTGAAACTTTTCTCTCACGCCACATGTTCTAGTGTGCCTATTGTGCCGCCTCAACCCACCCTCAGGAGAATCCGTATGGCCAAGCCGAAGACCAAGCCCGCCAAGACCAAGGCCGCGCCCGCCGGCGCCCCCCTCGCCTCGGCCCCATCGGCACCGAACATCGATATCGGGATCAGCAGCGGCGAGCGCAAGAAGATCGCCGACGGCCTGTCGCGGTTCCTGGCCGACAGCTACACGCTGTACCTGAAGACCCACAACTTCCACTGGAACATCACCGGCGCGATGTTCAATTCGCTGCATACGATGTTCGAGACGCAGTACACCGAGCAGTGGACCGCGCTGGACGAGATCGCCGAGCGCATACGCGCGCTGGGGTTCAACGCGCCGGGGTCGTACCGCGAGTTCGTCGGCCTGACCTCGATCCCGGAAGAGCCGGGCCTGACCGACAGCGCCGACTGGCGCGAGATGGTGCGCCAGCTGGTGGTGGGCAACGAGGCGGTCTGCCGCACCGCGCGCAAGGTGCTGGACATCGCCGACGACGCCGACGATGCGCCGACCGAGGACCTGCTGACCCAGCGGCTGCAGACCCACGAGAAGTACGCGTGGATGCTGCGGTCGCTGCTGCAGTAAGCGCGACGCCTGAGTAAGTGAAGCGCGAGACGCCCGGCTGGTCCGGGCGTTTTGCTGTCGGGCCCTTTGAAGCCCCTCTCCCTGTGGGAGAGGGGTTGGGGTAAGGGGCAACGGAGTCCGTTGCTCATATGGACCTATAGCGTGTCTGCGGGCACATCGTCGCTTTGGGTTTCTTGGACTGCCGGGATGGGGTTTGCTTGCGTGCGGACATGGCGCCGCTCGCCGCGGGGGCCCTACTTTCTTTGCTTGTGCAAAGAAAGAAGCAAAGAAAGCACACCCCGGCGGTCCGCCCGCCGCTGCGCGGCGGGTGCGCAGTCCCGGCGGGAATTTTCGGACGGGGCATCCTGCCCCGGCCGAAAACGGCGCACATCCTTGTGCGCCGCCCTGCGGGTTTTACCCGCCGGGACTGCCGGACCAAAGGGGCCCCGGAAGCAAAAGCAAACGCGTCCGCGATCTGCTGTTGCTCCTGCTTTTCGGGGTCCCCATGAGGCACGGCGAGCGGGCCGGGTAAAACCCGAAGGGCGCCGTCATGGATGACGGCGTTTTCTTATGGCACAGGGATGTGCCATAAGAAAATTCCCGGCCCGCCCGCGGACCCGGAGCGCGCAGCGCGGAGGGCGTGCCGCCTGGGGTGTGTTTCTTTGCTTCTTTCTTTGCACAAGCAAAGAAAGAAGGCCCCCGCGGCGAGCGGCGCCATGCCAGAAGTGAGGAAATCGTTTCCGCGAGGTTTCGACAACAAAGGCTCCGCGGATGTGGCTGCAACCCGATGAGAGCGAAGACACGGACTCCGTTGTCCCTCACCCCAACCCCCCTCTCCCACAGGGACTTCCTTCGGTCGCCGCAGGGAGAGGGGCTTCCACCCGCCGCTCGCGCCAGGATGAACTCCTACCCCCAGTCAAAGGGTTTTCCGATAGCCCCCTGTGCCCACCGACCAGGCCAACACCCGTCATCGCGTTATCCTGTTCACATGTCGTCCCCCGCCCTCGAAACACTGCAGCGCGTCTTCGGTTACAGCGCCTTCCGCGGCCACCAGCAGGCCATCGTCGAACACCTCGCCGCCGGCCACGATGCCCTCGTGCTGATGCCCACCGGCGCCGGCAAGTCGCTGTGCTACCAGGTGCCCGCGCTGCTGCGCGAGGGCACCGGCATCGTCGTTTCACCGTTGATCGCCTTGATGCAGGACCAGGTGGACGCCCTGCGCCAGCTGGGTGTGCGCGCCGCTTTCCTGAATTCCTCCCTGGCCGCCGACGAAGCCGCCCAGGTGGAGCAGGCCCTCCTGCGGGGCGATCTGGACCTGCTGTACGTCGCACCGGAGCGGCTGCTGACGGGGCGCTTCCTGTTGCTGCTGGACCGCAGCCGGATCGCCCTGTTCGCCATCGACGAGGCGCACTGCGTCTCGGCTTGGGGCCACGACTTCCGCCGCGAGTACCTGGAACTGGCCCTGCTGCACGAGCGCTGGCCCGACGTGCCGCGCATCGCGCTGACCGCCACCGCCGACCCGCCCACCCAGCGCGAGATCGCCGAGCGGCTGAACCTGGTGGAGGCGCAGAAGTTCGTCAGCTCGTTCGACCGCCCCAACATCCGCTACACGGTGGTCCAGAAGGACAACGCCCGCCACCAGCTGCGCGACATGCTGCGCAAGCACAAGGGCGAGGCCGGCATCGTCTACTGTCTGTCGCGCAAGCGGGTGGAGCAGTTCGCCGATTACCTGGCCGAACAGGGCTTCAATGCTCTGCCCTACCACGCCGGCCTGGATGCCGAGGTGCGCGCCCACCACCAGCGGCGTTTCCTGCGTGAGGACGGCATCGTCATGGTGGCGACGATCGCGTTCGGCATGGGCATCGACAAGCCCGACGTGCGCTTCGTGGCGCACGTAGACCTGCCCAAATCGATGGAAGGCTACTACCAGGAAACCGGCCGTGCCGGCCGCGACGGCGAGGCGGCCGAAGCCTGGCTGTGCTACGGGCTGGGCGACGTGGTGCTGCTGAAGCAGATGATCGAACAGTCCGAGGCCGGCGAGGACCGCAAGCGGCTCGAGCGGCGGAAGCTGGACCAATTGCTCGGGTACTGCGAATCCACCCAGTGCCGGCGGCAGGTGCTGCTGGCCGGTTTCGGCGAGGTATACCCGCACGACTGCGGCAACTGCGACAACTGCCTGAGCCCCGCCGAAACCTGGGACGCCACCGAGGCCGCGCAGAAAGCCCTGAGCTGCGTGTACCGCAGCGGCCAGCGCTTCGGCGTGAACCACGTGATCGACGTGTTGCGCGGCAGCGAGAGCGAGCGCATCCGCCAGTGCGGACACGACCACCTGACCACCTACGGCATCGGCAAGGACCTGGACGCCACCACCTGGCGCAGCGTGTTCCGGCAGCTGGTGGCCTGCGGGTTGCTGGAAGTGGAGGCCGAGTTCGGCAGCCTGCGCCTGACCGAGGGCAGCCGCGCGGTGCTGCGGGGCGAGCGCCGCCTGCAGCTGCGCAAGGAACAGCGCGAGCGGCGCGAACGCGACCGCAACCCCCGCAGCGGCGTGGCCGTGGAGGCCGTCGACCTGCCCCGCTTCCAGGCCCTGCGCGACCTGCGCGCGCAGCTGGCGCGCGAACAGAATGTGCCGGCCTACGTCATCTTCCACGACAGCACGCTGCGCACCATTGCCGAACAGCAGCCTGCCACGCTGGACGACCTGGCACGCGTGGGCGGCATCGGCGGTGCGAAGCTGGCGCGCTACGGCGAGCGCGTGCTGGAAGCGCTGGGTGCGGTCGGCTGAGTTCCGCCGCCCGGGTGTCCGCATCAGCCGGCATTCAATCCGCGCCTGTTAGCGTGCCCTGCAGGTGCCCGCCCGGTGTGCCGCTTCCAGGAATCTCGCATGAAGACGTTGACGCTCGCCCTGCTTGCCCTGCTGACAGCGACGCCCGCGTGGGCCCAGTCGAACGCCGAGGCCCTGGATCTGGCCCTGCCCAACGCCAGCGCGTACGCCAACGACGCGCCAGGCACGTGGTACGGCGATCGCCAGGTCGCGAAGTCGAAGGGCCAGCGCGAGGAGGCGCCGGTCGATCCCTGCGCCTGGTACGGCGATGACGACGGCGATGGCGTGACCGGCAGCATCACCACCGGCATCGGCTACAGCAAGGGATACGGCCGCAGCACCTACAACGCGGCCAACCTCAACCTGTGCAAGACCACGTACAACGACGAAGGCAAGCCGCGTACGTTCAACCTCGACATCAATGTCAGTCGTTCCGATGGGCCCGGCTTTTACTACGGCCCCGGTCATGGCCCCGGACCGATGATGCGGGCCGCGCCGCGCCCCTGATCCGCCGTCAGCTGCGCGTGGCCTGGCGCGCAGCGCCGGCCACGCACAGCAGCAACGCGACGAGCAGGCCGAACGCCATCGGCAGCGAGGTCGCCTTGGCGACGAAACCCAGCGCCGCAGGCCCCAGCAACACGCCCGCGTAACCCATCGTGGTGACGGCGGCCACCGCCAGGTGCGTGGGCATGTCGTGCTGCCGTCCCGCCGCGGAGAACATCACCGGCACCACGTTCGCGGCGCCCGCACCGACCAGCGCGAAGCCTGCCAGTCCTGCCATCGGCGACGTACACAGGATGGCCACAGCGAAACCCGACGCAGCGACGAGCGCACCGCAGACGACCACCCGGAACGCGCCCCATGCCTGCACGATGCGGTCGCCGCTCAGGCGACCGAGCGTCATCGTCACCGCGAAGGCCACATAGCCGAAGCCTGCGGTTGCGGGGTCGGCATGACGCACGGTGCTGAGGAAGACCGCGCTCCAGTCCAGCACGGCGCCTTCGGACAGGAACATCGCGAAGCACATCGCGCCCAGCAGCAGCACGCGGCCGCGCGGCAGCACGAACGCCGGATGATCGCCTTCGCCGCCCTGCGCCAGCAAGCCACTCCGCGCCGCGGCCAGCAGCAGCGCCGCCAGCACGGCCGTACCGGTGATCGCGACCAGCGGCGACGCACCCCATGCCAGCGCACCCGCCACGCCGCCGGCGCCGGCGATGCCGCCGACGCTGTACATGCCGTGGAACCCGGACATCATCGCCCGTCCGCTGGCGCGTTCGACGATCACCGCCTGCAGGTTCATCACCACGTCCAGCACGCCCAGGCTGGCGCCGAACACGGCCAATGCCGCCGCCAGCACCGGAATAGAGGGCGCCAGCATCAGCGCCGGCAGGCACAGGCAGATCACCGTGCCCGCGGCGAGGATCGTGCGCCGGCAGCCGAACCGCGCGGCCAGCCCGCCGGCCAGCGGCATCATCAACACGGAACCGATGCCCAGGCAGAGCAGCATCAGCCCGAGTTGCGCATCGTCGAGGGCCAGCCTGCGCTTGGCGAACGGAATCAGCGGCGCCCAGGCCGATACCGCGAAGCCGGCGATGAAGAAGGCGAGACGGGTGGCGATGCGTTCGCGCGCGCCGGGGCGGTCCGCACCCGCGCGGCCAGGCGTGGCCGCATCCTCAAGGGCCGACATGCCGGATCAGGGCGCGAGCAGCTCGAACTGCACCGCCTCGCCTGTCGTGGCCGAAGGCGCGATCCACAGGTCGAACAGGCCGGGCTCCGCCGCAAGCCGGTTGTCCACGCCGTGGAAGGCGAGGTCGGCGCGGGTCAGGGTGAATTCGACATCCAGCGACTGCCCGGCGGCCAGGGCGATCTTGCGGAACCGCTTCAGCTCGCGCACCGGCCGCACCCGGCTGGCGATGCGGTCACGCACGTACAGCTGCACGACATCCTCACCGTCGCGCGCACCGGCGTTGGTGATGCGCGTGCGGACCGTAAGGGTGTCGTCCCAGCCCAGCCGGGTGGCGCTGAGTTGCGGCAGGCCATACTCGAACCGCGTGTACGTCAGCCCATGGCCGAACGGATACAGCGCCGCATGCGGCACCTCACGCCAGCGCGTCTGGAAGAAACGCGGCGTGCCCGGCACGTTGGGACGGCCGGTGGCGGGATGGTTGTAGAAGTACGGCTGCTGGCCGGCATCCTGCGGAAAGCTCACCGGCAGCCGCGCCGAGGGGTTGTAGTCGCCGAACACCACATCGGCCACCGCCGGCCCGGTCTGCGTGCCCAGGAACCAGGTCACCAACAGCGCCTGCGCATCGCGCACCGCGCCTTCCAGCGCCAGCGCACGGCCGTTGCGCAGCACCACCACGACGGGCGTGCCGGTCGCGGCGACAGCCTCGGCCAACGCCTGCTGTGCCGCGGGGATCACGATCTGCGTACGCGACTGCGCTTCGCCGGAGAAGTCGTGCGGTTCGCCCAGCGCCAGCAGCACGACATCGGCCGCGCGTGCGGCCGCCACCGCGGCCTCGATGCCACCCTCGACGGCGTCCTCGATGCCGCTGCCCGGCACGACGACCAGTGCGGACGGATCGTCCAGCGCGGCGCGCAGACCGGTTTCCAGATCGACCATGCGCGAGGCATCGCCGAAGATGTTCCAGCAGCCACCGAGGTGGGCGGTGTCCTGCGCGAACGGCCCGATCAGCGCAATACGCTGGCCGCTCTTCTTCAGCGGCAGCACGTCGCCGTCGTTCTTCAGCAGGACGATGGACCGGCGCGCGCAGTCGCGCGCCAGCGCGTCGTGCGCAGGAATGTGCGACTGGTCCGCCTCGCGCGCGGCGTCCAGGCAGCGATAGGGGTCGTCAAACAGCCCGGCCGCCGCCTTCACGTGCAGCACGCGGCGCACCGCCTCGTCGACCTCGGCCATCGACAGCCTGCCCTGCTCCACCAGCGCGGCCACGTGGTTGGCGTACACGCCGCTCTGCAGGCTCATGTCCAGGCCGGCCGACAGGGCCTTCTGCGCCGCATCGGCCTCATCGGCCGCATAGCCGTGGGCGACCAGTTCCAGGTCGGACGTGTAGTCGGAGACGACGAAGCCCTCGAACTTCCACTCGCCACGCAGGATGTCGGTCAGCAGTTCGCGGTTGGCGGACGCGGGCACGCCGTTGATGTCGTTGAACGAACTCATCAGCGTCAGTGCGCCGGCGTCCAGGGCGGCCTTGAACGGCGGCAGGTGCACGTCGCGCAGGGTCTGCGGCGCCATGTCCACGAAGTTGTAGTCCAGGCCGGCGGAAATCGCGCCATAGGCGGCGAAGTGCTTGGGCGTGGTCAGCAGCGAATCGGGCGCGGTCAGGTCCTCGCCCTGGAAGCCGCGCACGCGGGCGGCGGCGAATTCGCAGGACAGGTACACGTCCTCGCCGGAGGTTTCGGCCACGCGGCCCCAGCGCTGGTCGCGCGCGACATCCACCATCGGCGCGAACGTCCAGTGGATGCCGGCCGCGGTCGCTTCCTTCGCGGTGGCCCGCGCGGTGCGCTCGGCCAGGTCGGGTTCGAAACTGGCGGCTTCGCCCAGCGGGATCGGGAACACCGTGCGCATGCCGTGGATCACGTCGGCGCCCAGCAGCAGCGGGATGCCCAGGCGGCTCTCCTCCACCGCGATGCGCTGCGCCTCGCGGCCCTCGGCCGCGCCCACACCGTTGAACAGCGCACCGACACGGCCGCTGCGGATCTGCTCGCGCACCTGCTCGGCATCGCGGGCGAAGGTCTCCGGGTTGACCTCGAAGGCGAACGGCCGCAGCGCATCGGCAAAGGCGCCGAGCTGACCGATCTTTTCCTCCAGCGTCATGGCGGCGATCAGGCGCTCGATCCTTCGCTGATGCGGCATGTAGGCGATCCTCCCGGGAACGCGGGTGTTACGGAGACGGCATTATGAAAACGTTTACAGTCAGGGTCAAACCCCGCCAGGGAGGGCCTCGGCGTCTTCCCCGGACCGCCCGCCTCAGCCCGCCATGCCGGAGTGCCGCAGCAGGGCGTCGATGCGCGGCGCGCGGCCGCGGAAGGCGCGGAAGTTCTCACCGGCGGGACGGCTGCCTCCCCGCGCCAGGATTTCGTGGCGGAAGCGTGCCCCGGTAGCCGCGAGCTCGCCCGGCGCTTCCTCGAACGCCGCGTAGGCGTCGGCACTGAGCACCTCGGCCCACTTGTAGCTGTAGTAGCCCGCCCCGTAACCGCCGGCGAAGATGTGGCTGAACTGGTGTGGGAAGCGGTTCCAGTCCGGCGGCAAGTTCACCGCCACTTCGGCGCGCACCCGGTCCAGCAGCGCCAGCACGCTGTCGTCGGTCGCATCGAAACCGCTGTGCAGCTGCATGTCGAACAGCCCGAACTCGAGCTGACGGACCGTCGCCATCCCACTCTGGAAATTCTTCGCCGCGACCATCCTGTCGAACAGCGCGCGCGGCAACGGTTCGCCGGTGTCGACGTGCGCGGTCATCGCCTGTACCCGCTCCCATTCCCAGCAGAAGTTCTCCATGAACTGGCTGGGCAGCTCCACCGCATCCCACTCCACCCCGTTGATGCCGGCCACGCCCAGCTCGCCGACCTGCGTCAGCAGCTGGTGCAGGCCGTGCCCCATCTCGTGGAACAGGGTGGTGACATCGTTGTGGCTGAGGGTCGCGGGCCTGCCATCCACGCCTTTGCCGAAGTTGCACACCAGGTACACGATCGGCGTCTGCGTACCCCGCGCGGTGTCGCGCCGGTTGCGGCAATCGTCCATCCAGGCGCCGCCCCGCTTGCCTTCGCGCGCATACAGGTCCAGGTAGAACTGGCCGACCAGCGTGCCATCGCCGTCCATCAGCCGGTAGAAGCGCACATCCGGGTGCCAGGTGGGCGCCGCGTCCTGCTCCACCCGCAGGCCGTACAGGTCGCCGATCACGCCGAACAGGCCCTTCAGCACGGCCGGCTCGGTGAAGTACTGCTTCACCTCCTGCGCCGAGAAGCTGTAGCGCGCCTGCTTGAGCTTCTCGCTGGCGTAGGCCAGGTCCCAGGCTTCGACGGTGTCCAGCCCCAGGTGCTCGCGCGCGAAGGCTTCCAGTTCGGCGCGGTCGCGCTGCGCATGCGGCTTCGCGCGCGCGGCCAGGTCGCGCAGGAAGCGCAGCACCTCGTCCGGCGTGTCGGCCATCTTGGTGGCCAGCGAATAGGCGGCGTAGCTGTCGAAGCCGAGCATGCCGGCCAGTTCCATGCGCAGCGCCAGGATGCGGTCGATCAGCGCGGAGTTGTCGAGCGCCTCGTTGCCGCCCAGCTCCGAGGCGCGCACCGCGTTGGCCCGGTACAGCGTCTCGCGCAGCGCGCGGTCGTCGGCGTAGGCCTGCACCGGCAGGTAGCACGGCATCTGCAGGGTGAACTTCCAGCCGGGCTCATCGTCGGCCTTGGCGGCGGCGCGCGCGGCGGCCACCACGTCGGCCGGCAGACCACCCAGGTGCTGCTTGTCCTTGATCCAGAATTCGTACTCGTCGGTGGCGTCCAGCACGTTCTGCGAGAACTTCGCCGACAGGGCGGCGAGTTCTTCCTTCACCTCGGCGAAGCGCGCCTTCTGCGCATCCGGCAGCTCCGCGCCGCCCAGGCGGAAGTCGCGCAATGCGTTCTCCAGCACCTTGCGTCGCGCATCGTCGTAATGCGCGGCCTCGGGCGCATCGGCCAGGGCACGGTACTGGCGGTACAGCGCCAGGTTCTGTCCCAGTGCGCTCCAGAAACGCGTCACCTTCGGCAACTGCGCGTTGTAGGCGCCGCGCAGGGCCGGCGTGTTCACCACGGCCTCCAGATGGGTCACCTGGTTCCAGGCCCGGGCGAGGCGTTCGGTGGCGTCGTCCAGCGGCACCACGAAGCTGTCCCAGGTCACCGGCGAAACCGCTTCGGCAGCGGCGACCGCCGCTTCCGCCTCGGCCAGCAGGTGATCGATGGCGGGCGCGATGTGCTCGGCACGGATCTCGTCGAAACGCGGCAGGCCCGAGAAGTCGAGCAGGGGGTTGGTCATGGGAACACCGGGTGCGAAGGGAATTCAGAGGGGCCAGTCGGCCTGCGCCAGCGGCGGCAGGCCGCGTCCGGCGACGGCGGTCGCGACGGCATCGTCGCTTTCCACAATGGGGATGCCGCGCTCCAGATACCAGTCCCGGTTGTAGTAGCTGTGCGCGTACCGTTCACCGCTGTCGCACAGGATGCTGACGATGGAACCGGACCGGCCGGCGGCGCGCATGCGTTCGGCCGCGGCCAGCACGCCGACGAAGTTGGTACCGGTGGAGCCGCCGACGCGCCGGCCCAGCACGGTACTGACGTGACGCATGGCGGCCAGGCTCAGCGCATCCGGGACTTTCACCATCGCGTCGATGCAGGCGGGGATGAAGCTGGGTTCGCAATGCGGACGCCCGATCCCCTCGATGCCGGACCCGCGTCCGCAGGTCAGCGCCGTATCCTCGCAGCCGGCGCAGGCACCCCGGTACTGGTCGAAGAACACCGAATGCTCCGGATCCGCGCACAGCACACGGGTGGGATGGCGGCGATAGCGGACATAGCGCCCCAGGGTGGCGCTGGTGCCGCCGGTGCCCGGGCTGCACACGATCCAGTCGGGAATGGGATGCGGTTCGGCGTCCATCTGCTTGAAGATGGACTCGGCGATGTTGTTGTTCGCCCGCCAGTCGGTGGCGCGTTCGGCGTAGGTGAACTGATCCAGGAAATGGCCGCCCGTCTCGCAGGCGAGCTGCCGCGACACGGCATTGATCGCGCCCGGATCCTCGACCAGATGGCAGCGGCCACCCTGGAACTGGATCGCGACGATCTTGTCCGGCGAGGTCGAGGACGGCATGACGGCGATGAACGGCAGGCCGAGCAGGCGCGCGAAGTAGGCTTCGGACACGGCGGTGGAACCGCTGGACGCCTCGATCACCGGCGCGCCCTCGCGCAGCCATCCGTTCGACAGCGCGTACAGGAACAGCGAGCGCGCCAGCCTGTGCTTCAGGCTGCCGGTGGGATGGCTGGACTCGTCCTTCAGATAGACGTCGATGCCGGGAAAGCCGGGCATCGGCAGCGGGATGAGGTGGGTATCGGCGGACCGGTTGAAGTCCGCTTCGATGCGCTGGATCGCCTGCGCCGTCCAGTCACGTGCTGCCGTGGTCACGCCGCCCCCCTTGCGTGCGCCGATGCGAAAGCGGCGCGGTGATGGCGCGGCGGCGGGATGTGCGTGGTGGGCCGTGAAGGATTCGAACCTTCGACCAAAAGATTAAAAGTCTTCTGCTCTACCGACTGAGCTAACGGCCCGGAAACGCATCCCGGCCTTGCACCGGGATGCGCATTCTAGCGCATCGTCCGCGAGGGGGCGAAGTCCGCCCGGTTCACGCGTAGTGCGTGGGGTCCGGCACGCCCGCGTCGGCAAAGCCGGCGGCGCGCAGGCGGCAGGCATCGCAGTGCCCGCAGGCGCGGCCCTGGTCGTCGGCCTGGTAGCAGGACACGGTCTGCGCGAAATCGACGCCCAGGCGCATCCCCTCGCGCACGATGTCGGCCTTGCTCAGGCGCAGCAGCGGCGCGTGGATGCGCAGGCCAGCCCCTTCCACCCCCGCCTTGGTGGCGAGATTGGCGAGCTTCTCGAACGCCTCGATGAATTCCGGCCTGCAATCCGGATACCCCGAGTAGTCCACCGCGTTGACGCCGCAGAAGATGTCGCTGGCGCCCAGCACCTCGGCCCAGCCCAGCGCGACGGACAGCATGATGGTGTTGCGCGCGGGCACGTAGGTCACCGGGATACCGCGGCCGCCCGCCTCGGGCACCTCGATGTCGTCGGTCAGCGCCGAGCCGCCGATGCTGCGCAGGTCCACGTGCACGGTCTTGTGCGCCACGGCGCCCAGGGACTGGGCCACGCGCGCGGCGGCGTCGAGTTCGGAGGTGTGCCGCTGGCCGTAGCGCACGCTGAGCGCATGCACGGCGAAGCCCTGCGCGCGGGCGATGGCGACGACGACGGCAGAGTCCATGCCTCCGGAAAGTAGGACGACGGCGTTTTTCATGTGCGGGATTCGAGAGTGGGGATTCGGGATTGGCAACGGCGGAATAGGATGTGCTTGAACGTTGTGGCGACCGGTCGCTCGGTGGGTGCTCGTGGGAAGCGCGTGCTGTCGGCTTCACGAATCACGAATTCCGAATGCCCGATCCCCGCCCTCAACGCCCCGGCTCGTCGTTCCACAGCAGCTTGTGCAGTTGCATCTGGAAGCGTACCGGCAGGCGGTCGGCGACGATCCAGTCCGCCAGGTCGCGTGGATCCAGTTCGCTCTTGCTGGGCGAGAACAGCACGTCGCAGCGCTCGGCCAGCCGGTGCTCGGCCACCATTTCGCGCGCCCATTCGTAGTCCCCGCGGCCGCACAGGACGAATTTCACCTGGTCGCGCGCAGTGAGCAGCGGAATGTTCTCCAGCCGGTTGCGGGCCATCTCCTTCGAGCCGGGCGTCTTCAGGTCGACCACGCGCGAGACGCGCGGATCCACGCCGGCGATGTCGATGGCGCCGGAAGTCTCCAGCGAGACGTCGTAGCCCGCATCGCACAGCTTCTGCAGCAGCGAAAGACAGCGCTTCTGCGACAGCGGTTCGCCACCGGTCACGCAGACATGCCGCACACCCTGGCGCGCGACTTCGGCCACGATGTCGTCGATCTCCCGCCATTGCCCGCCGTGGAAGGCGTAGGCGGTGTCGCAGTACTGGCAACGCAGGGGGCAGCCGGTCAGGCGCACGAACACGGTGGGCCAGCCGACGGCATTCGCCTCTCCCTGCAGGGACAGGAAGATTTCGGTGATCTTGAGGCGTTCCAGCGGGGACTGGACGATCTCGCTGGGGCGGGCGGCGTCGTTCATGGGGTGCGCATGATACGCCCTGACCGTGCGGCAGCCCGCAGCAGCGCCCGGGCCTGCCCTAACGGCTCAGCGCAGGCGACCCAGCTGGATCGCGCGCAGGCGATCGTCGGCCGTGCGGGCGACGTCGGTACCGGGGTACTTCGCGACGACCTCGGCCAGCGTGCGCTCGGCCTCGGGCAGTTTGCCCTGCCCGTAGTCGCACAAGCCCAGCTTCAGCAGGGCGCCGGCAGCCTTGTCGTGCGTGGGATATTGGGCCAGCAGCGCGCGGAACTGGTCCGCCGCCAGCGCGTAGTTCTGGGTGACGTAGTAGCTCTCGCCCAGCCAGTACAGCGCGTTGGGCGCGTAGACGCCCGACGGATACAGCTGCAGGAAGCTGCTGAACAGCTGCGCGGCGTCAGCGTAATCGCCGGCCTTCAGCTTGTCGAATGCGACGTTGTACGCGGTGCGCTCGTCGCCGGCCGCGGATATCGCGCCGAGGTCGCCATGCACGCTGGGCGGGCGCTCGGTGGTGGCGGGGGCAACGGCAGGCGCCGGCGCAGTGGCCGGCGCGGATGTCGGGGTGCTGCTCAGCGGGGGCGTCGCGGCAGGCGCGGGAGTGACCGGCGCGGCACCGCCTTCAATGCGGTTGAGACGGCCGTCCAGGTCCAGGTACTGGTCGCGGTTGCGCTGCTTGAGCTGCTCGTTCTCGTTCTGCAGCTGTTCCAGCTGGGCCCGCAGCTCGCGCAGTTCCGTTTCCTGCTGGGTGATGCGATTGAGCAGGTCGAGGTTCTGCTGGGGGTTGTTGGCCTTGGCTTCCAGCGCCGCGACGCGGTCGGCCAGGCTCACGCGCTGGGCATGGGCGGGAGCGGCGGCCACCAGGGCCGCCGCGAGAACCAGCATGTACTTCTTGGCGATCATCGTGACGACGACGGCTTACTTCGCCGTGTAGACGATCTCGACGCGACGGTTCTGCGACCAGCAGGACTCATCGGACTGGGTGCACACCGGGCGCTCTTCGCCGTAGCTGACCACGGTCAGCTGGCTGGCCGAACCGCCGGCCGCCTGCAGGGCCGAATTGACGGCATTGCCGCGGCGCTCGCCCAGGCCCAGGTTGTACTCGCGGCTGCCGCGCTCGTCGGCGTGGCCTTCCAGCGAGATGCGCGAGGACGGACGATCGCGCAGGTACTTGGCGTGGCAGCCCATGATGGCCTGGAACTCCGGCTTCAGGGCGTCCTGGTCCAGATCGAAGTACACCACGCGCTGGCGCAGGCAGGCGTCGGTATCCAGGTCGTTCGGGCCGTACACACCGGAGGTGGTGGGCGCGGTCGGGGTGGTCGGCGCGGTGGTCGTGGTGTCGGCGGGCGGCGTCGGCTTGACGTCCTTCTTGCAGCCAGCCAGCACGGCGACGGACATCAGGGACAGCATCAGCACACGGGTGGTGTTGTTCATGGTCATTCCTTGCGTCATGGGGAACGGGGGATCGAAACTACATTGTAGACATAAACTTAACGGGCGGTCCGGTAGGGCGACCACGCCGGCTCGCGCACATCGGCATTGGCCACCACCAGACGCTGGCGTACGCGCGCGTCGGCCGAGACGGCATACAGCACGCCCCGCCCGCCCTCACGCGCGGCATACAGCACCATGCTGGCATTGGGGGCGAAGCTGGGGGATTCGTCCAGCGAGCCCGGCGACAGCGACGCCCAGCGGGCGCTGCCCAGGCTGCTGTCCATCAGGGCGATGCGGTAGTTGTTGCCCGCGCCCTGCACGACGGCGATCTTCTTGCCATCGAAGGACACGGTGGCGGTGGCGTTGTACGTGCCCTCGAACGTCACCCGGCTGGCGCTGCCGCCTGCCGCCGGAACGCGGTAGATCTGCGGGCGACCGCCGCGGTCGGAGGTGAAGTAGATGGTGCCGCCGTCCGCGCTCCACACCGGCTCGGTGTCGATGGCGGAGGTGTTGGTCAGCTGGCGCAGCGAACGGCTGCCCAGGTCCATCACGTAGATCTCGGGATTCCCGCTGCGCGACAGGGTCAACGCCAGCTGGCGACCATCGGGCGAGAACGACGGCGCGCCGTTGATGCCGCGGAAGCTAGCCACCTTCTCGCGCGCGCCGGTGGAGATGTCCTGGATATAGATGGCCGAGTTGCCGCTTTCGAAGCTGACGTAGGCCAGCCGGCGGCCGTCCGGGCTCCACGACGGCGACAGCAGCGGCTCGGCCGAGCGCACCACGGTCTGCGGGTTGTAGCCGTCCGAATCGGCCACCATGAGCGCATAGCGCGTGGCCTTGCCGGTGCCGGCCGCGGTCACGTAGGCGATGCGGGTCCAGAAGGCGCCACGCACGCCCAGGATCTTTTCGTAGATGGCATCGGCCATCTGGTGGGCCACGTCGCGCATGGCGCTGGCGCGGGCGGTCATCGCCAGGCCGAGCATGCGTTCCTGCTTGGCCACGTCGAACAGTTCGTACTCCACCCGGTAGCTGCCGTCGCCGGCATCGGCCACGCGACCGACCACCAGGTAGTCCTGACGCAGTGCGCGCCAGGTGGGGTACTGGATCTCGCCGCCCCGCGTCGGGCGCTCGGTGATGCTCGCCACCGGCAGGGTCCGGAAGGCCCCGGAACGCTCCAGGTCGGCACGCACCACCGCCGCCACATCGGTGGCCGGCGCAGCGGCCGTGCCCTGGTAGGGCATGGGCACCACGGTGATGGGCAGGGCGGAGGCGTTGCCGCCGATGATGTCGATTTCCAGACCCTGCTGCTGGGCGGAAGCCAGCGCGGGCAGGAGCGTGAAGAGGACGAGGGCGAACCAGCGCAGCGGTTTGATCATGGGCACGGCAACTCTGCGGTTGGGCGGGGCGGCACAGGGATACCAGCCTCCGCGTGAACGTTTTAACAATTGTGAACGAGGATCGCGAAAACGCCGCGTGAAGTCAGCGGTCCCGGGCCTCGAAGTTGAGCGTCAGGGTACGCGCGAACACCGATTCGTAGCCCCGGTACGGCAGCGGCTGGGCCTTCAGCACCGCGCGCTCCACCGAGTCCTGGCCTGCCGGGTCCATCGCGCACCCGGGCTGGACCTTCGCGCTCATCACCTCGCCGCCCGGCAGCTGGGTGATCACTACCCGACAGCGGGTGCCGACCGGCACCGACTCGGGACGGGTCCACTGCCTCAACACCGCCTCCTGGATGGCCGCCGCATAGCGACCCCGCAGGTCCGCGTCGGTACCGCCATTGCCGGCCGGGGCCGCGGGCTGGCCGTACTGCGACTGGTTGGCCGACGCAGCCGCCTGTCGCGCACGAGCATCGGCCAGCTGGCGCAGTTTCTGCTCGGCCAGCTGCGCCTCGCGGGCGGCCTGGGCACGCTGCCGGCGGATTTCCTCCAACCGCTTCTTGTCGGCTTCGGCCTTCTGCTGCGCCTCGGCGGCGATGCGCTTCTGCCGGTCTTCTTCCTGCTGCGCGGCCACGCGGCGCTGCTGCTCGGCCTGCTCCTGGCGCTTGCGTTCGGTCAGGTCGATCTGTTCCTGGCGGCGCTTGGCTTCCTGCTCCTGACGGGCCTTTTCCTGCGAGATCGCATCCAGCCTCGCCTCGTCCTGTTCGGTCGTATCGGGAACGGGAATGCGCTCCTGCGCCTCGGCCTGGCGTTCGACCGGCGCATCCTGCGGGGACGGCTCGGCAATCGGCTGCGGCGGCGGCACGGTGTCTTCCGGCGCCGGCTCCTCGACGGGCTCGGGCAACGGCGCAGGCGTGAAGTCCAGCGCGCGCTCGACCGCGCGCTGGTCGGCGACAGACGCGTCCAGCGTGGCCTCCATCGTCGGCGCACCGGCCGCATTGAGGCGATCGCGGTCCCAGGTCAGCAGCGGCGACACGATCAGCAGCACGGCCAGCAGCAGGTGCAGGCCGACCGCCCAGGCGACCGCCCTGCCCAGCCCTTCGTCGCGTTGGGCCGGATGGCGCGGGGCGACTTCAGCGTGCATTGCCACCCGCGTTGGTCATCAGGCTGACATTACTGACCTTGGCGCGACGGAGTACGTCCATCGCATCCAGCACCTTCTGGTAGGGCGCCGAACCTTCGGCCGCCACCATGATGCGCAGCTCGTTGCCCTGCTCGCCCCGGATCGCGGCGACCTTGGCCTCCAGCCCAGCAGCGTCCAGCACTTCCGGTTGCTTGGTTTCCGGCAGCTTCAGGCCGAAGCGGCCGTCCGGATAGGCGATGACGATGATGGGCTCGTTGCGGGTCTCGACCGCCTTCGCGCTCGACGACGGCAGCTTGACGTCCACGCTGAGCGTCAGCAGCGGCGCGGTCACCATGAAGATGATCAGCAGCACCAGCATCACGTCGATGTACGGCACGACGTTGATCTCGGACTTCAGCTTGCGGCGCTTGCGATGGAAGATGCTTCCGGCCATGGGGAGCTCCGCTTACTCGCCCGAACTCTGGCGCTGCAGGATCGAACTGAATTCCTCGGCGAAGCTCTCGTAGCGCACCGACAGGCGCTCGACGCGGGTGGTGAAACGGTTGTAGGCCCACACCGCCGGAATGGCGACGAACAGGCCGATCGCGGTGGCGAACAACGCCTCCGAGATACCCGGCGCGACGGCGGCGATGCCTGCCTGCTCGCCGCTGTTGAGCATGTCGTGCATGGTGACCATGATGCCGAACACGGTGCCTACCAGGCCCACGTAGGGCGCGGTCGAGCCGATGTTGGCCAGCAGTTCCAGGTTGCGTTCCAGCTGGTCGACCTCGCGCGTGTAGGTCACGCGCATCGCGCGCTGGGCGCCTTCCAGCTGCGCGCGTCCGTCCAGGCCGCGCTTGTCGCGCAGGCGGGTGAACTCGCGGAAGCCGGCTTCGAAGATCGCCTCGAGCCCGGTGACGACGCGGTTGCGGTCGGCGGCGCCGGCGTAGAGCTTGTGCAGTTCGGCGCCGGACCAGAACCGGCCTTCGAACTCGTCGGCGTCGCGGTTGGCGGTCTTGAACACCCGCGCCTTGCGGAAAATGATGATCCAGCTGATCAGCGAGCCGGCCAGCAGCAGCAGCACGATCAGCTTCACCGGCAGGCTGGCCTTGAGCATCAGGTCGATGTAGTTGATCCCGCTGTGCATGGTCTCGGCCGTGGCCTGGGCGGCGGCGGCGGCGGTTTCCGGCGGCAGCGCCTCCACCACGGTGTCCTGGAAGGCCAGCAGCGTTGCGATCATCCGTCGTTCCTCGATTCTCGTGTTGTCTTGCGTGTCGGGTTAAAGCGGCGGGCCCGGGGTCTCGAGCCGGCGGAACTCTTCGTACAACGTCTCGGGCAGCGCAACGGGTCTGAACCCGGACGCGCTGAGCGCCGCGACCTTCACCTCGGCGGTGAGCAGCACCTCACCGCCGCGCTCGATCGTCTGGGCGAACACCACGCTGGCCCGCTTGCACTGGTGGATGCGCGCGCTGACCTGCAGCAGATCGTCCAGCCGGGCGGGGCGCAGGAAATCCAGGCGCATCGCGCGGACGGCGAACACCAGGTCGTGGGTCTGGCGCAGCTGCTCCTGGGCGTACCCCCGGGCCCGCAACCACTCGGTGCGGGTCCGCTCCAGGAAAGCGACGTACTGCGCGTGGTACACCACGCCACCGGCGTCGGTATCTTCCCAATAGACGCGTGTCGGAAAGATGAACGGAGCCGCATCCACGGCGATCGTCTTCGAATCAGTCGTCAAAGCATGCGCTCCCGCACGGCATGGTGCATACCAACCTGAAACCAGTGGCGCTCAGAAGAGTTCGCCTGGCGCGTCGCTCGCGTCCGGCACCCGGCCCTTCGGCGTCAGGCCCAGGTGCAGGTAGGCCTTGCGGGTGGCCATGCGGCCGCGGGCGGTGCGGATCAGGAAGCCCTGCTGGATCAGGTAAGGTTCGATGACGTCCTCCAGCGTGCCGCGCTCCTCGCTGAGCGTGGCGGCCAGCGATTCCACGCCGACCGGTCCGCCATCGAAGCTGTCGATGATGGTGCGCAGCATGCGGCGGTCCAGTTCGTCGAAACCTTCCGGGTCCACTTTCAGCATCTGCATCGCGGCGCGCGCCACGTCCACGTCGATGTGGCCGTTGGCCTTCACCTGGGCGTAGTCGCGCACGCGCCGCAGCAGGCGGTTGGCGATGCGCGGCGTGCCGCGTGCGCGACGCGCGACTTCGGCGGCGCCCTCCGGCACGCAGTCCATGCCCAGGATGCGCGCCGAACGCTGCACGATGCGGGTGAGTTCCTCGGGCGAATAGAACTCGAGCCGCTGCACGATGCCGAAACGGTCGCGCAGCGGCGCGGTCAGCAGGCCAGCGCGCGTGGTGGCGCCTATCAGCGTGAACGGCGGCAGGTCCAGCTTGATCGAACGGGCCGCGGGCCCCTCGCCGATCATGATGTCGATCTGGAAGTCTTCCATCGCCGGATACAGCACTTCCTCGACCACCGGCGAGAGACGGTGGATCTCGTCGACGAACAGCACGTCGTGCGGCTGCAGGTTGGTCAGCAGCGCGGCCAGGTCGCCGGCCTTTTCGATCACCGGGCCGGAGGTGACGCGCAGGTTCACGCCCAGTTCGTTGGCGATCACGTGGCTCAGCGTGGTCTTGCCCAGGCCGGGCGGCCCGAAGATCAGCACGTGGTCCAGCGCCTCGCCGCGCCCTTTCGCCGCCTGGATGTAGATGTCCAGCTGCTCGCGCACCGGCTTCTGGCCCAGGTACTCGTCCAGCCGCTTGGGCCGGATGCTGGCCTCGATGGCGTCGTCTTCGCGGGTGGCGGAGGAATCGATGAGGCGGTCGGCGGTCATGACGGGATTATGGACGAAACCGTCGCCCATTCACCGTCAGATCTCGACCTGCGCGCCCAGTTCCACCAGTCGGTTGCCCGGAATGCGGAAGAACCCCGTCGCCGGCGCGGCGTTGCGGTGCATGGCCGCGAACAGCTTGTCGCGCCAGATCGGCATGCCGCCCTGCCGGCGGGCCACCACCGTCTCGCGACTGGCGAAGTAGGTGGTCTCCATGGGATCGAAGTACACGCCGCCCTGGTCGCAGGAGCCCATCAGCGCCTGCGGCACGTCCGGCGTCTCGGCGAAGCCGTAGCTGATCACCACGCGATAGAAGTCGTCGCCGATGGGCTCGATCTTCAGCCGCTTCTTCTTCGGCGCGTACGGCACCGTCATGGTTTCCACCGTCAGGAACACGTTGCGTTCGTGCAGCACCTTGTTGTGCTTCAGGTTGTGCAGCAGCGCGTGCGGCACCACGCCCTTGTCGGCGGTCAGGAAGATCGCGGTACCCGGCACGCGCACCGGCGGGGCCAGCATCAGGCCGGGCAGGAAGGTGTCCAGGCGGATACCGTCCTTCTGCACCTCGCCATGCAGCAGTTCGCGGCCGCGGCGCCAGGTACGCATCATGGTGAAGGCGGTGATGCCGATGAACAGCGGCACCCACGCGCCGATGCCGGTGACCAGCTTCGCGCCGTTGGCGAACAGGAAGGCCAGGTCGATCACCAGGAACACGCCGCACAACGGCAGCACCCAGCGGCGGGAATCGGGCCAGCGCGTGTACGCGACGATCGCCAGCAACAGGGTGTCGATCAGCATGGTGCCGGTGACCGACAGGCCGTAGGCCGTGGCCAGTGCGCCCGAGCTCTGGAAGCTCAGCACCAGCACCACCACCGCCAGGTACAGCATCAGGTTGACCGACGGCACGTAGATCTGGCCGATCGTGTCCTTGGAGGTGTACTTGATGTGCAGGCGCGGCAGGTACCCCAGCTGGATGGCCTGGCGGGTCACCGAGAACGCGCCGGTGATGACGGCCTGCGAGGCCACCGCCGCCGCCGTGGTGGCCAGCACCAGCATCGGGATCTGCGCCCAGTCCGGGATGGACATGTAGAACGGGTTGGCCACCGCCTCGGGATGGCGCAGCAGCACGGCGCCCTGGCCGTAGTAGTTCAGCACCAGCGCCGGCAGCACGAAACCGAACCAGCCCCAGCGGATGGGTTTCTTGCCGAAGTGCCCCATGTCGGCGTACAGCGCCTCGCCGCCGGTGACGGTCAGCACCACCGCACCCAGGATCAGCACCGCGTGCCAGTCGTGGGTGACGAAGAAGTGCCAGGCCCAGAACGGATTCAGCGCCGCGAGCACCGACGGGTTCTGGGAGATGTTGTAGATGCCGAAGCCGGCCAGCACGATGAACCAGGTGATCATCACCGGGCCGAACGCCTTGCCCACCTTCGCGGTGCCGAAGCGCTGGAACGCGAACAGGCCGGTCAGGATCACCAGGCTGATCGGCACCACCCATCGGGTGAAGACCGGCGACACCACCTCCAGGCCCTCCACCGCGCCCAGCACGGTGATGGGCGGCGTGATCATGCCGTCGCCGAAGAACAGGGCCGCACCGAAGATGCCGAGGATGCCGACCGTATAGTTCAGGCGCGAGCCCTTGGTCAGGCTGCGCTGCGCCAGCGCGGTCAGCGCCATGATGCCGCCCTCGCCGTCGTTGTCGGCGCGCATGATCACGATGACGTACTTCAACGTCACCACCAGCAGCAGCGACCAGAAACCCAGCGACAGCAGCCCGCGGACCGTGTCCGCATCCGGCGTCAGGCCGAAGTGCGGATGGAACATTTCCTTGATGGTGTACAGCGGGCTGGTGCCGATGTCGCCGAACACCACGCCGACGGCGCCCGCCACCAGGGCGACCATGCCGGCCTTCGAATGGCCGTGTTGCCCGGCGTCGTGGGGAGATGAGGGGGTGGACATGGCGACCGGAAGGGTAGCGCTGTGGAAGTGAAGGGGTGCTCTAGGCGACGGTCAGCGCAGCGCCGACTGCAGCGCCTTGCGGATGATCGTCGCGGCCTCGTCGCCTGGCGCAGTGGCGTCGCGCGCCATGCGGGTGGCTTCGGCCGGCTTGTAGCCCAGCTGCTGCAGGGCGATGGTCGCCTCGGACTGCGGATCGGCCGGCAAGGCACTGATGCCGCCCACGCCGGTGCCGATCAGGTCGGCCGCGCGGTCGCGCAGCTCCACCACCATGCGTTCGGCGGTCTTCTTGCCGATGCCGGGAATGCGCGTCAGCGCGGCGATGTCGCCCGCCTGCACCATGCGCGCGAATTCGTCCACGCTGGCACCGGACAGCACCGCCAGCGCGATCTTCGCGCCGACGCCGCTGACCTTCTGCACGTCGCGGAACAGCCGGCGCTCGCCCTCGCGCAGGAAGCCGTACAGCGCCACGCTGTCCTCTTTCTGCGCATAGTGGGTGAACAGCAGCACTTCGCGACCCACGTCGGGCAGGTCGTAGTGCGTGCTCATCGGCGCTTCCAGTTCGTAGCCGACGCCACCCACGTCGATCACCAGCCACGGGGGCGACTTGTACGCCAGGATGCCGCGAAGACGTCCGATCATTTCCTGCTCCAGGCCAGTTGCGAACTCACGCCCAGCCGTTTGGCCGTGGCGCGTACGTGCGCGTGGGTGATGGCGACGGCCAGCGCATCGGCGGCATCGGCCTGCAGCTTGCCGTGCAGGTTGAGCATGATGCCGACCATGTGCTGGATCTGGGTCTTCTCGGCGCTGCCGCGCCCGACGACGGCCAGCTTCACTTCCTTGGCCGCGTACTCGTGCACGGGCAGGTCGCGCAGCACCACGGCGCTGATGGCGGCGCCGCGCGCCTGCCCCAGCTTGAGGGCCGAATCGGGATTGCGCGCCATGAACACCTTCTCGATGGCGACCTCGTCCGGCTGCCAGGTGGCGATGACGGCCGTCAGTCCGTCCAGCAGCACGCGCAACCGCTGCGGGAAATCCTCCGCCCCCAGCAGCACCAGCGGCGCGTGGTGGACATGGCTCACCCTGCCCGCGCCATCGACATCGATGATGCCGATGCCGGTGCGCTGGGAACCGGGGTCGATGCCGAGGATGCGGGTCATTGGAGCCGGGATGGGGGATTCTGGATTCGGGATTCGACGCCGGCGGGGGCAGGACGGGGTATCGGGTGGCCGGGAGAGCGCTCTTGCCAATCCCGAGTCCCGAATCCCCAATCCCGGCCGTCAGGCATACGCATCCGCGCCCAGCTCGGCATTGGAATAGACGTCCTGGACATCGTCCAGGTCTTCCAGCATGTCCAGCAGCTTCTTCACCTGCAGCGCGGTGTCGCCCTGCACGCTGATGTCGTTGTCGGCACGGAAGGTGATCCCGGCGTGATCCGGCTTCAGGCCGGCGGCTTCCATCGCGTCCTTCACGCCCTGGAAGGCCTCCGGCGCGGTGACCACGTCGATCGAGCCGTCATCGGGGTACACCACGATGTCGTCGGCACCGGCTTCGATGGCGGCTTCGGTGATCTTTTCTTCATCGGCGCCCGGCGCATAGCTCAGCACGCCCAGGCGCTTGAACATGAAGGCCACCGAGCCCTCGGTGCCCATGTTGCCGCCGCACTTGCTGAAGGCATGGCGCACGTCGGCGACGGTGCGCACGCGGTTGTCGGTCAGGCAGTCGACGATCACGGCCACGCCGCCGGGCGCATAGCCCTCGTAGCGCACTTCCTCGTAGACCACGCCTTCCAGTTCGCCGGTGGCCTTCTTGATGGCGCGCTCGATCACGTCCTTGGACATGTTCGCCGCCAGCCCCTTGTCCACCGCCACCCGCAGCCGCGGGTTGTTGGCGGGATCGCCGCCGCCGGCACGGGCCGCCACGCCGATCTCGCGGATGATCTTGGTGAAGATCTTGCCGCGCTTGGCGTCGGTGGCGTTCTTGCGGGCTTCGATGGACGGGCCTCTACCCATGGTGACTTCCGGAGTGCTCTGACAAGGGCGCGGATTATACGCGCCCCCCGCCCGCATCACGGCCCGCTGTCGAAGCGGCCCTCGCGCAGGAAATGCGCCGCCTGGCGCGCCGCATGGGCGGAGAACACCAGTCCGGTGTGGCTGGCCGGCACCACGCAGTGCGCGGCCAGCCCCGGCAGACGGGTTTCTTCCAGCGCGACCGTGCCATCGGATTCGCCCCCGAACCGGGTGATCAGGCGGCCGATGCCCCGCGCCACGTTGCCCGCCACCATCCCGACCGGCACCGTGCCCTCCCAGGGAGGGCAGCCGGCCTGCAGCAGGCCGCCGCTGCGACCCAGCACGGGCGCGGTCCACGCCCGCCGTCCCAGGTCACGCGCGGCACCGCTGCCGCACAGCGGCGAGCCCAGGCAGACCATGCGCTGCACCGGCAGGCCAGGCGCGCGGCGCAGCGCCTCAAGGCCGATCAGTCCGCCCAGGCTGTGCCCCACCAGATGGACGGGCGGCCCGCCCTGCAGACGCGCGATCAACGCGGCAATGGCGGGCTCCGATCCCCCGAGGATGCTGGGGTAGCCGAAGGTTTCCACATCGAATCCTTCGTGCCGCAACCGCCGTGCCAGCGGTGTGAGCCAGGATTTCGCATTCCAGATGCCATGCACCAGCAGTACGCGTGGCGTCGAGGAGGGCTGTGCGGTCATGGCCGGAAGTGTGGTGTAAGCCTGCGCGGGCCGCCAGCCCGTTCAGTGCGTCGCATGGGCGCGCTTCCATTCGCGTGGCGACAGCCCGCTGTGCGCCTTGAACGCGCGCGACAGCGCGGCCTCGCTGCCGTAGCCCACGTCCGATGCGACCACCTTGAGCGGCCTGCCGTGGCGCAGCGCCTGCTGCGCCAGGCCGACGCGCCAGCCCTGCAGGTACTGGCCGGGCGTGATGCCGAGCGACTCGCGGAAGGTCGACGCGAACACCGTGCGCGACATGCCCGCCACGCGCGCCAGATCCTCCAGCGTCCAGTCCTTCGCCGGCGCCTCGTGCATGGCGACGATCGCATTGCGCAGGCGCGGATGGGAAAGCCCGGCCAGCATGCCGCCCTTCACCTCGCCGGTTTCCATCAGCTGGCGCAGCACCTGGATCATCACCACCTCGAACAGGCGGTTCACCAGCGCGGTGCGTCCGCAGCGCTGGGTGAAAGCCTCCTCGAACAGCAGCGCCAGCACGTCCCCGGCGCCATGGATGCCCGACAGGGGCAGGCAGACCGCGTCGGGCAACGCCGCACAGATCGGATTCTGGTCGCCACCCTCGAACCGCAACGTCGCGCAGGTCATGTCGGCACCGCGCACCGGGTCGCTGATGAAGCGGTGCGTCAGCGCGCGGGGGAAAAGCAGCAGGCTGGGCTCGTCGATGCGCAGCGAGGTCGCGCCATAGACCACCTCCAGCGGCCCCTGCCGGATCAGGTGCAGCTGACCCAGGCCCATTTCGGCCTCCAGCGTGTTGATGCCGCACAGCGCACCGGCATTGAACACCTGTGCGCTCACCGAGAACCGGTCCAGCAGGACGGCGAGCCGATCGACCATGAAACACTCCTGATCAAGTTTTCAGGATTCTATATCACCCTTCGTACCGATGTGACGCGCAAAGTACACCTCACCGGACGGCCACCCGCCCCGGACCACCCCCTCTCCAAGGAATATCGCCATGTCCATCGAAAAGATCCTCTACACCGCCACCGCCACCGCCACGGGCGGCCGCGAAGGCCAAGCCACCTCGTCCGACGGCGTGCTCGACGTCAAGCTGACCACCCCGCGCGAGCTGGGCGGCGCCGGCGGCGACGGCACCAACCCGGAGCAGCTGTTCGCGGCCGGCTACTCGGCCTGCTTCCTGGGCGCGCTGAAGTTCGTCGCCGGCAAGCAGAGGGTCGCCCTGCCCGCCTCGACCACCGTCACCGGCAAGGTCGGCATCGGCCAGATTCCCACCGGCTTCGGCATCCAGGCCGAACTGACCATCGCCGCTCCCGGCGTTGCCCGCGAGCAGTTGCAGACCCTGGTCGACGCCGCCCACATCGTCTGCCCGTACTCCAACGCCACGCGCGGCAACATCGACGTGACGCTGGTGATCGCCGACTGACCCTTCCTCCTGCCCCACCCACCACAGGAATCCTCGCCATGAACGCCATCACCCGCACCATCGCCGCCACCGTCCTGGCCGTCGCCACCCAGGCCAGCCTGGCCGCCCCCGCCAGCGTTCCCGCCCCGGTCGCCGTCGAGCGCACCGCCAGCTACCTCACCACCGCCGACGGCGTACAGCTGTATTACAAGGACTGGGGCCCGAAGAACGGTCCGGTCGTCACCTTCAGCCACGGCTGGCCGCTGTCCTCGGACAGCTGGGAGTCGCAGATGATCTTCCTGGCCGCCAGGGGCTACCGCGTGGTCGCCCATGACCGCCGCGGCCACGGCCGCTCGAGCCAGCCGTGGGACGGCAACGACATGGACCACTACGCCGACGACCTGGCCACGGTGATCAACACGCTGGATTTGAAGGACGTGACCCTCGTCGGCTTCTCCACCGGCGGCGGCGAAGTGGCGCGCTACATCGGCCGCCACGGCACCCGCCGCGTCAAGAAGGCCGTGCTGATCAGCGCCGTCCCGCCGCTGATGCTGAAGACTGCCGACAACCCGGGCGGCCTGCCGATCGAGGTCTTCGACGGCCTCCGCAAAGGCTCGTTGGACAACCGCGCGCAGCTCTACAAGGACATCGCCTCGGGCCCGTTCTATGGCTTCAACCGCCCCGGCGCGAAGGTCTCGCAGGGCCTGATCGACAGCTGGTGGGCGCAGGGCATGCAGGCCGGCCACAAGAACACGTACGACTCGATCGCCGCGTTCTCGGCCACCGATTTCCGCGCCGACCTGAAGAAGTTCGACATCCCCACCCTGGTCATCCACGGCGACGACGACCAGATCGTCCCCATCGATGCCTCCGGCAAGGCCTCCGCCGCGCTGATCAAGAACGCCAAGCTGATCGTCTACGCCGGCGCCCCCCACGGCCTGACCGACACCCACAAGGACCGCGTCAACCAGGACCTGCTGGACTTCCTGCAGAAGTAAGTTCCAAGACACAGACAAAGCAACGGCCGCATCAGCGGCCGTTTGCTTCTCTGCTTTGAACATCCGTGTCCTAGCCAGACCCGAAGGGCGGCGGACAAGGATGTCCGCCGTTTTCCGATTCGCCAGGAAGGCGAACCGGAAAATCCCGATAGCAATGACGCGATGGGATTGCTTCGTCGGGGAATGGCCTTTCTTTTGGTGACTTTTCTTTGGCCAGACAAAGAAAAGTTACCCGCTGGCCCGAAGGGCAAGCGGAAGCTGTGCATCAAGCGACTAAGGCCGCATCACGTCTAAGGATGAACTCATCATCCAGCGTCTTTCCCACGGGAAATTTGTACTCCCCCACCCTCACGAACCCCTGCCGCGCATAAAACCGCTGCGCACCGAAATTCTCCGACCACACCCCGATCCACAGCGTCCGCGGCCCATCCCTCAACAACCACCGCTCCACCTCGGCGAACAGCTTCCCGCCCCATCCACCGTTCTGGTACGACGCCAGCACGTACAAGCGCTTCAGCTCGCCATCGCCCGCCTTCACTTCAGGATGCGGCAGCCCACACGGCCCGGCCGCCGCATGGCCCACGGCCACACCGTCGTCCTCCAGCAGCCACACCGCATAGTCCGGATGGGACAGGATGACCTTCTGCTTTCCCACCTCGTAGGCATCGGCGAGGAACGCCGCCAGGTCCTCGGCCGGATACAGATGGCCGAAGGTCTCGGTGAACGTACGCGACGCCAGGTCCGACAGCACGGCCGCGTCATCGACGGTGGCGCGACGGATCCGCACGCTCACGCGTCCTCTTCGTCCTCTTCCTCTTCGTCCGCCTCATCTTCCTCGTCGGCGTCTTCGTCTTCTTCCTCTTCGTACTCTTCTTCGTCTTCTTCTTCGTAATCGTCTTCGCCGAAGTCCTCGCCGTCCCAGCGACCCTGGCCGTCCGGCACGAAGGTCAGCGCCATCGCGGCCGGCGACGTGCCGACGCGCACCAGCCAGCCACCGAACACGCGCGCGCGTTCCGTCACCAGGCCCGCATCGGCGCCTTCATTGCCCAGGCGTTCCCACTCCAGCGAAAAAGCAACTTCCGTCATCTTGGCTCTCTTGATGTTAAGCCCCCTTGAGTCAAGGGGGCGCGGCGTCAGCCGCGGGGTTGTGGCATGCAACGGCGCGGGGCCCGTCATTTCGCCCAGGCGAAATGACGGGGGCTTGACCGCTTAGCGGTCAAGTCCGCGGACGTACTTGGATATGCACTTCCGCCAGCTGCTCATCCGGGATCGGCGACGGCGCGCCGGTCATCAGGCACTGCGCCGTGGTGGTCTTCGGGAACGGGATGACGTCGCGGATCGACTCCGTGCCGGCCATCAGCGCCGCGATGCGATCGATGCCGAACGCGATGCCGCCATGCGGCGGGGCGCCGAAGCGCAGCGCATCCAGCAGGAAGCCGAACTTCGCCTCGGCCTCTTCCGCGCCGATGCCGAGCAGCTCGAACACCGCACTCTGCATCTCCGGACGATGGATACGGATCGAACCGCCGCCGATCTCGTTGCCGTTCAGCACCATGTCGTAGCCACGCGACACCGCGGTCTTCGCATTGGCGCGCAGGTCGGCGATGTCGTCGACCGCGGGCGCGGTGAAGGGGTGGTGGAGCGCGACGTAGCGCTGCGCGTCCTCGTCCCACTCGAACATCGGGAAGTCGGTGACCCACAGCGGCTTCCATCCGTCCTGGACCAGACCGAAGTCCTTGCCGGCCTTCAGGCGCAGCGCACCCATGAAGTCGCTGACCTTGTTGTAGCCGCCCGCGCCGAAGAACACGATGTCGCCGTTGCCCGCGCCGACGTGCTTCACCAGGGCCGCGAAGGCGTCCTCGGCGAAGAACTTCCGGATCGGCGAGGAAATCTCACCGGCATCGTCGATCTTGATGTAGGCCAGGCCCTTCGCACCGTACTTGGCGGCGTGCGCGGCGTACTCGTCGATCTGCTTGCGGCTCAGCGATGCACCGCCGGGGATGCGCAACGCGGCGACGCGCCCGTCCGGGTCGCTGGCGGCCGCGGTGAACACGGCGAACTCGCTGGATTTCACCAGATCGGCCACGTCCACCAGCTCCAGCGCGATGCGCAGGTCCGGCTTGTCCGAACCGTAGCGGCGCATCGCCTCGGCCCAGGTCATGCGCGGGAACGGCGCATCCAGTTGAACGTCCATCACCTCGGCGAAGATGTCGCGGATCATGCCTTCCACGGTGTCCTGCACGTCGCGCTCGCGCACGAAGGCGAATTCCATGTCGAGCTGGGTGAATTCCAGCTGGCGGTCGGCACGCAGCGCCTCATCGCGGAAGCAGCGCGCGATCTGGTAATAGCGGTCGAACCCCGCGACCATCAGGATCTGCTTGAACAGCTGCGGCGACTGCGGCAGCGCATAGAACTCGCCCGGGTGCATGCGCGCCGGCACCAGGAAGTCGCGCGCGCCCTCGGGCGTGGCCTTGGTGAGGATGGGTGTCTCGATGTCCTGGAAACCGCGTGCGTCCAGCCAGCGGCGCAGCGCCTGCACCAGGCGGATGCGGGTACGCTGCTTGCGCTGCATGTCGGGGCTGCGCAGGTCCAGGTAGCGGTATTTCAGGCGGATGTCCTCGCCCGGGTTCTCGTGGTGGTGGAACGGCAGCGGCTCGGCCTTGTTGAGCACGGTGATGCGAGTGGCAATCACCTCGACCTGGCCGGTGCGGATCTTGGCGTTGACCGACTCGCGCGCGCGCACCACGCCCTCGACCTGCAGCACGTCCTCGTAGCCCAGCGAGGCGGCGACCTTGAACACCTCGGCATTGGACGGATCCACCGTCACCTGCACGATGCCTTCGTGGTCGCGCAGGTCGATGAAGCACACGCCGCCGAGGTTGCGGGCGACATCGGTCCAGCCGCACAGGGTTACGGTCTGGCCGATCAAAGCCTCGTCGACGAGGCCGCAGAAATGGGTACGCATGGGGGCTCCACTGGGTTCGGACCGGGGCCGGGACATCCCGCGGCGTGACAGGCCGGTCAAGCTCGCTAGTTTACCCGCTCCCCTGCCCTCCGGCCCGCGACCTGCCCCTGCACAGCCTTAACCGGCCGGGCGTATGCTGGCGCCTTCCCAGGAGGGTGTCGCCATGAAGAAGCCGTTGTTGCAGTCCGTTTTCGTACTGTTGCTGGCCTTGGCGGCCGGCAGCGCCTTCGCCCAGATCGCGCCCAAGGCCTATGCACCGGAAAACCTGCGCACGCTGTCGGTGCAGGACCAGACCCGGGTCATCAGCCTGGAGTATTCCGAACAGTCCCGCGGTCGCCGCATCCCGGACGACCAGTTGCGGTTCTACCTGGACCAGGTCAACCGCTCCAACTGGACCTTCAGCCGCATCAAGCAGGACATCGCCCAATCGCTGGGCGGCAACAGCGGCGGCTGGAACCCTAACCCGCCCACCCATGGACAGACCATCCTGTGCGAGAGCAAGAGCGGCGACGCCCGGCGCTGCACGCCGCCGTGGCGTGGCCAGTCGCGGTTGGTACGACAGATCTCCAACAGCCGCTGCGAAGAGGGTGCGACCTGGAGCTCGCAGGACGGCCTGATCACCGTATGGAAGGGCTGCCGCGGCGAATTCGCGCCGGGCGTGGCCGTCGGGGGCACGATCCGCTGCGAGAGCAATGATGGCCGCGGCCGCACCTGCCGCACGCCGTGGAGCGGCCATTCACGCCTGGTCCGGCAGTTGTCCAACGCCGCCTGCATCGAAGGCCGCAGCTGGCAATCGCAGCAGGGCCAAGTCTATGTCGGCAACGGCTGCCGTGCCGAGTTCGGTCCGCGCGCCGGTGGCGGTGGCGGCTCCAGCCAGTACTCCGTCACCTGCAGCAGCGAAGACAACCGCCGCAAGACCTGCGCGTACGACCCGCGCCAGGGCCGGCCGATCCTGCTGCAACAGATATCCAACACCAGCTGCCGCGAAGGCTACAGCTGGGGTTACGCCGGCAACCAGATCTGGGTGGACCGCGGCTGCCGTGGCCGCTTCGGGCCGCGCTGACCGCTTCTCATCTGCTCAACCGTCGGCGCCCCACGGCGCCGGCGGCGGTTCCACAGGCGTGGTGAGGTCGAATTCCACCCGGAACAAGCGGCCGCTCGGCCGGCTCAGTTCGTAGACGAAGGTCTTCGCGGGCACCAGTTCCATGGCCCAGGTGTTGTTGAGCGAAGCGTTCAGGCCTTCTCGCTTGAACATCGCCACCGATTCGGCATCCACGGGAAACGCCTGCCGCTGCGCGGTTCCGGCATCCCCCGTGTCGCCGCCGTACATCGTCACCGCGTCGGGCTGGCCGTCCTGGTGCCTGTGATCGTGCTTCAAGCGCAGTCCCGTGGCGGTCCGGGTCAGCACCCAGGTACGCGAGCGGTCGTCGCCGACATGGAAAGGAATGCGGATCTCGCGCGTCGGGTCGTCGCAGCCCCGCACGTGCATGACCAGCGTCTTGCCCTCGAACGGATCGGGCGTGGCGGATGCGGGCTGGTTGGCCGTGATGCGGCCGGCGTAGGCCTTGCCGCAATGCCCCTGCAGCGCAGAGAGGAAGGCGTCGGCGGGCACCTTTGACGATGCCCCCATGGACGACGTGGCGCAGCCTGCGACGGACAACGCAGCAAACGCGAGCAAGACCCTCTTCATGGCATCCCTTCTTTGAGGAAGGGATGCACCATACACCGCCGGCCTCAGGCCGAGGGCGTCGAAGACGGCTTGGCTTCCGTCTTGGCCGGCGTGCTTTCGGTCTTGGCCGGTGCCGATTCGGCGGGCTTGGCGTCGCCGGAAGGCTTCGCACCCTCGCCGCCGTCGGCCAGGTTGCGCTTCTTGTCGCCTTCCTTCTTGAAATCGGTCTCGTACCAGCCACTGCCGGCCAGGCGGAACGCCGGCGCCGTGATCTGCCGCTTCACCGTCGACTGCCCGCAGGAGGGGCAGGTGTCGGGATCGGGGTCGGACAGCTTCTGCAGACGGTCGAAGCGGTGGCCGCACTGGGTGCATTCGAAGGCGTAGATGGGCATGGCAGTCGATCGTGGAGGGCTAACGGGAATAACGGGAACGGGAGGCTGTGTGGGGACGGCCGGCGGACGAATCAAGCCTCGTCGTACAGCGCCGACCAGGCTTCCTCGGCCTTGGCCAGCTGTCGCTGCAGATCTTCCCGCTCGCGGCCCAGGCGCGCGGCGAGGTCGGCGTCGGCATACGTCTTCGGTTCGGCCAGGCGCGCATCCACCTCCGCCAGCTGGCCTTCCAGCTCGGCGACCCTGGCTTCGGCGGCGGCCAGCTTGACCGGATTGACCTTGCGCGCCGGGGCGGGCATCGCCTTCGGTGCGGGTGCCGGCTCGCTGCGTAGCGGCTTGCTGCCCTGGGCGGAAGCCCGCGTGCGCAGCCAGGCGGCGTATTCGTCCAGGTCGCCGGCGAAGGGCTCGACCACGCCGTCGGCCACGCGCCAGAACGTGTCGCAGACCAGGCCGATCAGGTGGCGGTCGTGCGACACCATGACGATGGCGCCGTCGAAATCGCTGAGCGCTTCGGCCAGCGCTTCGCGCATTTCCAGGTCGAGGTGGTTGGTGGGTTCGTCCAGCAGCAGCACGTTGGGCTGCTGCCAGGCGATCAGCGCCAGCGCCAGGCGCGCACGTTCGCCGCCTGAAAAGCCGTCGACGGGCTCGAACGCGCGGTCGCCGGGGAAATTCCATTTACCCAGGAAATCGCGGAACGACTGGTTGCTGGCATCGGGCGAGATGTCGCGGAAGTGGTCCATCGGCGACTGGCCTTCGTGCAGCGACTCCACCGTGTGCTGGGCGAAGTAGCCGATGCGCAGGTCCGGGTGCGCCATGCGGTCGCCGGCCATCGTCGGCAGTTCGCCCACCAGCGTCTTCACCAGCGTGGTCTTGCCCGCGCCGTTGGGGCCGAGCAGGCCGATGCGCTGGCCCGCCTCCAGGCCGAAGCCGACATCGTGCAGGATCACCGCATCGGGCCCATAACCGGCTTCGACGTGGTTCAGGCGGATCAGCGAGAACGGCAGCTTCGCCGGCTCGGCGAACTCGATACGGAACTCGCGCTCGGCGCGTACCGCCTCGGTGCCGGCCAATTTGGCCAGGCGCTTCATGCGGCTCTGTGCCTGCGCCGCCTTGGAGGCCTTGGCCTTGAAGCGGTCGATGAAGCTCTGCAGGTGCGCGCGCTCGGCCTGCTCCTTCTCGTGGGCGATCTGCTGCTGGCGCAGCTGCTCGGCGCGCTGGCGCTCGAAATCGGTGTAGCCGCCGGTATACAGCTTGGCGCCGCCGCCGTGCAGGTGCAGGGTGTGGGTGGCGACGTTGTCGAGGAACTCGCGGTCGTGCGAGATCAGCAGCAGCGTGCCCGGATACTTCAGCAGCCACTGCTCCAGCCAGAGCACCGCGTCCATGTCCAGGTGGTTGGTCGGTTCGTCCAGCAGCAGCAGGTCGCTGGGCATCATCAGGGCGCGCGCCAGGTTCAGGCGCACGCGCCAGCCACCCGAGAACGACGACACCGGCCGCGAATGCGTATCCGCCGGGAAACCCAGGCCGTGCAGCAGCTTGCCCGCGCGCGCCTCGGCGTCGTAGGCGCCGAGTTCGGCCATCTTCTGGTGCGCGTTGGCGACCGCCTCCCAGTCTTCCCGCGCGGTGGCCTCGGCTTCGGCCTGCAGGACGGCGGCGACTTCGGTGTCGCCACCGAGCACGAACGACAGGGCCGGGTCCGGCAGCGAGGGGGTTTCCTGCGCGACGCTGGCGATGCGTACCTTGCCAGGCAGGTCGAGGTCGCCCTTGTCGGCCTCCAGTTCGCCCTGCACGGCGGCGAACAGGCTGGACTTGCCCGCACCGTTGCGACCCACCACGCCGACGCGGTAACCCGCATGCAGGGTGAGGTCGACGTTGGACAGCAGCAGGCGCTCACCACGGCGGAGCGCGAAATTACGAAGGGCGATCAAGAAACAACCTACGGGGATTTGGGAGAAGCGGCCGCGTAGTTTATCGATAGCACTCGCACTCGACGTTGTTAAGAAACCATTGACACGCCCATCAGCGGCCTGATAACCAGAGTATGTACCGCCTAAGTCCATGGTTTCAAAGGAAACTTTGCAAGCCCTGATCCACTTGAAGTCGCACTTCGCCGTCTTTCCGGAGCCCCCCATGATCCGCACCCGCTCACCCCTGACCATCGCCATCGCCCTGGCCCTGGTCGCCCCCGCCACCTTCGCGCAGGAGTCGGCTCCCTCCGACGCCCGCACGCTGGACACCCTGATCGTCACCGGCACCCGCGTGAGCGACCGTACGGTCGCCGAATCGCAGTCGCCCATCGACATCATCACCCCCGAGGCCCTGCAGGCCACCGGCACCACCGAACTGGCGACCGCGCTGGCACGTGCGCTGCCTTCGCTCAACTTTCCGCGCCCGGCGGTCACCGACGGCACCAGCGGCGTGCGCCCGGCGCAGCTGCGTGGCCTGTCGCCCGACCAGGTGCTGATCCTGGTCAACGGCAAGCGCCGCCACATCTCGGCCCTGGTCAACGTCAATGGCACGATCGGCCGCGGCTCGTCGGCGGTCGACCTCAACGCGATCCCGGTGTCGGCGATCGAACGCGTGGAGGTGCTGCGCGACGGCGCATCGGCGCAGTACGGCTCCGACGCGATCGCCGGCGTGGTCAACGTGGTATTGAAGGGCGCCGGCAAGGGCGGCTCGCTGGTGGCGGACGTGGGCGGGTATTCGGCCGGCGACGGACGCCAGTACCAGCTCTCCGGCGATACCGGCGTGTCGTTCGGCGAAGGCCGCGGGTTCGTGCATGTGGCCGGCCAGCTGACGACCCAGGACGAAACCAACCGCGCCGGTCCGTACCAAGGCACCGCGCCGAACACCGGCAACAACCCCGACATCGGCGAAGTGGCCTATGTCTATGGCGATCCCAAGGTGGACGCCGGCGCGGTGTCGGCCAACGCCGGCTTCGCGTTCAGCGACAGCGTGAGCGCCTACGCCACCGCGATCGCCAGCAACCGCGACATCACCTCGTTCGCGTTCTACCGCTCGCCCAACCACAGCAACCAGGGCGCGCTGCTGGCCCAGGTCTATCCGGACGGCTACGTGCCCGAGATCAACCAGCTCTCGCAGGACCGCTCGCTGGTGGCCGGCGTCAAGGGCGACACCGAGAGCGGCTGGAAGTGGGATGTCAGCTACAACTACGGCTACAACCACCTCAAGTTCTACACCCAGAACAGCATCAACTACAGCCTGGGAACATCCAGTCCCCACCGCTTCTACGACGGCGCGCTGGAGTACACCCAGAACGTGCTCAACGCCGACATCAGCAAGCCGCTGGAGATCGGCCTGGCCTATCCCGCCACCCTGTCCTTCGGTGCAGAGTACCGACGCGAGAAGTGGAACCAGTCGCCGGGCGCACCGGATTCTTACACCAGCGGCGGCGCGCAGGGCTTCGGCGGCTTCACGCCCGCCAATGCGGTGCATTCCGACCGCGACAGCTACGCGGCTTACGCGGGCCTGGAAGCCGACCTGACCGAGAAGTTCTCCGCCGGCATCGCCGGCCGCTATGAGGACTATTCGGACTTCGGCAGCGAAGTGTCGGGCAAGCTGTCGGCGCGCTACGCCTTCAGCGACGCTGTGGCGTTGCGCGCCACCGTGGCCAGCGGCTTCCGCGCGCCGGCATTGGCGCAGCAGTACTACCAGGTGGTGACCTCGCAGTACAACGCGAGCCTGGACCGCTTCTTCGAATCGGGCACCTTCCCCGCCACCAGCGCCGTTGCCCAGGCACTGGGCGCGGACCCGCTGACCGCCGAGACCTCGCTGTCGTACGGTCTGGGCCTGGTACTGCAGCCGGTGGACCGCCTGTACGTCACCATCGACGCTTACCAGATCGACGTCGACGACCGCATCGTCCTTTCCTCGAACCTGATCCTCGGCAGCAACGCCGCCGCACAGGCGCTGCTGGCCAGCCTGGGCGTCAACGGCGTCACCAGCGCGCGCTATTTCACCAATGCGGCCGACACCCGTACGCGCGGCGTCGACGTGATCGCGCAGTACACCATCCCGCTGGCCAACAGCAGCCTGAGCCTCACCGCGGGCTACAACTACAACAAGACCGACATCCAGCGCATCGCACCGAACCCATCGGAGCTGACCGCCCTGGGCGCCAATCTGTGGCGCATCGGCCGCGACGAACAGGGCCGCATCGAGGAAGGCTATCCGCGCAACAAGACCACGCTGACCGCGGCCTGGAACCTGGCGCGCTGGGACTTCAACCTGGGCGCCACGCGCTACGGCGAATTCACCAGCCGGATCAGCGAAACCGGCAACTTCGCCAACGACCAGACCTACGGCGCGAAGTGGGTGTTCGATGCCTCGGCCCGCTTCCGCCCGACCGAGAACTGGGCGTTCACGCTGGGCGCGGACAACCTGCTGGACGAGTATCCGGACCGCACCATCTTCCCCAATTCGAACAGCGGCCAGTTCCCCTACAGCAGCCAGTCGCCGTTCGGTTTCAACGGCGCCTACGTGTACGGCCGCATCGCTTACACGTGGTAACGTGCATCCGCGCCTGAGCTCACCGGAACGCCCCGCCCCGTGCGGGGCGTTCCCGTTCCGGCGGCCCTTGAACGGCGGCACGCGTGGGCCGCCGGTTTGCCGCACGCAGGCCGCATCGGCGACACTCGACCGATCACGCCGAGGAACCGCCCCGTTCGATGCACCATGACACCGACCTGATCAACATCATCGCGGTAGGCCTGGCCCTGGCCTTCGTGCTGGGTGCGCTCGCGCACAGGCTGCGCCTGTCGCCGCTGGTCGGTTACCTGCTCGCCGGCGTCTTCGTCGGCCCGTTCACGCCCGGCTTCGTGGCCGACCAGGAACTGGCCAACCAGCTGTCGGAACTGGGCGTGATGCTGCTGATGTTCGGCGTGGGCCTGCACTTCTCGCTGGAGGACCTGCTCGAGGTCAAGGCGATCGCGATCCCCGGCGCCATCGCGCAGATCGCGGTCGCCACCGGCCTGGGCTGGGCACTGGCCTGGGGCATGGGCTGGACGCCGCTCAACGGCTTCGTGTTCGGTCTGGCGCTGTCGGTGGCCAGCACCGTGGTGCTGCTGCGTGCGATGGAGGACCGGCGCCTGCTGGAAACCCGGCGCGGCCGCATCGCGGTGGGCTGGCTGATCGTGGAGGACATCGCCATGGTGCTGGCGCTGGTGATGCTACCGGTGCTGGCCGACACCTTCGGTGATGCGACGGGCGACGAGCCGGCGAGCTTCGGCCGCTTCGTCGTGGCCATCGCCTGGACACTGGTCAAACTGGCGGCGTTCGTGGCCTTCATGCTGCTGGTGGGCCGCCGCGTCATCCCGTGGACCCTGGAGAAGATCGCCGCCACCGGCTCGCGCGAGCTGTTCACCCTGTCAGTCCTGGCGATCGCGCTGGGCGTGGCGTTCGGCTCGGCCACGCTGTTCGGCGTGTCTTTCGCGCTGGGCGCGTTCTTCGCCGGCATGCTGCTCAACGAATCGGAACTCAGCCACAAGGCCGCCAACGACTCCCTGCCGTTGCGCGACGCCTTCGCGGTGCTGTTCTTCGTCTCGGTGGGCATGCTGTTCAATCCGGCCATCCTGATCGCGCATCCGTGGCAGGTGCTGGCCACGTTCGGCATCATCGTGGTGGGCAAATCGCTGGCGGCGTTCTTCATCGTGCGCGCGTTCAAGCATCCCGCCGGCACCGCCCTGACCATCTCGGTCAGCCTGGCGCAGATCGGCGAGTTCTCCTTCATCCTGGCCGCGCTGGGCGTGTCGCTGAAGATCCTGCCGCCGGACGGCCGCGACCTGATCCTGGCCGGCTCGCTGCTGTCGATCATCGCCAACCCGTTCCTGTTCTCCTGGCTGGACCGCTGGCAGAAGAAACAGGACGCCCTGGCGCCCGTGCCGGCCGAACCGGAAGTACCTCCCGGCCCCTCGTTGGACGTCACCGACCACGCCATCATCATCGGCTATGGACGGGTGGGCAGCGAACTGGCACGCGTGCTGCGCGACCGCGGCGTGCCGCTGATCGTCATCGACGACAACGGCGACCACGTGGCGCGCGCGCACGATGCCGGCATCCCCGCGATCCGCGGCAGCGCCGCCGCCGACCGCGTGCTGGCCGAAGCGCATCCCGAGCGCGCGAAGATCGCCGTGCTGGCGATCCCGCAGCCACTGGAAGCCGGCGAGGCACTGGCCAAGCTGCGCGCGATCAATCCGGCGCTGACGCTGCTGGCGCGCGCGCACAGCGAAGGCGAAGTGAAGCACCTGCTGGAACACGGCGCCGACGGCGCGGTGCTGGCCGAGCGCGAACTGGCGTTCTCGCTGGCCGAAATGGTGATGTCCACGCCGCCCTACCGCCCCCAACGCGTCCCGGGCTGAGCCGGCGGCTCATCCCCCCGATGCCGTGGCCTCCGTCACGGCGTCGGACAGCACCTCGGCCAAGGGTCTGGGCTTGCCGTAAAGATAGCCCTGCACGCGCTGCACACCCAGGCGACGCAGGCAGAACTCGGTGTCCTCGTCCTCGACGAACTCGGCGACCGTCGCCGCGCCGAATGCCTTCGCCACCGCCACGGAGGCCTGCACCACCGCATAGTCCTTGCCCAGCTGGGCCACGTTGCGGACGAACGAACCGTCGATCTTGATCACGTCCACCGGCAGTTCTCGCAGCCGCGCGAAGCTCTGCATGCCCGTGCCGAAATCGTCGATGGCGATACGGCATCCCAGCGCGCGCAGGTCGGTCAGCAGGTGGCTGGCGGCGGCGGTATTGGAGATGGCCGCGGTCTCGGTGACCTCGAAGCACAGTGCGCTCATCGGCAACGGCGAACCCGCCAGCAGGGTGCGCAGTTCGACCTGGAAGCTCATCGAGGCCAGGCTCTGTCCGGTCAGGTTTATCGCGATCTCCCGGCAGTGCGGCAGGGCGGCGGGCGACTTGCGCAGCAGGCGGAACAGTGCGCGCATCACGGCCAGGTCCAGTTCGGCGCCGCGGCCCGCAGCCTCCAGCGGCGCCATGAACCGGGCCGGCGACATGATCTCGCCCCGCTCGTCCAGCAGCCGGCACAGCACTTCGCCGGTGAGCGCACGTGGATCGGCATCGCGCCCGTCCTCCAGCTCGCGGATCGGCTGGAAGTACAGGACGACACGCTCGTTGCGGAGACTGGCCAGCGCCTCGGTCGCGTCGTGCAACTGGCGGTGCTGGGTCTGGCGCAGGTGGCTGTGGGCAGCATCGTGGTAGCGCGGTCGCAACTCGCCGTGATGGCGCGCCTCGAAGGCCAGGTGCGAGGCGGTCACCACCGCGCGGTCCACCACCCGCGCGTGCGTGCCGTTGAATGCGGCCACGCCCAGGTAGGGCAGCAGCCGGATCGGCTGGCCGCCGACATCGATCTCGGCATGCTCCACCCGCGCCACCACGAGTTCCCACAGGTCGGGATCGCCCGCCTGCCGGGGCAGCAGCGCGAACTGCCCGGTGCCCACGTAATAAGTCTCCACCAGGTCTTCCAGCCGGCGCGCGGTGGCGTTCATCGCCTGCGCCTGGGTGTCCAGCCCGAAACCGGCCACCAGCGTATCGGTCTGGTCGAGCAGCAGATAGCCCAGTTCGGTGCGTGCCAGGGGGCGGGCGACGCGCTCGCGCAGGGCCTTGAGGTTGGGCAGCCCGGTGATCTGGTCGCGCAGCGTCTCGGCCGACAGGCGTTCTGCCAGTTCCTGGCGGTCCCGGTGCGTCAGCCACAGGTACAGCATCGCCAGCAGCAAGATGTTGAGCTCGAGCGCGACGTGCAGCAGGTTGAAGAAACCGACGGCACTGTTCGCGTATTCGGCCGTGCCGGCCACCAGGCCCACCAGCAGCAGCAACGTCAGCGACAGGGCCGCCATGGCCCAGTGCGAAGGCAGGCGCAGCATGCTCCAGCCCAGCACCAGCAGCAGCGCGACGCGGTAATCCATCAGCACCAGATGCGGGGACGCCGCGCCCGTGAAGGTCTCCCGCACCAGCAGGGCCGCCCACACGCTGGCCACCAGCCCGGCCCCCAGCGCGAGCAGCCACAGCCAGTGCCAGCCGACGTCCGGCCGCATCGCCCGATGGCCCCGCTCGCGCCAGGCCACCATCACCGGCAGGGTCACCACCGCCACCCCGAACTGCTTGGCGAAGAACATCTGGAAGACCGTGCTGACCGCCGCGCTCGACGTGGACACCAATGCGATGCTGAAGCCGACCAGTGCCAGCACCAACGGGTACAGCAGCAGGGCGATGGCCGCGAAGCGGATCAGGTCGCGACGCTGAACACGTTGCCCGTCCGAGCGCGGCCATCCGGCCCAGCGCGCACACGCCAAGCTCCAGCCCAGGGTGAACAGATAACTGGCAGCGCCCCACGCCAGCACCGCCCCGGGGCGCCAGCCGTCGAAATACAGCTGGCGCACCGTCCAGCCGGCGAACGTCACCAGGAAGCACCCGGCGACCACCCGGCGATCGCGCTCGAGCATGGCGATCGCCAGCAGCAGGCCAGCGTGGAGATGGATGAGCGAGGCATCGGCCACCTGGCCGAAAAAATCGATGCGGTAGCTCACCGGGATCTGCTGCAGCAGCAGGCTCAGGCCGCCGAGCAGCAACACTTTCGTGCCACGTCCCGCGCGCCACACGCCTTCGACATGATCGACGCTTGTCATTCCGACAGTCCCCCAGGACGCTGGCGCGACGTGGCTGCGCGGCCCGGCGAGTGTAGCGGACCCGGATCGGACCGGGACAGCGGCCCGGAGTGACCGGACAGCGATGGGCCGGTCAGGCCACCGGGACCAAGGGCGCCACGTCCTGCGGGAGCAGCCGGGAGGCGATCGGCTCGGGACGGCCGAAATGGTAGCCCTGGCCCCATTTCACGCCCATGCCCCGTAGCTGCTCGGCCAGGCTGGCGCTTTCGACATACTCGGCGACGGTGGCCAGGCCATGGGCGTCGGCCACGGCGATCGCCGCGCGCACGATCTCCAGGTCGCGCGACTGGCTCTGCATGTTGCGCACGAACTGGCCATCGATCTTCAGGCTGTCCACCGGCACCTGCCGGAGGCGTTCGAAGTTCTGCATGCCGCTGCCGAAGTCGTCCAGGGACAACGAGCAGCCGCGCGCGCGCAGATCGTGGAACAGGCGCAGCACCGGCTCCTGGCTGGCGATCCCCGCCGTTTCGGTCAGCTCGAAGCACAGCGCGGCATGCGGCAACGGCGCCTGCCGCAGCAGCTCGGCGAAGCGCGTGCGGAAGGATGCTGAGGCCACGCTCTTGCCGCTGAGGTTGATGCCGAGCCTGGCGACACCCGGGATCGCGAGCGGGTGCGTCCTCAGCCACTGGAACAGGCACTCGATCACCGCGATGTCCAACTCGGACGCGTGACCGCCCGCCTCGAGGTCGACGATGAACTCGTTGGGGAACAACAGCCTGCCTTGCGCCGTACGCAGCCGGCACAGGACCTTGCCCTGGAACCCCGCCGAAGGCTGGCCGGCCAGGGCTACGATGGGTTGCACGTAAAGCTCCACCCTGCCGGCATGCACGCAGGCCAGCGCCTCGGCAGCGGCGACCAGCCGATGTCGCCGTTCCTGCGCATCGGGCCCGCCCGACGGACTGGGTTCGCAGGGCAATGGATTGTGTTCGCCCGCTTCCCGTGCACGCAGGGCGGCGTCGCACGCATTGGCCAGGCATTCGTCCAGTGCCTCCACGCCCGCCCGGTCGCAGGGTGCGACGCCCAGATACGGACTTACCCGCAGCTGTGCGCCATGCCACTGGAACACGAACGCCTGCAGCCGCCTGAGGATCTCCTCCATCTTCCCGACACTGGCCCCGGCCTGTTCGGCTCCGAGCGGGAGCAGCACGAACTTGCCTCCCCCCATGTGGTACGGACGCGCCAGCGGCACCATTTCCCTGCCGATCTCCCGCAGCAGCTGCGACTGCGCGCGCCAGCCATAGCTTCCCAGCACGCGCTCGACCTGGTCCAGCAACAGGAAGCCCAGCACGGCGGGCCTCTTTGGCGATGTGCGCCATGCCTCGCGCAGCGCATGGGCGTTGTCCAGGCCGCTGCTCGCGTCGTGGCGGCACATCGCGCGGAGATGGTGGTACCGGTGCTTGCGCTCGCGGTTGAGCAGGAACAGCACGGCGAGGATCAACACCATGAAATTGCATTCGACCAGATGCGCCAGCAGGCCGACGACCTGCGGCGGAGACGCGGCCTGCCCCGCCTGATCGGTCAGGCCATGCAGCAGGACCAGATGCGTCGACGTCAGCAGGGGCATGGAGTACTCGACGCGCCACAGGAGCATCGCGATACCCAGCAGCACGCCCGCCAGCGCACGATAGTCGTAGACCACCTCCACCCACCGCAGGGCCGGCCGCGCTTCCAGCATGTGCGCCGCCAGCACGCTAAGGCAAAGCCACGTCATCACCGCCACCCAACGACCTCGGAGGGCACGCCGCAAGCGGTCGTCGGTCCACAGCAGCAGGAACGGCAGCGTCACGATGCCCACGCCCACATGCTTGGCCAGCCAGAGCTGGACCGCCGTATTGGCGACGGCAGCAGGCGTTTGGCCATGGGTCCAGGCCACCAGGGCCGACAACAGCGTCCAACCGGCGGGAAACAGGAACAGGCTGACCGCGGCGTAGCGGAACATCCCCGACACCTTCAGGCGGTGGGCGCCCCGGAAGGGTCCGCCCGCCCAGTGGGCGCACCATTCGGTCCAGCGCCACTGCAACACCATGGCGACCGCGAACCCGGCCGCATAAGACTCGGTGGGCGCCTCCAGGCGAGCGCGCCACCACCAATGCAGGAAGCTGGTGAGGAAAGCCGTGGCGAGCACGCGACGATCGCCTCCCAGCAACGCGACACCCAGCAGCAACCCCGCGTGCGCATGCAGCAGCGAGGCTTCTCCGCTCAAATACGCATGATGGAAGAAGCGCGCGCTGTATTCGACGCCGACACCCTGGAGCAACCAGCAGGCGAACGAGACCACACACGCGTCCACCCACCAAGCGCGACGTCGCGTAACCATCGTAGCGTCTCCTCCCCAAGGGGCGACGCCGGTGCGGACAGCCACCGCCCCCGCATCGCGCCGTGGCCGACACTACTCCGCTGTCGATCACAATGCGATAGCGCAACGCTAATGTGAGCCGATGCTCCGCGCATTGCCTGTCACATTCGAGTTTCCGACGCGCGCACGCACTGCCGCGTGTCACGCCGGAACGCCGGGCTCGCTCGGGTCTGGCCCGAGCTCGATGATTACGACGTCGACCCGCTCCGTTCGAAATGCAGCTGCCCGCCCTCGGCACGCACGCGCACGGTATCGCCCGCACCGAACTCGCCCGCCAGGATCTTCTGCGCCAGCGGATTCTCCAGCTGCGCCTGGATCGCGCGCTTCAGCGGCCGCGCGCCGTACACCGGGTCGAAGCCCACGTTGCCCAGCAGCATCAGCGCCGAGTCGTCCAGCTCCAGCACGATCTGGCGTTCGGCCAGGCGCTTGGCCAGGTAGCGCGTCTGGATGCGGGCGATCTCGCGGATCTGGGCCTTGTCCAGCGGATGGAACACGACGATGTCGTCCAGCCGGTTGATGAACTCCGGCCGGAAGTGCGCCTGCACCACGCCCATCACCGCCGCCTTCATCTGCGTGTAGCTCTCGGGCGTATCACCCGACAGTTCCTGGATAAGGCTGGAACCGAGGTTCGACGTCATCACGATGACCGTGTTGCGGAAGTCCACCGTGCGGCCCTGGCCGTCGGTCAGGCGACCGTCGTCCAGCACCTGCAGCAGGATGTTGAACACGTCCGGGTGCGCCTTTTCCACTTCGTCCAGCAGGATCACGCTGTACGGACGACGGCGCACGGCCTCGGTCAGGTAGCCGCCTTCCTCGTAGCCCACATAGCCCGGAGGCGCACCGATCAGGCGGCTGACCGCGTGCTTCTCCATAAATTCGCTCATGTCGATGCGAACCATCGCGTCGCTGCTGTCGAACAGGAACTCCGCCAGCGCCTTGCAGAGTTCGGTCTTGCCCACGCCGGTCGGACCCAGGAACAGGAACGAGCCGCTGGGACGGTTGGGATCGGACAAGCCGGCGCGCGAACGGCGCACCGCATCGGACACGACCTTGATCGCCTCTTCCTGGCCGATGACCCGGCCGCGCAGCGACTGCTCCATCTGCAGCAGTTTCTCGCGCTCGCCCTCCAGCATCTTGCTGACCGGGATGCCGGTCCAGCGGCTGACGACCTCGGCGATCTCCTCGTCGGTGACCTTGTCCTGCAGCAGGCGGAAGCCCTTCTGCTCGGCCTCCTGCGCCGCCGCCAGCTGCTTCTCCAGTTCCGGCAGCTGGCCATACTGGAGTTCGCTCATGCGGGCATAGTCCTGCTTGCGCTGCGCGGCTTCCAGCTCCAGCTTCACGCGCTCGATCTGCTCCTTGATCCTGGTCGCACCGGTCAGGGTGGCCTTCTCGGCCTTCCAGATTTCTTCCAGGTCGTTGAACTCGCGCTGCAGCGATTCGATCTCGGTTTCTAGGTCGGCCAGGCGCTGCTTCGACTGCGCGTCCTTTTCCTTCTTCAACGCCTCGCGCTGGATCTTCAGCTGGATCAGCCTGCGCTCCATCCGGTCCATCTCTTCCGGCTTGGAGTCGATCTCCATGCGGATGCGGCTGGCGGCCTCGTCCATCAGATCGATGGCCTTGTCCGGCAGCTGGCGGTCGGCGATGTAGCGGTGGCTCAGCGTGGCGGCGGCGACAATGGCGGGGTCGGTGATCTCGACGCCGTGATGCACGGCGTACTTCTCCTTCAAGCCGCGCAGGATGGCGATGGTGTCCTCGACGCTGGGTTCGCCCACGAACACCTTCTGGAAGCGGCGCTCCAGCGCGGCGTCCTTCTCCACGTACTTGCGGTATTCGTCCAGCGTGGTGGCGCCGATGCAGTGCAGTTCGCCGCGCGCCAGCGCGGGCTTGAGCATGTTGCCGGCGTCCATCGAGCCTTCAGCCTTGCCGGCGCCGACCATGGTGTGCAGTTCGTCGATGAAGAGGATGATCTGGCCTTCGTTCTTGGCCAGGTCGTTGAGCACGGCCTTCAGACGCTCCTCGAATTCGCCGCGGAACTTGGCACCGGCGATCAGCGCGCCCATGTCCAGCGACAGCACGCGCTTGCCGCGCAGGCCTTCGGGCACTTCGCCGTTGACGATACGCTGGGCCAGGCCCTCGACGATGGCGGTCTTGCCCACGCCGGGCTCGCCGATCAGCACCGGATTGTTCTTGGTGCGGCGCTGCAGGACCTGGATGGTGCGGCGGATTTCCTCGTCGCGACCGATCACCGGGTCCAGCTTGCCGGACTCGGCGCGCGCGGTCAGGTCGATGGTGTACTTCTCCAGCGCCTGGCGCTGGTCCTCGGCGTTCTCGGATTGCACTTTCTCACCCCCGCGCAGACGGTCGATGGCGGCACGCAGCTTCTGCTTGTCGGCGCCACTGGCTTTCAGCTCCTGGCCGGCGGCGCCGCTGTCGTCCAGCGCGGCCAGCAGGAACCACTCGCTGGCGATGTAGGTATCGCCGCTGTCCTGTGCCAGCTTGTCGGTGACGTTGAGCAGGCGCGCCAGGTCGTTGCCGATGGACAGGTTGCCGGCCTGCCCGGTCACCTTCGGCAACGTGTCGAGGGCCTCGCCCAGCCGTTCGCGCAGCACGGGCACGTTGACGCCGGCCTGCGCCAGCAGCGGGCGCGTGCTGCCGCCCTGCTGCTCCAGCAGGGCGGTGAGCACGTGCACCGGCTCGATCATGGTGTGGTCGCGGCCCACGGCCAGCGACTGCGCGTCGGCCAGCGCCTGCTGGAAACGCGAGGTCAGTTTGTCCATCCGCATCGGGAGAACCTCAAGGTAGGGGGGCCGGCGAACCCGGCCGATGCTACCCAGATGCGGTTAAGCGGCGGTGTTTCAAGGCCTGCTGAGACCCGGGTTCACCATAGGATGGGCTTTGGCCCACCGTCTTCGCGACACCCGCACCGGCGGGCCTGGGCCCGCCCTACGGCTTCTTCTGCAGGGACAGTGCGCCCAGCAGCACGGCCATCGCGGCATACGCCCCGGCGAACTGCCAGAGGATGGTCGCGCGCAGCCCTTCGACGTCCCAGGGCAGGTAGATGCCGCCGCGCGGATCCACCGAGTGGATGATGCCGAACAGCGTCAGCAGCGCACCCGCCAGCAGTGCGACGACCGCGCGTCCGTTGCGGCCGTCGATCATCGCCACCAGCGCGGTGGTCCAGATCATCGCGGTGATGATGAAACCATTGCCCAGGGTGACGATGGTGGCCAGGTCCGGCAGGCCATGCCCGTCCACGCCCTCGTACAGGGCGGCGAAGCGGTCCGGCGCGATCCACGCCGGGTTGCCGAACTTGATCGTCAGCAGGTAGGCCACCGACGGCAGGAAGCCCAGCGCCACCGCGATGGCGTGCTTGCGCGGGGTTTCGGTGAAGGCCTGCACGGTGATGTCCAGGCCCACATAGACGATGATCGGCGCCAGCACCGCCACCGGCAGCCACTGCACCAGGCCCGACACGTAGCCGAGCACACCGCCGAGGCCGATGAAGATCCCCGTCAGCAGCGTGTAGCCCTTGCGCGCGCCCATGTGCTTGTACGCGGGCTGGCCGATGTACGGCGTGGTCTGCGCCACGCCGCCGCAGACACCGGCGACCAGCGTGGACACCGCTTCGGCCAGCAATACGTCGCGCGTGCGGTAATCGTCGCCCGCGGCGCGCGCGCTCTCGCTGACGTTGATGCCGCCGACCACCATCAACAGACCGAACGGCAGCAGCAGCGGGAGGTACGGCACGGTGTAGGCCAGGCCATCCAGCCAACCCAGCGTGGGCAACGGCAGCGTCAGCGCGAGCGGCACCGCCTCGGGCACCTTGAAACCCGGCGCACCCAGGCCGGCCAGGCCCAACCCGTAATACAGCGCGGTACCGACGATGAAGGCCAGCAGCACGCCGGGCAGCTTCACCGGCAGCCTGCCCTTCGCCACCAGCACGTACAGCAGCAGGCCGAAGGTGACGAAGCCGACGATGGGCTGGCGCAGCGTTTCGATCAGCGGCAGGAAGCCCAGCAGCGTCAGCGCCGCGCCACCGATGGAGCCCAGCAGGCCCGCACGCGGCACCGCCCGCGTGACCGCATCGCCGAAGAACGACAGCACCAGTTTCAGCACGCCCATCACCACCAGCGAGGCCATGCCGAGCTGCCACGTCGCGTTGGCCGCCGCCTGTTCGTCCAGGCCCGCCTGCTTGAAGCCGACGAACGCCGGGCCCAGCACCAGCAGCGCCATGCCGATGCTGGTGGGCGCGTCCAGGCCCAGCGGCATCGCGGTGACGTCGTCGCGCCCGGTCTTCGCCGCCAGGCGATGCGCCATCCATGTATAGATCAGGTTGCCGACCAGCACGCCCAGCGCGGTGCCCGGGAACATGCGGGTGAACACCACCTCGGCGGGGAACTGGAAGATGCCGATCAGCGCGGCGGCGATGAAGCCGAGGATGGACAGGTTGTCCACCACCAGGCCGAAGAAACCGTTGAGGTCGCCGGGGACGAACCAGCGGCGCACGGGAGAAGCCGATGCGGTCATGGAGGCAGGAATCAGTGGGGTGGGCGGAAGTCCGCCAGCATAAGCGCCAGCACCGACGGCGGGCGCACCGGCTTCAGAACGATACGTCCACAGCATGCCGCGACCACAGCACCGACTGGTGGCCGGTGGCCTGCTTCCACGCCAGGCGGATCGCCTCGATGTCGGCCCGGCGCTGCGGCGTGTCCTCGTGCAGGACCACCAGCACCTTGGTCTTCAGCCGGTTGGGTTCCTTCGCGCCGCGGAACAGCCACTGGCCGTAGGCGTCGAACACGGTCAGGCCATCGGGGAAGCGCGCGGTGACCTCCTTGTCCAGGAAGGCGCGCCACCTCGCCTCGCTGATCGGCTCGGCCTGGGGACGGTCGGCCGGTCCGGTCTCTTCCCCCACGCCGAAGTACAGCTCGCTGCGCACCCAGCCGTTCGCGCTGGCCGGACGCAGCGCATCGCCTTCCAGCGCGGCGGTGGTGGCAGTGGCCGGCGCGACGGGCGGCGTGGACGCACATCCCGCCAGCGCGAGAAGGACCAGCAACCAGACGACACGATGGGACATGGGGAAGACCTCGTGGAAGAAGGACAGGATGGAGCACGCCACCGCGATGGCCATATGACGCGACGGCATAAGGTGATGGACAGCGGAGATGACACACGGCCCGCCGTGGCGGCTAATATATCTCTTCATCGCAATATAGCGATAGACTTTATTCCGCCCCTCCCCTCGCCCCACGAGACCCGCATGTCCCACCCCGCCCTTGCTCCACTCGGCGCCGCCATCGTGCTGGCGCTCGCCCTCCCCGCCCATGCCCAGACCGCCCCTGTCGGCGCCACCGACCTGGACGCGGTGATCGTCACCGGCACGCGCGCCACCGACCGCACCGCGCTGGAATCCACCTCGCCCATCGACGTGCTGACCGCCGAGGACATCCGCAAGGCCGGCGTGCTCAACGGCGAACTCGGCAGCGCGCTGCAGGCGCTGCTGCCCTCGCTGAACTTCCCGCGCCAGTCCAACTCCGGCGGCGCCGACCACATCCGCGCCGCGCAGCTGCGCGGCCTGAGCCCCAACCAGGTACTGGTGCTGGTCAACGGCAAGCGCCGCCATACCAGCGCGCTGGTCAACACCGACAGCAAGATCGGCAAGGGCAATACGCCGGTGGACTTCAATGCCATTCCGGTCAGCGCGATCAAGCGCATCGAAGTGCTGCGCGACGGCGCCGGCGCCCAGTACGGCTCCGATGCCGTGGCCGGCGTCATCAACGTGATCCTCAACGACGCGCCGGAAGGCGGGGCCTTCGAAGCCAGCTACGGCGCACACCACACGAAGGTGGAGCCGATCGACCGGACCGTCACCGACGGTCAGAGCGGCTTCTTCAGCGCGCAGGTCGGCGACCGCATCGGCAACGGCGGCTTCTTCCGCGTGGGCCTGGAATACAAGCAGCGCGAAGGCACCAATCGCGCCGGCTTCGACCAGATCCCGTTCTTCGAGGAGCAGACGCCCGACAACCTGGCCCTGGCCGGCCAGCGCAACTACGTGCTGGGCGACGGCAGCTCGCGCGACATCAACGCATGGCTCAACGCGGCCGTGCAGCTGGGCGAATCGGCCGAGTTCTATGCGTTCGGCACGTACCACCAGAGCGATACCGAAGGCGCCAACTATTTCCGCTACCCCGATGGCGTGGCGAACTGGAAGCAGGTCTACCCGAACGGCTACCGCCCGATCTCGGAAGGCGACAACCTGGACCTGGCTGGTGTGGCCGGTGTGCGCGGACAGTGGGGCGACTGGGACTACGACGCCAGCCTCAACCACGGCCGCAACGCCTTCACCTACCGCCTGCGCAACTCGCTCAACGCCTCGCTCGGCCCGACCAGCCCGACGCGCTTCAAGACCGGCGATTACGAATCCGGCCAGACCCTGGTGAACCTGGACCTGAGCCGCGTGTTCGGCGCGCATACGTTCGCCACGGGCGTCGAGTTCCGGCACGAGACGTTCGAAACGGGCGCCGGCGACCCGGCATCCTATGCCGCCGGTCCCTTCACGGACCGTCCGACCGGCTCGCAGGCCGGCGGCGGACTGACGCCGCAGGACACCGCCGACCTGGACCGCGACGTGTCCAGCATCTACGCCAGCCTCAGCAGCCAGTGGGGCGAGAAGTTCACCACCGACATCGCCGCGCGCTACGAGCACTACGACGACTTCGGCGGCGAGCTGACCGGCAAGCTCGCCGCGCGCTACGAGTTCGCGCCCGCGTTCGCGCTGCGCGGCTCGGTGTCGAACAACTTCCGCGCCCCGTCGCTGAGCCAGATCGGCTTCGAATCCACCTCCACCGGCTACGACGCCTCCGGCCAGCTCACCCAGGGCCGCCTGCTGTCGGTGAACAATCCCATCGCCAGGGCGCTCGGCGCGCAGGATCTGGACCCGGAGACGTCGCTGAACCTCAGCGTCGGCTTCTCCAGCCGCATCGGCGAGCACTTCGACGTGTCGCTGGACGTGTTCCGCATCGACATCGACGACCGCGTGGCGATCACCGAGCGCATCACCGGGGACGCACTGACCGACTTCGTGCTGGACACCTTCGGCGTGCCCGGCGTGCAGAGCGCCAACTTCTTCATCAACGCCGCCGACACCCGCACCGAAGGCGCCGAACTGGTCGCCAACTGGCGACAGGTACTGGGTGAGGGCAACCTGCTGCTGACGGGCGCCTACAGCTACGCCAAGACCGAGCTGAAGAACATCGCGGCCACCCCGGCCGAGCTGCTCGCCATCGATCCCGGCTACGTGCTGTTCGGCGTGGAGGAGAGCAACACGCTGACCGATGCCGCGCCGCGCACGCGCGCCACCTTCACCGCCAGCTGGGACACCACGCAGTGGTCGTTGCTGGGCCGCGTGAGCCGCCACGGCAGCGCCAAGCGCGTGTTCAACTTCGGCGGCGGCTTCGAGCCGGCGCAGACCTACGGCGCCGAGTGGCAGCTGGACGCGGAAGTCGAATACCGCGTCTCGCCGAAGTGGAGCGTGGCCCTCGGCGGCCTGAACCTGACCGACGAGTACCCGGACCTGTCGAGCGCGGACATCTCGTACTTCGGCAACCTGCCCTACGACGTGCTGTCGCCCATCGGCAGCAACGGTGCGTACTACTACACGCGGGTGCGCTACACGTTCTGAGTTGGACAGACGTCATCCCGGCGCAGGCCGGGATGACGGTCGTGCAGCATGCGCCATGCGCACGGCCCCGGTATTGCGGACGCACGGCGTCGTGCGCGTGGCGCACGCTACAGGAACCGCGCGCGCTCCTCTTCCGTCGGTACATGGCACGCGGTGGTGCCGAACAGGCGATAGCGATTGCGCGCGATCCACCGGTACACCGGATCGCGCACGAAACGCGGCACCCACGCGATGACGCCCGCCAGGCGCCATGCTCCGCCCAGCCCGGTCAGCACGCGCTGTATGGCGTCGCTGTCGGTCCACGCGCGCTCGCCGTCGACCAGCAGGAACGATGCGGGGTCGTCCGGATCCAGTCCATGCCCCGCCAGCAACGCGCGACCCGCGTCCGTCTGCATCGCCGCGAAACGATAGCGGCCCTCACGGTCGTGCTTCAGCAGGAAACGCACCCAGCCGTTGCACAGCACGCAGATGCCGTCGAAGACGATGACCGGCACTTGCGGACGGGATGAATCCCTTGTCGTCACGCAACCTCTCCATCAGACAGGATGATTCCCCTCTCCCCGCGTGCGGGGAGAGGGTGCCAACGGCGGGTGAGGGGCGAACGGAGCCCGCCAACCATCGCGCCACCGCACAGACGCAACGCGCGATGCACTGACGCCCGCTCCCCGTGTCGACAACGAGAAGCGCCCCTCATCCGCCCTCCGGGCACCTTCTCCCCGCACGCGGGGAGAAGGACAGCCATTCAGTCGTTGCGTACATCCAGCCAGCCCGTGTAGTGCACCAGCAGTCCGACGAGCGGCAACGAGGCCCACACATCGAACGCGTAACGCTCGCCGTCCGCGGACTCGCGCGCGCCGACGCCGGTGAACCAGCGGGGCGGTAGCGACAGGCCGAACACGCCGACCCGGACGACGCGCCAGACTATCGCCTCGTTCACGACCTCCAGGTAGAACCCGAACGTCGCCACGCCCAATCTTTCGCACAGCACGTCGCCCTCGCGCCACAACCGCGAGGGCATGGCGCGGCCGCCGATGTAGCGGGTCCAGTGCTCCTGCGACGGCGAGGCCTCGATCTCCACGCACAGCGGACCCGATCCGGCCGGCGGCAAACGCGTCGCAAAGGCCGCCAGGCGAGACAGCAGGCCCGATCCGCGTTCGACCTGCACCTCGCCGACGTACCGCTTCAGTCCCTGCGCGACATGCAGCGCGCGCACCGGTACCGGCAGCGTGGCGAACGCTGGCCCCAGCAATGCTGCGAACAACGGGCTTACGGCTGCATCCACGCCAGCGTGGCGATGCGGCCGCTGCGGCCGTCGCGGCGATGGGAGAAGAAACGGTCGGGTTCGCTGATCGTGCAGAGATCGCCGCCATGGATGTCCTCCGGCCGCATGCCGCGCGCGACGAGGCGGCGACGCGCGAGCGCAGGCAGGTCGGCCAGCCAATGGCCCGGACGCGTCGCCCCGAACGCCGCGGCCGCGCCCTCATCCCGAGAGACGAAGGCGTCGAAGACGTTCTCGCCGACTTCGTAGCGCCGGGGCCCGGCCACCGGTCCGATCCACGCGATCAGGTCCGCGGCCGGTGTGCGCATGGCCGCCAGCGTCGCCTCCAGCATGCCCTTCGACAGCCCCGGCCAGCCGGCGTGCGCGGCGGCGATCTCGCGGCCGTCCTTCGCCGAGAAAACCACAGGCAGGCAATCGGCCGTCAGGATGGCGAGCACCACGCCGGGCTCCGAGGTCACCAACGCATCGGCGACGGGCTCCGGTGCAGCGGGATCGGCAGGCACGTCCACGCGCAACACATCCGTGCCATGCACCTGCTTCAGCCAGTGCGGCGCCGACGGCAGGCCGGCCAGTTCGGCCAGTTGCGCGCGGTTGCGCGCCACGGTGGCCGGATCATCGCCGTCGGCCGCGTACTTGTTGCCCAGGTTGAAGTGGTCGAACGGCGCCTGCGACACGCCCGCGCCATGGCGCAACGTGGTGAACGCGTGCACGCCCCGCGGCGCGGGCCAGGCGGCCTGCACGACGGGCGCACGATTCACTTGCGCTGCGCCTGCGTGTCCGCGCGCAGGGCCGCCAGCAGCGCCAGCATGTCGGCCGGCACCGGCGCCGTGACGCGCACCGGTTCACCGCTGACCGGATGGGCGAATTCCAGCGTCTCGGCATGCAGGGCCTGCCGGCGGAAACTGCGCAGCACGGCGATCAGTTCGTCGCTGGCACCCTTGGGCAGCCGGAGCGGCCCGCCGTACAGCGGATCGCCGACGATCGGGTACTTGATGTGCGCCATGTGCACGCGGATCTGGTGCGTGCGCCCGGTTTCCAGCCGGCACTCCAGCGCGGTGTGCGCACGGAAGCGTTCGCGCAGGCGGTAGTGGGTGACCGCGTCGCGGCCATCCTCGCGCACGGCCATCTTCAGCCGGTCGCGCGGGTGGCGGTCGATCGGCGCATTGGCGGTGCCGCCGGAGACCATCGCGCCCACCACGATCGCCAGGTACTGGCGATGCACGTCGCGCGAGGCCAGCTGCGCCACCAGCGAGGTATGCGCCGGCAGCGTGCGTGCCACCACCATCACGCCCGACGTGTCCTTGTCCAGCCGGTGCACGATGCCCGCGCGCGGCAAGGCCGACAGCGACGGATCACGGAACAGCAGCGCATTGACCAGCGTGCCGGTGGGATTGCCGGCGCCGGGGTGGACGACCAGTCCCGCGGGCTTGTCCAGCACGAAGACGTGCTCGTCCTCGTACAGGATGTCCAGCGGGATGTCTTCCGGCTCGGCGTGGGTCTGGGTATCCAGCACCACGTCCAGGCTGGCGGTCTCGCCGCCGCGCACGGGGTCGCGCGGGCGCACCACCTGGCCATCCAGCAGCGCATTACCCGACTTGATCCACTCGGTCAGGCGCGAGCGGGAGAACTCGGGGAACAGCTCCGCCAGCGCGGCGTCGAAGCGCCGCCCGGCGGCGCTGGCGGGCACGATGGCCGTGCGCGGGGTGTCGGAGGAATCGGGGGAATCGGGTTCGGTCATGCGGGAAAACGTCCAGGAAGGCCATGCCGCCGGTCCGTATTGGCCGATTGTTCATGGCGAAGGCGGCGCCTAGGCTATCATCGACAGCCTGTTTCCCTGCCGCGGCCTGCCGCCAGCCCATGACCCAGCGTGCCCTTCCCCGCCTTACCCGCCCCTCCGCGTCCGCCCGTCTGGTCCTGCTGGCACTGGCGATCGCCTTCGCCGGGACCGGCTGCGGCAAGATCTTCAAGAAGAAGGAAGCACCTGAGAACCAGCCGGTCGAGGTGATGTACCAGGAAGCGCACCAGGCCATGGCCAACAACAACTGGGACCGCGGCCTGACCAGCTTCCGCCGCCTGATCGCCCAGTATCCCTACGGCCCCTACACCGAACAGGCGCTGATGGAAACCGCCTATGCCGAGTACAAGGCCGGCAAGCTGGACGACGCGGTGACCACCATCGACCGCTTCATCCGTACCTACCCCACGCACCGCAACATCCCGTACATGTACTACCTGCGCGGGCTGGCCAACTCCAACCGCGACACGGTGTTCCTGCAGAAGGTGTGGCGCCTGGACGCCAGCCGCCGCGACCTGGCCACGCCGATGCAGGGCTACAACGACTTCAACCGCGTGGCCGAGAACTACCCCAACAGCCGCTACGCCGCCGATGCCCGCCAGCGCATGGTGGCCCTGCGCAACCAGTTCGCCCTGCACGAACTGGACACCGCCATCTACTACCTGCGCCGCGACGCCTACGTGTCGGCCGCCAGCCGCGCCAAGTACCTGCTGGAAACCTATCCGCAGAGCGCGCACCAGAACGACGCCGTCGCCGTGCTGGCCGAGGCCTACACCCGCCTGGGCAACGAGGCCCTGGCCGCGGATGCCCGGCGCGTGCTGGAGTTGAACGACCCGCAGCACCCCTGGCTGGCCGGCAAGTGGCCGGACTATCCGTGGATGGTGCGTCGCCTGAACCCGTTCGCCGGCGAGAAGTCCATCAACACCGCCGAACGCCGCAACGACGACTGAGCGCAGCGCGGTCGTCCGGAAGAAAGGGCTTTCGGGCCCTTTCTTCGTTTGGGGGCGGGATCATTCGGCCGCGCCGGCCCTGTCCCAGTCGAAGCGCGTCAGTACCGCCAACTGCTGCGGTTCGAGCACGCCGTTGTGCTGGATGCCGTCGATCACCCAGGTGGGGAACACGGTCACGCCGGCCGCCGCGCATGTCGACGTCATCGGCGTGTTGCGCCCGCCGGGCGAGCACTCCACATAGGGCAGCCGGTCCGCCGCATGGCCGAAGCGGCGCTTCTGCTGCCGACATTCCACGCACCATGACGCGCCATAGAACTTGGCACCGTAATCGGACAGGTGCTGCGCCAGCGCCGCCGCACGGCGGCTTTCCGGACGCTGGTGCAGCAGTCCGCTCTGATGCACGTGAAGGACAGCCACGACAAGCAGTACCGGCAACGCCTGCACCGCCCACCAGCGCTTCCAGGGCTGGCCGGGCGCGGACACGGGGCGGCGCAGCTGCAGCCAGCCGAACATCGCCGCCAGTACCGCCAGCGAAGCCAGGCAGCCGATGCAGAAGGCGTCGAGCACCACGGCCCCCACTCCGGTGAGGTACACGCTGATCGCCAGCCCCAGCAGCACCAGCCGCCACTGCCGCTGCCACCGCAGCAGCGGCGACGCCTTGCGCGACAGCGACACCCACGCGACCACCGCATACAGGCCGAAGCCCCACAATGCCATCGGCAGGCCCAGCAGCGTGGACCAGCCGCTGCGCTGGATCGCATCGCACCCCCCATCGGCGCCGCAGAACGCAGAGGGCGACCCGCTCCCCGCCGTCCAGGCCAGGTAGCCGGTGATCAGCAGGCCCAGTACCGCCAAGGCCAGCATCACCTTGTCAGGCGGTGTGGCCGGACGCGGCGTGGGCACCGCAGGGCGGTCGCGATGCGGCGAACGCTTTTTCTTCCTTGTCATTCCGGTCTCCGGCGCGCGGCGGCGCTCACAGCGCGTACTTGTTGGTGATCGGGTAGCGGCGCTCGCGGCCGAACGCGCGACGCGAGACCTTCGGTCCGGGCGCGGCCTGGTGGCGCTTCCACTCGTTGATGCGCACCAGCCGCAGCATGCGGTCCACGGTGGCGGCGTCGAAGCCGGCGGCGACGATCTCGTCGCGCGACTGCTCCAGGTCCACGTAGCGGAACAGGATGGCGTCCAGCACGTCGTACGGCGGCAGCGAGTCCTGGTCCTTCTGGTTCTCGCGCAGTTCGGCCGACGGCGGGCGCTCGATCACGGCCGGCGGGATCACCGGCGCGCCGCCCACGGTGTTGCGCCAGCGCGCCAGCGCGAACACCTCCGTCTTGTACAGATCCTTGATCGGCGCGTAGCCGCCGCACATGTCGCCGTAGATGGTGGCGTAGCCGACCGCGTACTCGCTCTTGTTGCCGGTGGTCAGCAGCAGGCCGCCGAACTTGTTGCTCAGCGCCATCAGGATCACGCCGCGGCTGCGCGACTGCAGGTTCTCCTCGGTGGTGTCGGCGGGCGTGTCGCCGAACACCGGACCGAGCGCCTCCAGGAACCCCTTGAACGGCGCCTCGATCGAAATGGCTTCCAGTTTCACGCCCAGTGCCGCGCACTGCTCGGCGGCCAGGTCGTTGGACAGCCCCGCGGTATAGCGCGACGGCAGCCGCACCGCGGTGACGTTCTCCGCGCCCAGCGCGTCCACCGCCAGCGCCAGCACCAGTGCCGAATCGATACCACCGGACAGGCCCAGCCACACCCTCGAGAAGCCGTTCTTCCCGCAGTAGTCACGGATGCCGCGCACGATGGCGCGCCAGGCCAGCGCGTCGCGGCTCTCGTCGCCGTCGTCCATCCACACCACGGGACTGAACTTCCGCGCGGCCGCGTCGAAATCCACCACCAGCCACTGGTCGGTGAACGCCGCCGCCGCCGGGTGCACGACGCCATCGCCGTCCGCCACCACCGATGCGCCGTCGAACACCACCGCGTCCTGACCGCCCACCACGTTGAGGTAGGCCAGCGCCATGCCGGTCTCGCGCGTACGTTCGGCGATCAGCGCATCGCGCTGCGCGTGCTTGTCGCGGTCGAACGGCGAGGCGTTGGGCACCAGCGTCATCACGGCGCCCGCGCTGGCGGTGTCGGCCAGCGGTTCGGGGAACCACAGGTCCTCGCAGATCACCAGGCCCAGCGGCACGCCCTTCACCTCGAACGTGCAGGCGCCCCCGTCCGGGTCCACGTCGAAGTAGCGGCGCTCGTCGAATACCGCGTAGTTGGGCAGTTCGCGCTTGCGGTAGGTGGTCTCGACCACCCCGTCACGCAGCACGCTGGCGGCGTTGTAGACCACGCTGCCCGCGCTCTGCGGCCAGCCCACCACGGCGACGATGCCGTGCGTGGTGGCCGCGATCTCCGTCAGTGCGGTCTCGCAGTCGGCCAGGAAGCGCGGCCGCAGCAACAGGTCTTCCGGCGGATAGCCGCTGACCGCCAGTTCGGGGAACAGCACCACGTCGGCCCCGTACTCGTCGCGCGCCTCGGCGATCATGCGGCGGATGTTGTCGCTGTTCTGCGCCACCGCGCCGACCGGGAAGTCGAACTGCGCCATCGCGATGCGGAGGATCTGGGTCATGTCGGCCTTCGATGGGAACGAACGCCGGCATTATCCCAGACCCCGCACCCGGCGCCGCGCGAAAAAAGCCCCGCGGCGTCCGGGACGCGCGCGGGGCAGCGCAGGAAGCGATGCGCGAGGCGGGGAATCAGCCGGCCAGGCGGGCGGCGATACGCTGCTGCTCGTCCTTCAACGCCTGCGGGGTGCGGGCGCCGAATTCCTGCAGGTACTCGCCGAGGCTGGCGAACTCGGCCTGCCAGCCGGCGCGGTCGAAGCCGAACAGCAGCTCATGGGCCTCGTCGCTCAGCGCCACGCCGTCCAGGTTGATGTCCTCCGCGCGCGGCAGGTGGCCGATGGGCGTTTCCACCGCATCCGCCTTGCCCTCGACGCGCCGGATCATCCACTCCAGCACGCGCAGGTTCTCGCCGAAGCCGGGCCACAGGAACTTGCCGTCGCCGCCCTTGCGGAACCAGTTCACGTGGAAGATCTTGGGAAGCGCCGTCTTCGGCAGCGTCGCATCGGCCTGGCCGAACGACAGCCAGTGGGCGAAGTAGTCGGCGAAGTTGTAGCCGCAGAACGGCTTCATCGCCATCGGGTCGCGGCGCATCACGCCGACCGCGCCGGTCGCGGCCGCGGTGGTTTCCGAGCCCATCGCCGCGCCGACCAGCACGCCATGCGTCCAGTCGCGCGCCTCGAACACCAGCGGCACCAGCGAGGCGCGGCGTCCGCCGAAAACGATCGCGCTGATCGGCACGCCCTGCGGATCCTCTGCCTTGGCCGAATAGCTGGGGCATTGCCGCGCCGAGACAGTGAAGCGGGAGTTCGGGTGTGCGGCCGGGCCATTGGCCGGGTCGTACTTGCGGCCCTGCCAGTCCAGCGCGGGCGTGCGCGAGTCCAGCCCTTCCCACCACGGCTCCTGGTCGTCGGTGACGGCGACGTTGGTGAAGATGGTGTGGTGGCTGATGGTGGCCAGCGCATTCGGGTTGGAGCTGTCCGAGGTGCCGGGCGCCACGCCGAAGAAGCCGGCTTCCGGGTTGATCGCATACAGACGCCCATCGGCGCCGGGACGCATCCAGCAGATGTCGTCGCCGATCGTCCATACCTTCCAGCCGGCCTGGCGATAGCCCTCCGGCGGGATCAGCATGGCCAGGTTGGTCTTGCCGCAGGCGGACGGGAACGCAGCGGCGATGTAGTGCGTTTCGCCCTGCGGGTTCTCGATGCCGACGATCAGCATGTGTTCGGCCAGCCAGCCTTCCTGCCGCGCCTGGTGCGAGGCGATGCGCAGGGCGTGGCATTTCTTGCCCAGCAGCGCGTTGCCGCCGTAGCCGGAGCCGAAGCTCTTGATGGTCAGCTCCTCGGGGAAATGCATGATGAAGCGGCGGTCCGGGTCCAGCTCACCGGTGGAGTGCAGGCCCTTCACGAAGGTCCCTTCCCGCTCGATGCGCGCCAGCGCGGCCGCGCCCATGCGGGTCATGATGCGCATGTTCGCCACCACGTACGGCGAATCGGTGATCTCCACACCGCAGCGCGAGAGCGGCGAATCGATCGGCCCCATGCAGTACGGGATCACGTACAGCGTGCGTCCGCGCATGCAGCCGGCGAACAGCGCATCCATCTTCGCGTGCGCCTCGGCCGGGGCCATCCAGTGGTTGTTGGGGCCGGCGTCTTCCTGCTGCGGGGTGCAGACGAAGGTCAGGTGTTCCACCCGCGCCACGTCGCTGGGGCTGGAGCGGTGCAGCCAGCTGTGGGGGTGGGTTTCCGGGTTCAGCGGCAGCAGGGTGCCATCGGCCAGCATCTGCTGGGTCAGCCGCGCGTTCTCGGCGTCGCTGCCGTCGCACCAGTGGATGTGGTCCGGCTGGGTGAGCGCGGCGACGTCCGCAACCCAGGCGTTCAATGCGTCCAGCGAACTGCCCTGGAATTCGTTGCGTTTGAAAACATCGACCGCTGCGTTCATGCGCCACCCTCGAAAAGTGAGACCAAAATGATACCAATGTCTTGTCCCTCAGACGAGGAGAACGTCGACGGGCGGTCATCACTGACGCTGGCGCAGGGATGCTCCTTTCTCAGCACACCCAGAGAACGACCGCCCTACAAGGCTTTGCGAGGCGTGGACGGGGTTCCGGGCGCGAAGGATGGAGCTCCGAGGGCGATCGATCGGGCTCGGAACGCGATCGATGAGGCGCGACGGGTGGTCGATGGAGCAGAAAGCGCCATCGATGGGGCTCCGAAAGCCATGGATCGCCCTTGGAGCCCCATCGATCACTGTGGGAGCCCCATCGATTGGGCTCGGAAGGCGATCGATGGGGCTCAGAGCGCGATCGATGGGGCGCGCCGGGCGATCGATGGAGCAAACAGGGCCGTCCGATCACCTTCCGAGCCCGATCTCCGCCACGGCGCCTACGCCTCGCGCGAGCGCCGGTAGGGATTGAACAGCTGCAGCAGCCAAGGTTTCTGCGCCAGCACCAGGCTGACGCCCACCCGGTCTTCCGCCGGCAGGGTGGCGTCCCGGGCCAGCAGGGCGTCGAACTCGCGCGCCACTTCCTCCAGCCGCTGGCGCAGCTGCTTCACCCCGTCGATGCTCAGGCTGCCGCTGAGCAGCAGCAGCGCGTCCTGCTCGCCGTCGAAGGGGTCGGCGAAGTAGTCGGTCAGCAGGGTGTGGCGGAAGTAGCGCTCCATGGGCCCGTCGGCGCGCCAGCGGAAGTTGCGGGCGGTCAGCGCGCGACCGCGGTTGCCCGGCATCAGTTCGATGATGCCCAGCCGGTCCAGCTTCACCAGCAGCCCGGTCCACTGCGCCGTCGTGAAGCCGAAGTGGCCCATAACGTCGTCCTCGCGCCAGCGGTTCAGCGTGAGGAACAGCGCCATCAGCAGACGCGGGTCGTCCACCAGCGCCTGTTCCTGCGCCTCGCTCAGCTGCGCCATCGCCTTGCGCCCGCGCGAGGCCTCGGCGCTGAGTTCGGCCAGGCCGACATCCAGTACCTCGCAGATCTGCTCCAGCCGCTGCAGGCTCATCGCCCGCCGGGAGAACATGCGCTTGACCGCCGCCTCGCTCATGCGGATGCGGGCGGCGAGTTCACGATAGGTCAGTTCCTGCGCGCGCAGGCAGCGCTTCAGGGCATCGATCAGGTCCACCGAGACGGCCATCGGTAGCGCATTCCTATACCGGGTGTTGCGCGGGAGCTTACCTCGTCGATGCCGGTTGAACCGCCCGGCGTGCCGCGACAAGGCTGCGACACCCTGGAGGAACCCGCATGCCCCGCCTGATCGCCCGCTCGCTGACCCTCGCCCTGGCCACCGTCCTCACGGGCGGCGTGGCCCTCCCCGCGCAGGCCGCGCCGCAGTCCGACGGCGCCAGCCGGATGTCGCAGGCCAGCCTGGAGGCGTCCATCGAAGTGCCGGTGGCGGTGATCCATGCGCTGGGCCATGGCGCCTCGGCGGTGGTCGCCGGTGTGGCGGTAGTGGCCGGCAGCGTGGCGGTGACGGTCTCCGTCGCGGCGGCGGGTGTGGTGGGCGCGGCCTCGTTCGTGGTCTATCTGAGCGCGGAAGCGATCAAGCGGCTCGGCATCGCGGTGGGCACGGCGATCAGTGTCGCGGCCGTGGCGACGGGCTGGATCCTCAGTGCGGCCGGTGAAGCGCTGTGCTTCATCGCCAACGACGCCGCTCGACCGCACATCCACAGCCATCGCTACGGCGGGTGAGCGGGCGATGCGCGCACTCGCGGTGTTCTTCGTCTTCGTCCTCGCGCTGCCGGGGACGGCACGCGCGGGCGATGCCTGCAAGCAGATGGAGATGCCCCCGTACAAGGTGGCCGAGGCCGCGCGCACCGCGCTGCTGGCCGCGCAGCAGTTGGACGAGGTGGACGCACCGGTCGCCCTGATCGCGCGCGTCGGGACCGACCTGTCGAAGCAGGGCCTGGTCTACAGCCATGCCGGGTTCGCAGTGCGCGACCACGCGCACGGACGCTGGACGGTCGTGCACCTGCTCAACGAATGCGGCAGCGACCGCTCCGGCCTGTACGCGCAGGGGCTGGTGAACTTCTTCGCCGACGACCTGGTGAACCAGGACCTGCGCATCGTGTGGTTCGCTCCCGAGGTCGCCGACCGGCTGGCTGTGCGCTTGCAGCAGATGCCGCGCCACAGCCTGCACCACCCGCGCTACAACCTGATCGCCCGGCCCGGCAGCGAGGACTACCAGAACTCCACCGCCTGGATCGTGGAAGTGATGGCCGCCGCGCTCGCCGACCGCGGGATCTACGATCGCCGCAGCGCCTACGCCTTCGCCCGCGGCGATGGCTTCGTGGCGGACACGGTGCACATCGCCTACTCCAAGCGCGTGCTGGGCGGGTTGTTCTCGGCGAACACCGACTTCACCGACCACTCGGTCGCCACCCGGCTCTCCGGCGACTATCCCGTCGTCACCGTGCGTTCGATCTTCCGTTGGCTGGAACGCAGCGGCTATGTCCGCGAGCAGCGGGAATGGCGGAGCGGCGTGCGGCAGCGGGCGATGGGGCCGGCGTGAGCTGCAGCTGTTCACCACACGGGCGCATTGCGACGCGTTCGACGCCATTGTCCTGGATGGCTCCAGTGGGCGCGGATGGACAAGGACAGGGCAAGGATCATCGCGCCGACCACCGAGCGCTGGGTGCTGGAGGTCTACCGCACCATCATCGAAACACTGCAGGACATCGCCTGGATGCTGCTGGCATTCTTCGCAGCGGCGTTGCTGGCGTATGTGGTGGTGCGCTTGTCGGAGCTGGAGCGGGCGACCTCACCCACGCCCTAGGGCGGGCCCTGGCCCGCCATCGACGGGGGAATCATGCGTGGTGGGTCAACGCCCGCCCACGGATCAGGTCGGAATCAACGTCGAGATGACGTGTTCGAGATAGGTCTCGAATTCTTCCGAGGTCATGCGCGGCTGCTGCAGCTGCAGCGACAGCTGCAGGAAGCCGACGTACGCCGCGTAAGTCAGGCGCGCACGGTGGGTGGCGTCGGTGCGCTGCAGGCCGGCCTGGCGGAACATCGCGACCAGGTACTCCAGGCGGCGCTGTGAGATGCGGTCGATGACCGGCTGCACGGAGGGGTGATCCAGCGCCTTCAGCAACTCGCTATAGATGATGTGCGGCTTCACTTCATGGCCGACCAGCTGGAACAGTGCGCGCAGGCGTTCGCGGGGGTCCGCCACCTGCTCCAGGCTGCCGAAGATGCTTTCCTGTTCCACGGCTTCCCAGCGCTCCAGCGCCGCCTGCAGCAGGGCATCGCGCGACGGGAAGTGCCAGTAGAAGCTGCCTTTTGTGACACCCAGCCGGCGGGCCAGCGGTTCCACCGCCACGGCCGAGACACCCTGCTCCGCGATGAGATCGAGGGCCGCCTGGGCCCAATCGTCCGCGCTCAGGCGGGCGTTGCGCGTGGGAGCGGGCGGGCTGCTGTCGGGGCTGGGTGTGCTCATGTCCGCATTTAACCATACGGCGAGGTGTGTAGCGGTATGTATGTTGCGATGCACAACAAAATAAAGACAAATCAATCAGTTGCATCGGAAACACGTATCACAAACCGATTGACTGCTCTAAATGCGACAACCCATACTAGCCCGTATGGTGCAGCCCGCCTCCCTCGCCTTCTCCGCCGTGTCCGGCTCCGCCGCCGGAACGGACCGCGTGCCGGTCGGGCAAGAGGGCTTCTCACTGGCGATCCGCCGCTTTCCTTCCCCGCGCGCGCTGCAGGGGCACCCTGCCCTGGTGTATGCACACGGCTTCGGCCAGACGCGTGGCGCGTGGAACCGCACCGGCCTGGCGATGGCCGCGCACGGCTATGCGGGGTTGGCCTACGACGCGCGCGGTCATGGCGAGTCGGACCGCAATGCCGCCGGGCTGCCCTACACCGGCGACCAGTTCGCCGATGACCTGATCGTGATGGCCGGCGAGCAGCCCGAACCGCCGGTGCTGGTCGGCGCCTCGATGGGCGGGCTGTTCGGCCTGATCGCCGAATCGCGCTGGCCGGGCCTGTTCCGCGCCATGGTGCTGGTGGACATCACCCCACGCTGGGAACACGCCGGCCTGCAGCGCATCCTGGCGTTCATGACGGCGTTCCCTGACGGCTTCGTCTCGCTCGAGCATGCAGCCGACGCCATCGCGGCCTACCAGCCGCAGCGCCGCACGCGCAAATCCGCCGACGACCTGCGCGAGCTGCTGCGCGAAGGCGGCGACGGCCGCTGGCGCTGGCACTGGGATCCGCGCCTGGTGGACGAACTGGCCCGCGACAGCGCGCAGCACCAGGACGCCATCGCCGACGCTGCCCGCCGCGTACAGTGTCCTGTGCTGCTGATCAGTGGCGGACGCAGCGACCTGGTGTCGGAAAGGACCGTCGAAGAATTCAAGACGCTGGTGCCGCACGCGCGCCATGTGCACCTGCCGCAGGCCACCCACATGGTGGCCGGCGACGACAACGACGCGTTTACCGCCACCGTGCTGGAATACCTGGCAGGCCTGCCGGCCGCGTCGGGCAACGCCGAATCCGATGTAACCGAATCCGTGTCCGGAGCAACCCCATGAGTATCGTCATCCCCTTTCTCGCCTTCCTGCTGGCGGGTGCGTTCGCCGCCTACCATCGGCTCCGGCTGGCCTACTGGGCCGCCATCACCGCCAGCCTGCTGGTGGCCTGCTGGCTGCTGGGCGCCAATCCCACCGCCACACTGGTGGCCGCGCTGGTGGTGCTGGCGATCGCGGTACCGCTGCTGATCCCGGCGATCCGCAAGCCGCTGATCACCGCACCCGCGCTGGGCTTCCTGCGCCGCGCGCTGCCGCCGTTGTCGCAGACCGAGCGCATCGCGCTGGAAACCGGCTCGGTGGGCTTCGAGGGCGACCTGTTCACCGGCGACCCGGACTGGAACAAGCTCCTGGCCTATCCCAAGCCGCAACTCACCGCCGAAGAGCAGGCCTTCCTCGACGGCCCGGTGGAAGAGCTGTGCAAGATGATCAACGACTGGGAAATCACCCATGTCCACGCCGATCTGCCGCCGGAACTGTGGGACTACATCAAGAAGAACAAGTTCTTCGGCATGATCATCCCCAAGCAGTACGGCGGCCTGGGCTTCTCGGCGCTGGCGCACCACAAGGTGATCCAGAAGATCGCCTCGGTCAGCAGCGTGGTCAGCTCCACTGTCGGCGTGCCCAACTCGCTGGGCCCGGGTGAACTGCTCAACCACTACGGCACGCAGGAACAGAAGGACTACTACCTGCCGCGCCTGGCGATCGGCCAGGAAGTGCCCTGCTTCGGCCTGACCGGCCCGTTCGCCGGCTCCGACGCGACCTCGATTCCCGATTACGGCATCGTCTGCAAGGGCGAGTGGAACGGCGCCAACGTGCTCGGCCTGCGCCTGACCTTCGACAAGCGCTACATCACCCTGGCGCCGGTCGCCACGCTCATCGGCCTGGCCTTCCGCATGTACGACCCGGACGGACTGATCGGCGACACCCGCGACATCGGCATCACCCTGGCGCTGCTGCCGCGCGACACTCCCGGTGTCGACGTGGGCCGTCGCCACTTCCCGCTGAACTCGCCGTTCCAGAACGGCCCCATCCACGGCCGCGACGTGTTCATCCCGCTCAGCCAGCTGATCGGCGGCGTGGAAATGGCCGGCAAGGGCTGGAACATGCTCAACGAGTGCCTGGCCGTGGGCCGTTCGATCACCCTCCCGTCCACCGCCAGCGGCGGCGCCAAGTTCGGCGCGCGCGTCACCGGCAGCTATGCGCGCATCCGCAAGCAGTTCGGCCTGTCGGTCGGCCGCTTCGAGGGCGTGGAGGAAGCGCTGGCCCGCATCGGCGGCAAGGCGTACGCGATCAGCGCGCTGTCGCAGGCCACCGCCGCCGCCGTGGACCGCGGCGACGTGCCGTCGGTGCCGTCGGCCATCGCCAAGTACCACTGCACGAACATGGCCCGCGACATCGCCAAGGACGTGATGGACGTGGTGGGCGGCAAGGGCATCATCCTGGGCCCGCGCAACTTCGCCGGCCGCGCGTGGCAGGCCTCGCCGATCGCCATCACGGTGGAAGGCGCCAACATCATGACGCGCAGCCTGCTGATCTTCGGCCAGGGCTCGATCCTGTGCCATCCCTACATCATCAAGGAAATGCGCGCGGCGCAGGATCCGGATACCAGGGCAGGCATCCAGCAGCTGGATGCGGTGCTGTATCCGCACATCGGCGGCGCCATCTCCAACGCTGTGCGCTCGTTCTGGTTCGGCATCACCGGCTCGAAGATCGGCGCCGCGCCGGGCGATGCCTACACCAAGAAGTTCTTCCGCAAGCTGGACCGCTATGCGGCCAACCTGGCGCTGCTGACCGACATCTCGCTGGGCGCGCTGGGCGGCAAGCTGAAGTTCAAGGAATCGCTGTCCGGCCGCCTCGGCGACGTGCTCAGCCATCTGTACATGATGGGCGCGGTGCTGAAGCGCCACCACGACGAAGGCGCGCCGGAAGCCGACAAGCCGCTGCTGGCCTGGGCCTTCCACAACAGCGCGTACGAGATCGAGCTGGCGCTGTCGCAGGCGCTGCGCAACTTCCCGATCAAGCCGCTGGGCTGGCTGCTGTGGCCGGTGGTGTTCCCGTTCGGCCGCCGCGCCGTGGCGCCGGGCGACCGCCTGAGTCATCGCGTCGCCATGCTGCTGATGGCGCCGAACGAGGCGCGCGACCGCCTGGGCCAGGGCGTGTTCCTGACCCCGTGCGAGAACAACCCCGGTGGCCGCATCGACAGCTACCTGGCCGCGGCCGTAGCCGCCGAGCCGGTGGAGCGCAAGTTCCTGAAGGCGCTGAAGACCAAGGACATCGAAGCGCTGGACTACAGCGCGCAGCTGGACGAAGGCGTGCGCGAGGGCTGGATCACCGTGGAAGAGCGCAAGCAGCTGGAAGAACTGCGTGCGATCACGCTGGACACGATCACCGTGGACGACTTCGACGTGCACGAGCTGCGCGCCGCCAGCTACTACGACCTGCCGCAGCACAAGCGCCAGCCGCGCGAAGCGGCCTGACGCCACTACCGGAAGACACGACGACGGCGGGCATGTCCCGCCGTCGTCGCACCAGGAGCCCACGATGAGCGCCGACGTCCTGAAGATCTACCGCAGCCTGAGCCGCAAGCCCCTGGGCCATTGGCTGTTCTCGCGCCTGATCTGCTTCAAGGCGCCCTACTTCGGCAGCATCGGCCCGCGCATGGTGCGGCTGGAGCCCGGCCGCGGCGAAGCGATCATCCGGCACCGGCGTTCGGTCACCAACCACCTGGGTACCGTGCATGCGATCGCGCTGTGCAACCTGGCCGAGTTCGTCGGCGGATTGACCACCGACGTCAGCATCCCGCGCTCGATGCGCTGGATCCCCAAGGGCATGACCGTCGAGTACCTGAAGAAGGCCGTGGGCACCCTGCACGCCGTCGCCACGCCGGCGTTCGAACCGCACGAATCGGCCGAGGGCTACGACCTGCCGATGGACGTGGTGGTCCGCGACCCGAAGGGAGAAGCGGTGTTCCGTGCGCGGATCGGCATGTGGGTGTCGCCGAAACCGCCTCGCGCGGCGTCGCCGTTGTAGGAGCGACGTGAGTCGCGACCGCATGGCATCCGTTCTCGCGCCAACCGAGAACGCCGGCACCCTGGAGCGTGAGGTCGCGACTCACGTCGCTCCTGCAGTGGCATTCCTCAAAGCAGCCAGATCGCCGCCAATGCCGCGATCGCAGGCACGCCCTGCACGTAGAAGATCCGGCGACTGACACTCCACGCGCCGTAAAGCGCGGCGACGATCACGCACAGCAGGAAGAACACGACCACGTTCCACTGCGCGGTCACCAGCCCCCACAGCAGGCCGGCGGCAAGGAAGCCGTTGTACAGCCCCTGGTTGGCGGCCAGCACGCGGGTGGTCTCCGCCTTCTCCGGCGTGTTGCGGAAGGTCTTCAGGCCGGCGGGCCGGGTCCACAAGAACATTTCCAGGACCAGGAACCAGGCGTGAAGCACCGCCACCAGCACCACCAGAACCGCCGCGATCACGCTCATTCCCGCTTCTCTCCTTGCCCGTGCGCAGCATAACGGCGTCACACGGCCGCGTCAGCCCTCGACGACCCACGTTGCCCGGAGGCCGCGTCGCGCTCGGACGGAAGTTTCCTTTCCTCGCGCAGCAGCTTCCATCCGCTGAACGTGAAGGCGCTGGCCGCCAGCAGGCCGACGCCGAACACCGCGCTGGAGCCGAATGCGGACACGAACTTGTGCAGCCACACGAAGCTCAGGTCGCCACCGCGATAGATGACCGTGTCGATCGCGGCACCGGCCTTGTAGCGCCACTCGCGATCGACGCGGGTGTAGATGGTCTCGCGTGCCGGCTTGGTCAGCGAGAACTCACTGGCCCGCGTGACCACCTGCACGATGGCCACCATCATCGGCAGCGGCGATGCGGCCAGCAGCGAGTAGCCCAGGATGATCGCGCCGCCCGGGATAAGAAGCGCGGGGCCGACCCCGAAGCTGCGCAGCAACCAGCGGGTGACCAGCAGTTGGATGAACAGGGTCAGCGCGTTCACCGCCATGTCGATGCCGGCGTAGTAGGCGGTACTGGCGGCCGGGTCGGTGTAGAACTTCCGCACGATCGCGGCCTGTTCGTTGTACAGCAGCGTGCCCACGCCCACGCCCATCACCACCAGCGACGCCAGCCAGCGCAGCAGCGGCTCCCGGGCGATCAGCTTCAGTCCGGCCAGCACTTCGCCCCCCATCGGCGTCTCGCCGCTGGTCGCCCTGCGTTCCTGCTCGCGCGCCACCGCCCACAGGCGCAGGCGCAGCTGGCATACCACGCACACCACCAGGAAACCGGCCGACACCAGCATCAGGTTGGCGATGCCGATGCGCTCGACGAAGGTGCGGGTGAGGACGGGACCGAGGATCGCGCCGACCGTGCCGGCCGCGCCGATGTAGCCGTAGAACTTGCGCGCTTCGGCATTGCTGAAGACATCCGCCATGAAGCTCCAGAACACCGCGACCGCGAACAGGTTGAACACCGCGATCCACAGGAAGAAGGCCATCCCGCGTCCCGGCATCCCGCTGTCGAACAGCATGTAGAACAACAGCAGCGTGCCGATGAAAAAGCCGTAGACCGCCGGCAGGAACACGCGGCGCGGATACCGGCTGACCAGCCAGCCGTAGGCCGGCTGCAACAGCAGCATGATGATGAAGGTGCAGGTGAACAGCACCTGCAGAGTGAAATCCTTCAGCGCCAGGCCGCGCACGGCGAAGAACTCGATCATGGCGGGCGGGAAGACCGCCTGCACGTCACTGGACGCCGCCATCGCCTCGCGCACCGGCCGCAGCACGTAATAGCCGCTCAGCAGGCAGAAGAAGTAGACGAACGCCCACAGCAGCGGCGGGGACTCGGACAGCGCCGCGCGGAATCGGCCGAACCGGGTGGTCGCTGGGGAAGACGGGTCCATGGGGTGCGGCCTGCGATCGCATCATCGGGACGCGGGCACCGCCCGCCTGTGGCGCGCAAGGTATCCGATGCACTGCAACATCGCCAGCCTTTTCGCCACGCATCGACTCGCCGGATCAAGGCCCCACCACGCGTGCGGCAGCCGCGCATCCCGGCAGAGCAATTGCTCTATCCCCCCCCGCTAGGTTCGGTCCGTCTTCGCAATCGGGCAGCATGTGTACGACTACATCATCGTAGGCGCCGGCTCGGCCGGCTGCGTGCTCGCTCATCGCCTGAGCGAAGACCCGGCCTGTCGCGTGCTGCTGCTGGAAGCCGGTCCGCGCGACTGGCACCCCTTCATCCACATGCCGGCCGGCCTGGCCAAGCTGGTCGGACAGAAAGGCGTGAACTGGAACTACGACACCGCGCCCGAGCCGCACCTGGACAACCGGCGCCTGTGGTGGCCGCGCGGCAAGGTGCTCGGCGGCTCCAGTTCGATCAACGCGATGTGCTACATCCGCGGCGTACCGCAGGACTACGACGACTGGGCCGATGCCGGCGCGGAGGGCTGGGACTGGAACAGCGTGCTGCCCTACTTCCGCCGTTCGGAGCGGAACAGCCGCGGCGCCGACGCCCTCCACGGCGCCGACGGCCCGCTGCACGTCTCCGACCTGCGCTACACCAACGAACTGTCGGCCGCCTTCATCGAGGCCGGCGTGCAGGCCGGCTACGCCCGCAATCCCGACTTCAACGGCAGGACCCAGGAAGGCTTCGGCCTCTACCAGGTCACCCAGAAGGAGGGGGCCCGGTGTTCCTCCGCGGTGGCGTACCTGGACCCGGCACGCGATCGCCAGAACCTGGACATCGTCACCGGCGCACTGGTACGGCGCATCCTGCTGGAAAAGAACCGCGCGATCGGCGTGGCCTACGCTCGTGGCGGCCACGAGGTCGTCGTGCGCTGCGAGGGCGAGGTCCTGCTCAGCGGCGGCGCAATCAACTCGCCGCAGCTGCTGATGCTGTCGGGCATCGGCCCCGCCGAACATCTGGCATCGCACGGCATCACGCCCCGGCATGTGCTGCCCGGGGTGGGCAGGAACCTGCAGGACCACCTGGACATCTGCACGCTGCAGCACAGTACGCAACGCGTCACCTACGACCGCACCAGCGAGCTCAAGACCGCCTTCGACTACTTCCTGCGCGGGCATCGCGGCCCGGGCAGCAGCAACATCGCCGAGGCGGGCGCGTTCGTGCGTTCGCCGCTGGCGCCGGACGACCGCCCGGACATCCAGATGCATTTCGTACCCGCGATGCTGGACGATCACGGCCGCCACCGCCTTTCCGGCGACGGCTACACGGCGCATGCCTGCTTCCTGCGCCCGCGCAGCCGCGGCCGCATCCTGCTGGCCAGTGCGGACCCGCGCGCGGACGCGCGCATCGAGGCGAACTACCTCGGCGATCCCGACGGCTTCGACCTGAAGATGATGGTCGAGTGCGCGAAGCTCGCGCGCGAACTGTTCGCCCAGCCCGCGTTCGACGCCTACCGCGGTGCGCCCATCCATCCGGCCCGCGACGACCTGACCGATGCGGAGCTGGTCGCCTTCATCCGCGCCAAGGCCGAGACCGTCTACCACCCGGTCGGCAGCTGCCGGATGGGGCTCGATGACGATGCCGTGGTGGATCCGGCGCTGCGCGTCCGGGGTCTGGACGGCCTGCGCGTGATCGATGCGTCCGTGATGCCCACGCTGATCGGCGGGAACACCAATGCGCCGACCATCATGATCGCGGAGCGGGCGTCGGACCTGATCCGCAACCGGCCGGTGCTGACCGCCGCACCCCTTCCGTCGGCGCGACCCGCGCCTGAGGCGATTCCGCTGGCCACCGCCGGCTGATCGCGGCACCCGCCAGGGACCGCCGTACTCCGACCCCGCGCGGCCGTTCTTGACACCGCGAAGAGCTGAACGCGTGGCGCGCGTTCGCACCGATGGCCCGGAATTTGCATGTCCACGCACGAAGCGTCCGGCATGCAGCCAAGCGCCTGTACGTATTCAGGCGGCGTACAACGCACGGAGAAATGGGACGCTCGGCACATCTGCAATCTTCAGCAGGATGAACGACATGGCCATCGAACTTCCCGCGGTTTGTGCAATGGAAAACAGCGGCGTTATGATCCCGGACAGCACCAGCTTTCGCAGGGCGTCTCGCACCATGAAACCGAAGAAGAGCCGGCGGTCGCCGCATTCCCTGCGAATCGCCCTGGTCGGCATGATGCTTCCGCTGACGTTGTCGTCCACGGCGCAGACACCGCTGCGCTGGACATCGCCGGGCGCTGCATCCGATGCCGGGGTTTCCGGCGTGGCCACCGCCAGCACCGCACCGTATGTCTCCCCCACCCAGCCGCGTCCCTACCGGTCCGCGCTGACAGGCCAGGACATCCGCCCGCTGGCTGCCGGCTTCGATGTGCGCGCCTTCGAGACGATGGCCGAGCACCTGACGGTGGGCCAGCGCGTGCCGGGTCTGGCCATGGCCATCGTCCACAACGGGCGCGTGCTGAGCGCGCGCGGTTATGGCGTCACCGATGTGGTCAACCCGCAGCAGGTCGACGCGCACACCGTGTTCCGCCTGGCGTCGCTGTCCAAGTCCTTCGCCAGCACCCTGGCCGGCCTGATGGTGCAGGACGGCTCGCTGCGCTGGGACAGCAAGGTCAGCCAGTACGTGCCCGGCTTCCAGCTGAGCGATCCCGTCGCGACCTCGCGTGTCACCGTGGCGGACGTGCTGAGCCACAGCGTGGGCCTGCAGGCCCACAATGCCTTCGACCGCGACATCGAGGCCAATGCCGAGTACTACGATGTCGCGCGCAAGCTCGCCTACGCTCCGCTGAAGTGCGCGCCCGGCGAGTGCTATGCCTACCAGAACGTGGCCTTCAGCCTGATCGGCGACGTGGTGTTCGCGGCGTCCGGCACGTTCTACGACCAGGCGGTGGATCGCCGCATCTTCAAGCCCCTGGGAATGAACGACGCCAGCCTGGGCCTGTCCGGCATCCAGGGCAGTACGCGCTGGGCGCGGCCGCACGTGCGCAGCCGCAACGGCTGGGTATCGCTGACGCCCAAGCCGACCTACTACCGCTTGCCGCCCGCGGCCGGCGTCAACGCCAGCGCCAGCGACCTTGCGCAGTGGCTGATCGCGCAGACGGGCCATCGTCCCGACGTACTGCCGGCGCCGCTGCTGGCCACCCTGCATGCCCCGGTGGTGACCACGCCGGGCGAAATGCGCGGTGGCTGGCGTCGCGAGCGCATCCACTCGGCGAGCTATGCCCTGGGCTGGCGCGTGTTCGACTACGCCGGCCAGCAGGTGATCTTCCATGCCGGTGCGGTGCAGGGCTATCGCGGCCTGATGGCGCTGGTGCCGGGACAGGACCTGGGCGTGGCCATGGTCTGGAACAGCGACAGCTCGCTGCCCTCGGGCCTGCTGCCCACCATCCTCGACCGGGCCATGGGCCTGCCGGGCGAGCCGTGGGTCGAGACGCCCGCCGACTACGACCTGCTGCTGGCCGAGTCGCCCGAGGGCGCTCCGGCACGGGAGCGCAACGACGCGGGCACCTCCTCGCAACGCAGCACCGCGTCGCCCCGCTGAGCGCACGTGCGCGCTGCGTCACCGCGCAGCGCGCGCCGGCGGGCTATGCGTCCGAGGCTTCCATCAGCGCCTTGAGTCGGGCGAGCCCCTTCTCGTAGTCCGCACCGATCATCCGGTCGAACAGCAGACCGAGCCAGCGCCTGAAAGGATTCAGGCCATGCGTGCTGTCGAATGCCCAGGTCACCCGTGTTCCGCCGGCTTCCGGCACCAGCAGATACGTCGCCTGCGCCTGGCTTCCATCGAAATCCAGCGCCACCACGATCCTGCTATGCGGTTCGCTGGCGATGACCTCCTGGCTGCCACTACCCACGGCCCGGTTCCCCACCCAGCGCATGCGCGCGCCTACGCCCCGCACCGGGCCTTCGAAGGTGTACCTGGCCTGCGGGTCGTACTCGGCCCATGGCGACCAGGCGTTGAAACGTTCGAACGAATCCAGGGTGGCGAAGACCTGCTCCGGACTGCGCTCGATCACGACGCTGCGCTCGACGTGCGTCGTGGACGGCAGCAGCAATCCACCGGCAACGAAGACCAGCCCCACCGCGACGATCGCCGCCAGCGTCCATCTGAACAACTTCATGCCCATGCTCCCGCGTGGATCCAGGGCGGTAGCCTAGCCGCTCGCCCATAAAAAAACTCTCCCCCCGCTGGGCACAGGGAGAGAGTCCATGGTGTTACGGCTAATCGGGGTTGGCTTAGATCAGCGGAGCCGGGGTGGCCGGCAGCGCGACCGGGGCCGCTTTCTTCTTGGACTTCTTGGCAGCCTTCTTGGCGGGCTTCTTCGCAGCCTTCTTGGCGGCCTTCTTGGCCGGCTTCTTGGCTACTTTCTTGGCAGCCTTCTTGGCGGTCTTCTTGGCAGCCTTCTTGGCAGCCTTCTTCGCCGGCTTCTTGGCGACCTTCTTGGCAGCCTTCTTGGTGGTCTTCTTGGCGGCCTTCTTCGCCGGCTTCTTGGCGACCTTCTTGGCGGCCTTCTTGGCGACCTTCTTCACCGCCTTCTTGGCCTTGGCGACCTTCTTGGCGACCTTCTTGGCGGCCTTCTTGGCGGCCTTCTTCACGGTCTTCTTGGCAGCCGACTTCTTGGTGGCCTTCTTGGCGGCCTTCTTGGCGGCCGGTTTCTTCTTCGCAGCTTTCTTCATTGCCATGTGATGGCTCCTCGTCAGTGAACTATGGTGTTTTACGTCTGGCTACAGCACATCTGCCCGAAGGCAGGCCCAGCTGCAAGAAACGCCGCGGGAGTCGGACCCGTCGGCAGCCGCTGCCGCGACACGCGCGGCGATGCGGATTCCCCAGGGGGCCAGGCGTGCGAAACCCGGCTCCCTACAAATAAGAAAACACCCGCGTCGCCAGGCGACGCGGGTGTCATGGAATGGAGGCGTTGCGTTTCTGCGGGGGAAGCGAGGCCTGCGTCCACCCCGATCCGGGTGACGATGGACTGTGTTGTCTCTCGCGCTGTCGTGTTGATTCGACTCACTCGCTTCCGCAGCATGCTCTGCTTGGGGCGAAACCTAATCACGGTTTTTCAAGGTGTCAACACCTGTGCGCAACTTTTTTCGTTCTCCCGTCCGGACCTGATCGCGACGGCGAACACTTGGCGCACCCGCACCGCTGCTCCCTGTCCGGCGAGGTTTGCGGCGCTTCGACGCACGCAAGAAAAAAAACATCGGGAAAACGCGCTTTTTCTTCATCGGGGTCAGGCGCGCCGATGATGTTGCGCGGTTGACGCGAGCGCCTTGCGACCTCGGCCACGACCGCCCCGGCGGCTTGAACGCGAGCTAAAAAATTTTTCCGGAAAGGCATCCGATTTCGCGTCGCACAAGCCCGAATGCGCCGAACTGCGCAAACTTTTTTCCCTCCCGCGACCGATGCGTCGCCGCGTTCGACGCCTCCGCATCGCGGCTCAAGTGCGATCGCGCGGCAGCGGATGGGTGGCGACATCGCACGTCCGCCGTCCGTGCGTACCGGCGATTCCACCTTGCCGTCCGCCGGCCGCATGCGTCCGTCGTCCGCGCTGGCCCGGGTGTTGCATGCGCGCCGGATGCTTCCTGCGCCACGCGCGGATCCACCGTGGCGCCGGCGCCCACGACGGCGGAAACGAAGCGGGGAACCGACGACGAGGGAGACATGCTCCTTCGCCGCCGGTTCCCCGTCAGGGGACAGCAGGTGGGCTGCCTCAGTGGTCTTCGTCTTCGATCAGCTCGGCGTAGTCGTCGGGCGACAGTAGTTCGTTGAGCTGGTCCGGCTCCTCAGCTTCGATCACGAAGATCCAGCCTTCGCCGTAGGCGTCCTCGTTGATGGTCTCCGGCTTGTCCGACAGCGCCGCGTTGACTTCCACGACCTTGCCGGTGACCGGGCTGTAGACGTCGGAGGCGGCCTTGACCGACTCGACCACCGCGCTGGCGTTGCCGGCTTCGATGCGATCGCCGACGTTCGGCAGTTCGACGTAGACCAGGTCGCCCAACAGGCCCTGCGCATGGTCGGAGATGCCGACGGTGACGCGACCGTCGCTCTCCAGGCGGGCCCATTCGTGGGACTTGAGGAACTTCAGATCGCCAGGAATCTCACTCATGGGGTACTCCGGATCGGTGCGGTAGGTCGGGATGGAGACGATAGTTTAGCGGAGTAAGCCGCACGTGTAGGTGGCGGCCTGCGATTCATTCCAGCACGCCGGGCTGGGCCTGGCCGTCGCGCACGAACGGGAACCTGACCACGCGCACCGGCACTTCCCTGCCCCGGATGTCCACACGCACGCCGCCGGCCGCACCCAGCGCGATGTCGCCCGCAGGTACCCGCGCGAACGCGATGGCCTTGCCCAGCGTCGGCGAGAAGGTGCCCGACAGGATCTCGCCCTCGCCATGCGCGGTGAGCACCTTCTGTCCATGGCGCAGCACGCCCTTCTCGTCCATCACCAGGCCGATCATCTGCCGCGGCGCACCGGCGGCTTTCTGCGCCTCCAGCTTCGCGCGGCCGATGAAGGGACGTCCTTCGTCCAGCGCCACCGTCCAGGCCAGCGCCGCTTCGTAGGGCGAGACGGATTCGTCCATGTCCTGTCCGTAGAGGTTCATGCCCGCTTCCAGGCGCAGCGTGTCGCGCGCGCCCAGACCGGCCGGTTTCACCCCCGCTGCGAGCAGGGCGTTCCAGAACGCGACCGCCTCGCTTCCGGGCAACACGATCTCGTAGCCATCCTCGCCGGTGTAGCCGGTGCGGGCGACGAACAGCGGCACGCCGTCCGCAGTGGAAGCATCGGCGGCGGAGAAGCGGGTCAGCTTGCCGACCTTCACCCGGTCCTCTTCGCGCAGCAGGCCGTGCACGCGTTCGCGCGCGGCAGGACCCTGCACGGCGATCATGGCGAAGTCGGGACGCTCGCTGACCTCCACGTCGAACGCCGCTGCACGGGTACCGATCCACGCCAGGTCCTTCTCACGGGTGGCGGCGTTGACGACCAGGCGGAAGAAGGCGTCGTCCATGAAGTAGATGATCAGGTCGTCGATCACCCCGCCTTCCTCGTTGAGCATGGTCGTGTACAGCGCCTTGCCCGGCTTCTGCAGCTTGTCCACCGAGTTGGCCACCAGCTGGCGCAGGAACTCACGGGTGCGCGGCCCGCGCAGGTCGACCACGGTCATGTGGCTGACGTCGAACATGCCGGCATCGCGACGCACCTGGTGGTGTTCTTCGATCTGCGAACCGTAGTGGATCGGCATGTCCCAGCCGCCGAAGTCGACCATCTTGGCGCCGAGCGCGCGATGGGTGTCGTTGAGGAGGGTCTTCTGGGTCATGGCGGCTTCCGGGGCGGGCAAAGAAGCGCATTATCCCAGAACGCACCAGGGCGGTGCGCCGCCATCACAGACCGTAGTAGGCCTCATTGATGCAGTCGACCGTGCGCGCATCCAGCACGTCGAAGCGCGCATCGGGCAGGCGCAGGCGTCCGGCCCAGGCGATGTCCTTCAACCATTCGGTCGACGTGTCGTGCTGCCGCACGATGGCCGCCACCCGCGCATCGTCGCGCCCGTTCACCCGGCAGGTGCCGAACTGCAGGTAATAGCCGGGACGACCGGTGGGATAGGGCAGCGCGTCGGTGATGCGCCACTGCGCCCGGGCGCCGTCGCGGCCGGCCAGTTGGCCGGCAATGACGAAACGCGGGATGGGTTCGCCGCCATCCACGGCAGCGGGCGAGGCCAGCACGCCCACCGAGTAATCGCAGACGCGGGCAGGTTCGACCGAATCGGAGACGCAGCTCCCGCCCAGTTCGTCCAGGCCGGCCGGATACGGTGGCATGACACGGCCGACCAGGTCGGCCGCCGTCACCGACAACGGCGCCAGCACCGACATCGACCATGCCAGCGTGCTCGAACCCACCTCAGGCCTCCTGCACCTTCAATGTCATGCCGTTCACGGCGACCACGCGGACCCGCATGCCCACCGGCAAGTCCGGGCCTTCCACCGTCCAGAACGCATCATCGATCTTCACCCGGCCGCGCCCCCCTTCGATGGCCTGGTCGAGCACGGCGACGCTGCCCACCAGCTGTTCCGCGCGCCGGTTCAACAGCGGCTTGTCGCTCTGCCGACCCCTGCCGCGGAACCACCGGCGATAGACCGCCACCGAGATCAACGCCAGCACCGAGAACAGCACCGCCTGCGCCAGCCAGCCGAGCCCGGGCGCCACCAGCACCACGAGCGCCATCGCCACCGCGGCGAAGCCGAACCACAGCATGAACGCGCCCGGCGCCATCGCCTCGGCGGCGAACAGCACCAGCGCCCCGATCGCCCAGAACGCAAACTTGAAGCTCATGTCAGGCTCCCGGAACGCGGGGCGGACGCGATGGCGCCGCCACCTGCTGCTTGTTCAGCGCCTCCTTGGCCAGTTCGGCAATGCCGGCGATGGAGCCGATCACGCCGCTGGCCTCCATCGGCATCAGCACAAACTTCTGGTTCGGCGCCATGGCCAGTTCCTTGAAGGCCTCCACGTACTTCTGCGCGATGAAGTAGTTGATCGCCTGCACGTCGCCCTGGGCGATGGCATTGGACACCAGCTCCGTCGCCTTGGCCTCGGCCTCGGCCAGGCGCTCGCGCGCCTCGGCCTCGCGGTAGGCGGCCTCGCGCTTGCCTTCGGCTTCCAGGATCGCGCCCTGCTTTTCGCCTTCCGCGCGCAGGATTTCCGACGCCCGCGCGCCCTCGGCCTCGAGGATGGAAGCGCGCTTGTCGCGCTCGGCCTTCATCTGCCGGGCCATCGCATCCACCAGGTCGCGCGGCGGCTGGATGTCCTTGATCTCGATGCGGTTGACCTTCACGCCCCACGGGCTGGTCGCATGGTCCACCACGCCCAGCAGCTTGGCATTGATGGTCTCGCGCTGGCTGAGCGACTCGTCCAGGTCCATCGAGCCGATCACGGTACGGATGTTGGTCTGCACCAGCGCGATCATCGCCTGGTCCAGGCTGGACACCTCATACGCGGCCTTGGCCGCATCCAGCACCTGGAAGAAGACCACGCCGTCCACCTTCACCACCGCGTTGTCCTTGGTGATGACGTCCTGCGAAGGCACTTCGAACACCTGCTCCATCATGTTGACCTTGCGGCCGATGCTCTGCATGTACGGGATCAGGAAGTGCAGGCCGGGGGACATCGTGTGGGTGTACCTGCCGAAATGCTCCACCGTGAACTCGTAGCCCTGCGGCACCACGCGGACACCCTTGAAGAAGGTGACCACGATGAACAGCACCACCGCTGCAACCACCAGTGTGGAAAGACCGAACTCCATTGCTGACCCCCTTCCTGTGACGATGGTCCGATTATAGGCCTGGGCGGTCCCGGCACCGTGCGCGGGAACTTCGGCGACCCTGCGACGGTATTGCCCGCTGCGGCATCCCTATGTCCGACAGCCCGGGAATCCCTTCGCTTGAGCCGATCGCAGTTCGCCATCGATGTCCCCGACAGCCTGGTCGCGCGTGCGCGTACCGGCTGCCGGGAGGCGTTCGAGCAGATCTACCGGCGCTTCGAGCGCCCGGTCTTCACCCTGGCGCTGCGGATCTGCGGAGACCGGGAGGCCGCGGGCGATGTATTGCAGGACACCATGCTGAAGCTCTTCCACCATCTGCCCGATTACCGGGGCGACTGCCCCTTCTGGGGCTGGCTGCGGCAGATCGCGGTCAACGAGGCGCTGCTGCGGCTGCGACGGCAGAAGCGCCTGGTCGCCGAAATCACGGTGGAGGAAGACGACCTGCCGCAGGACCAGGGCCTGCCGCCCGCGGCGGCAGCGGATGCAGCGCTGCTGCAACGCGCGCTCGAAGCGCTGCCCGCGGCAACGCGCAGCGTGCTGTGGCTTTACCACGCCGAGGGCTACACCCACGACGAGATCGCCGAGCTGATGCAGCGCACGCCCAGCTTCTCCAAATCGCAGGTCTCCCGCGGCACGCGTCGCCTGCGGGCGCTGTTGAACATCGAGGACACCGTCCATGCCTGATTCCCGCGCCCGCGAACCCCTGCCGCGCGACTGGGGCGACGCCTTCGGTGGCCTGCCGCTGGAAACCCCGCCGGAGGGTGCCTGGCAGCGTGTCGCCATCGCCCTGCCGCCCGCGCCGGCACCCGACCATCGCACGCGATGGCGTCGTCCCGCGCTGGCGCTGGCGGCGACGGCGTTCTTCGCTGCGGTGGTCCCGTTGCTGCACTGGCGGACCACGGTGCACTCACCGCTGCCGTCGCAGCCCGCCCCCCTGCCCGAGGTCGCGACAAGCGCGCCCCTCGTGGCGACGCCGGAGCCGCCCGCCCGAGCTTCGATCGCCGCGGAAGCGCAGGACGCGTCCACGTCGGCACGGTCCGCCCCCGCTTCCCGCGCACGGCAGACACCTGAGCGCGCCCTGCAGGCGCGACAGCACGACCCCGCCCGACTGGACGCGCTCTACACCGAATCCGCACGCCTGGAGGCCGTGCTGGCCCAATTGCCCGACACCACGGTCGGCAACGTGGCGATGCTCGCCGTCAGCGCCGATCTGCAGGACCAGGTCGCGCACATCGATCTCGCCCTCTCGCAGCCGGCCCTGCAGGAGTCCGCGCGTGCCGCGCTGTGGCAGCAGCGCGTCGACACGCTGCGCCAGCTCACCGGCGTGGAAGCCACCCAACGCTGGCAGATCGCCCTCAACGACACCTCCGCCGATACCGCCATCTACTGACCCGAACACGCAACGAGGAGTCCCACCATGCTCATGCCCTTTTCCCGCACACTGCTGGCCCTTGCGCTGCTGTCGCCGCTGACGGCCCAGGCGCAGCAGGGCGATGCGGCCCGACAGAAGGAACTGGAAGCCGCGCGCACCGACCTGCGACGCGCCGCACAACGCGTGGCCGAACTCTCGCGAGGAACCGACACGCTCCGCGCCCCGATACGGATCGACCGCGTCGTCGCAGGCCGGCCGCGACTGGGCGTGCTGCTGGCGGGCGACGACGACGAAGGCGTGCGCATCGCCGGCGTCACGCCGGACAGCGGCGCGGCCAGGGCCGGACTCAAGGCCGGCGATCGCCTGCTGCGCGTGGGCGGCGCCGCCATCACGGGTGACGGCGCCGACGCGCGCGTGGCGCATGCGCGCGCACTGCTGGCCGACCTCCGCGTCGATACGCCCGTGCGGATCGCCTACCAGCGCGATGGCGGGACGCACGAGGCCAGCATCACGCCCACGCCGGTATCGTCGCGCTTCGCCTTCGACGGGCAGGGACCGGGCCGTGCCTTCTTCCTCGGCGGCGAAGACGGCATGCCCTGGATCGAAGGCGTGCCGGTGCCGATGGATCAGATCACGAACGTCATCTCGCCGGAGGTCCAGCGCGAACTCCGCCAACTCGGCAGGTTGGGCGACTGCACGCGTGAGGATTGCCATCTTCCGGCGCTGGCGCAGGCCTTCCGCTGGAGCAATCTCAACCTGGCGACGGTCGATGCCTCGCTGGGCCGCTACTTCGGCACCGATGCCGGCGTGCTCGTCCTGTCCGTCGGCGAGGAACTCGAAGGCCTGCAGCCGGGCGACGTGATCCGCAAGGTGGACGGCGCACCGGTGACGTCGCCCCGCGACGTCACCCAGGCACTGCGCGGCAAGCCGGAAGAGGCCAAGGTCGCGATCGAATACCTGCGTGACCGGCAGGTACGGACCAGCACGGTGACCGTACCGAAGGCCGCCACGTTCCGCTTGCCCGCGACATCGCGCATCGTCGTGAAGCCGCGGGTGGCCGAAACCGTCGGCAAGACACCGCCCGTGGTGGAGCGCCGTCGCGTGATGATCGTCGACCAGGACGGCAAGGTGCAGACCTTCGAAGACGACGGCGAGGACACGCCCCTGCCATCTCCGCCGCCCGCACCTCCGGCGCCGCCCGCCGGCAAGGGCGGCGGCACCCTCATCTGATACGCACTATTAGAAGAGAAACGCGTGAATCCCCTGCCCCCGCGACCGCGGGGGTCTTTTTTGGAAAGAACGGCACGTCCCTGCCGGAGAGAAGCTTCAGCGCGACGCCGCAGCAGCGCGTTCCACCGGCGCCGGCTCCACCCAGTCGGCGAACACTCGGGCGATGTCCGCGTCCGCCACGGTTTTGCCTGCCTGGATCTCGCCCGCCTGCGTGAACAGCGGAATGATCATTGCCATGCCGTCCACCTTGGTCTTCAGGTGGACGCCCGGGGCGACGGACAGGAAGCGGTCCCAGTGCGCGCGCACCCTGGCCCAGTAGCCGGCCGTCGCCTGCCAGTAGTCGCGCGCGGGCGTGAAGTCGACCTCGGTGGTCTTCAGGTAATCGTTGAAGCCGAATTCGCGCGCCAGTTCCACCTGCGTTCCGTCGGGCCTGCGCAGCACCTTGGTGTTGAACTGCTCATGGGTCCAGCCGTTCGGCGTCAGGGTGTGGCGGTTGACCACGGAAAGCGCGTTGTAATCGCTGCGCCGGGTGTACTCGCGGCGCGGTAGCGGGCGCCAGCTCAGGTCGCTGGTCCAGGTGGCCACGCCGTTTCGGTAGTCCCAACGCCCCGTCCCGCAGTAGCGCGGCGCATCGCTGACCTCGTACACGCACTGCGTCCAGGCGCCCCGTGTCGCGCCGGGCGCCATCGCGCGCACGCGCCATGTCTGGTCGTCGCTGAACTCGAAGCGCGTCGGCGCTTCGTAGGTCCAGTCCTGGCGCCAGTGCTTGGTGACGTGGCCGCTCTTGGGATCGACCAGGAGGTGTTGCAGGACGATCCGGGTGGGCGTGTCCTCGACGACGATGACGGTCTCATCGCCGCCACTGCGCATGGCGGGCTGGCGCTCGTAGCCCGGCTGCAGCAGGACGGTTTCGTCGAAGGCGAAGTCGACGGTGTAGTCGCCCTGCATCGCCAGGATGGCCTGGCGGTCGCGGACGGGATCGGCGGCCCAGGCCTGGCCGACGGACAGCAGCAGCGTGGTGCACACCACGGTGGCGACCGGCTTTTTCATGGGGTTTCCTCTCATGTTCTTCTGATCAGCGGTATGACGTTGTCGCCCACCTCACGACCTTCCTCCGAAGGGGAGGCATCGGAAGGCTGACGGGATGGAGACGGCAGGCCGATCTCGCCGCGGGGCCCGCCCTCCAGATCGGCCCCTTCCGCCTGCGCGAGGCGCTGCGCGGTGGTGGCGCTCAGCATCGACATCAATGGCAGGCTGGCGGCCAGCACTGGCAGCGCCCCGGGCTGCGGTAACGCGTGCAGGTGCAGTACGCAGGCCCGCCATTGCCCGCCGAGCAGGCGGCCGGCGAGGCGACGCCACAGGCGGTCCGCCAGCCCGCCCGCGTCGGCATCCCGGCCGTTCGGCAACGACGCCGCCAACCGATCCCACGCGACGAAGTCGCTGTCCGGCAACAGGCACAGGCGCCAGCAGCAGCGGCCCTGTGCATCGAAGAACAGCAGGCGTTCGTCGAGTCCGTCGCTGCCCACGCCGGTGTGGACTTCCACCCGCACGGCCTGCTGCCAACCGGCGAGCTCGCTGCCCTGCTGCGTGCGGTACAGGCACAGCACCGGGCCCAGCGCCGCCAGCTGCGTGGCGGCGGGGAACGCATCGCTCACGTCGCCGAACACGGGACCTGGCATCACGCGCAGCGTCGCCATGGCCGTTACCAGCTCACGGCAAGGCTGGCCGACAGGCTGCGCCCCGGCGCGGTATAGCGGGCCAGCGTCGTACTGGTGTCCAGCACCAGCGCGATGTCGCCGGCCTCGATGTAGGTGCGGTCCCCCAGGTTGAACACACCGACGTTTAACCGGGCCCCAGGCGCGAAGTTCCAGTGCGCATACAGGTCGAGCACGCCATAGCCAGGCTGGCGGTAGTAGTCCGGATCGGAGACCCGGCGCTTGCGGTCGACGAACCGACCCGCCAGCTCCGCACCCCAGGACGGCGCGTCGTACGCCAGGCCCAGCGTCGCGGTCAACGGGTCCACGCTGTCCAGCGGCGTATCGACGCTGCGATCCTCGCCGCGCGACCACGCGGCCGCGCCGCGCAGCGACCAGCCGTGCCACGCATCGGACAATGCACCGATGTCCAGGCCCGCCTTGAACTCCACGCCATGGATCTGCGCTTCGGAAATGTTCTGCGACTGGTAGACCATCAGCCCGTCATCGTTGTAGCCGATGAAGCGCATCGACTCGATGAAGTCGTCGTAGCGGTTGTAGTAGCCCGACAGGCTGGCGTACGCCGCCTTCCCGGCGTAGCGGACGCCCAGTTCCACGCCATCGCTGGTTTCCGGCTTCAGGTCCGGGTTGGCGATCGCCGTGTAGCCGAACTGCACGTTGGTGAAGCCGATGTTGACGTCGTTGTACGGCGGCGAGCGGAAGCCGTGCGCATAGCCGCCGAACAGCGACCATGCGGGTGCGAACCTCCACACCATGCCCAGCTTGGGCGACACGGCGGTCTCGCGGATGTCCGCCAGCGCCAGGCCCGGGTTGTCGGTGTCGAAGATGGCATCGTGCCGGGGATCGAGCCGGTAGTGGTCCACGCGCAGGCCCGGCACCAGCCGGAACGTGCCGTCGGCGAAACCGATCTCGTCCTGCACATACAGTGCGGCGGTCGTGGTCTTGCTGATCGGGAAGTCGCGCACGGGGAACGTATCCGGCGACATCACCGGCGTGCTCACGCCGGTCAGCGGGAACGTGCGCAGGCCGTCGCGCTTCTGCCGCGTCTCGGTGCGTGCGATGTCCAGGCCGTAGATCAGGTCGTGCCGGACCGATGCACCGAACGCCTTGCGGAAATTCGCCTGCAGACCGTAGGTCCGCTGGTCGAAATTGAACGCGCGCTCGCGGATGTCGTGCAGCGTCGGCGCCGGCAGCGTCCGTTCCTCGCGCGTGTACTGGGTGGTCTCGCTGTCCTGGCGGTAGACCTGCCAGTCCAGGCTGTCGGCGAAACCGGCCGACAGGTCGTCCCATTCGTGCGCGAAGGCGACACGCGCACGCGTCTGGTGGTCGCGCGCGATCACGCGATCATTGTTGGCGCGCGTCAGCGACTGGTAGCCCTGCTGGGTCAACAGATCGGTGTCGGCACTGTCTTCGTTGCCCTCCACCGTCAGGCGGAAGCGCTGCCCTTCAGTCGGCGAGAAGACCAGCTTCGTCAGCAGGCTGCGGCCGTCCCGCTCCTGCGGATTGGGCAGCGTGCGTGCACCGCCGACGCCGGCGACATCGCCCTGATTCTCGGTTTCCTGACCCTGTCGATGACCCACGCTGACCAGGCCGCTCCAGCGCTCGCCGCCGAACGCCGCGGTGGCGTTGCCGAACAGGCCATTCCAGCTGCCGTCATAGCCGAGGCGGAACCCGAAGTACGCCTCCTTCCGGTCGTCGAGATAGTCCGACGGGTCCCTGGTGATGAAGGAGACCACGCCGCCGAGGGCATCGGACCCGTATAGCGAACTGGACGGCCCGCGCACGATCTCGACCTGCTTCAGCGTATCGAGGTCGACGAAGTTGCGGTTCGCATTCGAGAAGCTGCCGATCGAGAACGCATCCGACACCGGGATGCCATCGGTCTGGATGCGCACGCGGTTGCCCTCCAGGCCGCGGATGCGGAAACCGCCCAGGCCGAAGCGGCCGAAGCTCGAGGTCACCGTGACGCCGGGCTCGTAGCGCACCAGGCCCTTGATGTCGCGCACCAGACGGTCGTCCAGTTCCTCGCGATCGATGACACTGACCGTGTTGGGTACGTCGGCGACGGCGCGCTCGCTGCGCGTGGCGGTGACCTGGATGCGCTCGAACTCCCGCGTGGCGGTGTCGGCGGACGTTTCGGCACGGGCATGGCCGGCAAGGGCCAGCCACACGGCCGTGGTGAGCAGCGTGGGACGCTTCATGGCGTACAGCATTCCTGTGGGTGATGAAGACCCGGAAGGCTGGCGGCCGGAGAATCCTTGGCTGGCGCCCGGTGGAGAGAGAGGGTGTTCGGCAGCGGCGCGGCGCGACGATGCAACGTCGCGACGAGGGTTCGGCCTACTTGGTGAGGATCAGCTTGTCGTTGCTGGTGTGGCGCAGGCGATACACGCGGTCGCCGTGGCGGATGAGGACTTCGCGCTGCCCTTTCAGCAGAGCGGTGCTGTCCAGGGTGTCCTCGGCCTGCGGCCGGGCGTGCGACAGGGAAAGGCGCTCGCGCAGCGCCAGCGAATCGGACGTGGGCAATGCGGTGACGTTCGAAATCATCGGGAAGCTCCAGGACGGAACGCCAATGATGATAATGATTCTTATTTGCGAGTCAACACCCCGAATGGGGCTTCCCGCCTCAGTCCGCGGCGGCGGTCAGCCGGGCCCAGACCTGCTCGTCGTATCGCCCCGCAAGCTCCAGCGCCGTGAGGTTCTCGCGCAGTTGCTCGGGGCGGCTGGCGCCCAGGATGACGCTGGAAACATGCGGGTTCTGCAGGCACCAGGCGATGGCGAGCGGCGCAGGCTTCTCGCCCAGTTCGGCCGCCGCGGCGGCATAGCGGGCCGCGCGCTCCGGCCGCCGGGCGCCCTCCGCACCCAGCACCATCCGGCGCAGTTCCTCGTGCCCGGCCCGGCCCAGCCGGGTGTCGCCGGCGATGTCCTTCCCGTACTTGCCGGTCAGCAGTCCGGAGGCGAGCGGCGACCAGGTGGTGGTGCCCAGGCCCAGCTCGGCGTAGAGCGGCGCGTACTCCAGTTCCACCCGCTGGCGATGCAGCAGGTTGTACTGCGGCTGCTCCATGGTGGGCCCGTGCAGATGATGCTTGCGCGCGATCGTGGCGGCTTCGCGGATGCGGGCGGCCGGCCACTCCGACGTGCCCCAGTACAGCACCTTTCCCTGCCGGATCAGGCTGTCCATCGCCCAGACGGTCTCCTCGACCGGCGTATCCGGATCCGGCCTGTGGCAGTAGTAGAGATCCAGGTAGTCCACCTGCAGCCGGCGCAGGGCCGCGTGACAGGCATCGAACACATGCTTGCGCGACAGGCCGCGCTGGGTGGGGCGCGGGTTCTCCACCGACCCGAAACACACCTTGCTGGACACGCAGAAACCATCACGCGGCAACCCCAGCGCGCGCAGCGCTTCACCCATCACGCGCTCGGCTTCGCCATGGCCATAGACCTCGGCGTTGTCGAAGAAGTTGATCCCGTGGTCCCAGGCCAGCGCGATCAGTTCGCCCGCCTCGCGCGGGCCGACATGCTGCCCGAACGTCAGCCAGGCACCGAAGGACAGGGCTGAGACCTGGAGGCCCGACGTGCCCAGGCGGCGATATTGCATGGCAGGCTCCGGTGACGACCGTGCCCATCGTAGCGCCCGTCCGGACGCCCGGCACGCGGCCAAATGAGAATGGCTCCGCCCCGCATGCCGTACACCTCCTACAATGCACGCACTTTCCTCCTCCGGGGAGTAGCCCACCCGTCCACACGGGGTCCGCGCGTCAACACACTTGGTCGACCGACCATGGTGCGCGGGACGAAGCGATCCGCTTCGCCGGGCAAGACCGAAGGCAGGCGTCGCGCTAACCCGGGCCGGGCAGTGCGTCGTTTGCCTTCGCGTCCACACGCGAATGCCTGGCCCCGGAGTCGTAGATGCTGTCCCTGCAAGCCCTGCTGGTGTCCACCGGCACCGTCACCCTGGCCGAGATCGGCGACAAGACCCAGCTGCTCGCCCTGCTGCTGGCCGCGCGTTACCGCAAACCGTGGCCGATCGCGCTGGGCATACTCGCCGCCACGCTGGTCAACCATGCGATCTCGGCGTGGCTGGGGGCGGAATTGACCGATTGGCTGTCGCCCGAGGTGCTGCGCTGGGTCGTGGCGGCCAGCTTCCTGGCGGTGGCGCTTTGGACGCTGAAGCCGGACACGCTGGACGAGAACGAGAAGCTGCCGGCCCATGGCGCCTTCCTGGCGACTACGGTGGCGTTCTTCCTGGCCGAGATCGGCGACAAGACCCAGGTGGCGACCGTGCTGCTGGCGACCCGCTACGAGCCGCTGTGGCAGGTGGTCGCGGGCACCACGATCGGCATGCTGCTGGCCAACCTGCCGGTGGTCTGGCTGGGCCACCGTTTCGCCGACAGGCTGCCGTTGAAGCTGGCCCGCAGCCTGGCCGCGCTGGTGTTCTTCGCCCTGGCCCTCTGGGTTGCCTGGCGCGGGGTTGGCTGAACGGACTGATGGAGCCGGTGCGCTGCTAGACTGCCGGGTCAGAACAACACGCAAGGTCTGGGGGAATACATGCTGGAAGTCTTGGGGCGGATCGGCTTCGGCCTGTTCGGTCTGGCGGTGCTGATCGGCATCGTCTGGCTGTTTTCCAACAACCGACGGGCCATCGACTGGAAGCTGGTCGCCACGGGCATCACGCTGCAGATCGCCTTCGCCGCCCTGGTGCTGCTGGTGCCGGGCGGGCGCGAGGTGTTCGACTGGCTGGGCCACGGCTTCGTGAAGATCCTGGAGTTCGTGAAGGCGGGCTCCGGCTTCATTTTCGGCAGCCTGATGGACACCGAGAAGTTCGGCTTCATTTTCGCCTTCCAGGTGCTGCCCACCATCATCTTCTTCGCCGCGCTGATGGGCGTGATGTACCACCTGGGCGTGATGCAGTTCATCGTGCGGATGATGGCGCTGGCCATCACCAAGGTGATGCGCGTGTCCGGCGCCGAGACCACCAGCGTCTGCGCCAGCGTGTTCATCGGCCAGACCGAAGCGCCGCTGACGGTGCGCCCGTACATCCCGAAGATGACCGAGTCCGAGCTGATCACCATGATGATCGGCGGCATGGCCCATATCGCCGGCGGCGTGCTGGCGGCCTACGTGGGCATGCTGGGCGGCGGCGATCCGGAGCAGCAGGCCTTCTATGCCAAGCACCTGCTGGCCGCGTCGATCATGGCCGCTCCCGCCACGCTGGTGGTGGCGAAGCTGCTGATCCCGGAAACCGGCACGCCGCTGACCCGCGGAACGGTGAAGATGGAAGTGGAGAAGACCTCCAGCAACATCATCGACGCCGCGGCGGCCGGCGCCGGCGACGGCCTGAAGCTGGCGCTGAACATCGGCGCGATGCTGTTGGCCTTCATCGCCCTGATCGCGCTGATCAATGCGCCGCTGACCTGGTTCGGCGACGTCACCGGCCTGGCGGCCGCCATCGGCAAGCCGACCGACCTGGCCACGATCTTCGGCTACCTGCTGGCCCCGATCGCCTGGGTCATCGGCGTGCCGTGGCAGGACGCCACGACCGTGGGCTCGCTGATCGGCCAGAAGGTGGTCATCAACGAATTCGTCGCCTACCTGCAGCTGGCCGGCATCGTGAACGGGCAGACGCCCGGCGTGACCCTGACCGAGGAAGGCCGGCTGATCGCCACGTACGCCCTGTGCGGCTTCGCCAACTTCAGCTCGATCGCGATCCAGATCGGTGGCATCGGCGGTCTGGCGCCGGAACGGCGCTCGGACCTGGCGCGCTTCGGCCTGCGCGCCGTGCTGGGCGGCACCATCGCCACGCTGATGACGGCCACCATCGCCGGGGTGCTGTCGCACTTCGGCTGATGCGGAGGGAGCGGCCGCCGGCCGCTTCCTTCCTCCTGCTTACGTTTCCCTCCCGTGACCACGGCAATGCCGCGGTCCGGACTCCAGGTATCCCCGCATGAACACGCCATCCCCCACCCCGTCCCACGTCGTCGTCGTGGGCTCCTTCAACGTCGACCACGTGTGGCGCTGCGACGCCCTGCCGGTCGCCGGCGCGACCATTGCCGGCCGCTACGCGAACGGCCCGGGCGGCAAGGGCTTCAACCAGGCCATCGCGGCGGTGCGGGCGGGAGCGGACACGACCTTCGTCTGCGCGCTGGGCGATGACGCCGGTGGCCGGCTGGCACGCGATCTGGCAGCCGCCGACGGCCTGGCGCTGCGCGTGCAGGCGAGCGACGAGCCCACCGGTACCGCCGGCATCTACGTGGACGCGCACGGGCGCAACACCATCGTCATCGGTGCCGGCGCCAACGCGATGCTGTCGGCCGATTTCGTCGCCAGCCAGGCGGACGTGCTGGCGAAGGCCGGCGTGGTGCTGGTCCAGCTGGAATCGCCTGCCGACGCGGTGCTGGCCGCGCTGCAGTCCGCACGGCAGCAGGGCGCCACCACCCTGCTGAACCCGGCGCCGGCGAACGCCGCGACGACCACCGAACTGCTGGCGCATGCCGACGTCATCACGCCCAACGAAACCGAGTTCGCCGCCCTGCTCGCCCGCCATCTGGGCGAACGCATCACCGCCGACGATGTCGCCACCCTCGATGGCGTCACCCTGCACCAGCACTGCCGGCAGCTGTTCCCGCACGGCACGGTGGTGGTGACGCTGGGCGCCACCGGCATGTACGTCTCCCACCCCGAGGAGGCGTTGCGCGGCGATGCGCGGCCGCACTACCGCATGGCTGCCGAAGCGGCGACGGTCGTCGATACGACGGGCGCGGGCGACGCCTTCAACGGTGCGCTGGCCGCATCGCTGGCGGAAGCTTCGCAGGCGTCATTCGCCGACCATGTGCGCTTCGCCAACCGTTACGCCGCGCTGTCCACCGAACGGGCCGGAGCCGCGCTGGCCATGCCGCTGCTGAGCGAACTGCGGGCGCGCTTCGACACCGTGGCGGGCTGAACAAGGCTTCCGGTCGAGGGCCCGCAGGCGCATGCCGGCGGACACCTCTAGCTACTGATAACCATTCTCATTTAGAATGATCGGGTCCGACACGCCCGATCCTTCTCCATGACCTCTCCGCTCCGCCTGAGCCTGCTTTCGCTCGCCCTCTCATCCATTCTGAGCCCGGCTGCGATTGCGCAGTCCAACGATGCCGTCCAGCTCGACCGCGTGACGGTCTCGGCCAGCACCAGCCGCATTCCGGATTCGGCCGCGGCCCTGCCGAACACCATCACCATCATCGATCGCCAGCAGCTGGATCAGCAGCTGGCGCTGACACAGGACCTGTCCCAGGTCCTGGCCAACCTGATTCCGGCCTTCACGCCTTCCCGCCAGAAGCTGACCAACGCCGGTGAGAACCTGCGCGGCCGCAAGCCGCTGTATCTGGTCGACGGCGTACCGCAGTCGACGCCATTGCGCGAAGGCGGACGCGACGGTCACACCATCGACCCGGCGATGATCGAGCGGATCGAAGTGATCCACGGCGCCAATGCGTTGCAGGGCCTGGGCGCCTCCGGCGGCATCATCAACATCATCACCAAGCGCGCGCCCCGCAAGGACGGCGAGACGTTCCACGATGTCAGCGTCAGCGCAAGCGTGGCGGTCCCCCGCGAAGACGACAGCGCGGGCTACAAGGCGTCCTACGTTTTCGGCACGCGACGCGGCGACGTGGACTTCGTCGGCGGCGCATCCCTGGCCAGCGAAGGACTCTATTACGACGGCGATGGCCGGGCGATCGCCGTCAACGACGTCCAGGGCGACCTGATGGACGCGCGCAGCCACAACCTCTTCGCCAAGGTCGGCTGGAACCTCGATGACCAGCGCCGGCTGCAGGTCAGCGCCAACCACTACGAACTGCAGGGCAACAACGACTACCGCACCGTGCCGGGCAACATCGCCACCGGCCAATTGGCCACGTCCGCGCCCGGCGGCAGCGAAGGCGAAGGCGCCCGCAACCGCTCGACATCGGTGGTGCTGGATTACACCGATCATGACCTGGCCGGCGGCTTCCTGCAGACGCAGCTGTACTGGGTGGATTTCAAGGCGCTCTACGGCGGCAGCTACTGGGGCGACTTCTGGGGCGACGGGCGCGACCCGGACTGGTACGACCAGTCGCAGAATGCGTCGGAGAAACTCGGCGGCAAGTTCAGCTGGTCGCGCGGCGACCTGTTCGGAATGGACCTGCGGGCCACGTTCGGGCTCGACCTGGCCCGCGACAGCACCTACCAGGAACTGGTCTACGCGCAGATCGACTGGGTGCCGGAGACGACCTACGAATCGGTCTCGCCCTTCGTGCAGGCGGAATGGCGGTTCGCCGACGCCTGGCTGCTGACGGGCGGCCTTCGGCATGAGCGCGGCGAACTCCAGGTGGACGACTACCTGACCATCCCCGACCAGCGCACCGTGCCGGCCGGCGTGAAGGGCACGCGCTACCTGGTCACCGGCGGCACCACCAAAACCACCGAGACCCTGCCGAACCTGGGCCTGGTGTGGGAAGCCACCGACGCGCTCAAGCTGTACGCGTCCTACGCCGAAGGCTACACCGTGGCCGACATCGGTCGCGTGCTGCGCGGCATCACCGCGGCCGGCCAGCGGGTGGACAACCTGGTCGACCTGCAGCCGGTCATCGCCGACAACCAGGAGATCGGCCTGGATTACGACGACGGCCGCTGGCTGGTGCATCTGGCCCTGTACCGCTCCGACTCGGACCTGGGCTCGCGCCTGGCCTTCGATACCGCGACACAGACCTATGCCGTGGTCCGCGAACGGACCGAGATCAAGGGCTTCGATGGCAGCCTGTCGTACCGCTTCAGCGACGGCATGCGCGCGGGCCTGGCCTACGCGCGCAGCGAAGGGCGCTACGACAGCAATGCCGATGGCCGCGTCGACAGCGATCTCCCGGGCATCAACATCAGTCCGGACCGGGTCACCGCGTTCTGGGAGGCATCGTTCACGCCCTCGGTGGACGTACGCCTGCAGGCGAGCAAGGCGCTGGATCGCGAATTCGACCTGCGCGGCACCCCGGTGGCCGACTTCGACGGTTACACCACGGTGGATCTGCTCACCCGCATCAAGCTGCCCGTCGGCACGCTGAGCGTGGGCGTGGAGAACCTCTTCTCGGAGCAATACGTCACCTACTACTCGCAGAGCACGCCACGCAACGACACCTACACCGCCGGACGCGGGCGCGTGCTCACGGTGGGCTGGTCCCACCGCTTCTGACGCGCCTCGCCAACGCCCCGCATGCTCCGCCGCCAAGCCATATCCACTCCCTCCGCATGGCGCTTCCGCCCCGTGCTGAAGTGGCTGCACCTGTGGCTGGGACTGTCCGTGGGCCTGGTGTTCGCCGTGGTGTCGTTGACCGGCACGGTGCTGGCGTTCCAATCCGAACTGCTGCTGGCTGCGCATCCCGAACTGGATCGCGAACGGCTCCCGCCGCTCGCGCTTCAGGGTCACGCATTGGCGCGGATCGTGGCAGGGGCGGAGGACAGCGGCATCCGTTCCGTCGATCTGCCCTCGCCGCGGCTGCCTGCCTGGCAGGCGTTCGCCGCCAAGGGTGAACGCCACTACTTCGATCCCGCCAATGGCGAGCTTCTGCTGGTGCGGAATACGGGCACCGACGCGGTGATGTGGATGCGCGACCTGCATACGCACCTGCTCGCCGGCGAGGCGGGCGAACAGGTGCTGGGCGCATCCGGCATCGTGTCACTGTTCCTGCTGTTGTCCGGCCTTTACCTGTGGTGGCCGCGCCTGGTCGCGTTGGCGGCGAGCCTGCGCTGGCATGCGGCGCCGCCCGCCCGGCGCTGGCTCAGCTGGCACCGCAGCCTGGGGGTTCTCCTGCTGCCCTTGTTGCTGGTGGTGACCTTCACCGGGGTGGCGATGGTGTACAGCCAGCCGTTCCGGAGCGCGCTCCGCTGGACCTTCGCCGATGGGCCCGAGGTCGTACCGCCCTTGCCGATCGAACGGCGGACCATCGCCATCGATTGGCCGGCCGTGCTGCTGGCCGCGGCAGACGCGGCTCCGCGGGGCAGCGAACTCCGCCGCGTCAGCGTGCCGGAGGGCGACAACGCCCTGGTGTCGATCCGTTTCCGCGCTCCCGGCGAGTGGCACCCCAACGGCCGTAGCGTGATCTGGCTGGACCCTTACCGCGCACGCGCGGTGCAGGTGCACGACGCGACCGCGCAGGGTACCGGCGCCCGCATCAGCGAGACGATGTATCCGCTGCATGGCGGCTTTGTGGGCGGACGCGCCTGGCAATGGGCCGTCGCCGCTGCAGGATTGTTGCCCGCCTTCCTTCTGGCGACCGGCTTCCTGTTCTGGCGCGCGCGACGCCGCAGGCGCTGACCCTCCGGGGCCGGCGGTACAATGCCGCCATGCAGATCGGCCCTTACCGCATCGACCCGCCGGTGATGCTGGCCCCCATGGCCGGCGTCACCGACAAGCCGTTCCGGCTGCTGTGCAAACGGCTGGGTGCGGGCCTGGCGGTCTCGGAAATGACCATCAGCGACCCGCGCTTCTGGAGCACGAACAAGTCGCTGCGCCGCATGGACCATGACGGCGAACCCAGCCCCGTCAGCGTCCAGATCGCCGGCACCGAGCCGCAACAACTGGCCCATGCCGCGCGCTACAACGCCGACCACGGCGCGCAGATCATCGACATCAACATGGGTTGCCCGGCCAAGAAGGTCTGCAACGCCTGGGCAGGCTCGGCGCTGATGCGCGACGAGGCGCTGGTAGGCCGCATCCTGGAGGCCGTGGTGAAGGCCGTGGACGTGCCGGTCACGCTGAAGATCCGCACGGGCTGGGACTGCGACCACCGCAACGGCCCGACCATCGCGCGCATCGCGCAGGAGAGCGGTATCGCCTCGCTGGCCGTTCACGGCCGCACGCGCGACCAGCACTACACCGGCGTGGCCGAGTACGAGACCATCGCCGCGATCAAGGCCGCGCTGCGTATTCCCGTCGTCGCCAACGGCGACATCGATTCGCCGGCCAAGGCCGCGCAGGTGCTGGCGAAGACCGGCGCCGACGCGGTGATGGTCGGCCGCGCCGCGCAGGGGCGTCCGTGGATCTTCCGCGAGATCGCGCACTTCCTCTCCACCGGCGAGCACCTTCCCCCACCGACGCTGCATGAAGTGCGGGACATCCTGCTGGGCCACCTGCAGGCATTGCACGCCTTCTACGGCGAACCGCAGGGCGTGCGCATCGCCCGCAAGCACCTGGGCTGGTACGCGAAGGACCGGCCGGAACAGGCCGCCTTCCGCGCCGTGGTGAATCGCGCGGAGACTGCCGGGGAACAGCTGCGGCTCACGCGCGACTACTTCGATGCCCTGATCGCCGGCGATGCGCTGCCGACGGCGGCCTGATTCTCTGACGGAGGCTTTCGTGACCGAATCCAGTTCTCCCTACCTGCATGGCTTCTCGCCGGTGGAGCAGGCCCGCCTGATCAAGCAGGCCCGCCTGCTGGAAAGCACGCTGTTCAACCATGTCGACTACACCGGGGTGCGCCGCCTGCTGGAAGTGGGCAGCGGCGTGGGCGCGCAGACTGAGATCCTGCTGCGCCGTTTTCCCGACCTGCACGCCACCTGCGTGGACCTCAACCAGGTGCAGCTGGACGCCGCGCGGGACAACCTGGCGAAGATGCCCTGGTGCCGCGACCGCTACACGCTGCAGCAGGCCGACGCGAGCCGCCTGCCCTTCGGCGCGCGCGACTTCGATGCGGCATTCCTGTGCTGGATCCTGGAGCACGTACCCAATCCGGCGCGCGTGCTCAGCGAAGTACGGCGCGTGCTGGCGCCGGGTTCGCCGATCTACGTCACCGAGGTGATGAATTCCTCGTTCCTGCTGCATCCGTACTCGCCCAACACCTGGCGCTACTGGATGGCGTTCAACGACTTCCAGTACGACAGTGGCGGCGACCCGTTCATCGGCGCCAAGCTGGGCAACCTGCTGCTGGCCGGCGGTTACCGCGACGTGGTCACGGAAATCAAGACGGTGCACTTCGACAACCGCGAGCCGGCAAGGCGGAAGGACATGATCGCGTTCTGGGAGGAACTGCTGCTGTCCGCCGCGGACTCGATGGTCGAGGCGGGCCGGGTCACCCAGGACGTGGTCGATGGCATGCGCCGCGAGATGCGCGACGTGCAGAACGATCCGGACGCGGTGTTCTTCTATGCCTTCGTGCAGGCGCGCGCAACGGTTTACTGACCGACCAGCCTATTGCGCATGATCCCCGCCCGCCTGCGGCGCGGGAGGCGCGTGCGCGTCGTCAAGCCTGGCGCGCACAGGGATCGGTGAGGGATGCCAGGTGCGATGCCACATGGCCGCCAACAGACGGCTCAGGCCGTCGCCACCCCTGACCGGGATGGACCATGGCTCCTGCACGGGCGCCATGGCCTGCCAGCGTCCGTCGCGCCATTCCGCCACCTGGAAACGGAAGTTGTAGTCGGGCTCCACCCCCATGCGCAGGTCGGATAGGACCAGGCGCCCCTGCCGGACCTGCGCGCGCATGAAACCATGGTTGAACCACGACAACCGTTGCACCGCAGGCACGCCCGCCGCTTCGCGCAGCGCTTGCACGTTCGACGGGTAGCCTCGGAACCTCAGCGGGCCCTCATCGACCAGCACCGAACGTTCGGCTTCCACATAGCCCGACGGCGTCATCGCCACCACACGCCACAGCAGCGTGTTGAACGGCATGGGCACCGAGAAGTACGGCGCATCGCCCAGGCCCATGGCGGCCAGCGTGCGTTCGGCTTCGCGGTCCACCATCGCCTTGGCCACCAGCGACCAGCCCAGATAGACGCTGCTGAGCAGCAGTCCCGCCGCCAGTGCACGCCGGGCGGCGGCGCGTTCGCGCAGGAACCACGCGGCCACGCAGGCGACCAGCAGCCAGACGGTGTACAAGGGATCGATGATGAACACGCTGGACCACATCGTCGGTGGCGGAGACAGTGGCCACCACAGCTGCGTGCCGTAGACGGTAAAGGCATCCAGCAGGGGATGCGTCACCAATGCCAGCTGGATGGCCCAGAACCAGCGCGCTGGCGCGGACGCGACGCGCCCCTGGCCGAACCGCTTGAACAGCCACCACACCAGCCAGCCCACCAGCGGCAGCACGAACAGCGAATGGCTGAAGCTGCGGTGCACGGTCATCAGGGTGACCGGATTGTCGGAGAACAGCGCGATGGGCAGGCTGTCCAGGTCAGGCAGCGTACCGAGGGCCGCGCCCGCGAGCAGCGCGGCACGACGATGGGCGGCGGGGGCGATGGCGGCGGCGACGGCGCCGCCGAGGACGATCTGGCTGAGGGAATCCATGCGGCGATCCTAGCAGCCGCCGACCGGATACCTCACGCCGCGCGCGGCACGTCCTGCGGAACCAGGCGCAGCCGCGGCGCGACGTCGGCGAGGATCTGACCCGTGTGGGACAGCAGGCACAGCGTCCCGTCCGCCTCTTCGCTCAGCGCGGTCAGGCTTTCCACCCAGTCGCCGTCGTTCGCATACAGCAGGCCCTCGCGCTGGAGCAGCGCGGCGCGATGGATGTGCCCGCAGACGATGCCATCCAGGCCGCGCCGCCGCGCATCCTCCAGGCCTGCGTGGACGAAACGCGCGATGTAGCGCTCGGCCGCATCGCTCTGGCGCTTCAGGTATTCCGCCAGCGACCAGTAGCGCAGGCCCAGGCGGCGGCGCAGCCGGTTGGTGAGGCGGTTGCCGGTGAGGATGCGGTAGTAGAGCCAGTCGCCGAACTTTTCCTGCAGGCCGCCGAAGTGGGTGACGCCGTCGTAGTCGTCGCCGTGGGTGACCAGCAGCCGACGCCCGTCCAGCGTGGTGTGGATCGCACGGCGGCGCACCTGCATGGCGGGCAGCATCAGGCCGCAGAAACGGCGGATGGGGCGATCGTGGTTGCCGGGCACGTAGACGAGTTCGGTCCCATTGCGTGCCAGCGCGTGCAGCGCCTCCACCACCCGGTTGTGGGCGGCATCCCACGACGCCCGGCGCTGCGACATCCACCACAGATCGACGATGTCGCCGACCAGGTACAGCCGCCGGCACTGCAGCCCGGCGAGGAAATCGGCGAACTCCGCCGCATGGCAGTGCTTGGAACCCAGATGGACGTCGGAAACGAAGACCGCGCGCCGTATCCGCGGTGGCGCGGCCTGCGGACTCACGCCACGGTCTCCGCCGGGCGCCATGCCTCGCCCAGGTAGCGTTCTCGCTTCTTCGGCCGGATGCGGTGCAGGTCCACTTCGATCAGCCCATCGATGGAATCGCTGAAATCCGGGTCCACGCCGAACGCAAGGAAGCGCGCCCCGCCCGGCTCGCAGAGCTCGGTGTACTGCTTGTAGAGCGTGGGCACGGTGGCGCCCAGCGTGTCCAGGTTGGTCTTCAGCACGCGGAAGGCGGTATCGGCCTCCAGCGCATCGAAGCACGGAGGTGTGGCCGTGTAGCGGAACGGATGACGCGAACGCGCCTCGCCGTTCGGATCGCCGTAGTAGTGTGCGTAGTACGCCACGATCTGTTCGCGCGCGTGCAGCGGTAGCGCCGCGCTCATCGACACCGCACCGAACAGATAGCGAACCCGTGGATGCCGGCGCAGGTAGGCGCCGATGCCCTGCCACAGGTAGTCGATGCTGCGGCTGCCCCAGTAGTCGGGCACCACGAAACTGCGGCCCAGCTCCATGCCTGCGGCCAGGCGCGGCAGCGCGTCGTCCGCGTAGTCGAACAGCGAAGCGGTATAGAGGCCTTTCAGGCCCTGCGCCGCGAGCACCGGGGCGCCGCGCGCTAGCCGGTAGGCGCCGGCGATCTTCTTCTGCCCCGCATCCCACAGCACGATGTGTTCGTACCAGGTGTCGAACGCGTCCACGTCCATGCGCTTGCCCGTGCCCTCGCCCACCGCGCGGAAGGTCAGCTCGCGCAGGCGGCCGATCTCGCGCAACAGCGGCGAACCGCCGGCCAGACTCCCCACGCAGATCCGCTTGCCGTCGGTGGTCTCGCCCAGCACATCCAGCGCATCGATGCAGGCCGCGAGCGCGTCCAGCGCCAGCGCATCGACCAGCGGCTCCTGCACGTCGGCCGGCGGCTCGACGCGCCTGGGCTCACGGCGACCGAGTGCGTACAGCGCCTCGCGCACCTGGCGGATCAGGGTGGCGGGAGCGATGGCCGGATCCAGCCGCAGCGGCTGGCCCACGTGCAGCTGCAGGCGACGCTGGCTGCGGCGGAACATCTCGCGCGCCAGCAGTGCCGTACCCGCCGGCTTGAACAGCGCGGACGCCCCGTAGAAGAACGCCGAATTGCGCGCCACCACCCGCACCGGCAACACCGGCGCGCCGGTGGCCCGGGCGAAGCGCAGGAAGCCGCGGCGCCAGCGCGTATCGCGCACACCGCGTGGCCCCAGACGCGACACTTCCCCGGCGGGGAACACGATCACGCACTGCTCGGCTTCCAGCGCCTGCTCGACGGCGCGCACGCTGTCCGCGCTCGGCTTGCCGCCCAGGATGCGCACGGGCAGCAACAGCGGAGCGATCGGCGCGATGCCGGCCAGCATGTCGTTGGCGACGATGCGGACGTCACGGCGCACGCGGCCCACCATCTGCAGCAGCGCCAGTGCATCCAGCGCGCCGGACGGATGGTTGGCCACGATCAGCAACCGCCCCTGCGCCGGGATCCGGCGTGCGTCATCCTCATCGACGGCCGGCCGCAGGTTGAGGTGGTCGATGGCGGCATCGATGAAGTCCAGGCCCTGCAGGTGGCCGTAGTCGGCCAGGAAAGCGTAGGCCTGGTCCAGTCGGGACCAGCGGCCCAGGGTACGCAGCAGCGGACCGGTCAGCCGCGCGCGGTGGCCACGGAACCAGTGGGGGTAACGTTCTGCGATCTGGCGTTCCAGCGGGTGCATGGCAGGGGCTGGCGGCGGGGTTTCGCCGCGCAGCCTGCGCCTGGCCGGCGACAGCACGGTTTCCGTTTTCTGGCAGTCCGGTGACAGCAGGGCGCTTGATTCCCGCTTAACCCCGGGCAACCCTGAACGGGGCAGAATGCACGCGCTGCCGCCGGCGTGTATCATGCGCGCCCATCTTTTCATCCGAATCAAAGGATATAAGCCTGATGTCCAGCTACCTGTTCACCTCCGAATCGGTCTCCGAAGGCCATCCGGACAAGATCGCCGACCAGATTTCCGATGCCGTGCTGGACGCGATCCTGGCCCAGGACAAGCGCGCGCGCGTGGCCTGCGAGACGCTGGTGAAGACGGGCGCGGCCATCGTGGCCGGCGAAGTCACCACCACCGCGTGGGTCGACATCGAGTCGCTGGCGCGCAAGGTCATCAACGACATCGGCTACGACAATTCGGACGTCGGCTTCGACGGCCACACCTGCGCCATCATCAACATGCTCGGCAAGCAGTCGCCGGACATCAACCAGGGCGTGGACCGCAAGAAGCCGGAAGAACAGGGCGCGGGCGACCAGGGCCTGATGTTCGGCTACGCCTGCAACGAGGCGCCGGAATTCATGCCCGCCCCGCTGTACTACAGCCACCGCCTGGTGGAACAGCAGGCCAAGGTGCGCAAGAAGGGCAAGCTGAAGTGGCTGCGCCCGGACGCCAAGTCGCAGGTCACCCTGCGCTACGACGGCAACAGCATCCTCGGCCTCGACGCCGTGGTGCTGTCGACCCAGCACGATCCGGACATTAAACAGAAGGACCTGATCGAAGCCGTGCGTGCCGAGATCCTGGTGCCCGTGCTGCCTAAGAAGTGGCTGGACGCGCTGCCGAAGAACAAGGTGCACATCAACCCGACCGGCAAGTTCGTCATCGGCGGCCCGGTGGGCGACTGCGGCCTGACCGGCCGCAAGATCATCGTCGACAGCTACGGCGGCATGGCCCGCCATGGCGGCGGCGCGTTCTCGGGCAAGGATCCGTCGAAGGTGGACCGTTCGGCCGCCTACGCCGCGCGCTACGTGGCCAAGAACATCGTGGCCGCCGGCCTGGCCGACAAGTGCGAAGTGCAGGTCTCCTACGCGATCGGCGTGGCCGAACCGACCTCGATCTCGGTGACCACGTTCGGCACCGGCAAGGTGGGCGACGACGTGATCGAGAAGCTGATCCGCAAGCACTTCGACCTGCGCCCGTACGGCATCACCCGGATGCTGGACCTGGAGCACCCGATCTACCAGCCGACCGCCAGCTACGGCCACTTCGGCCGCAAACCGAAGGAGATCAGCTACGTGGACGGCGCCGGCAAGAAGCACACCGCGACCGCCTTCTCCTGGGAGAAGACCGACCGCGCCGAGGCGCTGCGCAAGGACGCCAAGCTGAAGTGACGGTCTGGCGCGCCTGCGCACGCGCGGGCGCCTTTGCCGGACCGTCACCCCTGCGAAGGCAGGGGTCCAGCGACTTGGGATGAAGAAACGGGCCGCTTATGCGGCCCGTTTCTTTTTGCGGCGACGGGGCCGCACGACCCGCACCAGGATCGGTTAGCCTGCGCGCCTCACCTTGCGGAGGCATGCCATGGAATCGCTGAAGAGCCACCAGCTCACCATGACGGTGCTGATGACGCCGGACATGGCCAACTTCTCCGGCAAGGTCCACGGCGGCGCGATCCTCAAGCTGCTCGACCAGGTGGCCTACGCCTGCGGCAGTCGCTATGCCGGCAAGTACGTGGTCACCCTGTCGGTGGACCAGGTGATGTTCCGCCAGGCCATCAACGTCGGCGAACTGGTGACCTTCCTGGCGTCCGTCAACTACACCGGCACGTCGTCGATGGAGATCGGCATCAAGGTGGTGGCCGAGGACATCCGCAAGCAGAGCGTGCGCCACGCCAACAGCTGCTTCTTCACCATGGTGGCGGTGGACGAGGACGGCCGGACCACCCCGGTCCCGCCGCTGCAACCGTCCACGCCGGACGAAATCCGCCGCTGCGCCGCCGCGCGCCTGCGCCGCCAGCTGCGCGAGGAGATGGAACGGCGGCATGCCGAGCTGGGCAGCCGGGCCGGGGAAAACCCCTGAGTTCACGCGACTGGCGATGCCTCCGGTCTGCCGCTAGGATCGCCACACACGTCAGGAAGACCGTATGCCAGACGACAGCAACCGGCGCCCCATCGCCGCCCGCGCCAGTGGATGGGCTCGCTCGATCAGTGCCGCATTGGCGCGTTCGTCCGTCACGCCGAACCAGATCTCGATGCTGAGCATCGTCTTCGCCGCTCTGGGTGCGCTGATGCTGTGGCTCGCCACCCCGCTTGCGCTGGTCGTCGCGGCGGTATGCATCCAGCTGCGACTGGTCTGCAACCTGCTGGATGGCATGGTCGCGATGGAGGGCGGCAAGAAGACGCCGACCGGCGCGCTGTACAACGAGTTCCCGGACCGCGTGGCGGACTCGCTGTTGATCGTCGCCCTCGGGTACGCCTGCGGCGCGACGTGGCTGGGGTGGCTTGGCGCACTGGCGGCCGCACTCACGGCCTACGTGCGACTTGCGGGCGGCAGCCTGGGATTGCCGCAGGATTTCAGAGGACCGATGGCCAAGCAGCACCGCATGGCCGTGCTGACGGTCGCGTGCCTGCTGGGCGCGGCCGAACTGGCCTTCGCACAGACGTACTGGGCCCTGCGCATCGCGGCTTGGATCATCGCCTTGGGCGCGCTGTTGACCTGCGCCACCCGCAGCCGAGCGATCACGGCCGCGCTGCATGCGCGGGACGGCGCATGATCAGCCGCCTGCTGGCCGCGATCAGCAAGGCCCTGATCGGGGCCTATCCACGCTGGATGGGCAGCCAGCCCGAGGCGCGCCAGCGCATCTATTTCGCCAACCATGCCAGCCATCTGGACACCGTCGCGCTGTGGTCGGCATTGCCTCCGCCCCTGCGCTGCACGACCCGCCCGGTGGCGGCACGCGACTACTGGGGCGGTGGCGGGCTCAAGGGCCTGATCGCGGGGCCCGGCCTCAACGTGGTGCTGATCGACAGGCAGCGCACAGATCCCGACGCCGATCCGCTGCAGCCCCTGTACGAAGCCCTTGACGCAGGCGCGTCGCTGATCCTGTTTCCCGAAGGTACGCGCAATCCCGACGCCACGCTCCTGCCGTTCAAATCCGGCCTGTATCACCTGGCACAACGCCATCCGCAGGTCGAACTGGTGCCGGTCTATCTCGACAATGCGCGCCGCAGCATGCCCAAAGGCAGCCTGCTGCCGGTGCCGCTGATCTGCACCGTGCGCTTCGGCGCGCCCCTGGCGGCGGAGCAGGGCGAAGACAAGGCCGGTTTCCTGCGGCGCGCGCGTGATGCGGTGCAGGCATTGGCGCCCTGAACCAAGGAAGCACGTCGACGCATGGATACCCTGCCCTTCAACGGCTTCATCCGCACCGCCATCGCGCAGGCGCCGGGCAAGTTCTGGTGGATGATCGGCGGCGTCATCGCGCTGCTGGTGCTGGCTTCGACCATCGGCTGGGTGCTGGGTAGGCGGCGGCCTTCACCCGTGGTGGACAACCTCAACGCCCGCATCAACGCCTGGTGGGTGATGGTCGGCGTGCTGCTGGTGTGCTTCCTGGTCGGCAAGATCGCCACCCTGGTGCTGTACGCGCTGCTGTCGTTCTTCGCGCTCCGTGAGTTCCTCACCCTCACGCCGACGCGCCGCGGCGACCACCTCGCGCTGTGCCTGTGCTTCTACGTCGCGATCCCGCTGCAGTACTGGCTTATCGGCGTGGACTGGTACGGCTTATTCGTCATGTGCATCCCGGTGTACGGCTTCCTGTTGCTGCCCGCCGTCACCGCACTGCAGGGCGATACCGAGGACTTCCTGGAGCGCAACACCAAGGTGCAGTGGGGCCTGATGCTCACCGTCTACTGCCTGAGCCACGCGCCGGCACTGATGTTGCTGAACATCCCCGGCTACGAAGGCCAGAACCTGATGCTGCTGTTCTACCTGTTGCTGGTGGTGCAGCTGAGCGATGTCCTGCAGTACGTGTTCGGCAAGCTCTTCGGCAAGCACCTGCTGGCACCGAAGGTAAGCCCCTCCAAGACCGTTGAAGGCCTGGTCGGTGGCGGCCTGTCCGCTGCCGCCATCGGCGCCGCGTTGTGGTGGGTGACCCCGTTCACGCCCGTGCAGTCGGCGCTGCTGTCGCTGCTGATCGTCCTGTGCGGCTTCCTGGGCGGGCTGGCGCTGTCGGCCACCAAACGCAGCCTCGGCGCGAAGGACTGGGGCACCATGATCGAAGGCCATGGCGGCGCCCTGGACCGGCTGGATTCGGTGGTGTTCGCCGCGCCGGTGTTCTTCCACGTGGTCCGCTACGGCTTCCAGTAGCGCACGGCGGCAGCGCGGGGACCCCGCCTTGCCGGCTACAATACGCGCATGTCCCTGATGCAATTCCAGCGGGTCGACTTCAGTGTCGGCGGTCCGCTTCTCCTCGAACACGTCGAACTGTCCATCGAACCCGGCGAACGCGTCTGCATCGTCGGCCGCAACGGCATGGGCAAGTCCACGCTGATGCGGCTGATGGCCGGCGAACTCAAGCCCGACGACGGCGAGATCCGCGTGCAGAACGGCGTGGTCGTCGCGCGCATGGCGCAGGAGGTGCCGCAGGACACGCAGGGCACGGTATTCGATGTGGTCGCCGAAGGCCTGGGCGACTTGGGCCAGCTGCTCGCGCGCTACCACCATGCCGTGCACGACGGCGACATGGACGCGATGGGCGAAGCGCAGGCGCAGATCGAAGCCCAGCACGGCTGGGACTTGGACCGTCGCGTGCAGCAGGTGCTCGAGCGGCTCGAATTGCCGGACGAGACCGACTTCGCCGCACTGTCCGGCGGCATGAAGCGGCGCGTGCTGCTGGCGCAGGCGTTGGTCCGCAATCCCGACATCCTGCTGCTGGACGAACCCACCAACCATCTCGACATCGAGGCGATCGCCTGGCTGGAGGGTTTCCTGAAGTCCTTCGGCGGCAGCATCGTGTTCGTCACCCACGACCGCAGCTTCCTGCGCTCGCTGGCTACGCGCATCCTCGAGATCGACCGCGGCCAGCTGACCAGCTGGCCCGGCGACTACGACAACTACCTGCGCCGTCGCGAGGAGCGCCTGCATGCCGAAGCGCAGGAGAACGCCCGCTTCGACAAGCTGCTGGCACAGGAAGAGGTCTGGATCCGCCAGGGCATCAAGGCCCGCCGCACCCGCAACGAAGGCCGCGTCACCGCGCTGAAGGCGATGCGTCGCGAGCGCGCGCAGCGGCGGGAGCTGTCCGGCAACGTGAAGATGGAAGCCGCGGCCGCGCAGTCCTCGGGCAAGAAGGTCATCGAAGCCACCCACATCACCCAGGCCTACGACGGCCGCGTGCTGCTGGACGACGTGTCGGCGACCATCATGCGCGGCGACCGGGTCGGCATCGTCGGACCAAACGGCGCCGGCAAGTCCACGCTGCTCAAGATCCTGCTGGGCGAGCTGGCACCCCAGCATGGCGAAGTGAAGCTGGGCACCGGTCTGCAGATCGCCTACTTCGACCAGCACCGCAGCCTGCTGGACGAGTCGCGCACCGCGCTAGAAAACGTCGCCGAAGGCAGCGACTTCGTCGAGATCAACGGCAGCCGCAAGCACGTCATCGGCTACCTGCAGGACTTCCTGTTCTCGCCCGAGCGCGCCCGCGCGCCGATCACCCGCCTGTCCGGCGGCGAGCGCAACCGCCTGCTGCTGGCCAAGCTGTTCGCCCAGCCCTCGAACCTGCTGGTGATGGACGAACCGACCAACGACCTGGACGTCGAGACGCTGGAGCTGCTGGAAGAGCTGCTGCTGGACTACAAGGGCACGCTGCTGCTGGTCAGCCACGACCGCGACTTCCTGGACAACGTGGTCACCAGCACCTTGGTGCTGGAAGGCGAAGGACGGCTGGGCGACTATGTGGGCGGCTACACGGACTGGCTGCGGCAACGTCGTGCGCCCGCTGCGCCGCCCTCCTCCTCGCCCGCCAAGCCCGCGCTGTCGAAACAACCCGAACCCGTCACCGCCAAGCGCAAGCTGGGCTTCAAGGAAGCGCGCGAACTGGAACAGCTGCCGGCACGCATCGAGGCGCTGGAAGCCGAGGTCGCAAGGCGCACCGAAGCGATGAACGACCCGGCTTACTACCAGCAGTCGCCTGCCGACCTGCAGCGCGCGAACGAAGAGCTCGCCGCGAAGCAGGCGGAACTGGACCACGCCTACCAGCGCTGGTCGGAACTGGATGGGTGAGCAGTGGCTTCACTGTAGGAGCGATGTAAGTCGCGACCACACACTTTGACGGCCGATCACCGTCATCACATGCGCTGATCCCTCCACCTCATTCTCCCGTGACGTTCTACCGCTCACGTCCGGATAGCATGCGGTCGCGACTCACGTCGCTCCTACAACAAGCGGCAGCGGCACCTCACCCCGTGTTCTGCACGCCTTGCGACACGCCGTTGATGCTGGCGACCAGCGCATGCAGCAACGCATCGTCCTGGCGGTCGCTGTCGCGCCAGCGCTTCAGCAGGTCGGCCTGCATCACACTGATCGGGTCGATGTAGGGATTGCGCAGGCGAATGGACAACGCCAGCCGCTGGTCGTGCTGCAGCAGCCAGTCGTTGCCGTTGAGCGCCAGCACCCAGCGTACCGCGGCTGCATGCTCCTGCTGCACCTTCGGGAAGAACGCCCCGTGCAGCTCGCCCGCCATCTTCGAATACATCTCGGCGATGCTCAGGTCGCCCTTGGCCAGCACCATGGAAACATCGTCGAGGAAGGTCTTGAAGAACGGCCAGTCGCGCGCCATCTCGCGCAGCGCGTCTTCGCCATGGGCATCCGCCGCGGCCTGCAGGCCTGTGCCCACGCCGTACCAGCCGGGGATCACCGCGCGCGCCTGGCTCCAGGCGAATACCCACGGGATCGCACGCAGGTTGCCCAGTGCCGCATCTTGGCCCAGCCGGCGCGAGGGCCGCGAGCCCAGCGTCATCCGCTCGATCACGTCGATCGGCGTGGCACTGCGGAAATAATCCATGAAGCGCGGCGACTGCACGAATGCGCGGTAGGCCTGCGTACTTTCCTCCGCCACGAGCGCCATGATCTCGCGCCAGCGCGCCTCGCGCGGCTCCGGTGGACGCGGACGCAGGCTGGACAGCAGCACCGCCCCGACCGACTGCTCCAGCGAACGCAGCGCCAGCGCGCGGATGCCGTACTTGCGGTGGATCACCTCGCCCTGCTCGGTCACGCGCAGGCGCCCGTCCACGCTGCCGCGCGGCGCCGCTTCCAGCGCGCGCGTGGTCTTGCCGCCACCGCGGATGATCGAACCGCCGCGACCGTGGAAGAACGTCAGCCTGATGCCCAGTTCCTGGGCCGCCTCGACCAGGTCCACCTGTGCCCGCTGCAGGCCCCAGCGCGAGGCGGCGATGCCGCCGTCCTTGCCGCTGTCGGAATACCCCAGCATCACCATCTGCACGTTGCCGCGTGCGGCCAGATGGGTCCGGTAGACCGGATCGGCAAGCAGGTCGCGCAGCACATCGGTGCCATGTCCCAGGTCGTCGATGGTCTCGAACAGCGGCGCGATGTCGAGCGGCACCTGCCTCGCGTCGTCGATCAGGCCGCCCCGGCGCGCCAGCGCCAGCACGGTCAGCACGTCGGCGCGGCTGTGCGCCATGCTGATGATGTAGGTGCCCAGCGCATCGGTACCGTGCCGCGCGCGCGCATCGGCCAGCGCCTTGAAGACCGCATCCAGCCGTTCGTTGCCTTCCTCGGCCGACGCCGGCAGGACCGCATCGCCGCTGGCATACGGCCCCAGCAATGCCGCGCGCTCGACCGCCCCGCGCTGCTCCCAGTCGGCATCGCCCAGTGCCGCCGCCACTGCGCGCGCATGCACGCTGGATTCCTGCCGCACGTCCAGCCGGGCGAGATGGAAGCCGAATGTGCGCACGCGCCAGGCCAGCCTGCGCACCGCAAACCACCCTGCGTGGATGCCGCGGTTGGCTTCCAGGCTGCGCAGGATCAGTTCAATGTCGTGCGCCAGTTCCTCCGGCGAGGCGTAGCCCTCGGGCCGGTCTTCCAGCGTGGCATGCAGGCGAGCGCGCATGAGGTCGTTGAGCAGGCGATAGGGCATGTCGCCGTGCCGCGGACGCGACTTCTTCGCCGCATCGGGCAGCAGCGCGCGGTACTGCTCCACCCGCGCCGACACCTCGCTCGACACGCCGATGATCGAGCTCGACTGGCTGAGCAGCGTGGTGAGCTGACGCAGCTCCTTCAGGTAGCGCGTGAGGATGGCGCGTCGCTGCGCGTCCAGCGTGGCCGTGACGGTGCGTGCATCGACATTCGGATTGCCGTCCATGTCGCCGCCGACCCAGGTGCCGAAGCGCAACACGCGCGGCAGCCGCGCGGTGACCTCGGGCACGGCGCCGTAGACCTCGGTGATGGCGCTTTCCAACGTTTCGTACAGCACCGGGATGACCCGGTACAGCACTTCGATCAGGTAGAACCCGACATGCTCGCGCTCGTCCTCCACACCCGGGCGCACCGGCGAGGAGTCGGCCGTCTGCCAGGCCGAGGTCAGGGCCATGCGGAAGCGGGCGGTGTCGGTGGCCAGTTCGCCGGGCGTGCGCGTGCCGTCCAGTCCGTTGATCAGGCTGGCCACCATCAGCTGCTCCTTCTCCAGCAGCGCGCGGCGCACCGCCTCGGTCGGGTGCGCGGTGAAGACCGGCTCCACGTCGATGCGCGGCAGCCAGCCGGCCAGTTCCTCAAGGGAGACGCCCTGCGCCTTGAGGCGGGCCAGCGCGTCGTGCAGCCCATCGGGCTGCGGCCGCGCGCTGCCGGCCCGCTGGTAATCCCGCCGGCGACGGATGCGATGGACGCGTTCGGCGATGTTCACCACCTGGAAGTAGGTGCTGAAGGCGCGGATCAGCGACTCCGCCTGCGCGGGCGACTGCCCGTCCAGCAGGCCGGCCAGCGACTGCGGCGGCTCGCCCGACTGGCGGCGCGCGATCGCGGTGGTGCGTACCCGTTCGACATGAGCCAGGAACTCCGGCGAGACCTGTTCGGCCAGCATGTCCCCCACCAGCGTCCCCAGGCGGCGCACGTCCTCGCGCAGCGGGACGTCGGGCGGAGCGAATTCGAGGCTGCGGGGGCTGTTCATGCGCGGCGTGGGGTCCGTCGTGGGCCAGGATTGGTATTGTCCCTAAGGACAAGTGGTCTGCTGCAGGGCAGCATCCGAAGCCTACCCGATCAGGCCAGGCCGTGCGTCATCGTTTCATCCGGAACAAGCGATATAATGTGTCCGCCGAGGGGCGCTGCGACCGTGATGTCTGTTCGACAGGCAAGCACGGCCAGGCTCGGCAGGAAACCGCAACGGCGCCCGGTCAAGCATGCGAGCCCTGCTCGCCACCTTCCCGGAGCCAACACGATGAACGCCGTACGCAAGTTTTCCACCGAGGGCGACTACAAGGTCGCCGACATTTCCCTGGCCGATTGGGGCCGCAAGGAACTCGACATCGCCGAGCACGAGATGCCCGGCCTGATGTCCATCCGCCGCAAGCACGCCGCCACCAAGCCGCTGAAGGGCGTGCGCGTGACCGGCTCGCTGCACATGACCATCCAGACCGCCGTGCTGATCGAGACGCTGAAGGACATCGGCGCCGACGTGCGCTGGGCGTCGTGCAACATCTTCTCCACGCAGGACCACGCCGCCGCCGCGATCGCCGCCAGCGGCACGCCGGTGTTCGCCTGGAAGGGCGAGACGCTGGAAGAGTATTGGGACTGCACGCTTGACGCCCTGACCTTCACCCTGGCCGACGGCACCCTGACCGGCCCGGAGCTGGTGGTGGACGACGGCGGCGACGTCACCCTGCTGATCCACAAGGGCTATGAGCTCGAGAACGGCAGCGACTGGGTCAATACCGCCTCGGGCAACCACGAAGAGCAGGTGATCAAAGACCTGCTGAAGCGCGTCGCCAAGGAACGCCCCGGCTACTGGACCCGCGTGGTCAAGGACTGGAAGGGCGTGTCCGAAGAGACCACCACCGGCGTGCACCGCCTCTACCAGATCGCCGAACAGGGCAAGCTGCTGGTGCCGGCGATCAACGTCAACGACTCGGTCACCAAGTCCAAGTTCGACAACCTGTACGGCTGCCGCGAGTCGCTGGCCGACGGCCTGAAGCGCGCGATGGACGTGATGCTGGCCGGCAAGGTGGCCGTGGTCTGCGGCTACGGCGACGTGGGCAAGGGCTCGGCGCATTCGCTGCGCGCGTACGGCGCCCGCGTCATCGTCACCGAGATCGACCCGATCTGCGCGCTGCAGGCGGCGATGGAAGGCTTCGAGGTGAACACCGTCGAGGACAGCCTGGGCCAGGCCGACATCTACGTCACCACGACCGGCAACAAGGACATCATCACCCTTGAGCACATGCGGGCGATGAAGGACCAGGCCATCGTCTGCAACATCGGCCACTTCGACAACGAGATCCAGGTGGATGCGCTGTACGCCTCGGACGCCAAACGCATCAACATCAAGCCGCAGGTCGACAAGTTCGTGTTCCCGAACGGCAACGCGATCTTCCTGCTCGCCGAGGGCCGCCTGGTGAACCTGGGCTGCGCCACCGGCCACCCGAGCTTCGTCATGTCGAACTCCTTCGCCAACCAGACGCTGGCGCAGATCGACCTGTGGGCGAACAAGGACGTGTACGAGAAGACCGTCTACCGCCTGCCGAAGCACCTGGACGAGGAGGTCGCGCGCCTGCACCTGGAGAAGATCGGCGTGAAGCTGACCACGCTCACCCAGGACCAGGCCGACTACCTGGGCGTGGCGGTCGAAGGCCCGTACAAGCCGGACCACTACCGCTACTGATCGAAGCAGTGCACGGGGCAGCGTCCGCGCTGCCCTCTCGATCCACGGCAGGCGCGGGTATGCGCCTGCCCCTCGGGGCCTCTCCATGCCGATCCCGGTTTCGTTCGAGTTCTATCCGCCCAAGACCGATGAGCAGCGCGCGCAGCTCGACCGCACTGCGTACAAGCTGAAGGCGCACGCCCCCGAATATGTCTCGTGCACGTTCGGCGCCGGCGGTTCCACGTTGAGCTACACGTCCGAGACGGTGCGCCATCTCAACCAGCACCATGGCTTCGATGCCGCGCCGCACCTGTCCTGCGTGGGCGGGAGCCGCGAGGAAATCCGCGAACTGCTGCGGCTGTACAGGGCGCTTGGGTGCAAGCGCATCGTCGCGCTGCGCGGCGACCTGCCTTCCGGCATGGGCCACCCGGGCGACCTGCGCTATGCGTCGGAGCTGATCGAGTTCATCCGCGCCGAACATGGCGACACCTTCCACATCGAAGTCGGCGCCTACCCCGAAACGCACCCGCAGGCCGAGGATGCCCTGACCGACCTGCGCCACTTCAAGGCCAAGGTCGATGCCGGCGCCAACGGCGCGATCACCCAGTATTTCTACAACCCGGATGCGTATTTCCACTTCGTCGACGCGGTGCGCAGGCTGGGCGTGGACATCCCGATCATCCCGGGCATCATGCCGATCTCCAACTTTACCCAGCTGCGCCGCTTCTCCGAGGCCTGCGGCGCGGAGATCCCGCGCTGGATCGGCAAGCGCATGCAGGCGCTGGGCGACGATGCCGATGCGATCCGCGACTTCGGCGCCGACGTGGTGGCCAGCCTCTGCGAGCGGCTGATCGCCGGTGGCGCGCCGTCGCTGCACTTCTACACCCTGAACCTCGCCAAGCCGACCCAGACCGTCCTGTCCCGTCTGGGCTGGGCGGCCTGAACGCCGGGGCGCGCCATGCGCCCCACCCGCAGGTGAACGGCGGTCGCACTCCGGGCATGCGCTCGGTGACCGGATGCCATGCCCGGATTACGCTGCAGGCATGCGCCTCCCGCTTCTCCTTCTCGCCAGCCTGTGCCTGTGGGCCGGATTCCCTGCAGCACCCGCCGAGGCGCAGCAGCAGGGCGTACATCGCTGTACGACGATGGACGGCGACACCGTCTACACCGACAAGAACTGCGAAGACATCGGCGCAATGGATCGGCTGCCAGCCGGTACCACCGGGCCCTCGGCGACGGGCGCGCTCTATCGCGGTGGCTGTTCCCGCACGCTGAGTGATCTGGTGGCGCAGGTGTCGATGGCGATCACGGCGGGCGACGTCAACCGGCTGGCGGGCGTATACCACTGGAGCGGCATGTCCGATGCCGCCGCCTTGCGGATCCTCGACCAGTTGGATGCGGTCGTGCAGCGCCCACTCGTGGACATCGTGCCGGTGCGCCCCGCCCCCGCGCCGATCCTCGATGCCGAAGGTGCCATCGTCGATCCGAACCAGGATGGCTACTATCCCGCCACCGCGCAGCGCTCACGACCCGTGGGCCTGCGCATCGTGCAGACGCTGAAGAACGGCACCACGCCCTCGAACACCACGTTCGGACTGCGACGCGCCTACAACTGCTTCTGGATCACGCTGTAACCGCGTCGCCGTGGGCGCTTCAGGCACGCGCCGGATTGGCTGCCGACGCCTCGCGCGTCGGCGAGAAACGAAGCGTCGCCACCACGCCTTTCGATTCGCCCGGCCGTACACCGACCTCCCAACCGTACAGCGCGCACAGCCGGCTGACGATGGACAGTCCAATGCCACCGCCCTGCGAGTGGCCGGCATGCGTGCCGCGATAGCCGCGCTCGAACAGGCGCGCGGCGTCCTCCTTGCTCAGGCCTGGCCCGGAATCGACGACCTCCACCGCATCCGGCAGCAGGCGGACCACGACCTCGCCTTCCTTGGTGTACTTCACCGCATTGCCGATCAGGTTGCCCAGCGCCACGGAGAGCGCTGCCTCGGGCGAATCGACGCGTGCGCCCTCCTCGCCCTCCACGCGCAGCGTCAGCGGCTTGCCGCCCAGCGTGGCACGATGGGCGTCCAGCAACTGGTCTACCACGCGCGCCACGTCGGTATTGCCATGGCCACGCTCGTTGCGCGACAGCAGCAGCAGCGCGCTGATCAGGTCGGTGCACTGCTGCTCCGCACGCTGGATGCGCTGGATGCGGGTGCGCGTCTTCTCGTCCATGTCCGGCCGCGACAGCATCAGTTCCACCGAGCCCCGGATGATGGCCAGCGGCGTGCGCAGCTCGTGGCTGACATCGGCGTTGAACTCCCGGTCGCGCTGGACGACTTCGGTGAGGCGTTCGGCGTAATCATCCAGAGATTTCGCCAGCTCGCCCACCTCGTCTTGCGGGAAATGCGGCGCCAACGGACGCGGATTGCTGCTACCTCGATAGGCACGAAGTCGGGAAGCCAGCTCCGAAACCGGACTCATTACCTTCGATGCCGACCACCATCCCAGCGCCAGCGACAAGGCCACGAAAACGAGCACCGCTAACGATAGCCACCACCACAAACGTTGCTGGGCGATATTCGCCCTGCGCGTGTCGTAAGCAAGGTAGTACCAGGCGTCGGGTGTCTTGCGCAATGCAACCTTGTACGACAGTAGTTGATTGGCCTCGTCGGTACCGGTGTAGCTGGAAATGCCCTCCGGCATGCTGACCCATTGCGGGTAGTCGGCAGCGAGACGAGCCATCGAGCCCGGGTCATTCGGATTCACGACCCGACCGTACATCTGGTCGACCGCCAATGTGGGCTTGGCATCCGGATTGCGCTGATGCATGCGCACGTATTCGTCGATGTTCCGATTCATCACGTCGTCAACCAGCTGGTTCTCGACGTACTTGCTTGCCCAGAGTGCAGCAAACGCGAACAGCGTGGTCAATCCGAAACCCAACAGGACGAACGACAGGATGATGCGGGTGCGCAGCCGCCGCCGGAAACGGCGGTGGCGGCGGGGTTTCGACGAATCAGCTGCTGGCATCGGGTGCGGCGATGCGGTATCCGATGCCATGGCGGGTCTGGATGTACGGCGAGTCGAACGGCTTGTCCACCACCGCGCGCAGGCCGTGGATGTGCACGCGCAGGGAATCCGAATCTGGCAGTTCCTCGCCCCAGACGCGGGTCTCCAGTTCCTGGCGCGTCACCACCGCGGGCGAGGCCTCCATCAGCGCCTGCAGGATCTTCAGCGCGGTGGGATTGAGCTGCAGCAGCTTGCCCTGGCGGCGGACTTCCAGCGTATCCAGGTTGTACTCCAGTTCGCCCACTTCCAGCACGCGGGTCTGCACACCCTTGCCACGACGGGACAGCGCGTTGAGGCGCACTTCCACTTCCTGCAGCGCAAACGGCTTGATCAGATAGTCATCGGCACCGGAATCGAAGCCGGCCAACTTATTGTCCAGCGAATCGCGCGCGGTCAGCATCAGCACCGGCGTTTGCTTGCGCGCCTCGTTGCGCAGCTTACGACAGACCTCCAGCCCGTCCATGCCCGGAAGGTTGAGGTCGAGCACGATCGCGTCGAACTCGTGAACGACCGCCAGGTGCAGCCCGGTCACACCGTCGGCCGCGAAGTCGACGGTGTGGCCACGCTCTTCCAGATAGTCGCCGAGGTTGGCGGCGATATCGCTGTTGTCTTCGATGACGAGGATGCGCATCTTTATCAACGAGATTCAAGGATGGGCTGGCGGAAGTTCTTTCCCAACTCTTGCTGCGATTCTTCGCGCATGCGGCGACGTTGTGCGACCGTCTGGCACTGCGTGGTTACGCGATGCGAACCGACCTTCTTTTCCCGGGTGCACACCAGGCGGCTGTCTTCCCCGGCTCGCGTCAGAATCGTATTGACCAGCTCCTGATCGTTGATGACCTTCACCTTGTCATCCGATGACAACTGGTCCACTCCACCTGCGCGCTGGAGGGAGTCGCCGATGCGGTTGAGCGCATTACGCACCTCAATCCGGTCCGTCTGGGAGATTTCGGCGTAGGCCTTGCCCTCCGCAAGATCGGCCAGGATCTTCTCCTTCTGCTTCTCGAACGGTACGGAGACATTGAGCTGGCCTGTCGCGGTCGTGTCCGCGCCCGACGCCGCACTCATGGACGCTTCCGCCGCAGGTACGGCCAGCAGCATGACGGAGACAAGTAACAGCTTACGCATCCTTTCACCTCGCTCGAAATTGTTCACCCGCCAATGCAGCCGGATATGCGCCGCAACATGCCATTTCCCCAAGCCGGGGGTGAGGCGGCGCGGGCAACTCCGATTCTTGCATAGGTAACTGCGACTACGCCAAGGCATCCCACCAAAAAACAAGGCCCAAGCGGGTGGACGCCCGCTTGGGCCAAAGTAATGCCCCGATTACCGTAATCCTGTGCTTTCCAGATGAATCCACCGGGAGGAACGCAGAGCTGCGGTCCGGGAGAGGCTACGCGGGCAGCGATTAAACACCCGTTAAAAGGAGCGTTAAATCCATGTGAAAGAGCGATCAGCCGCCCTGTTCAGCATGGGCCGCCAGGTGCTCCACGATCCTGCCCGCCACGTCCACGCCGCAGACCGCCTCGATGCCCTCCAGGCCGGGCGTGGAATTGACCTCCAGCACCAGCGGGCCGCGCTTGGCCCGGATCAGGTCCACGCCCGCCACCCCCAGTCCCAGCACGCGCGCGGCCCGGATGGCCACGGCCCGCTCCTCCGCGGTGGCCGCCACGTGCAGGGCCGTGCCGCCCCGGTGCAGGTTCGAGCGGAAATCCCCTTCCGGCGCCTGCCGGCGCATGGAAGCCACCACCTCATCGCCCACGACGAAGCAGCGCAGGTCGGCCCCTTCCGCCTCACCGATGAACTCCTGGACCACGAAGCTGGCATACAGGCCGCGCAAGGCCTCCACCACGCTGCGCGATGCCGACGGCTTCTCGGTAAGCATCACGCCAGCCCCCTGCGCCCCTTCGTTCAACTTGATGACGTGGGGGGGCGGACCGAGCATGGAGAGCAGGTCGGAGGTGTCGTCGGGGTTGTCGCCGAACACGGTCACCGGCAGGTCGATCCCCTGTGCGGCCAGCAGCTGGTGCGCCCGCAGCTTGTCGCGGGCGCGCAGGATGGCATCGGACGGGTTGGGACTGTAGGTGCCCATCAGTTCGAACTGCCGCAGCACCGCCGTGCCGTAGCGGGTGATGGACGCGCCGATGCGGGGAATGACGGCGTCGTAGCCGGCCAGCGAGCGACCCTTGTAATGCAACTGGAAGCCGGACGAGGCGATGCGCATGTAACAGCGCAGCGGATCCAGCACCCGGACCGTGTGGCCACGCTGGCGGGCGGCTTCCACCAGTCGGCGGGTCGAGTACAGCTTGCTGTTGCGCGACAGGATGGCGAGCTTCATGGACGCGGGATCACCTGGGCCGCGTACAGCATCGCACGCCCGGAAGGCCGGGCGATGACGGCGGAAGCGAGAGGGGGTGGAGCGGGTGATGGGAATCGAACCCACGCTAGCAGCTTGGGAAGCTGCAGTTCTACCATTGAACTACACCCGCGCGGACGACCGAAGTCTATGCCGCGCGGGGGGACAAGGCAATGCGGCGCCGGTGGCCGGCGCCGCATCGTTCAGCCATCTCAGAAGCTGCCGCCCAGGGTCATGAAGGCGGTGGTATTGGTGCCGCCCCCCTGGTTGACCGTCGTGGTGACGCCCAGGTTGGCGTCGAAGCCGAACAGCTTGGTGCGCGCACCCATCAGCAGGGTGCCGTAGCCGTCGTCCGTATCCAGCCCCGGAACGGCGTAGGCGCTGGTGCCGGGCAGCGACAGGGCCTGGGCGAACACCTCCTCGGCCGGATCCTCGAACTCCTTGTCCACCGTCAGCCGTGCATAGGGCTGCAGATGGTCGTTGATCGCATAGCTGAACTCATAGCCCGCGCTGCCGATCAGCGAATCGAAATCCTGGTCCGGATACGCCAGCGCGCTGGAGTTGATGTTGCTCTCGCTGTAGCCGTCCATCTCGATGGTCTGCGACAGCACGCTGATCACCGGACCATGACGGAACGCGCCCTCGCCCCACTGGTAGCCGGCGCTCAGGCCCAGGCTCAGGTTGGTGCCGTCCGGCGAGCCGCTGTGGCGGCGGGTCACGTTGCCCAGCTGGACTTCGCGGTCCACGTCGTAGGAGATCCAGCTGTAGCTCACCTGCGCGTTGGCCCACAGGCGGTCGCCGTACCAGCCGGCGAAACCGCCCAGCGTGGCGTCGGCTTCGTCGAAACTGCCACTGCGCTGGCCCAAGTCGTACTTGGCCCGGCCATAGCCGGCGAACGCGCCATAGACCATCGAACCCCGCGACCAGTCCACGCCGAACGTCCCCATCGGGCCGGCACCGTCGTACAGGTCGCCGTCGTCATAGCGCAGGAAGTCCCCGCGCAGGTCGCCCCACCAGCGCATGCCGTCGGCCTCGGGCTTGCCGGCCACGTGCGAGGCCACCCGGTCGGCGCGCGCGCGCCCATGCACCGAGGCGGTGTACGGCAACAGCGCGATCTGGCGCGGGCCTTCCAGCATGGCCACCGCGTACTGCGACAGGATGCTGTGCGCCCTCGAGGTGGGATGCACACCGTCGGCGAATGCGTAGGTGTCCGGCGCATCCGGGGTGACGTACGAGGTCGGATTGCAGGTCAGCGAGTTGGCGGTGATCTGCGGCTGGCAGGCCGTGCCGGTGACGTTGGCGAAGCCGTACTCGGCCGGGCTTGCGACGATTTCGCGCAGCAGGGAGAAGGTGTCCAGCGGAATGACCCGCAGGCCGGCCGTGTCGATCGCGTTGAACAGTGCGGTGTTGTAGGTGGTGGAGAGTTGCGTGCCCGCCGCGGCCGCGGCCGCACCCTGCGCGCGGAAACCCGGCGTCACGCCCAGATCCGGGATGGTGGGCACCAGGATGTAGCGCGCGCCTGCGTTCTGCAGCGTGCCGATGATTCCCACCTGCGCGGTCACCGCGCCGCCGATCGTCGTGGTGGGATCCGCGCCACCACTGGTGATGGCGAACAGGTCGTTCGCGCCGCCCCAGACCGTGTAGAGCGCGTTGGGGTCGGCACGGCCGCCGGTCGAGGCCAGGTAGGTGTTGACCTGGGTGGCAAGCGAAGGAATCGGGCCCAGCGCGCCGGTGGTGTTGGTACCCACGCGCGCGCCGCCCGCCGCGTAGTTGGTGCCCACCTGGCCATTGCCGTTGGCGTAGGCGCTGGTGCCGTAGTACTCGGCCAGATACTGGGACCAGACGAAGCCGGGATTGGTGGTGAACTGGCCGGTCACCGGTCGGACGGATGCCGGCAGCAGCGGGCGGAAGTAACCGGCGTCGGTCAGGCTGTCGCCGAAGAACACGGTCTGCGTATACGGGCCGTCCTGGGCCAGGGCGGGGGCTGCCGCCATCGCCAGCGCGACGGCCAGCAACGAACGGACGGGCGAGATGGAACGCTTCATGGAATCTCCCGGGGCAATGGATGATGGACTGCGCGCCGGCTCTGCCGTACGGCTGCGCATGGCGCGCATCGTTCCACCAAACGCGGCCGGCGCACACGCTGCAATGCGGCAATGACATCCGCCATGGGCGACAATGCCGCCATGGACATCCAGTTGAACGGGCAGCCCCATGCCCTGCCCCACCCCGGCACCCTTCTCGCCCTGCTCCAGCAACAGGGCCTGGCCGAGCGCCGCGTCGCGGTCGAGCTCAACGGCGAAATCATCCCGCGCAGCCGCCATGCGCAGACCACGCTGAAGGACGGCGACCGGGTCGAGATCGTGCACGCGCTGGGCGGCGGCTGAGCCCACCGGCCGCGCCGGCCCGCGCGCTGCCACCCTGCGTCCAACATCGGCGATAATCGCCGCATGTCCAACACCGCCCCCCATGACCCGCTGGTGATCGCGGGCAAGACCTACCGTTCCCGCCTGCTGACCGGCACCGGCAAGTTCAAGGATTTCGAGGAAACCCGCCTGGCCACCGAAGCCGCGGGCGCCGAAATCGTCACCGTCGCCATCCGCCGCACCAACCTGGGCCAGTCGCCCAACGAGTCCAACCTGCTCGACGTGCTGCCGCCGGACCGCTACACCATCCTCCCCAACACCGCCGGCTGCTACACCGCCGACGACGCCGTGCGTACCTGCCGGCTGGCCCGCGAACTGCTCGACGGCCACACGCTGGTGAAACTGGAAGTGCTGGGCGACCAGAAGACGCTGTACCCCGATGTGGTGCAGACCCTGGCCGCCGCCGAGAAGCTGGTGGCCGACGGCTTCGACGTGATGGTCTACACCAGCGACGACCCCATCCTGGCCCGCCGCCTCGAGGAGATCGGCTGCGTGGCGGTGATGCCGCTGGCCGCGCCGATCGGCTCCGGCCTGGGCGTGCAGAACAAGTACAACCTGCTGGAGATCATCGAGAACGCGAAGGTCCCGGTGCTGGTCGACGCTGGCGTCGGCACCGCCTCCGATGCCGCCATCGCCATGGAACTGGGCTGCGACGGCGTGCTGATGAATACCGCTATCGCCGGTGCGAAGCATCCCGTGCTGATGGCCAGCGCCATGAAGAAGGCCGTGGAGGCCGGTCGCGAAGCCTTCCTCGCCGGCCGCATCCCGCGCAAGCGCAACGCCTCCGCATCGAGCCCCATCGACGGACTGATCGGCTGATGACCGATCCGTTCTCCAGTCCCGGCGCGAAAACGCCGCCCAAGCCCTTCACCCTGACCGAGGGGCGACGCGAGGTGCGCAGCTTCGTACTGCGCCAGGGCCGTTTCACGGAGGCGCAGCAGCGTGCCTTCGATACCCAGTGGCCGCGCTTCGGGCTGGACTACACGGGCGAACCGCGCGATTACGACGCGGTCTTCGGCCGCAGCGCGCCACGCGTGCTGGAAATCGGCTTCGGCAACGGCGAAGCCCTGCGCTTTGCGGCCCGCCACGACAAGGACCGCGACTACATCGGCCTGGAAGTGCACGCTCCCGGCGTGGGCCGCCTGCTGAACGCGCTGGCCGAAGACGGCAGCGACCATGTGCGCGTCTACCACCACGACGCGGTGGAAGTGCTGCAGCACGAAGTCGCCGACGGGACGCTGGACGAGGTGCGCATCTACTTCCCCGATCCCTGGCACAAGAAGCGCCACAACAAGCGCCGCCTGGTGCAGCCGGAATTTGCCGCGCTCGTCGCGCGCAAGCTGCGCCCGGGCGGGCGCCTGCACTGCGCCACCGACTGGGAAGCCTATGCCGAACACATGTGGAACGTGCTGGACACCACCCCGGGGCTGGTCAACCGCGCCGGCCCGCGCGGCAGCGTGCCGCGCCCCGACTTGCGCCCGCAGACGCATTTCGAGACCCGCGGCCAGAAGCTGGGCCATGGCGTGTGGGATCTTGTCTACGACAAGACGGGAATGGGGACCGGGGAATAGGGAATGGATGCGATGACCCGTCCACGTCCTCCTGCATGTAATGGGCCTCTGAGCCGGGGCGCCCCCGCCGATTCCCGATTCCCCATTCCCGATTCCCGCCTGCCGTAATGGACAACGCGCTGACGCTGACCAACGACATGAAGCTCGTCCTCGGGCTGGTCGGCTTCACGATGGCGATGTTCCTGTTCGAGCGCATCCGCGCCGACCTGGTCGCGCTGGTGGTGCTGGTGGTGCTGGGCATCACCGGGCTGATCGCGCCGGAGGAAATCTTCGGCGGCTTCTCGGGCAACGCGGTGATGAGCATCATCGCCACGATGATCCTGGGCGCGGGGCTGGACCGCACCGGCGCACTGAACCGCCTGGCGTCGTGGCTGCTGCGGCGCGGCCACGGCATCGAGCAGCGGCTGCTGCTGATGACCACGGCCATCGCGAGCCTCAATTCGTCCTTCATGCAGAACCCATCGGTGATGGCGCTGTTCATGCCGGTGGCCTCGCGCCTGTCCTCGCGCACCGGGCTGTCGCTGCAGCGGCTGCTGCTGCCCATCGCCGCCGCCATCGTCATGGGCGGCGCGTTCACCATGGTCGGCAATTCGCCGCTGATCCTGCTCAACGACCTGCTGGTTTCGGCCAACAACAACCTGCCCTCCGGCATGGCCACGCTGGAACCGCTGCGCATGTTCGCGCCCGCGCCCATCGGCGTGCTGCTGGTCGCCGCCTCGCTGCTGTACTTCCGCTACTACGGCGACAGGAAGCTCAAGGACGAAACCGAAACCAGCGTGACCCCCGCACGCACCGAAAGCTACTTCGCCAACACCTACGGCATCGAAGGCGACGTGTTCGAGCTGATTGTCACCGCGGAGAGCCCGCTAGTGGGGATGTCGCTGGGCGAGGCCGAGGCACTGCACGACGCGCCGCTGATGCTGGCGCTGCAGACCGGCAACGACACGCGCCTGGCCCCGCCGGCCGACATGCGCATCTGGGTGGGCAGCGTGCTGGGCGTGATGGGCGCGCGTCAGGAGGTGGGTGATTTCGCGCAGAACCACTTCCTGCGCATGTCCTCGCGGCTGCGCCACTTCGGCGACCTGTTCAACCCCAGCCGCGCCGGCATTTCCGAGGCGGTGGTGCCGCCGACGTCGAAATTCATCGGCAAGACCGCGCGCGAGCTGCGCCTGCGCAAGCAGAACGGCATCAGCCTGCTGGCGATCAACCGCGACAAGAAGGTCATCCGCGACAACGTGCGGGAAGAGAAGCTGCGCGCCGGCGACATGCTGGTGTTCCACAGCATCTGGCAGGACCTGGGCCAGGCCGCGGAGAGCCGCGACTTCGTGGTGGTGACCGACTACCCGAAGGGCGAGCAGCGACCGCACAAGTTCAAGATCGCCATGGCCATCTTCGCCATCACCATCATCATCGCGCTGACGTCCAAGCTGCCGGTGGCCCTGACCCTGATGACCGGCGTGGCCGGCATGCTGCTGACCGGCGTGCTGCGCATGGACGAGGCCTACGGCGCGATCAACTGGAAGACGGTGTTCCTGATGGCCGGCCTGATCCCGCTGGGCTGGGCGATGGACAGCAGCGGTGCGGCGGCGTGGGTGGCCGGACACACGGTGGAGCGCTTGCCAGAAGGCATTCCGGTGTGGGCGCTGGAAATCGCGGTCGCACTGCTGACCACCGCGTTCTCGCTGGTCATCAGCCACGTGGGCGCGACCATCGTGATGGTGCCGATGGCGATCAACCTGGCGCTGGCCGCGGGCGGCAACCCCACCGCGTTCGCGCTGATCGTGGCGCTGTCGGCGTCCAACAACCTGATGACGGCATCGAATCCCGTGATCTCCATGGTGGTCGGGCCGGCCAACTACACCTCGCGCCAGCTGTGGCGCGTGGGCGGGCCGCTGTCGCTGATCTACACGATGGTCGTCGTGCTCGCGGTCAATGTGCTGTTCTGGTGGAACGGTCGCGCCGGATGACGGCCCCATCGCTGGCACTCACGTTGCTGCCGGGGCGCTACGCCATCGCGCAGCTGCCGGCCGGCGCCGCCCTGCCCGCCTGGTGGCCCACCGGCGGCATGCGCCACGCGAGCTGGGCCGACGACGAACTCTCGCTCGTCTGCGAAGAGCAGCATGTTCCCGAGGACGTACGCTGCCAGCGCGGCTGGCGCATGTTCAAGCTGCAAGGTCCCTTCGATTTCGCGCTGACCGGCATCCTCAAGGCCGTGCTTGATCCGCTGGCTGCCGGGGGCGTAGGCATCTTCGCGCTGTCGACCTACGACACCGACTATGTGCTGGTGCAGGCGCACCAGCTGGAGCAAGCGGTGTCCGCGCTGCTGGGGGCGGGTCATCACCTTCGCCCCTGACTCTTCCATGCGCGTCAACGACGCTGCAGGAGGATTCGCATCAGCACCGCACCGAAATGCAGCCATATCGCCGCGAACACGCCTAGCTGCGTGGGAAGCCCGCACTGCGCCGCTTCGAACTTGCGGAAATAGCGCCACAACCCGCGGTGCTTGTGCCATTCCACGAACACGGGTCGCGCGCGGCTGGACACCCCGCGGATGTGCAGCACGCGGATGTCGTTGGCGACCGCGACCACCGCGCCGGCCTGGCGGGCGCGACGGCACAGGTCCATGTCCTCGGCGTGCAGCCGATAACCTTCATCCAGACCGTCCAGGCGATCGAACAGCGGGCGGGACAACAGCATCAGCGCGCCGGATACGGCGTCCACCGGCTGCAGCACCTGCGCGTCGTCCGGCGGCACGCCGAGTTTCGACGCGCGACCGGGTGCGCGCAGCATCTGGGCGAACACCGGGTCGCGACGCCGTGCGGCCGTGTCGCGCACGCCCGCTTCGTCGACCAGGTCGACGCCCAGCAGGACCTCGCCGGCGGAACCCGTCGCATGCGCGCGCAGCCGCGACAGCGTGTCGGCTTCCACCATCAGGTCAGGATTGACGAAGGCCAGCCACGGCGCATGCGAATCGCGCGCGCCCTGGTTGCACCCGACTGCGAAACCCGGATTGTCGGGATTGGCGATGAAACGTATGCGGCCGTCGTGCAGCGCATGCCGCTGCACGATGGCCAGGGTGGCATCGGTGGAGGCATTGTCGACCACGCGGATCTCCTCGACCCCGTGCGCCAGGCGCAGGCGCATCAGGCAATCGTCGATGGTGTCCGCGCTCTCGTGGGTCACCACCACCACGGCGATGGCATCCGCCTCAACCGAAGAGGTCACGCTGGCGCTCCGGCGATCCGATGTCGGCATACAGGGCGGCGAGACGCTCGCGCGGTCCGCGCAGCGGGTCGTCCATCAGGAAGGTCGCCAACCGCGGCGTGAAGGTCGGCCAGCGCGCGTTCAAGGCATCCATGTCGCCATCGGCCGGCCCACCCTCGCCGCCGCGCGCGACGAACGCGGTCTCGCACAGCACGTTGCGCCAGCCCAGGCCGGACAGCCGCAAGGACAGATCCACCAGAGCTGCATACCACGAGGCGTAGCTGGCCGCGTCCAGCCCACCGACGCGCTTGCGGGCACTGCCACGCAACGCGACGGCATGCGCGACCGCAGCGGGCAGTTCCGGGTGCAGGGGCGGCATCGCCGCGCAGGCCTGCGCGGTGCGTTCGACGTCGTCCGGCGGCGGACTCACCTCGCCCAGCCGCGGCCAGGCCGCGGTCTCGCCGGCGTTGCACCAGGGCGTGGCGGTGGCGATGGCGGCATCGCGGGCCAGGCAGGCGGCCAGCTGCTGCAGCCAGCCGGGCAGCGGCTGCGCATCGGGCGACAGCACGACCACATCGACATCGCCGCAGGCCGCCAGCATCTGGTCCATGTGCGCCACTTCGCCCAGCATGCGCGGGCGCCGCGTGTAGTCGGCCTGCAGGGAGGTGCGTGTCAGCCAGCGCTCGATGATGGCCAGCGCGCGCGGACCGGCCTGCGCATCGTCGGCCAGCCACAGCCGCGTGCCTGCGGGCGTGCCGGCATCCAGCGCACCCAGGCAGGCATCGAGCGCATCGTCGTCGGTGCCGATCGGCAGCAGGACGATGGGCAGGGACGATGCGGGCGGCGGCGTCACTTGGAACGCGGCGTGTTCAGCGGCTCAAGCGCACGGAAGCGCTTGCCGTACTCGTCGGTCAGGTCGTTGGCTTCCTGCGGGTTGCTGACGATGGTCGGCGTCAGCAGCACGATGACCTCGCTGCGCTCGGTGCCGGTGGTCTTCTTGCCGAACAGGCCGCCGATGATCGGCAGGCGGCTCAGGCCCGGGATGCCGGAGGAGCCCTGGGTCGCCGTATCGCTGATCAGGCCGGCCAGCATCACCGTGTTGCCGGCCTGCACGGCGCCCTCGGTCTTGAAGCGGCGCGTGTTGATGCGCACGTTGCCGTTGGCGTCCGGCTCGCTGCCCGGCGAACTGACTTCCTGCACGATGTCCAGGAAGACCATGCCGTCCTTGGTCACGCGCGGGCGCACCTTCAGGATCACGCCCGTGTCCAGGTACTGCACCTGGCTGTAGGTGTTGTCGGTGCCCAGTCCGGGGTTGACGGTGACCGACGAGATCGGGATGCGGCTGCCCACGTTGAGCGTGGCTTCGGCGTTGTTGCGCACGAAGATGGACGGCGTCTGCAGCAGGCGCACGTCGGACACCTCATCCAGCGCGGTGATGACGGCCGCCGCGTCGTTCTTCACCAGGGTCCAGACCGCGCCCGCACCGCTCACGCCGCCGATGCTGCCGGCGAGGGTGCTCCACTTGCTGGGCCCGCCCGCGCCGGGCGCGGCGAAGGGGCCCAGGCCGTTGTCGGTCATCGCGCGTTCCAGGTACCAGTTCACGCCGTAGCTCAGGTCGCCGGTCAGCGACACTTCCGCGATCTGCGCCTCGATGTGGACCTGCAGTGGCATCACGTCGAGCTTTTCGACCACTTCCCGGATCGACTGCCAGGCGCTGGCACTGGAACGCACCAGCAGCGTGTTGGTTTCCTCGACCGCCGCCACGCCCACGCGTGCGCCATCGACCTCCAGCGTCACCGCGCCGTTGCCGCTGTCGCGCTGGTTGAGCGAGAGCGAGCCGCCGCCGAGTCCGCCGCCCGAACCGCCGCTGCCGCTGCCACCGAAATCGACCGAACCCCCGGTGCCGTTCATGCCGCCATCGTTGATCTGCACGGGCTCGGTGCCCGGCATCAGCGACACGTTGCCCGCGCCGCCGGTGGAACGGCCATCGCCGGAGGCGCCGCCACCCGAGGCGCCGAAGACTTCGGCCAGGCGCTGGGCGAGTTCACGTGCCTTGATGTATTTCAGCTCGTAGGAGAACAGGCGGCTGCCTTCGCCCGCGCCGTCGATGCGCTCCAGCCATTGCTGGATCTGGTCCAGGTAGGCGGGCTGCGGCGTGATCACCAGCACCGCATTCGCGCCTTCCAGCGGCATGAAGCGGAACATGCCGGCGCTGGGCGTCTTGCTGTCGTTGCCGAACACCTTTTCCAGGTCGGCCACCACGCGCGTGGCGCGGCCGGACTGCAGCGGGAACACGCCCACCGACATGCCCGACAGCCAGTCCACGTCGAAGATCTCGACGGTGCGCAGATAGTTTTCCAGCTCGCTGCGCGTGCCGGCCAGGGTGATGACGTTGCGCGTGCCGTCGACGTTCACGATGGCGTTCGGCCGCGCGTACGGCTCCAGCACCTTCTTCATCTCGCTGGCCGAAATGAAGCGCAGCGGCACCACGCGCACTTCGTAGCCGCGCGCATTCGAGGCCGGGCCCGTGCGCGGCGCCACGCTGCCGGCCAGGGCCTGGTCGGCAGGGACGATGTTGTAGCGGCCACCGCTGTAGACCAGGCGCGCGTTGTTCCAGCCCAGCACCATCTCCAGCAGGTTCAGCGCCTCGGCCGGCGACACCGGCTTGGGCGTGCCCAGCGTCACCGTGCCCTGCACGCCCGGCGCGATCACGTAGTTCTGCCCCAGCATGTCGCCGAGGATGGCCTTCACCACCGCGTGCACGGACTCGCCTTCGAAATTGAAGGTGGCCGAACCGCTGCTGGCCCCGCCCAGCGAGGGCAGCGGCGCGCTGGCCGCACTGCGGTTGATCATCTGCCCGTTGCCGCGGCGGATCTGCGCCTGCGGACCGGTGACGGGCGCCTCATCCTTTTTCATGGCCGCGGTCTGCGCCGCGCCCGGCACGACCTCGCCCGTCGCCGCGGGCGCGGTCCGCCGCACGTCGGGCACGGGGGTGCTGGCGCAGCCGGCCAGCAGGCCCAGGCAGAGGGAAAACAGGATCACGCGTAACGTCATGCCGGCACTCTACTGTGTCTTGCCGGGCGTTGCCGGCGGCGGGGTGGGTTGCGCCTGCTGCTGCCGCAGCTGCGCGCGGCGCTGCTCGATGCGCTGGCGGATGGCTTCCATCTGCTGGTCGGTGGTGGTCGCCGGAGCGGCAGGCGCCTCCGTCGCGGAGGTGGGCGCCACCGCGTCCGCCGTGGCGGCCGGAGGCGGTGCCGGGACCGGGGTCGGTCCTGCGGGGATCGCAACCGGCGCACTGTTGCCGCCGGTCGGGCGTGCACCCGGCATGGGGGCGGCGGCCGGGGGCACGGTTCCGGTCCCGGTGGTCACGGTGGGCGGCTGTCCGCCGGCCCCGTCGAACACCCGCAGTTCGAGTTCGCGACGTCCTTCCGGCCCGTCGAACACGGCCCGGCGCGGCGCCAGTTCGGTCAGTCGCCAGCCCGGGAAGCCGGCCGGCGATTCGCCCAGCTTCACCCGCAGGCCCTCGCCGCCCTGCGCCGGCTGCACGATGGCCAGCTCCAGGCGTGGCGTGATCAGGACGCTGCTCAGCACCAGGTCGAAGGCCGGCGCGGCCGCTTCCTCGCCCGACAGGAAGAACGGCTTGGGACGCCGGTCTTCCGAGAACAAAGGCCGTTCGCCCACCATCGCGTACTGCGGCAACGGACCCAGGCGTTCCGGCGGCGCTGCCGGCAGTCGCGGCAGGGGCTGCACCAGGTCCGGATCGGCGGGCAGCGGCGTGATCCGCCCGCCGAGCCCGAACATCGCCAGCACGGCGACCAGCAACGACCACCCCGCGACCACCGCGAGGATCCAGGTGCGGGCGTTCCAGGCGTCACGGCGCACGCGCGGGCTCCCGTGGCGCGGCCGGCGACGGCTTGAGGTATCCGTACAGGTCGAAATTCACGTCCAGGCCACCGGCCCCGGTTTCGCTGGCCTGGAAGGCGTAGCGCTGCGCCAGGATGTTGAGGTTCTCCACGAACAGGCGCGGACTGCCGGATTCGATCTGGTGCAGCACCGAGGCCAGTTCCGGCGCTCCGCACCGCAGGCGCACCTGCACCACCACGCGCGGATAGACCTCGCGGCCGGTGAGGGCCAGCGGCGACTGGTTGGCGATGGCGCAGCTGCGGTTGCCCGGACTGGCCTGCTTGACGATGGCTTCCAGCCGCTGCACCAGGCCGGCGGTGGCCAGCTCGACCGTCGCTTCCGGCAGGAAACCAGGGCGCTGCGCCTGCTGTTCCAGTGCCGCGGCCAGTTCGCGCTGCACCTGCGGCGCCTGCTGCAGCTGGGTACGGATGCGCAGTTCGCGCTCGCGCAGTTCCGCCACGCGACGGCCGGTCTCCTGCATGGGCACGGTCCACCACGGGTGCACCAACAGCAGATATCCCAGCAACAGGGTGCCCAGCAGCAGGGCCAGCGCCAGCCAGCGGTCGCGGTCAGTGATGGCCGGCGGCATCGGCGCCTCCCGTGGCGGCGGGCGCGGACGGATCCTGCTTGCCCAGCAGTTCGGCGGTCAGGGTGAAGCGGTCCATGCGCGTACGCGGGTCCGGCTGCAGGGCACCGCTCAGCGCGGGATTGCGCCACAGTGGAGACCCCTGCAGGCGCGCGACCAGCCCCGACGCCTCGGGGCTGAAGCCGATCAGCGTCAGGCGATCGCCTTCGATCGCCAGCTTCTCGAGATAGGTGGTGTCGGGCAGCCGGCGGGTGATCTCATCCATCACTTCCAGCGCCGTCGGGCGCCGGGCGCTGGTCTGGTTCAGGGTGGTGGTGCCGGCGACCAGGTCGACCAGTTGCTGGCGTTGCGCGGCGACCCGGCGCGCGGCGTCGGCGTTGGCCTCGACCTGCGCGGCGAATGCCTCGGCCCCGGCCTGCCGGTTGTCGAGCACCCGCCACGCCGCGAACACCAGCGCACACAGGGCGATGCCCGCGAACACCAGGTGCAGACGGCGCTGCGGCGCCTGGCGCGTCGCACGCGCCTCTTCCGGCAGCAGGTTGACCCCCAGCGGCAGGCCGACGGCATCCTCGACATCGGCGCCGGCCAGGTCGCTGGCCAGCGCACCCAGTCCGGACAGGCCGGCGGCAAAGGTCGCCTTCGGCACGGCGACCAGTTCCACCTCCAGCTGCCCGTCCTCGCGCACACCCAGCACCCGCGCATCGAAGCACGCCTCATGGGCGGCGAACGGCGTCTGCCGGTCGATCTCGAAACGGACGACATCGCGCAGCCGATCAGCCGCGGCGGACGGCAGCAGCAGCCTGCGCCGCAGCACTTTGTCGGCGGGCATCAGCCACCAGCGGGGCAGATCCGCCAGGCGGGTGCCCAGCAGTGCGCGCAGTTCGCCCGGCGTCACCGTGGCAGGCAACCGCGCCAGTGCATGCCGGTGCGCGGCCTGCTGCCAGGCCATGGCCACCTCGTCTTCGTGGCGCTGGAAGAGCAGGCGGTCGCCGGTCAGGCCCAGCAGCACGCGCCAGCGTGCCGGCAGCCAGGTCGCCAGTGCCTGCCCCCACCAGACCAGGAAGCCGCCGGGCCCCGCGCCAAGTCGGGCGCGGAACCGCTGCAAGGTGTCGCGTACGCCGCTCATTGTGGTGACGCGCCCTCCTCCCAGCGCAACAAGGTGTAGGCCGAACCCGGTACCGGGCTGGCCCCCGCGCGCACCACCGTCCGCAACGACGTCTCGCGGCCATCGGCCAGCCGCGCACGGCTCTCGATACTATACGTGCCGCTGCCGGTGCCGACGAGTTGCAGGGCGCCCGCGGCGCCGGCCGCTTCGCGCTGCGCCAGCCACGCCGTGGCATCCATGCCCATCGCGACCAGCACCGGCCCCTGCGCATAGGTGGCATCGGGTTGCCCGCGTCCCGAGTACAGGGTGAGGAACGGTTCCAGCCGCGCGTACAGATCGGGCGTCATGCCCAGCACCTGTTCCAGCTCGGCGATGGTCTCGAAAGGCGCGTCCTTGGCGCCGTAAGGGCGGCCTGCCGCCGCATAGTCGCCGTCTTCCGCGCCGCCGACCGGCTGACTGAGGTCGTCGGCATCGCGCCAGTCCACGATGGCCGCCGCCAGCGCGTCGCTGGCATCGGGCGGCTCGCCCAATGCCTGCATCAGGCGGGACAGCAGCGGCACGTCGGCCTGGTTCAGGTCGACCTTGCCGGTCTCGTCGATGATGCGGACCTGCACGTCGTGCCCATCGAACCGCCACGCGTAAGCGCGGCCGTTCGGTTGCCAGTGCGTTTCCGGATTGCGGTCCGCCACCCGCACCAGCGCGTACTCCATGCCAGCCCGCGCGATCTCCTGCGCCATCGCACCGCGGCTTCCCACCCGGCCCTGCAGGGCCTCGATACGTGCCGTCAGCGCGTACGCGCCGACCAGCGCGGTGAGCAGGGCCACCAGCCACAGCACCAGCAACAGCGCGGCACCGCGCATGTCGGTCATGGCAGCACCGGGGCGTTGCCGCCGGACAGCGCGCCGCCACCGGCGCCGCCCTCACTGCGTGCCAGCGTCACCACCAGGTCGGGCCAGCGTCCACCCCGGACGGCTTCCACTTCCATCTTCACCTGCAACGGCAGCATCTCCGAGGTTTCCCATCGGTCCTGCCACGGCCCCAGGCGGTTGTCCGCATCCAATCCGCGGTAGTGGAAGCGCACCACGCGCAGGCCATCGGCCAGCCGCTCGGCGCGCAGGCCACGCGACGCCAGGTCCACGTCCTCCAGCGACGCCTCCGGCTGCGCCACCGCGAAGGCGACCCGCAGCTGTCCCGTCTCGTCGGCGACCACGTCATGCAGGTAGGGGCCGCCGTAACCCAGATAGTCGGGCAGGTCGGCCACGAAACGCATGCGCTGCGGCGCCCCCAGGAAGCGCGCCTGCCGCAGCGTGCCGCGGTCGGTCGCGAACACGATCGGCTGCGCCGAGGCCAGCCGTGCGCGCAGATAGCCATGCACGGCGCGCATGCGCTCGCTCGCCTGCGCCATGTCCTCGCCGCGGGTGACCACCGCGGTGGACGAGCGCAGCGTGGCGAAGGCCAGCGCCAGCCCGGCCGCCAGCAGGACCAGCGCCAGCAGCACTTCGATCAGGGTGAAGCCCTGGGCGCGGCGCGATGTCATGGTGATGCCGCCTGGTTGATGTCGTGCGGCGCCAGGCGCAGCGTGCGCCACTGCAGCGCCTGTCCGCGGCCCTCGCCCCAGCGCACCTGCAGGCGCACGTCGAGCAGCTGCGGGGCACCCGGATCGCGCTGCGCACGCGCCGCCAGCGGATCGGCAAACGGCGCCACGTCCAGTTGCCAGCGGTAGCGGTCGCGTTCGAAACCGCCCTCCTGCCGTCCCGGCTGCAAGGCTTCGCCCGCACCCAGCTGCGCCAGCAGCGACTGCGCATGCAGGGTGGCGCGGCTGGCATCGGCGGACTCGCGCACCTGCCGCGTCGCCCCCGACAGCGAGCCCAGCAGCAGGGTCAGGGCCAGCGCCAGCAGCGCGAACGCCACGATGACCTCCAGCAGGGTGAACCCCTGCTGCCGCGCGGACGACGGCGTATTCATGGCGCACGCACCTCGTCGCGCAGCAGGCGCACCTCGCCGGTCAGCCAGCCGACGTCCACGCTCCATGCCGCGCGCCCGCTCGCCAGCGTGACCCGGCCTCCGGTTGAGCCGCCGTCCGGGAAGAACAGGATGGCCCCCTCGCCCGCACGCGCCTGCGCTTCCCGCGCGCCGGTGAAGCGCACCGCCAGCGATGCGTCGATGGCACCGCGACGGTCGCCGGCGGCTTCCCACTGGTGCGCGCGCGGATCGATGCGGAAGCGCTGCGCCTGCCCGGTGGCGATGGCACGCGCCCGCGTATAGCGCAGCTGCGCGGCGATCTCCTTGGATTCGGAGCGCAGGCGCATGCCTTCCATGCCGCCGGTAAACACCATCGCCGCCAGCACCGCGGCGGCGGCCATCAGGGCCACCACCAGCAGGGTTTCGAGCAGGGTGAATCCGTCCTGCCGGGCACCTGCACGCCGCCCGCCGGGCGCGTGGGCATGCGAGGGGGCGCTGCGGCAGGCCACGACGGTGGGCGCCGGCGCTTACTCGTTCCGCAGGTCCGCGTCGACGCTGTCGCCGCCGGCCTTGCCGTCCGCGCCCAGGCTGATCAGGTCGAACCGCTGCGATTCACCGGGGATACGGTACTCGATCGGATTCTTCCAGGGGTCCAGCAGTTCGCTTTCCTTCGCATACGGCCCCAGCCAGCCGGCCACGTTGCCGGGCTGCGTCACCAGGTCGGACAGCTGCGCGGGATAGCTGCCGGTGTCCAGCTGGTAGGTCTCGATCTTGCCGGACAGCGTCTGCAGCTGCGACTGCGCCAGCTTCACCTTGCCGCTGTCCGCACCGCCCATCACGCGGCTGCCCACCAGCACCAGGATGCCGCCGATCAGCACCAGCACGATGATGATCTCCAGCAGGCTGAAACCCTGCTGCGAGCGCGGCGAGCGGAATGCGGTCTGCGGGCGCGGATGGGACATGGTGCGGTTTCTCCGGAATTCAGTTGATGGCGCCGGTCAGATCGTACAGCGGGACCAGCACGGCGATGATGACCACGCCCACCACCGCCGCCAGGACCAGCGTGATGGCGGGGACCAGGGCGGCCAGCATACGGTCCAGGACCTGAGCGGTTTCCTGCTCGAAGGTCTCGGCCGTCTTCAGCAGCATGCCGTCCAGCGCGCCCGACTCCTCGCCCACCTGGATCATCTGCAGGGCCAGCCGCGGGAAACGCTTGCCCTTGCCCAGCGACGCCGACAGGCCGTGGCCGTTCTTGACGTCGTCGGCGGCGGCATCGACATCGGCGGCCAGCGCGCGGTTGCCCAGCACGTTGCGGGCGATGCCCAGCGCGGTCAGCAGCGGCACGCCGTTCTTCAGCAGCGTGCCCAGCGTGCGCGCGAGGCGGGCGGTCTCCAGCCGCGCCAGCAGCGGGCCGGCCAGCGGCCGTTCCAGCAGCCAGGCGTCCAGTCGCGCGCGGAAAGCCGGGTCGCGGCGGCGCCGGTCGAACCACAGCACCGCCAGCGCGGGCACCGCGATCAGCACGAACCAGAAATCGCGGACGAATGCGCCCAGCCACAACACCCCGCGCGTGAACCACGGCAGCGTGACGTCCAGGCTTTCGTACATCACCGCGAACTGCGGCACCACATATCCCAGCAGGAACAGCAGCGCCAGCCCCACCACCACCAGCAGGATCGCCGGATACACCAGCGCATTCACCACGCGTCCCTTCAGCGTGCGGCTGCGCTCCAGGTAGTCGCCCAGCCGCTGCAGCGTGTCGTGCAGGCTGCCGCCGGCTTCGCCGGCACGCACCATGTTGATGTACAGCCGCGAGAAGAGGCCATGCTGGCGGTCGAGCGCCGCCGACAGCGGCGCGCCGCCGCGCACGGCATCGCGGATGTCGGCGATCACGCGACGCGCCTTCTCGTCCTCGGGCAGGTCCAGCAGGATGCCCAGCGCGCGGTCCAGCGGCTGGCCCGCGCCCAGCAGCGTGGCCAGCTGCTGGGTGAACTGCACCAGGCGGTCGCCGCCGAACGCATGGGGACGCCACAACTGCGTCCAGCTGCGACCGGCACCGGCCACCGCAGGCACCGCCTCCACCGGCAGGTGTCCCTGCTCCTGCAGCCGCGTCACGACATCGGCGTCGCTGGCGGCCTCCATCTGGCCTTCCAGCATCTCACCATGCGCGTTGAGGGCCTTGTAACGATAGAGCGGCATGCCGATGGGAATGGAGAGAATGCGCCAACTTACCGCATTCGCCGGGGCATCGTCATGCGCGGACCCTGCAGGCGCCTCGGCCCGGGCGTTCCGGGACCGAGGAGCCGCACGCCCGCTCAGGGCGCGGTGTAGCTGCCGCGCACACTGACGTTGGCGAACTTCGTCTTGCCGACCAGCGACACGTAGTACGTGCCCGCCTGCGGACTGGCGATGTTGACCATCTCGTTGTTGCCGGGACGCGCCGAACGCAGATCGTAGTTCGATGCGGTGGCCGGACTTCCGAACTTCACGTACACATCGGCATTGCCGCTGCCGCCGTAGCTGATGAACGAGAGTTGGGTGGCCCCGGCCGGGACGACCAGCGCGTACTGCACCACCGCGTCCTTGGCACCGGTGTTGCCGCCCACCGCGACATTGTTGGTCAGGACGGTCGCCGCAGGCGGCTCGCCGCCGCCGATGACGGCCTGGACCGCCGCGGCCGCATTGACGATGCCCGCACCGATGGGGCGGTTCGCCGGCGGCGCCACGGGGAACGGACGCGCGGTGGACTTCAGCGTGGCCAGTACCTGCGCCGGCGTGAGCGGCGTCGCCGCCACGCTCTGCATCAACGCGACCACCGCCGCGACGTGCGGGGCCGACATCGACGTACCGCCCATGCCGAAGTAGGTCTCGGTGGTGGGAACGGTGGTGCCCGCATTGCCCGTGGACCACACGTAGCCGCCCGGGTTGCCGTCCACGCTGCCGCCACCGCCCGGCGCGGAGATGTCGACGCGCGTGCCGTAGTTCGAATACGAGGCGATGCCGCCGGTGATGCGCGTGGCGCCCACGGTGATGACGCCGGCGCAGTTGCCCGGCGAATAGCCGCTGACGTTGCCGGCGTCGTTGCCCGCCGCCACCACGACGGTGCTGCCGTTGGCGATGGCGATGTTGAAGGCGTTCTGCTCCACCGCGCTGCACGCGCCGGAACCGCCCAGGCTGAGGTTGATGACTTCCGCAGGGTTGGCGTTGGCGGGGACGCCCGCGACCGTACCGCCCGAGGCCCAGATCACGGCATCGGAAATGTCGGACGTGTAGCCGCCACAACGACCCAGTACGCGCGCCGGCACGACCTTCGCATCGAACGCGCCTCCGGCCATGCCCTTGGCGTTGTTGGTCACTTCCGCCACGGTGCCCGCCACATGGGTGCCATGCCAGCTGCTGTCCTGCACCGGCGAGCCCGCGTAGCATTCGCCCGCCACCGGATTCCAGTCGCCCTCGTCGCGCGGATCGGCATCGCGCAGGTCGCCATCGCGGGACACGAAGGTGTCGCTTATGAAGTCGTAGCCGGGCAGGATGTTCGCATCCAGGTCGCTGTGCGCGGTGATGCCCGTGTCCAGCACCGCGACCACGACGCCCGCGCCGGTCGCACTGTCCCAGGCCGTCGGCAGGTTGATGCCACCGACCGGATCCTTGAAGTGCCATTGATACTGGTTGTAGTAGGTGTCGTTGGGCACCAGGCGCGCGTAACGGCGCGCGTCCACTTCGACGAATTCGACATCGGGATCCGTTGCCAGCTGGCGCAGCAGGCTTTCGGCCTCCACGCGATCCAGCTTGCGCGAGGTCTTCACCAGATCCGCGCCGATGCCGAGGCGGCGCAGCTTCGCGGCGCTCACCGGCTTGCCGTTCACCGGACCCAGCGCGGCACGCGAGACAGCGCCTACCAACGAACGCTGCAGCGTTGCACTGCTGGTGCGCGCCGTGCTGCCGTCGCGGTACTTCACGATGAAACGGTCGTAGGTCTCGCCGTCGCGCAGACCGGCGGTACTGACATCGCCCGCCGAGGCGGAGCCTGCGACGGCGCCCAGCGCGAACATTGCGGCGAGTGCAGCAACCAACGGACGGCGACGCGAATTGCGGAAAGAAGAATAGGGATTCACTTGACCTGCTCCATGTCTACAAGGATGAACGAACTGGGTAACCCGTTTACCAACTGCTTACTCAACGACTTGCGACTTCCCCTTCAAGCGGATCGTGCAGGTACCCCTGTTTACCTGCCACGACACTCTTCACGCGATGAACACACGCCATTAACGCCTTGTTTCCAGCGGTTTTCGTCGCGTTGCATCGAACGTAGCAAATCTCTCGCAAATTGCACAACGCACGGGTAGTGTTCGATGACACGGAGTGGTTTTTGCATCATCTCGGGCCAAGGGGATGGGGAATGCGGGAAGTGTTTTCCTTCGCGGTATCGCGCATTGCGGTTCCGCTTGCACGTCTTTTCTGCAGCATCGTGATGCTGCGTCTTTCGCATGCACTGCTGCGCGCCCCTGCGTCGCATTCCGCGCCACGCTCCCTGCTCCGATTTCCCGATTCCATTGCTCCGTGCGCGCCGGCCATGCGTCTTCCCTGTCGCATGCCGCGCAGTCCGTTTCGCTGACGCAGTCCGCCTCGCATCTCCGTGCCGCCAGGCCCGGAGGCTGTCGTATTCCCCCGAAAACACAGAAAGAAGGACGTGATCCATGAACAGGATTTACAGCAAGGTGTGGAACCCTTCCCTTGGCATGCTGGTGGTGGCCTCGGAGCTCGCGCGACGCGCGCACGGCGTGATGTCGTCCGGTGCGCGCGTGCGTGCACGCCTGGGCGTGACGCTGCTGGCCTCGGCCCTGCTCGCGGGCATTCCCTTCGGCGCGGCATTCGCGCACGACAAGCAGAAGGGCCCGCCGCAGAACGACAAGCCGCAGATCGGAACGGGACCTGCCTACTGTGTGGATGCGCGTGGCAATCCGATCAAGGACGGTCGGCCGGGCGAGAACGCGGTGGCCTGCGGCGATGATGTCGATGCCTCCGGCCGGCATGCGGTGGCGGTGGGCTACAAAAGCATCGCCAGCAAGGCCGGCGCCACCGCCGTCGGCGGTTACGCGGAAGCCAAGGGCGTGAATGCGACCGCCGTGGGCTACGACAGCAGCGCGACCGCGCAGGGCGCGACGGCACTGGGCAGCCAGAGCACCGCCACGGGAGCGAACGCCACGGCCGTGGGCACGCAGGCCAACGCGACCGGCGCAGGCGCGAGTGCGGTGGGCACGGGAAGCAGCGCGACCGGCGCAGGCGCGAGTGCGGTGGGCACGGGAAGCAGCGCGACCGGCGCATACGCCGGCGCCTTCGGCAGTGCGTCCACGGCGACGGGCACCCAGTCGCTGGCGGCAGGCCACACCAGCACGGCGACCGGCATTGCCACGGTGGCGGTCGGCGGGTTCGCGAATGCCTCGGGCAGCTTCGACACGGCCGTCGGCTACGGTGCAGACGCCAGCGGTGGCGACAGCACGGCACTGGGCTCCGGCTCGCTCGCGACCGGCTACAACAGTGTCGCGGTCGGCGGATCGCTGCTGGGCCTGCTGCCGACCGAGGCATCCGGCGACTTCTCGACCGCAGTCGGCGGTGGCGCATGGGCACCCGGCACGAATGCGACCGCCATCGGCAACCTGGCTTCGGCGACCGCCGACAACAGCGTCGCGCTCGGCGGCGATTCCGTTGCCGACCGCGAGGACAGCGTCTCGGTCGGCAGCGCCGGCAGCGAGCGCCAGATCACCAACGTCGCCGCCGGTACCGAAGGCACCGACGCGGTGAACCTGGATCAGTTGAACGCGGTCGCCGAAGCCTCGGAGAACGCCACGCGCTACTTCAAGGCCAACGGGGCGAACGACGGCACCGATGACGCCACCGCCACCGGCGACTACGCCACCGCATCCGGATCGGCCGCGCTGGCCGAGGGCGTCGGCGCGACCGCGACCGGCTCCGGCGCCTTTGCGTTGGCGAACAGTGCGACGGCGACCGGCTTCAGCGCCACGGCCACCGGCGAGAACAGCGTTGCCAATGGCGCCGGTGCGCAAGCGACGGGTGCTGGTTCGATTGCGGTTGGCGGGCAGCGCCAGCTGTTCGACGAGAACGGGGACCCGGTGCTCGATGAGGACGGCAACCCGGTCTATGCCAGCACCGAAGCCACAGCGGACGATGCCACCGCCCTCGGCGCAGGCGCCGTTGCCAGCGAGGTCGGCGCGACAGCCGCGGGCGCAGGCGCGAATGCGTCGGGTGCGTACGCATCCGCGCTCGGTACGGAAGCCACCGCGTCCGGCACGCAGGCCACGGCCGTCGGCTTCCGCAGCGGCGCATCGGATGACGCCGCCACCGCCGTCGGCGGCTACAGCAGTGCCTCCGACTTCGGCGCCTCCGCGTTCGGCTACGGCGCCGAAGCCAGTGGCAACAGCGCCACGGCACTGGGCTTCGGAGCGGTGGCGAGCAACTTCGATTCCACCGCCCTGGGTTCGAACGCCGTCGCCAGCGGCGACAACAGCGTGGCCGTCGGCGGCGCGTTCTTCGGCTTCATCCCGACCGAGGCCTCCGGCGACTACTCGGTCGCGGTCGGTGGTGGTGCCTACACGCCGGGCTTCAATTCGGTGGCGCTGGGCAATCTGGCGACGGCCGAAGCCGACAACAGCGTGGCCATCGGCGGCGACTCGGTCGCCGATCGCGAGGACAGTGTGTCGGTCGGCAGCGCCGGCAGCGAACGCCAGATCACCAATGTCGCCGCCGGCACCGAAGGCACCGATGCGGTGAACGTGGACCAGTTGAACGCGGTGGCCGAAGCCTCGGAGAACGCCACGCGCTACTTCAAGGCCAATGGGGCAGACGACGGCACGGACGACGCCACGGCCACCGGCGACTACGCGACGGCGTCCGGTTCGGCCGCCTTGGCCGAAGGTGTCGGCGCGACCGCGACCGGCTCCGCTGCCTTCGCATTGGGTGACGGCGCGACCGCCACCGGCTTCTCCGCGACCGCCACCGGCAGCAACAGCGTCGCCACCGGCAGCAGCGCAGAGGCCAGCGGTGATTCCAGCATCGCCATCGGCGGGCAGGTGGACGCCTTCGATGCCGACGGCAATCCGATCACCGTCAACACCGTCGCTTCGGGCCTCGGGGCCACGGCCGTGGGTTCCGGCAGCCTGGCGTCGGGGTTGGGCAGTGCGTCGTTCGGCGTGCTCAGCGAAGCCAGCGGCGAAGCGAGTTCCGCGTTCGGCTATGGCAGCACGGCGACGGGATCGTATGCGTCCAGCTTCGGCCATGCCAGCGGGGCCACCGGCGACTACAGCGTCGCCGTCGGCGGCCCGGCGGACCTGATCCCTGGCTTCGGCCTGCTGGTCTACACGCAGGCCAGCGGCTTCAGCGCGGCGGCCTTCGGCAGCGGCGCCATTGCGGCGGGCGACTACAGTCTGGCGGCCGGCAGCCTGGCCGAAGCGTCGGGCCTGGAAAGCACGGCCGCCGGCTTCTTTGCCTACGCGCCGGGCGACTACGCCACCGCACTGGGTGCGGAATCCTGGGCCAGTGGCGACAACAGCACCGCGGTCGGTTTCTACAGCACGGCCCTGGGCGACAACAGCGTGGCGCTGGGCGCCAACTCGACCGCGGACCGCGACAACACCGTCTCGGTCGGCGATGTGGGCAGCGAACGCCAGATCACCAATGTCGCCGCCGGCACCGAAGGCACCGATGCGGTGAACCTGGATCAGTTGAACGCGGTGGCCGAAGCCTCGGAGAACGCGACGCGCTACTTCAAGGCGAACGGGGCGAACGACGGCACCGATGACGCCACCGCGAATGGCGACCACGCCACCGCCTCCGGCTCCGCCGCGCTGGCGGAGGGCGTGGGTGCGACGGCGACCGGTTCCGGTGCGTTCGCGATCGCCGATGGCGCCACGGCAACCGGCTTCAACGCCACCGCCACCGGCCGCAACAGCGTGGCCAGCGGTGCCGGCGCGCAGGCCACCGGTGCAGGCGCGATCGCGCTGGGCGGCCAGCGCCAGCTGTTGGACGAGAACGGCGATCCCGTGCTCGATGAGGACGGCAATCCCGTCTATGCCAGCACCGAAGCCACGGCGGACGATGCCACGGCCCTGGGCGCGGGCGCCGTCGCGGGCGAGGTCGGCGCGAGCGCCGTGGGGGCTGGCGCGAATGCGTCCGGTGCCTACGCCACCGCCCTGGGCACCGAAGCCTCGGCAGCGGAAACGCAGTCCACGGCGGTCGGCTTCCGCAGCAGTGCGGGCGGACTGGCCTCGACCACGGTCGGCGGCTACAGCAGCGCGGGCGGAGATTTCGCCTCGGCGTTCGGCTACGGCGCCGATGCAGGCGGCAGCGGCTCGACGGCGGTCGGCGAAGGGGCCGCCGCCGGCGGCGATGAAAGCACCGCCGTGGGCGGCACCACCTTCTTCGGACTCATCAACACCCGTGCCAGCGGCACCGGCAGCTCGGCCTTCGGCAACGGGGCCTGGGCCACCGGCGAGTACAGCACTGCGCTCGGCCACAACAGCTACGCGGATGGCGAAGAGAGCGTGGCCGTGGGCGTGAACGCCGTGGCGGGGGCGACGAACAGCGTCGCGATCGGCGCCAACTCGTGGAACGACCGCGACGACACCGTCTCGGTGGGTGACGTGGGTGCCGAACGCCAGATCACCAACGTGGCCGCAGGCACCGAAGGCACGGATGCCGTGAACCTCGACCAGTTGAACGCGCTGGCCGAAGCGTCGGAAAACGCCACGCGCTACTTCAAGGCGAACGGTGCCGGCGACGGCAGCGACGACGCCACCGCGACCGGCGATTACGCGACCGCCTCCGGCGCGGCGGCGCTGGCAGAGGGCGTCGGTGCGACGGCGACGGGGTCCGGTGCCTTCGCCATCGCCAACGGCGCGACGGCCACCGGCTTCAACGCCACCGCGACCGGCGAGAACAGTGTCGCCAGCGGCGCAGGCGCGCAGGCGACAGGCGCGGGTGCCGTCGCGCTCGGCGGGCAGCGTCAGCTGTTCGACGAGAACGGCGACCCGCTGCTCGATGAAGACGGCAATCCGGTCTACGCCGGCACGGAGGCGACGGCCGACGACGCCACCGCGCTGGGGGCAGGCGCCGTCGCCAGCGACAGCGGCGCCACCGCCACCGGCGCGGGGGCCTCTGCGTCCGGCGCCTATGCCACCGCCAACGGCACGGAGAGTTCGGCGTCGGGATTGCAGGCGACGGCGGCCGGTTTCCGCAGCGATGCGTCGGGCGATGGATCGGCGGCGATCGGCAGCTACAGCAGCGCATCCGCCTTCGCCGCCTCGGCGTTCGGCTACGGTGCGGAAGCGTCGCAGGAAAGCGCGACCGCGCTGGGCTTCGGTGCCGTCGCGAGCAACTACGACAGCACCGCGCTGGGTTCGAACGCCATCGCCAGCGGCGACAACAGCGTGGCGGTCGGCGGCGCGTTCTTCGGCTTCCTTCCGACCGAGGCGTCCGGCGACTACTCGGTCGCCGTGGGCGGCGGCGCCTACGCGCAGGGCGTCAACGCGGTGGCGGTGGGCAACCTGGCCAGCGCCGAAGCCGACAACAGCGTGGCGATCGGTGGCGATTCCGTCGCGGACCGCGAAGACACCGTCTCCGTCGGCAGCGCCGGCAGCGAGCGCCAGGTCACCAACGTCGCGGCCGGCACCCAGGCCACCGACGCGGTGAACCTGTCGCAACTGAGCTTCGTGGCCAGTGCGCTCGGCGGCGGCGCGGGATTCTCCGGCGGCGTGTTCATCGCACCCAGCTATACGATCCAGGGCACGTCGTACAACAACGTGGGCGCGGCGTTCACCGCTGTCGACGCCAAGCTCAACGAGCTGTATGGCATGTACAGTGGACCGAGCAGCGGCGCCACGGCGTCCGCCAGCGCCGCACCGCCCACGCAGGCCAGCCAGGGTCAGGTCGCCGGCGAGACGGCGTCCGCGCCGGGCACCGGCGCTGCCGCTGCGACGCCGACACGCGGGACGGCGACGACGACGGATGCCGCCAGCAGCGGTGCCGTGGCCAGCGGCCAGCCTGCGGTCGCGGCACCGACCGACGCCACCGCGGCAGCGGACGTGCCGGCCGCGGCCGCATCCTACGCCGATGCGGGCGACGCCAACACGCTCAGCAGCGCACAGTCCTACACCGACCAGTCCTCGGCGAGCACGCTGGCCAGTGCCAAGGCTTACGCCGACTTCCAGGTCAAGGCGCTGGAGGACGACTTCAACGCCTTCCGGGGCGACGTCAACCGGCGGTTCTCGGAGCAGGACCGCCGACTGGACAGGATGGGCGCCATGAGTTCGGCGATGTTGAACATGGCCATCAACGCCGCCGGCAGCCGCAGCCCGCGCGGACGGGTCGCCGTGGGTGCCGGCTGGCAGAACGGCGAGAACGCGCTGTCGGTGGGTTACTCCAAGCCGATCGGCGACCGCGCGTCCTTCAGCATCGGTGGCGCGTTCAGCGGCGACGAGAAGTCGGCCGGCGTGGGCTTCGGTATCGATCTGTAGACCACGCCCGCGCAACGAAGAAGGGCCCGGCGATGCCGGGCCCTTTCCTTGCGGGATATCCGCGGCTCAGTCGCAGTCCATGCGCCCTTTCGGCAGTACCCGCGGATTGCCCATCGCGAACAGCGTGATCGGCCGTTCCCACATCTCGAACGAGGACACGCCCGGCGTCACGCCGCAGGTGCTGGCGTATTCGAAACGTTCGCCATCGGTGGAGACGTAGAGGTCGAACTTGATCGCGTCCGGCAACGTGCTGGAGACCATCAGCGTGGTCTGGCCGGCGTCGCCGCTGCGGGTCCCGCGCAGGTTGCCCGCGCCCGCCTGCGCCGGCGCCCAGGACACCACTTTGCCGCCGACGACGTCCACCTGCAGGGCCAAGGCCGGAGAACCGCTGCCGATGGCGAAGCCCGGCGGCAGTTCGGCGCGGGCCAGCGTGCGCGCCGGCTTGTCCTTCGCGGCGACGGGCAGCAGCACCAGCGCCGCCGCGAACAGGCAGATCCGCACCCAGTCCTTCGCCATGGCTCAACCCTCCTCGGTGACGCGCAGCACTTCCTCGATCGTCGTCTCGCCGGCCAGCGCCTTGGCGATGCCGTCCTCGTACATGGTCTGCATGCCGGCGTCGCGCGCGAGCTGTTCGATCTCGCCCATGCCGGCGTGGCGCATGATGGCGCGGCGTATCTCGTCGTTCATCACCAGGAACTCGACGATGGTGGTGCGGCCCAGGTAGCCGGTCGGCGCGATGGCCGAGCCGCGCGGGCGGTACAGGAAGATCTCGCCCTGCGGCTGGAAGCGGCGAAGCCCGAACTTCTCGATTTCCTCGGGCGAGGCGGCGTACTTCTCCGCGTGCGTGGGCTCGAGCCGGCGCACCAGGCGCTGGGCCAGGATGCCGTTGATGGTGGAGGTCATCAGGTAGTCCTCCACCCCCATGTCCAGCATGCGGGTGATGCCGCCGGCCGCGTTGTTGGTGTGCAGCGTGCTGAGCACCAGGTGGCCCGTGAGCGCGGACTGGATGGCGATGCGCGCGGTTTCCAGGTCGCGCATTTCGCCGATCATGATGATGTCCGGATCCTGGCGGACGATGCTGCGCAGCGCGTGGGCGAAGTCCAGCCCGATCTGCGGCTTGGCCTGGATCTGGTTGATGCCCTCGATCTGGTATTCGACCGGATCCTCGACGGTGATGATCTTCACGTCCGGCGTGTTGAGCTTGCTCAGCGCGGTGTACAGCGTGGTGGTCTTGCCCGAGCCGGTGGGGCCGGTGACCAGCAGGATGCCGTGCGGCTGCTGCAGCACCTTCTGGAACTGAGGCAGGAAGGCATCGGTGAAGCCCAGCTTCTTGAAATCGAACACGACCGTCTCGCGGTCGAGCAGGCGCATGACCACGCTTTCGCCGTGGGCAGTGGGCACGGTGCTGACGCGCAGGTCCAGTTCCTTGCCCTGCACGCGCAGCATGATGCGGCCGTCCTGCGGCAGGCGGCGCTCGGCGATGTTGAGCCGCGCCATGATCTTGATGCGGCTGATCACCGCGGCGGTCAGGTTGGCGGGCGGGCTCTCGCCCTCCTCCAGCACGCCGTCGATGCGGTAGCGCACCTTCAGGCGGTTCTCGAACGGCTCGATGTGGATGTCGGAGGCGCGCAGTTCGACCGCCCGCTGGATCACCAGGTTGACCAGGCGGATGACCGGCGCTTCCGATGCCAGGTCGCGCAGGTGCTCGACATCGTCCAGGTCCGCGGTGGCTTCGCCGTCGGCGTTCTCCACGATGGCACCCATTGCGCTGCGGCCCTGGCCGTAATAGCGCTCGACCAGGTCGCTGATCTCCGAACGCAGCGCCACCCTGACACGCACGTCGCGACCGGTGGCCAGGCGCACGGCTTCCCGCGCGTAGGCGTCCTGCGGGTCCGCCATCAGCAGGTCGACGTGCGTTTCGTCCTCACCGACCGGGCAGACATGGAACTGCTTGAGGAAACGGAGCGAAAGCGCCACCGACTCGGGCGGCACATCGGGCATGTCCTTCGCCGTCACCAGCGGCAGCCCGAGCACCTCCGCGGCCGTCTCCGCATGGTCGCGCTCGGACACCAGCCCCAAGCGCGACAGCAGCGACAGCAGCGACAGCAGGTCGCCCCCGGTCTCGTCCTGCAGGCGCCGCGCCCGCCCCAGGTCGGCTTCCTTCAGCCGCCCGCGGGCCAACAGGGCCGCGACGATGCGTTCGTCGTCGGAAAGCGGGGTGTCGAGCGCGGCAGCGTTCACGGGAGCCTCCTTGAAGGCCCGGACTTTATCAGGTGCCACGTTGCGCCGGCGTAACCCGCCGCGGCCGGCGGGTCCGCCTGCTCACCCCACCCACACCCGCGCGTTGCGGAACATGCGCAGCCACGGCGAGTCTTCCGGCCAGCCCGCCGGATGCCAGCTGTGGTTGGCGGTGCGTGGCGTGCGCTCGGGGTGCGGCATCAGGATGGTGGCGCGGCCGTCGTCGCTGGTCAGGCCGGTGATGCCGTCGGGCGAGCCGTTGGGATTGAGCGGATACGCCGTCGCAACCACGCCATCGCCGTCCACGTAGCGCAGTGCGACGCGCGCCGCGGCCTGGTCGACCGCGCCGGCGAACGAAGCGCGGCCTTCGCCATGCGCCACCGCCACCGGGATGCGCGAGCCGGCCATGCCGCGGAAGAACACCGATGGCGACTCCTGCACTTCCAGCAGCGCCGTGCGCGCTTCGAACTGTTCGCTCTGGTTGCGCAGGAACACCGGCCAGTGCTGCGCGCCCGGGATGATGTCCTTCAGCTGGCTCATCATCTGACAGCCGTTGCAGACGCCCAGCGAGAACGTGTCGGTCCGCGCGAAGAACGTCGCGAAGGCATCGCGCAGCGCATTGCGCTCCAGGATGGAGGTCGCCCAGCCGCGCCCCGCGCCCAGCACGTCGCCGTAGCTGAAACCGCCGCAGGCAGCCAGGCCGCTGAAGTCCGCCAGCGACACACGGCCCGCGATCAGGTCGCTCATATGCACGTCGAACGCGTCGAAGCCGGCGCGGGTGAATGCCGAGGCCATCTCGATCTGGCCGTTGACGCCCTGCTCGCGCAGGATCGCCACCTTCGGGCGCTTGCCCGTGGCGATGAACGGCGCCGCGATATCCTCGGCGGCATCGAACGACAGCTTCGGTTTCAGGCCGGTGCGTCCGAACTGGCGCGCGGTCTCGCGTTCCTGGTCGGCAGCCTCCGGGTTGTCGCGCAGCTTCTGCATGGCATGGGTGACCGACCACCAGGCATCGAAGAGTTCTTCCCAGCGCCATTCGGCCAGCACGTCGCCGTCCTGCTGCACGCGCACCACGGCGGCCGTCGTCGGGCGCGCGATGCGCTGCGCGCATTCGGTCAGCGCGTGGCGCTCGACCAGGTCGGCGAAGGCCGCGCGATCCTCATCGGCCACCTGCACCACCGCGCCCAGCTCTTCGGCGAACAGCGTGCGGAACGCGTCGTCGCCCCACCCGTCCAGGTTGATGTCCAGCCCGCGATGCGAGGCGAACGCCATTTCGCACAGCGTGGCAAACGCACCGCCGTCGCTGCGGTCGTGGTAAGCCAGCAGCAGGCCGGCTTCGCGCGCATCGGCGATCAGGTGGAAGAAGTCGCGCAGACGCTGCGGATCGTCCAGGTCCGGCACGCTCTCGTCACGGCCGTCGCCGGCGAACGCCGGCCATGCGCCATCGCCGCCCGACTGCGGATACACCTGCGCCAGGACGGAACCGCCGAGCCGCTTCTTGCCCGCGCCCAGGCCGATCAGCCACAGCTCGCTATCGTCTTCGCGCGACAGCAGCGGCGTCAGCTGCTGGCGCACGTCGGTGACGGGCGCGAACGCGCTGATGATCAGCGAGACCGGCGACACCGACTTTTGCGCCTGGCCGTCGCTGTGCCATTGCGCCTGCATCGACAGCGAGTCCTTGCCGACCGGGATGCTGATGTCCAGTTCCGGGCACAGTTCCATACCCACCGCCTTCACCGCATCGAACAGCAGGGCGTCTTCGCCCGGGTGTCCGCAGGCGGCCATCCAGTTGGCCGACAGCTTCACCCGGTGCAGCGATTCCACCGGCGCGGCGCACAGGTTGGTGATGGCTTCGCCCACCGCCATGCGGGCGGCGGCGGCGGCATCGAGCAGCGCCAGCGGGGTGCGCTCGCCGATGGCCATGGCTTCGCCGACAAAGCCTTCGTAGCCGCTCAGCGTGATGGCGCAGTCGGCCACCGGCATCTGCCACGGACCGACCAGCTGGTCGCGCGCGGTCAGGCCGCCAACGCTGCGGTCGCCGATGGTGATCAGGAACTGCTTGGCCGCCACGGTCGGATGCGCCAGCACGCGCAGGCCGGCTTCATGCAGGTCCAGTGCCCCGGTCTGCAGCGCGGGCCACTTCGACGGGGCCGGATGCGCCGTGTCGCGATGCATCTTCGGCGGCTTGCCGAACAGCACGTCCATCGGCAGGTCGATGGGGGCATCGGCCGGAATATTGCCGGGGGTGGCGCCGTAGGCGACGACGAGGTGTTCTTGTTCCGTGGCCACGCCAACGGCCGCGAACGGGCAGCGCTCGCGTTCGCAGATCGCCGCGAATTCGGCCAGCCGCGCCTGTGGCACGCCCAGCACGTAGCGTTCCTGCGATTCGTTGCACCACAGCTGCATCGGCGACAGCGAGGGATCGTCGCTGGGCACCCTGCCCAGGTCGATCACGCCACCCACGCCGGAGTCGTGCAGCAGTTCCGGGATCGCGTTGGACAGACCGCCCGCGCCGACGTCATGGAACCACAGGATCGGATTGTCCTCGCCCATCGCCACGCAGCGGTCGATGACTTCCTGGCAGCGGCGTTCCATCTCCGGGTTGTCGCGCTGCACGCTGGCGAAATCCAGATCCTCGGCGCTCTCGCCCGAGGCGACCGAACTGGCCGCACCGCCACCCAGGCCGATCAGCATGGCCGGGCCACCCAGCACGATGACGGCGTCGCCGGGCGACAGCGTCTTCTTCTCCACCTGGATGCGGTCGATCGCGCCCAGGCCGCCGGCCAGCATGATCGGCTTGTCGTAGGCGCGGGTCAGCGCCTCGCCTTCCGGCAGCTCGAAGCTGCGGAAATAGCCCAGCAGGTTCGGCCGGCCGAATTCGTTGTTGAACGCGGCACCGCCCAGCGGACCATCCAGCATGATGTCCAGTGCCGGCGCCATGCGCGGATTCAGCGCGCGCGGTGCCTCCCAAGGCTGGGGCAGCGTGGGAATGCGCAGGTGCGAGACCGAGAAGCCGGTCAGGCCGGCCTTGGGCTTGCCACCCCGGCCGGTGGCGCCTTCGTCACGGATCTCGCCGCCGGCGCCGGTGCTGGCGCCAGGGAACGGCGCGATCGCCGTGGGGTGATTGTGCGTTTCCACCTTGATGCAGAACGCCGAGTCGACGCTCGCCTCGATCCGGTACTGGCCGCTGCCGTCCGGACGGAAACGCGCGGCCGGGTAGCCTTCCAGCACGGCCGCGTTGTCGCTGTAGGCGCTGAGCGTGTGCTCCGGCGTCTGCGCGTGGGTGTGCTTGATCATCCGGAACAGGGAACGGTCCTGCTCCTTGCCGTCGATGGTCCAGCTGGCGTTGAAGATCTTGTGCCGACAGTGCTCGGAGTTGGCCTGCGCGAACATCATCAGCTCGACGTCGGACGGATCGCGACCCAGCTCGGCGTAGCGCGTGCGCAAGTAGTCGATCTCGTCCTCGGCCAGCGCCAGGCCCAGGCGCGCGTTCGCGGCCTCCAGCTGCGCCAGCGGGATGCGCTCCAGTTCGCCGCGCGCGGGCGCGGTGAACAGGGCCTGCGCCTGCTCGCGGCTGGCGAGCAGGGACTGCGTCATCGGGTCGTGCAGCGCCTTGGCCAGCGCTGGCGACGCATCGTCCCAGCCTTCCAGGTCGATGCGCAGGCCGCGCTCGACGCGCTTCACCGGCTGGCCGGCGCCGCGCAGCAGCTCCGTGGCCTTGCTGGCCCACGGCGACAGCGTGCCCAGGCGCGGGGTGACGAAGCGGGAGACCGCGCCGTCCGCCTGCGGGGCATCGCCCTCGTTGGCCTGCAGGACGCGCCGCAGCGTGGCCAAGTCCGGGCTGGCGCCCGGGTCCGCCTCGACGAAATACACGTGCCAGGCGCCGCGGACACGAACGGCGGGGGCAATGGACTGGAGCTTGGATTCGAGCCGCGCGCGGCGGAAATGCGACAAGGCCGATTGGCCTTCGAGGACGATCATGTCCGGGAACCGTGGGGGCGTGCCGTCAGGACGGGGCCCGCTATTGTAGCGAAGCCGGCCCGGGGCCGGCTTCCCTGGCGTCAGGGTGCGGCGCCTGCGGCGGCGGCCGGGGCCTTTTTCGCCGCCAGCTCGTCCAGTTTGGCCCGCAGGGCGGCCGGCGGCAGGTAGCCGCCCAGCTGGACGCCTTCGGCCGAGTAGATGGCCGGGGTGCCGCTCACGCCGATGCGCTGGCCCACATCGAACTCCATCGTCACCGGGTTCTTGCAGTCGCGGGGGGCGACCGGCTTGCCGGCCTTGGCATCGGTCAGCGCGCGCTTGCGGTCGGGCGAACACCAGACCGAGATCATGTCCTTGTGGTCCTGGCTGCCCAGGCCCATGCGCGGGAACGCCAGGTATTCCACGGCGATGCCGAGGCGGTTGAGCTCGCCCACTTCGCCATGCAGCTTGCGGCAATAGCCGCATTCGATGTCGGTGAACACGGTGACGGTGTACTTGGCGTCCGGCGGCGCGAACACGATGCGTTCGGCGTGCGGGATGGTGGCGATCAGCTTGCGACGATGCTCGGCCAGCGCGGGGCTGTTCTGCATCAGGTCTTCCTGCGCCTCCAGGTCGAGCACGGCGCCCTGCATCAGGTAGCGGCCGTCATCGCTGACATAGAGCAGCTGGCCACCGGCGATCACCTCGCGGAAGCCAGGCAGCGGCGCCGCACCCACGTATTCCACCTTGGCGCGGGGGTTGAGCTTGGCGATCGCGGCCCGGGCACGGTCCTCCGCCGAGCCGCTGGCGGCGGTCGACGCCGTCGCGGGCTTGGCCGCGGCCGGCTTGTCGGCGGCAGGCGCTTGCGGGGCCTGCGCGCACGCGGTCAGGCTGAGGGCGCCCAGCAGGGCGGCGGTGATCAGGCGGGGCATCAGGAGCATCCGGTGGAGCCGCGGCGCGGCAGGTGGCGGAGAGAGGTGCCGATTCTGGCACACGGCGACGGGCAGCCGGCTTAACCGGCCGCAAGCGTGACCGGGTTCATGCGCGCGGGTGATGGCGGCCGTGCAGCTGCTTGAGGTGTTCGCGCGCCACCAGCGTGTAGATCTGCGTGGTCGACAGCGAGCTGTGTCCCAGCAGCAGTTGCAGGGCGCGCAGGTCGGCGCCGCGGTTGAGCAGATGGGTGGCGAAGCTGTGCCGCAGTCCGTGCGGGCTGATGCGGGCAGGATCGATGCCGGCCGCCGCCGCATAGCGCTTCACCAGGGTCCAGAACTGCTGCCGGGTCGGCGGTTCGCCTCCCGTGCCGAGGAACAGCGACGGCACGCTGCGTTTCCCGGCGAGGGCGGGACGCGCCTGCGCCAGATAGGTTTCCAGCCAGTGCTGCGATTCCTCGCCCAAGGGCACCAGCCGGTCCTTGCTGCCCTTGCCGGTGACCCGCAGCACGCCCTGGCGCAGGTTGACCGCGGTGGCCGGCAGGTGGACCAGCTCGCTGACGCGCAGGCCGGCGGCGTACATCAGTTCCAGCATCGCGCGGTCGCGCAGGCCGAGCGGCGTGGCGGTGTCCGGCGCAGCCAGCAGCGCGTCGATTTCGCTTTCGGCCAGCGCCTTGGGCAGCGAGCGCGGCAGGCGCGGCGGGTCCAGCAGGGCGGTCGGATCGTCATGCCGCAGCCCCTGACGCAGCCGATGGGCGAAGAAGGCCCGCAGGGCCGACAGCAGGCGGGCGTTGCTGCGCGGCGAATAGCCCTGGCGGGTCCGCCAGGCCAGGTAGTCGAACAGGCCCGCGCGATCGGTCGCGGCCAGTCCGCCCACGCGGCCGTCCCGCCAGCGGGCGAAGCCCTCCAGGTCGCGCCGGTAGCTGTCCAGCGTGGGCCGGGCCAGTCCGCTCTCGGCCCAGATCGCATCGAGGAAGGCGGCGATGTCGGCGGCATCCGCATCCGGGACCGGAGGCAGGGCGCTCGCCTGCTGGCGGCGTTCGGCGGGAGTGCGGGCAGTCATGCGGCAAGCTTAGGCGATGCGTCCCCGGTCTTGTGGGAGCGACCTGAGTCGCGAAGCGGAGCGTGGGACGCGATCGATGCTGCGGACCGACGTCTGCGGCGGCGTCCACAACCCTGCTGTTCCAGCGACAGGGGTTGGGTGTTCGCGACTCACGTCGCTCCCACAGGAGCCGAACGGGCGTAGCCGGTATCCTGTCGCGATGAAATCCGCACCCGCCATCGAGAAACCCCGCACCCTGATCGGCTGGCGTCTGCTCGCCCTGCTCTACGACATCTGGCCGGTGCTGGCGATGTGGCTGGCCGTGGCCATCCCGTTCGTCCTGGTCGACGTGGTGATCAGCGGCGACGTCCGCCACAACATCGAACCCTTCAGCCCGATGTGGTGGCTGCTCTGGGCCTGCTGCTGGGGTGTCGCGGGCCTGTACGCCACCTTCAGCTGGCTGCGCGGTGGGCAGACGCTGGGCATGCGGCCATGGCGGCTGAAAGTGACCGCACTGGATGGTGGCGCGCCGTCACTCGCCACGCTGTGGCGCCGCTATGCGCTGGCGACGCTGTCCACGCTCGCGGGGGGCCTGGGCTTCTGGTGGGCGTGGCTGGACCGGGACCGTCTGACGTTCCACGACCGCTACAGCGGCACGCGCATGGTCCGGCTGCCGAAGCGCGCCTGACGCCACCTCAGCGGCTGCGTCGCCGGAACAGCAGCCACGAAATGCCCAGCAGGGCGAACGGCGGAATCGCATAGGCGATGCGGTAGTCCAGCCGGAAGGCGCCCGCCAGGCGCACGAACATGGTCTGCAGCACCCAGAAACCCACGGCGAACACGATGCCCAGGAACAGCCGCTTGCCCATGCCGCCGCTGCGCAGGCTGCCGAAGGCGAAGGGAATGGCGGCCAGGCACAGCGCCAGCACGTTGAGCGGATAGAACCAGCGCGCCCAGTACTGGTCCTCGTAGTCGCGCGCGTCCAGTCCGTTGCGCTTGCGGTAATCGATGTTCTGGCTCAGCTCGTGGCTGGGCATGTTGCGCGCGCGCACCAGGCTGGACGACAGCACCGAAGCATCCAGTTCCGATTCCCAGCGCTCGCCGAGCACCGTGGTCTGGGTGGCGGAGCGCTCGTTGAAGGTGGTCCGGCGGACGTTCTTCAGCAGCCAGTAGCCGTCCAGGTGTTCGGCGATGGCGGCGTGCGCGATGGAGGCCAGGCGACCGTCGTCCGCCAGTTCGTACATCCGCACGTCGCGCAGCTGCAGCGACACCTTGCCGCCCGGCTGCTCGCGCTCTTCGCCGCTCTGCGCGTAGAGGAACGTGTTGCCCTCGCGGGCCCACAACCCGGAATAGCGGTCCATTGCCACGTTGCCGGTGCGGGCGCTCATCTTCAGTGTGTCGGCCTGGCGCTGGCCCCACGGGCCCAGCGTTTCGCCGCTGACCACCATCAGGCCGGTCAGCAGCGCCAGCGCCGCTGCTACGGAAATGCTCAACCGCCGCCGCGACAGGCCCAGCGCACGCAGCGCGGTCAGTTCCGAGCTGGCCGCCAGCTGCCCCAGCCCCATCAGCGAGCCGATCACCGCCGCGGTGGGAAACATCGTGTAGGCACGGCGCGGCACCGTGTACAGCACCCAGGCCACGGCATGGCCGAAGGTGTAGTTGCCGGTGCCCAGGTCGCCGATCTCGCCGGACAGCGCCATCACCACATCCAGGCCCACCAGTACCGCCCAGGCCAGCAGGACGGTGACCAGTACCACCTGGCCCACGTAGGTGTCGTGCAGGCGGGGCATGAACCTCATGTGCGCCTCCGCGGTCGCGACGGCCGGCCGTCACGCAGATAGAACCAGATCGCCGCGGCCAGCAGCGGCAGGGTCAGCCACCACAGGCCCGCCAGTCCGGGCAGCTTGTCCTCGCTGAGCCACTGGGTGCCGTTGAACATCAGGCTGATGCCGACCAGATAGGCCAGGAAGCCCAGCATCACCCGCCCGTAGCGGGTCTGACGGGGCGAACTGCGCGACAGCGGCAGGGTCAGCAGCGCGAACGCCAGCGCCAGCAGCGGCGGGGTCAGGCGCGCGTGCAGCTGCGCGTTGGCGGCCGGACGCGCGTCGCCCAGCAGGTTCGAGGTGGGCTGCAGCGAGGGGTCGTCCTTGTCCAGGGTGTCGGCGCGGTCCGGCAGGGCGACTTCATTGGCCTTGTAGCGGATCAGGCGGTAATCCAGGCCGGGACCGTCCGGGCCCTCGACCCGGAAGCCGTCATCCAGTCTCAGGTAACGGTTGCGTTCGCCCTCGAAGAACATCTGCCCGGACTTCGCCGTCACCACGTCGATGCGGCCGTCCTTCGCCCGGTGCATGAACACCCTGCTCAGGCCGGTCCCGTCCGGCGACAGCCCGCTCACGTAGACCACCGCGCCGCTGGACAACACGGTGAACTTGCCGGCGTCCAGGCCCGAGACCACCAGGCTGCGGTTGGCGTGTTCCAGCATGGTCTGCGCGGTGCGCAGCGCCCATGGGCCCAGCCACAGCGAGCACAGGCCGACAATGACCACCACCGGCACCACCAGCATCAGCAGCGGCCGCAGCAGGCGGCGCGGGCCGATGCCGGCCGCCGTCAGCACCGCCATTTCCGAATCCCGGTACAGGCGCGAGAACGCCAGCAGCAGCCCCAGCATCAGCGCCAGCGGGATGATGTAGGGCATGTAGTTGAGGAACTGCAGGCCCAGCTGGGACAGCAGCAGGCGGGCCGGCACCTTGCCGTCCGCCACGTCGCCCAGCAGGTCCGCCATCACGCCGCCCACGCTGACCATCAGCAGGATGATCAGGGTGGCCAGGAAACTCTGGGTGAATTCCCGGAACAGGTAGCGGTCCAGCTTCGGCATCAGGAGGGCTTGATCTACAATCTCGGGCTTGTGCGCCGCACCTGCGGCGGCGGTCTCTGCGGTCCGGGATGGCGCCAGCCACCTTTCATCCGGCCCGCGATTGTACGTAACTGAACCGGGAATCTGATCAATGACGCTGGAATTCACCCTGAACCGCGAAGCCCCCGCCCAGGCCGGCGTCGACTGCCTCGTGGTAGGCGCCTGGGCCGACAAGAGCCTCACGCCGGCCGCGCAGGCCGTGGATGCGGCCAGCGGCGGCAAGCTGTCGGCCTTGGTCCAGCGCGGCGATGTCGGCGGCAAGACGGGCAAGACCACCCTGCTGCACGACCTGCCGGGCGTCGCCGCCCCGCGCGTGCTGGTGGTGGGACTGGGCGAAACGGCCAAGTTCGGCGTGGCCCAGTACCTGAAGGCCGTCGGCGATGCGGCCCGCGCGCTGAAGACCGGCCCGGCGAAATCCGCGCTGTTCACCCTGTCCGAAGTGGACGTGAAGGACCGCGATGCCGCCTGGAAGATCCGCCAGGCCGTGATCGCCGCGGACCACGCCTGCTATCGCTACACGGCCACCCTGGGCAAGAAGAAGAACGACGACCCGGGCCTGGTCCGCTTCGACGTCAGCGGCGACGACGCCCAGGCGCTTGCGCAGGGCGTGGCCATCGCCGCGGGCGTGCAGACCACCCGTGAACTCGGCAACCTGCCGCCGAACATCTGCACCCCGGCATATCTGGCCGAGCAGGCCCAGAAGCTGGCGGCCGAAACCGGCGCCGAGGCCGAGATCCTCGACGAGGCGCAGATGGAAGCGCTGGGCATGGGGTCGCTGCTGGCCGTGGCCCGCGGCTCGGCCAACCGCCCGCGCCTGATCCTGCTGAAGTGGAACGGGGGCGGCGACGCCAAGCCGTACGTGCTGGTCGGCAAGGGCATCACCTTCGACACCGGCGGCGTGAACCTGAAGACCCAGGGCGGCATCGAGGAGATGAAGTACGACATGCTGGGCGCCGGCAGCGTCATCGGCACGTTCGTCGCGGCGGCGAAGATGAAGCTGCCGCTGAACCTGGTGGTGATCGTGCCGGCGGTGGAGAACGCCATCGACGGCAATGCGTATCGTCCCTCCGACGTCATCACCAGCATGTCCGGCAAGACGATCGAAGTCGGCAACACCGACGCCGAGGGCCGCCTGATCCTGTGCGACGCGCTGACCTACGCCGAGCGCTTCAAGCCCGCCGCACTGGTCGACGTGGCCACGCTGACCGGCGCCTGCATCGTGGCGCTGGGCCGCTACGCCAGCGGCCTGATGAGCAAGCATGACGACCTCAGCAACGAGCTGCTGGGCGCCGGCGAAACCGTGTTCGACCGTGCCTGGCGCCTGCCGCTGTGGGACGAGTACCAGACCCAGCTGGAGTCCACCTTCGCCGACGTCTACAACATCGGCGGCCGCTGGGCCGGGGCCATCACCGCCGGCTGCTTCCTGGCCCGCTTCACCGAAGGCCAGCGCTGGGCGCACCTGGACATCGCCGGCGTCTCCAACGACGAAGGCAAGCGCGGCATGGCGACCGGCCGTCCGGTCGGCCTGCTGAGCCAGTGGCTGCTGGATCGCGCTGGATGAGGCGGAAAGCGGGAACGGGGAACCGGGAACGGGAAATGAAGGTTTCCCGTGACCCGATCCTCTCCGCCGCGATCCATCGTCATTCCCTGTTCCCCGTTCCCGGTTCCCTGCCCCCATGCGCGCCGATTTCTACCTGATCGCCAAGCCGCGGTTCCTCGAGGAGCCGCTCAAGCTGGTCTGCGAGCTGGCCCGCAAGGCCTACGACAGCAACCAGTGGACGCTGGTGCTGGCGCGTGACGCGGCCCAGGCCGAGGCACTGGACGAGCTGTTGTGGGAGTTCGATCCCGATGCCTACATCCCGCACCAGATCGCCGGCGACGAAGAGGACGAACTGACGCCCGTGCTGATCGCCACGCCGGATGTCGACGTGCCGGCCCGCGCGCTGGTGATCAACCTGCGCGACGAGGCCTTCGCCGGTGCCTGCGAGCGCGTGCTGGAAGTGGTGCCCGCCGATCCGTCCGCACGCGAACCGCTGCGCGAGCGCTGGAAGCAGTACAAGGCGCGCGGCTTTGAAGTGAACAAGCACGATATGTAGCACCCGTCATTCCAGCGAACGCTGGAATCCATTCTGCCGTTGCGCTGGCCTCCCGCCAGACAACGCAAAGGCAAGATCAAGATGGATCCCGGCAGTCGCCGGGATGACGACTCCAACATCCCCTCGGAATCCCATGACCGACCTCGCCTCCAGCTACGACCCGAAATCCTTCGAATCCCGCCTGTACGCGCGGTGGGAAGCCGCCAGCTACTTCAAGCCCAGCGGCAAGGGCGAACCGTACACGGTGCTGCTGCCGCCGCCGAACGTCACCGGCACCCTGCATATGGGCCACGCGTTCCAGCACACGCTGATGGACGCGCTGGTGCGCTACCACCGCATGCGCGGCTACGACACGCTGTGGCAGATGGGCACCGACCATGCGGGCATCGCGACGGAGATGGTCGTCAGCCGCAACCTGGCGCTGGAAGGCCAGGGTGAGACGCGCGATTCGCTCGGCCGCGACGGCTTCATCGCCAAGGTCTGGGAGTGGAAGGCGCAGTCCGGCGACACCATCGAGCGACAGATGCGCCGCATGGGTGCGTCCGGCGACTGGTCGCGCAGCACCTTCACGATGGATGAGCAGGCCTCCAGGGCCGTCATCGAGGCCTTCGTGCGCTGGCACGAGCAGGGCCTGATCTACCGCGGCCAGCGCCTGGTCAACTGGGATCCGGTACTGAAGACCGCGATTTCCGACCTGGAAGTGGAGAACGTCGAGGAAGACGGCTTCCTGTGGTCGATCGCGTACAAGCTGGAGGACGGCGCCAGCTACGAGCATGTCGAGCGCGATGCGGATGGTAATGAGACGTTGCGCGAAACTCGCGACTACCTGGTAGTGGCTACCACGCGCCCGGAGACGCTACTTGGCGATGCCGCGGTGATGGTCCATCCCGAGGATGAGCGCTACGCTCATTTGGTCGGCAAGAAGGTGAAGCTGCCGCTGACCGGCCGCGAGATTCCCATCATCGCCGACGACTACGTTGATCGGGAGTTCGGCACCGGCGTAGTCAAGGTGACTCCCGCGCACGACTTCAACGACTATGCGGTGTGGCAGCGCCATGTCGGCCAAGGCGCATTTGACGACGTTCCCAACGACGGACTGATCAATCTATTTGACCAGTCTGCGCGGATCATAGAGTCGGGCACTGGCGCTACTGCACGCTCGAGCATTCAAGCTGGATCGTTCGACTCATTAGCAGCCGCGTCAACCGATTCGGAAATTGTTGACGTAATTCCTGCGAAGTATCGCGGTCTGGACCGCTACGAAGCCCGCAAGGTCGTGCTGGCGGACTTGGAAGACCTTGGCCTGCTGGTCGAAACCAAGCCGCACAAGCTGCAGGTGCCGCGCGGCGACCGCACCAACCAGGTGATCGAGCCTTACCTGACCGACCAGTGGTTCGTGAAGATGGACGGCCTGGCCAAGCGAGGCCTGGAACTGGTCGAGTCCGGTGAGGTGAAGTTCGTGCCGCCGAACTGGATCAACACCTACCGCCACTGGATGGAGAACATCCAGGACTGGTGCATCAGCCGCCAGCTCTGGTGGGGCCACCGCATTCCGGCGTGGTTCGACGACGCGGGCAACTGCTACGTCGGCCGCGACGAAGCCGAAGCGCGCGCGAAAGCCGGCCTGTCCGCCGACGTCGCGCTGACCCAGGACAGCGACGTGCTGGAAACCTGGTTCTCCTCGCAGCTGTGGCCGTTCAGCACGATGGGCTGGCCGAATGCGGACGCGATGAAGGAACGCGGCTTCGACCGCTACCTGCCGTCGTCGGTGCTGGTCACCGGCTTCGACATCATCTTCTTCTGGGTGGCGCGCATGGTGATGGCCACCGACAGCTTCGTCGGCCAGGTGCCGTTCCGCGACGTCTACATGACCGGCCTGATCCGCGACAAGGACGGCCAGAAGATGTCCAAGTCCAAGGGCAACGTGCTGGACCCGCTGGACATCATCGACGGCATCTCGCTGGAAGACCTGGTGGCCAAGCGCACCGGCGGCCTGATGCAGCCGAAGATGGCCGAGAAGATCGAGAAGGCCACGCGCAAGGAATTCCCGGACGGCATCGTGGCGCACGGCGCCGACGCGCTGCGCTTCACCATCGCTGCGCTGGCGACCCACGGCCGCGACATCAAGTTCGACATGGGCCGCGCCGAGGGCTACAAGAACTTCTGCAACAAGCTGTGGAACGCCACCCGCTTCGTGCTGATGAACACCGAAGACTTCAGCGCCACCGGCACACCGCAGCCGAAGACGGATGCCGAACGCTGGATCCTGTCGCGCCTGGCCCAGGTCACCGCGGAAGCCGAAGCGCAGTTCGCCGCCTACCGCTTCGACCTGCTGTCCCAGGCGCTGTACGAGTTCGCCTGGAACGAGTTCTGCGACTGGTTCGTCGAACTGGCCAAGCCTGCATTGAATGGTGATGACGCCGCGGCCGCCGACAGCACCCGCCACACGCTGCTGTACGTGCTGGAATCGCTGCTGCGCCTGCTGCACCCGCTGACGCCGTTCGTTACCGAGGAACTGTGGCAGCAGGTCGCGCCGAAGCTGGGCATCGACGGCGGCACCGTGTCGTTGCGCCCCTACCCGGTCGCCAGCGACTTCGCCGGCCAGGACTACGCGCAGGCCGATGCCGACGTGGAATGGCTGAAGACCATGGTGTCCGCGCTGCGTCGCGTGCGCAGCGAGCTGAACGTGTCGCCGGCGAAGACCATCCGCCTGCTGCTGCAGGACGGCAACGACCACGACCGCGTGCGCGTCGCGCGCTTCGCGTCGTCGCTGTCGTTCCTGCTGAAACTGGACGACATCGCATGGATGGAGGCCGGCGCGGACGCGCCCGCCTCCGCCGCCGCCGTGGTCGGCGAATTGAAGCTGCTGGTGCCGCTGGAAGGCCTGGTCGACCTGGATGCCGAGCGCGCGCGCCTGGACAAGGAAATCGCCCGCGTCGCCAGCGAGAAGGAGAAGAGCGAGGCCAAGCTGGCAAAGTTCACCGACAAGGTACCGCCGGCGGTGGTCGACCAGGAACGCCAGCGCCTGGTCGACTGGAGCAGCCAGCTCGCCGCCCTGCACGCGCAGCGCGCGAAGCTCTAGGCCCGGCGTCATCCCGGCGAAAGCCGGGACCCAGCGGCTTCGCGGCTGGGAAGCCAAGACTCCGGGACCCGGCGTTCGTCCGGCTGACGGTTGGACTGTTTCGCCGCGGTGCCGCGTCGGCGGGCCAGGGCCCACCCTACAAAGGCGGCATCGTGGTGATGTCGTCGGCGACCAGTTCGATCGCCATCACCAGCGCATCCTCGCGGCCATCGCGGGCCGGGTAGTAGCGTGGGCGGCGGCCGATCTCGTTGAAGCCTTCGCTGTGGTACAACGCGATGGCGCCGGGATTGGAGGGCCGGACTTCCAGGAACACACGCTGCGAGCGCTGGTCGCGCGCGATCTTCACCAGCGCACGCAACAGGTACCGACCCAGTCCCCGCCCCTGGCGCTCGGGCGCAACGCAGATGTTCAGCACATGCGCCTCGTCCGCGGCGATGCTGAGCAGCCCATAGCCGATCACCAGGCCGTGTTCGGTCATCACCCAAGACGGGTAGCCCGACTTCAGGCAGTCGCGGAAGATCCCCCGGGTCCAGGGAAACGGATACGCCCGCTGCTCGATGGCCATCACCGCATCGAGGTCGCCCTCGCGCATCGGCCGCAGGCTGGGTGCGGACGTCGGTGAAACCTCGACGCCCTGCGCACTCACGGCGCGCTCCGCCGCAGGCGCCGCAGTACCGGCCATAGCGCGCGCTTGGCCGCGGGGTTGCCGCGCAGCTCGGCCGACGAAGGCCATTGCGCGAACACCTCCGCCGCGCCCGGCGCGTTGGGATTCATGCCCGAAGCGCGGATCAGCGCGAAATGCAGCCGGTCGGGCATGCGCGAACCGGGCATGCGCGCCGGCGACGCGGGACGCACCGGCGGCGTGCGCTCGATTACCTCGGGTGCCGGTGGCCGGGCGCGCACGGGCGACGGCGGCGCTTCACGCTCGGGACGCTCGGACACGGCTTCCGTCGCCGCCCGGGACGGAGCCCCCGCCTCGGTGGGCCAGTCGGCAGGCAGGAAGACGGTCAGGCCCAGCGCGCGCAGCCAACCCTGCTGCTCGGCCGACCACAGACGGTCCGCCGCGAGCGTCACGCCTGCGCATCCTTGTGCCGACGCACCCGCTGCCACAGCCAATAGCCCGGTCCCGACAGCGCGTACACCACGCCGACGGCCAGCAGCGTGCGCGGCAGGTCGATGAAGAGGATGGCCAGCACCAGCGGCACCAGTGCCAGCACCACGAATGGAATGCGGTCGGCTTTCGCCCCGCCTTCGCCCGTGCCCTTGAAGCTCCAGAAGCGGATGCGGCTGACCATCAACAGCGCCGCGGCCAGGGTCACGGCCAGCGCCACATAGCGCAGTTCCTCGCCGGTCCAGCCCAGTTCGCCGTCGGCGAACGCCCACACGAAGGACATCATCAATCCCGCCGCCGCCGGGCTGGCCAGGCCGATGAACCAGCGCTTGTCCACGGTGCCCACCTGGGTGTTGAACCGGGCCAGGCGCAGCGCCGCGCACGCCGCATACAGGAACGCCACCACCCAGCCCACGCGGCCCATCACGCCGCCATCGAACTTCAGCGCCGACAGCGACCAGTGGTACATCACCAGCGCCGGTGCCAGGCCGAAGCTGACCAGATCGGCCAGCGAGTCGTACTGCACCCCGAAGTCGCTGCTGGTGCCGGTCAGCCGCGCCACCCGCCCGTCGATGCCGTCCATCAGGCCCGCCACGAAGACCGCGATGGCGGCGTGGACGAACTGGCCGTTCGCCGCGGCGATGATCGCGAAGAACCCTGCGAACAGGCCGGCTGTGGTGAACAGGTTGGGCAGCAGGTAGATCCCGCGCGAACGCGGGGGCGGCTTGATTTCGTTCATGGGTCGCAGTTTAGCCCAAGCGGTCCGCGCTCCGGCTTGCCTGTACGCCCTCGGGGTGCTGCAATCGGGGTTCCTCGATCCCGGAGCCGGCCATGCGCCTCGTCCCCTGCCTCGCCGCGCTGGCGCTGTGCCTCGCCGTCGCCGCCACCGCACAGGCCCAGCAGGTCTACCAGTGGAAGGACAAGAACGGCGTCACCCACTACGCCGACAGCCCGCCCCCGAACCAGACGGTGCAGAACCGGCGCATCAACCAGTACGGTGCGCCGGCGGCCGAAGCGGCGCCCGCGGGCAAGCCGGCCGAGCATCCGCAGTGCGTGTCGGCGCGGAAGAACCTGGACATCCTGGGCCACCAGGGCCCGGTGCAGCAGGACACCGACGGCGACGGCAAACCCGACGCGACCCTGGACGACACGGCGCGCGCCAACCAGCGCGCCCTGGCGGAAGCGGCGGTGAAAGCCTACTGCAAGCCGGGCGGCTGACGCCTCGTGCGGGCCTGGCTGGCCATCGCGGTCGGCATCGCGGCGGGTGCCGGCATCGCCTGGTGGCTGGCGCGCGAATCCCCGGAGGCCCAACAGCACACGCAGACACGTGCCCGGCAGGCGACTGCCCAGGCACAGGACGCACGCCCTTCGCTGTACCGCTGGCGCGATGATGCCGGGGTGCTGCAGATCACCGACCACCCTCCCAAGGGGCGGCGCTACGAACGACTGGACCGTGACCTGCCCGCCGGCATCCGGGTGGAAGGCGATCGGGCCGGGCCGTCGGAATAACGCCCCGCACGCGGCCAAGGCTGGCAAAATAGGCGATTCGTCCCGCTGAACGCCGATGCCGATGCGCCTGTCGCAGTTCCATCTCCGCACCACCAAGGAAACCCCGGCCGACGCCGAACTGGTCAGCCACCAGCTGATGCTGCGCGCCGGCATGATCCGCAAGCTGGCCGCCGGCCTGTACACCTGGTCGCCGCTGGGCCTGCGCGTGCTGCGCAAGGTGGAAACCGTCGTCCGCGAGGAAATGGACCGCGCCGGCGCCATCGAAATGATCATGCCGACCATCCAGCCGCGCGAGCTGTGGGAAGAGACGGGCCGCTGGGAGAAGTTCGGCGGCCAGTTGCTGAAGATCACCGACCGCAAGGAGCAGCACTTCTGCTACAGCCCTACGGCCGAAGAAGCGGTGACCGACTTCGCGCGCCAGGAGCTCTCCAGCTACAAGCAGCTGCCGGTCAACTTCTACCAGATCCAGACCAAGTTCCGCGACGAGATCCGTCCGCGTTTCGGCGTGATGCGTGCGCGCGAGTTCGTGATGAAGGATGCGTACTCCTTCCACATCACCGACGAGGACCTGGTGCGTGAATACCGCAACATGCATGCGGCCTACACGCGCATCTTCACCCGCCTGGGCCTGGACTTCCGCGCGGTGCAGGCCGACAGCGGCGCCATCGGCGGCGATGCCTCGCAGGAGTTCCACGTGCTGGCGGATTCGGGCGAGGACGCCATCGCGTTCTCCACCGGCTCCGACTATGCCGCGAACGTCGAAACCGCACAGGCGGCCGCGCCGGGTCCGCGCGCCGCCGCCTCGGAAACGATGACCAAGGTCGCCACGCCCACGCAGAAGACCTGCGAGGACGTCGCCGCACTGCTCGGCATTCCGCTCAAGCGCACCGTCAAGTCGGTGGCCGTGATGACGGATGGCGGCTTCGTGCTGGCGCTGGTACGCGGCGACCACGCCGTCAACGAGATCAAGCTGGGCAAGGTCGCCGGCATGGCCGACTACCGCCTGGCGACGGAGGCCGAGATTCTCGCCCACCTGGGCAGCGAGCCGGGGTTCCTCGGCCCGATCGGCGCGAAGCAGGCGATCCGCGTGGTCGCCGACCGCGACGTGGCGGCGATGGCGGACTTCGTGGTCGGCGCCAATGAGGCCGGCTTCCACCTGGCGGGCGTCAACTGGGGCCGCGACCTGCCGGAACCGGAGACCGTGGCCGACATCCGCAACGTGGTGCCTGGCGACCGGGCCGCCGACGGCGGCGAGATCCGCATCGTGCGCGGCATCGAGGTGGGGCATGTGTTCCAGCTCGGCCGCAAGTACAGCGAAGCGATGAAGTTCACCGTGCTGGACGAGACCGGCAAGGCCGCCACCCCCGCGATGGGCTGCTATGGCATCGGCGTGTCGCGCATCGTGGCGGCGGCGATCGAACAGAACCACGACGCCAACGGCATCATCTGGCCCGCGCCGATGGCGCCGTGGGCGGTGGCCGTCTGCATGATCAATCCGAAGAACGATGCCGCGGTGAACAATGCGGCCGAGGCCCTGCTTGAAGAACTGCAGGCGGCGGGCATCGAGGCGGTGCTGGACGACCGCGGACTGCGTCCCGGCGCGATGTTCGCCGACATCGAACTGATCGGCATCCCGCATCGCGTGGTGGTGTCCGAACGCGGGCTGGCCGCAGGCACGTTCGAATACCGCGCGCGCCGGGCGACGGAGGCCGAGAACATCGGTCGCGACGAACTGCTGGCGCGCCTGCGGGGTTGATCGCAGGACGGATGCCGGGAAAGGGGATCGTCGCGGTTTGTGCCGCGATTATCCCCTCGATTAAGATGATTATTCGGCCAAGGACGGGCGTTTCCCTTCCTGACTGGAGATTCTGATGTCGATCGACCTGCGTAACCTGTCCGCCAAGGAGCTTGGCGCCCTGATCGAAAAAGCCAAGCAGCAGCAGAGCCGGCTGGCCAAGCGCACGCCCATCGCCACCGTGCGCAGCAAGATCACCAAGTTCGCCAAGGCCGAGGGCTACACGCTGGAAGAGCTGTTCGGCATGTCCGGCAATCGGGGCGCCAAGGCCGCCGCGAAGCCCAGCTCCCGTGCCGGCCGCAAGCTGGGCAAGGTCGCGCCGAAGTACCGCAACCCGGCCAACCCCAAGGAAACCTGGACCGGCCGCGGCAAGCATCCGCGCTGGATGGCCGCGCTGATCGCCAAGGGCAAGAAGGCCGACGACTTCCTCATCAAGAAGAAGTAAGCCGCTGCGGCATCGGACACGAACGGGAGGCCTGGCCTCCCGTTTTCGTTTGCGCAGGTCGCCTCAGAGATTCTTGCGCGAGGAGATCAGCAGGTTGCCGAACAGCAGGCCCGCGATCAGCGCCATCACCACGTTGGTGACCGCCAGCAGCGCGGACTGGCCCACGCCCACATCCTGTTGCTGCACCAGCGTCAGCAGGCCGCGCAGGCTGGTGCTGCCGGGCACCAGCATCAGGATGCCGGGCACGCGGATCAACGCACCCGGCCGGTTGGCCCAGCGTGCGAACGCGTTGCCGGCCGCCGTCAGCACCAGCGCGGACAGGAAGATGCCCACCGGACTGCCCCAGGCCTGCCCGGCATAGCGCGAAATGCTGTACCCGGCGATGGCGGCGGCCATCACCCAGAAATAGTCGCGCCGGTGGGCCTTGAACAACACCGCGAAGGCATAGGCCGCGAACACCATCGCGACCCATTCCACCCATTCCGGCTGCGGCCGCAGCGCGCGGACTTCCGGGTACAGGCCCACCAGCTGCGCCAGCGTCACCGCGATCATGCTGCCGACGGTCAGCTTGAGCACCGTCGCCATGGCGCCGGCGAAACGGGCCACGCCGGATACCAGGTGCTGGCTGGTCAGCTCGTTCACCGCATTGGTGAGGGCCATGCCGGGCAGCAGCACGATCAGCGACGCGATGATCACCGTGTTGAGGTTGAGCGGCGCGATGAAGTTGGCCACCAGGATGGCGACGAAGCCCGCAACCAGCGCCGAGATCGCGTCACTGGCTTCCTTCATCTGTGGCCGGCGCGCGATCAGCTCGCCCAGCACGCCGATGATGACGCCGATCAGCCCCGCCGTCGCCATGTCCAGCCACGGCAGCCGCCACAGCCCGGCGACGGCCGCCGCCGCCAGGCCCGACGCGAAGATCTGCATCGCGCGCCAGCGCACGCTCGGCGTGCGGTCGAGTGCGCGCAGCGCCGTGTGGCCCTGGGCGATGCTCATTTCCCCCACCGACACGGCATCGGCGATGCGGTCCGCTTCGCTGAGCTTGTGCAGGTCGGTTTCGCCCGGCGCCAGCCGGATCACCCGTGTGCTGTCGCTGGCCCCCAAAGGCCGTACCGGATCGCTGAAGCTCAGGATCAGGCCGGTCGGGTTCGACCACGGCTCGCAATCCAGGCCCAGCCGCTGCGAGAGCCCGACCACCGTGCCCTCCAGCCGCTGCGCGGTGGTGCCGTAACGGTGCAGGCGCCCGGCGATCTCGCAGACGAAGGCGATGCGCTGGGCGTAGGTCGCGGGAGTCAACGTGTCGTCGGCCATCGGCACAGTATCGCCGAAGCGGCGTGCGGTCGCCTTCATCGCATGCTGCTTACACTACGCACCAGCAGCAGGACAGGGGGACGAGTGGGCATCGGCGAGGCCATGGCGCTGGGCAGCGCGGCGACATGGGCGGTGGGCGTGATCCTGGCACGGCAGCTGGGCGTGCATCTGCCGCCGCTCGCGCTCAACCTGCTCAAGAATGGGCTGGTGCTTGCCGTGCTGGCACCGGTGGCGCTGGTGCTGCATGCGGGGGCCTGGCCGTCGCTGCCGGCGGAGGAACTGGCCATCGTCGTGGCCAGCGGCGTGATCGGCATCGCGCTGGCCGACACCCTGTACTTCCGCGCGCTCAACGAACTGGGCGCCGGTCGGATGGGCGTGATCGGCAATCTCTACAGTCCGCTGGTGCTCCTGCTCGGCTTCCTTTTCCTGGACGAACGCCTGGGCGCGGGACAGTGGCTGGGGTTCGCGCTGGTGGGGCTAGGCGTCCTGCTGGTCAGTCGCCCTCCCGGTGAATGGCGGACGCATCCGCAGCACACGGTGCGCGGCGTCGTGATCGGGCTGGCCGCGATCGCACTGATGGCCATCGCCATCGTGATGGTCAAGCGCACGCTGGAAACCCAGCCGCTGCTGTGGGTGACCGCCCTGCGGCTCGCCGGCGCGGTCGCGGGCCTGCTGGGGCTGGCCGCGCTGCCTGCGATGCGCGCGCGCATGCGCTTCGTCGCCTCCGAGGTGCCGTGGCGTCGCCTGCTGGTGGCCGCGCTGCTCGGTCAGGGACTGTCGATGGTGCTGTGGCTGGGTGGTTACAAGTTCACCTCGGCCTCAGTGGCCGCGATCCTCAACGAGTCCGCCTCAGTGTTCGTGGTGGTGCTCGCGGCGCTGTGGTTGCGGGAACCGCTGGGCAAGCGGGCGTTCATCGGCGTGGTCCTCACGTTCAGCGGGATAGCCTGTATGCTCCTTGGCCGAGCGATGCCATGACCCCCACCCTTGCCCGCCCGCACTGCGAAGCCGATGCCGCCGAACCCCGCCGGGTCCGGCTGGGCGGCGACTGGACGCTGTCCAGCGCGCTGGAGGTGGCCGAGCAGCTGCGCACGCTGCCGGACGCGGTCGACCAACTGGATGCCACCGGGATCGACCGCATCGACTCCGCCGGCGTGCTGCAGTTGATGCGCTTCGCCAAGCGCCGCGGCATGGAGCTGTCGGACATCGCGTTCCGTACCGACCATCAGGCACTGGTCAGCACCATCGAGGATGTCGCCGACGACCGGCCGCCACGCAAGCGCGACTACGGCGTACTCGCCGCGCTGTCCCGCCTGGGCCAGCGGGTTCACGAGAACGGGCAGGAAATCGTCGCCCTGCTCAGCTTCACCGGCGAGAACCTGGTCAAGCTGGTGCGGATGGTCAAGGAGCCGCGCCGTTTCCGCCCCACCGCCACGGTGGCGCACATGGAAGCGGTGGGCCTGGATGCGGTGCCGCTGGTGATCCTGCTGTCGTACATGGTGGGGGCGGTGATCGCCTTCCTCGGTTCTACGGTACTGCGCGACTTCGGCGCGGAGATCTACGTGGTGGAACTGGTGAGCATCGCGTTCCTGCGCGAGTTCGCCGTGCTGATGACGGCCATCGTGCTGGCCGGTCGCACCGCGTCGGCCTTCACCGCGCAGATCGGTGCGATGAAGAGCCGCGAGGAGATCGACGCCATCCGCACGTTGGGCCTGGACCCCATCGACCTGCTGGTGATCCCGCGCCTGCTCGCCCTGCTGGTGATGCTGCCGCTGCTGACCTTCATCTCGATGATGGCGGGCCTGGCCGGTGGTGTCACCGTGGGCGCCTTCGACCTGGACATCCCGCCGCAGATGTACATCGCGCGCATGCACGACACCATCGAAGTGCGCCACTTCCTGGTGGGCCTGTCGAAGGCGCCGGTGTTCGCGCTGGTGATCGGCCTGATCGGCTGCCTGGAGGGCCTGCGCGTGGAAGGCACCGCGCAGTCCGTCGGCGAGCGCACCACGTCCAGCGTGGTGCAGGCCATCTCGCTGGTGATCATGATCGACGCGCTGGCCGCGCTGTGGTTCATGCACATGGACTGGTGACGATGGCATCGGAAATCGGACAACAGGCCGCGGGTCCGGATGGCGCGCCGCAGGCAACGACGGAGCGGCGTGCTGATTCGTCCAATCACGAGGCCGTGATCCAGGTGCGCGGGCTGGTCAACCGTTTCGGCGAGCAGACCGTGCACGAGGGCCTGGACCTGGATGTGCGCCGCGGCGAGATCCTCGGCGTGGTCGGCGGGTCCGGTACCGGCAAATCGGTGCTGATGCGCGCCATCCTCGGCCTGCGCGAACCTCAGGAAGGCCGGATCTCCGTGCTCGGCGAGGATGCACTGTCGCAGGATCCCGCCGCGCGCCAGCACATCGAACGCAACACCGGCGTGCTGTTCCAGGACGGCGCGCTGTTCTCTTCGCTGACGGTCGGCGAGAACGTGCAGGTGCCGTTGAAGGAGCATCATCCCGAACTGCCGGACAGCTGGCGCTACGAACTGGCCCTGCTGAAGGTCAAGCTGGCCGGCCTGCCCGCCGAGGCGCTGAACAAGCTGCCGTCGCAGCTGTCGGGCGGCATGCGCAAGCGCGCCGGGCTGGCCCGCGCGCTGGCCCTCGATCCGCCGCTGCTGTTCCTCGACGAACCCACCGCGGGGCTGGACCCGATCGGCGCGGCCGCATTCGACCGCCTGATCAAGACCCTGCAGGAAGCGCTCGGCCTCACGGTGTTCCTGATCACCCACGACTTGGACACGCTGTACGCGATCTGCGACCGCGTGGCTGTCCTGGCGGACCGCAAAGTGGTCACGGTCGCGCCGCTGCCGGAGGTGGAGCGCTTCGACCATCCCTGGGTGCAGGAATACTTCCACGGTCCGCGCGCGCGCGCCGCGCGCGATGGACAGCGGCCTTCCGCGCCCTCCCTTTCGCAAACGGCGGTCTGATCCATGGAAACACGCGCCAACTACGTCCTCATCGGGGCCTTCACCCTCATCATCGCCAGCGCGCTGCTGCTGTTCGGGTTGTGGGCGGCCAAGTATTCATCGGAACGCACGTGGCAGGAGTACCAGGTGGTGTTCCGCGAGGCGGTCACCGGCCTGTCCGTCGGCAGCCCGGTGCAGTACAACGGCATTGCGGTGGGCTCGATCACCAAGCTGTCGCTTGCGCCCAACGATCCGCGCCAGGTGATCGCACGCATCCGGGTGGAGTCGTACACGCCGGTGAAGACCGATACCCGTGCGAAGCTCGCCATCACCAGCCTGACGGGGCCGACCATCATCCAGCTCAGTGGCGGTACGCCGCAGGCACCGGCCCTTACCAGCGTGGACAGCCGCGAAGCGCCGGTGATCCAGACCGCCCCGTCGGCACTGCAGAACATCACCGACACCGCCAACCGCATCGTTGAGCGCCTGGACCAGGTGCTGAGCGACAAGAACGTGGCCAGCATCACCGCCACGCTCGAGAACCTGGAGTCCATGAGCAACTCGCTCGCCAGCCGTGAGGACGGGCTGGAGTCGCTGATCGTCAGCGCGCGTGATGCGGCGCAGAACCTGGACAAGACCCTGATCACCACCAACGGCGCCATCGAGCGCCTGGACAAGAACCTGGTGCAGGAACTGCCGGGGATTCTCGACAAGCTGGAGACGACGCTGGGCAAGCTGGATTCGGCGGCCGGCAACGCCGATGCGATCCTCGGCGAGAACCGTGCCGCCATCAACAGCTTCGCCAACGACGGCCTGGGCCAGTTGGGCCCCACGCTGACCGAACTGCGCGGCCTGGTGCGCGACCTGCGCCGCGTCAGCGACCGCCTCGAAGGCAATCCCGCGCGCTACCTGCTGGGCCGCGATGCACCCAAGGAGTTCGACCCGAAATGAAGCCGATGCGCCTCGTCCTTGCCCTTCCCCTTGCGCTCGCGCTGGCCGGCTGCTCCATCCTGGGCAGCGAACAGCGCGATCCCGTCACCATCTTCGCGCCCGACGTCCGCGTGCCGGCGCGCCCCGACTGGCCTGCCGTGTCGTGGACGCTGGTGATCGCCAAGCCCACCGCGGCGCGGGTGATCGACAGCCCCCGCATCAGCGTGCGGCCGACGCCGGGCGAGCTGCAGGTCTATCGCGGCGCGTCCTGGGCAATGCCGGCGACCGACATGCTGCAGGATGCGGTACAGCGCACACTGGAGGATTCCGGCCGCATTCCGGCGGTGGCCAGCGCCGACGCCGGCATCCTGGGCGACTACAGGCTGGTCATGGACCTGCGCCGGTTCGACGCCGACTACGCGGGCGGCGCACTGCCGGAGGCGGTGGTGGAGGTGAACGCCAAGCTGGTGAACAACCGCGGCCAGCGCGTCGTCGCCTCGCGCACGTTCCTGCAGCAGCGGCCTGCGGATGGCGTGGACGTGGCCCGCGTGGCCGCGGCGTTCGAACAGGCCCTGCAGGCGGCCACGACCGATATCGCGGGTTGGGTGCTCGTTTCGGGGAACAGCGACCCGAAGCCGGCCGCATCCCCCTGACCCGTCCGCCGCTCAGTGGCGACGCGCCGGATCGACCTGGCGGAACGTCAGGTTGATCCGGGGAGCCACCACGCGGGAGGTACGCGGAAGCGCATGCCGGTACAGCCGTTGGGTGTCACCGGACATCACCAGCAGGCTGCCATGCGGCAGCTCCAGCACACCCTTCAGCGCCGCATCGCGGCGATGCTTCAGCGCGAAACGCCGCACGCCGCCCAGGCTCACCGAGGCGATGACAGGACGTGGACCCAGTTCGGGTTCATCGTCGCTGTGCCAGCCCATGGCATCCCGCCCGTCGCGGTACAGGTTCGCCAGCACGCTGTTGAACGGCACTCCCAGTTCCTCCTGCAGCCGCACCCTGAGCACCGACAGGGCGTGATTCCAGGGGCAAGGCGTGAAATCGGCCCCCGAATAGCGGTAGACCGCCCCTGCATCCCCGATCCAGGCGCTGAGGCGCGGGGAATCCACTTCACGTCCGAACATCCTGATCCGGTGCACGCTCCAGGGCAGGTCGCGCTGGAGGAGGCGCAACAACGCATCGGCCTCGTCGGCCCCCAGCCATTCCGGCACAAAAGCAAGCGATGCACCCGGCAGCGCGGCCAAGGCGCCATCCGTCGAGAGTGGTAAGGGTATGGTCACGCCCGCGATGCTCGCGGATTTGCCCCGTCCGGTGCAAACCCCGAAAATACCGGCAGCCTAACGCCCTGCTGGAGCAAGCCCGATGTCCGATGTCGAACGCGATGTGATGGAGTACGACGTCGTCACCGTCGGCGCGGGCCCGGCGGGCCTGGCCTTCGCCATCCGGCTGAAACAGTTGAATCCCGATATCTCGGTCTGCGTGATCGAGAAGGCCAGCACGATCGGCGCGCACATCCTGTCCGGCGCCGTGATCGAGCCCGCACCGCTGGATGCCCTGCTCCCCGGCTGGCGCGACAATCCGCCGCCGATCTGCGTGCCGGCCACGGAGGACGAGTTCTGGTACTTCAGCAAGGATGGCGGCCGCAAGTTCCCGATGGTGCCCCCGGGCATGCGCAACCACGGCAACTTCATCGTGTCGCTGGGCGCGATGTGCGCCTGGCTCGCCCCGCAAGCCGAAGCGCTGGGCGTGGAGATCTACCCGGGCTTCGCCGCCGCCGAGACGCTGCATGACGACGACGGCAAGGTCATCGGCGTGCGCATCGGCGACATGGGCATCGCCAAGGATGGCAGCCACAAACCCGGCTACACGCAGGGTATCGACATCCGCGCGAAGGTCACCGTGCTGGCCGAAGGCGCACGCGGCCACCTGACCAAGCGACTGGTCAAGCGCTTCGCGCTGGACACGGATAGCGATCCGCAGGCGTATTCGATCGGGATCAAGGAACTGTGGCAGGTGCCGGAAGGTCGCGTCACGCCCGGCAAGATCGTGCATACCCTGGGCTGGCCCGCCAGCAACGACATCTACGGCGGCAGCTTCCTCTACCACCTGGAGAACAACCAGATCGCGCTCGGCTATGTCAGCGGCCTGGACTACAAGGACCCTGAGTACAAGCCGTGGGAAGCCTTCCAGCAATGGAAGAACCACCCGCTGATCAAGCCGCTGCTTGAGGGCGGCAGCATCCTGTCCGCCGGCGCGCGCGCCATCGTCACCGGTGGCTGGCAGTCGCTGCCGAGGGTGGACATGCCGGGCGCGCTGCTGATCGGCGATACCGCCGGCCTGCTCAACGTGCCGAAGATCAAGGGCACGCACCAGGCCATCCGCAGCGGCATGCTGGCGGCCGAGCATCTGGTGGCATCGCAGCTGGCACCCGAAGGTTTCGACGCGAAGCTGCGTGCCTCGGATGCGATGGCCGAGCTGAAGTCCGTGCGCAACATCAAGCCCGGCTTCAAGAAGGGCCTGTGGTTCGGCATGGTCAATGCCGCGTGGGAAACCGTCACCGGCGGCCTGTCGCCCTGGACGCTGAAGGTCAAGCCGGATTGGTCATCGTTGGACAAAGTCGGCGAGCACGAAGAGCCCAAGCGCGACTACGTGGATCGCACCCTGGCCCCGCGCGACCGCCTGCAGGGCGTCTACTACGCCGCCACCGAACACGACGAAGACCAGCCCGTGCACCTGCGCGTGCACGACACCTCCGTCTGCGTCACCCGTTGCGCCGCCGAATACGACAACCCCTGCACGCGCTTCTGCCCGGCGGGGGTCTACGAGATCGTCGACGACGGCGAAGGCAAGCGCCTGCAGATCAACGCCGCCAACTGCGTGCACTGCAAGACCTGCGACATCAAGGACCCCTACCAGATCATCGACTGGGTGACGCCGGAAGGCGGTTCGGGGCCGAACTACCAGAATCTCTAGCGCTAAAGCAATCAAACGCTAGGCTTTACGCAGTAAAGCCTGAGAGCTTTAACTAAAGAGCCAGGCGCCCTATAGGGCGCCTGGCTTCGTCTCCCGGACCAATGTGCCCGTCAATCAGATTCAGGATCGACGACGAAGAAATTTGCTGCAAGATTTCCGACATTCGCAGATGGATATGTTCCATTGGCTTTAGCAAGCCACAAGCGCACGAGACCTGTTCCAGACTGGACCCATGCTATGTCCAACAATCCATCACCATTGTAGTCGCCCGACGCCTCAACCTTGTAGCTTTGCGACCAAGTAAAAGTTGACTGGCGCGCCACAGTCGCATCATTCATCAACCAATACATGACATTGTTCGTCCCACTTGTCCTATGCCTCCAGAACAAGTCGTCCTTGCCATCGCCGTTAATATCTCCTGCTGCGACGATGGACCAAGCGCCGGCGTATGTTCCGATGTTGGCAGCAGCAAAATTATTCGATGCGCGAGACCTCCACAACCTTACAAGTCCAGTGGATGGCTGCACCCAGACGATATCTGCGCGGCCATCTCCGTTCAAGTCGCCGGTTACGGCGAGCTCATAGCTCAAAGACCACGTATAGAGCGATTCCGAAGCTATCGCTGACCCATTCATGAACCATATTTTGACGTTGCCAGTAGACAAGCCGCGATGACGCCAAATGACATCGGTATTGCCGTCAGCATTGATGTCTGCCGCTCCAGCTACAAACCAACCATCGTCATGATTTCCGAGGGTATGGGTAGCGTACGTTCCGTCCGCGCGCGCCAACCACATTCTGACAAGCCGGGTTCCGTTCTGAATCCACAGTATGTCGGCTCTACTGTCGCCATTGAAATCACCAACCGCGGCGACGTTGTAGCTGAGCGACCATGTGAAGCTCTTCTCCGAAGATTTCGTCGCTCCACTCATGAGCCAATACTTCAGATTATCCGCTGCGGCGTTAGTCGACCTAAGCAGGAGGTCGGATCTGCCGTCGCCATTAATGTCGTTCCGTGGGCGTCTATCAAATGGCACAACGGTATCTCTAAACTCCGCAACCACGGGCAGAGTCAGGTTCAGGCTCCGCGCATTGTCCTCGCTGTCGGCCACGCCGCACGCGAGATTACCGCCGCTGCCACACGTGCTCTTCAGGGGCGTGGAGAACATGCGGTGCGAAACTTGCCCGTAGTCTCCGTACGCCATTATGGTGAAGAAGTCGCCGGAAGCGGCAGCCGTCTTGTACCCGAAGGAGTAGGCGTAGCGACCGTATTGCAGGCCACCCGAGGAATTTTTGGAATTGGCACGGTCATGTGCCGAGCCCATCAAGTGGGCGGCTTCATGCACCAGGGTTTCATCGGCGCAGAAGTACGTTTTGCCGTCGGTACCCTTGTCGTAGCCATCGCTGATGACGGCGTATCCCCACGGCGCGTCCGCCGCGGTGATGTCGGTCTGGTTGGCGCCGTTCAGCCAGGCGATGCCGCAGCCCTCGTTCTCAGGCGTATTGAACTTGCGCACCAGCACGACGATATCCGCGCCGTACTGGTCACGCGCCGTGCGCAGCGGGGCAAGGCTGGCCGGAATGGTGACCGCGGACTGCCCGTTGCTGCCGGTCAGTTCGGTCAGCGCAGTCTGGTTGCTGTTGGTATTGGTGTAGCTGACTTGCATGGCATGGACGATGCGCAGATAGCCGTTGACATCGCTGTTACGGAAGGCCTGATTGCCCACCTGGACCAGGAAGACCAAACGGGTGGCAGCACCCGATGCACCCTGATTCTCCGTTACAAACTCAGGCGTGTAGCCGATGACCACGTCTATCGTGTTGGCACCAGTCTGCGGCGCAGACTGCGCCACCATGGTCGCCCCCTGGCTGACGGGCGCCGACTGGCTGACCGCAGCCCCCATCGACGAGCGCAGCGCGGCCGCCTCGGGGATCATCATGTCCACATGGCCCTTGGTCGCCGACACCACTTTCGAAGGGTCGGTCTGGACGGCGAACACGCTGCCGTTGCGGGTCTGCAGGCTCAGGGCCGGCTTGCCGTTCGCCTGCGGGATGGAGCCGAACACCGCCTTCTCGCCGAAGGTGATGATGGCTTCCTGCATGGGATCGCCGCCGACCACACGGCCGATCCAGGTCCAGTTGCCGTCGATTTCCTCGACATGGCGCTCGTAACGCAGCTTGACCTGGCTGCCATCGGGCGACGGCACCGTCATTTCGCCCGTGGCCACCGCCTTGAAAGCGTGCGCCTCGCTGATGGCCGTGGGGTACCACGTGTACGCGCCTTCCTGCTTGGCCGCCTTCTGCTTGTCCGGATAGGACAACAGCGCGCCGCGGTCCGGCGCATTGGCGATCGAAGCGCCGATCGCGCGGGCCAACGGAAGTGCGGCCGGCAGCGTGGCGGACGGCTGGGTCGCGGCAACGCCACGCATCCCGGTCACGCCCGATTCGGGATTGCCTCCACTGCACCCGGCCAAAGCCACTACCAAGGCGCAAGCGCCAATGCGGAGTTTCATACGTACCCTCGAGAAAAACAGATGGAGCCCCTGAACGGACAATATAGCCCAGCTGACCGGCTGTAAAACAGCCAACCCGGTCCGCTTACCTGTTTATCGGCAGGATGACGTACAGCTGAAAGTCAGATGCATGGCGAGTAACGTGAGCGGGGATTTGACTCCTGTCACGCAACCATGGCGCCCGTCAAGCCAGCGCCCGATACGGAACGCCCGTCTTGGCCCGAAGCTCGGCCTCGGTGACACCCTCGGCCATCTCCACCAGCACCAGTCCGTCCGGCGTCACGTCGAGTACGGCCAGGTCCGTGATGATCCGATCCACCACGCCGACGCCGGTCAGGGGCAGGTCGCACTGCGGCAGGATCTTGTGGCTCCCGTCCTTGGCCACGTGTTCCATCAGCACGACGATGCGCTTGACGCCGGCCACCAGGTCCATGGCGCCGCCCATGCCCTTGACCATCTTGCCCGGCACCATCCAGTTGGCCAGATCGCCCTTGTCGGTGACCTGCATGGCACCCAGCACGGCCAGGTCGATGTGACCGCCGCGGATCATGGCGAAGGAGTCGTGGCTGCCGAAGTAGCTGGCGCCGGCGCGGGCGGTGACGGTCTGCTTGCCGGCATTGATCAGGTCGGCATCCACCTCGTCCTCGGTGGGGAACGGGCCGATGCCCAGCAAGCCGTTTTCGGACTGCAACCAGACGTCCATCCCGGCGGGAATGTGATTGGCGACCAGGGTCGGCAGGCCGATGCCCAGGTTCACATAAGCGCCGTCGGTCAGTTCGCGCGCGGCGCGCTGCGCCATCTCATCGCGGGTCCAGGGCATCACTTGTCTCCTTGGCGGACGGTGCGCTGCTCGATGCGCTTCTCGGGGGTCGGGTTGTGGACGATGCGGTCCACGTAGATGCCCGGCAGGTGGACGTGGTCGGGGTCGATCGCGCCGACCTCAACCACTTCCTCGACCTCGGCAATGCAGACCTTGCCGGCCATCGCGCAGGCCGGGTTGAAGTTGCGCGCGGTCTTGCGGAACACCAGGTTGCCCGCCTTGTCGGCCTTCCACGCCTTGACCAGCGACACGTCGGCCATCAGCGCCGTCTCCATCACGTACCAATGCTCGCCGAACTGGCGGGTTTCCTTGCCTTCGGCAACGACCGTGCCGTAGCCGGTGCGGGTGAAGAACGCGGGGATACCGGCACCGCCGGCCCGCAGGCGCTCGGCCAGCGTGCCCTGCGGGTTGAATTCCAGTTCCAGCTCGCCCGAAAGGAACTGGCGCTCGAATTCCTTGTTCTCGCCGACGTACGAGGAAATCATCTTCCTGATCTGGCGGGTCTCCAGCAGCAGCCCCAGTCCGAAGCCGTCCACGCCCGCGTTGTTGGAGATGGCCGTCAGCCCCTTCACGCCGCTGTCGCGCAGGGCACCGATCAGCGCCTCGGGGATGCCGCACAGGCCGAAGCCGCCGACCGCCAGCGTCTGGCCGTCGGCCACGACGCCTTCGAGCGCCGCTGCCGCACTGGGATAGAGCTTCTGCTTGCCTCCGGAGCCGGGATTACCCGCCATGGCGCGATCCATTCGATGGTGAAAGCCGGCATTCTACCCAGCCGCCCATCCCGGACACAGGTACTTTCGGGCAATGGGAATCCGGTGCGGGGCGTGCGCGTACACTGCCGCCATGAGAACCGTCGCCCTCGTCACCGCCGTCGCTGCCACCGGGCATGACGATGACCTCGTTCCCCTGCTCGATGCGTGTGCCGATGCCAGCCTGCATGCCCGCGCCGTGGCCTGGGACGATCCCACCGTGAACTGGGGGCGTTTCGATACCGTCCTGCTCCGCTCGCCCTGGGACTACACCGAACGGCTGCCGGAGTTCCTGGCATGGGCCGAACGGGTGGACCGTGCGACCCTGCTGCTCAACCCGCTGAACGTGGTCCGGTGGAACACCGACAAGCACTATCTGGCTGATCTGGCCGCCGTCGGCATCCCCACGGTGCCGACGACGTTCGTGGAGCCCGATGCCGAGCCCATGGAGGCCCTGAGCCACTTTCTGGACGCGTTCGCGGATGCGGACGAGTTCGTGGTCAAGCCGACCGTCAGTGCCGGGGCGCGCGACACCCAACGCTACCGCCGCGACCAGCAGTTCGCCGCCGGCAACCACATCGCCCGGCTGCTCGACCAGGACCGCAGCGTGATGCTGCAGCCCTACCTGTCCAGGGTGGATGCCGCTGGCGAAACCGCCCTGGTCTACCTTGCCGGCCATTTCAGCCATGCGCTCCGCAAGGGCGCGCAGCTGCCCCCTGGAGAAGCGGCACGCCAGGCGCCGATGGCGGCGGGCGACATCACCGCGCGCGATCCCCTGCCTTCGGAACTCACCCTCGCCGAGCGCATCCTGGCCGCGACCACGCGTCTGCGTCAGCTGGAGGCGCCCCTGACCTACGCACGCATCGACCTGCTGTCCGGCCCGGACGGCCAGCCCTGCCTGCTCGAACTGGAGCTGACCGAGCCCTCCCTGTTCTTCGACCAGGCCCCCGGCAGCGCAGCCCGGCTCGCCGCCCTGCTTGCCGCGCCGCCGGCAGACGCCACCGTACGGACTCGCATGGATCGGGCCTGACGGCTAAAATCCGGCTTCTGCCCTCGGCCCACCGCCGCGGCCGGGCCTCTCCGTCGCACACAGGAATTCCCGCAGGATGAAGATTCTCGTCGCCTACAAGCGCGTGGTGGACTACAACGTCCGCATCCAGGTCAAGCCGGACGGGTCCGGCGTGGTCACCGACGGCGTCAAGCTGTCCCCCAACCCCTTCGACGAGATCGCGCTGGAAGAAGCCCTGCGCCTGCGCGACAAGGGCATCGCCACCGAGGTGGTAGTCGCCACCATCGCCCCCGCCGACGCCCAGGCCCACCTGCGCAACGGTTTGGCCATGGGCGCCAACCGTGCCATCCACGTGGTCACCGATCAGGCCATCCAGCCGCTGACCGCCGCCCGCACCCTGCTGAAGCTGGTCGAGAAGGAATCGCCCGATCTGGTGATCCTCGGCAAGCAGGCCATCGACGACGACGCCAACCAGACCGGCCAGATGCTGGCCACCCTGTGGGGCCGCCCGCAGGCCACCTTCGCCGGCAAGCTCGACATCGCCGACGGCAAGGCCACGGTGGTGCGCGAAGTCGACGCCGGCCTGGAAACGCTTGAGGTCGACCTGCCTGCGGTCGTCACCACCGACCTGCGCCTCAACGAACCGCGCTTCATCAAACTGCCCGACATCATGAAGGCCAAGAGCAAGCCGCTGGAAACGCTGCAGCTGGCCGACCTGGGCGTCGAATCCGCCGACACGCACAAGACCACGCACTACGCCCCGCCGGCCAAGCGCAGCAAGGGCGTCATGGTGAAGGACGCGGCCGAACTGGTCGCCGCACTCAAGCAAAAGGGGTTGCTGTAATGGCCAAGGTTCTCGTCATCGCCGAACACCTGGACGGCAAGCTCAACGCCTCCACCGCCAAGACCGTCAGCGCCGCTGCGGCCGTGAACGCCGACGCCATCGACGTGGTCGTGCTGGCCGCCGACCCGACGGCCGTCGCTGCCGAAGCCGCGCAGATCGCTGGCGTTGCGAAGGTGCTGACCGTCGCCAACACCGCCAACGCGCACGCCATCGCCCAGGTACTGGCGCCGCAGATCGCCAAACTCGCCGCGGGCTACACGCACGTGTTCGCGCCCTCCACCACCTTCGGCAAGGATCTGCTGCCCTGCGTTGCCGCTTTGTTGGGCGTCAACCAGGTCTCCGACCTGATGGCCGTGGAAGGCCCGCATACTTTCAAGCGTCCGATCTACGCCGGCAACGCGATCATTACCGTCGAAGCCCCGGCCGATCAGACCGTCGTCGCCACCGTGCGTACCGCCTCCTGGCCGGAAGCGGCCAAGGGCGGCAGCGCGACGATCGAAGCCGTCAGCGTGGACGCCACCCTGCCCACGCACACCCGTTACATCGGCCTGGCCGCCGGCAAGTCGGATCGCCCTGACCTGCAGAGCGCCAAGCGCGTCGTCTCCGGCGGCCGCGGCGTCGGCTCGGCCGAAAACTTCAAGGTCATCTACGCGCTGGCCGACAAGCTGGGCGCCGCCGTCGGCGCCTCCCGCGCCGCCGTCGACGCCGGCTACGTGCCGAACGAACTGCAGGTCGGCCAGACCGGCAAGATCATCGCCCCCGAGCTGTACGTGGCAGTCGGCATCTCCGGCGCCATCCAGCACCTGACCGGCATCAAGGACGCCGGCACGATCGTCGCGATCAACAAGGACGGCGAAGCGCCGATCTTCGAGATTGCGGATATCGGGTTGGTAGGGGATTTGTTTCAGCTACTGCCGGAAATCGATGCCGCTCTCTGAGCACCACGGGACGGAGTACCCCTGCAGGGGTCGCCGTGGAGGCCCCTGCTTGGGTGAGGACCGGAGCCTCGCAGATTCATGAGCAAGAAGAAGGTAATGGTCGTCTTCGGGACGCGCCCCGAAGCCATCAAGATGGCGCCCGTGGTGGCCGAGCTCAGGCGTCGTCGGATGCTAGATGTCCGCGTGGTAGTCACGGCGCAGCATCGAGAAATGCTGGATCAAGTCCTCCAGTTATTCGACATAACACCGGACACCGATCTCGACGTCATGGAGCCTGGTCAATCATTGCCAGGCCTTTTCTCCAGAATCTTGGACGGAATGACCGACGCTCTGACGCACCATAGGCCTGACCTGGTGCTCGTGCACGGAGACACCAGCACCACATTGGCGACCGCACTCGCCGCATACTATCAACGCGTTGCTATCGGCCACGTGGAAGCCGGCCTACGCACTGGCAATATGATGTCGCCCTGGCCGGAAGAGGCAAACCGCCGATTGACTGCGCCTCTCGCTTGCCTGCACTTCGCACCTACAGATCTGGCCGCGCGCAATCTGCTAGCTGAAGGCGTACGAAGGGACGCTGTGCATGTGACGGGGAACACCGTCGTCGACGCGCTCTTTTTAACCATCGAGCGGATCTCACGCAGTCCTTCGCTGCAGAGCCTGCTAGCAGAGCGCTTTCCTTTCCTGTCTGACGAAAGGAAGCTGATTCTGGTCACGGGGCACCGGCGTGAAAACTTCGGGGCTCCATTTGAGCGGATCTGTCATGCAGTCCGAGACATCGCAGACCGGGGGGATACCATGATCGTGTATCCGGTACACCCGAATCCAAAGGTTCAGGAGCCCGTAAACAGACTGCTCGCCAACCACGCATCAGTGAATCTGATCCAACCTCAGGATTACCTTCCTTTCGTCCACCTTATGTCCAAGGCCCATCTGATCCTGACGGATTCGGGGGGCATCCAAGAAGAGGCACCTTCGCTGGGAAAGCCGGTCCTGGTGATGCGGGATACAACCGAACGTCCCGAGGCAGTCGCCGCAGGCACGGTTCGACTGGTGGGAACGGATCGGCGGTCCATCGCGTCGGAAGTAGGCAGGCTCCTGGATGACGAGACGGCCTACTCGGCCATGTCACAGGCCCATAATCCTTACGGAGACGGCCAATCCGCATCCAGGATCGTCGACATCGTCATGGAAGCCTTGATGCAGAGGGAAGCATGTTGATGGATGCGAAGCATGACGGGCCATCGACACCGACTCGGATCGATTTGGTGATCGGAACACGCCCAAACATCGTGAAAGCGGCCCCGTTGCTGAAGGCGCTGACACAGGCTGATTGGTGCAAGGCTCAACTCGTTTATCTGATGCAGCACACGGATGCTTCACTGGCAGACGAACCTATGGAGGATCTCGGCATTCCCGCCGAGCACCCCGTCCGCCTACGCCTGTCGACCAGCGGATACGGCAACCGCCTCGGCGAGATGATGGCGTCCTACAGCGATCACCTGCTCCGCACCAAGCCGGATCTGGTCGTCGTGTTCGGCGATGTCGATACCACGCTAGCCGCGGCATATGCTGCCAAACGCCAGCACATCCGACTCGCGCATGTCGAGGCAGGACTCCGCAGCGGCGACCGATCGATGCCGGAGGAACTCAATCGGCTAATGGTCGATGCCATTTCCGATATTCATTTCACCACCACGGAACAGGCACACAGACAGTTGCTGGCCGAAGGGCACCCAAGGGAAAACGTGCACCATGTAGGCAATCTGATGATCGATTCGTTGCTCGAAACGGTTGATCGCGAACACGGCAGGCAGGTGTGCAGGCGACTGGGCTTGAATCCTGCTTCATTCGGGCTGGCCACGTTCCACAGACCGTCCAATGTCGATACCAGAGAGGCGCTGCTGGCCATCGTCGCCATGCTAAGGGCCGCCAGCCAGCACATCCCGCTCGTCCTTCCGCTTCATCCCCGCACTCGTAGCTCGTTACAGCGCTTTGGCTTCGAGGAAGAACTCGCCAGCATCCCCGGCTTGCTGATTACCAATGCTCTGCGCTATCGCGACTTCGTCTCATTGCTTTCGCTTGCCAAGGTCGTCATGACCGACAGTGGCGGCATGCAAGAGGAATGCAGCGTGCTCGGCGTTCATTGCCTTACCGTTCGGGAGAACACCGAGCGACCGGAAACCCTTCATCTGGGCAGCAATCAACTGGTTGCCCCCCGTGCAGCGCCCGATGTCCTCAACAACGTCCTGTCCGACCCGGCACCCAACTCGGCAAACATCCCTTTATGGGATGGCGCGACCGGGAAAAGAATTTCCGCCATCCTGCAACAATACCTACGCCAGGACTGAGGCGGCAACCTCAAGAAGGATTGCCGCACGTTCTCATGGAATGCCGTCTGGCATGCGAAGCGGCCCTGCCGCGATCATTCCTGCCAGAAGAAGGAAACCATCCCCTTGCCCGTCTCCGCATTCATGGGATACACCACGACCGCAATGCGATGCGCATCCGTACGCCCAACGTACTTGGTCGAACCATCTTTCTCTGAAAATTCAGAAACACGGTAGCCTGCTTTCGAGAGCGACTCCTTGACGACCGCACCGACCTTCGGGGCATCCCCCTCGCTGTCGAAGCGAACCACCATCGAGCGCCCCCCCCCGTCGGCCGGCCGTTCCTCTCGCGAGCGCTCCTTCAGCGCCAAGGGGAAGTCGATGCCAGCCACCGCAACGACTTGAACCGGCTGACCCGAGACGTCCGGACCCGACTGCTGAGCAGCAGGAGCCGCAGGAGCCTCCGCTTGCACCGAAGGAGGAACGGCGTCTTCTTCCTTCTTGCCACAACCAACCAACAGTGCGGCCAACGCCACCGCAACCACCACGTTGCTCATGATGCGCATTTAAATCATCTCCTCGATCTAGTTGAACTCTTCGTTTACTTTAAACCAAGCGGGATACTCCCGCTGGCCAGATAGTGTCATCGCCATCTCGGACGTATCCTCATTATAAACGAAGCCGGACTCCACAAACTTCTTGAAGAACGACTCGTTCTTGTAAGTCCTCTTTGCGACAAACCGTACTTCCCTGCCTCCCGGGAAACACCTGTCGATAAACGAGATGATGCACTCCTCAACCCCCTTTCCAAGCGCGCGGCACGAAATCGCCAATTCCTTCAGTACGATTGTCCCCTCGCTCTCGTCATAAACCATCGCGCCAATGGTTCCGTAGTCACCGAACCTGTCATTGAGCGATATCGTGAACGCCCTACCCAATTCGATATAGCGGGACAACGTCGACCTGTCCGTTCGGTTGAGCAGCAGATTCTGCTGGTTTGTCCTTTGTACCAGCTCTTCCACCCTGTCAATGTCCCCCTGCGAAGCTCGCACGAAGGATATTTCGAATCCCAGTGAATGCAGGTATGCCTGGAGATCTCCGCCGGAAGATCCGACCTCATGGCTGGCGCGCTCCATGTTCTCCCTGTACGACTGAACGCGTCGCGCTGCGTCTTTCGACAAACGGGGGAACGAAAACTCGCCATACCGAAGACTCACTTCTATCTCCTGCTCCGTGTAGACCCGCACGTCCGGCAAGGCGAACGCGACCTCGCCGCGCTCGAAGCTATTGTCATCAAAGAAAGCGATCGTGTTGGCGCCTATTCCAAGCGTAGCGGCCATCTGCCTCAACGACTCGGATTTCGGATTCCAACTGACGTAATAACCAACGATGACCCTTGCCAGTCCGGGCGCAGAATCCTTGATTATCTGCTTGATGCGATCCACGTCCTCGGGATTGTTCTTCGAGACCACGCAGATAGGAATGCCTTTCTTTGCGTGGTGCAACAGGGCGACAAGCCTGTTGGCATGCAGCTTGGGAGGCGTCTCCGACTCAAGAAAGACGCCGTCCCAGAGCGTATGGTCGAGATCCAGGGCGATGGCCTTTATCTTTCCCTGATGATCGACCCGCGAGACCAGCCTCTCCCAGAAATCAGACGCGAGCAACTCCGCGCCAGGACCTTCCGGGTGCCCACCCCAGAACTCATTGCGAAAAAAACGGCTTCCGTAACCAACGGAGGGGAGAACATCGTCCATATCAAGCAGATCGATCTTGCTGTATCGGCCGGAGGAAAGCAGGGAAACATAGACCGCGTCCAGACGACTCAGCCAGGAGGTGATCGATCCCTCGACCCAGGGCCTATCATTTATATCCAGCTTCAATCTATTGAGTGGATACTTGAATACGAAGCAGGCCGTGGCGCTGGAGCCTTCCAGATAGTCGAACAGTCCTCTCAGTGCGCCCTCAACGCGCGTGAAAATCGCCTCGAAATCCAGATCCGTCCGACCATTCATAAGAGGATAAATCAACTTCTTCGAGGTCTCCGCAATGGAAGCGACAATGACGTCCGCCGACAGCATATTGGATTCCGGGAGGAGCATCTCGATGGATGCATCATCGGAAGTCCCGGCTTCGAAGTTGTAAGTCACCTCTGAGAATACCTGGGCCTTCCTCACCGAGTTGACGAAATATTGCAAATCGCAGGAACTCGCGACCGCCAGCTTCAATCCCCTGAGACGGGTGAGGTCAATGTTTTCGCGCATAAAAAAGCAGGTCCGTTTCGGAAATTTTGTTTAGAGGTCCCAGCTGCCGCACGCCCTCAAGGCTTCCGTCTGAGCCAGATCGTTCTCCTTGAATTCATCGTACAGGGTGGGTTCTTGCTCACCAGGATGGACGATAGGGGCCAGCCAGCCTCCCCGCCTGGCGATGGCGACCATGTCGATGCCAGCCTTCTTGGCTGCGATGGCCATCCATACATCCGCCATTCCAACCGACGGGAACTGGCTCAGCGAGGGCCTGATAAGGGAAGAATGAAATGCTACCGTGCCCGTACCAAGGAGATTGACCCGGCAATCCTTGCTCAATGCATGCTTGAAACTGTACACGATACGATTCGGGCTGAAGTAGCGGTCAAGGGGCTGCTCAAGGATCACCCCGTGAACTCCGACAATAGCCCGCCTATCGTGACGCTCGATCGCACGGACAAGCGCCTCCGCATAGTCATGTGGATATACGATGTCGTCGTCAACGGTCAGGAAGTAGCCATCGCGCGCCTTGGACATGTGGAAGATCTTCCCGTTGTCGCGAAGATCCTCCCCGCCCACCTCGGCGGTGATTCTTTCATCCAACAGAAAATCCGGGATCGACTCATAGCCATTCAGGTAAATATGAAGGCGATCGACCTGCGGAAGCAGTGAAGCCACGGCTGCCTTCAGCTTCTCGATGCGCGCAGGAAATGTTGCCATGAACGCCATCACAGGCTGGTCGTCGAACCGGTCCCCTTCGATACGAAGCTTACCGTGTACCGAGAACGGCCTGCAGGTCGAGGGAAATGGAACATAGGGGACAACGCCATCTTCCGCCATCTGGGCATACCAGTGCTGATAGGACCTCACGAAGTGCGCCCTCGCAGCCGACAGGAATCCTGCAGCATCGGTACGAGCCAAGTTATTACCGTTGCCGTGCTCGGTCGTCAGGGAGTTCTCCCGAAGCAGGGCAACATACAAAGGCTCAGCGACATTCGCGATGGCCTTCCTGCCGTACACCAGCTTGATGCGCTCCATGAACTCATCGTCCGCCGACGTCCTGATGGAATCGAAGTACCCGATGTCATCGAAGACCTCGCGCTTGACCATCAGCGAGATCAATCCTATCCGTTGCTCAAGCCCCCGATTGAGGACGATGTTTCCATCCTCACCTTTCCTGACGTAGTTGCAGGTCGAGGCGACCATGCCGGGACTGCGAAGCGCGTCCACCTGCTTTCTCAAGCGATCAGGCTCCGACAGATCGTCGCTATCCATGAAAGTAATCAAGCTGCCGCGCGCAGCCAGAACGCCCAGGTTTTTGGACCAGTACGTCCCTCTGTTCTGTCGTGATTCGATGATGCGAAGCCGGGCATCCTGCTTGGATTTAGCCCAAAGAAGCCTGAGGGTATGGTCTTTGCTCGCATCATCGACCACGATCAGTTCGATATTGCGGTAATCCTGATCAAGAATCGAATCGATGGCGGAAGCAACGTGGGCCGACGAGTTGTAAGTCGTCATCACCACCGTAACCAGGGGCGACTCTGCGACCGAGATCGCACCAGCACGCAATGCGCCTCGCACGCGCTCCATCTTGGTCCTCCTACGCACAGCGATCGGACCCAGGTCTGCCACAGGGGTAGATTCGGGTGCGGGTGCGGGTGCGGGTGCGGGTGCGGGTGCGGGTGCGG